>Ga0209979_1000055_pt1 | contig 207504 bp, 214 predicted proteins | sample AnhtaG_FD_183114 | JGI IMG/M metagenome (GOLD analysis project Ga0209979, IMG submission 183114) | Deep subsurface microbial communities from Anholt, Denmark to uncover new lineages of life (NeLLi) - Anholt_01485 metaG (SPAdes) (version 2) | ecosystem: Environmental > Aquatic > Marine >...
TCAAGAAAAGCTTACACGAATGTTAATGAAATGAAGGTTGGACTATGAAAAAGCGGGCACCAATGGAGAGTCAAAGGTTGGAGGCTGAACTCAAGCGACTTAAGGGGCTTTTGGGGCTGAGTTTGGACCTTAAGGTTATTTGGAAGCCTTCCAGCGACGGAATGCTTTCTGGCGAAGTGAAGAATAACATAATCTTTGTGTATGAAGTGGACGAAGAGAAAGCGGTTGATACACTACAACATGAGTTTTTAGATTACTGCGTAAGCCAAGCCATCCAGCCCTACAAGGAAGTCACGAACAGGCTGATCCGCATGATAAATGAGGATGCTTATGGAAGGAAAGAAAGGATTGTAGAAGCCCTAGTCAAACTTCTGAAAAAAGATACCTATGCGCGCGCCCAAGGAGGTCTATAGCTATTTTGACACTTAATGACGCGAGCATGCAGGCAAAGCCTGAGAGAGAGTGGTGGGGCTTCAAACCAGCTGGAACCAAAGGCCAAGCCTCAATCCTCTTGGAATGGCGAATACTCAATACCGCAAAGCATTACACGAGACTCACCGTCAGACAGCTCTACTACATTCTAGTCAGCAAGTTTCAATATCCCGCAGACAGGAAATTCTACAAGCGGCTCGACTATCACCTGACGAAGATGCGCAGATTAAACCCGAAACTACACGCCAAGTTTACAGACCCAACCAGACACTTCATCCCTGCACCCTTGCCCTATCCCAAAATAGAGCTCTGGGTTGAAAAAGACAGCATCCGCAACTTCCTAAACACGCTAGCCACGAAGTACAGGCTCTCAATACAGGTTTTGAGGGGCTTCGCATCCCTATCCATGTATAGGAAAGCGCTCCTGAGGGCGGCGAAAAAGAACGTCCAAAAAATATTGTATATCGGCGACTTCGACCCCAGCGGCCTCCTCATTGAAAAGGTTGCGGAAAAGGAGATGGGCATAGAAATTAAACGGATAGCCCTCACCTTGGAACAGGTGAAAAGGTTCAGGCCCCCTTCTCGTCCAGTTAATAGAAAGGACTCCCGGGCAAAGGACTACGTAGCCAAGTTTGGGGATCGATGCTGGGAGGTTGAAGCCTTGAGGCCTAGAACCCTCTTCAGGCTGGTGGAGAAGAAGCTTAGAGAAAATGTGCCCCCTGAACATCTGGTTGAAGCTGAAGCTAGAGAACGGGTTGCCAAAATAGCACGACCGGTCACGGAGAAGCTGAGGAGGACGATTGAGAAAGAGGTCTTCCGCCTACTGGAAACAGGCATATCAGAAGAGCAAATCCGCGCGCAACTTGCATCAGAGTACGGCGTTCGTATCCGAAAGCGTCGAACCAAGAGAAGTTCAACCGACCACATGGGGACTGGCACAAAGAATCGAAAGGTGCACACGCGTTAGACTGGACGATCCTTTCTACGACGACGGTTCAAATTCTGCTAGGAGCACCAAGGTATGCACACACACGAAATTTCTATATTATCTTATAAGTAGCATTTTGCTCCATATCTCCATGGTACCCATGACAAATGGAGATAGACTTGCTGTCCTTTTGAAAGACACGCGCGCGTCTTATCCATGGGTTAAGCTTCCAACTGCGCGCGCTTCCTATACATATCAATAGCCAATTTGTAGGCGAGGTAATACTCGGAGAAAGTCATGATCCAATTAGCAATCTTAGAGTTGTCGACAATCTCCTGATCCGCCAACGGCCTTGAAAGGGAAAGCTCCCCTGGAAGAAGGTCTGATCGATCTCAGGAACCATGTTGATATAAACGGGAACGCAGCTAGAAATCCCGCAACCCTCTTCTAACAGTTGATTTGAATAAGTTACCGAAGGCTTGGTACATTTTTTAAACTTGATTTCACCCGTGGTCGCATAGGATCCCCCGAAGAATATCACCAAATCGAAAAGCCGTTTAGTGTACTCGGTTCCGTCAACAGCAGCAAACTTCACCACAGAGGAACCAAAGAACCTTCTAGCTGTCTCATATGCCTGCGCATAACTGAAACCTTGAACCATAAGATTCTGCAGAAAGTCCTCAAAAAGCCTCTTTGTAGAAGAAAATCTGCTTCTATATTCTGAAATTTGTCCCGCTGCCCCCTCCCTCAGAATGCTCCCCATCCGCCTGACACAACTACTAAAAAACGATGGCTCCATAACCAACACACCTATTCGCATCTACCTAAGACGCGATTGTTTCATATCCTTTTGGCAGCTTCCTGAATTTTAATAGCTGTTTCAGCCTCCACTTTTGCGGTGTCGATAATCGCTAAACGTGGGGCCTTAGCCACAGCCTCTATGCTCCTGAATCCGGCATCAAAAAGACACCTTCCCCTTGCTCTACCTACTTCTGGCAGAAAAACAAGTTTAGACTCAATTAAGTCTTCCTTGACGCCATACCTTATCCTCTGAGCCAAGAGCTCAGCCCTTTCAGCTATATCAGGACGCCCAATCTTCTTTGCAATTCCAGCAATTTCGGCCATGGATCTAGACGCATACTTACTCAACTCATAGACATCATTATCGTCAAAATAGGCATATCTATCAGTTATGTTTCCAACTTTTTCTTCTTGGATATATTCAGCGAGAATCAAGGCACGCCTCAACGAGGCATTAGGACTCGTCCTCGAAAGGGAAATACCTAATGTTTTTGCGATCAATGGCAAGCTTAGCATTTCTTTCATAGTCATGTTGAAAGTCCGGACATCTTTAGCAATACCGGTGCTACAGGCAATAAACAACATTAGGAAATCGGAGATCTTCTTTTTTCCCTCAATGAAACGAATTATAAATTGGGCATCGTAAGGTGACTGAGTTAAATTATTTACAACATCACCTAGCTCTGTATTTCTAATTTTTCTTCGACCTTCAATAAGCTTAAACTTTCTAAGGTCTGAAAGGACCTCCCGAACCATCGCTGAAACAGTCTTTGGGTCTAAGGACTTGGTCCTGACATCAAAAGTTTCCATTAATACTGAAGCAATTTCTTTTATGTTTGTCCCAGCATCTTTTTTTGCCTCTAACAAAAAAAGCTTTGCGATATTCTCCTTTTTCAAGGTATCAGATGTAATATTTTCTAACCTAATGTTAAACAAATATCGATTCCATAGATCCCTGGCCTCTTTTTCGTTTCGAGCTAAGAGGAAAACCTGTCCCGGACCTTTACTCTTGTCGGGCCTTCCTGACCTACCCTTAAGTTGGACATACGAATATCTTTCAAATTCCCAACTTCTCGATTCTGTGTAGAAGAAAGCTATTATTACGTTGTCCACGGGGTAGTCTATCCCGTGGCTTAAAGTGGTAGTTGCACAGATCGTTTTAAGATGTCTTTTCTCTAGCAAATCTTCTACTTTCTTCCTGGCTTCAAAGGGAAGACCTGCGTGATGAAAAGCGACTCCAAACCTCAATACAGAGGCTAATCTCTGCAAAAGCGGCGTTTCTTCCTCAGTCGAACGAATTATTTCACCTGATTCAACCTCAAAAACTCTACGATCCTCCTGCGATAAGTGTTTGGCATGGAGTTCACGAAGGCCACATGCAAAAAGTTCGGTGTCCTGCCTGCTTGGAAAGAAAATCAATGTTGTTTCGCCTTTATCTAGGTTCTGTGAAAGGATGTGAATCAGAATATCTTCCTTGCCTCTTAGGTGCTCTTTTCTGTCGGACCCGTCAGCGCTTAAGAATACAGCCTTACCGTCTTTTCGATATACTACATATTCTTTGATTGCTAACGTTTTTCTTTCGGTTATTAGTCTAGCATGCAACCAATCTGCTATTTGTCGAGGATTCCCTATTAAGGAACTTAAAGCCACAGTTCTAACGTTATATTTTTGTTTCAACAAGGTCAAGACGATGTCTATGTTGCCTCCTCTGTTCTCTTCATCCAGAATTGTTATTTCATCAGCACATAGGAGTGTTAAATCCTTGAGCCAATCCTCTTTGTTCTTTAGGGCCATCAAAACCCTTTCGTAGGTTGCAACAATGATCTTAGCCTCTTTGAGCATTTGAGGGGTTGAAGGGTGATCGCCGTCGGTTGCTTTAACTTTGTAGCCAAATTTGCCAAAAGAACTGCTGAAGTCCTTTTCCTTCTGCCTATCTAGAGCTTTGAAGGGCGTACAGTAGAGAGCCTTTCCAGAGTTCTCCTTAATCTCTCTAAACATTTCAATTTCAGCCACTAACGTTTTTCCAGAGGCAGGAGGCCCACAAATGAAAAGCTCTTCATCCTTTCCAAAACTTGTCGTAACATAGCTCTCCTGCAATGGCCAAAGCTGAATGATTCTTTTCGAGCGAGCTTTCTCGAGATATTCAGAAACATAGTCTGGTAAACCATATCTTTCACCGATTAATCTCGCCTCGAGGGCTTCACCGTGTTCATAACCCTTGCTTGTTAGTCGATAAAGGTAAACCCTACCCTTAGGTTCGACCTCTATCAATCCCGTTTCTTGCAATCTTCTTTGAACATCAGTCAAAGAATTGGGTTTAACGCCAGAAAAACGTAAGAAATCTGGGCGGTAGCCTTCGCCGTTGTTGTCCGTTAGCCAGGCGATTAGTTGATTTCCGATTTCTTTATAGCTTTCTCTGCCCCTCGGCAAGGCTCCAACCCCAGTTAATTTTATCCTGCCCGTCTATTATTTGTTTTATTAACTTCGCGCCATCTTTTCCTTTTTCTCAGAATTGCGTATTCCTTGAGGAGACAGGCTCTGTTGTGGCGAATTATTTCCCAAAGAAACCTCGGGTTGCCCGTCTTTTGGAAGTTCTCCCACGCTTCAGGAACTTTATAGCCCATGTCCCGAAAAGGATCGTCAAAGTTAGGAATGCCAAGATCCTTCACCAGATATCGTTTGGACTCCCAAACCGTTCGGCCATAAGACGTATTGACCCTAAACATAAGGTCTCTATCAAACGTCACTGTTTTCCCCAAAAACCAATAAAAGACGCCCATCTCAAATTTTGTGTTAAAAGCATAAAGTGGGTGGTCGACTTCACATAGCTTCGTTCGAAGGGCTGATTTTAACTCATCGAAATCTCGATGGGCCTCCTTGGTAATGTAAAGGATCTCTAGTAGATCACAGTCGAGGAAACCGACTACGATAGGCCTAATTCGCTTGTACCTTCCAAGGCCATCGCAATCAGAGAATTCTCCGATGGTTTCAACGTCGATTATAGTTCCCTTTAATTTCCCCACGGAATCTTTTTCCAAGTATCTTTTACAACGACTTGTATAAGCTCTCAAGGATGGCATAAATAAATGAGTTGAATCTCTGATATTTCAAAAACTCCTTCGAGTAATTCGAACATATCCATCAAAGGAAATAGTAACCATTGCAATAACTGCTAAATACTCGTCGCGCATTTTTGGTCTAGACCAAAAATCGTCGGCGAGCACGGTTTTTGAGAGAAAAAAGGGTGAGCGGGCGGTCTTGCGTCTTGTTTAGTGGTCTCCATGCCTAAGAAATACGCCAACCACTCTTTTTTTATTAGTCGCAACCTCGGTGATGTTCCCTAAGTCACCACCCTTTAGGGTTCTGCAACCTACTACACCTTACTGGACGCTTCAAGAGATGGAGCGGGCTCTAGGGTGCTTAAGGGTGAACAATACGAGAAGCCTTGACGAAGAACCACCACACATACCGCCACCGTGAGCCGTAGGTTAGTGTCACCAAATATCGAATTTCCCATCTGTTCAACTACTCACCTCCTCACCCTTACGGCATAGGTGTTTTGCTCAGAAAAAGAAAGAAAGGGTTAGTGTTCGGTGTTCAGAAGCAATACGCCATTTTCACAGTAGAGCTTTAAGTTTCTCTTGGCATCCGTCCAGTTATAGTGCTGAGTGTATAACGTGTTCTCGTTGCCGTCCGTAATAATCAGGTCTGCCTCGCTATCTTCTGCTCGCTTCAATTCAACCGTTAAGAATGGCTCTCTTCTCAGTTCGGGCTTAAACATTATCACAGCTAAGGCATCAGTAACAAACCATGCGTAACCGTTATCCATAATGTATTTTACGCCGTCAGTTACGTTAGCTCCTAAGGCGCTGTAATATTGTTGTGAGCCTATGAACTGCCCAAGAGCCTTTAACTCTAGGTCGGTTTCTTGCACGTTCTCACCTCAATTAATTAGGCGGTGAGTTTTGCTCCTGTCTCATTTGCGGATCGCTGGCACTCTACACCTACTACAGTCTTGGTCGCAATCCCAACAAGCGTCAAGTTGGTCGGTTATCCACGCATCAATAGACAACCCTGACTTTTTCCATTCCCTGAAGAACTCTTCTATCAACTCGTCGGTCACTTCTCTGCCTTCATGCCATTCGCCTAAAGCGTCTCTCAGTTTAGCCTCGAAAGTTTTTCTTTCTTTTAGTTCGTTTTGCATACTTTGTTGCATTTCATCACTTACACATTGAAAGCCTAAATCGTCAAGTTTCCCCATCAGTTCGAGAGCTTTTTCAAGGTCTTCAGCCTTTAAGTCTTGCCAATCATAAATTGCGCCATGTCCAGACATTTTTATTCCTCTTCCACTACAATAGCTGCAAGTTTTTCTTTGACGGCTTCGATGAACTTTTCAGCAGCTTCATCCTTACTATTGGCTTCAACTGGGTAGCTTGTCCAACAAAAATACTCCATGTCTGTTCCTCATTCTACTGTGTATGCTGTTTTGCTTCGAAGGTGTATTTGTGAAGTGGATTTTTGTCGAAGCATCGGCTCATTATGGTTTGGCAGTAGTCGGGACTTATTTCTACGCTGGTGTTGTTTCTGCCTAGACGTTGTGCTGTGTCCATTACTGTTCCGCTTCCAGCGAAGAGATCAAGCGTTCTGTCCCCGCCTTTGCTTCCTAACTTCATCAGTTCTTCTACGAGAGCTACGGGGAAGGTTGCGATTCCCATTCTGTCCCACTCGTCGCCTTTCTCTTGGAGGTATCCTTTGTAATGTTGTATGCTCCATACGTCGCCTTTGTGTTTGCTTTCTTGCCAGTTCCATGTGTAGTTTTTGCTTTTGGCTAAGATGAATATGGGTTCGTAGTGGTGATCGAGCAGGCGGGGGTGTCTGAGGGGTCTTCTAGTGTTGTCTGTCCAGATGATTGTTTGTGTTAAGCGGAAACCTATTTCTCTCAGGGGCTTTATCCAATCCCAAGCAGAGACCGAAATAATGCCGTCTTCTCTTCTTCCGTTGTCTAGGTTGAGCATCATTAAACCGTTGGATGTGAGTATGCGCGCGCACTCTTTGAATACTGATAGCAGATCGCGTATGTATTCTTCAGGTGTGCCTTTTGTTCCGATTTCTCCTTCTACTCCGCTAAATTCGTAGAGTTTCCAATAGGGAGGGCTTGTAATGATTAGGTCTATGCTTTCGCTTCGAATATTCGGTAGAATGGTTCTGCAATCGCCTTCATAGAGGGTAAACTGTAAGGGTTCTCCTTGCGGTATCTGTGAGGTTCGAAGGTCTTTGGGGTTCACGGTTTTGTCGGGTCTAAATCCTACTAGGCGTGGATGCCTAAGAGACACGAAAGGCTTTGTTTCCACTTCTGAGTGTTTTTCATCAAACTTGAGGACTCTTTTTTCTTTGAGATAGGTGCTGGTGTATTGGATTTTGCATACTACGATAGGTTTGACGTAAACGGTGTTTTCGTCTTCGCCTACCTTGTATTCCATCAGTTTCCATAAGGAGGTGCGGAGTTCCGCGTTTATGCCTGACGCACAATCACATAATTCGATTAATGTTCCGTCTTGTTGCATGAGTGCAAGTTTAAGGCTTGTTATCTCTTTTCTCTGAAAAATGTTTAAGTCCTTTCCGTTCCCCGACTTCTTGTTAAGCCCGATTATTACAGCATCCACTTCTAAGCATGGTTTGATCTTGTAGATTTGTTCGCCTTTCCTTATGACAAGTCCTTCGTATCCTCGCTGTTCAACACAGGTTCTCCAGAAGTCTTTGAGGTCTTGAATGGTTTTTGGTTTGATGTAGGGCGCAACTTTTACGTGAGTGCAACCTTTAACCCATCTTTCTACTTCTCCAAGTTTCCAAGCGAAGGCTTCTTTTGGAGTGTAGCCGTCAATTTTTATTAAGTCCCATATTCCAATGTGGATTTTGCTGAGGTCTTTTTCGCCTTTGATGATGTGTAAGTATCTAGGTAGGTTTGTCGGTTTACCGTCTTCTTCGGCGTATAATTCGCATAAGAGTTCAGTATGAGTTATTTCGCTTTTGCTCATGGCTTCTACGAATTGGTTTAAAGCTAGAAAGTCTGTTCTGCGTTTTCCCCAGTTGTTTATGACGTAGGATTCCCCGCTTCTGTCGTAGGAAAGAAGGTTAAATTCGCCGTCTAACTTGCCTAAAGCAACGATCTCAGGTGTTACTTCGAGAAGCTCTAATTTTTCAAGAGTCTTCATCTTAGGCTTTAAGTGTTCTATTTTCCTTTCGTGTGAAACGGATTCTTCCATAGTCAAACGCCTTCTATAAAAAAGGAAGGATAGTTTTGCGGTTTAGCCTGTTTTTGCCTTGTGGAGAATTGCCTCTAATTCGAGAACTTTTGGTGTTATTGGTTTGACGTTGATTCCTTTTGTACGATAGTCTGAAACATTGAGTAGGTTTTCTGTGGCTGTGGGAAGCATTTTCACGAATTGTTCGGCTTCTGCTACGTCTTTCTCGGTTACTTCTGAGAAGTTTACTCGCATGGTTTCTTTGAATTGAGCTAAGTTCATAGGTATGATCTCTTTGAGGATTATACGGTTGCTTATGCTGGTGGTTAGAAGGGCTATTCGTTCTTCATAGGTGTCTAAGTATCGTATGAAAACTACTTTTCCCAAGTTCTTTGTGGCGATCAGTAGTTTCCAGAGGTTTCGTGCTGAGGTTTCATCGGTAACGACTACGCCATACTCGTTTAGAGTTGCGTCTGCTACGTTTGAAAACTCTTTCAAGTCCATTATGAAAGCGTCTGCCACAACGTCTTTCCCCGCTTCAGTGAATTTCGTTTTAACTATGGGTTCCCCTGTTGCCTTGTTCACTCGTAGTAATTGACTCCAATGATTGAAGTGTGAAGGCTCTTGCCAACCATCCACAGGACATTTCCAATTAACTTCTCCTTGCTCATTGGTTACGTGGCGTTCCATCGGCTCACCGCATTTAGGACAACAAGTACAGTCATATCCGCCGTGCCATTTGGGTTTCTGCTTACACTTTGGACAAAGCAAGTCAGTTTCAGGCTGAAGTATATCGGCAAACTTCTGTATCCTAACAGAAGCGACAGGCATTTCCATACCGCTTACTCGCACAACTATCTTCAGTTTTCGAGGTCTCATGTATTTCCCTATACAAAAGGGGGGTCTGTTTTGCTTTCATAGAAAAAGGTAACGCCTTCTCCTTTCTCCCTTATCTGAGGGTTTACTAGGGAAGGTAGAGGCATCCAAACTGTCGCACCTCAAATGCTACGTTGCCATCGTTGAGGGGTTTATGCCGAAGAAAGCGGTGTGTGCCGTCTTGTGCATCCGCAATCCGTCTTAGCCCCTCAGCACTTACTTTATATTCCCTCATCAAAACATTCTAAGCAATGGTAGGAACACCCCAAAAATCAGCAGCGCAAGGCTAAGCAACTGTTCCGCTATTATGAGACGTGAGACTATCCAACACATTAGAGCGAGAATGTAGAAGATGTTGCTCCAATTTAATTTAATAGTCAATCACCAGATGCTTTCTTGATTCTGTTTGATTCCCCACACACTAGCCCTATTTCGTCTGCACATTTTCTACAAAAAGCCAGTCCGCCGAGACTTCTATATTCTGCCTCTTTGCCACAATCGCAACATTTTTCAGTCATCTTTCAGCACTTCTCTTCTATGGGTTTACCACACCAACGACACTTTTACTCAGAAGATCGTCTTAGGGAACATTATCAGCATTGAAGACAATATGCATGCAATACTAAAAAGGGGGTTGTCTAGGGCTCTTTTCGGGAAGCAACTCGTCTATGTGGTTAGCGTGGATGAACGTGGATGAATACCTCCGCCTCCGCCCCCTCCGCTTGGCGGTGGGCTTGGCGGTGCCGGGATGCCCATGTTTATGACGTCGAGGAAAGTAACTGCGCCTACTCTGATATATCCATATTCACCTAAGAGGTTGAGAACAATGTTCCGCGCGTATATCGGGTTTATGATGCTGTAGAGTTCTATGATCGGCGCCCATATAGTTAGTTGCTCGATGAGCTCGGAGCTCGCCCACCACCATAGACAGTCATGTTCATCCAGGAACAGATCAGAAGTATATGTTATAATCAGTCCAAGTGCAGCTCCAACGACAGCTCCGACTACGGCGCCTGTGGTGCCACCGCCAAGTTGTGTTCCAACATAAGCTCCGAAAACCGAGCATACCGCGGTAGCTGAAGCGATCAGAATTATTGATGTCGCCCTGTCAACTTGGTTGTGAACTAGCTTCGAACCTTCCATGCTCCAGGCAACGTAAGGGCTGATTGCATAATAGTCTCTGTCTGGATGCGGGTATTTAATGGGGGATTGTCCTTCGATTCCTTCAACAAAGTTCACACCATCCCAGGTGTACGATGTTGCGTTCGCGAGTGGCGTAAAAGCTGCGACCATCAGAAGCAAGGGAATAACAACAGTTGAAAGAAAAACAGCCTTTCTCATGTTTGAAGCCTCCTTACTCTGTCTAAGACCTCCCATAGAAGCACAACGACCGCGATGAATACAACTCCGAGAATAAATGAAGTCGTCATGGACATAGTGAAGGGTAGTGTGAAGATGATTACTGCAAAGAATCCGAGACATCCCATGGTTGTTAGAATCACTATGGCTAAGAATCTCATAGGCGTCAATTTTTTAGATTTCGTTTCTATCTGCTTTTTAGATATCTTTGTTTCCTCCTTTGATCTTCTCTTTCTGCCCTTCACTTGGGGCCAGGCGGTGAATCGCCTCCAGAGTACTTAACTCTGGCTCAAACTTTAGCATTTCGTTTCCTCCTTCAGTCGTATAGGCTTAAGATTCTGCACGATTTTTCGTGAGTGCATCTCTGTCTTAGCAGGATGTAGACTTTAAGCCTGTCTCGACAGTGCTGTAACATCTTCTCTTCTTCTATTTCTCTTTTCATTCAAACCACCTCTGCTCTCTTATCTTAACTTTATATGCGTCTCTATGAGACGGTGTTTGCTTGTAATAGACCTCTATTTTCCATTCCTCGTTTTACTATATTGGTTGTTTTGCTTTTCGATGATGCCATAACAATCTTGGATTGGAATGGTAATTACTCGTTCTCCTTTCTTCCATCTCTCAAAGTCTTCTGCCTCTTTTTTCGTTCCCGCATCTACGAAAGTAGCGTGGAAGGGTTTAGGGATTCTTCTCTCTTTCTCTATTAAGGAAAAGTTACTCAACCGTTCACCCTCTTATTTTATGGTCGCATTCCGCACACATAAAGTCGCCTTCAGGAAAAGGCTTCCCCATCTCCTTTCGTTCTTCAGGCGTGTCGAAGCTAGGCACTCGCTTAACAAACCTTCCAGACCCTTGAGCCACTGACCTACCGCACTCGTTACAAATCTCCTTTACCATACTACTCAACCTCTATCTAACTAGCCATCTTGTTTTGCTTCGGCGTCAGAATTGTCCAGAAAGGCGTTGTAGCTCCTGTTTGAACGCAAATACAGAAAAAAGAGGGGGGTTATTCGGGGATGAACGCTTCTATTGTCAGCGTCCAATCAATGTTTGCTACGATAAGTTTAATGTAGAAGCTGTCTGGTTCCTCTATCTTTTCACTCTTTCAACTGTTGAATTGTATCTTGCAGAGTTTTTTGTCGCCATATTCGGCGGTGTTGTTTTTTCAACAGGATGTCTAAGCTGTTCTCAAGACCTGAAAAGAGGTCTTCTATTGCGTCTTCCATGTCCCAATCAAATTGTTTCAGAAACCATTTCTTGTCATTGAAGCTTCTTGCCAGCCCTCGGGTTTTTTAAACCCCCAGTTTTCTGCCAGTTTGTTTGCTTCATCTTCATCCTCACGCTGCTCTTCTTTTGTCGTCAGTTCGTGTTTCAAATAAACGTGTGCAAGCTCGTGAGCTATTGTGAAACGCTTTGTCTCCTCGCTTATGTTTTCAGTAAAGTTGGGTTTATACAGAATGACCATGACCCGGGGTGTCAACCAGCCAAGCCGTAATGACCGCTATTTTCTTCATACACTTGTCCTTAGACATCGTCTCACACGTGTCTTTAAAAGAGTTCCATCGACATTCTTAACGTGCTGTAGCCACATGCACAAATTGGTTTCCGCTAGCCGTAACAAATATGAACTCATATTCCATTCCCGACGTGAAAACTTCAATTTTAGTCATGGTCATGGGTGCCTGATTCTTCTGGACGTAACAAGTTGAATGATGAAGTCGTTTCTGCTATCATGAATGAGTCCTATTGCCCCCTCTTTGAGCATAAAAATGCACATAAGGGCAAATTCTTAGCCTTTTGATTTCTGGAAAAATAGATTCATAAGAGAATAAGTTCATAGGAAAGTTACCGATATAGTTTTTATTGGTGATAAAGGAATACTTTTAGAAGGGGTTTTCACCTCTTCCTAAATGGCTTTCCTACAGCATGGCATTCAATACAAGTGCGAAAATCCGCAACGAGTTTGTCTTCATCACTTCTCTTCTTGATTTTATTCATATTATCTTCTCAGATTTATACCTTAGGGAAGTGTAATTTCATCAAGAATTGTGTGGTCTAATTGTAGTGTAGCAACATAACTTACTTTTCCTTGGAAGAGGTCATAATCAACTAAGCAATACATACCAATAGTTTTTTTGTGGCCTGCCCTCAATGTGCTTAGGTGTTCTGTGTCTCTATCAACTTCATTGTAATCTGCAAGCACTTTAACTACTAAAACTAAGCCACTCACATCATTGCTTCCAAGATTTTCAACTTCAACTGTAAATGGAAATTGTATATAATTTCCTATGAAAGAGCCTTCTTCTTTGGCAAATCTCGAAATTCTGACGCTATTTGTAGAAAATGGTCTGAAGAAATATATCAAAACTACAGCAATGATTATGACCGAAGCGATTATTCCATAAATTGTCTTCTTGCTTATCGTTACTTTATCACTTGGTGTCTCTGACATAACCTATCCTTTCCCAAAAAGAACAACTACCCTTTTCGAACATGTGGACGTTCCAGCTTTTTTCGCTTCAGCGCCCATTTTTGTTCTCACTGAGCCCTTTCTTATCTAACGGTTGACTTAAGGATTATGAATTGAAGGTTAGGATTTCGAAAAGAAATCTTAGGCTACGTTTTGTGTGCTTACATCTTATCACAGCTGCTCCCATACCGAAATGTGGGCAATCATCGTTGGAGAAAGATAAGCGTAAGGGTTTAGCCAACCTTTTGAGGAAAATGTCTAAGAAGGGATTTTATGAGACGTTAATATTCATCTGCGAGAAGGGATCCGTCCACTACGCTGATATCTTGGACTACAACCTAAGCAACCGCATTGTGCAAAGCCGCGCGACTGTGACCTTAACTATTCGCGATCTCACAAGATTGGGGTTAATTAGACGCACAGTGGTTGACTCAAGGCCGATAAGAACCATCTATCAACCAACGGAGAAGGGACAAAAATTACTACAGCACTTACACGCCATAGAACAACTTTAGCTACGCATCACGTTTCGCCTTATAACTTTAAAGCTCTCCTAGTTGTGTTTGCACCCCAAACTTTCCTTTTAGGCCTCTCAGGAATAAACTTTAGCAGTGATTCGCCTTTGAAGTAGGGACGCTGACGCATTGGCGGCAAATTTGCGCGTGCACAGCTATTGGCAAGGGTCTGGGCTATCTCATCATTTCTTCAAACTCAAAGTTTACTTTATACTTCATTAGTTTGATTGTGGGCAATAGAGAGCTTGCAGCCACAAGTCTTTCTGCAAAATCATAGGCAACAATTATTCCTCTTACTGGTTTTCCCATAGATAATTCTCTTGTTACGTCTGCCATATACGCGAGAATTTGAGCTAGTACAGCCTCAGTTGCAGTTCCCGCCTTAAGCTCTAACACAACAAAATTGTTGTCCTTATCTTGGGCAAGAATATCTATTCTTCCAGATTGCACCTGGAATTGTCGCCCAGTTTCTCCTTCATATAATCTTAAGCCTTTTTCAAGAACGTTTAGCTTAACAAGGAGAAAATTTTCCAAATCTCTTTCTAGGCTTATTGTAGCTTCCTCTGGCAAGTATTCCCCCTCTGAAAATTCTTTTTCTTCTGGTCCCTCTACTCCTACGAGACGAGCACCTTTATCGTCGACGACCCACTTGCCATCCGTCTCCGGGTTGTATTGCCGAACCCTTCCCCTTTTAACGGTAAAGAGAAATTTCGGAAAACTAGGGTAATGATGACTTGACGAGTGATTAACGCTGCATCCGATGACATGAGCTCTAATGGTGCTTTCTTTCCAAGGGCGATTTGGGTACTTTCGATAGATGTAGTTTATTATTTCTCGGGTGGAAACGACCCTACCTACCTCTGTGACAGTTTGCCGGATTGCCTCCGCACATGTCGCCATTTTATCTTAACTCCCTGTCAAATAGGTTTAGAGCGTTTCTCCTTTTAAAAATGCGCGTAAATGCCCTGAGCCTCATGCACAGTTTAAGGTTAGCTTCGTGGTTAGGCATATTAGTCCAGCCTTCCTGCTTCACCACTCCGAGAAAAGCCTTAAGCCGACAGTCAGGACACAGCTTAGGCTTAGAATTATGATTCAAGTCAGCTTTCCACTTACCGTGTTATCGCCCCTAGTTCTGCGGCGATTATGATTCCCTGTTTTTCCAGCGTTGCTGTGCCTTGGCTGGTTAGGATGTAGGGTTTGCGTGGTCTTTCAGAGGACAAGTCCCATGTGCTTTTGATTAGGCCTTCTTGTTCCATTTTGCCTAGCAGTGGATAGACGGTGCTGGCGCTCAGGGAGACTCCATGTCGTTTTCGAATTTCCATCATGATTTGGTAGCCGTGCATGGGCTTATCTTTCAGCATTTGCATTACGATATGAGGCAGCATGGCCTTTAGCAGCTTCACTTCCAGCTCACTTCTCACGTTTATCCCTCTAACCTAAGAGGGGTCTTGGTTTGCTCGAAGGCGTCCAAGATTTTTTGCCTTTATCGGTTGTTTGCGACAGGCCGTTTGGAAGTTTTTTTAGCATGCCATTTTCCGGAAGTTGTAGTCTGCCATGAAAAAGCTCGTTACAGAACCGTGGCAGGTGCGCAAGGTTATAGCCGAAGCCAAGACTGCGGAAGATGACGAGGATAGTTTTAACTCATGGCCTGCACGCGTTATCGACAAAAACACAATAGGATCATAACATGCGCGAAATCGGAAGTAAATAAGTTGCGCGCAAAGCAATTGATAGGATTTAACCTTTTGTCATTCATGCTTTTATCCTGTCAAAAAAGGGTGGGTAAAAAATTGCGTGTGTCTGCGTAGTGGAAGCTTAGTCTGCAGAATGACCTCATAAAAAGACGTGTGCGCGCGGGGAGAATGTTTACATACATGGTTGAAAAGAAGATAATAAGGGGAAAATCATGGAGAGGGTTTACCCATACGAATTTAAAGGCCCAAGGGCTTACTTCACGGATTTTGACTATAAGATTGTTCAGTTTAAACCTGACAAAAAAACGTATAGACGAGAAGTGGAACGAAGGCTTAAGATCATTCTTCTGACCAAAAACACTGTTGTATGTGCCGCTTCGCATTTCACTCACGAATTTGCATACAGTCTATTCAATGACAACCCGATACTCCTTGACGAGAACATGATTCTTCCTGCGTTACGAAGAGACAAAGATCACGTGATCGATTACTTGGATAGGGGCTTGGTTAGAGGCTCTCTAAAACAAAATATTGAGAGCTTCTACCAAGACCATGTGACTAAGGTCGTGGATTGGGAGCTAATGCCAAATACTACCTGGTTTCGTCAGCACCTATTGGAAGCATTAAGCGATGACCGCTCAGTAGTTAGGAGAAGTCTTACAATTCCAAAAACTAGAATACACGCTCTAATCGACGAATTACAAGCCAGCTCAGTTCTTTTCTGGGAGATAATTTCAGAGAGTGTCTCGAATTGGGACATGAAAAACCAAAGAAAACTCTTGAATTTCGTCAATTTGGTCTACCATATGTCAGGTGCAAAAACAGTAAACTGTGAAGGTGCTTTACCTGAGGAAAATTACATCGATTACAATCTAACAGATTTTTCAAGGCACAAAACGTTGCTTTCAGATACACAGGTATTTCTTAAATTGCTATTCGAACTAGCTTTTGAAATCATGTACAAGTACACTCTTCCTGTGGAGCTGCTTGATATCTTAGCTTTCGAGGACATATACTATTTGAGAAAACCTCTTGAAAATAGTAGTTTCCGGGTAAAGTATGATAATTTGATACGAAGTAGCATTAACGCAATAAGGAAAACTAGTGCTGATCATGACGAGACCTTGGCGTATGACATTAAGGAATCGGGGAAAATATTAGGGCAGATTTCGACTACTTTTGAAGAGATCTTCACCCAAGAATTGCTGGAGTTCCGAAAGAAAAAACAGCGCGAAAGGACTGAAGAGCTACGAAAAAGTGCAATCTCGTTGGGCTTTCAGGCAGCAGGTCTTATTCCTTTCGTTTCTACCATCACTAACGCTATAAGCATAACGTCAGCATTAGAGGAGTTTTTTGTCAACGTCAGCAAACGCATCAAAAGTAAGGAAGAGGTGAAAGACCAAGTTAGTTATATTAGGGAGAAAGAAAAGACACTGCACAAGCTAATTGAAGAAACAAGTTTGTCTGAGGACACCGTGCTCTTAGACGCATTAGATTTGCTGGTTAGTACAATCTTTGCAAAACTCAGACCTTGAGGTATAAAAGTGGGCGCGATCAATGGCGGCGCGTGCGCGTATGAATTTGCGCTTGCAGTTCCAGTGAATCAGTCCGCAAATATTTTCAGATGATATGAGATAGAATTAAGTTTACTCTTTCTTTTAGGGCCAGCGCCGGTATGGAAACTATATCATATCCTAAGTAAATATACCATTTTTTAGAAAGCTGCCCGATTCTTTTTGCAAGTTCTTCGTCCTCAATTCTAGCATAGTCTTTCGTGTATGGTAGTCTTTCAAGGAAGAAAACTTTCTTGTATAATCTATCTCGACAACTGCGTAAGACTTCTTCCAAATCCAAACCATTTATTTCATAATATGCAAGACTATCTGGAATCCCATTATCAAAGAATACCGTTCTATCTTTGGGGGCTACTTCCAAAAACTCTAGGTTAAGTCTAAAAACTCTTTTTTGAAATTGCCACTCGTTTTTTCTCATTTCCTCCACCGTTTTTCCTTCTGCAGTTCCATCGTCTATGATCTTTCTTGCTGCTTCCTTAACTACGAAATATCCTAACCTTTCCAAGCGATTGACTGTACTTGTCGTACCAGATGAAGGGCTTCCTGTGACGACATACCAATCAGGAACTCGAATCAATATCACGTCCATTTATTTATTACAGGGAACACAAGATTTTATGTCTAAAATCCTTTACGCATAGGCGCGCAAGACTGAGAATATGCAAGGGCACACATAGTTCCTAAAGAAATGGGGGTTTGCGGGTGCTAACTCTAGAATCTAGCGGTTTTAAGAAAAAGTGATATACTAGTGATGACTTAAAAAGGGTGAAGAGTGCATGGATATGCGGGCTCAGGATTTTCTGGACTACGTTAGGTAAACTAAAAGTAAGAACACCTATAAGGAATACAAGTTTGGGTTGAAGAAGTTTTGTGAATGGTTCGGCAAGTCCTCAGATGAAATTCTTGAGATGCGTAAGAAAGATGTTGTAAGCGACGATCAACTGCAGAAGAGAAGGTTTGCCAGAGAAATTGAGAAGTTCCACGCTTTTTTGCTAAAACAAGGATACAAAATTAACACTGCTCGAGTCTTGTGTTTAGGGATCATGCAGCTATTCAGCTTCTTTGAATATCTATCCAAAAATCTCTGCCAAGCAGTTTTTCGCTTTGACTTTCTAATTTCGGATGGCATTATGAATCTACTATTTTTCTATTGCTTTCTAACACCTATAAGGTGATTGCCCCAACCATTGTGACTAGACTTGCTGTTATGGACAAGCAAAACAAGACAACATAGCAATCTTCTGACTATTCATTCGGCTCTATAGTTTACACCTTTATCCTGCAACCAGCTTCTCTAAGTTCCTTGATTATTACATCTGCTTCTTTGAAATCATTCTTCAAAGCTTAGGCTTAAGCTTTAACCCATATGGGAAACTTCTTGAGGTTTTTCCATCTTTCAACTATTTTATAGTACTCCTCTAGCCTTTGTTCATACTCTCTTATGATTTCCTCTTTGAACTCAACTGGTATCGCAAATGATATAATTTCCACTATTTCTCCAATTCCAACAGATACTTCAAAAGGTTCAAGATCTCTGATTTCTGTACGCCATAACACTACTATCTTTTGTGGAAGCATGTGAGGATAACTCGTTATTATCCCATCTAGTTCTTTCTTTTCTGCATGTGAAACTACAACTCCAAGTTGGTTAGATTCATTATCTACTTTTACCATTTCCTCTGGTCTGCTTACCATACTATAGAGTGTGCCATAGGCTTTTTCAAGTTCATTTCTAATTTCTAAAACCCGCAACCTTTTTTGTTCTGTTCTATTTGCCAAGAACCATCCTACAAAGACACCTATCAAAGTAGTAATAGCAGCTATAAATCCTGAAGAAACATTTGGAAATAACTTATTAAACTCAGCCATGAGACTGCCAATACTTTCCATTGTAATGAAACCATATGCTACCGACAACAATACACAGATTGCAGCAATTATTAATCCAATAACCACTATCCCTTTTACTTTAAGCATTTTCATTATATTTCTATTCCTAAGATATGCCCAAGCAATGGTTTACCTAAAGCTTTTTCCAATATAGAAAAGAGAATATAGTATTAAACTGAATTGGTGCGGATTATGAATGAAGCTAGTAGGATTGAACTGCTAAAGAGGGAATGTCTCAAACTCTTCAAATTCAGGAATGATTATAGACGATATGAAAACGAAACATCAAATCTAACTGCTCGAGTAGTCGATCTTAGACTAGGTCATACGATTGATCCTACCCATTTACAGTTTTTTCTTCTCAAACCTATAATCAGAAAAAATCTTTCATCAATAAGCCATGATGAGTTCAATAGATCTGTCGAGAATTTTTTCAGGGTGAAGAAAACGGATTTCTATTTTCAATTGTCAGAATTGGAAAAATTCCCAGATAATTATCGGTTGGGCTATGGTGTGATTCTTACCTTTAATTCAATCCCTAAACCAATAAAAATCTTTGCTGGATCGCTAGCTAAAGGTAAAATCACAACTGAGAAACCTGAAAAAGGACGAGTGTTAAGAGAAATAGTTAAGAAAATAGTGGTTCCACAGGACCCGCATATTGGGTATTGGTTAAAGGTAACCACATCTGCTATTAGTTACTCTATAAGGTTTGATAATGCATTTGAATTTTCAGAAGAATCTCTTGACATACTCAGAATAGCAACACCCACAGCCAGAATTCATCTGCCTCAATATGCAATTGGAATAAATACAAATGAAAACAAACCCTTTCTTGCAACAACTGTAGAATTTAACAGATATCCATACTATTCTAGAAAACAGAACCTAATTGATAGGTTGAATAATCTGTGTGTTAAGCCTTCCTCAGAGTTGGAAGAGCGTATTAAAGATGCTCTTCATTTCTACAGAATAGGTGATAATCATTCTCCGGATCATCAAAGGCTCTTCTTTTATGTAGCCGCCATTGAACGATTACTCATTAGTAGTAGGACAGATCTTACTCACAAGTTTTCTGAAAAAGGAGCAATTTTATTGGGCAATAACTCGAAGGATCGACAGGACTTTTCAGAAAAACTAGAAGAGATGTACAAAAAAAGATCAAGTATTGCACATGGTGGAAGGTCCAAATATGACTTCTTCATGAGTGTAGACGCACGTCGGTATGTCAACAACATTATTATCAGAATATTGAATTTGATTGATACACAAGGTCTTCGCAAGGTCTCACCGAAAAAGAAGAAAATAGGCGACTCACTTGACGAATATGTGGACGGCATAATATACTCAGGATAGTTAATATGACTATCCAAAAGCAGCTTTTCAATCATCCACATATAAAGATAACATTCGTAGCTGCCCGAATGGGCACGAGCATCTCTACAGCAAAGATGATTATCTTCTCGAAGATTGTTGAAATTTCTATATAATGCAGACACCCCTTGCACCCGAGAAAAATACGAGCCAGCAAGAAATATATCCATTCCATAGGGGTTAGCGCGCGTAGTTCTCCTTGAGCCTCTCCTTCATAAAACTTCTAACATTCTAACCAACGGCAACTCCAGTTGCACACTCACGTAAGAACATACTAACTCCTTGAGTTTGCATGCGTGCATTCAGAAAAATCTTAGAACACTAAGCATATTAAACTCAACATTGACACTATTTTTGTGACAATGAATTCGAATGAAAATGAGAAAAAGAGAAAGTTTCCAGGGGAGCTACTAAAGGATGATGACTTTAGTTTTTGGAAGGATACTCGGTATGGAGGAAGTCGAGTCTGGTGTTTGGGTACTGATAAATGCCCTAAATGCAAAACGGATTTAGAATTTAGAGGAAAGGAAAAAAAGACATCAAAATTTAGATACTCCCGTTACGAACTGTTTTGTCCAAAATGCGGAAAGATTGCTTGTATTACTGAAGAAAAGTCTCGCAGATATGCAGATAACGTCCACATGTTGGGAAGATATGCAGATGAAATTGGAGAGAGACTTGCGGCGCGCGCGCAAAGCTACGGAGCCAGACTTCGGAAGTTTGAACAGTATTTTGGAAAATCGATTGATGAGATTCTAAAACTTCGGGAACAAGATCTCAACTCGAACGACATACATCAAAAGCGAAGATTCGAAAAGGAGATAGAAAAATTCCATCAATCCCTGCTAGAAAAGGGATATAGTATCAACACTGCGAGAACAATAACGTTGGGAATAATCCAGATCTTCTGTTTCTACGACATGCCTATCAGAAAAAGATATGGAAGCAGGGTATCAAGAACTGTCATTTCAACGCGCGCGTGTGTCAATCTGTCCTTCTTACCACTATCCTCTGCGAAGGTAGCACGCTTACGAATTGCCAGCCATCTGCAAGGTAAGCCTCTAACTCCTCTTCCTTCACTATTGTCTGCGGGTCTTTTTCGCTTTCTCGCATCTTCTGGATTTCGTTCTCGAAGAGCTCGATCTCTTCATCTTGGCTCAACTCTCTTTGATTTTCCTTCTCTTTTGCAACCTTGACTTCCAAAAGGTCTATGCCTAGAAGGCTTTTAGCTATGCTTTTCAAAGCCTCTATCTTCGCTTCCTTAACTACCATGCTTTGATCAATCTCTTGAGCCGTGGTGCCCAGGAAGGGTTCGCAGGCTTGAATGGACCTTCGTATGCCCTCAACCATCTCTTCGGTAAGTATGCCTTTGTTGGTGCTGTATCGACTTTCGATGTCGCCTTTGTGGCCTGCTATGAACTGTAGGTATGGGTGGCTTATCTTCCCTTTGGACTCGGCTATGATCAGCTGGGTCTCTGCATAGGCCCTCAAGACGTAGGGGCGTTTGTAGACCCCTGCCCGCCTCATGGCCATCCTGATCAAGTGGCTTATCTTTCGTGTCATCAGAAACTTTCGTGTTGAAGCCCTAGGCCTCTCATGAGCTATGAGGGGACTTTCAGGTTCCAATCGCTCTCCAGTCCTCAACCTTTCCTCCAGATATTCTTTCAGGTAGATGCAGCCCTCATCTATCAGGAAGGTAAAGTATTTGTGCCTAGTCTTGCTGAGGGCGGGCCTCACCACAATCATGGGTGGGACCCTCTCAAAGAGAACCTCGCCATTCTCAATCCTCAGTTCTGGCAGGTCCTTAAGCATGAGGCCATCGCTTCCGTCGTGATTTCCTAGAGTTTGGGGTCTCAAATCAGCAAAAGCTATGAGAACCTCAGCCACCCTCACCCTTGCGTTGGATGCCCGAAAGATTCTGCTTAACTCCTCGTTGGATGGAATCTGCTCGTCTTCTATGGTGGGAGTAGCATTGGGGTTGCTGACCTTAATCCTCCTTGTCAACCTCACATCATTATATCTAAGCCAAGACTTCTCCGCCTTAAGCAAACCAACTATGTAGCCTGGAGACTTACGTTCAGACTCGAGCCTTGTCACCAAATCCTCCAGTGAATCTTGAAAACCCTTAAGATCCTTCTCAGCCGTTTCAAGCATTTCTTGAGGAGTTGTGTCAAGCAACTCGCAAACCCTGCCCAATCTTCTAACAGCAACTTCAGCCGTGATGGGGCTCCCTCTAGCAAGGTTTGTGTGCCAACGAACAAACGTGGGGTCTTTCTCAAAAGCCGCATACTTGAGCCGGCGCGGGTGAGGGCGAGCAGTTGAATCCTTTTTAGACATAAATAAATCTATAAGGATGGGCTTTAATAAAAGTATCTGCACCTAAAAAGTGGCGGGCCCGTGGGGATTTGAACCCCAGATCTCCGGCTTCGCAGGCCAGCGTCCTAATCCAGACTAGACTACGGGCCCTAAATCAAAGGTCAGTACCTATCAATGGAAGAATGGTTGCTCTGCTTTTAATATTTAGGCGTACACAAAGATGCGCTTAATTTTCGAAGGAGACCTCTTTCTTCCGCTAAGGTTCTGGTTTGGCCTTTAAGGCTCTTGTTAACGCTTCAAATACATTCTGCTTTCCCATTGCAATTATGTACGGGCCTAGCCTTGGTCCTTTTAGGGTTCCAAGCAGAATTGTGTAAAGGGTCTTGAAGAAGTCTTTAGGCCTGACGTTGTATTTTCTGGCAATGTCGAATATTGCGCTTTGAATTGTCTCAGTATCAATGTCTTGGTGAAGAGACTCTAGGAGTTCCTCGATGGCTTTCCTCTCATCAACGTTCAGCTTTAGAGTAGTCTCTCTAATCTCAGCGAAGTCTTCGTTCCAATTAGCAACGTATCCAACTCTCTTCCTTAAACTTGAAGTCTGCAGCTCTTCCAGCTTGTAACCATATCCTCGCAGCTTCTCTGTTACATATTCCACTTCTTTGCCTTCCGGAGCCACTTTAGCCAAGTAAGCCAGCATGTTGTAGGCAACATGTATGCTGGGCTTTGCAGGTGGATTCAGCCACCAGCAGTATTTGTAGAGTCCAGTGAGCTTAGCCAACTCCTTCTTGTCGTCCACCTCTCTCTTGCCAAAGTAAACATCTTCTAACCCATCGAATTCCGTCATATACTGCGGGATGTTCACAACTGAGAGTTCTCTTGTGCCCACGAAACGCTTCAGCATAAGCAAAACTAGGGATTGGGGTGAGCCATATCTTAACCAGACTTGAGGGGTGAAGACGTTGCCACTAGACTTCGAGATTTTCCTCCCACTCTTATCAAGGAACATCTCGTATCTAGCATGTAATGGCGGCTTATATTGGAGGACTTCCTTACAGATTCGATCATTTATCCTCACAGAATCTTCAATGTCCTTTCCATAGGCTTCAAATCTTATGTCTAACGCTTTCCATCGAATGGCAAACTCGCTCTTCCAACTGAGCTTTCCATCTCCCTTTCTATAGTCAACTTCGCCACGATGCCCACAGCCCTTTAACCACTTGCCCTTAATTTCCATTCCATCGCAGACATAGAGGATTTTTCCTTCTTTCTCTACGAATTTATGAGCGGTTGTGGTGTAGATTCGACCGCAGTTGTTGCATATGGGAAAGTAAGGAAGGATTTCTTTGTATCTCTCTTGTCCAACTTCTTCCATCACAATCTTGCCAACCTGCCTCGCTTTGACCAGAATGGTTCTAATTTCCTCGTTGAACAAGCCTTGCTCGTAAGCCTTCTTTGCTGAAACGAACCTGTATTCTACATTACACTTGTCCAAGGCGTCTAGAAGTAGAGAACTCATGTGTTCCCCGAAGCTACCATGACACTTGAATGGATCAGGTATGCTTGTGACGGGATACCCCAAATACTTCGTCAAAGTCTTGGGGAAGCCGGCAGGGACCTTTCGCAGTCCATCCTTATCGTCGGAGAATGCAATTAGCTCAGATTTGAATCCTCGTTCTCGGAGGGCCAGAGTCACAGCGAATGAACGTGCAGCGTCACCAAAACTGCCTATGTGAGGAAGCCCTGAAGCTCCAAGACCCATCTCCGTGCGGATCAGGCTCAAGTTCCTGTTTAGCTTGCGTTCTCTCTCCTCAATTCCAGCAGCTGTCTTATCGTACCATGTGCCATGTCCAATGATCTCTTCAGTCATAAGAACTTCAATCCACACTCTTTAGAAACTTTGGGGAAATAAAACTGTTGCATGGGAAAGAGTCTCTAAGAGACTTCAAGGGGGCTTTCGTCAATCATGCCTGCTCGTTTCTTAGGTTCGTGCACAAGTAAGAGAACTAGAAGTAGTTCAGGAACTATCAACACAAGTGTCACAAGGAAGGGTAATTGTGGAACACCAATCTGCAAACCTTCTATGAACAGGAATTCGCCAATCAGCATGCCGAATCCCATCACGATGTATCCCACGAAATTCGTAAATCCATTTACTTTACCCCTGTTACTTGAACCCACAAGATCTGTTGAGAGGGCCCATAATGCGGACATCACTAGCAGTTGAGCAATGCCAAACATTACCATAGAGACCATCACAGTAACAAGGGTGCCTGTGACAAAGATCAACGTAGCACCAGCGATAGTCCCCAAGCCCAATACAAGAGGAATCTTCCTCCCAACCTTGTCCACCATCAAACCAATAGGGATCGAAACAACAACCATAGTCAACATTAGTGGGATGAAAACCATCCACCATTGGCTCATCGGTATCAAAAGCACATCTCTTGCGTAGAGAGCATTGATCACCTGAGTCACAGACATACCGAACATCACAAGGATCTGAGTGACAAACAACCAAAACATTGATCTCGGTACAGCCCTCCAAACCTTGAAGCTTTCCTTGACCGCCTTTGGATATGAAGAGATAAAGTAGCTGAAACGAATAGGTTCCCCGTTCGTTACAGTCTCCTTCAATCTGAGGCGCCAAACCGCAGCTATGAAGAAGAGAACTGTCATAAGCAGGTAGATAACTCGCATACTCCACTCCATTCCAAGATGGAGAAGTAGGAAACCTGCCACAATCGGGCCTGGAGTGTTGAAGGTACCGTGGATAAGCTGTATTATAGAGGAGCCCATGCCGCGACGTTCAGGCGGAAGCGAATCTTGAACCATCGCAAACAATGCAGGTTGGTAGATTAAGCAGAGACTATTCACGATCACTCCCAACAGTATGAAGTGCCACGTCGGAGCAAGAGCAAAGAACAGAAACGAGAGAGACATAGCAAAGGTCATCGTCGTAATGAGCCAACGCCGCCCATACTTATCCGCGAGGTAGCCCCCTGGAAAAGCCACCGCTGCCATAGCCAGAAAATTAGCAAAACCTATAATGCCCAAAGCCATGGGCGGCCCACCCAACACGTCGCGAATATAATATTGAAAGTTAGGATTAGGCATCTCCATAGCGAGATCCATTATTATCCAGCTGATAACCAACACTCTGTAATTGCCAGTGATGAACGAGAACTCTCGCCTAAGAAACCCAAAACGCCCCATCAGATACGCCTTCTCTGGAAAGAGAACCCAAGCTGATATAAATCTTGACATCTCCAATCGACTGGAAAATCAGGGAGTAGAATCCCTTTTCAATTGACACAGACATATCAAAGAGCAAATCTGAGGGAAGAGATTGAAACAGAACTTAAACGAAGAACGGGTCTGGCCCTACATCCTGCCTTTTCCTTTGGATCCTTCGAAACGAGAGTTAATCTGGAACATTCTCCAGTCACGTGTCGGCCTCAAAATTCTGGGAGAAATGGTAGTCGACAAGAAGACCTACCAGCATAATCTGATTGCGAAGCTACCCTACTCCAACAAGTCAGTGATCAAATACTTGAAGAAGATGGTGCAAGCCGTAGTCCTCGAGCAAGGTATGGAAGAGAAAACTGAGAGAGGAAGAACCGTCTGGCTAAAATGGTACAAACCCACAAACCTCGGCAGATGGCTTGTCCTCTTCCTCAAACCCCCAAGAGAAGTCTCCCAAGACCTAAAAAAAACCGTTATTGAAGAACTGTTCAATCTCTACTCCTCCAGTATTGTTGAAGCTGCTCAGAGATATAGTTTAGATATTGAATCTTTTCACCGCAATCTTGACAGAGAGTACTTAACGGAACTCGTGAGAAGACAACCCCTCCAAAAATCCGAAGTAGCCGTGTTCGGAAGCACCGCACTTGACACTTACGGTCATCTCAAGAAATTGCCAACCTCAGACGAACTGGTATATGTTGAAGGCAGAGGAAGCATTCCTGGAGGAATGGGCGCAAATGTAGCTATCGCTTTGTCCAAACTCAACATTTCAGCCTCCTTCTTTGGCAAGATAGGAAGCGACTCAGCAGGTAGAATCCTTTTGGAAAACCTGAACAAAAACAACGTAGATGTGTCCAATGTAAAAATCACTGAAGGGGCTTCCTTGAAGACCCTGATTCTAGAAGACGATAAAAATCACAGATGCCTCTTCACAATCGGTTCACCCCAATCAGCCATCTCCCTAACCTCGCCAGACGAAATCAACTGGAAAGCCTTGGAACAACCCAAAATTGTCTATGTTGGCGAAGTGTTCACCGAGATCGCTCCAGTAATAGCTGATTATGCACACGCAAAAGGCAAACTCGTCATCTACCGGCCTGGCGAACCCTACATGAAGTACGGTGTCGAAATCCTCCGCAAAATCCTTGAGCACACAACGATTTTCATCTTGAACCAGCCTAGTTGGAAGGCGCTAACCTCAGCATCAACGCAAAAATTACATACACCTGCTGATATACTGAAGAATGGGCCAGACCACATAATTCTCACGAAAGGTGACATTGGATGCGAAGTCTTCTCACAGGACAAACATCGAGAGTTCCCCGTTGCAGCGATGTTGCAGTCAAAGTATAACAGGGTTGACCTAACTGGAGCAGGAGACAGCTTCGCTGCAGGTCTGATCAAAGGTCTGCTTAGGAACTGGAGCGTTCAAAAATCGATATTCTACGCCCAAGTCGCTGCAGCAATCACATGCTCTAGGCAGGGCACAAGCCAAGCATTCCCCACAGAAGAAGAAGTTGACGCTGCAAGAAGTGCGTAAGTCATAAAAATCAGCCCCTTCAATTAAAGTGAGAGGACAGCCATTGAGCGACCTATTATCCCCCGTTATCTTTCAATTTGGAACAGGCGGCATAGGAGGCTTCATAGTTGGATACGCCATCAAAAAAATAAGCAAACTCCTAGCCATCCTAGTAGGCCTATTCATAGCCTTTCTACTATACCTGAGCATCCAAGGGATAATCACAGTGAACTATGAAGAGCTTTGGAACGCATTAGCCAACCTATTTGCTTTTGCGAAGGAATCCGCTTCTTGGTTCATTGGACTAATATCCTTACTACCTTTCATGGGAAGTTTCATAGCAGGACTGATCCTCGGCTTCAAACTTGGATAATCTGCAATGCTACACTAAGCCAAACTCCGGGGCAGGTATGTCCCCACCTACCTCAAATAGGATGTACCTACCTCAAAAAGCAACCGCAGACATAATAAATTACGCATGGCAACTAAAAAGAAACGGCAGAGCCGAATCAACCATAACCACAACAACAGCAAGACTAACAAGACTAAACAAACTATGCAACATCTACAACCCAGAAAAAGTAAAAGATGTCCTAGCAACACTAAACTGGAAAAACAGCACAAAAGACACAACCGTCATACTATACAACGGATTCGTAAAACACATCGGACAAACATGGGAAAAACCAAGATACCGACGAGAAACAACAATACCCTTCATACCAACAGAAAAGGAAATAGACACTTTAATTTCTGGAGCATCACCTAGAATCGCAACACTCCTACAAATACCCAAAGAAACTGGAGCGAGAATCGGAGAAGTAGATACAGCAAAATGGACAGACATAGACTTAGAACGACAGACAATAAACATACACGCAGAAAAAAACAGCAACCCAAGAATACTACCAATAAGCAAAAAACTAGTAGCCATGCTAAACAACCTACCAAGAACCAATGACGACGTATTCCAAACCAAAAAACACGGACTCAGAAGAACATACGAAGGACTACGCAAAAGAATGGCAACCAAACTAAACAATCCAAGACTCAAAAAGATAACATTCCACACTTTCAGACATTGGAAAGCAACAATGGAATATCACAACACCAAAGACATAATACACGTAATGAAAACACTCGGACACAAAAACATCAAAAATACCTTAATCTACATAAACACAGAATCAGCCATATTCCTATCAAACAATGATGAATGGATATGCAAAATAGCAACCAACACAGACGAAGCAAAAACACTCATAGAAGTAGGATTTGAATACATAACCGAAAAAGACGGAAAAATGCTATTCAGAAAACGCAAATAATCAATCTCTCTCTTTTTCTGTATCATTCAACAGTTCTTACTTAGGCTCATGTCGCTCCGCTCCATTCGCCTTTAAAAACAGAGAACAAAAACAAACTACTTACCCTTAGACATACGCATGAACGCCTCACGAACATCGGTAATACTCATATCAAGAGGAAATTTAGAACAAACCCAATCAATAACCTCTTCACCAAACTCATAATGAGTCTCTTTACAACCGACAAAATTATCACTAGTAAAATTTGGAAACTTACAATCACCCTCATAAAAAGGACACTGAAGAACTAAACTAGTATTCTTCATAGCTACCGCTACCTCGCTCAGGCTTGACATACTCAAACCACACAGGCACGCCTTCCTCTTCATAATCCATCCAACCAGACCGCTTGTACTCAGACGAAAACCTATCTTTAACGATATGACGGCGACCATAATAAGCAATACTAATAAGTTCTTCCCGACAGAGCGGACATAATTCCTTACGCTTCTCAACCGTAACCTTCAACTTACGATAAGAACAAATACCAAACCACGTCGCAACATGAAAACGCACAACATCAACACGATAACTAGAGTGAGTCAACTGATAAAAAGCAGTACCAAAAATCGTCTTTCGCTCACCTAAAACTTTAACGATATAACCATCCTTCTCACCTAACCGCCTAACCTTAGCCTCAAAACCATCACACCGACCAAAATTACCAAAACCAACACAAACCCGATTCTTACAAGACCGACACCTAGAATATCCACCCAATATATAACCCAAAACGTGAAAGTGAGGCGACCAATACCAATAAGTAAGCCCTACCTTATTGACACGGAAACCGTGAAATATCATACAGCCACCAACAACGCCACGACTTTTCAAGACCTTAATAGCCTTTCGACGTAAAGCATTGTACTCCAAACCAAAATCCTTCACAGGAACACTAACAACAATATGCTCTACTAAACCAGAAAGCTTAGAAGCCTCTCTTAATCGAGTCTCAATGTTGCCAGCCTCTCGAATAGCAAAACCATGCTCAAAACACTCAGGACACGACGGCTTGTAACACCACCGACGAATATGACGGAAATAAACCTTATTACGACAAGACACAAGATTACCACGCCCATCAAAAAAAGACTTATCATGTCCTTCTACATTCAAGCAACCTTTAAAGGAAACCCAGTCACCACAATCAGAACGAGTTTTCTCACCATTACCAACTAACCGAAAATCGCCATAAGAACCCCATTTACCTTCCTCTAACCCTTCCACAGCTAACCGCTTAAAATCTTGACGCAACATAAGACCAGAAGAACCATCAGAAAAACTCATTTAGACTTCAACCTCTCTAAATTCATCTTTTCAATAAAATCAATCAAGCCTTGACGCTTCAACTTCTCCAATATCGTCATACCAATACCTCTCTCCCAGACGCTATTCTTGCCCTTAAAACGGATATGAACACAAGCATAAATCACACGACCTTTACTATCCTTCAACAAACAAGACCTCTCCCCATCGTTGGAGACGAACATCTTACATGGCTTTTCAGTCCACGTACAAACATCAAAACTCACCGAGAAGCCACCCTCTCATGCTTACGAGGCATATTCCGACCAGATTTATTCGGATGGTGCTTGCAGATTAAGACATGACCAGAACTAGGACTATGAAATGAACAACAAAACCACCAACAACGGCGACTTAAATCCCACCTGCATTTCTTCGACATAATTGGTCAACATCTTATGGTTCAACAACACAAAAACCCACAAACCATAAGACATAACCAATTCGGAGTATAGCGAATACCCCGCCTAAGCTCAACAAACAACAAGTTCGTTCGCTATTGGGTTTTTATGCTTGTAAAATATACTACACACTAATGATATATAAACCCCCTCAAATCGCAAAAAACGCGAAACGAGCAAAACAATGCATGCATCAAAAGCCATCAAAAAGGTCAAAAGCACACAACTGTTCCAAAAACAAAAAGATGCATGCATGCATACATATTTTAATGCTTCTGAGAGTAGTTAACAGAACATTAATAAGTGTGAATCTACTTTAGTTATACTCAGCTTAATTTAAAGGGATTGAAATAGTATGACCGCACCTAAACTGCCACGAATAATGCAAAGAGACCTAGAAGAGGCAGAAGAAATAGATTTCACAGAAGAAAAAGAACATTGGAACATATACAAGCTGAAAGATGGAACAACCTTAAAAATAAGGCTAATACTTCGAGGAGTCAAAAGATTGAAGAAATGGAATCTAGATGGTTCACCAATCTATCTAATAAACGCTACAAACATTGTAAGAACAGTCGACACTCCAAAAGAACTAAAGTCGAAACCAAAAGCCTCTTCACTCCAAGCAAGATATACCCACTAAATTCCCTTTCTTTTTTTGGGGATACTTCATCATAAATAAGTTAACAGTATCCCTTAACAAAAAATGTTAATAGACGTTCCTGTAAAACACGCAACTCTAACTCTGTCCTCTTGAAAAGACGAACAAAGAACAACACTAAGTCGGATTAGTGGCACGACAACGACGACGAAACACGACGACGCACAACACCTTCAATATCCTTTCTTTGTTCAAATCGGCGCTCCCCGTCGGATTTATCTAGGCTCAATGGATCCTGCTGAACCCTGCTGCCCTCAACATATTCATTTAGAAACATAGAATGTTCAAAGATGAATGGTTTACTGGCTTCAATTACTTGGGTGAAACCACAGTAACGGCAGGTTGCAACTATTACTCCAGGATTGAATTGGATAGGACCCCCACAGTGACTACAATTGATTTCGCGTATCACTGACGTCTAAGACCCTCCGAGACTATTAGCCCATTTAGTGGTTAGATGATCCATACTTTAACGTAACGCTGTTGCGACTGCTAGACCGCCAACTAGAAGCAGCAGGAACACGATCACGAACTCCACTGCCAACCCAACATTGCTCAGGAACCATGAGCCACCGATAACAACAAACAGCATACCCCAACTGAAAGTGGCGAAAGCATCGCCATCCACGGTATGACTGATCCTTTTGACAACAGCAAGCACCACAGTCCAAACACCAGTAGAAAGAAGAACTAGAGGAGCAACATTCTCAACTCCTATACTGCCTAAGATCCAAGCAGAGATCCAAGCCGCAGCAAATATTAGAAACACTCCAAATGTCAATAACCCCAGTTGCATCTTCAACTTGCTTCCTCCGCTGTAATCACAATCTACCGTGACGAGTTATATAATATTTGCAGCGACTAATAATGTCCAAATGAGGTAGATGAATCCTTGGGCTCTCTCGTTCATGATTCAGCCTTGAGAAAAAAATTCTTATCTTTCTCAAGCAATTACTCTAGGCTCTACAATGAGGCCTTCCAAACTTGGCTAGACTCGCGAAACTGAAATTCTCTATGACTCTATCCATTTTTCTAGTGAGCATCGTATTCGCAGCCTTCTTGGGGACAATAATGTTTGTGTTACAACTCCCCATCATATGGGCGCTTATGGCAACTATCATCTTTCTCCTCTTTCAATATCTCGTTGGACCAGCTATTGTCAGAGGCTCCACACATCTACGCTACTTAGAACAAGGCGAAAATCTTTGGCTTGAATCGACTGTGAAGGAGCTGGCTCAAAAGGGAGGAATTCCTATACCCAAGTTGGCAATGGGTCCAGATCAGACACCTAACGCCTTCGTCTTCGGCAGAACCGCCAATAGCTCCACTTTGGCAGTGCACGAAGGATTGTTAAGACAGTTGAACAAAGATGAAATTAAAGCTCTGGTAGGTCATGAACTTGGTCACATCAAACATAGAGACTACTTAGTAATGACCGTGCTGGCAGCGTTACCTCTCCTAGCCTATTGGATTGCTTGGATAACCTTTGAAGGTGCAAGATGGAGTCGCAGTTCTAAAGATGAAAAAAAAGGGGGACTCAGAGGAGCATTATTTATCGTCGCCGCGATATCCTACATAGTCTACTTCGTCACCCTTCTCTGTGTCACGGGTCTGAGCAGACTGCGCGAACATTATGCAGACGCCTACTCAGCATATCTCACCAGACAACCCTATCAACTACAAAGTGCTTTAGCGAAAATCACTTATGGCCTTTCCCTCTCGCCAAAGCCAACGACAGGCGCAAGAACCTTTTACATAGGAGACCCTGCTATGGCAAAGCAAGAATGCCAAGATCTAATCAAGCGGAAAGAAGAATATGACTTGGACCGTGATGGCGTGTTGGATGAAAAGGAACTTCAACTAGCCATGGAAAAGGAAGCAAAATCAAAGTGGACAACTATCAACTTATGGTTTTCAACTCATCCTCCGACCTTCAAGAGAATACTTGTTCTGCGAGAGATCAGTAACGAGATGAGAAGCGGACGCTATTCAAGCACGCAGATTTATGCCAACATATAACCATATGTCCGTCACGCTTTAGTTTTGGAAGGCAAAAACAGTTTTAATGTATGCATGCAGAAAATGTGTCTACGCAGAGTTGATGGTCAGCTCCTTTATGAACAATCGGTGATTGTAGATGGAATGGTTCGCCCCAGCTATCTTATCGACCCTCTTTATGGTTATGCATGCATGCTGCCCGAGGACTCTTGATTTGGAATTCACAAATGTTATTTATTTGCAAAATAATAAAACCAGAAATATCCCTGTAGAATGGATGTGTGAGCAATGAAGAAAACTTCCACGATGTTTGTGGTCGATCTAACAAAGATCAAGGGCGACGGAGACTTTCCATGTCCATATTGTGGAGCCGTGATCTCGCCTGAGGATAAAACAGAAAACGCGTATGTCATACGAAAGGTTAAGATGAAAGCAGGTGATGAACTAGAAGAACTCGTGATAAAGTGCAATGGCTGTGGAAGTGTCATTAACATAACCGGGTTTGACTTGCAGTAGCTATTTTTTTTCTAAGTCAACTTGTTTTTTAGTAGCATTCTTTTCTATCCATCTGGAGCCTAAACTGAAGATAATCCATGCAATGAACCCGTAGAATATCCCATTTGCCAGTGCACTTGTTATTGAAGCTTGGCTCACATTTGAGATGTCAAACAGAAGGCAGATGATGTTCCCAGAGAATAGAGGTGAAGGAATCGCGACTGTGGATGCTAAGAAGATGGCAAAGAATGTAGCGAATATGATTAGGCCCTGCATCTGATTTTTCACTCCTTCTCTCAAGTCTGGTTTTCCAATCTGTCTTCCACATCACTATCAAACATCGTAATATTTAATAAACGTTTTTGTCGACATGTCGAACACAAATACAAAACCAGCAAGGATCCCCTTGCTAACATCTCTCAAAAATGCTCCTAAGAGCCTAACTTACACACACTGTGACTAGCTTCAACCCTGCTTATCAATCGCGTTTACTACGATTTGAACTTCTCTCCAATCCTTCTTTACTCCCCTCAAAGATGATACTGCACCCGCAATTATCCCGCTGAAAATCTTAGTCGCGAACTGATTGAGCTCAATTTCTTCACCGTCAATAGACAGCTTCACATCCATAACCTATCAACTCATGTAGAAAAGCATTGTCGTCGCTTTCTCCGCTTCTACGTTGTCTTTCTGTTGAAGCAGAAAGAAAGGGTTATGGCTACCAGCTTTCTCCATAGTTTCCACATGCAGCTACTATGTCGAAGATGTCTACGTCTCCATCGCCATCTATGTCGTAGTTTGGATTGTATTCAGGATCGCCCTCGTGAGATCCATAGGCACCCGCCATTGCCACGATGTCAAAAATGTCAACGTCTCGATCTCCATCAACATCTCCACTAATAGTCAAGAATATCCAGCCATCAACAAGAGTATTGTCACTTAAGTCAGTTTCTTCTGGAACTGGTTCTGCCACAGCCTTTATCATGTAGTTACCTAGAACCCATCCAGATGTGTTCCACGTAAAAACATGTGTCATACCTACACCAGAAGCAAACTCGCTGAAAGTCGTGCTTGCAATAACGGAAGAGTTGGCATAGACATTGACGGTGAAACTTTCTGAGTAGTTTCCTTGATTCGTGAATGTAACATTTATGTTTGACTGTGTGTTCAACCCAACTGTGTTCTTGGAAACTTCGACTTCAATTATAGCGATGTCATGCACTAGTGCTGGCGTGATTATAACCCAGCCATCGATGAATTGATTATCCAGTATATCAGTTTCACCTGGAACTGGATCCGCTGTAACGCGTAATGTGTAGTTGCCTACATCAAAACCTGTCGTGTTCCATACGTAAATAATGGTTTTCGAATTTTCGTTCAGGATAGAGACGAGCTTTTTGTCAATTTCTATTTCAAGACCGTGCAGATAAACCGTAACGTTGAAGGTTTCAAAGAAGTCGCCTTGATTTGCTATCGTAACATTAATGCCTAGGATTTCTCCTTGAGTTATGAAAGTTGTGGAAGGTGCAACATGTAGAATTGCGACATCATGGCTCCTCAAATATGGAGTCATAAGCGGATAGAAGTCATTGTTGTTTACATCAATAATGTATGGTGAATCGCCAATTCCATCGCTGCCAGTTTCATTTTGATATGGGCCACTGTACGCGTCTGTGCCAGAGTAGGCACTCCAATAGTTTCCACCTGAAGGATAACCATTATCCCACGTAGCAGCGTACCCAGTTTTTACTAAGGCCTCATTGTTGGTGATATTGTTGTGATAGATAACGTTCCCAGAAGCTTCCACATTGATTCCGTATAGATTGTTATATTTTATCTCGTTAGCTATTATCTTGTTCTGTGAAGCACCAGCTCCCATGCTTACTCCATTGTAGCCGTTGTATGCAATGTTGTTCCCCACAATAGTATTATTCATAGAAGTTCCTCCCCACCTTGCGTTCACGTAGATGCCACTACCACTGTTACTTGTGACAGTGTTACCTGAAATAATGTTGCTGCTTGACCCATAAACATAGAAAGAGCCTCCCAAGCAAATGCCTGTGTAGCCAGAATACATAACTACATTGTTGAGAATCTTGTTTTGGTGCGAGTAGTATAGTGTGATGCCCTGTCCACCCCAGGTGTTATTGACAAAGTTGTTGGCAGTAGTGTTATACCTACAATATTCAAGAAGCATTATGCCATCCCTATTGTTTATTATGGTGTTGTAGCTGATAACATTGTACCGGCAACTCAGAAACATGCTAATCGCCAAGCCTCCAAACGAATGGTGTACTGAGTTCGCAATTGTATTGTTAATGATTCTATTGTCTTCAGACCTGTCCATATTAATGCCAGGGTCGAAAAATCGAATTGTCATGTTTTTGACCGTTACGTTCCGCCGACTTGCCAAATTCACTCCAGTTCCTATACCGCTTCCTTGAAGGGTATAGTCTGCCCCATCAATAACGATATTGTTTCTCTGCACAGAGATACAGGCAGAATTGTGGTCTGTGAAAGTGTAAGTAACATTGTCAGTACTCGTGATATTTGCTGTTGGAGGATCAATACTCCCATCAGCCCTAATGTAAATAGTTCCAGACGCCTCTACAGGTTGAATACTAAAAGCCAAGGCTAACATGCTTGTCAAGAGAAGAGCAACCATTAACACGGGAAACGTTCGCTTAATCCTTAAACCCAACACGTAACTTACACCACGGAAACTAATTATCATTTGTGGAAGAAAGTTCTATTCCTACGAGGAAAAAATGGGGAAGTTGCGGGAGACATCTCCACTGCTAACCTAGAAAATAGCTCCTTTATCTATATGAAATCTGCGAGGGGTTTGATCTATCTGTCTCAAAGAGTCTTTTGTTGCTTCATTCTCTTCGATGCCAGGGTGTATCTGCTTGGGCGTTTCACCAGTTCTTAGGTTCCACTAGTGCTCGTACGATTCTATGGCTGATGTGCCTAGGTACAGGTACCTTATGTAAAAGCCATAGATGAATCTAAGAAGCACTATGTTGCGGGTTGGTAAAGGGAGGAAACGTGAAGGTCGTGGAAAAATGTGGTGGGTTTTATGTGTTTTGTGTGGTCTATATTGAGAAGATCGATTTTTTCTTTGTTCGCTCTTTCTTTGTTGGTTCTGCTGAAGTTTCCTCTGGGGGCATCATTACTTCTTCTGTTACTTTCTCAGGTTTTTCTTCAGTCTTCAACGGTTTTGGTTTCTCTGGTTTTGATCTTCGCAGTTTTGACTTGGATGCCTCACTTACCCAGACTGGTTCTAGGTGCAAAGCTCTTTTGTCGTCGAATTCGAAGTATTCCCATGTGTAGAGATCCATCTGTATGCCTTGCATCTGGCGGACTACATCGATTAATTGCTCTGAGAAGGAGGGAGCCAGAAAGATGAGCCTGGGTGACTTGGATTCGCTTATCTCAAAGTCTTTGTAAGAGAATTTAAGCATGGGTTTCACGTTGTTTACGTGTGTTAGGTTTTTTAACCCTTCAAAGAACATGTTGTCAGCTTCTTTGTGGCTTAGTTTCAGAACGACTAGTTGCCCATCTTCGTCATGACAGAGCACGTCAACTCGGGTCGAAGAGTCAATAGGCATATTATCGCAGATTACAGTTAGTCCCTTCTCGACAACGCTTACGTCACTTAGAATGATCTTCCGCAACTCGTTTTCATCTTTAACGCTTATTCGCGCAATTGCCAATGCTAATCCCAACAATGATAAATCTGACGAAACGATAAATATGTTATGAACTTAACTTCGGTATCCTGAATAATGATTCCTAAAACTTGCTGGCAATACATATTTATGACGAGAACTTTGTGTCTGCTAGAGGATGCATTGAATCATTTTTTTGCAAGTTAGACAAGAGTCTGGGATCGGTGCGTTCTTTGGACGTTTCTTCAAGTATCCTAAGTATTGGGGGCAATCGATGTTATCGTCGTTTTTTTGGTCTCTCTCTCGTTTCCTTTCCGGGGTCGGCTTCAGATTCCTGACTGCTACATCAGTTAATTCTTTTTGGCTCTTGTTAATTAGTGTCTCGTTTAGTTTTGCGAAGCAGAATGGGCAAGCTTCATAGGTTTGCATGGGGTCTGCTGAGAGGTTGGTTAGTTGGATTGGATTCTCGACTTCCCTTCCGCAGGCTTCACAGCTGCTGTTCTGTTGTTGTATGGTGATAAGTCTTGACAAAAGGTGGCACCTTAAACGGTATAGAGAATGTTAAGATTTAATAAACTTTTCCGTGTACCTGTTGAACACAAATACAACAAAACTATGCAGATTCCAAGTACATAGCAAAACAACATAAGTTTTACATACAAATTTACCAGTCTGTTTCTCTGTGGACAAACTTGTCCGTCCGCGAATACCTACGAGAAAAAGCCGCCGAATCCCGACACAACGAGATGTCAGCATACCTAATGTTCATCGCAGGAAGTGTCCTATTCATAGGAGGAGTTATAGAAACACTCTTCGTCGCAGAAACAGTGGATTGGATCCTCTTTATACCTATAAACTTAACGTCAACACCCGGGTGTATACTAGGTCTAGCGTTGACCCTGAGTGGCTTAGTCCTAATGATCTTTGGATTAGTGGCGGGAGTCTACTTTTCACGCGACAGAGCGTGGTACATGCGTGAGCTTCAAAGCAGCGACTTCGGTGGAAGAAGTGCAGTTGAGAGGAAGAAGAAGAGAGCGCAAGCCGCAAGACTGAAAGCAGCAAAGCCATCAATTTCAAAGCCCTAACCCATTCAACAACGAATCTCTAGGCATCTTTTGTTGACTCTTTGGTTTCCATCATTGTGCGCTCGATTTTAATAGTTAAGCCACTGCCATAGTTGCTGTCTGACCTAACCAAAAACATCAAATAGGACAGAAGAGAATGTCGAAACAACCTCTGGACACAGTTCTTTGACTGAAAGAGGGCGGGTAGATCAGCTTGGAATGATCGCCACGTTGGCATCGTGGAGGCCGCGGGTTCAAATCCCGCCCCGTCCACTCACTTTCTTTCAGAAAAGAACCTGAACTAAGAAAATCTGAGCTTCCTGCTTGATTTTGGGTTTCAAGGTAATCTAAAATGCTGTTTAAGGCTTGTTCTGTGATTCTAGAGATGTTTAGCTTGTGTTTTCGAGCTTTTTTGACTAGATTTGGTGGCAGGGTAATACCTACTGTTTTCTTACGGTTCACTTTTACTCGAGTATTTTGAGCACTTTTACTCGAGTGATTTTGTCCTAATTTGCGCACCGTTTTGCTCATTGTTTTAACCAACTCACTTGAAGCTGTTTCAGCAAAATATAGGCTATTTTTCCACTGAGGATAACATTAAACTCTTCAAGGCTCATTTTGTCTATATTAATACCTTCATTAATGAGTTCGTTTGTACAATCTTTCATGTACTGAAGAAATTGAGACGATTTGCTAAGATCCTCTATCTTCCTTAGCCTTTCATCATTTAGGAAAGCATCAATTATAGGAATCTCATGTAACCTACGAAACATTTCAGATAGATCCTCTATAGGAATATAAGGGTAAATCTCTGTTACACTATTGAACAAAGTAATTGCTACAGCGTAACCTTTAGGGCTAGTCAAATACCAAAGATCGTTTTTTTTCTGTATGTAATACTTAGTTTCTAACTCCTTAAGCCTGCTTTTTTTTCGGGAAATAATGGAGACTATGCTCTTAATTTTGTTCTTATCAGGTTCCTTAACTTTTTTTGGATGAAGTCTTAGCTTCGGTTTTTGCTTGCGATTAAAATAGATGTATTCAGCAATTTGGGTTGTAGTCTTAGCTCCATTCACCAGACATTTGAGGATTAGCTTGTTGTATTCAACTTTCTTTGTTTGAAATATGCTCAACAACTTACTTTTCCTCATTTCCGGTGGTAATTCAACTTACTTTTCTATATCCAAAAGTAATTAATAACCTTTTTGTCTTATAGACATTCTTTGATAACAATGGCAAAAGAATTCAAGCATGGCCCCGAATTGCGGAAATTCTGGAGGGATCAAAAACGAAAGTATCGGGCTCGTAAGAAGGTGCAGAAAGGAGGTTGCCCTAAAAGTGAAGACAAAAAGAGGAAAGATTGAAGAGATAGAGAATATGCGCGAAAATGTTTATGAAATTAACGAAAAGAATAGAAATAAGAAAAATAAAGCACCCCGTACTGAGAAAGTTGACAAGAGAACAAAGAGAAGGCAACTCTTTCGTCTAGTTGAAAACTTTATCGTGCAGCACTGCAACGAAAACAACGGACATGCCCCATACAAGGAAATAGTCACTACATGCCAGTACGAATTTGGACTCGCCAAAAAAGAAGCTGAGGGCATTATAAACGCCTTAGTTGAATTAGGAATTCTCATACGTCCAAACAAGTTGAAACCAAGAATGCAGCAGCCGCCAACCGCAAAAAAAACTGTGCAGATTGAGGAAGCTCTGCCACTTGCAGACGACTAAGGAACGCATATATGTAAAGGAGGTAAGTCGCATGCTCACAAAAAAGGAGATCGGAGCCTCAATGGATGAAATATACACAAAACTGTTTAAAACTTTTGTCACGGGATCCGAAACCAGAAGATATGAACAGCTCAGTGGTAAGCTGTTAAAACGCATACTACTAAAACGCATACTACTAAAACGCATACTGTATCTAACTAGCTACTATAGTCCTAAACTTCTACTATTCATTGTTTTCCGGAGGAGTGTTTTTATTGGGTAATTTCAGAGAGCATGGAGTCATGCTTTATCTTTCAAAACCTCTGTATGTGGGTTTCATTAGACTGCAAGCAGATAAAGGCCTAGGGAGAAGTTATGCTGGCCTATTGCCCTTCACTGAAGGAATGTATCGGCTGGGTTATATTTCAAAAGAAGTTTATGAAGAGCATATTAAGAAATACAGCCAACAATTAGTTTTGGATCCACCGTTAACCGCAGAACGAATCCACGAAAAACAGATTTTGGAGCGGAAGGAGATATTCTTCAAAAGGGTGCTGGATCAATGGGATATCCACCCTCAACCTTCTTGGCGCAATAAAGCGTTTATTCTAGCTGAAGAGTGGAAAGACAGGGTTCCTTCAGCACAGTTGATTTTAGATTTGCATGAAAAACCAGTTCTTAAAGGTGAGGTTAACCCTTAATGGTTCTGTTTGAGCTTGTTGATGGACATAAAGGCCATAATGACGTTTTGGTTTTGGTTACTGCATATAGCGAGCCTTTGAGGTTTGCTGAATGGTTATTCATCGGAAAATGTTATTTAGATTCTGAAGCGTCTTACTATCCTGTTTCTCAAGGTTATATTGGAAAAGCCATGTTGATTAACGCTTTGAATGAGCTTAGCCATAATGTTCCTTTTGATAAAGTAATTAAACGGTATAAGCTAGATCGCAAAACGAAGAAACTGAACATCATTGATAAAAGGAAAATTGCTGAAGCAGTTTCAAAAAAGATTCAGCTTCATGAGTTGATGTAAATGAATTTGATAGGAGTTTTGAAGAATAAAGGTGTAGCTTTACCACCTATGGAGAAGGAAGACGACTTAACAGCTAAGGAAATTATGGATAAAATCCGTAACTTCTATAGTAAATTAGAAAAATGTAATTCTGAAACTAGAGATTTTGCGGAAGGCTACTTTCTCGAATTGCTTTACTACTATCCTCAAAGCATGTGTAGCAGACACATGACTGAAGCCCAAAAGTTACTCATAGCCCTCATCTACTTTGAGAGTAAACCCAGGCCAAAAGAGGAAGATCCTCTCTGGAATGGCTTTTCATACGAAGACTTGGCTCTGATGTTTGATGTCTCTAAGGCTACTGTTCACGATGCGATTAAGCAGAAAGAAGCGGAAGCTCAGAAATTGCTTATAGATGTCAAACTACGAGAGGAAGCTAAGGAGATTGCATTAGAACAGCTAGTTGAGGAAGAAAAGCAGAAACTAAAGAAGAAACAACCAAAGAAACAAGCAAACAACCGAACAAACGCTCAGAATACTGAGTGAGTGGTATATAGTCTATAATTTTGAGTCATTGGCGTTCGCTAAGTGCATTAGGATAACATTTATTCTACAATAGAGGCATAATGTAAAACAGGAAGAGGAGAAACAATGTCCGATGGGGAGAAAGTAACCTGTTCAAATTGTGGACACGAGATCGCAATGGAAGAAATCCGCGTCATTATCCCTCAAAAATCTGTGTTATGCGAAAAATGTTATGACAAAATGAAAGAAGAAATTAAACAGAAAAAGGAAGAAAAAGAAGAAGGTTCACTCTTTGGTTTTCTCGCTGGAATTTTTGACAGTATGTTTGGCTAAATCCTTAGTTCTCCGTGCTTGTGCATTTAATTTCCTTTTTCATGACTCTTAATGCTTCAGTTTTGAAGTGAGAAGTATCCTCAGTCTTAACTCGTTTGAATATATTTTCAAATCTCTCGAAGTCCAGCTCTGCATTGTATTCTTCCTTAATCTCGAGTTCGCTTACCTTTTGTGCGTAGAGTATGTTGCCACAAGGCACTACAACAGTAATAACAGAGTCATTCCAGAATTCTTTGTAGTTTGCCATCATTCGGGCATAGAGTAAGATTTTTGTCTCTTTATACGCCTTCCGCATCTTGACTTCAACAAGCATCAAGTCTTTTCTTTGCTCGTCATAGACGAGTAAATCTGGAGATGATCTGATTCTTCGAACTGTTCTGGACTTTTTCGTCCCCTTCTCACCAAGCCTTCTTCTCAAGCCCGAAAGCGTACTCTCGTAACCATACGGGAGAACCAGATAACCTGACTTTTCAAGTAGAACTTTTACAACTTCTTTTATCTGATTTCCCTCTAGTACATTATCATAAAACTCACTCAATTGAACCACAGTTTTAGAGATTAGGGGATGTTGATAAAAGCTGTTTGGGTTCGTATTTTTCGAGCAATTTACCTGAGTAATCTTCTATTAGGTTTTCATAAAGCCTCAAGCTTTTATTCTTCATAGGTTGAATAATGTAAAATGCTGGGGGCGAAGTTTAGGAGGTGAGAAGGTGAGTTTCAAAATATGGTTTGCGGTTGGAGCAACAATTTTGATAGTTGGCTTCATAGTTCAATGGTATCCGACTTCAATTGTTGAGGGATTGGAAGAACGCTTAAGCGAGTCTGGACTGTCCACAGATGAAAGAAGTAAATTGCAAGGCGCATTAAACTCTTGGAAGGTTCATCAAATAACGGCGTTCACACCCATATCAAACATTTTAATTGTGGTTGGCATCATCACTATTGTTTATGCGGTTATATCAAATATTTTCACAATTGTAACCGAATACAAAGTCGTCAAAAAAGAAGAATGATTTCTACTCTTTGCCTAGCAATCTATTCTGGTAGTCTCTCCATTGCGTTTTAACATAAGGGCCCAAGCTTTCAATGTCTGAGACTCCTACAAAATCTCTCAAAGCGAAAGGTGTATTGAAAACGTATTTTCCATAATAACTTTCAGCTTGACTACGGAACCAGTGACACCACTGATCGGTTACATAGTTGACGATTTGCCAAGCTCTATGACGTTGAAACCTAAACAGCTTCTCCTTAGGTTTACTCATCAAATCCAGATATTCCAAAACAAGTCTAGTGAATTTTGATAGATTGCCTTTGAGTGGTAGGGGCACTTCGTCTCTTATTGGGGCTGTCTTCTGTTTCACCGGTTTTCCCTTCCGTGTTTTCAACCGCTTAACCAGAATCATATTTCGGATAATTACAAAATTTTGATCTGCTTCAAAATCAAACTGTTCCTTCGTCAAAGAGATAACTTCTGAGATTCTTCCAGCAGTCAGGAATAGGAGAGCCATCAAAGCTCTATCTCGAATGGGATAGAAGTCTAACCCAACCTTGTAAGGCCACGATTTAGCAGTAATCAAAGTATAGATCTGTTCTAAACTCAGCCTTCTCTTAATATCCTCATTAGTCCTCCGACTGACACCAACAAGCCAGGGCCTAGGCATTAGCTTAACACCTTCACCTTTTCCCCATGTTTTTCATAAAATTCTAGAAGAATGTGTAACCCTTTCTGCAACTGCCTTTTCGCTTGAGTAGGATGGGATAAACCAAACTCTCTCGCTATGTCTTGAAGACTAGCTCCATTCCGATAAAATAAGCATATTCTTAACGCAAGATCTCTCAAACCGTCAATGTTAAGCGAGTGCAAGCTTTCTGAACATAGAAACAAGAAAAGATTCTTGCGAAAATCACGAAATTGAAGGAAAAATCTGAAACCATAGAGAAAACAAATTACCAATGTTCCACAGTAAATTATGTAAAACACGATGTTTTGGGTAATAATAAAAAGCAAAATGGATTCTGTCGTAACAAGAACCAGAATTAATACGATGAAAAAGTTAAAGAAAAGAGCCATGAATCTCTCATAAAATTGCTCACTCATTCTAAGCTAACACCTTCAAATCCGCTTTTTTATAGATTCGTTTCAATCTTTCCAGTCCTTTTCCAGTGTAATGTTTTGCTAGAACACTTCGAGGAGCTCTCCCTTGAAATACATCTACAAACCTATCTGGAATCCCAAGCTCTCCTAACTCAGTACTGAACCAAGCTCGCAAAACCTTAGAAGTAATTTTCACATCTGCCATTTCAGAGGCAGTTAGCCAAATCTTACGCCACTGTCTATCGCTAATCATAAACAACTTATCAGAATCGTCTTCTCTCTCAGTAAGATATTTTTCAAGCCACTCAGCAGTTTCCTCATTATAGAAAGTAATCCCACTACGCTTTTTTCGAGTGAAATGTTTAGGGATGACTGCATGAGTTTCTAAGTCTATTTGCGATTTGAGTAGGCCGAAGATTTCGCCTTTTCTTAATCCTGTTGTAGCTGTAAAAAGATAGATGGCTTTTGATCTCACACTTTTCAAGCTAAAGAAACCCTTTCTAATCTGTTCCTTTGAAGGTAATCCATCATACCATTGACACTCGTCAACAGGAGCCATTTTAAAACTCATAACCAATTTTGGAAGGCCTAGAAAATCTCTCACAAAGCGTCTAAGACTTGTAATCTGGCTGTTGTATGTTTTAGGAGCTTTCTCTATGTATGTCGCGAGATAACTTTTCACATTCTCATAACTAACCACAAATTTAGACATCTTAAGAAAGCGTTTCACGTCTTGTAGAGTTTCCTTAATAGTGCTGTTTTCAAGCCTTCTATTCACTTTTAGGAAATCTTTGAAGCTTTCTAGCTCATCTAACCCTACTTTTGAGCCACGTTGGCATCGTGGAGGCCGCGGGTTCAAATCCCGCCCCGTCCACCATCTGGGTCTTATCTAAGTGAAAACGAGTCTGTTTAAGGGTCCTTCTGAAGTTTCAGGGCTTTATTGTGATCCCTTATAGCGGCATCTTCTTCAGGTATACTGAACGATGAGAACCCCTCATTCTTGTTAAGCGTTTATAGCTCTCAACTTGAGTATTATCTTTCTGTCCACTTCTAAGCTCAGATTCTCAATGTTGTCTTCCCAGAAAATCTCTTCAGCTGATTTGCTGACTGGGTCTCCCTGATAGCTGGTGACGAGGAAGCAATATGCGTTTTGTCTTTCACCATTGCTTGCGACGTAGAAGCTTCTGCATACGAATTTCAGCCCTTCAACTTCGATGCCCAGCTCTTCATACATCTCTCTCTTCAAAGCCTGCTCCTTGCTTTCGTTAGGTTTAACGTGACCTCCGGGCAAACATACAATATCTGGATCAACTTCTTCATCTAGGCTTCGGTGCTCAACGAGGAACTTGCTCCCCTTCAAGATTATTCCAATGACCACATCAACTTCCGTCAAGATCATTGTTTCCTGCCACTTCCAGAATAGGTAGTCGTTCAAAATCACACTTGAGAGTTGAACCAGACAAAGTGAACCGACCCTCTTTGAATGTCAAGTATTGAACAAAAAATATAAAGTCACTGTGTTACTTGAATAGATGAAGTGTTTTACTTGGTTGAAACGGGAAAAAAACGGGATCCTGATGTTCTTGTTCAAGGAGGACTAGCAATCTTCGCAGGAGTGATCTATTTCATCATGCTGTTTCTCCCGTGGTTGTCCGGAAGATCCTCTGCGATTTCTGGACTAACAGATCCCCAAGATCAAGCAGCCATAGCCATCCCGATGATCTTGATCCTACTCTCTATTATGACCATCTTCGGAGGCGCCCTTCACATCGTTGGATATGAACTTGGAATACAACTTGCGACGCTCATGTCAGCAATCACCTTCTTCATCTCCGTAATGGTGATAATAATCACACTATTCAACGAAAATTCAGAGATCAACCTCTTACTTGGACCTTGGATTTGTGCTGCAGGAGCAATACTAGGGACTCTGAGCTCAAAACTGAAAAGAAAACTCGGCGGCAACGGTTAATTGGTTAAGTGTGCACTCTAATATCGAAACCAACATAGCATACGAGATGGAATCCGTTAGAGTCTAGACTTAAATATTCTTAAGCAAACTATGTACTTGGGGATTTTATGAGCAGTATGAGAGATGAATCACGGGCAAAGAAGCCGAAGCCCTTAACTAAGAAGGAAAGGAAAGAGAAGAGAAAGAAGAGAAAACTGGTCAGGTTGGAAAAGCAGAGAAGCGGCTAAGCAAACCCTATTTCAAACTTAACGTAGCCTTCGCAGTCTCTTCATCTATTACTTCAATTTTGAAGCCCTTTTTCTTGCATAACTGGAACATTTTAAGGTTGTTGGAGAGAACATCACCATAGATACTCTCCAGCGACAAGTCTTTCCCTATCTTAATTACGATATCCGCCAGTTTAGATCCTAATCCTTGTCCTTGCCATTCGTCTCCCACAGCAACTGCGAACTCTCCATGTTTTCGATCTGGATGCACAGTCACGCGGGCTGCTCCGATGATCCTTCTCTCTTCGTTCTTCCCCTTCTCTGCAACTATGGCGATTTCACGACTATAGTCTATGTTGCAGTATCTGGTCAATGTTTCATGGGACATCTCTTTGATTATTTGGAAGAACCGGAAACGCATTGTCTCTTCAGAGAAGGACGTGAATAAGTTGTAGAGAAGAAGCTCATCTTCAGGTCTTATTGGACGAAGAACAATCGGTGTCCCATCCTTCAACTTCCATTTATCAACATACTTCGTCGGGTAAGGCGTGATCACAAGATGTTCGTATGGTCGAGGTTTGGTCGAGATTCGTTGGGCATCAATAACTATGCGAGAGTCCACAGCGATGACTTCATCTTCATTTATAATTAGAGGATTTATGTCCATCTCCTTAATCTCGGGAAAATCTATTACAAGTTGTGAGAATTTGACTAAAATTTCTTCGAGGAGTTTGAAATTGACGTGGCTTCTCTCCGAGTTGGAAAAGTGCTGGTAGATTGCTGTTCTCTCCATCAACCTTCTCGCTAGCACTTGATTGAGGGGTGGAAGCCCAATGCTCACATCCTTCATTAACTCAGTTGCCACCCCTCCCATCCCGAACAGAATGACAGCGCCGAATTGGGGGTCTTTCTTGTACCCAACTAATAATTCATAGCCTCCTCTCTTAATCATAGGTTGAAGTATGACGCCCTTGAATTCGGCTTTGGGCCTGTGTCGTTTGACTCGTACAACCAAGTCTTTGAAGAAATCCGTAACCTCCGTTTCTGAGCGCACATCGAGAATCACTCCTTCAACTTTGGATTTGTGAGTTATTTGGGGAGAGAATACCTTCATTACGACGGGATATCCAATCTTAGACGCTGCCTTGACAGCTTCTTTGGGGGTTTTGGCAATAACGGATTTTATTGTTGGAATTCCGTAAGCTTGTAGAAATCCTGATTCGGGTTCTGTTAAGATTTGGCGTCCTTCATCAAACGCTTTTTTCAATATCTCTCTGAGAAATGTTGGAATGGACAGTTCAATCGCGAGTTCTTCAGGAGTTTCGTATAGTAGGTCTAAGTTTTGTGCATAACTCCACATATACATGAAGGTGGAAACTGCTTGTTCCGGGGTTGTAAAGGCGGGAAGACCATTCTTGCGAAGGATTTTCCTCGCCTTCCAGCAATTATCTTCACCCATCAGTGAAGTGAGAACGGGTTTTGTCGTTTCTTTAGAGCGTTCCACAATAGCTCTTGCAGTATCAACAGGATCTGAAGCGCCTTGAGGCGTATAGATTATCAGAAAACCGTTGCTTGCAGGATCCTTGAAGCAGATCTTCATGACCTCTCGGAACCTATCTGTATTAGCTTCCTCAAGGATGTCTATGGGGTTCTGGCTGCTACAGTAAGAGGGCAACTTGTCACTCAAGGCTTGGATGGTTTCGTTGCTTAGTTGTGCGAGTTTTCCTCCTTTTGCAATCAACGTATCTGTCGCCATAATACCCAAGCCTCCCGCATTCGTGATTATTGTAAGATTTGGGCCTCTAGGATTTGGTTGCATCGCTAGGGTTTCAGAGCAGCTGAATAAGTCACTTATTGCATCAACGCGGATAATTCCAGCACGCCTGAAAGCTGCGTCGTAGACAGCGTCTTCTCCGCACAAGGCTCCAGTGTGGCATATTGCAGCTTCAGCACTCTCGCGGAACTTTCCCGCTTTCACTACTACAATTGGTTTCGTCCTAGCAAAGCCTCTTGCAGCGCTGAGGAACTTCCGTGCGTTCTTGATGGACTCAATGTAGAGGACAATGCTCTTCGTCTGAGGATCTGTTCCAAAATAGTCGATCAAGTCTCCGAAGTCCACATCAAGCATGGAACCTACAGAGACGACAGCGCTAAACCCCACCTGAGCTTCCGAAGCCCAATCCAGAACAGAAGCACACAGTGCGGCGCTTTGAGAAATAAACGCAATCTTCCCCGGAGCAGCTGCCTTGTTGGCAAATGTGGCGTTCAACTTGACGCTTGGTCGCATCAAGCCAAGGCAGTTAGGTCCAATTATTCGCATGTCAAAGCGGTTCTTCAGTTCAAGAATCTTCTTTTCAAGGATTTTACCTTCAGGGCCAACCTCTTTGAAACCCGCTGAGATTATTATCAGCCCTGACACTCCCGCCTTACCACATTCTTCGACAACTTGGGGAACAGTGTGGGCTGGTGTGGCAATGATTGCCAAGTCGACTTGGCGAGGTATTCTCTCCATTGCCGGATAGGCAGTAATCCCTTGAACTGTAGGTCTGAATGGGTTAACTGGATAGACTACGCCTCCATACCCCACGCCGATCAGGTTTCGAAGAAGCTTGGCGCCAACGGAACCTTCCTTGTCGCTGGCTCCCACAACCGCTATTCTTCTCGGATTGAACAGTCTATCGAGTTTTTCAAGACCCAACCTGAAGAAGCGCTCCCATAATAATACCGTTCGTTAGGCTAAATGAGCCATTACGTATTAATAAATCCCATGAGCCGATCAAATACTGGATTTCACACTCTAAGGATCCTCATCAGTTTTCATCCAAGCGAGCGTAGGGTTAATTGTTTTCAGGTTCTAGATGGACTTGTGGACTTAAATCTCTCCATTCACGGGAAGGACAAACGCTTCGTTAGGTGTGCGACCTACTGTTCCGACGCTTTTGGTGGAAGCATCAACTTGTTTTTTGTTTTAAGTCTGCCGTCTTTTCCATGAGGAGTTCGCAGAAGGGTGTCTCCGTATTTCTCGATCTCTCTAGCCTCTTCAGCTAGGTTAGCGCTTGTTTGAACTATTTCGTGGGCACAAGCGACGAAGGGAACATATTTCTCTTTGTCTTTCTCGATGAAGCAAGCTCGCACATTGATTTCAGCAACTTTCTTCAGCAACTCATAAGCTGCCATTGCTTTCACCATGGCATATGGATTCTTGAAGTCTCCAGCGCCTCGAATGTCATCCGTATCAATTATCAGTCTTGGCAGAGTCAGATCAGACCCACTTTTAAGAGCGTCAATCAATCTGTCGATTTCCCGAAATATCCTTCTGAAGACCCCGGTGCAAGCTAGAACCTTGATCACATTGGAGTTGAAGATCGCCATCTCAATTGGGTCAAGGAACTCCTTTCGTGCCCCAATTAGCGGATCCCCCATAATTATTACGTATCCTAAACCCTGTGTTTCAATCTCTTCTTTTGCACGTTTTCCTGGGCCATCCGTGAATATGACTGTGGGCACTTTCTTTTTCGAAAAAACTTCTCTTGCTTTTGCAGGGCCTGGAGCAGATGTGTTGGGTGAGATGAAAAGGAGAAGGTTTGGTGCGAACTCAAAGATCTTCTCAATAGTTTCTTCAACTGCTTCAACATCCATCTTAGACCCTGTTGATACAGTTCTCACAGCTAGATCCTTGCGATCAGCCAACTCGTCAAGGAGCAGTTCCAATATTGGAGCAGTCCCGATGTTTCCACATTTGAAAACCCCGACTTTGACTTTCAAGGCAACCCCGACTCATTGACAGTAATTACATGGAGTATATAATCTGTTTCGTTGTGACAATATGAGGTGCAATCTTCCACTTTTTCTTTGAAATGGTCACCGCAATCATAGTGGTGGTGATGGCAATGTGTGGCATCCTTCTAGATCATTCAGGCGGAATCATTCAATCCCGTGCGCGCAGCAAAAGAAACATCAAGGAAAATGCTTTAAGATTTGAAGCCTTGAAAACCCAAGGATTCAGTGCAATTCTCGTAGTTACAGGTGCTTACCACTGCGTTAGTCTGAACACAGAAGGAGATGCCTGCCCATCAACTCAAGGAGTTGAGGACGCAAAGCTTGAAGGAGTGGAATTCCAACTTCTTAAGACACCTAAAAGGATCTTGGGGAAGTAAGGTCAAGTAGTGGGAATGGAATGCATCAAGACAGCTCTAGATCTGCCAGATGAGAGCGGACATCGCCGTCATGCATGCGATGAGCCGAGTACTTTATGTATGCCTAGAAGAGACATAGTGCTCAGTGTTTTTTGTCATGGAAAGTCGCAAGTTAGGTTTTGAAGAATCCTTAGGAAAAGATGTGGTCCAAGCCAACCGATGTGTCGGTTGCGCCACTTGCGTAGTCGTTTGTCCTTTCAAATGTCTAGAGTATGATAATGGGCAACCAAAGCTTGTTAAGGAATGCCAAGACTGTGGTATATGCTCCAAAACTTGCCCAAAATACGATTGGTCGTGGTCTGAAGTTGAAGAATTTGTGTTCGGACGAGCAAAGAAAACAGGTGAAGACTTTGGCATCTACAAGCGTCTTCTTCTGACCCAAGCAAACGATAAAAAAATCTTAGATAGGTGTCAAGATGGGGGATTCGTCACCGCCCTCTTATCATATGCTTTGGAGAATAATGTGATTGAAGGAGCAGCCATCTCGGGAATCTCCGAAGACAGGCCATTCTATCCAATTCCCAAACTGGCCACAAATCTTGAAGAAGTCTTAGAAGGCGCTGGAACGCGTTACTGCTACTCGCCAAATATACTGGCCCTGCACGAGGGGGTTAAGAGCGGTAAGAAAAGCTTGGCCTTTGTGGGCACTCCATGCCAAATTCATGCAATTCGGAAAATCGAAATGTTCCCGCTGAAGAAGTACTCGAACCCTTTACGTTTCACAATTGGGTTGATGTGCACAGAAAGCTTCTCATATGAAGGATTTTTTGCAGAGTACCTCAAATTGAAACTATACCTCAACTTAAACGACGTTGAGAAGATGAACATCAAAGGAAAGATAATTATCTCCCTCAAGTCCGGCGAGACAACGACTGTGCCTCTTTCTGAAGCAAAACATTATGCCAGAGAGAACTGTCATCTCTGCAGCGATTTCAGCGCTGAACTAGCTGACATCTCTGCTGGAGGCTTAGGGCTGAAAGGTTGGACCTTCGTCATCCTGCGAACTGAGAAAGGCGAGGCAATCTTTCACAAGGCTTTAAGAGATGGGGCATTAAAAGTTAGAAGGGTAGACGAAGAACCTTTTGCCAGAAATTTGCTGACGAAACTTTCAAAGAAGAAACTGAAGAACTCTTCCCGTGACTAGCTCTCTTCTTTGCATATATGCATGATTGTTGCAGAGTCTGGATTGCTGACTTACACCACCATCTCCTCTTTACTCTTCTAAGCCTCTGTGCGTATGTTCTTCTAGTCCTATAGTGATATAGCTTTATTTAGCGAATTGCAATCCTTCTAAGAGAAGAATTTCTGGAGTGAAGACTAAAAGATGGCTTTGCGTGATAGTTTAATTATCCTGAAAAGGCGGGGTCGAAATAGAAGAGGAAGAGGGTTTAGCAGAAAAGAACTTAAGAAGGCTGGACTCAGCCAAAAACAAGCTCTGAAACTTCAGTTGCCAATTGACCTGAGAAGACGAACAATCCATGAAGAGAATGTCAAATTACTAGAACAACAACTGAAAATGAAGACTCGCAAGATCACTAAACGAAAAATTGCAAAAAAAGCTTCCCGAAGTCAGAAGGCTGGATAGCTACATATTGAAGCTTCCCATCACAAACATCACTATTCGTTTCTCCGTTCATGCAACTGAGGATCCAGAAAAGGTCAAGGAAGCCGCCAACCATCTATTCTCCCCGGATCATATCGAGGATGTAATATTCAAGAAGAAGGCGCTGAAGGGTCACTACGGCAATCCAATAAGTCTCTTTGAAGCTCAGATTAGAGATCCAAGAATAATCAAAGCTGTTGTCGAGAACCTCTCCTCAAGTCTCTGCCAATCCGACAAGGAGAGAATCGCTAGAGAATCGATCTTGTTCATAGAGAAAAGCAGTCTTTACCTGCGATTTGACAAACAAGCTGCCTTCAGAGGAGAACTTAAACTCCAAAGAGCTGACCCCATCTACATACGGATCCAATTCAAAATACATAGCAAAAAAAGTAGAACTGACGATGTCGTTGAAATCTGCAGAGATATTGGGTTGACACCATGACGAACCTCATCGATCTCCACCTACATCTACCTCTAGGCAAGAAGGAAGAAACTGAAGACATGTTACACGTAGCATCTGAACTGGGATATAAATCAGTAGGAATTCCCCTTCCCAAGAGAAGCAGACAAGATCTGACTAATGACTTAAGGAAGGTTTGCATAAGCCACGGACTCGACTTGATAACAAGAGTGGACTTATCGCCAAAATCCCCCAAAGATCTAATCAGGGATCTAAGGCAGTTGCGGAGAAGATTCGAACTGGTATCTGTGAATTGTCAGTCAAAAGCCGTAGCTAGACAGGCCGCTAAAGACCACCGTGTAGACCTACTAGTCTTTCCATCTATCAACCCCCGTCAACGGTTCTTCGATTTGGCTGAAGCAAGACTAGCCTCCCAAGGCCTAGCAGCCCTAGAAGTTGAGATGGCGTCGCTACTCCGCCACTATGGCTCACATCGCGTACGCCTTATTTCCTGCCTGAGAAAAGAGGTCGCCATCGCAAAGAGGCTCAAAGTCCCAATAGTCATCAGCAGCAACGCCCACGACATATATGAGATGCGAGGATCTCACGAACAGATTAGTCTGGCAACGTTGTTTGACTTGGAGAGCAACCTTGCCAGAGAAGCAGTTACGCGTGTCCCTATGAGTATTGTGAAGCGAAACAGAGAGAAGCTTAGCCCAAGCTACGTTGCGAGAGGTATCCGTGTCGTTCGGAGGGGAAAAAGCTGCGACGAATAAGGAGGCGCTATATAGCTTTGCATATCGACAGCGTTCAACACCTAGATGAAAAACGTTTGATGAAGGCAATTTGGGGTAAAGTCTATCAACTTTTCGGTGAAGTCGGTGCCAGCCAGACCGCCTTATCCAAGATAGACTACAACGAAGAGCAAGCGATATTGGTAATTAGATGTTCCCACAAGAGACTGGAGTCAACTATAGCGGCCACAGCTGCAATAACAGAAGTCGACGATGAGGCAAGTATCGCCCTCCGAGTTGTTGCTGTTTCAGGAACCCTCAAAGCTCTCCGAAATAAACTATCCAAGCGACAATGCTGAGGAGAAAGCCTTGACCACTAATCTCAATGATGAACTTGAAGAGTGGTTGAAGGATGCTAAGAGGATCGTGGTAGTTGGCATCGGGAACGAATTGAGAAAGGACGATTTCGTTGGCGTCAAAATCGTCAAAGAGTTGAAGAATCGAGTTCCAAGGAACGTAATGCTGATTGAAAGTGAAACAGTACCGGAAAGCTTCATCGAGTCTATAGTCGAGTTCCACCCTACTCACGTACTTTTGATCGATGCTGGGCTCCTCAAACTTGAGCCAGGAGAAATAAGGCTCATCAAAACAAGCGAGCTTCCAAGCCCAACATCCTCACCAATTTCAACACATGCTCTTCCACTCCAAATATTCTGTGAATATATCCGAAAAGCGATAGATCCCAGATTGGCACTGATAGTAATTCAGCCAAGGGACACTGATTTTGGTGAAGGCTTGAGCGCAGAGGTTGAAAATGCTGCACTAAAGCTAACTAAAAATTTGCTACGTCTCCTCGATCAACGAGGACTCCATGCAAGTTGACTATTTGAGAAAACTGAGAATCGCTAGCGGAATGTAAACTTCCACTGTTCAGGAATTTACACTCTCCTACATATAACGTTGAGACTTCTTCGGAAATGACGATGATCTTTAGGGCATGATGTAGAGCGTGCACTTGTGTAGCTATTGATTAGGAAAAATATTCTTTGATTCTTCTAGAGACCGTTTTAATCTGTTCTCACATTCTTTTTGGAACCAAAGCCACCTTTGAAGATACCATTCATTACTCCAATTTTCTTTCTGTTCTTTCAGCCATTTTTTTGTTCCAATAACCTTGTGTCTTCGAAGATTTTCTATAACTGATAAGTGATGTAACCAAACAGGATTATAGCAGAACCTTATAAGTATTGAACAGGGGAATTCTTTACACCTATAACAAGCTTCATGATCTCTCTGTTCAACGCAGCATTTGTAAATATCACATCTTTCGTGATGACTTGAGGCTTCACATTTTCCACATTCACAACCGCAACCATGACAGCTTTTGTAAACCAGATAGTCAATACAAGCACCACAATACAAACCGCAGGGTGCAGCCAGCTTCTCTTCAATTGTGTTCAATCAACTCAAATCCTGCTTATAGTATCTACGATTAGCTTCTTGAATAAGAAGAATAAAAAAGGTATGTGTGTGCATGTTTTAATTTAAGTGAGGAAACCATTTGAAATGGTGGATTGATCTTTGATCTCAAAAGAGTTATCAGAGTTTCTTCAAGTTGTTGGAAGACTAAAAACCGTCAGGAGATCTGGTTGGACTTCTCAAGTTGGCATAGATGAACCTGAATCTGTAGCTGATCATAGTTTTCGATGCGCAGTCATTGCTATGTGCATCTGCAATCTGACAGATGTAGACGTAGGGAAACTTGTTCCAATGTTGCTTCTGCATGATATTCAGGAGGCGGTGACTGGTGACTTTGATTCTCTCAAAAAGAAAGAATTAAGTATTCTCCGGGTTGAGGCTCTTGAAAAAGCCGCCATCAAGAACATTTCCTCATTGTTGCCAATCGAATTGAGAGAGCGATATCTCCTACTCTGGAACGAGTTCAAAGCTCAGAATACACCGGAAGCGATTTTAGCCAATGATATTGATAAGATCGAGATGGTTTTGCAGGCGTTGGAATATGAAGAGAAAGGATGGGACCCAAATAAGCTTGAAGTTTTCTGGGTATCCGCTGAAAGAGAGATAAAGACGCCGAAGATTCGCGACTTGTTTCTAATTTTGAAAGAAAAGCGCTTACGCCAGTAAACTTGCCAATCGAAGCGACAACGCAAGACCGAACGTGCGTAGCCTCCTGAATTCCATGTTGCCGCGAGCAGTCGCAAAATGTTTAAGACTGAGTTCTTTTACAACTAAACTCTCAAAATTGGAGGAAACCCTTTGAATTTGGAAGAAACAGTTGAGAACGTGGCAGTTAACCTCTTGCGATTTGCAGTTACGGAATTACCTACGGACGTTAAAAAAGCTCTTCAGAAAGCCTATCGTGAAGAGACTAGCGAAGCAGGAAAGACTCAACTCAAGGCAATACTCGACAACGTTGAATTAGCAGAGAAAACTCGCACTCCAATGTGTCAAGACACAGGCACAATAATCTTCTACGTGAAAGCGGGAGCCGAAGTCAAGCATCTCGACAAGATAGAGAACGCTCTACGCAAGGCCACAAGTAGAGCCACAACCAAAGTTCCCCTAAGACCCAACGCTGTGGATCCATTCAAGCAGAAGAACACAGGGGACAACACAGGCAGGAACATACCCTACATCAACTGGGAGATCGTAGCTGGTGACACTCTTGAAATCACTGTGCTCCCAAAAGGCGGTGGATCTGAGAATGTCTGCACCCTGGGCATGCTAGTACCTGGAGAAGGCATCAACGGTTTGAAGAAATTCGTCATAGACTCAGTTATCAAAGCTGGCTCCAAACCCTGTCCCCCAAACATCCTTGGAGTCGCAATTGGAGGCGGATCTGACATTGCTATGAAATTGGCTAAGAAAGCCTTGTTACGACCCCTCGACCAGCCCAATCCAGATCCTGAATTAGCTGAGCTTGAGAAGGAACTCTTGGAAGCAGCAAACTCTACAGGAATAGGTCCCATGGGCCTAGGTGGTAAAATCACAGTCTTAGGTGTCAAAATCGACTACGCAGTAAGACATCCAGCATCCTATCCTGCGGCAGTAGCCTTCAACTGCTGGGCAGCAAGAAGAGCAACAGCACGCATATACCCAGACGGAAATGTTGAATACCTAACACACAAGTTGAGGTGATAAGATGGTAACATACAAGCTGACCACCCCCATCTCCGAAGAAGATGCCCGAAAACTCAGAGTCAACGACGTTGTCTACATAACCGGAACCATAGTGACCGCTCGCGATCAAGCCCACCACAGAGCCCTTCAATTCCACAAGGAAGGAAAAGAACTCCCCATCAACTTCGAAGGCTTAGCCCTTTTCCATTGCGGTCCCATCGTCAAAAAGGAAGGAGACAGATGGATCGTCGTCGCCGCCGGCCCCACAACAAGCACACGTATGGATATATTCGAGGACGAATTCATTCAAAACTTTAAAGCCCGAGTCATCATAGGTAAAGGCGGTATGGGCAAACGCACAACTGACGCCATGCAGAAATATGGCGCAGTCTACGGGGCGTTCACTGGAGGCGCAGCAGTTCTAGCTGCAAAAGCCATAAAAAGCGTGAAGACCGTCGAATGGCTCGATTTGGGTATGCCTGAAGCCCTATGGATACTGGAAACTGAAGAATTCGGTCCCCTAACTATCGCCATAGACTCTCACGGCAACAACCTCTTTGAAGACATAAAGAACAAGACAGAGGAAAACCGAATCCCAATATACCGAAAACTCGGCATCCAAAAATAGAAAGCCTCACGCAGATGACCCGACCTTGGGCATCTGCGCACTACATCTTTATATCGCTTCGTCTAGGAGCTCCAACACATCTTTTATCTCGATCTTCTCTTCTACATCCAACACTTTCACTGCGTCTTCTAGTGTTGTAACGCAGAATGGACAAGCTGTTGCGATCACACTAACGTTGAGTTCCAGAGCTTCTTTAACTCGGTTCACGCAAGGTCTCTTCTCTGGAACGGCATCCTCTGTCCACGTTCTTCCAGCTCCTCCTCCACAACAGAAGCTGTTTTCTCGGGTTCTCTTCATCTCAACAAGCTCTATGCCGTTGATCGCCTTCAGTATTTGTCTTGGGGGGTCATAAATTTCGTTTCGCTTGCCTAGGAAGCATGGGTCGTGGTATGTTATCTTCTTATTGATGGTTTTAGTCGGTTTGAGTTTGCCGGCTTTAATTGCGTCTGCGAGGAATTGGGTGTAGTGCTGAACGTTGAGTTTCTTGTCGCTGTAGGGCGGATCGTGTTTGAAGGTGTTGTAGCAGTGGGGAGACAGAGTTAAAATTCTTTGTGAGTTGAACTTCGCAAACATAGATATGTTATGTTCTGCAAGCATCTCGAACAATCCTTTCTCTCCTAGTCTCAGAATATGATCACCGCAGCACCATTCTTCAGTGCCAAGGGTGGCGAAGTTAACGCCTAATCTGTTGAATAGCGAGATCATGGATTTGGCGATAGCTTGACTTCTGGGATCAAAGGCTGGTGCGCAACCCATGAAACATAAGATGTCTGCCTTCTCAACTGCGGGGTAATTCTTAACTTCCAAGTCCTTAGCCCAATCCATCCTCTTGCTTGGGTGCATACCTAACGGGTTGTGATATCTAACAACGCTTGTGAGGACGTCTCTGACAGTTCTCGGTACCCCACCGGTTTCCACCATCAAACTTCTTTCATCAACTATTGAAGTCGAAGGGTCAATCTCCTTCGGGCAGAATAAAGTGCATGAGTTGCAGGATGTGCATAACCAAAGGTTATCAGCCATGTCTTTCAATCTTTCCTCTTGCCCTTCATCTCTTGAGTCTATGATGAAACGATAATTTGTTGCGTATGTGGATGGGCCTAGGAACTTCTCGTCTATTGTAGCTGGGCAAGCTGAATAACATATGGAACATTTGGTACATAGGGACAGATCCCAGTACTTCTTTAGGTCAGCTGTTGATTGGGTGAATACCTCTGGGTCCTTCAAAGAATCTTTAGACTTGATCAAGATAGGCTTTATTCGGCTGTAAGTGTCAAGGAAAGGTTGAATGTCAACAACCAAATCCTTGAGCACCGTCATTTTTGGGAGAGGTTCAATAACTAACGTACCTGAGTCTAAATGAAGGACTTGCGTATAGCAGGCTAGCACAGGTTTTCCGTTCACTACAATTCCGCAGCTTCCACATATTCCCATTCGACACGAAGATCTGAAGGCAAGAGTTTCATCAAAGTTGTCTTTGATGTACAACAAAGCGTCAAGCAAAGTCATACCCTTACGTATCGGCACACTGTGGGTAGATACATAATGCTTGTCTTCTTCAGGTGAGAAACGGCGGATTTTGAACTCGACGACTTTCTCTACTTTCGAAGCCATTTCATCTTTCTCCTAGTAAGTTCTAGCGGTCGGAGGCCACTTTGCAATCGTGACTGAGGCATATTCAAGTCTTGGGCCCTCCTTTGCGCAGTAGGCTAGGGTGTGCTTTAACCAGTTCTCGTCGTCTCGCTTAGTATAGTCTCGTCGGGAATGAGCGCCTCTCGACTCTGTTCTGGCTAATGCGCTGGTGATGGTGACTTCTGCCAAATCCAATGTGAAGTCTAGCTGAAGCGCCCCTATTAAGCCGGTGTTGAATTGCCTGCTTTTGTCGTCAACTGTTATCTTTCCAAACCTTTCTCTTAGCCCCTTTACCCCTTTTAACGCGCTCATGAGTCCGTCTCCAGTTCGAAAGATCCACACTTTTTCGTTCATAATAGCTCTCATCTCATCTCTGATTGTAGCAACTCTCTCGTCACCTTCACTTCCAAGGATTTCATCAAAAACTCGCTTCTCAGACGAGAAAACTTGATCGTTGGGAAGCTCTTTCAAGCTCTTTGACATTGCATGCTTGGCTGCTTCTTCGCCGCCGATTGCTCCGAAAACTAGGCAGTCAGATGTTGAATTTGTGCCAAGTCTGTTGGCTCCGTGAAGGCTCATACATGAGCATTCGCCGACTGCATACAAGCCTGAGATTGGTGTTTCGGTTTTGATGTTTGCGTGAATTCCACCCATGGAATAGTGAGCTGCAGGTCTGATTGGAATAGGCTCCTTCACCGGGTCTATCCCACCCAGTTTTATGGCGACATCTCGTATGAGAGGAAGCCTTTCATTAATCTTCTCCTCGCCTAGATGTCTTATGTCCAAGGCTATGTAGTGTCCATAAGGTCCTTCTAATCCGCGACCTTCTAGAATTTCAGTCATCTCTGCTCTGGCAATTATGTCACGAGGTGCTAACTCCATCCTTTCGGGTGCATACCGTTTCATGAAGCGCTCGCCTTTGGAGTTGAGCAGATGTCCTCCTTCACCTCTAGCACCTTCAGTTATGAGTACTCCTGGAGGAACAAGTCCTGTGGGGTGAAACTGTATGAATTCCATATCTTTTAGCTGGGCTCCAGCTCGGTAGGCAATAGTCATTCCGTCTCCTGTGGCGGTGTGGGAGAAAGTTGTGAATCCATAGATACGTTCGTGACCACCTGTTGCCATCACAACCGCTTTAGCGCGTAAAGCACACATCTCGCCAGTCTTTATGTCTATGGCTGTTAAGCCAGCGACAGTTTTGTCCTTCACCAATAGGGAGACAACAAACCATTCATCATAAAACTTCACATTATCAAAAGTCTTCGCCTTTCCATCAAGCACATGCATCTCGTGAAAGCCAGTCATATCTGCTGCGAAACATGCTCTAGGGAAGCTGTGGCCTCCAAAGCGTCGTTGGTTGATCTTTCCGTCTTCTGTTCTACTCCAAGGGCATCCCCAATGATCCAAGTTCACTATTTCCTGAGGAGCTCTTCGAACGAAGAGTTCTACTACGTCTTGGTCTGCAAGAAAATCTGATCCTTTAACGGTGTCCCAAGCATGCAGATCAAATGAATCTCCATCTCTCAAGACGGCGCCTGTTCCTCCCTGAGCGCAGACGGAGTGAGAGCGCACTGGATAGACTTTTGAAACCACAGCCACGTCGATTTTGCTGAATTGAGCAGCAGCAATCGCAGCTCTGAGTCCCGCTATACCTGCTCCAATTATGATTACGTCATGAGATAATGTTTCCATCTATTTCCCTCCCATACCTTTTTGAAGAGAACAACCTAAATTCTAGACCGCCTTTAATAGTTTTTCTAACTATGCCATTCAAAAGAAAATCAAAGTTGAACAGTCTCTGTATATTCTAGATGGCTTGGAAGAGGATCTCAGCGATGTCTTTCACTTCAAGTTTTCCTTCCAGACCCGTCGTCTTAATTGCATCCTCGAACGTTAAGAGACAGAAAGGACATGCTGTGGCTAGCACTTCTGCGCCTGCTTCAGCTGCATCTTTCACTCGGATTTCAGCCAAGCGTTCTCCTTGGATGTCTATCCACATCCTTCCTCCTCCTCCCTCACAACAGATGCTTCGTTCTCTTGAGCGGTCGAACTCTAGGAGCTTCACGCCTGGAATACTTTTGATGACTTCCCTAGGTTCATCATATACACCGTTCTGCTTTCCTAGGAAGCAGGGATCGTGATAAATTATAGTCTTGTTCAGTCTCTGGGCGAGCTTCAGTTTACCGTTTCTGATCAACTCTGCAAGCAGTTGAGTGTGATGTAAAACTTCGAAACCGGTTTCCCCATACTTACTCTTGAAGGAATGATAGGAATGGGGACAGCTTGTGATAACCTTTTCCACCTTATATTTACTGAAGAGTTTCTTATTCTCCTCAACGAGGAACTCGAATAAGCCTTTCTCACCTATGCCATAAACCTCGTTTCCACAGCAGTTTTCTTCATCCCCCAAGGTTCCGAAGTTAACAGATGCCTTCTCCAAGCATTTCACGAGGCTCTTTGTCACTTCCTGAACTCGAGGATCGTAGGCAGGTGTGCAGCCTACGAAGTAGAGATATTCAACGCCTTGGGACATATGCTTGATGTTTAAGTCTTGCACCCATTCGGATCTCTTACTTCTTATTCTCCCCCACGGGTTCCTGTTCTTGAAGGTGCTTTCTAGCGCGTCGCGAAGAGTTGTAGCGATTTGCCCTCTCTCCACAGCTAAACTTCGAATATCAATCAGAAAGTCGTACGGGTTTATCTCCTTGGGACAGCGAATTCCGCATGTGGCACAGGTTGTGCAGCTCCACAGTTCATCTTGAGGATGAATTGTCAGTTTTTCACCCACAGAAACTTCCCGCATGTACTTTCTAATGTTCAAGTTGGCTTTTCTCGCGACTGGGCAACTTCCAGTGCATATTCCACAGTGAATACATTCCAGCAATTTGTGTTTTTGAACGAGTTCCTGTACATTCATCGTTCATGTCCCATGGTGATTACATGAAACACAAGCTTTTTTAAGCGTTTTCCTCTGTAACAGTCGAAACAACTTAAGATGACGAAGGATGACAAAATGGGAGAGACGCAGCCAAAAATTGGGATTTTCATATGCGAATGCGGCGGAAACATCGGCGACGTCGTCGACGTAAAAACTGTTCTTGGAGCAGTTAAGAACTGGGAAGGAGTTGTAGAAGCGAAATATCAGGAATACCTCTGTTCAAAACCTTCCCAAGAAACAATAATTGACGCAATAAAGAAGAAGAATCTTGATCGTGTCGTAGTCGCAAGCTGCACCCCGCGAATGCACCTCCCTACTTTCCAAAGTGTTCTAGAGCAGGCTGGATTAAACCCCTACATGCTTGAATTCGTGAACATAAGAGAACATGCTTCATGGGTTCACGGTCCAAAACCGTCGGAAGCAGCCACAAAGAAGGCTATAAGCCTGATTAGAGGGAGCTACGAACGGAGCTTGGGACTTGAAAGCTTAGAGAGTATAAGTGAAGGATGTTCCAGAGAAGTTCTCATAGTGGGTGGGGGAATCGCTGGCATCACCGCAGCTCTTGAACTTGGCTACCTAGGTCACAAAGTCCATGTTGTGGAAAGAAAGCCGAGCATAGGAGGTAACATGGCAAAACTGACCAAAGTGTTCCCAACTTTAGACTGTGCTCAATGTATACTTACTCCTAGGATGGCTGAGCTGGGAAGAAATCCCAACGTAACCCTGCTCACTTATGCAGAAGTCCAGGGGATTAGTGGACGTCCAGGCAATTACGAAGTGAAAGTCTTCATGAAACCAAGGGGCGTTGACATTGAGCAATGTAGGAACTGTGGAGTCTGCTCTAAGGTTTGCCCTGTTTCAGTGGCTGACGAGTTCAATGAAGGTCTATCTGAGAGAAAGGCAGCCTACATAGAGTTTCCTCAAGCAGTTCCCTCAGCCTACATAATAGACTTTAAGGCTTGCACAAGATGCCTCAAATGTCAGCAGCTATGTCCCTCTAAAGCGATAAACTTGGATGACAAAGGCAAGACGATCAAACTGAAAGTTGGCGCTATAATTGTGGCCACAGGATACGAACTCTATAACCCTGACCTCCTTAAAGCCTATGGAACCAGCAGCTACAAAGACGTCATTACTATGATGGACTTAGAAAGGCTAATCTCAGCATCTGGTCCAACATCTGGAGCTGTTAAGAAGGCAGATGGCAGTGATGTCAAGAAGATGGCAATAGTTCTTTGTGCGGGTTCCAGAGACAAGAATCATATTTCATATTGCAGCCGAATCTGCTGCATGTACTCCTTAAAACAAGCTTTTGTCCTCAAGAAGATGCTTGGAATTGATGTTCACATCTACTATATTGACATCAGAGCCACAGGCAAAGGCTATGAAGATCTCTACTGGCGCGATGAAGAAGCCGGAGTAATCTTCACCAAGGGTAGGGTGGCTGAGATTTGGAAGAACAGAAATGGTAAGCTAGTTGTATTGGCTGAAGACACTTTGATGGGTGAAGTCAAAGAAGAAGAGTTCGACATGGTGGCTTTAGCTACTCCTATGGTTCCCCCTTCTAGACTCGAAGAGCTAGCTGAGAAGATGAAACTCTCCCTTGGAGAAGAAGGATTCGTAACTGAAAAACATCCGAAGTTAGATCCTGTGGATACTTTGAGAACCGGGGTCTTCGTGTGCGGGTGCGCCATCAGCCCAAAGGACGTTCGTGACACAGTCTCCGACGCCTTAGCTGCAGCTGCCAAAGCTGCACTATTCTTGAAAGATGATCGTATAATAACGAGTCCAGAGAAGGCTTTCGTGATCGAAGAACTATGCGACAGCTGCGGCGTCTGCGTCCCTGTTTGCCCAGTAAACGCTATTGTCATAGAGGAAAGGAAGGCTGAAATCAACCCTTTCATCTGCGTCGGATGCGGAGCCTGTATACCTGTTTGCCCGAAGGAAGCAATAGATTTCAAGAACTCAACGAGTAGGCAAATTTTGGCAAATCTACGAGGGGTGCTACTGGACAAAGAACCAGACGAGATCAGAGTCGTTGCCTTCGTAGACAAAAACGTCGGCTACACCGGCCTAGATTTCCTAGGGCTTGACCGCATCAACTACCCTGAAGACATTCGAATAATACCTGTGCCGTCCACAGCAATCATAGGCATAAAACATCTCCTCCACGCCTTCGCCTTCGGAGCAGACGGAATACTGGTAATCGAAGGACAACAAGAGATAGACGAGAGATTCACCAAGAAAAGAATGATCGAGATGAACCGTTCCCTTGCGGAAATCGGGATAAGGAGCATGAGAGCTCGATATAGCTATGTTCCACTGCCAGTATATAAAAAGGCAGCAGAACTGTTTATCCGATTTACAGAGAGAATTAAAAAGTTCGGTCCTGTTTCTACGGAAAAACGCAACAAACTAAAAGAAAAACTCGGTCTCCTCTAGAAATTGTACAAGCGATTATCGGTTCCAACAGTGTTCGCAAGAAGCATACACAAAACTAGAATTGCTGAAACCTGAGCCTCAAACTGATGCGGATAAATGGTCTTAGGTTGCGTAGAAAAACATAAAACGTACTCCTCTAAACACTCTATCATCACTAGGTAGGAGAAGATACGATGGATATAATTATCTGCGTGAAGCACGTTCCTGAGACTGCAGAAGCAGAGATTAAGATCAATCCTGACGGAAAGGGAGTAGAGGAGAGCGGTCTAGTATTCGACATCAATGAATGGGACGACTATGCTCTCGAAGAAGCAGTTCAGATAAAAGAGAAGCTGGGGGGCACAGTCACTGCGGTAACAGTGGGTCCTGAAGCTGCTGACCGCACATTAAGAAAGTGTCTAGCTAGAGGAGCCGATAACGCGATAAGGCTTACTGACCCGCAGTTCGAAGGCTCCGACTCCTATGCTATTGCGAAAATCTTGAGCAAAGCTGTGAAAGATATGCACTTCGACCTAATATTGACAGGCGCTCAAGCGGGCGACGACAGCTATGCTGCAATGGGGCCAATCTTGGCAGGACTTCTCGGAATTCCCCACGCAACGATGATCAAAAAGATCGAATTCAACGATGATACTATCAGATTTAGCCGTGAGTTAGAAGGCGGTCTGGAAGAAGTTGGCGAAGTAAGGTTACCCACACTCCTCACTATTCAGACTGGAATCAACGAGCCACGCTATGTTTCCATTATGGGGATCAGAAAGGCAATGCAGAAAGAGATGAAAGTCCTTGGACTAGCTGACATAGGATTAAGTGAAGACGAAGTAGGCGAATCAGGTTCTTGGGTGAGAATTGAGAAGATGTATGTTCCACCAGTGGAGAAGCAGGCAGAGTTCTTGAAAGGAAGCCCAGAAGATATAGCAGCCAAAGTTGCTGAAATCATCAAGGCTAGGGGGTTAGTCTAGGTGAGTAAGATATTTGTCTTGGCAGAGCACAGGCGAGGCGAACTTAGAGCGATAACCTTCGAGATGCTGACGAAGGGTAAGGAGCTAGCGGAGAAAGCGGGCGCAGAACTTGCAGCAGTACTATTAGGAAACAATGTCGGAGAATATGCGAAAACTCTTGCCGAGTATGCTGAGAAAGTTCTGCTGGTTCAAGATGCAAAGTTGGAGAATTTCAACTCAGAAGCATATCAGAAAGTTCTGTCTAATCTGATACGGGAACATAGTCCAGTACTGATTCTAATGGGACACACCTCCTTCGGGGTGGACTTGGCTCCAAGTTTAGCGGTTTCAATGAATATGCCGTTGGCAACAGACTGTATAGAACTGCAATATGAAGGCGGAGTTTTGACTGTGACACGGCAGATGTACGGTGGCAAAGTAAATGTTAGCGCTACTCTTCGAAAAGCAGAGGGCTACATAGTTACTGTCCGCCAAGCGACTTTTCCAGCTGAAAGGGGAACACCAGCTAACGGAGAAATCGTTGAAGTCCCTTCTCCTCTTGTCCAAGAAGAGATTAGAAAACGCTTCATCGAATACGTTTTACCTCCACCGGGAGGCGTGGACATCACTGCAGCTGATACCCTCATAGGCATCGGACGAGGGATAAAGGATTCTGAGGAGATTCCTTCGATAGAAGAGCTGGCGAAGATTTTGGGAGGCACGCTAGCGTGTTCGCGCCCAATCGTTGACAAGGGTTGGCTTCCTAATGATCGGCAAGTAGGTAGCTCTGGAAAGACAGTCAAGCCAAAAGTCTATATTGCTCTCGGCATAAGTGGTGCTTTCCAACACGTCCTTGGGATGAAAAATTCAGAGTTGATCATAGCTGTAAACAAGGATGCAAACGCGCCTATCTTTGGCGTTGCAGACTATGGAATCGTGGAGGATCTCTTCAAGATTGTTCCTCCTCTTAAGAGTAAGTTGTCTGAGCTTAAGGGATAAAAGTCCCAGCCAGCCTTTGGTGGTTCAAGCCTTTCCTCGAATTGACTGTGAAATACTCACAAGTCCTCCTTTCTTTTTAGGAAGATAGTGTTCTCTTTTTTTTGCAGCTTTTGCCATCTATGGGTTATGTCTCTAAGTCGTGTTTTTCCGGATTTTTGACCTGTGTTGGGTGTCGGAGTTTAAGTACGCTTTAGCAAGACGCAATATTTAATACACAGTCCATAATCTAATTGTCTAGGAGAACAACGTTGCAACATCTCAAGAAGGCATCATCAAGACTAAAGAATGTTCTAAAGAAGATCAAATTCCCAAAACTCCGCAAGACTCGCGAGAAAAGAGTTGTTCAAGTTGCACCTCCAAAACCCGTTCCCAGAGGATTCAAAGTCATCGAAAGATACCCCTTGTACGAGCCTTTCGCACACGTAGCCATAGTCCAAAATCCGAAAACAGGCGAATATAAGTATATTCTTGATGAGCTACAGCTTGATCCTTTAGAACAAAATATTTACACCCTTGTGTTAGACATCCTTTTGGCGGAGATTGAGTCCCCAAAAGAAGAGATCGACGATCCTAGGAGCTTCTTCGCTACAGAAGCAAGACAAATCGTCGACAAATACCGCATCAGTCTGGGGTGGCTACCCGATGTCTCTTGGTACAAGATACTCTACCACGCTGAGCGGGACCTAGTAGGTTTCGGACGAATCGACCCCTTAATGCGTGATCCCAACATCGAAGACATATCCTGCGACGGCGTTGAGAAACCGGTCTATATCTGGCATAGGAAATTCGAAAGCATAGAATCAAACCTCGTCTTTCGAGAAGATGCTGAACTTGACAACATAGTAGTCAAGCTTGTTCATATGGCAGGCAAACATGTAAGCTCAGCTTTTCCAATAGTTGACGCCTCCCTACCAGGAAAACACAGACTCGCTGTGTGCTATCGGCGGGAGATCACGCCTTTCGGAACAGCCTTCACAATAAGAAAATTCAGAGAAGATCCCTACTCTATCATCGACTTAATCAACCTAGGTACATTCTCGGAAAAGCTGGCTGCATACTTCTGGTTATGCCTAGAGAATAACGCTTCAATTATGATTCTAGGAGGAACAGCCTCTGGGAAGACCACTGCGTTGAATGCTCTTGCATGCCTCATCAAACCTGGAAGCAAACTTATCACAATTGAAGAAACCGCCGAGCTCAATCTATCTCACGAAAACTGGGTTTCACTAATCGCCAGGAGAAGCTACGGATTAGGAGAGAACCGAACTGGGGAAGTAACCCTTTTCGACCTTGTGAAAACTTCAATGCGACATAGACCTGACACCCTCATCGTAGGCGAGATCAGAGGCAACGAAGCCTACACCTTGTTCCAAGCTATGGCAACAGGACACGGTGGTATGAGTACAATGCACGCAGAAGACATTGACTCTGCAGTTAAGCGTCTCACTCAAAAACCCATGAACATCGCACCAGCCTACATACCCTTGATGAACACTGTTCTATCCATCCAAAGAATCCACCTCACGAAAGATGGTGAAACCAAAGCCTTCAGACGAGTGATGGAAGTAAGCGAAGTGGCTAATTATGAAGATTACCGGAGAATCTTCAAATGGCAACCGACAAAGGACAGCTTCTCGTGTTCATTTGATGAAAGTGTGATGTTGCCTTACATTGGTGAGCGCACTGGTTCCAGCAAGAGGGATTTGGAAGAAGAGATTGAGCAACGTGCAAAAGTGCTCCATTGGATGAGGGAACAGAACATTAGAAGCTACAAAGATGTTGCAGCAATTATTGCGGAGTATTACGCTAGGCCAGACGAGTTCTATGGAAAAGTTTCTTTGGGGGAAGTAGCAGTTGCCACTGTTGAACACTCTTGAGGCTCTTTCATTCCGTTTCTTCGGAAGATTAGCCCCAATATTCTTGGAAAGGGTCTTTGAGTTCAAGATATATCTCCAGCGCGCAGACATGAGGATATATCCTGAAACATATGTATCGTTGATGTTCTTCGCGGCCCTTCTAACCCTTCCAGTCAGTGTAATCGCCATCGTGCTTCTATATCTATTTCAGTTCATTCCTCTGATCGTTCTTGTGCCCACTCCGATCTTTGTAATGATTATCTTTATGCTAGCCCCTATGTCCAAAGCCGGTGAAAGGTCAACACGCCTTGAGAGAGATATGCCATTCGCCGCAACCTACGTCGCCGTTATGGCGTCAGGTGGGATTCCACCATATACAAGTTTCAAACGGCTTGGGGAGGCAGAGTTGCTGCCAGCAATGAGTCAAGAAGCAAGAAATTTAGTCAGGGATGTTGAGATATTTGGAGTAGATCCCCTCACGGCGATGCAGAGGTCTGCAAAGGCAAACCCGTTAGATATCTATCGAGAATTCGTGGGGGGTTACGCATCTGCCGTCATCATAGGAGGCGATGTCACAAGCTTCCTTGAAACAAAAGCTGGAGAGCTTTTCAAAACTAGAGCCGCCAGAGTGAGAGCAGCCGCAGAACGACTAGGCATGCTCCTGGAATCATTCATCATCATAATGGTCCTCATGTCTCTCTGCTTCTACATCCTCTTCAGCGTAGAATCAATCTACAGCACAGGAATGTCCTCATACTCGGGAATAATCCTGTACACCTATGTCTTCACACCTCTACTCTCGTTTGTATTCATCTACCTTGCACATGGAATGCAACCGAAGACTCCGGTAACCGATTGGGGACCTTACAAAGCCTTCGGAATATGCATAGCAATAGCAGTTGCAGTACTCATGCTTCTGACGAACTTCATGGGTTTATTCTATGTTCCATTCCTCGCCCCAATAGCAAGCATAGTTGACCTTCCAACAGCTGTCGCAATAGCATTAGTGATCACGTCTGCCCCTCCTGCGATTATTCAGATAAGGCTCTCAAGTGAGAAAGCAAGCACGGAGAAAGGGGTAACCCTCTTCCTTCAGGATCTCACGGAAACCAGAAAGACCGGTTTAGCTCCAGAGAAGTGCATCGAATCTCTCTCTAACCGAGAGTATGGCTGCTTCAGCAAGCATTTAAGGAAGATAACTGCCGAGCTTTCGTGGGGCATCCCCTTAAGGAAGGTCTTCATGGACTTCGTTAAACGAACAAAGAGTTGGACAACCCAGATTGTGATGTTCCTTCTGGTTGAGACAATTGATGTAGGCGGAGGCACGATCGCCATGATTGAATCCCTTGCCAGGTTCTGCACCACAACGCAACAAGTGGAGAGGGAAAAGAAGATGTCTGTCAAACCTTACATCATGATGCCTTACTTTGCAGCCCTTATGCTAGTTGCCACAACGATTATGATGCTGACCTTCACGAGTAAGACGGTGAGTATGGCGACAGGTGAGGCTGCGGCTGCAGCTTCCCCCGAGCTTGCCTCATTAATGATCATCTTCTCCACTTCCGTCATTATTCATAGCTATTTGATTGGGCTCGTAGGTGGAAAAATCAGCGAAGAATCAGTAGCAGCAGGTTTCAAGCATTCAGCTTTGCTAACGGTAATTGCCATAATAGCAGCAAAGGTGGCTCCGACTCTAATCAACTTCTAGGAGGTTAGTTGGTCACATGGGTCTAAGGGGAAATGGCAGACGCAGGGACAAGGCAGTTAGCCCAGCGATTTCCACAGTAATAGTAACTGGGATGATCGTAGGGCTGGTAACCATTGCACTCTCTTTTGCCAGCAACTTCCTAGTGCTTAGGATTGCTGAGAGCGAGTTCAACTCAGCCAAGCAGTTTATGCAAACCTTCGCGCTTCAAATCGATAATGTTGCTTGGTCAATAGGACGCACTGAGACAGCTCGCTACTCAAGCAGATATGGGGATGTCGCCTTTGAGACAGCTCTAAACTACACGATCTACATCAATACCACTTCGCAGTCAAATGTGAAGTTCTACACAAGCACAACAGGCATACTATGCTTCAACATGCCCATAACTTACCACTCAGTAGGGGACAACTACTTTGACCTGCTCTATCCATCCTTCAACAGCGGATTCCTACTAGATGGGGCTTCTGCGCCAAATGCGAAGGTTTTCGTCGTGGAAAAACTTTACATGGCCGACGGCAATTTTTTGAGGGTCGTAGTCATGCCCTCTGTGAGAATGATAAATCTAACTATCGGTGACACAAACTACGTCAGGCTGTACCTGCCCATCTTATCAGTGGGCGAGACCCCGAAACGTTCCCAATCAGTCACCATGACAGGGGACTCAGTCTCCAAACTGGGGGAAAGCGTTACTGCTCTCAAGGTTGAAGTGAGCTTTCCGGACGCGGATTTCGACAATGTCTTCTTCAATTTTCCTCAACTCGAAGAGCAGGTGTCCTTCACAACTGAAACCGTTCTTGAGCTCTACGTTGGCGAAGTAGACGTCGGTTTAGGAGTGCACGCCTAAATGTCAGGGAGGGTCTTTAACTGCCACATGTGAGTCTCGAATACGTGATCATGGTTCCAATTCTCATAGTGCAGGTCATTTTGATACCTGTAGCCACCGGGTGGATGATGGACATATGGGTGTCCAGACGCAGGGAAACCCAGCTCAGAGACGTTGCGAGTCACATGGGAACGACCATCCAACAACTGTACTTCTCCTTGAACCGAGAAGAAATTGTTGCTGGAACTACTATTCAAGCCGCAAATGTTCCGCAATTCATCGAATTTATTCCATACTTTATCACAGCGTCTGATGGAAAGATTGAGAACAGTACGATAATAAATTTGTATTTGGATTTGATTGGAACGAGTATTAACGCCACTGCTCGTGTCACGTTGGGTCCTAACGTGTTGTGGGAGCAATCGACTTTTGTAAGTAATTCTACAAGTGCTCGCATAGAGGTTGAAAAATTCCCTAATGGTACTCTTAGCTTTTCGTTTGGATAGTGGAGGTGAGTAAAAATGACTGGATCAACTATTGATCATTTGGTTGCAACTACGGCTTTCATAGCGGCTATTCTGTTGTTTATTGGTCTTTTTACTCAGACGTTGCAGGCTGCGATCTTGTATCAGCAGAATAGGCATGTTGCGCTTAAAGCCAGCGACCTTTTAGACAACATTTTGCTAAGTCCAGGCTATCCGTATAATTGGGGTGAGACAAACGCTACTTTGTCTGTTTTTGGGCTTCAAAAACCTGGGGTAAGCGGCTATGTACTTAGCTCTTTTGCCCTTATGAGGTTAATTTCGCTTTCTGGAGAACCAGTAGAGTATCCACGTGATTCAGGAGAATGGTACAATAATATTAGTTTGGGACCTAGTGGTTACTTGTTTATCCCAATCAGTGATTCTATAACTTATGAAACCGCTTCACGGCTGCTGGGAGTAAATGGTACTTATGGATTTCAACTTAGCATTACGCCCATAGTGAAGGTGTCCATATCTGAGTCTCAATCTAACCCTTTGACTTTGAAGGTTGAGGTTGATGGACCCGGTTTTCCTCTAAGTGGAGCTACTTTGAGTTATTATCTTTACCGCTCCTACAATACAGGCAATTATGCCTCTCTAGAACTTCTTACTGGTACGGCGCAGACGGACTCAGCTGGTGTAGCATATTTGAATTTCACTTTCGACGGAGCAAGCGAATCATACACTATTGTTGCCTATGCACGTCTAAGCGGTCTTCTTGGTTTGGGCCACTATTCTCATAATACTTACACTGGAGGTGCTGGTGTTATGCCATTCGTTGTAGACTATGAAAAGGGGAAAGTCTACCTTGCCCACAGCTGGGACGTACATGATCAAGGGGTGCCAGTGCCTGCTTATGCATTGAATGCTACATTTTTTATCTTAACTGAAGATTTTGAATTTCAGGAGTGGCCTATAGCCAATTCTACTGCGATTCTTAACTATGGCTCAAAGAACTATGAAATTACGACACTTCCCGTTGGCTGTCCAGGGTTTTTACTTGTTACCTATCGAATTAGCGCGGTTGAATATGGGATGTCTATTATGCCGTGGGGCATAGGTACTCTAGCTGTTTCCACAGTGTTCGGCGACAATCCTGCTGGAAATGTGTGGGCTGCTACCGATCTTCGCCAAGTAACTATCGACCAAATGGCGTATCAGGCAGAGATTATCTGTTGGAGTTCACAGGGCTATCAAGTTTGGAACCCAGGAACGGGGTGGTAGCAGGAAGAATGATGCGTACAATAGAAGTCTCCATCGTCATTCTCATCCTCGCAGTTGCCTTCATCTCAGCTACCTTCTTCGCTGTCTTGCCCTCTCCTCGACAGGTCTCCTCACTTAGCCTTGGCCAACTCGCTTTCACAACTCTTCAAGTTCTTGACACAGGTCAAGCTTTAGCAGAAACAGTCTTCAAGAACTCTTCAGATCCCTCTTGGACAGACTTTGAGATAGCTCTTTCAGCATGCTTACCTCCAAACATAGTCTACAACTTAACCGTGTATGATTTGATCCAAACTGGAAACACTCTCACCTACAGCAAGTTTCACTCGATCACAAACTCTGAAGGTGGTCTTGGGACGGATTCGGAAGCCTCCTCATATCTTGTCACGTCAACCAATGTGACTTTCACTGTCACTCCGGAGAAGATATCGGGAACTTTGTACATCCTGAACTGCAGCGACGCAAACGGATGGTGGATCACAGGCTACACAAGTCAAAGCTTGGCTGGAGATCTTTACGACTTGCTTTCGCCCTATTTCAACACAACCATAATGGTGCAAAACACAACAGATTTTGGATACCTTTTGGACGGCACCAAGATTTCTAACTTTCCACACGAGAACGTTACAAACGCTATCATCCTAAATACTTTCGGAGAAGCAGTACCGATCCCTTCAAGTTATATGGAGTATTCTGAAGACTCGTTTGCGGAATATTGTTATGCTCTTGGTCAAAGAGTAAACCAATATAATTGGACATTGGTTAGCATCGTGGGCTATCCGTTATACTACGTTAGCAATACGGTGGAACTCGTAAGCAGCCAAAATTTATGGGGAATTTACGGAATGAAAGATGTAGGACCACGAGGGCTCAGCGCTTTCCTACAAGGATTAGCAAATAAAGCTTACAACCCGTCCTCGGATTCTATTCACGGTCCATTTTTTGTTGCTAATCTAAATACTTGGGCAACCTATTATTCTAACTATTATGGTATTTATCCTTCACCATATCAATCCTCAACACGTTCACTTCCTGACTGGATATTGGAAGAATACGACTTAACCATAGATGCTGAGTATGGCTATGTTTTTCAACAATCAGGTGAATGGATTGCAGGTGCAACTTACAGCCATGTCGGAGCAGATGAAAAGATTCATGGTGCTTTTACAGCCCTTGGGTTGACGAGGACGCCTGACGTACGGGTTACTGCTCTTGCGCTTCTCATGTATTATCGTCCAACCCTTTACAAATCCGAGTTCACTTTAACTGCTGGCGAAAGGCCCACACAGAGGCTTATAGTGCTACAGCTCAGCCAACAAGGAGGAAGTTAACGTGAAGAAGCTACTCAGCAAGAGAGGGCAATTCTCTATAATTGCTGCCTTACTTGTAGCTATCGTGCTTGTCACAGCCATAATCACAACATATTCCATAATACGCAACAACCCCCTACAAGAACGCCCCCGAGTTTTAGGCTCCATAGATGAGATGAACCTAGCTATTAGTCGCATTCTCGAATTCGTGGTTGGATACTATGGCTCAATTTTGCAGGTTACGGGCAACACGACATATGCTAAAAGCCTTGCTGCAGACTATCTGCAAAGTAGCCTCGAAAACATAGCCTATACACATCCTGACCTGGGTCCCTCCTTCCAACTTAATTATTCACGCATTACCACCACATGGTTCAATCGCACAAGCTCCAGTGAGGGCGTCATCAACGTAACCTACTCATTAATAGGAATAGGCATTTCAGGGGTACAATACACAACTTCAGCAGGACTTGAAGTAACTGTTAACCCTTCTAATACAAGCTCTGTGCTTGTCAACGTAACTCGCAACTGTGATGAACCATATCCTAAGCTTGGTCAAAACAACTTCTTCTTCTACAACTACAGCTACACCGAGTCCGCATGGAAATTAAGTAACACAGGACTTTCAATTAACTCCATTGCGTCCACGGAAACTTATTCAACTTACAACATCACCGTTCCAAGCGGCATCGACCCATCGTCTTACATGCTTCAAGTTGTTGATCCTAGAGGGATCATGGTTGCTGCTTCAACTTTTTCGCATTACACTTACACTTTCAGCTGGAACCAAACACTATACTCATCACTTAACCAAGACACAATTGTTGTAGAAGCTCTTCAAAATGGCACCTTGAGATGGCTTGGACAAAATCTTCAACTAACAACGACTGGCAAACCTATTCCACCAATTTCAGTGAAAGCCCTTCACATAAACCAAACAGTAGTTAACGGAACAAGCTGTGAAGTGCCGTTCCAAATAGAAGATTGGGGCTCAAACTACGGAGTGCCTTTGGGCTTGACGAGCAACGTAACAATTTTCAATAGTCAGCAGATGTTCGTTTTTCTGGTTAACCATAATGTAGAAGAAGTTACGTTATGGTGGGATGGACGAGACAATGCAAACCAAACATCCTATGCCTTCACAAACAGGTACTTTACTGGTGACAATCCAAGTGCAGGCATTCTAACGAATGGTATCTTAACTCTAAACATAGCAAACTTTGACATAGCCTCAACAGTTGGGACTACCACAAGCACTGCAGAATTCATGAGAATTAATGGGAGAACACCCAGCTATGGCGCAAACCTAGCCTATATTATCCATCATGGCATCGTGAGAGATGTGATCCATCAAGAAGCTGAATGGTCCGGTGGTGTCAGCGGTTGCCCAAATTTCTATTCACAGATCGTTATTACTCTTCCAGCAAACTCAACCTACTACACCTTTGCTTTAAGAACCATTTTTGTGAACTCATCACAGGCTAGAGCGATAACGGACCTAAGCCTAATTCAGCTTTCTGTAGGAACTGGTCAACCTTTAACAGAAAACGGCACAATTGCAGGCTTTCCCGCTAATTCCACTGCAGAGGGATTATTCTACAACTTTACAAGCTTTTCTACAGGATGGGCTCATCATTGGAGCGAATTTATCTCAGGAAACGCAGGTGCTGGAATCATGTTTTCTAACGATGCAAATCAACTACTCTACTTCTTTGATGATATTGCAGGTCAGAAGACTGGGGCTCTAAACGTAATCAGCTCTGGATCTGGAGGTGTCATCGAGTTTAACCCTGTAGAAATGGCTCCAGCTTCGTTTCAATATGCATTGGACATAAGCTGGCATGGTGCCGTTGTTAACTTTGACGGAACTGACCCAATATATCCAAGCTCAGGCACCATCGGATTGTGGGTGTTGGTAGAGTCTCCACCAAGTATTGCTGTAGGTTAGCTTCCTCCTGCGTGTCTACCTATATGAGTTGGCTGATTGCTATCCAAACAAGGTCGCCTATTGTCAAGGCTAAGATGAAACCTATTGTGATGAAGATCAGCATTGGCAGGCCTGGTGTTGCCCAGACTGAGTCTTCGATCTTACCTTCATCTTTCGCCTTCAAAATTCTTTCAACAACATCATCTCGGTCCTCATCCTTTGGAAAAATAAGCAAGCTCCTCTTAGACTCTCCTTGATTGGTCATATGAAAGTCTTCGAGAGGATACAGGAACGACTCCTTCAGCTTAGCAACTGAGACTTTGTAGCCACACAAAAGTGCAAGGATCTTTCGTCCGAGAGACACATTCGCGTACTCATCAAAGAGTTTCCTGTTACCTCTAAATCTCCAATGCAGATTGCGGGCAAGAGCGTAGAAAACACTCAAAGCCGCTATGATGACACCATTGCTGAATACAGTTATGGGAAAGATCAGTGAGACAAAGCCCGAAAGCGGCTCCACCAAGTCTGGTGGTAACGGCATCGCCAAAGCAACGCACATTAGAGCCTTTGCATCTGCTCCTCCGTATGCTCCTACATAGAAGAGGGCTATGGAAAACACTGACGTGATGGTGAAGGAAAGCCCATAATAAGTTAATAATTGAAGGACATCCCCACCCACATGGATTGGGGGAAAAAACAAGAATTGAGCCAAAGTCAATAGAAGGGCAATGGGCCCAAAGACTATCCACACATTATTGCTAACCTCTCGCGTCTTGTAATCGCTCCAAGAGGCATAGATAAGAAAACCCAAGCAGACGATAATCCGTGTGCTGTCAAGTATTTCGTTCAAGTCGAAACCCCCTCATTCTAAATGTTATTATAGAGATCGTTAAAAAAGGTGACCTAGTCGTTATCCAATTGTCGATTCAACAGTGGGCAGTAGTTAGGTTCTGTGTTCTTCTTAAGTGGTCATTAGACCTGTCTAGGGTGCTCTTTTCTCGAGATCCCAATTGGTGCCAGCCTCAGTGAGAAATCCGAAATAGTATTTTGTGCCAGAATTCCATAAAGTAGTAATTGTAACCTGTATCATTCCCCCGTCTTCGCTTACGATCTGTGTTGCCGGATTGTATGAGACTGCGGTCTGCTCTATGCGGGTTGTGGGAGCTGTTCCCATATATACTTTTAGAATTTTTGCTTCATCTGTTCCAGAGTTTATAATGTCAACAACGATTTTTGAAGAATTTGACCAGTTCACGTTAGGGAAAGAAAGAAATTGTCCCGATTTCCCGGTTTGGCTTGCTGTGAAGGTCATTACCCAAGCATATGTGACTATGATGGCTGCCACTGCGATTACTATTAATAGAAGTGTTGCGAGGATTGGAGAGATTCCTTTCTTTGATTTTAGCATCTTCGCCATATTCTTTCAACCTCTCTCTACGTTCCTCTAATTCGTATTTAACACGTATGAACTTAGAATAAGCATAACCAATCTAGGATGTCAGCACTTGAGAACCGTTTCCTTAAGCATTTTCCGAGGATCCGCTGATTCCACCGTTCTTAGATAGTCGAACTTGTTCTCATCAACTTCATGATAGCCTTAACTTTGAATTTTAAATGTGTGAAATCCTAATCGGAATTAGGAGTTTTTGCTCAAGGAGACAGATCAAGTTGTGATTTCATATATGTAAGGAGGGGTTGTTGTGCGTGCTTTCAGGGTCATTCCTAGTAGAACTTCTAGGTATCCACGTTGTAATTCAATGTCGTTGATGTATGGGGCTTTGATTACTATGTATTTGTCTTTTTGGAGGAAGTCGCCAAGACCGTGGATCCGAAGGCGTTTGAAGACTTCAGACCATTTCTCTTTGTCTGTTGTGTTGAGGTTGAGAGTTGCGTCCATGCTGATTTTTGCTGCTTCACCTGCTTTTCTGCCTACTTCGTAGTGTTGGTCTGCTGGTATGTATTGCAGTAGAGTGCTGACGAATTCGACGTTGATGAAGGCGATGCGGCTGATGCCGGCGTAGTATTCGCCTGGGTATTTCCAGTCGTAGATCATCATGCTTCTGTAGACGTCTAGCATCTTGTAAATTAGTTGTTTCATGCCGGGTTCTTTTCCTTCTTTGATCAGTTTGTCGATGAACTTGCGTTCTTCTTCTTCTAGAATTATGGTTGTACGTCGCACATGTTTTTTCTTTGCTTCTGGCGGTTGGCCGTTTTTCTCACTCTGTTGCATATCCAGTATATTTCTCTGCATACCTTATATGTTTTATCGCTTAAGAGACCATATAAGAAATCCAACGACGACCACAACAGACGAACATCAACAAGCATCAACCTTTGAACCTAAACACATATTCACAAGCAACACTACATTGTTGTTCAAAGTTGCCAACACTCTTTTAAACTCCACACCGACATGTACACCCAACATCTTGACCATTCTCAATTGAACCATTCTTAAGCAAGAGTAACCCTTATGGCAACAATAGCATCAATCAACTCTGCAGGAAGCATCCGCCTCTAACTTGCAATAACATCAAAACAGACACTGGTCGTAGCCACCACAACAAGCCTTCTCGATACAGGTCTACTCGACGAAGTAGAAGTCCAATTCGAAGTTAAATATATGTATACGTAAAATTCACAGATCCAAAAGGAGAATTAAAGGAAAGTTTATATAAATTGCGCATACTTTGCATGCATGCATGCAAAAATGTCAAGAGAATTCCGCCACATCACTAGAATAGTTGAGACAGATCTCGACGGCAACCTTAAGGTAGCTCATGCCCTAGCTCGAATTAGAGGAATAGGAATCAATATGGCTCACGCCATAGTTGAAAAGGGCGGAGTGAAACCTAATACTCGCATAGGTTTTCTTCCCAAACAGGATTTGGAAAAGCTGGAAGACATAGTCAAAAACCCAACCAAATATGACTTGCCACAATGGCTCTTTAATCGACAAAAAGATTTGGAGACAGGAAAGCATCTGCATCTCACAGGGTCTGACTTAGTTTTGCAGACGAAGAATGATATAGATCTTATGAAAGCCACAAAATCGTGGAAAGGATACCGTCACTCTTATGGACTAAAGGTTAGAGGACAGAGAACCAAAACTACAGGAAGGAAAGGGAAAGCTATAGGTGTCAGAAAGAAACGAGTTAGCAAGTAGGGAGGATAGTTAATAATTGGGTGATCCAAAAAAGCAGCGAAAGAAATATGAAACTCCCCGGTTTCCTTGGCGAATAGACATTCTTCAAGCTGAACTGAAACTGCTTGGTCAATATGGACTACGAAATAAGAGAGAACTGTGGCGCCACAAGACCATGACATCAAAACTACGAGGCATAGCTCGTTCCATCTTAGGCATGCCAGAGAAAGAAGGAGAAATCCTTAGAACACAACTTCTAGGAAGACTCGACAGGCTTGGAATACTGCCTGACACAGCTGCCATAGACGACGTTCTAGATTTAACGATTGAGGGCATCCTCGAAAGACGACTACAATCTCTCGTCTTTCAGAAGCAACTAGCAAGATCAATACACCAAGCACGTCAACTCATAACACATGGACACATAGCCATCAATGAGAAGAGAGTAACATCGCCAAGTTACCTAGTGCTGAGAAACGAAGAAGCCAATATTTCCTATGCTCCCAACAGCCCCATGGCCAACTCGGACCATCCACTTCATCATACAGCAGACATTCCACGTCAAAATAAACCATCAAGTAAGTCAGCAAAGGAGAATACTACACGTGAGTAAGAGACCTGAAAGATGGGGCATCGTTCACATCTATAGTTCATACAACAACACAATCGTACACATTACTGATCTCTCAGGTGCAGAGACAATAGCTAGAGCCAGCGGTGGAATGGTAGTGAAATCAGACCGATTAGAATCATCCCCTTACGCTGCGATGCGTGCCGCAAGTGTTGCAGCATCAACCGCTAGGGAGAAAGGCATCACAGCTATACACATTCAAGTAAGAGCTCCAGGCGGTTCAGGTGCAAGAACACCAGGTCCAGGGGCGCAGGCAGCCATACGAGCATTAGCGAGATCAGGATTCCGGATAGGTCGCATAGAAGAAGTTACACCAGTCCCTCACGATGGCACTCGAAGAAAAGGTGGCAGGCGAGGTCGAAGAGTGTAGTGATCCCCATAAAGCCCTACGTATGGATCCAAACCAACAAGCCTGGTCAAGGAATGAAAGATTCATGAAAACCAAAATATTGCATAAGAACGACGTTTCGTTGCGTTTGCTCATCGAAGGAACCAATTCGGCTTTCATGAACACTCTGCGAAGAATAATGCTCTCTGAAGTGCCTTCTATGGCCATAGACGACATCGTGATAATCGAAAATTCCTCCATCACCCAAGATGAATTCCTAGCCCATAGAATAGGGCTTATTCCTTTAAGAACAGATTTGGATACATACAATTTACCGGAAGATTGCAGCTGTAAGAGCGAGTTTGGATGTAACCTTTGCTGTGTATCTTTAGCCCTGGAAGTAGAAGCAGAAGATCACAGGACAACAGTTTATTCAGGAGACTTCAAGTCAGATAACCCCGCCATAATCCCAGTGAGCCTTAAAATACCCATCGCAAAACTGGCGCCAGAACAGAAGATTAGACTTGAAGCCTATGCCCGTTTAGGAAAGGGAAAAGACCACGCAAGATGGCAACCAGTTTCAGCGGTTGCTTACAAATTTGTGCCAATAATATCAGTGGACCAAAATCTCTGTGACTCTTGCGGCGACTGTGTAAAGGTGTGCCCAAAGAACATCCTTGTCAAAACAGGAAACAAGATAGAAATCAGAAACATCAACAACTGTACACTCTGTAGAGACTGCGTTCACGCATGCCAAAAAGACCCTAAAGCCATTGACGTAACTTGGGATAAGAACTCATTCATTCTAAATATCGAGTCAACTGGAGCCTTAACACCTGAACGAATACTCCACGAGGCTCTTAAAATCTTGAACGGCAAACTAACGGAATTCCTAGAAAAAGCAGGGAAAAAAATTGAAGAATTCAAAGTCTGACAATCCTGAGCTGCTAAATCTCATTCGCTTCTTGAAGAAAGCATCTAAGGAAAGCAACGTGAAAATCTGGAGAAGCATAGCGCATACTCTGTCCAAGACGAGAAGCAATAGAGTTTCAATTAACCTGAGTCGCATTAATCGATATGCAGAGAAGCGCCAAGTAGTAGTAGTCGCTGGCAAAGTGCTAGGAGCCGGAACCCTTCGCCACCCCGTAACAGTTGCCGCTTTTGCATACTCAGCTACTGCAAAAGCAAAGATAAAAGAAGCAAAGGGAAAGTGCATATCCCTTCCTGAACTCGTGAAGAAGTACCCTAAAGGCTCAAATGTGAAGGTTTTGGGATAGCAAAATGAAACAGACACAGAAAAGCCCCAAAGTAACATACATTAACGCAAACAATCTAATCCTCGGTCGAATGGCAACAGTAATAGCGAAACGTCTCCTCAACGGTGAAACAATCATAATATTGAACTCTGAGAAGGCTGTAATTTCAGGAAAAAGATCAAGCAGAGTCAAAGAAGCGAAAAGAAAGCTGGAAATCGGACATCCTCGCAAAGGTCCATACTGGCCACGACGACCAGATCGATACGTAAGGCGAACAATTCGAGGGATGTTGCCCTACAAAAAACCTAAAGGTAAAGAATCATATAGAAGATTGAAAGTCTTCAACGGTGTGCCCTTAAAATATAAAGATCAGAATATAGAAACAATAAATGATGCAAGCGCCGAGAAACTTAAATGTCAATATATTACTGTGGGCGAGCTAACTAAAGAGATTGGATGGACTCCTCCATCAGGGAATTAAGATGTCAAGTTCTAAGAAAATCATAGTTGTAAGTGGGAAAAGAAAGACCGCTGTGGCAAGAGCTACAATACGATCTGGCAGGGGAAGAATCCGAATAAACAACGTTCCCCTCGAAATTTATGAGCCAAAAATAGCACGGCTGAAGATAATGGAACCCCTCCTCCAAGTTGACGAGGACATCTTGAAACAGATTGACATCAGCACAAGAGTTTCAGGAGGAGGCTTTATGGGACAGGCGGAGGCTACAAGAATGGCCATCGCCAGGGGAATATTACGGTGGACAAAGAGCAAACATCTACAGTCAAGATTCACAAAATATGACAGAACTATGCTTGCAGGAGACCCCCGCCAAAAGGAACCCAAGAAATTCGGAGGACCTGGAGCTCGGGCTAAACGGCAAAAGAGCTATAGGTAGAAAAGAACGGAATGAGCTTGAGAGATGATTATCCCCGTTCGTTGTTTTACGTGTGGAAAAGTGATCGGCGACAAATGGGAAGAATTCGCTAATCGAGTGAAAGAAGGAGAAGATGCAGGTAGAGTTCTAGACGACTTGGGTCTAACACGCTATTGCTGCCGGAGAATGCTGCTGTCACACGTGGAAATAATCGACGATGTGATAGAATTCTTCGAGACGGGAAAGAGAAAGCAGTTCAAACCTCCATGAATGGGGGAAATGAGAAAGTTTGTCAACCGAAATCAAAAAAGTCATGGCGCGAAAGATATTCAACAGCCGAGGCGAAGAAACGATCGAAGTAGATATTGAAACAAGATCAGGCTTCGGAAGAGCTGCCGCCCCAGCTGGTGCCAGCAAAGGGCTGGCTGAAGTGGAGTACTATCCAGGAGGTAGCGTAGAAGCCGCCGTAAAAATCTTTCATGAATCAATAGCCCCGAAACTGTTAGGTATGAACGCAAATGAGCAAGAACAAATAGACAACCTTCTTCATGAGATCGATGGAACTGAGAATTTCCAAAGGATAGGGGGAAACACAGCCTATGCAGTGTCTCTCTGCGCCGCAAAGGCAACAGCAGATTCCTATAAACTACTGTTATGTGAATATCTGGGAGGCTACCTAGCCTATGAACTTCCATTCCCCTTGGGTAATGTCCTGAGCGGAGGAAAGCATGGTCATGGAAGAGCTCCAGATATACAGGAATTCTTAGTCTTACCTATTCATGCTGAGACTTTCTGGGATGCGGCAAAGGCCAACGTGACCTTTCACAGAAAAGTCGGCGAAGACCTCAGAAAGACGAAGAGCACCTTCACAAGTGGAAGAAGCGACGAAGGCGCATGGATTGCTGACATAACTAATGATGAAGCCCTTGATCTCATGACGCAAGCATGCTTTGATGTTTCTGATGAGCTGGGCTTTCAATGCAGAGTAGGAGTTGACATAGCTGCATCATCCCTTTGGAACCCTGAAGAGAAATGCTATGACTACTCTCATGAAAGAGTGAAGCGAACACCGGAAGAACAAGTGGAATATGTTTCAGAAATGATAGATGCCCACAACCTCATCTACGTGGAGGATCCTTTCCACGAAGAAGACTTTGAAAATTTCGCGTCCTTAACGAAGAGCACAAAAGACTGCCTTATCTGCGGTGACGACCTCTTCGTCACAAATGTTGAAAGGCTGAAACTTGGAATCAAAAAAGCTGCTGCTAACTCAATAATCATAAAACCAAATCAGATAGGAACATTAACTGCAGCATGGCAGGCTGCTAAAAAGGCTCGGGAATCCCTTTACGCTCCAGTAGTCTCTCACAGATCTGGGGATACCGTGAATGCGGAGATCGCTCACCTAGCAGTGGCCTTCCACTGCCCAATCATCAAGACAGGTGTAATCGAAGGAGCGAGAATCGCGAAGATTAATGAACTCATTAGAATTGAAGAGATGCTAGGTAAAAGAGCTAGAATGGCCGAGATCCAGCTGAAGGAGAAGTATTAATGACCGAAGAAGAGAAAGTTGATGAAAACAAAAAAGCTGAGGAAACAAGTCTGCAAGACAGTAGTAGCGCTGAAACTTCCGCCGTGAGTGAAGAGAAACTGCTGTTACCTCAAGACGATTTGCTATCCGCCGGCATTCACATTGGCACTAGGATGAAAACGAAAGATATCGAACCATTCATTTACCGTGTGAGACCTGACGGCCTATTTGTGCTAGACGTTCAAAGGACAGATGAACGCATTCGCGTTGCAGCGAAGTTTCTAGCAAGATTTCAACCTGCAAAAATCGCAGTAGTCGCAGCTAGACTCTACGCGCGCTATCCTGCAAAGAAATTCTGCGAGCTTACAAGAACAACGCCTGTTATCGGAAGGTTCACTCCAGGACTCTTATCAAACCCTCTGTATCCAAAACACATTGAACCCGAAGTGATTATAGTCTCAGACCCCAAAACAGATGCGCAAGCTGTGAGGGAAGCAAGCATTATGGGCATCCCTGTAATAGCGCTGTGCAGTACTGACAACGAATCCTTAGGCGTCGACCTCATAATCCCAACGAACAACAAAGGAAGAAGAGCCTTAGCTGTCATCTATTGGCTGTTAGCTAGACAAGTGCTTAGGGAGAGAGAAGAGTTTACTCCAGACCAGAAAATGGAGTTGTCAATCGACGATTTTGAAGCAAAGATATCCAGAACAGAATAGCTGACTGAAGGTATCTACGTGAAGGTGCGAAGGCCATGCCAAGCGGGAAGCTTCTATGCTGGGACATCAGCGGCATTACAAAGCCAGTTGGAGAATTGTTTCACACACCCACTTGGTCCTGGAAAGCTGTCAATAGTGGAGAAAGGCTCCAGAAACATCGTTGGTTTGATCTGCCCTCATGCAGGATACATGTATTCGGGTCCAATAGCAGCTCATTCATACTACCAGTTGGCGGCTGATGGCAAACCAGACGTCATCGTGATTCTCGGTCCAAACCACACTGGGCAGGGTAGCGTCTTAGCGCTAATGAAAGAGGGCGCTTGGCAAACCCCCTTGGGAAACGTGCGAATAGATGAGGAAGCAGCCAACAAAATCCTGCAACGATCCCAGATTATCGACATAGATCCTCAGGCTCACACCTATGAACATTCAATAGAAGTTCAGCTTCCCTTTCTCCAACATCTTTACGGGTCAACATTCAAGTTTGTCCCCATTAGTTTCCTGATACAAGATCTAGAATCCTCCCATGAAGTGGGTAAAGCCATTGGTGAAGCCTTCAGCGGAGAAAATGTGCTAATCATCGCCTCCACTGACATGACCCACTATGAGCCCCACAGGGTAGCTAAAGAGAAAGACACAAAGGCCCTAGAGGCTTTGGAGAAGGTAGATGAGAACGCGTTCTATTCCGCTATCGAAGCTCATCATATTACTGCTTGCGGTTATGGCCCCGTTGTAGCTCTTGTGTCAGCTGCGAAACTCCTAGGGGCTACAAAGGGTAGGATTCTCTGCTACAAAACAAGTGGTGACATCACAGGAGACTATTCATCTGTCGTAGGTTACGCTTCTGTCGTCCTCACCAAAGAGTAGAACAATCACGTTCTAGCAATAGTTACCCTAGCATCCTCCAAGATCTTTTGAATGTGCTTCTACAAAGGATTTTATTACATCTTTGGTTATATTGCGTCTGAAGGGTGCCCCAATGGGAAGTGGTTCAGGCTTTGGAAAAGTCATCTTATTTAACGAACATTTCGTTGTCTATGGTATCCCAGGGATTGTTTCCGCTATTAGTTCAGTAGCTCAAGCAGAAGTGAGTAGAACCGGAGAAGGAATAACATTAAAGGATGCAAGAAAGGGCGCAAAGGGGTACACTGAAAAGAAAAAAACTCAACAAAAAGAGTCAATAGAACGGATGCTTAGAGCAATGGGAATCAATTCGGAAAAAACCTCTTTTGAGATGTGGTTGGGAGGAAACCTCCCTAGCTTCAGCGGAATTGGCGCTTCTGCGGCAAGTAGCGTCGCGATTGCGAGAGCAATAGCAGAAGAATTCAAAATGGATCTGCCAGATGAAAGAATCAACGAGATCGCCTATGAAGCTGAGAAAGCTTATGCTGGAACTCCATCAGGCATTGATAACACTGCAGCGACTTATGGTGGTTTGATCTGGTTCAAAAAGATTATGAGCGGAGGACCTAACATAGTCGAGAGACTAACCTTGGAAGAACCAGTTGAAATAGTCATAGGTAACACAGGAATTGTAGCTGATACTAAGGAAATGGTTGCTGGAGTTGCAGCGAGGAAGGAGAAAGATCTGGAAAGATACAATCTGCTGTTTGAACAAGCAGGAGAACTAGCCTTCGAGGCAAGAACAGCTTTGAAAGCGTTTGATCTGAGGGAAGTTGGGAAACTAATGAACGAGAGTCATCGATTACTTCGGGAAATCGAAGTTTCCTGTGAAGAACTTGACTGTTTAGTGAACTTAGCTCAAGAGCAAGGGGCCTTTGGAGCAAAACTGACTGGTGGTGGTGGTGGAGGATGCATAGTAGCCTTAACTCCTGGTAAGGATCTGCAAGAAAAGGTTGCCTCAACCATTGAAGATGAAGGATTTGAAGTGTTGAGAACAAAAATTGGAGTTTGAGATACCAAGAGAGGTGGACTTAGTGGAAATAAGGAGGGAGAAGATTGGGGTTTAGACAGTTCTTGGAGCAACTTGACTCAGAAGGAGAACTAACAAAAATAAAGCGAGAAGTGTCAACTGCGTATGAGCTGGCTGGAATTATAGATGCTCTCCAAGAGAAACCCGTTCTTTTTGAGAAGGTGAAAGAGTCTAACTTCCCTGTTGTAGCTGGTCTAGTATCTTCGAAAGAACTGGTTGCCAAAGCTTTGAACGTGGAGCGTGAAGAGCTGTTGCACAAGCTGTCAGATGCGATAGCAGAGCCTTATCCATCCCCAGATATCGTGAAGAATGGGGAATGCCAAGAAATCGTTGAGAAAGATGTTGATCTAACAAGGCTTCCGATAATGAGATATACAGAGAAAGATGGTGGAAAATACGTGGCATCCGCCATAGCTATAATAAGAGACCCTGAGTTGGGTAGAAACACATGCTTCCACCGGTTGATGTTGCTGGACAAGAAGAAGTTTGTGGCTAGAATCGTTGAGAATAGAGGAACGGACACGGCTCTAAAAAAATCCGGCGGTGAACTCGACATCGCGATGTGCATAAGCAATTCGACTGCTGTACTTCTCGCTGCTTCCACATCCTTGCCGAAGGGCGTTGACGAGTTAGGAATGGCAAACGTGCTCGAGAAGACAGAGTTAGTAAAGTGTAAGACCATTGATGTTGAGGTTCCGAGAAACTGTGAGATAGTTTTAGAGGGTAGGATTACGAAAGAAGAAGCACCAGAAGGACCATTCTTAGATCTCACAGGGATTGTTGACAAGGTTAGACAGCAACCAGTGATAGAAATAAACTGTATAACTCATAGAGAAACCCCAATCTACCAGACCATACTTGCTGGTAGAAAAGAACATAGATTGTTAATGGGAATGCCCAGAGAACCAACAATCTTTAATGAAGCGAACAAAGTCTGTGAATGTAAGGACGTTTACATAACTATCGGTGGGTGCAGCTGGCTTCACGCAGTCGTGCAAATCAAGAAGAAGAATGCGGATGATGGAAAAAGAGCTATCAAAGCGGCCTTTAAAGGTCATAAATCATTGAAACACTGTGTAGTTGTAGATGAAGACATAGATATTTATAATCCACACGAGGTCGAGTGGGCCATCGCAACAAGATTTCAAGCAGACAAGGATGTTATCATCCTGCCAAACCAAAGAGGGTCATCTCTTGATCCATCTGGAGATTTAACTGAAGGAAGAAAAGCTACAACATGCAAGATGGGGTTAGACGCAACAATACCCTTCACGGAAACGGGTAAGGGCTTCAAGAAAGAAGAGTACAAGAAGATTGATCCAAACTAATTCATGTGATTCCATGTATCTCACAAAAGAAGAAGAAAGAATGATGGACGGAGAAGAAGGCTACGCTGTTAAGAAATCCATGGAGATACTGGTTGCCTTGGGAGATATCTACGGTGCTGATAGACTTATAGAAGTGGGCTCTGTACAAGTAGCCGGCGTTTCATATCACAACCTCGGGGACGCTGGTCTAGGCTTCTTGAATGAACTAGCAGAAGATGGAACGGTTAAAGTGCTTACAACTTTGAATCCTGCTGGAATGGATTTGGAGGACTGGAAGCGCCTTGGAATAGACGCGGAGTTCGCAAGAAAACAGAATTTAGTAATAGACGCGTTCAAGAAAATGGGCATACTAATCTCTTGTACATGCACACCCTACTTGATAGGCAACCTGCCAATATATGGAGAGCACATTGCTTGGTCTGAATCCTCTGCAGTAACCTTTGTCAACTCAGTTATTGGAGCAAAGACAAACAGAGAAGGCGGGCCATCCGCTCTTGCAGCAGCCTTTGTTGGAAAAACACCTTATTATGGTCTTCATCTAGATGAAAACAGAGTACCAGACACCCACGTGCAAATAACTACCGAACTGAAAAACCTCCCCGACTGGGGAGCCCTCGGTTACTCCATCGGTAAGAGAGTGGAAAACAAAATCCCTTACATAACCGGCATAGCAGATGCTAGCTTAGATAAGCTAAAGTCTTTCTGTGCTTCAGTCGTGACTTATGGTTCAAAACCATTATTCTACATAAACGGGATAACTCCTGGATCAGAAAAGCATAGACCACCTAACGAAGTGATAACCATCGAAGATAGGGACATAAAAGAAGCGTACGAGAGCATCAACGACGATGTCAGCATAATCGACCTAGTGTGCGTGGGTTGTCCTCACTGCTCAATAAAGGAAATCGCGGAAATAGCCGAGTTGTTGAACAACAAGAAGATATCTTCGAACACCGAGTTCTGGGTCGCATGCTCAAGACCGATGAAGCAGATGGCTGACAAGCAAGGGTACACTGAGACAATTGAGAGAGCAGGAGGTAAATTCGCCTGTGACACTTGTATGGCAGTAGCGCCATTGAAAGGAAGATTTCGATCCGTTGCAACTACCTCCGCAAAAGGATGCTACTACTCAAGACAGAACGGTATGCTGACAAAGATGGGAAGCTCTGAAGAATGCGTAGAAGCAGCGGTGAGAGGAAGATGGAGTTGAAAGGAAGAATAATTTTAAAAGGAGTTGCAGAAGGAGAAGCTCTAACAACATCACAGCCAATATCGTTCTACGGGGGAGTAGATCCAAACACCAGCAAGATAATTGAGAAAGGACATGAGCTGCAAGGAAAAGAAGTCAAAGACAAAATACTAGTTTTCCCAAACGGAAAAGGATCCACAGTTGGATCCTACACTCTCTATCGAATGAAAAAAAACGGCGTAGCACCTGCTGGAATCATAAATAGAGAATGTGAGACTGTAGTCGCTGTTGGCGCAATTATCTCGGATATACCTTGTGTTGATAAGATCGACGTATCAAAAATAAGAACAGGAGACCAAGTTCAGATAAAGAATGGTCTTGTCACAATAAAGAAGTAGAGAGCCTCAGCAGTCTCCTCAAACACGATCGGTTCATACATGTCTGCGAGTACTAGCAAGATTGCTCTGATAAGACTAAAGAACTCAAGCTGACTCACGAAGTTAGGAGCGAACTGCATTGGAGAGATATCTCTTGTCAGGAGGTAATGGATCAAGTTGGAAATGAGACGTGAGGGTAGGGACAACTTGATTGTGTTGAAATTAGGCGGCTCCGTGATTACTGAGAAAGAAAGATACAAAACACCAAATGTGGACTCTATAAATCGACTAGCTAAAGAGATAGCTGATGCAAGTGTCAAACGTTTGATGATTGTGCACGGTGGCGGCAGCTATGGTCATCCGCTGGCAAAACAATACAAGATCAAAGAAGGCTACAGAGAGGCATCACAAATCGAAGGGCTGTCAAAAACCCATCAGGCCATGTTAGAATTGAACAAACTTGTTGTCGAAGCTCTAATATGCCATAATATCGCTGCCTTTTCTGTCACCCCCTCATCTTGTGTAATAACGAAGGCCGGTCGAATCAAAACCTTCTATGACGATGCTCTACAAATACTCTTAAACGCAGAATTTGTTCCAGTCCTATTTGGAGACACAGTTCTTGACACCGAAATCGGATTCACCATACTCTCAGGTGATCAACTAGTCGCCGCCCTCGCAGCGAAATTCAATGCCAATAGGCTAGTCTTCGGCGTAGACGTTGGTGGGCTTTACACAGCAGATCCCAAAACTGACACTTCCGCACAACTAATATCACACACTACCTTCGAGGAACTGAAGAGGACTTTGCACAATATTCGCGGCTCAGACACAACAGATGTGACAGGAGGGATGGCTGGGAAGATCCTAGAGCTGACAAACATTGCGAACGCAGACATTCAAGCAATCATAGTAAACGCCACAAAAGAAGGTAACATTTACAAAGCGTTGAAGGGAGAAGAGGTAGTCGGCACATCAATTAGAAAAGAGTGAAGTCTATTGCCAAGCCAAATCGAAAACAGAAAAGCAGAGCACATAAAGATCTCATTGAAAGAGAACATTCAAGCTAGGAATATACGCACAGGCTTCAATGACATCCATCTAATTCACCAAGCATTGCCTGAAATCGACCGCGACAGAATCTCTCTTTCTACAAGAGTCTTTGAGCATGATTTTTCCGCTCCGATTCTTGTGGGCGCAATGACTGGAGGTACAGAGAACGCTATGAAAATCAACAAATCTATTGCAGAAGCAGTTGAGGAACTCGGATTAGGGATGGGTGTAGGCAGTCAGAGAGCCGCTATAGAAAAGCCGGAGCTAGAATCAACTTACAAAATCGTAAGAGAGAAAGCTCCTGAAGCCTTCTTGGTTGCGAACATTGGTGCTCCTCAACTCGTAAAGGGATATGGTCTAAGAGAGGTTAAAAGAGCAGTAGAGATGATCGAAGCCAACGCTTTAGCCATTCATTTGAATCCGTTGCAGGAAGCGATTCAACCTGAAGGCGAAGCAAAGTATGGTGGTGTCTTAAAACAGATAGAAGAAGTTGCTGATACGATTGATGTTCCTGTGATCGTGAAAGAGACAGGAGCTGGCATATCCGCAGAGGTCGCGAAGAAGCTTGAAGAAGCTGGAGTCCAAGGGATTGATGTCTCTGGAGCTGGTGGGACCAGCTGGGCAGCTGTGGAATACTATCGCGCGGAGATCCATAAAGATCTATTTCACCAACGTTTAGGTAGCAGTTTCTGGGATTGGGGAATTCCCACAACAGCGAGCCTAGTTGAAGTCAGTCAATCCACAAAAGTCACGGTCATCGCTTCTGGTGGCGTTAGAACAGGAATAGACGTGGCAAAATCCATAGCATTAGGCTCAAACCTAGCAAGTATGTCCACCCCTATGCTGCTTCCAGCTATGAGAAACTCGAATGAAGTCAAGGAGGCGTTACACTTTATTATTGAGGAGTTGAGGAACACTATGTTTCTTGTTGGAGCAATCAATGTGGATGACCTGAAGGAAACTCCCCTGGTAATATTGGGAGACACGGCAAAGTGGCTAGAGAAACGAGGCTTTGAACCAGAAAGATTCGCAAGGCGATAAAAATGGAGAATGGCATCATAGAGTTCTTAGCAAAACAGGCTGCAGTCATCGATAAGATGATTGAAGAATATATCCCGAGGAGATTCGATGAGAACTCTGCAGTCTTCAAAATCAGTCCACCGAGATACGCTTTTAACCTTGAAGCTGTAAACAAGGCAATAGCTGAGCCTATCTGGGAGTTCCTCGATCGAGGTGGAAAACGCTGGAGACCCAGCCTCTTCCTTCTAATCTGCGAAGCTCTAGGGAAAAGTCCACAAGAATTCCTCGAATACGCGATAATTCCAGAAATTATACACAACGGAACTTTGATGATCGACGATATTGAAGATCAATCAGAACTACGGAGAGGGAAACCCTGCACTTACAAACTTTTCTCCATAGACATTGCCATTAACACAGGCAATGCCATGTACTACCTTCCCCTCTTACCATTAATCAAGAACCGAAACAAGATACCAGCTGCCACGCTAAACAAGGCGTATGAGATCTATGTGTTGGAGATGATCAACTTGAGCTTCGGTCAAGCGATGGACATCGCATGGCACAGAGGGTTGGCCAACGCAGATAATATCAATGAACAGAACTATTTTCAGATGTGCGCCTATAAGACCGGGACTCTTGCTAGAATAGCTGCGAAGCTGGCTGCAGTCTTATCAGGAGCAGACGACGATGTTACAGATAAGTTGGGAAGATTTGCAGAGGCTGTCGGTGTGGCCTTCCAAATTCAAGACGATGTTTTAGACTTGACTGGAGAAGGATTCACGGAGAAGAAAGGGGCAAGAGGAATGGACATATCAGAGGGAAAGCGAACGTTGATGGTCATTCACACGTTGCAGAGGGCTACCCAAGCTGACAGAGAGAGACTCGTAGAGATTCTTAAAATGCATACCAATGATCAAAGGTTACGTGATGAGGCAATAGCCATTATAGAGAAGTACCAATCTATAGAATACGCAAAAGAATATGCAAGTCGAATTGTAAGAGATAGTTGGAACGAGGTTAGCAGATTCCTACCCACATCCTCTGCCAAAGAGAGACTGAAATCCTTCGCCAACTATCTCATTAAAAGAGATATTTGAGAACTGACGGCTTTGACCTCCAAATCCGAGATCAGAGAAGCAATACGAAAGATTGCCCTATTGAACGCCTTAAATCATAAAGGCAAAGCTCAAAGTGGATCGATTATTGGCAAACTACTTGCTGAGCTTCCTCGCTTAAAAACTAAAGTTCGAGATGTAATGCCTCTCGTCGAAGAGATCGTTGAAGACGTAAACAACCTCAGCTATGAGACCCAGAAAGAGACATTAGAAGAGATTTGGCCTGAAGCTCTCACCAGAGAGAAATCGGTGGAAAAAGAAAAGAAGCTACCCCCCCTGCCCAACGCTCACAGATACAAGGTGATCCGAACCCGTTTCTCACCTAACCCAGACGCTCCAATTCACCTCGGCTCAGCAAGAGCGATATTCCTATGTAACGACTACGCGAAGATGTACGACGGAGAATTCCTCGTCCGCTTCGAAGACACTGATCCCAAACTGAAAAGACCCAAACTAGAATTCTACGACTCCATTAAGAAAGATTTGCAGTGGCTGAAATGTGAACCCGACGAGTATTTCGTGCAAAGCGATCGGCTTCACATCTACTACAAATACTCTGAACAGCTTATCAAAGATGGCAATGCCTACATCTGCACCTGCAACCAGGAAACGTTCCGCAAGGCGATCTCATCTCAGAAGCCATGCCCATGCCGCAACCTACCTGCTGAAGAACAGATGAAACGGTGGAAGAGAATGCTTGATGGTACTTACAGCGAAGGAGAAGCAGTTGTGCGCATCAAGACAGACCTCTCACATCCAAACCCGGCTATAAGAGATTGGCCAGCACTTCGCATAATCAACACAGAGGTTCATCCTCACCCCCAGGTAGGCAAGAAATATCGAGTATGGCCACTGTACAACTTGGCTTGTGGAATAGATGACCACTTGATGGGAATCACCCACATAATTCGCGGAAAAGAACACCTGACAAATCAAACCAGACAAGAATTTATGTACGGCTATTTCGGCTGGAAATACCCCGAAGCCATTCACTATGGACGCTTAAAGATTACTGGAGCATCCCTGAGCAAATCGAAGATTATGCAAGGAATGCGTGAAGGACTGTACAAGAGTTGGGACGATCCAAGACTTGCCACCTTCGCAGCTCTCAGACGTCGAGGAATACAGGCCGAAGCAATACGAAACTTGATCATAGATATCGGCCCGAAAACCCAAGATGTAACCATCAGCTGGGAGAACCTTTACGCCCACAACAAAAGAATAATTGAACCCAACGCAAACCGGTACTTCTTCATTCACAACCCTAAAAGAATGATCTTAGAAGACGTTCCAAAGAGGTTTGAAACCGAAATTCCGTTACATCCCAGCTATCCTGAAAGAGGAACCAGACGATTCAAGATCGAACCGAAAGACGAGGTTGCAGAGTTCTGGATAACCACAAACGACGCTGACAAGATGCGAGAAGAGGAAGTAATCCGACTTATGGAGCTGTTCAACGTGAAAATTGAACAAGTTGAAGAGGATATTGTGAAGGCTCGCTTTCACAGCGAAAAATATGAGGACGCTAAAAAAGTAAAGGCGCCACTGATCCATTGGCTACCAAAGGAAGAAACTATGCAATGCGAAATTGTTCTAACAGACGCTTCTCACGCAAGGGGACTCGCAGAAACAAGCTGCAGCCAACTTCACGTCGGCGACTTGATACAATTCCAAAGATTCGGCTTCGTAAGAATCGACAACGTAACGGAAGACAGGATTGCAGCATATTACTGTCATAATTAACCCTTAATGTGAGACTTTTTCCTCAGATCTCTACAGGAAAGCACACAAGAAGTCACTTTTAATTATGGATTTAAAATAAGGACTTCAAGTTCCTAAAAGATTTATTCACATAGCCAGGAAACTATCCTGCTGGAGAGACCTCAATGTCCCGTTCGAAGCTGGAAAAGTATCTAAGCATTCTCGAAGTCTCAGTTTCCAACACTCAAAGATTTGAGGATATCTCATTTAAGACCAAGATAGAGTGTGGATCCTTAAAACGGCTAATGAACTTCTTAATCTCCCACAAACTTATCGAAGAACGCCCATTTGACGAAGGCGTTGTGTATGCGATAACAGATAGAGGTATCGCCGTGTTCAAAACGTTACGGGCAAAAGAATACTTCAAAAGGATAAGGACTATCTTGCCTGTGGTTGACGAAGCAAAAGAGGTTAGTCCATTACTCTCCAAACAAGCTCCTGAAGCCAAAGGAGAAACTGAAAGCACTCAATAAGTCAGGATTCGAAAACAACGTTGGGGACATAAAGAAAAGGCTAACCTGCGAATGATGGATATTCGCTTTGAAGAACATTGGCTGAGAGGAACCAGAATATGAGTGGGAAAAAAGCACGCTCTTCAATGCTTGAGGAAGCAAAACACTACTTGGAAGAACAAGGGGAACTTCCAGACTTCGAAGAGCTAGTTGTGAAGGTTTGCCTAAGAGATGTTACTCTAGAAGAGAAGGTTAAAGAAGCAAGTAAACCTCTCTATCTAAAACGCTATGAATAGCTTGTGAAGAGTCATAGCTGACTACGAACTCCACAGCAGCTCATACAAGTCTTGTCTATTTACTTGAGACTCTGAAATATTCATCTCCCTCTGAAACATTTTAAGCAATCGCAAGTAGAAGCATGCATGAACTATTCTTCTAGTGTGCATGCGAATTGGAGTCAACCTCAAGTCATCATTTTGTCGTTGGTGCGAGGTCTGCCATCTTTGTCATAGCCGTGGCGAGTGAGACCTTTTGTTCAATGAACTTGAAGTTTCCTGTGATTAGATCCCATTCGACGAGGTCATGTCCATGTGTACTGCTGTATATGGCAAATATCGTGTTTCCAACGTGAACATATCCAACTTTACTCTTCGTCTTCTCTATTGGATGTTTCCACCACTCAAGTTCTTTTTTTTCTTTCACATATTCACCTCCTTACCAACAGGTTTCTAGTCAATGACAATTTAATAAGCCTCCTTTCCCATCTTCGCGGCTTTCCTCTTTGTAAATATGCCTCCGTTATAAGAACCTATTCCTTTACACCACAATCTTCATGTTCAGCATAATCAGAACCAACAGACACTCGAAAGCCCTTTCCTCCACAGTGCCGACAGTTTCCCTGCATGCATGCTCGAAAGGTATATGTTGCAATAGCCTCCGTGGCAATCTGACGAACGACTCAATCGTTGATTTAGCACCTAGAACCATAATGCTTTGTAACAGCTTGGGCAGTAATACGAGTTTTCCGTGCGCCGGTTATGGCTCATAACCATGTCTCCGGCCTTCAATTTTTTGCCGCAGCAGCAGCAACGTAACACGGCTTCGCGTACTTCAACTTCATAGAAGATGCGTGGTTTAGGTTTAAGAGCGCGCTTAACTCCTGAAGCGTTTAACATATATGTTCTCCACGGCATACTTGATATGTATACCGCCATATCTTTGAAACTTTTTTTATAGCGGTGTAAGGATAAGGATAAGAACGGCTGTTTTCAACCGTAATGTGAGAAAACACATGCTCATTAGATACGATAGAGGAACAATTCTGATTAGCGGTAATCTCAGAGTTCCGAATAGCACCTGGGATCCCCGTGTGGAAGCATTCAGAACCTTGGCACTTCACTATCCCGACGTTGTCAGATTTCTGCGAAATAGCCACATAGATTTCAAGGACAACGTCTTGGACTTGCCTCCATGCCCTAAGCTCAAAGCAAAGACGAAACTGCGCGACTATCAAAAAGAAGCCTTGAATGCTTGGCTCCGAACCGGGAAACGAGGGATAATAGTCTTGCCAACAGGAGCAGGCAAAACAGTGGTAGCTATGGCTGCAATCTCTCACGTCGATGCTCCCACAATCGTGATTGTTCCAACAATTGATCTGCTGGAACAATGGAGAATCAACTTAACAGAGGAATTTGATGTTCACATTGGAGCTTATGGGGGAGGGGAGAACGATCTTGAGGCAATCACAGTTTCCACATATGACTCCGCATACTTAAGGGCAGAAGAACTTGGAAACAGGTTTACGCTGGTGATATTTGACGAGGTTCATCATCTCCCAGCCCCCAGCTACCGTCAAATCGCAGAGTTATTCGTGGCTCCCTTCCGTCTAGGCTTAACTGCAACTCTTGTCAGAGAAGACGAGGCCCATAAACTGCTGCCACAACTCATAGGCAACGTAGTCTACGAATTGGAAGCAGAAGACTTAGCTGGCACACATCTCTCTCATTATACGCTGGAAAAACGTCTTGTAAACCTCAGACCCGATGAGCAGCTTGAGTACGACAATAACATCAAGGTCTTCAGAGAATATTTGAGAAAGAAGAGAATCAAGCTTATCAGTTCAAAGGATTTCCGCCGGTTCATAATGAAGACGGGAACGGATCCTGCGGCTAGAAAGGCTCTCCTTGCAAGGAACAGAGCCTTGCACATTGCCTTGAATGCTTCTTCAAAGATCGATGCTCTGAGAAGCCTGCTGTCTCAGAACAGGGCGGAGAACGTTCTGATTTTCACTCATCACAATGAACTCGTTTATCGGATCAGTAGGGAATTTCTCATCCCAGCTGTTACTCATCAAACTTCCAAAGAGGAACGTTCTGAGATTCTGGATAAGTTCAAGTCAGGAGTATACACGAAGGTAGTTACATCTAGGGTTTTAGATGAAGGTATCGATGTTCCGGATGCTACGTTGGGAGTAATATTGAGTGGTTCTGGAAGTTCAAGGGAGTTCATCCAGCGATTGGGAAGGCTTCTCAGAAAGAGGGAAGGAAAAAGAGCAAGACTAGTCGAGATAGTTTGCAAAGAAACTAGAGAGGTGAAGATCAGCCAACGTAGAAGACGATGGGAGTCATAGGATTGCTGCCCCTCGATTTGCTGGTTGTTCGAACGAGGAAGGGCTTTATTCAGCCTGTCTATGCCGAGATCAACAGAGAGAACTTAGAATTTGCGACTAAACTATTGAAGCTCTACCATGCTAACGTCGGAAGAAAGAAGAAGGAACTGATGGCACAGGTGTCCCCATTTGAGATGATGGGATTTGACTACAGATTTGTTCGCGGGCTCTCAACAATCCTTCAAAGACTAAGCGTTTTCCAGATGGAAGCAGCAGTGAACCCTCTTCTTGTGCGGAGAATGCTGTTTGAGGAAGCGAGCCGGAGAAGCTTCGTTGCATCTGATGAAACGCGAAGCAGAATCTTGAGCAATGTGGCACATCAACTTGGCGTAAGTGAGGAGCAACTGGAGAAGACATTTACAGCTGATCTGGATGGTGAACTGGTTTTGAGGGAGTTCAAAACAGTAAGTCCGTCAAAACTGCTGAAGATGTATAACTTGTCTCTCACTCAAACGCTGCTGTTGAGATCGACTTACATGGAATTCAGGGTTTCAGATCATTGGAAAGAGATCCTGCGATCGATAAAGTTTCGAGGATTAATGTACTCGGCTGAGACCAGAGATGGACTGGTTCAAATTGTTGTAGATGGTCCCTTTTCTCTCATAAAGCTCACTCAACGATATGGCGCTAGTCTAGCAAAGGTGTTGCCATTGATCGTGGTAGCTGACAGTTGGGAGATAAGTGCTAGTATCGTTAGAAGTGGGCAGTTTGGTAAGAGAATCTTTCAGTTTAGGTTGGCAAGCACCCAGGTGGGTGAGAAGATAAGGCCTGTGACTTCACAGGAAGGAGAGAAGATTGCCTTTGATAGTTCTGTTGAAAAGAGATTCTTCAGAGATTTCCAATCTTTGGATTCAGGCTGGAAACTTAGACGAGAGCCAACTCTTTTGACTGTTGGAAGACACGTCTTCATACCCGATTTCAGTTTTGAAAAGAGGGGAATAAAGGTGTATTTGGAGATTGTGGGTTTCTGGACCGAGAAGTACTTGGAGAATAAGATAAGGAAGCTGCGCCAACTGGAAGGTGTTGACATCATAGTGGCCGTAAACGAGAGATTGGCATGTGAAAAACTGAAGCGAGTCAAAGGCGAGGTCATCTTCTACAAGAAGTGTGTTCCGCTGAAGCCGATTCTGGAAACGCTGAGAAACCGGGAGAAAGTGATTCTACAGCGGGAAATCCAAGAGTTGGATCTTTCCCTGTTGAAGTTGGATAAGGAAGTTGTGGGGTTGAGGGAGATAGCAGAGAAGTTTGGTGTCTCGGACGAAGCATTGAGAATGAAACTGAAGGACGCTGGAGTTGAGAGATACACTCTAACAGGAGAAGTTCTCGTGAGTGACGGGAAGTTGAAGGAGATAGAGATGAAAATCACATCTCTCCCTTCACAGTCGCTTTCAGCAGCTATTCACATGATTGAGCAAGAAGGAATTGGAACCCCTTACGATGTCCTCTCAGCACTAGACTATACCATAAAGTGGAACGGACTTGACTTGGACAAGAGCCAAATCCGTAAGAAGCAATAAGCTTATCAGCCTCACTCAGGAGCTGATCGTTAAGATGACGAATGAAATATCGGTTACTCTTTGAGGCGACCTGTAGCTTTTGAAGATGACGCCATGTCGGATAGAACGGGTCTGCCAATAATCATAGTCCACAAGAAGGTCGTTACGGAGATCCCTGCCAACGTCAAAAGAATCTGCATAGGAGTCGTCCAAGTTCCAACTATGTGAAACCAAGGAACCCACCACCACACAACGTCGTTGGGAGGGAGACCCCCTGCCCAAAGAATGTAGAACATAACATCTTGAAGACCTGATATCATAAGTATGTTTACAGTGGCCAGTAATGCAAGTGAAAACTTCAAATCTTTCATTGTTTTCGCGGAGCCCAACCAATACATCAAGCTGACAATAACCGAGAATATAACGAAGGCAACGGTGTACACGACCCAATAGTCGATAGCCCACTCGAAAGAGAATTGAAGCCCGTAATTATATAGAATTCCATGAACGATGAAGTCAATTTTAGACATTAAGCAGAAGAACGCGAATAGTGAAAATGCAACTAATACGCCTTTAAGGACATTTGACATCGTGTTAACCTGCCAACCTTAAGAAGTTTTGAGCATCGCAACATTTAAGATAGACTTCTTATTAGAAAATATCATCAAACCCGAACTAAGAAATATTCCGAATCCAACTACTTCAAGAACAATCGGAAACAGATACACGGGCCAATTCTAAAATCTCGTTGAGCCCTTGGATGAGATTCGAACTCATAGTGGAGACATCTCCCGCAAACCCGCTCTTTTTCTGATTTTGATGCAATAACGAGCGTATGCATGAAGCGTAGTCTAGATGCATGCGTTTTTTTTCAGAAATCTCTGATTCATAAGAAATGACAAGACTTTAGCAGATATTTTGGTAGGATTTTCCATCCTGCACAAAACGTGCGCAATATTCTAGTCTGCTTGCTCCTGTGATCGTGTAGAAAAAAAATAGTGGGGGGCGGCTTTGTTAACTCAATGGTTTAATCCTTTCGGAGCGTTATTTCCATTGTTGAAACGTTTCTCGGGTTACCGCCTTCTCGAGGTGTAATCTGCTCTGTGCCAATAGCGATGTTGGTAGTTTCTGCGTCTTTGAAGAATCTGTTGCGAACAATCTCTGCTACGTCTACAGCTGTGCTGATGGCACGACCACGTGCCTTCAGTGTGACCTCTTTCGTGTCACCCATATTGAAACCTGTTATGACAGCCATCACGTAACTCATTGGGGGCTTGTTTCCTACGTATATCACGTTTTGGTCTCTTTTCGCTGGTGTTTTTTCTTTTGGGGTTTCTGGTGTTTCAGATGTTTCTGTGTCAGACATTTCGGTTTACCTGTTTTCCTTAGTTCGTCATAAATGCTATTTGAGAACCTAGTCTTAAATGTTGCGGGGTTCAAGAGCTCGCAATAACGAGTTTTTTTGAGAGTTGATGGTTCTGAATCTCAGGTAAGCCATCCAGTTTTGTGCAAGGTAACATTGTGAGTTCATGTCAAGATTAATATGAGGCTGACAAGCTAAAATCGAGAAAGAAGTGCTGATGTTGGATTGAAAAAAGAAGAGCAAATTCGCGCAGGATTGAGGAAGCTGCCCATTCGACCGGTTTATCTAGTTTCAATGGAGCATGATGGGCGGAAGAACATCATAACGATAGGCATGTTTGCCTTTTTCTCCGGTAATCCTACTCTCGTAGGAATTGGCGTGAAAACGAGTCGCTTCTCCTATGAACTGATCAAGAAGAGCAGGGAATTTGTGGTTAACGTTGTCGATGAGAAACTTATGGACGCAGTGCGGATGTGTGGAGAGTCTTCAGGCAGAGAGCTAGACAAGTTTGAACGGGCAAACCTCACTCCCGTAAAGGGAAGGGGAGTAGATGCGCCACATATTGAGGAGTCCCCACTTAGCATAGAGTGCAAAGTCGTCAAGGAATTGGAGACTGGGGATCATAATTGGTTCATAGGCGAAGTGCAAACGGTGCATGCCGACTTGGACTACGAATGGAAGCAAGGAATGTTATTCAAGTGGATCGGCAAAGATGGACTCTTCTTCGAAGTGGGAGACAAGAAGGGGAAATACTGATTCTCCTTCTCCACACAGGCTAATTGCGCGCGCGAGGAATCTCTTAAAAACGCTTTGTGGTAGGCAGTATTCGACCGTCACAAGCAGAGTTGTTTGTACTTGCGTAAGCAAGCATTTGATTGAGTAATGTTTAGATCTACACTTTCGCCTTCTATGCCTTCTTTTCGATTATGAATTCGGGGAATTCTTTCAGTTTCTCTGCCATAGCTTTCAATTTCTCGTCAACCTTCTGGCTTACTGAGTTCTCTTCGAAGGTTCCGTCACTACGTCTTGAGCCTGCTTTCATTCCTGTGAGGATCTCGATTCCTTCGTCGATTGTCTTGACAGCGTATATGTGGAACTTCCCCTCTCGAACAGCTTCTACGACTTCTTCTTTGAGCATTAGGTTTTGCACGTTGCTGTGAGGGATGAGGACTCCTTGTTCTTCTGTTAACCCTTTAGCTTTGCAGACTTCGAAGAATCCTTCGATCTTCTCGTTCACTCCGCCGATGGCTTGAACTTCTCCTTTCTGATTTACAGAGCCAGTGACTGCAAGCCCTTGTTTGATGGGGATCTCTGAAAGAGCAGATAGGATGGCATATAATTCCGTGCTGGAAGCGCTGTCTCCCTCCACCATACCATAACTCTGTTCGAAAACCAGACGAGCGGAAAGGCTGAGGGGTTTATCCTTTGCATACTTATCAGCTAGGTAACCGCTTAAGATCATGACTCCTTTAGTGTGAATTGGCCCTGCCATCTTCGCTTCTCTTTGAATGTCAATAATTCCTTCTCGTCCTATTCCAGTGCTTGCAGTAACTCTGGAGGGTGCTCCAAACATGAAATCACCTAGACTCATAACCGAGAGACCATTAACCTGTCCTACAGCTTCTCCTTCTGTGTCAATGAGGATAACGCCTCGTTCTACCATCTCTCTGATTTTCTCTTGAATGAGGTTGGAGCGGTAGACTTTCTCGTCAATTACCTTTCTGACGTGGTCACCTGTGATGTATTTCGCGTTGTCTTGGAGGGCGTAGAAGTTTGCTTCTCTGATGATGTCGGCAACCTCGCCAAAGAGCGTAGACAGTTTCTGTTGATCTTGGGCGAGTCTTGAGCCGTACTCGATTATCCTTGCCAGTCCTGAGCCATCAAGATGTTTCAACTTCTCCTTCTTGCAGAAGGTGCAGACGAAAGAGGCGTACTTTTGCATATTCTCATCGGTCCGATCGACTGATGTGTCAAAATCAGCTTTGACTTTGAAGTGTTCCTTGAAGTCCATGTCGAGAAGGTATAGTTGACGGTAAAGGGTGGGATTACCTATGAGTATGACTTTCACGTTTAGAGGTATTGATTGAGGTTTTAAGCCCTTTGTTGTTATGAAGCCAAGGCGTTCTCCTGCCTCTTCCATGTCGATGCACTCATTTGTTAAGGCTCTCTTCAAAGCGTCATAGGAGAAGAGATTGCGGATTAGATCCTCTGCTGGCAGCACTAGATAGCCTCCGTTGGCTTGATGCAATGAGCCGCCACGAATCATCGTGAAGTCTGTGGTGAAAACTCCGAATTGGGCTTCCTTCTCTATTCTTCCTAAAAGATGGTTATGGGTGGGATTGAGCTCAAGGACAATAGGGGCTCCTTGGAGATGGGAGTTGTCTACTATGACGTTTACTTCATATTTCCGGAAGGGGAGATCTTCTAGCCATGGTGCTGGAAAAGGAACTTTTGGGGCTTTGGGTTCTTGTATAAATTTGAGGAGGTTTTCAAGGATGTCACTTTTGACTTCTTCTAGATAGATTTTGACTTCGCTGAATTCCTTGTATTTCTCGATGAGGTTGTCGATTCGATGTCCAATTGCGTAGGTGGCGACTTCTTGGTTTAGCTTTTGTATTTCTTCAGTTACCTTCTTCTGCAGTCCAGCAAGTTGTCTCATGGCGCTCCTCAATTCCGATTGTAGCTTTATCCTCTTCTTCTCAATCTCGTTCCTAGTTTCTTTGGGGAGCGCTATCAACTGCTGGTCTGTCAGAGGTTGACCTCTGATCAATGGGACGATGAAGACTCCGATTTGGGTGCTTCGGAGGACAAAGCCTTCTTTTAGGGCTCTCTCGTTGAGTTTGGTGAGGAGGGTTTTTCTTTCTTCTTCGATTGCCCCAACGACGGCTTCTCTCTTTGAGGTGTAGTCTTCACTTTCGAAAGCCTTAGGTAGCAGCCTTCGAGTCTCTTCGATGAAGCCCTTGATATCACTTTGGAACTCAAGTCCTCGGCCGGATGGAAGTTCTATTGCTTTTGGCTCGTAGGGCTTCTGAAAATTGTTGACGTAGCACCAATCAGAGGGAATGGGTTTGGTTGTGGCTAACTCCTCCAAGAAACTCTTCACAGCTGTCTTTCTTCCTGTTCCTAGAAGACCTGACGCATAGATGTTAAATCCAGGCTGCTTGATCTCCAACCCAAACTTCAACGCCTTGGTTGCCCTCTCTTGGCCAATAATCTCTTTGAGAGGGGTCAACTCTTCAGTTGTGGCGCACATTCTGGAAGGATCAGCAGTTTTTCTGAGCATTTCAGCAGGCAACTCAGAAGTCAAACGTCTTCCTCCTATAGTCATCATTTAGTCCGTTGGAAGCTTGTGGTGGTGACCAATTAGGTGATGGTATTCTTCTGGTGACATGAGAGAGTTAAAGGCTCTCTGCACCACCTCACTCAACGCTGGATGAATGTGCATTCCCCGGACAAGTGGTATAGCTGTCTGTTCAGGTGTATACATCAAGTTTATGATCTCCTGAATAAGGATAGAGGCGTGATTACCCACTATGTGGGCACCCAAAATCTTCAGAGTATTCCTCTCCACAATCACCTTAACAAAGAAGTCCTTCACGTCCATAGCCTTCCCCTTTGCTGTGTCTTCATATCGTTGCATCCCAATAAGCACACCCTCTTTCCCATATCTTTCAATTGCCTCTTTCTCTCCCATTCCAACACCAGCAATCTCAGGGTGAGAAAAAACCGCATATGGTATAGCATGATAATCCACGCTCACGTCCTCCTTCAGTACTGCGTTGTAGTATACAATTTGGCTCTCGTAGTTTGCCACGTGCTTGAATAGGTGATGACCATTTGCGTCGCCGAGAGCCCAAATATTCGGTTTCGAAGTCTCTAAATGTTCGTTAACTGTTATCCAACCTCTCTCATCTACATCTATCCCCCCTTTCTCTGGGTGAAGTATGTCCGTGTTCGGGCTTCTTCCTGAGGCGATCAATATTTCGTCTGCTGAGATTTCAACTTCCTTTCCATTGGCTCTGTTGACTGCAAGCACAATATTCTTTCCAGAGGCTTCTCTCACCTCTCTGACCTCGTGATTAGTGAGTATCTTCATGTGTTTCTGCAGTTTTTTACTAGCTACTGCTGAAATTTCAGGCTCAACCTTTGGGAGAAATTGGGGGTTCCTGCCGACTATTGTGACTTTGGAGCCCATTGCTGAGAAGAAGAATCCGTATTCAGCTGCGATGTATCCTCCTCCAACAATGATAATGCTTAAGGGCAATTGGGTCATTTTGAGGACTGTATCACTTGTGTGATACTTCACTCGGTCGAGTCCTCTAATAGGTGGGATCTTGGGCTTAGAGCCTGTGCATAGGAAGATGGTCTTTGAAGTTATGGTTTCATCGCCAACTTTCAACGTGTAAGGGGCAACGAACTCCGCTTGAGTTGGGTAATAGTCTATGTTTGGTGAGTGTTTGAGACCGTTTCTGATCATGTCTATATCTGTTTGAATTAGGGTTCTCATTCTCTCCATGACTGTGGAGAAATCTATATTTCTAACGTTGGCTTCAATGCCAAACCTCCTGGCGCTTTCTATTGTTCTGACTACCTCTGCAGGATATAGCAACAGCTTTGACGGTATGCAGCCTCTTGTAAGGCAGATTCCTCCCGGGTCATCTTTGTCTATAGCAGCGATTTTCAATTCCGGGTTTTCTTGCAGCAGAGCGTCTATTATGCTAATGGCTGAGCCTGTTCCTATAGCGATGAAGTCGTAATCCTTCATGCTAGATGCACCGTGAATTCAGCAATGTGCATGCGCGGGAACTGGTACTGTACTCCAAGTTGTTTGGTCAGATGAGTGACCATGTTCGGGCTCTCCTCTTTCTTTCTTTTTTCTTCTCTGCAGGTTTCTTCTTTCCCGTCTTCCGTTTCGGGACGTGCTTCTTTGTTGGCGCTTTCTTCGTTTTCTTGAATGTTTTCTTAGAAGATGCAGATGCGAGGATCTTCTTCTTATCCAGGACAGTTCTGAAGGTTCCATGCTCGGTGCATTCGAAGAGCCCGATGTGAAGTTGGGTTTGTTCGCCCTTCTTGTTAGGTCGCCCGGCCATCTTCCACGTTTTCTTAGGCTTTGCTATCTTTAATCCACATTTGGGACATCTGGCAGACAGCTCTGTTAAGACCTTGAAGTACATCCGATTCCTGACGACTCTCATCTGTATCTCTTCTCTCTTTACCAAATCATAGAGAAGAGCGGTGAAATCAGATATCGCGAAGGTTGACATCTTCATGATTTCAGGGGTGCTAAATTCAGTCGGGTAGTTTAGCCCTCCCATAATCTCCTTAGATGTGAAAGCTCTCTCTTTTCTCTTTGTTAAGAACGAAGTAATCTCCTTCTCTAGGCTGCTGTGAAGCTTTCCGTCATCAAACTCTTTCTTGGTAATTGGCATAAAACTCCCTCTTCGCTTTCTCCTGTTCTAGGACTTTAATATTTCGCCTTATCTGCTATATATTACGCGTTGCATGCACATGCTGCGGGAGGCGGGAGATCATCGAAGGTCTGCATTCCCATAATAAGCCAGACATCCTTCGGTTAAGCCGATACCAAAATAAGGGTGGATACGAGAATTCTGCTGCGTGAGTTAAAGTGGAGAGAGCAGTAGTCATCATTGTTGACATGTTAACCGATTTTGTCACAGGAGCGCTTCGAGCGGATCGTTCCAATAAGATAATTCAGCCCTTGAGGAAGCTTGTAGAAGCTGCCAGGAAGAACAGTGTGCCTGTTATCTTTTCGAATGATGCACACTATCCAAGAGATTTCGAAGTCGTTCACAAGTGGGGAGAGCACGCAATAAAAGGAACACCGGGAGCCAAAGTCATTCCAGAACTACAACCTCAAGAAGGAGACTTCATCGTTGAGAAGAGAACCTACAGCGGCTTCTACGAAACTGGACTAGAACCCTTGTTAAGAAGTCTCTACGACGGAGAAGGCGCCAACACTGTGATTTTAGGAGGATTGCATACGAACATCTGCGTCAGACACACAAGTGCTGATGCCTTCTTCAGAGGCTACAAAATTATCATTCCAGAGGACGGCGTTGAAGCATTCACAGAAGAAGCTCACGAAGCAGGGTTGAAGTATCTACAAGAGATCTACAACGCTGAAATAACCCATGTTGACGAGATAATCGAGAAATTCGGAAAATAACAGAGTTGCGGTTCGTTTATAAACAGATTCTCCGCCTCTGAGGAATCTCTTCCAGAAGCAAAAATGTTATCAGCTTTTCCTATGAAGTAATCAAATCTGAGAGGTTTAACTTGAAAGATCTTGATGTCATAGTTGCCGGTGCCGGAACGGGCGGATCGTCAGCGGCTAAGGCGGCGGCGAACGCCGGGTTAAAGGTGTGTCTTCTCGACATAAAGAAGAGAAAAGATATTGGCAAGAAGATCTGTGGAGACGCTATAGGCAGACATCACTTCAAAGCCCTTGGTCTAAAAGATCCTACTTCTGATGAAATCGAAAGCGTGATGGAAGGTATAAGAGTTTTTTCACCCGACAGACAGACAAGTTATGCTGTCAAGGGAGAGAAATTGTATGGTTACATTCTCAACAGACACCGTTTTGGCCAAAGGCTCGTGAAGGAAGCAGTTGGCGCAGGCGCCTATCTTTATGATGAAACCCAAGTGTTGGAACCCATCATAGAAGAAGGATTTGTATGCGGTGTCACCGCGAAAGATCGGAAGACGGGAAAGAAGGTTGAGTTAAGAGCTTCTCTGGTGGTAGACGCGACAGGCTTCTTTGCTACAATCAGAAGGAAGCTGAAGCCAGAACTAAGTATTGAAACTTCAGTGGATAACAAGGATGTGGAGGCCTGCTATCGTGAGATTCGACGATTGAAGCAACCCTTAGATGAACCTTCACTATGCCAGATCTATGTGCCTCAAGCAATAACCCCTGGAGGATACTATTGGATTTTTCCTGAAGGCGAAGACAAGGTGAACGTTGGTCTAGGTGTAGCGATGATGAAGGGATTCCCAAACCCAAAAGAGCAACTCTACAAACATGTCATTTCTCAACCATTGTTTGCGGGTTCATCAGTCATTAACGGAGGCTCTTGGTTCGTACCTACGAGAAGACCATTAGACAGCATGGTTGGAAATGGAATCATGATCGTTGGAGATGCAGCTTGCCAAGTTAATCCAATCCACGGAGGAGGAATAGGGCCCTCCATGATTGGAGGATCATTAGCGGCAGAAACAGCAGCAAGAGCTATTGAGAAGAACGACGTGAGCCGTGAAGGTCTGTGGGAATACAATGTTTCCTACATCAGAAAGTATGGCAGCAAGCAGGCAGGACTGGAAATCTTCAGGATACTTCTACAGAAAATGAGTGATGAAGATCTCAACTATGGAATGCACCATAAACTGCTCACAGAAGAAGATCTCTTAAGGACGAGCATGGGTGAGAACATTCACTTCACAATTACCGAAAAAGCTAGAAGAATGCTCAAAGGGCTCAAAAAGATCTCCCTGCTTAAAAGACTGAGGAGTGCAGCTAACATTATGAGAGAAGTTAAAGATTGGTATGAAAACTATCCGACTTCGCCAGAGAATTTTGAAGAATGGAGAACAGGAACCAAAGAGATCTTCGAAAAAGCCAACACAAAATTAACAGAATAAACCAAGGACTTGGCGGCACTATGCGCCTAGCTGCTCTCGTGAGTGGAGGAAAAGATTCTGCTCTAGCACTTAATCGTGCACTTCAAGAGGGCCATCAAATAACTTTCCTAGTGTCACTTGTTCCCAAACGAAAAGACAGTTGGATGTTTCACTTCCCAAACATCCATCTTACAGAGATGTTCGCCGAAGCAGCAGAGATCCAACTCATAAAGCGAGATACTTCAGGGATAAAGGAGGCGGAGCTAGCAGACTTGAGACTAGCCCTCGAAACCCTAGACGTAGAGGGTGTTGTTTCCGGAGCAATTGCTTCCCAATACCAAAAAGAAAGAATCGAAGAAGTCTGCAGAGAACTAAACCTACGCTCATTTACGCCCCTATGGTATCAAGACCCCATAAAGCTTCTAGAAGAACTGCTCCACTTAAAATTCAAGGTAGTATTCACTGGAGTTAGCGCCTACGGCTTCAATGAAAAGTGGCTGGGAAGCTCATTGAGTGCTGAGACGATTAGAGCACTTACGGATTTGCAGAGCAAGCATCAAATTTCTCCAGTTGGCGAAGGTGGCGAATACGAAACCTTGGTGCTTGACGCCCCTTTCTTTAAAAGGAGAATACGTCTAGTTGAAACTGAAATAGTGTGGGAAAAGCAAAGCGGATACTTACATGTAATAAAGGCACTTCTAGTAGAAAAACAGACAAGACAGAACAGCTCTCAATAGATGCATGCAAACATTACACGTGCCCTGAGAAATTTCTTGACTATTTTGTGGCAGGGATGTTGAGAGTAACCAGTTTCAGGTCTTCTTGTCCTGTATTTCTGCGACCAAGTTTCTTATTACTCTATCAAATCGCGTATGGGCCTGCAGAAGATTTGGCAAGGAACCGGAAAGGATGTGGATTCCTCCAGTGACAAAAGCCTGCTCAGAGTTCTCTAATATCCCGATTTCGTAATGGATTCGGTAAGATTATATTATTCTACTTGTCTACTAGCTTGCTCAAATTCAAGGAAGGATCTGGTTGACCATAGTCAACGACATTCAAGAGCTGAAACACGAAAGGAACGCGGTTATTCTTGCACATAACTATCAACGTCCAGAAGTTCAAGATATTGCGGATTTCGTTGGTGATAGCATAGAGCTTAGCCGTAGGGCGAAAGATGAGAGCGACGCTAAGACGATTTTGTTCGCTGCAGTAGTTTTCATGGCTGAGTCAGCAGCCATTCTTAATCCTGAAAAGAAGGTTTTGCTGCCTAATCTTGGTTCGAGATGTCCAATGGCTCATATGCTTCCTGCAGAGCAATTAGTGATTTGGAAACAGAAGCATCCAAGAGTCCCGGTTGTGCTATATGTGAATACTTTGGCAGAAGCGAAGGCAGAATGCGACGTGTGTTGCACATCAGCAAATGCCGTGGAGATAGTGAAAGCTCTTGATTCGGAAACTGTACTCTTCGGTCCTGACTACAACCTAGCAGAATATGTACAGGAGAAGACAGGGAAGAGAGTAATCCCGATTCCCCCACAAGGATTCTGCCCAACCCACCTACTCTTCACACCAGAGGACATTAGCGCCAAAAAACAAAAGAATCCTGAAGCTGTTGTAGCAGTACATCCAGAATGCTCGAAAAAGGTTAGAGAATTAGCAGATTTCATTGGGAGCACCTCCCAGATCTGCCGATACGCAAAAGCTTCCTCTTCAGAGAAATTCATCATCGGAACAGAGATAGGACTTCTACATAAGCTCAGGAAAGAGAACCCAAGCAAACGATTCCTTCCAGCATACAGTGGAGCCATATGCACCGCTATGAAACTGACCACTCTCGAAGGAATTTACCGCTCTCTAAAAGAAGAAAAGCATCTGATCGCGGTTCCAAAGAACACTGCTGAAAAAGCGAGGAAAGCCTTAGATCGAATGTTTGCTCTAACAACGCCTTCATAAATGAAATTAGCTACTCCTACAAGTGCTTTGGCAGACAAGCAAGTACAAGAAATGGTGGTATCCTGTTAAATTGAGAAGCGCGCGTAGTTTTGTAGGCTTTCCTTCTTGCTTAAGATGAGAAACAAATCCAACTCTAAAGGTGGTATATGCTTACGCACGCGCAAGAGCTACGACTACCAGCTTTTTCCATAGTTTGCAGTGGCAATTATTATGTCGAATATGTCTATGTCTCCATCGCCGTCTATGTCGCAGTTAGGGTCATATCGTGGATCTGGTTGTGATATGCTGTAGATGTTAGCCATGCGAACTATGTCACAGATGTCAACATCACGGTCTCCATCAACATCTCCTGGGATAGTCACAAATACCCAACCATCAATTAAGGTATTATCGGTTGTGTCTGTTTCGTCGGTAACTGGCCAAGCGACTGCAACTATGGTGTAGTTACCTTTAGCAAAGGTCGTTGTGTCCCACAGGAAGGTGATAATTGCGCTATTTCCGCTTGTTAAAGTGACGGTTTTTGTTTGGATAACGGTTGTGTTGGCGTAGGCTGTTACGTTGAATGCTTCGATGTAGTCACCCTTATTTCTAACGGTTGCGTTAATCAGTATGGAGTACCCCTGCCCTATTGAGGTTTGCGAAGACGCTACGTTTATTACCGCTATGTCTGGGCGCCGCATAATATTCACGATACCATCCACATACGTGTTGTCTGTTGTGTCTATCTCGCCTAGAACTGCATCAGCTATTGCACTTATGGTATAGTTGCCCTTAGTGAAGCTTGTAGTGTTCCACGTGAAGACGAGGGTTGCTTGGCAACCCATGAATAAGTCGGTGACTGTCAGTGTTTCGATATCAGTTGTGTTGGTATAAGTGGATACATTGAAGGTTTCGGTTACAGTTCCCTTGTTTTCAACAGAGACTGTGATGTTTACGATTTGCCCTATGTATGCCTCTGCAGAGGAACATCTAACGTCAAATACTGCCACATCATGGACAATGAATATTTCAAAGAATACCTCTTCTGAAGAACCCATGTTACCAGAAGTGTCATTTGCGTAGACTATTATGCTATGTAGACCGTTAGTTAGACCACTTACAGTTGTATTCTCTGCAATTGACACGTTTTCCAGATTATTCCAGCTATAACCCAACCAGAACGTTCTTTCGTCGATTGTGAAAACAAGGGGAACAGACTCCGATCCATATGTTACATTTTCTGGGGATAAAAGCTGTATCACAGGCGGGGTCAAGTCTTCGGGGCAGATGTAGAATTCTGTGGTTTCACTATCAACCGGGCTTCCCTTTTCAAATACAGATGCCCATGCTGTCGCAAAACCGACGCGAGCCCACTTAGGTATAAAAACGCTCATAATGTTACGTGTAGAAGCACTTGGAGGGATAGTGATGTTAAGCTGGTCTAAGCCTATAGGAACACCTGAATGATCAAGTATGGATACGTATATAGAGACATTTTTCGGGGCGTACGCAAGATTTCCTACACTTATGTTAAAGTAGGCAGTCGTTTTCATTGGGAAGTAATCTTGCAGGTCTCCTAATCTATCGCATGAGAAAAAATCAGTTATCAGTATATCGGTTCCTTCGCCTACTCCAAAAAACACATTGAATCTTACAAGCAACAATGACAACATAAGAGTAAATGTAACATATGTATGCCGTCTAATTCCTTCTCGTGGTTTACGCTTAGATGCTTTAAGCCCTACTGCCAAAACAGCTACTTTAACTAGGTATGAGGTGATGTGCTTTGCTCTCACGCATCCTCCAACTAGAAATATAGGTGCTCCCCCCAATCTCCTTCTCCTCACGGCATATTCTTTTGCTTTGACTTTTATAATTTATGGAAGACGCGCGCTAGGGTGTTTAGAAATTAATTTGTTTCTTGTGCTATCATGTTTTAGGAAGAAACTTTGGGCATTAAACAGGTGCTTGGTTCACTAGATTTAGATTCTATTCGCAGGTTACTGACATCTCTTTATCATGAGGCTGGATGTGGACGTAAACCTTACCCTGCTGTTTCTATCTTGAAGGCCCAGTTGTTGAAGCATCTGCTCCGTATTCCAAGCGACCGACGGCTAGCATTGTTGTTGAAGAGGAACCGAAAGATGGCTAGAGTATGTGGGTTCAAACGGAAGACTCCTAGCCACGGCTTGTTCACCCAGTTTAGACATAGGGTCAGCAAGGATGGTTACGAGAAAGTGTTCGCATTGCTGCTGAAACAGCTGTTGAAGGATGAAGCGGTTAAGGGAGAGGTTGTTGCTATGGATAGCACAGCAGTTAAGGCTTACAGCCAGAGAAGCCTCGACAACAAGTCAGGGAAGAGCGACCGTGAAGCCCGTGTGGGAAGAGGCAGAAGAGGGTTTGTCTTAGGCTTTAAAGTGCACACGGCATGCTGCACAAGCTCTGAGCTGCCGCTTGCCTTCCTGGTGGAGCCCTGCAACCGCAACGACAAATGCTTCATCAAACCGTTGCTGAAAAAGCTGAAGGCTCAAGATGTCAGCCTCAAAACTGTTTTGGCTGACGCCCAATACGACTCGGCAAAGGTTAGGAACACTGTGAGAGAGTGTGGTGCTGAACCAGTCATACCATACAGAAAAAGTTCAAGGATTAGAGATGCTTTGAAGGTTGGTAAAGACTTCGTCGTGCGAGGGGTCAAACGGCTGGTTAAGTTGTTCCGGAAACGAGTAAGCGTTGAACGCGTGTTCAGCAGAGCCAAAGAATGGCTGTTACTAGACCATCTGAGAGTTAGAGGGCTGGAACAAGCGTTCATACACGCTTGCTTAAGCTTCTCAGCCATGCTCACAGTGGCTTTGACAGCGGTCAGACAGCATAAGCCAAGTCTCATCCGAAGCATCAAACACTACGCAACCTGATAACCGTGAAGAAGAGACGTTAAAGAGACGCTAGATAGAGTTGGTCATCAACGAAAAACCTAGAAAAAGGCAGAAGACAGTTCAAACTCTACTTGTCAGATAGAAACACCTCATCACTCAGAAAAAACAAGTAGAAGAACTCAAAAAACCACCAATCACAAGACCCACAAAACAATTTCTAAACACCCTAGCGCGCGTGCCAGAGCGTTGGCTTGATACGGTTTTTCTCCCAGAGCAGATAGAACTATGTTACAAAACTCTTAATTGGTATCAAGTGGTAATATTTTACCAAAGGGAGAAGGAATATTGAAAGCGCTAACGCGCGCATTATTGGCGTTATTTGTGCTCAATACGTTGTGGTTAATGTTCAATATCCCGTTGCTCAAGGCAGAACACGAAGTTATAGTCGTTCCAGACGATTATCCAACAATACAAACAGCAATCAATCATGCTATTGAAGGAGGCACGATATATGTGAGAAATGGGACATATTTAGAAAATATCGTTGTTAATGAAACAGTGTCGCTTGTTGGAGAGAGCGAAGCTGGAACGATTATCAACGGTGGTCAAGTTGGGGATGTTATTCGAATCGTAGCTTCAAATGCCTCGATAAAAGGGTTCACCATAAGAAACAGCGGTTATGAACCATATGATTGTGGCATATGGATAGCCTCCAGCGGCACTAAGGTTTCAGACAATAAGATAACTGACACTTGCTGGGGCATTGGCTTAGCATCCCCAAGTAACGCGTGCATCATAAGCGGTAATAGCATTGGTGGGAACGAACATAGCGGTGGAAGCTCATGGGGTGGTGGCGTAATCTTAATACATGCAGACCATAACACCATAATTAGGAACACAATATCCTGTTTTGAGGACACCGGAATCTACTTTTTGGGAGCTAGCAGCTACAATAAAATCCTAGGTAACACGTTAATGAATCATTTTCTGAGTGGTATACACTTGAGTGGCAGTAACAACATCATAAATCACAATAACTTTATGGAACTACACAATCAAGTTATCATAGAAGAAGGGATCAATACTTGGGACGATGGTTATCCTTTCGGGGGGAACTTCTGGAGTGATTATGCAGGTACCGACTTGTTTAGTGGGTCTTATCAAAATGAAACCGGAAGCGACGGAATAGGTGATACACTATATCATATTAGCGAGAACAACATGGACAACTACCCTCTCATGCAGCCTTATGGCTCTATCAAAAACCTTAACACTGGCTCATACTACGTGACCATTCAATCAGCAATAGACGCAACCGATACCCTAGATGGGCACACAATTTTTGTCTCCTCAGGAACATATTATGAACATCTAGTCGTCAACAGAAGTGTTTCACTTGTTGGAGAAAGTAAAGAAACAACCATTATTCATGGAAGATCCATTGGAAATGTGGTGAATATAACAGCCAACAACGTCAAACTGAATGGCTTCACCATGCGAAATAGCGGGTCTCTGCAAAACTATGGTATCTACATCTGTTCAACTAGCAACGATATAAGCTACAACATCATAAAAAACAACCACTTCGGAATTTACATTGACAACTGCGTCAATAACACCATCTCCCATAATGCTATCTTCAGCAACATCCATGGAATTTACGTGACCTACTCCAGTTACATCAACGCTTCTAACAACAATGTATCGTCAAACAATGGCTTCGGAATGGTGCTAACCTCTTCCGCTAACTGCAACATTGCTGGTAACATCGCATCTAACAATTCTCACGGTGTGTATGTTGATCATTATAGCAGCAACAACACTGTTTCAGGTAATACTGCGGTGAACAACTTCTACGGCGTCTGTCTCTATAGCTCCAGCAGCAATGTTATCTTCCATAATAATTTATTTAACAACACTCAACAAGCTTGGAACTACAATTCAACAAATGACTGGGATAATAGTGGAGAAGGCAATTATTGGAGTAACTATAACGGTACAGATACAAATGGTGATGGCATAGGCGACGTACTCATGCCCATAGATGATGACAATCAGGACCACTTTCCTTTAATTCACCCATACGGCTCCATTCGAAACGTTGACACGGACATATTTTATCTGACTATCCAATCAGCGATAAATGCAAGTGAAACCTTAGACGCACACACACTATACGTTTCTGCAGGAAAATACTACGAACATGTGGTTATAAGTAAATCCGTCTCGCTCGTTGGAGAAAACAGAGAAACAACTATTATCGATGGCACACACGAGACTGGAGATGTAATCATAATAACCACAAGCAATGTTGCCATCAGAAGCTTCACTATACAAAAAAGCAGTCCACGTGCTCCAAGCAGCGGCATCTGTCTACAATCCTCGAATTGCACAACAATTGAAGATAATATCGTAATTGACAACGAAAAGGGGATAACCCTCTACAACTCCCACAACATTACAATTGCTTGTAACGCTATATCAAGTAACACTGGTGGGAGCGGAGTTTATCTCTCTGGATCTCTAAGCAATTGGATTGGAAAAAACAACGTTACTGACAACGTACTCGGAATCTCTCTATCAGAATCTGGCAATAACACAATCATTTACAATTGGATTGCGCATAATGACTATGAGGGCATCAAAGTCTGGGGTCTAGAAGCCAGCTGTAACACAATAGCTCATAATAACGTGTCAAACAATGGATTCAACCACACTCCCGAGTTGGACGGTATTCACATAAATCTATCAAGCAACAACACAATCTACAACAACACCGTTGCCATGAATGCAGGAAACGGTCTGAACCTAACAAGATCAAGCAACAATTACATCAGTGGCAATGAAATATTCAGTAATGATGGCGGAGCTGGGATCTCACTGTCAAGCTTGGGAGAAAATTCCACAAGCAACATAATTGTCACAAATACCCTAGCAGATAACGAAGTTGGCATCTATCTAAATCGTACTAACAGGAACTCAATCTATCTCAATAATTTCCTTTACAACAGTGAGCAACTAGATTTTGAAGCTCCGTTATATGAAAACACTTGGGATAATGGCTGTGAAGGCAACTATTGGAGTGACTATCACGGCATTGATCTAGATGGCGATGGTATAGGTGACACTTCTCTTCCTTGGAAAGGTGTCGACAACTATCCCTTGATGAACCCTTACTGGAACCCCGCTGACATTAACCACGACTTGAAAGTAGACATTTTCGACATAGTTCTAGCTTGTGGCGCATACGGAGCCACTCCTTCAGACCCGAATTGGAACGCTCACTGTGACATAGCTGAACCCTGCGGAATCATAAGCATATACGATATAGTAATGATAGCAGGAAGCTACGGAGAAGAATGGGGGCATTCTCAGGAATCCCCCATATTTCACACAACCGTCGCAGCATCGGAATGTGGGAATCCTCTATGTAGTTCTTCACTCTTTGATACGTCGCGGGAGCACGCGTCTAGAAGCCTCCTCGCGCGTTCGATATTGGCAAAAAAGAGTACACAGTCCATAACAGCTGACATAAGGGAGAAGGGAGCTGAGAATAGATGAGATATCTTTTCGCAGAAGCCTTGATAAGAATCGCTTCCTCTATTGTATGCATGCCATGTGCACATTCTTTCCCTAGGGTGAGGAAGTTTGGTTGCACACGCATCTTCATTGTCTTATTGCTTTTCTCTCTTGCAGGCTGCCGTTTTGCATTTGTAGGTCAAGCTTTACCGATTGACTGTGCTTCCATTTCTCCTGTGCCCCCAGCATACATTGCACAGGATCAAGGCGAAGTCTTTGACGTCGAGATAAAAATATCAACTGTTGTGAGTCTGCAGAGGTGCGAATTCACTGTTGCCTATAACTCCTCTCTTCTGAACGTTGTAGAAGTTATTCGTGGAAGCTTCTTCCCACCCGATGCCGCGTTTAACTTTGAGAATAATGAATCTTGCGGTTTCGTCACAGTCAACCTGTCCGTTTCTGAGAGTGCAGGACCTTTAAGTGGTGATGGGACTCTAGCTCGACTTGCTTTTGAAGTTGCCGATGCCCCAATAACTTGTCTTGAAAGCACACTGAAACTTGTCCAGATCCAGCTGTACAACCCCCACTCAGAAGTCATTGACCACAAGTCTGTCAGCGCCATATTCTTCTGGAGATCGCTGCAGCCTAAAGAGCCAGATGGAGAACGATCAATTGATCTCTACACCCAGAAAGGAGGCGAAGGTCTTAGCGAACCAGGCGGAAATTTCACACCAGGAGAAATTGTGAATCTATTCTCGCGTGTGACCTATGCAGATTGGCCGCAGCAAGGACTTCTAGTAGCTTTCCAAGCTATCAATCCATTGAACGAAACAAAGTTCGTGCTGGTTGCTGAAACCGATGAAGACGGAATTGCCCACATAAATTTTCGAATTCCAGAGCTTTCAGAGAGTGTGGGACTTTGGACAGCAATCTCCACCGTTGACATCGCATGTGAAATAGTATGGGATATCATCACTTTCCAAGTAGACTATCCCGTAGGGGGCAACACCCTTCCGATTGACATCCACGTGACGCCAGATCCTTTTGCACTTCACGTAGTGTTGATCGCTATTCTTGTAACAAGCATCATTGCAGTTAAGCAGAAGTATAAAATCTAGATAAGTATCATACGCGGAAACACTGCCCTGTTCTGAAACGAAACACATGAATCATACAAACCAGTTTCTTTCATCCCGAGAAGTCAGCTGGTAGCTCAGCAGGGTGAAGCTTCCGAGTCTACCGTTTGATCTAAGCGATAAAGATGGTTTGGATGTGTGCCAGCAAAATAGACATTACGTGGATCATAAGATACGCAGATAATCTTTCTTGAGAAACCCTAGCTTAGAGTTGTGCTGCGAATATTTTCCCCAAAGTCAACTGTTTGAAAGCGATTCGCGCACACAGCAACATACGGCAATCTCGGTAGAACATTCTTTCATAAGAGTTAATACCTAGGTAGAGTTAGTATACCTCGGAGAAATGACAGGATGAGAAAAAGATTTTTGCCATTGCTGCTTGTGCTACATATTCTAGTTTTCAGTCAGATACTTGTGTATGCACGTATGCATACATCGCTCGTAGAAGTGTTGTCTGCGGAGACTGGCGTACACATCAACGGAGAATGGTTAGCAAAAACCTTGTTCTACCACTTGGATCCAATAGAAGTCATGATAAACTTGAAAACTTTGACTTCCTCTCCCCAAAATGTGTGTTTAACCTTCACAATTATAGACGACGGTGATACCCCTATACTGTTCACTCACCATTTGCATCTCACTCAAGGCGAAGGAGAAGAGGTTATCTCATTGAATCTAGGTGTGCTACCAACATGGTCGAAACCCAGCAAAGCAACCTTGTCCATTGCTGCTCTGACAAGGCTTCCCATTGAGGGAGGAACTCCATATTGCCCTCAAACACAACTGGATCTTACAGTTTGGTGGAATTCAGCAGATGTCAACAAAGACTACAAAGTCGACTTCTATGATGCTGTAATGGTTGCCACGAGCTATTCTTCTATTCCATCCGACCCAAACTGGAACTCACACTGTGACATAGCTTTAACTTATGGGATCATCGACATTTATGATGTAATGGTGATCCTACGAAGCTATGGAGAAGAATACAGCCTTTAGATCTTGCTCCTTTTGACAGATCCAAATAACTAGCGCACATTTGGATGTATACATTATTTATACACTAAAGCTATGTACGCTGTCATTTGACAGCTTATTGCATCTATGCGTACGCAAAGGTTTAAAAATTGGGCGTATCCTTGCCTTTGAGCGGTCAACATGGATGACCTTCAGGTTGCCAAAGAGAAACTTAAGAGAGGGGAATCGACGCTCGTTTTTGTAAAGTACTCTATTCCAATCTACGAGACAGATATCGGAGGGCTTGGAGGATTCTTGAAAGCGATAGATGAGCTTGGAAACAAGCTCTCGGGAGCCTCTGTTGCAGATAGGGTTGTCGGGAAAGCTGCAGCACTCCTCTGCGCCCACTCAAATGTCGTGGCTGCCTACGCCATCACAATGAGTGAAAGCGGCTTGAAAGTGTTGAAGGAAAACAACATACCGTTCGAATTTGAAACTTTGACTCCCATGATTCTGAATATGAAGAAGACTGGGCAATGCCCTTTTGAGAAGCTCGTCGGAGACACTTCGAACCCTGATACTGCTTACTCCCAAATTAAGCAACTCCACAACACATTAAAGCATTCAACTACGAGACCAGAGCATTAGAAGTGCAGAGTATTTCTGGCTTTCAGAAGCTGCATTCCACAAAGGTGCGGAACTGGTGCAGGCAAAAATTAAAGTAACTGGCATCGTGCAGGGTGTCGGATTTCGCCCCTTCATCTACCGAATAGCTACAGCAAACAACCTTAAAGGCTACGTTAGAAATCGAGGCGACGCAGTAGTAGAAATCGTCGTAGAAGGCAAAGAACATGAAATAACCCTATTTCTAAAGGATCTGAAAGAGAAGAAACCCCCTGTAGCCCAAATACATAAGATCTTGGTAAACTACCACGAAGTGGGAAAGGGGTTTTCGAAGTTTGCCATTCTCAACAGTTCAGAAACTAAGGAACTTGCAGGGTCAGTTGTTCCACCGGACATCGCCATTTGCGGAGAATGCTTAAGAGAGCTTCGTTCTCCAACAGATCCCAGACATGACTACTTCTTCATCACATGCACCAATTGCGGACCCCGCTACACTACAATACTCAAGCTTCCCTATGACAGAAAAAATACAACGATGCAGGATTTCGAGATGTGCAAGTTCTGCCGAGACGAATATGAGAACCCTAATAACAGAAGGTTTCACGCTCAAACAGTGGCCTGCCCGAAATGTGGACCAAAAGCATATCTTACAACAAACCAAGGGCAGCCAGTTCCACACAAGGATCCAATACGAGAAGCTGGTCGCCTAATTGAAGAGGGCTATATTTTAGCCATCAAAGGCTACGGTGGATTTCATGTTGCAACCTCCACTATAAGAGATCCACCCGTCCAGAAGCTCCGGAAGACTAAACATAGAGCTCAGAAACCCTTTGCTGTCATTGCACGAGACTTGAAAACCATTCACACCTTTGCCGAAGTCAGTCCTGAAGAAGGAGAGATGTTGTCTTCCCTTCAAAGACCTATTGTGCTCCTCGACAAATCCAGAGACTACTATCTCTCAGAACTGATTGCACCTGGGCTGCATAACGTTGGGGTGATGTTGCCCTACACGGGAATGCATGTAATGCTGTTTGACCAGGTCGAAGAGCCTGCTTTCGTAATGACCAGTGCAAATCCACCTAGTGAACCAATAGTCACTCAAAACCGTGAAGCCTTAAAGAGGTTAGGGTCAACAGTCGACTACTTCCTACTGCACAACCGAGAGATCGCCCAAAGATGTGATGACTCCGTAGTGAGATTGCATAATAGGAAGCGTTGTTTTGTCAGGCGATCTCGTGGATACGCGCCAGCACCTGTCCACCTGAAGCATTCCTCAAGTAGGTGCGTATTGGGTGTAGGGGCAGAAGAGAACGTGACAGCGTGCATCATTGTGGGCGAGAAGGCTTTCTTATCCCAATACATTGGCGATGTTGAGAACCTTGAAACTTTTACTTTTTTGAAGGAGACTATTCATCACCTGCTTAAGTTGACGAACGCGAAGATTGATGCCGTGGCTTGCGATTTGCATCCGAAATTCGCCACATCCACACTGGCCAAGGAATTGTCAGAAGACATAGGTTGCCCAACATATTCTGTTCAGCATCATTATGCTCACATCCTTTCGCTGATGGGGGAACATGGTCTCAAGGAAATGATAGGGATCGTTTGTGATGGATATGGTTATGGAAGTGATGGGAAAGCGTGGGGAGGTGAGATTCTTCGTTGCACCAAGGACGGTTTTGACCGTCTAGGTCACCTTGAAGAACAGCCTCTAGTTGGAGGTGACTTAGCCAGCCGATTTCCCGTTAGAATGGCAACAGGAATCTTACAGAACATTGACGGAGTTGAAGATTGGATCCTGTCAAAAAGCAGGTTCCTCCCTCATAGAAAGGAGGAAGCACACACCATCATACACCAACTGAACAGTGACCGTGTGCTCCCAACGACTACGAGTTGTGGGCGCATATTGGATGCTATCTCAGCAATTCTAAGGATCTGTTATGAGAGAACCTATCAAGGTGAGCCAGCGATGAAGCTAGAGTCAGTGGCGACAAAAGGGCAAGACATATTGAAACTGGAACCAGAGATCAATGGAGGAATTCTAGGGACTACAGGACTAGTGGAAGCAGTCTATACTGCAAGGGGGGCAGAGTCTCCAGCTGACTTGGCATGTTCAGCCCAATCTTATCTAGGGAAAGGACTAGCCCAGCTCGCCCTCGAAGCCGCAAAAGACACAGGGATAAACGTAATAGGGTTCTCTGGAGGCGTAGCCTACAACAGGCATATTACATCAACCATAATGAAGCGAGTAAGAGAAGAAGGCGTTGAGTTCTACGTTCACGAAATAATACCAGCCGGAGACGGAGGCATCTCTTTTGGACAAGCATACAAAACCACGTTTGGACATACATGAACAAGTTATGCGCGCACATAAAACACACGCATTCTAAGTGACGGTTTCTGTCACAACAAGGGTATGATCGCTGAACTTTCAAGCATATGCAATATTCAACACTTAACAGGATCCAACATGTGAATGTTAGCTTTGGCTGGGCAGCCTAGTGTGAGGAAGAAGGCAATGCGTATGCACGTATATTTGGTCGTCTTCTCGTGATTGAGATCTAAGTTAATCGACTATTATTTCGTTCTGGACGAGATCTAGGATGACCAGGACATAGAATTTCATGTATCTGCCATTTTGCTTCTTCAACCGCTAAGTCTTTCATGATCTGCTTGACTGCTTCTTCTATCAATTTTTTCTGCTTCTCCGATAGATCGTGCCTGTTGAAGCCTGCTGTCCTGCTGTCTGTTTTGTACCAACCGCATTTCCCGCCGCAGACGTATTTGTGCACCATGATCCTGCCTTCACTCCGATTTACCTCTTCCTTTTCAGATACGTCATTGATTATCATGTCCACTTTTTTCTTCCACTTACCTTTCATAACCTATCACAATCCTCATAATTTACCATGCTTCCTGTTTTATTTAAATACGTGAGAATCAGTAAAAAAGTTGCACGTATGCACATGCCTTGATGCTCGCGTTTTTGACACCGCGAAGCTACGAAATTATTAAGAACCTATACGACAAATCTAACTGAAGGATTCGTATGATGAACAATGGAAGATATTTATTTACTTCAGAATCTGTAGCAGAGGGGCATCCGGATAAAGTCGCAGACCAAATATCAGATGCTGTGCTGGACGCTATCTTAGCTAAAGATCCTGAAGCCAGAGTTGCCTGTGAAACATTAGTAATGCAAGGAAACGTAATAGTCACTGGTCAAATCACAACCTCCTGCTACGTAGAAATACCTCACATTGTCAGAAAAACATTGAAGGAAATAGGTTTCGATAACGCCAGAGATGGACTGGATTGGAAAACATGTGGTGTGTTGGTTTCTATAACAGAGCAGTCCCCAGATATTGCAAAGGGAGTTAATGAGACCGAAACCCATGAACAGGGAGCTGGCGACCAAGGAATGATGTTTGGCTATGCAACAAATGAGACAAAAGAGTTAATGCCTCTACCAATAATGCTTGCACATAAATTAGTGAGAAGACTTTCTGAATGCAGAAAACGCGGAATTTTACCATATCTAAGGCCAGATGGTAAATCACAGGTCACAGTTGAATATATTGATGGAAAACCAGAAAGAGTGGAAGCTGTTGTAATAGCTGCTCAACACGTTGAGAATATTGACACAGAAAAGATGAGGGAAGACATAATGAGTCAGATCATAAAAAAGGTCATACCTTCGAGTATGTTAGACAAAGGAACAAAATATCACATTAATGAGACAGGAAGGTTCGTTGTCGGAGGAACATTGGCAGATTCAGGTTTAACAGGTAGAAAAATTATTGTCGATACTTATGGTGGCGTTGGCAGTCACGGTGGTGGGTGTTTTTCTGGGAAAGACGCCTCAAAAGTTGATAGATCTGCCTCTTATATGGCAAGGTATATTGCTAAAAATGTTGTTGCGGCGGGTTTGGCAGATCAATGCGAGGTTCAACTATCGTATGCAATCGGTGTAGCACAACCAGTTTCTGTACTGGTTAACACATTCGGTACGGGAAAGATACCTGATGAAAAAATTCTTGAATTGGTGAAACGCCATTTTGATATGAGACCTAAAGCAATTATCAATCATCTAGATTTGCTCAGACCAATATACGGAAAAGCAGCTGTGTTTGGGCATTTTGGGAGAGATGATCCAGACTTCACATGGGAAAGAACTGACAGAGCAGAAATTCTTAAAGAAGATGCTGGAGTTTGATCTTAAAGGGGTCTTCAGTGAATAAGATATCTCCATAGATACCACTGAAGTGGGATAAATCCACCAACTTTCTAGAACATACTTGCTTCGCGCCACCCATACATTAGATGGGCGCGCAAATTGATGGTAGCGATTACCAGAGTGTCGTAGGGGGTGCATGCATACATGTCAATAGGGCAAATCGCGAATATGTTGAAGGTAATCCTACTTCTGACATTTTTGCTTCTCAATATTATAGACATGGCTCAAGCTGTGTCACTTTTGCGGCTTGGGCTAGAGTCAAATCTCTATGCTGTCTTCTATCCGCATTTGTGGTTTCCATTCAAATTCATTCTCACCATTGGATTTCCTGTTGGTTTGTATAAGTTAGATGTGTACTTGGACAGAAGGGAAGAAGGAGATTTTTCTAGGTTTCTAGATTCTGTAGTTGGGTTAATGTATGTATCTTTTTTACTTGCTGATATTTTCTATCTGTTTGTAGTGCTTCGGAACATGTCCACTCTTGGAAGTCTATTTTGACAAATCCTATGCTTGCAAGAAAGAGGGGAGTCATAGGTTTTCTTTGATTTTCCAGATGCGCACCTGCACATGATCCCAATAGGCATCCGTTTCACCTCTGGGCAGAATGATTGTGTTGGCAGTGGAATCTGTCCAAGCTAAGCCAAGCTCAATGCCGATCTTCACTAGCCAAACATCGAAGCTTCCAGCACCAAAAGAACATGTCTTGGCCATTAATGTGAAACCTACATTAGCCGTCTGAACCAAGGAAAGTACTCCATCAGCATTTGCTTCTCATATATGCATCAGAGGAAAAAACCGCAGGTCACGAAATATCTTTTATTGATGGTTCTTAGCTTCCGCGTTTATATCTGAGCGCTGCTTGAGCTCTGAAATCGAAAGCGATTTATGCCGGACAGCGGCAACGGTAAGTGATCAACTATGTGTTTGGCCATTCCAGCAAGAGTCGTAGAGATTCAAGACAACATAGCAAAGGTAGATTTTGGTGAAGGGGTTCTTCGAGAAGTGAACGTTGCGTTGGTGGACGCAAAGATTGATGAATATGTTCTGGTTCACGCAGGCTATGCCATCCAAGTTGTCGACAGAGAAGATGCTGCTGAGACACTCAGATTGTGGAACGAACTCTTAAGTATGGAAGAGTCAAACACTTAGATAAGAAAGTGTTTGGCAATTATCGAAATCTTTAGGAGATGTAGTTAAGGTCGATGAGGGTGAGGTCTTCGACATAGAATACATACGTAGGCGAGTTCACTTTCCTTAATCCCGAACAAGTCAAGTTCTGGTATGACATGCTAACCAAAGACACTATTATGGAGGATCCAAAGTTGACCATCAAAGAACATAAAGAAAAAATCCGATGCTCAAAGTGTAGCTATGAAGATGGCTTTAAATTTGTTGACAAGGCTGCCTTGTACACATAGATGCCTACTCTCCAATGCCCAAAATGTGACAATCCATTTGGAATCATCTGGAAAAAAAACTGCATAATCAAAGTATCAAGATGGTGATTTAGGGTAACTCTGTAAGGTTAAGAAACAAGCCCATTCCAAGCTTCTCTTGTCAGAAGAAATACGAAACAACCCCAAACAACCATTAAAAAAGACCCCCCACATTCAACTTTTCCCCACAAACTGAACTCGTAGCCTCCACTATGCACGCATACTATTCTCAATGCACAGAGGCATTTTGAAACGCATTTTAATGCCATCCCCCCTTACTCTCAGTAAAATTTGCGGTCAATCAGTTCAATTATTTCTTAGACATTCTGATATTATATATGTCCATTTTTAGGTCAACAAACTTAACAATATCCTGCAAAATAGAAATTACTATAGATGAGCGGATTGTCGTTTTCTTCTCCATCTTGCGCGCGCATCAGGACATATAAACAGAGGACAAACCAAAAATTTAGTGAATACATGTATTGTATTCGATGATTACTAAGAAGCGGTTTTCTTCGTCAAAGGCTATAGTGTCCAATCTGAAGCCGTGTAAGATGAACTCGATTTCTACGAATGTTAAACTGAGAATGTTTTCAAGATTCTTCTTGACGAATGATTGTAGTTTTTCTTCTTTGTCAAATTTGCGTGTTTTCAGCAAGTGGGCTTTACCGTTGCATGTATGACGAAGATCACGTAATAGAGATTTTTCGGTGGACTTGCAAGAAAGACGGCATCAGATATCTGGAAGGCTTCATAGGGCAGAAGGCTAGGGAACTAAAGAAGCTGAAAGCTTGTGAGCTCATCTACCACAGACCAAGTAAGGATGTACTCCGCAAGATCAGGATAAAGACACACAAACGAACAACACAGCTTAAACAGATATCCACATATCCGTATGAGGCTGAGATACAGAGGACAGAGGAAAAAGTCTCTCAAGCGATGCACGAAATAGCTGTAGTGTGCGCCATAGCAGGGTTCATATTCATCATGGTCAGTATGCTAATCTAAGCGAAGAGATGAAATGTACGTCGCAATGTGGAGACGAGAAAGTGCTAAAACTTCACCTAAACAGAGGATTTTCTTCGCTTAAATGATAATCTAAGTGATCAGCTTGAAGGAATTAGCTGCTTTCCGGAATCCACGTCTGGCAAAACAAGTTACAAAGCGCCTTCAAGGACTTGCGCCAAGCTACACAGTCAAGTTCTGCCATATTTGCGGAACTCATGAGTGGACAGTTACACACTTTGGACTACGCAGTCTACTGCCAGAAACAGTTGAAATTATAGCTGGACCTGGATGTCCAGTCTGCGTGCTACCCGCAGCTGAGATCGACGAAGCCGTCAAACTAGCCTTAGAAGGAGTGACCATAGCTACTTTTGGAGATGTTCTGCGAGTTCCAGGTTCAGACCTGTCTCTGGCAAAAGCGAAGGCTGAAGGTGGAGACATCCGTGTTGTCTACGGAGTCAGCGATGCTGTGAGATTAGCTAAGGCAGAACCTGAGAAGGAGTTCGTCTTCTTCGCTATCGGCTTCGAGACAACATCACCCACAACTGCAAACGAAGTCTTGAATGAGCCACCAGAAAATTTCAGCTTTCTTATTTCTCACCGTTTGATACCTCCAGCTATGGAGTTGTTATTGGGAATCGGAGACTTGCATATCGATGGATTCATTGCTCCCGGTCATGTTTCCACAATTATCGGGTTGAAACCCTACGAAGTATTCCCTAGTGCTTATTACATGCCTGTAGTGGTTGCAGGCTTCGAACCCCTTGACCTTTTATTCGGACTCAACGCGCTCCTGAGACAGATAAAAGATGGTGTGGCTAAACTTGAGAATGAGTACAGCAGAGTCGTAAAGCAGGAAGGCAACACAAAAGCACTGAGTCTTCTACGCAGAGTTTTCAATATTGTTGATGGCAGATGGCGTGGCCTAGGCCGTTTGCCCTTATCAGCGTTTGCCCTTAAGAAGGAATTCGAAGAGTGGGATGCTCGAGAGAAACATGGTGTGAGAATAGAGAAAGGCAGGGACATTGTGCCTGGATGCCAATGTCACCTTGTGATGATCGGCAAAATCAAGCCAAGTGAATGCTCCTTATTCAACGTCAGTTGCACTCCTGAATCTCCGAAAGGGCCTTGTATGGTTTCATCAGAGGGAACCTGTCGCATTTGGGCGAAACACAACGTGGGACACTAGACTCTTTAGGGTATACTGAAACGCCTGAGAAATACACTCAACTGCAGCTTCTTGAGTATGTCCTACCCGAAGTTTACTCCTCTCCTTTCCGAGGAGTCATACCACTTCCAAATTTCTTCAACTGCCTTTGATGAATATTCTTTGGCATTCAACAAGGTTTTGAAAGCAGTTGAAGGCTTCAACCAATCATCGCTTCCCAATCACCATAACAAGATAGATGAAATAAGAATTCTGTATTTTGAATCTCGATTGGGGATAAATATACTCTTCAAAGATATTCGCCAACCACTTTATTGTGAAGTCATTAGTTCCAACCCGTCCTTCACGAAGATCAACGCAAAGAGTATTAGAATGACTCCTAAAACGCGAACGATGAGTACATAATGCCTGCTTTTAATGAAAGCCTTGGATCGTTCCAACATTAAGGCGACCCCGATCTTAGAGCCTATGAGCAAACAGTAGAATCCTGTAACGAAAAGAAGTGAAGCGGAGACGTGGACTTCTAGACTCTTGAAGATTAGCGGTCCACCGATAGAGAGCCAAAACAAGTAAGGTGAAGGGCTTAGAAAGTTTGCGATTACACCCTTCTTCAAGGCATCTCCCTTCCCTAACACAGAGTCAACTTCATCACCTTTCTCTCTCAAATTTCCAAGACCTAAATACGTCAAATAGCAGGCGCCAAAGATGGAAATCAACCCGATTATGAAGCGGAACCCCTCCAAACTCAACAATATGAATAGTACAAATAATATGATTGGTAAATCCGTGACTAAGGGTGCAACTGCAACTCTGATGCCGTCTCCCCTTCCACGCTTCAATGTTTCAGAGACGACTAACGTGAGGAGGGGACCAGGCGACATACCAGCGGCTAAACCTAAGGCCATTCCAGAAACTAAGAATTCCATCTGTATGATCATCAAAGACAGATTCAGGGAAGGAGCCATATGAAACTTGCGAGCCTTAACTCCAAATTTCCAAGGCTGCCCTCAACTCTCCATGAGTCTCAGCGTATTCTTTAAGACTTATGCCTTTCATCTTTGCATCAACAGCCTGCCTCATCGCCTGGGCTCCCGCTGCTGTACCATCTCTATGACCGTGGATTCCTCCTCCGGCTTGAACTATGAAATCTTCTCCAAAGATGTCAATCAGAGCTGGAACAAGTCTAGGATGGATCCCTCCAGAAGCAACAGGCATCACAACTTTTAAACCGTTCATCTCAGACTTCAACGCCCCAATATTCTCCAACACTTCCTGTTTCTTCTCAGACATCTTACCGACCGCAGTTCCTACATGAAGCTGATCTACACCAATGATTCTTGAGACTTTCGCGATTACTCGCATAGATATCCCGTGTTTATGATCTTTCGTGAAGGCTGCATGTCCCGCCCTATGAGCGTGAATGACCAAGTTCAAGTCATTATTCCTTAGAGTCTGAAGACCTGCAAAGCCACACGTGAGAACGTCCACCATGATATATCTCCCACTATGATCCTCCACAAACTCAGCTCGCTCTAGCATGCTATTCGTCTCAGAAGTGACATTGACCATGTAAACCTTCTTCTCCCCAGTCACCTCTTCTGCACTATCTCTCCTTTCCAAGGTTTGAATAACACGGTCTTCGAAGATGTTGAAGCGTTGGCTGCTCAAATTCTCGTCATCCTTGACGATGTCGCATCCTCCTGACCAGGCTTCATAAGCCACTTCTGCGTGGTCTCTAGTTCTCAGCCCAAGCTTGGGCTTTATTATCGTACCTAATAATGGACGATCTGTCACGTTCAGAACCTTTCTAACACCGTCAACTCCAAATCTTGGGCCCTTGAAGCTTCCCAAAATCTTGGCTGGAAAATGTACGTCATTCAACCTCAGATTCCTTAAAGCACCCAAACCGAATACGTTTCCTGCTATGCTACTGAGTATGTTGGGCATATTGGCAAGTTCAAATAAGTCAGTTGGATAGGCGATTCGGATGTTATTGGCGTCAATCTCGAAGACTGTTGCATGCAACCTCTTCACATATGGCTTCTCAGTAGTTAGCTCAGTCCACGTACCGATGGAGCTTTCTGCGGCTACTCCTCCCGCAGCCTCTTCAATGCTGATTTCCTCTGGCTCAACGAAAAAGTCGCAGACTAATTCGTCATCACTAGGTTTGTACGAGAGATCTACGAAATCCCTGTATCTCATATAACTTCCTCCAGCAAACCTAAACCCGCAATAGAACGACTGCAGTTCCTTAGATTTGATCCTGCTTAAAACCCTTTACAGTAGCTTTTCTGAAAAACATGAATTTCCTCTTTTGTCGTAAGGTGTAAATCTGTCTGTGTGAACATCGCTAGGGAGACCTTTCCATAATCAGTCATATGTTTGGATGGAGCAAAGGCTGTTCAAATGAATACATTCCTTTACTTTGTATGGTTCATGTAGTCTTTGATAGCAGCCTGCAGTGTGTTTGAGGTTAGAACTGAGCAATGAATGTCCGATTCAGGTAAGCCATCAAGGACTTCAATCAGCCTTTTAGAATTGATTTTTAAGGCTTTGGGGATGCGTTTGCCTTTAACTAACTCAGTTGTGATGCTGCCGCAAGCTATGCTCGAACCACAACCATCAGTCCAGAACTTCGCCTCCACAATCTCGCCATTTTTTACTTTGAGAGACATTTCCATGGTATCCCCACAGGATCCAGTTATTTTTGCGGCGCCATTGGCATCTTTTATACGACCAACATTTCGAGGATTCATAGCATGCTCAATAGCCTTCTCTGAGTAAACCTTGCGCATTTCGGACATGACCATTTTCTCAACACTTTCAAACCCCAATGCTTACTATCTCCCTACATAGTTTTGTCTCACTAAAACCCTGGATTGAATAACTCAAACATTCACATGGAACACTTGTCTGCATTCATGCGCGCGGGCGATAGGTATGCTCCGCTAGGCAAAAGTGTTTTGCTCAAAGAGCCGAGACTTTTACGATCGATTGTGTACATGCTTCAAAGCATCTTGAATAGCTTCTCTGACTTTTGTTCCAGCTTCTGCCTCGATCATAGTTACACCATGTTGTTCAAGTATTGTTGATGCACCTGGACCGAATTGTGGAGCAATTATCAAATCGATTTTTAAATCTACCAATTCTTTGACCACAATTGGGCCCGCTCCGTGTATGTATGTCGCGGCAGGGTTTTCGATAAGCTTCACTCCTTGAATCTCCCCATCTTTAATTTGTACGATTGTGAAAGTGTTGGCTCTTCCAAAGACCTCTGAAACATTATCCTCTAGCTCTTTCTTTTCATTCGTTGCTACGGCTATTCTAAACTTTTTTCTATTCAAAGTATCTCTTCCATGCGATTGTACGTGTGATATCAAACAAAAATTGGAAGGTGTGAGTTAGAAGCTATGTCCTCCTCTGCTTCTTTGTGAACTTGGCGGTTCTACGGTTCTGAAGGTTGACTTTTTCCCTTTTCAAGTGTTACTCTTAACTCTTTGATTCTTGCTTCAATTTCGGTCATTTCTTGTTTAAGGTCTTCGTTTTCTGCTTCTAACTCTTTTTTGTAGTTTTCTAATGCTGCTGCTTCTTGTTTTGGAGATTGAGATTGTGGTGCTGGTGGATATATTGGTGGTGGATAGGCATATTGCATTGGTGGTGGATAGGCGTATTGACTTTGCGGTGGGTAGCCCTGCCAACCTCTACCAAAGCCCATGCCGAATCCTCTACCGCGTCCTCTGCCAAAACCTCGACCTCCTCCTCTACCAAAGCCAAATCCTCTTCCATACCCAGGTGTTGGATTCATGAATCCGGGGACAGGATAACCAGCACAGTAGCCGGCTGCTCTTCCAGTCATGGGTCCTAAACCCCGGGGTCCAGTTCTGTCTCCTCTTGGCATCTTTTATTTTCACCTCCATTTCTGTGTCTATGCACATTTTTCTAAAGTTAGAATATGCACAGAAATATATAAGTGTTGCGCCGACATATATGTAAACAACGTAGAGGAATAGCCAAGTCGATGTGGAAACAAGGACGTAGACGAAGACGTGGAAGAAGAGGAAGATTCCCAAAACCCGTTAGAGTAGGAATAACTCCACCGATAACAGGTCTGTTTCCTAATCCACGTGGGAATCTTGAGCCTATCTTTATCAATAGCGCAGAGCTGGAAGCTTTTAGACTTGTTGACCTAGAGGGACTATCACAAGAAGAGGCAGGACAGAGAATGGGCATTTCAAGGGGAACCGTCTGGAGACTCGTGCAAAATGCAAGGAAAAAAACAGCTCAAGCGCTCATTGAAGGAAAATCCCTGCAAATAGTTTAGCGTGAACGTTAGCTCAGGAGTGGAATATTCATACATTTGTATGCATCACACGCTTTGGCTCTAAACTTCACCACTGCGCTAACAGCTATTGTTGGAGGAATAGCTGGTTACTATCTCTCACTGTACCTCGGAGAATCTATGATCTACATTCTAGCCTTTGCAGCAGGAGGTTTTATCTCCATAGCTGCTTCAAACCTGGTTCCTCAACTCCATGAAGAAGTTAACCCAGAAAAGTCATTAGCATCTATTGTCTTCTTTCCTCTAGGTTTCGTGTTCGTGCTATTCGCAAAGCATTACTTTTCGCATTCGGGTGGAAGTAGCTGATTTGGTAGATCTAAAAAAATCGGCTTTCGGTCCTGTTCCATCAAGACGCTTAGGACGAAGCTTGGGTATAAACAACGTTCCAACGAAAACTTGCACATATTCATGCGTCTACTGCCAAGTTGGAAAAACCCTAGCCATAACGACTAAAAGGCAACCTTTCTATGCACCAGAAGTGATATTCAACGAGGTTAAAAGGAGAGTGAATGAAGCATATTCTAGGAATGAAAAAACTGATTATCTAACTTTCGTTTCTAATGGAGAGCCAACTCTTGATGTCAATTTAGGCAAGGAAATATCCTTGTTGAAGTCTATTGGGATTCCGATAGCTGTCTTAACTAATGCTTCGCTTATTTGCCACAATGACGTGAAAGAAGAGTTGCTTAAGGCAGATTTTGTTTCTTTGAAAGTTGATGTTATCCGCAAAGACTTATGGAGAAAGATAAATAAGCCGCACAGAGCCTTAAAGCAAAATGCTATTTTGGAAGGCATAAGTGAGTTTGTGAGCGATTTTAAGGGAACCGTTGTCAGTGAAACGATGCTCATAGATGGGATTGACTACGGAAACGAATTGGAGAAGATAGCAGATTTTTTGAAACATTTGAAAAAATTAGACAAGGCTTACATTGCCTTGCCAACGAGACCTCCAACGGAGAAGTGGGTTAGACCAGCTAAGGGAAAGACCATGAACGCTGCTTTTCAGATCCTTTCCAAAAAGCTTGGCGCCAATAGAGTTGAATATTTGATGGGTTATGAGGGAAACGCATTCGCTTTCACTGGGAAGGTTGAGGAAGACTTGTTGGGCATAACTGCAGTACATCCAATGCGTAGAGAAGCAGTTAAGAAACTTTTAAGAAAAGCAGGTGCTGATTGGAATGTTATTGAGAATCTTTTACAGGAACACAAACTTTTAGAGCTTGATTACGAAGGAAATACATACTACGTGCGAAGTCTACCAAGCAGAGCTTAAACAGGTACGTGAGTTTAAGTTCGATATTCTCGATAGACATGGACAACTTTTTCGCTTGATTCGTCAGCTTAAGTTTCCATAGAAGACAGGTGTAGTTCCAAATATGGCGAGTAGGGTTTTACCGTTAAGCTCTAAGTGCGGATTGTCGGTTTTACCGAATGGTGTTTGTGGATTTAAATTATTTGAAGTCATTTTAGACTCTCCTAAAAATCCACTTATTAAACCACTGCATGCATGCATATGGGCGTGTAGTAGAGATTTGAGGCTTTAAGCCCAATTGAATGAAAAATAATGCTGTCTACGTAGTTCCTTATCTGGAGCATACGGTTTAACCGTATGTTAACCTTCTAAAACGCACAAGTATATAGGAGAGAGACATAAGAGATGCATGCGAAGGCTCGGGCTGAGAGATGGAGAGTAAAACGAGAAAGAGAACTTGAAGGAGAAATTAGTAATGTCAATAAAAGTATCCCACGGTAAGCCCCGATTCACAATCTACATTTATGACAATGAACACCGAGGCAAAAAACACATCATGCAAGTACATGCAGATGATAAAACTGAGCTTGTAGATGTCGCAAGAATGATAGAGGATGCACTAGCATGAAAACCACTGAGTATTTCTTGTTAGATAGGCAAGGAAAAATCAACGCAGTGTATGCATGCATTTTTCGCTTAAGCTGTAAAGCCATTTTTTAGCGTAGTCGTCAGTAAGCCACTCACGAACTACTGTCGCTGGACTTCCACGCTTAGCCAAATCTAACCACTTCCATAATGGAATTAGACTCTATAAGCTGTTTCGAAAGTTGCGGTTTAACCGTTTTGGCTCTGTTATATATTACGGTTTTACATATACTTCCAAATATGGAGTTAGTGATTCAAAAACATTGGTTTGAAACTCTTTATAATAAGGATGCGCTTTGGGATTAAATCTTTGGAAATCTAGAGGAAGCATTGGGCTAAACAAAAAAATAGGAAAAAGAAAGGAATTTTGCCTAATAAGAATGGTTCTTAGGTATGGAACCATGGTTCTTTTAGGGTTTCGTTATCCCAGTTAGTGGTGCCCGATGCATGCAGAGTCTACTCCCCAATGTTTTCACCATAATGATACGCTATGGTGACAAGGTCTAGTATATCCAATCTGTTCCATACCGGGGCAAAGTTCGCATTTGCATTCCAGTTCACTTCTCCTTCTTCAGTACGGAAACCTGCAATAGCTTCGACAATATCGTTTATAGCTACCCTGCCATCACAGTTTACATCGCCAATTAGATTGGATACTGCAACTGTGTTATGTCCTGCAAATTGGAGATTGTGGGAAACCACACCATATAGAGTCAAGGTAATGTTACCATAGGTGATATTCTCTGAAAGAATGAAGTCTATAATCTCAGCCCTGCTAAATGCCACGATTAGGTCAGATACATTGTTGTTGTTGTAATCTCCAACAACTGCTGGGGAAGCCAGATCAATATAGATAGAGTTGTTAAGTCTTATTGCTGTAGGCGTAATGTTATTGACGTCATATCCTCCAGAAAGCTCGATAAGGCAAATGACTTCCTTACCGACACCTGCAAGGTTCAATGTTGATGGATACATCTCAAAGGTCGCATCTACAACGGTAGGTTTTGCATGAGTGATATTCACTCCGAAACAGAATGCTACTGCTAAAATTTCTACAATTATCAGTGATGCTATGCATTGTTTTTTCGAAGTATTCATACTGATTTCTCCCTTCTCATTTCAAGTATTTTAGATGTATCAAGATGGTATTAAAACCATCGGTTATGAATGCATGCTTCCATCGGGGCTGGCTATGTCTATGAGGGTCGTCTTCTAATCAAATATACAGATCTCCCGGAGAAATGCAAAAATCAATTACATGCATAAATACTCTTGGAGGGTCGGCTTCAAGCTTAAGGGTTTCACCGATCCGACTTCCAGAACTAACAAGGAAAAGCGTTAATGATCGTCCTTTTGAATTCATATTTGCTGTTATTGACCTAAGCTCGGGAATGGTAGGAGCATCGTCCACGGTTTTTGTTCCTTTCACAGAACGTCTTAACCTACGTTGGGAAACTCGCCATTTGCCTTCATCGATTTTTGCACCATTCTCAATTAGGACCATCTTGACGGAGTTTATGTAGCTATTTCGGGTTTTGGTTGGTTTTCCTTGGAAGGAGAGATAGAATCGTTGCAAGTCTTTAAATGGGTTAAATCGCCCAGCTCTGTAATCAAGAATTGCCTCTCAAAATGTATGCATAACTCTTTAACTAGGGAATTTTCAGCTCTAGCACATCTAGGATTCTAGTGCTAGCCTATTATGCTGGTCTTAATGTCTATGAGGATGGGGATTGATAAGAGGATGATTAAGGCGAGGTGAGGGATGATGAGCGTTGTTGGCACGGGGATGGGGAACCGTGTGAAGACGGGAAGTAAGGCAGTAGCGATTGGCACTGCAAGTAGAAGGTTTGAGGAGTGAGGTTGAATGAAGAACTCTATATCTTTAGTCGTCACTAGAAGAAGCAACATTAAGCCGAAGAGAGTAACTTCAAGAAATACAAATGTCGTGTTCAGGGCTTGAAGGCCTACATAGAGCCAACTTTCAGAAAGGGGGAAGAGAAGTTGTATTCCCTGGTCTCTACATGTGCTCGTCAGATAGTCTCCCAATAGAGGATGAGAGATTAAAGTTGCTATGTAGGGTATCGCCTTCCGTTTCCAAACCATGATTAGGGGAATGGAAGCTAAGAAGAGCAGTATGATGGAGTGAAGGGGGCCTCGATGTTCAATCCATGGAATCAAGAGGTCGATGTCAGGAATGATAGAAGCGACAAATAATGAAGGTATATTCACATTCACCTTGAATATTTTAGATGACGCTTTTCCAACGATGTACCCTAAAGCTAGATGACCTACTGCAAACGTCAGCGGAACCTTCTCTGTTAAGTGACTCTGCTAATTCTTCAAACGCAGTAAATTAAGGGTTTTGTCAAGCTTCGATCACACCCCATAGGCTCTACAAATGTGTAAAGAGGATTAAGGGTCAAGCTGGAAAAGTCTTAAAGCGCTCTGACAAAATAAGAATGTGCGGTGCTAAGCATGGAAGCTAACGCAGAGTTGAAGTTGATTGGAGTCGTAGAGGATCCTGATGGAGAAAATGGTAAGATACGTGTTTTTTCTGAATTCTGTGCTGGACTCAAGCGTATAGAGAATTTCTCTAACATAATCGTATTGTATTGGGCTCATCAACGTGATGACCCCGAAGAGAGAAAGGTCTTACTGGTGTATCCTAGGAGACATGCAGAACATGTGCAGACAGGAGTCTTTGCCTGCAGAAGCCCATCAAGACCTAACCCTATAGGACTCTGCGTGGTGGAACTGGTGAAAGTTGAAGGATGCAACTTAACAGTCAAGGGGCTTGACGCCTTTGAAAACACCCCAATCATCGACATCAAACCATACCTTCCAAGAGCTGATTCCATCCCCAACGCTCGGGTTCCAAGGTGGACATCCCGTGGGCCTTCAACATAACCTGCAAAAACACAAACAATACTCACTCAACTACACTTAGACAAGCTTTATCTTCCATAGTCATCATTTTTGCGTGAACAAAATTGGCCCCCAAAGAAGAGAATAGCAAACGCGAACACCTACCTCCCGACCAGATATCCACCCCAAAACTCTTGAAATGGGGAGAAGACCATCCAACAATTGGGGGACATGTCCCCAAAATAGACTTGAAAAAATGGACTTTAACAGTAGAGGGAGAAGTTGAAAACCCACTGAAACTAGACTGGAAAAACTTACTGAAACAGCCAAAAGTCAAATCAACAAGCGACTTCCACTGTGTCGAAGGATGGAGTGTTCTAGGGCTCAAATGGGAAGGCGTTGGATTTCAACAGATAGTGAAACTAGCGCGACCCAAAAGAAACGCAAGGTTCGTAACCTTCAAATGCGCTGATGGCTACACAACCTCCCTTACTCTTGAAGAGTTAATGGGGAACGACGTAGTCTTAGCTTACAGACTCGACGGAAAACCCCTTAAACCTGGTATAGGTGCCCCTCTAAGACTGGTTGTACCCAGCAAATATGCCTATAAGAACGCTATGTGGGTCACAACTATACTGTTCACAGCTGAGAAACAGATTGGCTACTGGGAGAGTCGCGGATACAGTGACACTGCAGATGTGTGGAAGAACGATCGTTTCTCGAAATAGTTAAGTCTAGTTCACAAAACACTTCGTTTCTCGCAGCTATTGTCGATATGCTATATGATGTTTTCATCTAGGTATTCAAAGGAGAATTCTTTGATTACCCCTTCGTCGATAACCATGATGAAACTTTGAATGTCCTCCATATATTTACCCCAGTCTTTCCGGAATAAAGCCAATTTTCGCGAGTAGTCCCTGTAGTCCTTATGTATTGAAGCTATCACCCCAGTCATTCCTAGTCCCTCGCCTGTTGATGCAAAGAAGGCGTTTCCATACTTTGATGCATAGTCCTTGACTTTGCTTAATAGCTCATCAGAAACAATTTTAGAGCTCATGTTGACGAAGGTGAAGGCAACCATTTCGAAGCCTAACTTCCTAAAATCTGGGATAATGGTGTAGCTTCTGATGAGACCTTCACGTTCAAGTTTGCCTCTAGTTCGAGTGATTGTAGGCTGAGAAACACCCAGCTTCTTAGCTAGTTTCCTATCGCTTTGCTTAGAATCTCTTAAGAGTTCTATCAATAATCTCCTAGCGAGTTCTTTACGCATAATTGAAAATCTGCAGTAGTTACATTTACGCTTTTTGGTTGCTACATATATACGTGTTAAGATTACGGGTTAAACCTGTTCTTTTAACCCTGTTTTAGTAACCTTGGATACTATAAACATTGCACAAGAAAACAGCAGCACAGCAGTTAGCGCCGAGAAAGCTCCGACATAAGCCAGACTCGTCGCAAGTATCATCCCGGTGATAATCGGCCCCAAAGTCTGACCCACATCCATTATTGTACCTAGGAAACCCATGGCTGTACCTACAAGACTCGTCGGTACAAGCTCGCTGACTAGAGCAGGTGTTGAAGCCGTTACTGTTGCGAATCCAACCCCGTACGTTATTGAAAGCAGGAGCAGAATTGAAAACTGAGTTGTGTAAGGAATTGCGAGTAGGGGAAAACTGCAGACTATTGAGCCTACAACTATTGGTATCCGTCTTCCAATCTTGTCTGAGATTCTACCCATGAAAGGTTTGGTGAGGATTACTGCAACTATTTGACTGCCCATGACGGCTCCTACTGAAAGGGAATCAAAACGGAGCGCCTCACTTAAATATCCTACTAAGAAAAATTCAACGGCGCCAAAAGTGTAGTATTGACTTGCTTGGACGAAACTCACTATTAAAGCGCCACGGGTCTGAACGATTTTGTTCCACCCATGAAGCATTCCCAGAAAAGTCTCTTTTGAACTTCTAAACTGGATCGAGGAACTTTCTTTTTCAGTCAACAATAGTAAAGCTGTGACAAAAGCTGCTATTCCAGCCATGCCTACAGCCAAATAAAGTGTATGGAAGCCATAGTCGGTGGCGAAGAGCAGGTATCCACCAAGAAAAGGTGCGAGACATCTTCCAACATCTGTTGCAGATGAGAAAAGGGAGATACGTTCCGCCCTCTTAGTTGGGTACTGCTCAGTTATTGAAGCTTCAGCGACTGGAATGAAGATTCCAGTTGCAAATCCGTGGTAAAATCGAACAAGAATTAGCTGCCACCACACAGTTACTAAACAGTAGAGAAAAGGGGCTGAAGCAAAGACAATGCAAGACATCAACAGAAATTTCCTTCTTCCAAAAATGTCTGAAAGAGACGCAGCAGGCAAACTAACGAGTATTCCAGGAATGGTTGAAGCAGAAGCGACAAACCCTATCCAGAAACCCTCAGGTGTTTCAAGACTTGCTGCGAAAGGCTTCAACACGGGATTCTTAGACATCGTTGAGCTTAAGATCGCGAAAAACCCTATGATGCAAAGTATCCAAAACATGTTATGTTTCACTTTTCGAGCGTGTGCACGTGAAGCCATAAATAAGCCAGCTTGGATATCTCGCTGAACCCAATTGAAACGGGAGATAGGCTTAACCTATTTTCCTTCGATCATTTTCTTTCTCAAGAATTCACTCTGCTGTTTTCTGTTCATCTTCACTAGGTCATCATTGTGTTTCTGGCGAAGCATCTTTACCTTGCAGTAACTGTAAAGGGCATCATAGACATACCCGGCTTTCTCAACTGCTTCAAAATCATCGCTAACATTAAACCTCGCTCCAGTCATTGTTGCGCTTAATCCGATCCCTTCAGGCGCTAACGCAGTATCACGTGTATCAGCAGAATGTACGATTTTGGCGAGTTCATGAAGCACCGGATCCGTTAGCTTATATTCCTCTATTATAGTTTCAAAGCTGCATTTCCCATCTCTATGCCCCAGCTTGACTCCAGGTGCATCAAAGGGTATTGCTCCTTGAGCTTCTGCGATCTCCTCGATTTTCTCCGTAGGCACAAAGATGAATTCAGCTTGTGAATCTATGAATTTCTTGATAAGCCACGGGCACGCTGTTCTGTCTACATGAACGAATTCACGGGTTATCCACTTCACAAGTTTCACCATCTCTGATTAACCTTGAACTAGAATTAAAGTTTAACATCAATACATCACTTATGTGCGTGCTCCTCAATGAACAAATTTGTGCATACAAACGCGGGCTATTTTAGTCAGCATGCATGCATATAGGTCTCTTTTGGTTTTTCAACTCGGTTTTCCATTGGATTACTATTTCATTTTAGGAGGTTCTCGTCAAGATATTTGAATGAGAATTCTTTTATTACTCCTTCGTTTGTGATCATTATGAAACTTTGCAAATCCTCTAAGTATTGTGCCCAGTCATTTCTGAATTGGCCTATTTTCTGAGAGTAGTCTCTGTAATCTTTATGCAGAGACATTATCACTCCAGTCATGCCTAATCCCTGTCCGCGGCTGGAAAAAACCACGCTAGAAAACTTCGTTGCATAATTCCTTAGCTTCCAGTATAATTCTTCAGACATGACTTCTGGGTTCATCTTAACAAAAGTTAGAACAAATATCTCAAATCCCAACTTCTTCCAATCAGGGATAATGGTGTAGCTTCTGATGAGACCTTCACGCTCAATTTTGCCACGAGTCCGTGTTACAGTAGGCTGTGAAACTCCTAACTTCTTAGCCAGCTTTCTATCGCTTTCCTTAGAGTTTCTTAGCAATTCTATCAATAATTTCTTTGTTAGTTCCTTTCGCATAATTGAAAGTGTGTTTCAGTTGAATTTACGTTTTTTGGTTTTTATATGTGTGCAAGTAGTTTGGGATACAATGGTGCTCCGGCCGGGATTTGAACCCGGGTCGGTGGCTGTCTCCCCTCACTTAGGACGAGAGGCCACTATACTTAACCGGACTATACTACCGGAGCTTGAGTAATACTGCTTTTTCATTTGCGTTTGCGGTATATAGCCACTTCGTCTCTGTCACTGTAGCGGACATATTCAAATCTATGCATGCTAAAAGGCAATTCTTCTTATAACAGTGGTTCACGGCGCAATCTGTGTTTGAGCTACTACACGCACATTAGAAAAAAGTGGGGGTTTGCGGGAAAATTCGGGAGATAATATCTCCACTGAGGGTAGGTTTCATTTCATGCGAGTATGTCTGTGGTTTCTTTCACTGTTTCGTAAACTACGCAACTCAATGTGTTTTCCACTCCCTCTATAGTCCGTAGTTTGTCCATCACAAGCTTTCCTAGAGTATCAACGTGGTCAGCCCTCACTTTGATAAGGATGTCCCAGTTTCCAGTGATTATGTGTACTTCTTGTACTTCTGAGCATGCAGCGATCTGTGTTGCCACGTCTCTCTGCGACAATGGTTTCTCTCTGCCTCCTGGTCGATAGGCAAATGACACCAAAATGAAGGCTGTTGTTCCTTTATCGAGTTTCCTTGAATCTAAGATCGCTTTGTAATACTTTATTATACCCAGGTCTTCCATTCTTTTTATTTTGGAGTAGACAGTGGTTATGGGGCTACCAATTTTCTTGGCAATTTCCTTCGCTGTCATTTTACAGTCGTTCTGCAATAGCTTGAGTATTTTCACATCTCTTTTGTCTATCTGTTCCATACTGTGATTTTTACGAAAAAAGCATAAAAATTTTGCGCAATTTTGGACTTATTACACTGATTTCCGCGATAATCTTATGAGGAGAGGAAAACTACTACACCTTATGGAACCACTGGATCCGAGTTCACTGGAATCCGTTAGGCTAAGATACCGAGCTATAAAGCATCCCAATATGAAAATGGTCCTGAAAGTTCAGGATCAAATCCTCACTTCGCTTAGAGAGTTCTTAAGACAAAGAGGGTTTATAGAGATTCTAGCGCCCATCATTGGACCTGCAACTGACCCTGGAATAAGGGGAGCAAAACAAGTTTCCATACAATATTACGGTGCACCATTCAAACTAATGAGCAGTATGATACTCTACAAGCAAATGATAATCTCGTCGATCGAAAAGGTGTTTGCTTTATCGCCAAATATCCGTTTAGAGCTTCCTGAAAGCACGAAAACCGGTAGACATCTAGCGGAGTTCAGACAAATCGACTTGGAGATGGTACACGCGAGTTATAACGATGCCATGAACTTGGTTGAAGAACTGTTAATATCGGTTGTTAGTGATATAAGGGAAAATTGTAGCGAAGAACTGAAAGGATTAGGAAGAGACCTCAAAGAAGTGAACGGCCCTCTCAAGAGACTAACCCATAAGCAAGCTGTTCAGTTGCTAAGATCGAATGGATACATGGTTAGTTACGTGGAGGAAATTCCTTGGGATGCAGAGGTAGCTTTGTCCACCATGCATGAACAACCCTTCTTCGTCTATGACTACCCATTGGTGTCCAGAGGCTTTTATGATAGAGAAGACCCAAGCAGACCAGGGATTCTAAGAGATTTTGACATGCTCTATCCTGAGGGTTTCGGTGAAGCCATTTCTGGCGGAGAAAGAGAACATACTTACGAAGGAGTGTTGAAGAGGATGAAGCTCTCTGGCGTTGATCCAGAAGAGTATGGATGGTATATGGAAATGCTTAAGGAAGGTGTTCCTCATTCAGTTGGCTTTGGGATTGGTGTTGAAAGATTGACGAGATGGATTTGCGGCTTGAAAACTATTTGGGAAGCAGTGCCATTTCCAAAAGTCCCAGGAATTGTTTCCCCCTAAGAATAAGAACTGAGTTGATCAAATGACTGAATTCGATCTGGAAAAATTCGCAAAAGTAGCCCATAGAATCTGGAGAAATGCCTCCAAGGAAGGGAGATTAATCTATAACCCTTCTGATGAAGAACTGAGATCAATTATGGAAAAGAAACCTGGAATAATAAAGACCATGTATGGTAGTTTTGTTGTTAATAGTGAACCTACTTCTAGGGCAGCAATGTTTACCAAAAACAGTGTTGATTATAAATTTGGTGAAGAAGAACACCAGTTATTGATCAAATGTGAAGAAAACCTCTCAAAAGGAAGATTGATCTGCATTGACAGAATTGTAGGTAACAAAAACAGTAACACCATTGTGAGGTTGATTATTCCAGAACTATTTGCTCACGTTGGCTATGGAGGAAAAAGGCTCTTTTTACCTGCAAGAGAAAAGATCATAAAGCCTAATTACCAAATTTTGTTTTTTGCAGATGAAGCCTTCGAAGCCAATAAATCAGAATTGCTTCCTTCAAAAGACATTACTATACGACTAGCAATGTTAGATAATGGTAGAGTAATAAAAATAATCAGAAATAGCAATTATATTGGCGAGTATAAGAAAGGGGTTTTCGCGGCTGAGGATTGGGTTGCCAAGACCATCAGAGGGGGCATCTTCTTACATGCAGGCTGCAGAGAAGATTATCTCCAATCTGGACACGGAGATTACCGGAAGGTTAGAACATTACTTCTCGCTTTAAGCGCAAACGGAAAGACAACTCTAACGTGCAAAATTCTCGCGAGAAAAAGAAAAGAGAAATCATGGCTTATTCAAGATGATGGTGGGACCCTAATGCCGGACGGTTCTTTCTGTGGCTTTGAAGCAGGAGGATTGTATGTCAAAACGGAGGATGTGCACCCAGGAGACCAACGTGAGATATTTTTTGGTTTGCTAAAACCGAATACATTCATTGAAAATGTCCAAGTAACTCCTGACGGTGATCTTGGCTTTCATATATTGGAAAGAACATCAAATGGACGCGCAGTCATATGTAGAAGAGACCTCATGCACGCCAGCCCATTTATTGACGTTGATAGAATTGACAACTTGATGCTCATAACCAGAGGACCATTGATTCCCGCCGCCGCTAAATTGACTCTTGAACAGACAGTCGCCCTTATGGTTCTTGGACAAGCAATGGAGTCATCAGCAGGTGACCCAACCCATGCAGGGGAAATCGCAAGCCAATTCTTTTATGACCCATTCGTGGCTGGAGATCGGGCAAAACATGCAAATCATTTCTATAAGATTCTGAAAGGTTTCCCACACATAGACTACTACTTACTTAACACTGGAGGAATTGGAGAGGGATCTCGGCATAAGGAAATAACAGTAGAACATACAATGGCCATATTGGATTCTCTGTTAAGAGGTGGATTAGAAGACTGGATAGCTTCTCCAAGCGGTTTCCAGGTGCCAAAGGCAGTTAGGTTAGTTGATGACATTTACTTCCATCCAGAAAATCTCTACTCAAAGGATGAATTCGAGGCAAAACAGAAAAAACTAAGCTACATAAGGCAGAAAGCTATTTCGAAAATTAGAAATTCGCTACACACAAAAATCAGTCATGTCTTCACATGATCGAGATGAGCGTGCCACACACTTTAGAAAAAGGGGAGTTTTCCAGGAGAAATTCGGGAGAAAACCCAAATGCATGCATGCGCAGTAGAAAATCAATACTGATTATAGTCAAAATAGCGCCTATGTATGCATGATGGCGGTGACTATCCCAAAATCTCTATGGACCCGCATGAGGAGCATATTACGTGAAAAAACCCTATTACATAGGTGAGAAGAATACAAAATTGACAAAAGGAAGCAATTTACGTGTTAAGCATAGAACACTTCAGATATAATCTCTTATGGTGAATGCTGTGATGGTAAGAGGAGCTGCAATTGAAGTTGGATCACTAGTGAAAAAATATGGAAATCTTGCAGCCGTAGATGGCATATCCTTCACTGTGAACAGAGGTGAGGTTTTTGCTTTCGTCGGTCCCAATGGAGCTGGAAAGACTACAACAGTAGAGATCCTAGTTTGTCTTCGGAGATCAACTGATGGAGAAGCGAAGGTTCTCGGCTTTGACATTAGCGATAAGAGAGGACAGCTCCAAATAAGAAAGAGGGTGGGCGTATTACCTCAAGACTTCAACACATTCGACCTGCTGACCGTCAGGGAGAATCTTAGCTACTACAGGAAGATGTATGATAAAGGTACAGATATCGGCAGACTCATTGCGCTTGTAGGTTTGAAGGACAAGGCAAATGTGTTGTACAAGAACTTGTCTGGAGGACTGAAGAAGCGTCTAGCTATTGCGATAGCCCTAGTAAACGATCCTGAGGTTGTCTTCCTCGACGAACCAACAACTGGATTAGACCCTAAGGCGAGAAGAGATATGTGGGATCTCATTGAAGGACTTAAGGAGCAGGGCAAGACGGTTTTCCTGACAACCCACTACATGGATGAAGCTGAGATACTTGCAGACACTGTTGCGATAATCAACTCCGGCAAAATAATCGCCATGGGAACCCCAAGCGAACTAATATCTAAACACGGTGGAAAAACCACACTGATAGTTGAAGAAGGAGGAAGCTCTGTACATGAACTGCTTAGTAAGATACTTCCCGAAGTGAGGTTGGAGAACGACGGAGATGTGTTGGCGGTTCTTAAGAAGAAATCTGATCTGCCAGAAGCCATATTGGCCTTGAGCAAGAAGAAAGAGGAGTTTGCAGAGCTTATAGTCAGACGACCTACCATGGAAGATGTGTTTCTTAACCTTACAGGAAGAAAGATTGTGGAAGGTGAGTTACACTGAAGAGAATAGTAGCCATTGTTGTTGGAGCGCTGCGGATGTGGTTCCGGAGTAAACATACCATTTTTTGGACTCTTGCCTTTCCAATTCTACTGATGCTGCTTTTTGGGGCGATTTTCAGTGTCAGCCAAAACCCAAGTTTCAACTTACATGTGCAGAACAGAGACTTAGCTAACGGTGAACCCACACAACTATCAAAATCACTCTATGACACAATGAATGGAACCGGCATACTGAACCTGCAATTGGTCGATTCAGAAGAGAACACAACTCAATATATTGAAGAGAATGGCATACAACGAATGCTTATAATACCACAGGGTTTTCATAACTCCTGCCTCACTAACAATGCAAGCATAATTCTCAAACTTGTACCACCCGAAGTTGACACAGCGTCTGCCACAGTGAAAAGAGTCGTTGAACAGATGGTTGAAATATTCAACATCGCCGTAACAGAACAAAATCCTCTAAAAGCAGTCACCATCGAAGATCAAAGCATAATATCCGAGAGCTACAGTTTCATAGACTTCTTTGTTCCTGGACTCATAGGGATGACTCTTATGACTTCAGGAATATTCGGAGCCATCGGATGGAACACTCGGAATAGAGAATTGGGAATACTGAAGAAGTTGGCGACAACCCCACTCTCAAAGCTGGAGTGGATCATCGGAGTAGTCCTTTACGAATTCGTGATGGGCGCAATCTCCACAGTAATCATTCTAGGAATTGGGGTACTAGTTTTCAACCTGAAAGTCATGCCCAACATCTACTCCCTGATCCTAATCATCTCAGGTGCCGTTGCTTTTCCAGGAATTGGAATGGTAATCGCCCATTTCGTAAAAGAGTCAGACTCAGCTGATGCTGCTGGGAACGCAATCACATTTCCAATGATGTTTCTCTCAGGAACCTTCTTTCCGTTGGAGTTCATGCCCGACTTCTTGCAGCAGATAGCAAAGTTTCTCCCATTAACCTACCTAAGCAACGGATTGAGAGACTCCATGGTCTATGGCAATGTCCAGAGTGCCTTATTCAATACTGCAGTGATGTTGGGTGTGGCCGCGTTCTTCATCGCCTTAGGTGCTCTGATAACGAATTGGCGGGAAGAGTAGCACACACGCATTGGTGAACGCCCGAAATTTAGCTCAGTTCCCTGCAATGTGGGAACCTACTGTTCAAAGGTTGACACAGACGCCATCTATTACACTTTCAAAATCTGGATGAAAGCAAGTACAATGATGTAGAAACCTATTGCTATGGGAAAGATTATCCAAAGATCAAAGAGACTGATCAGTAGGCCCAATATCACCGGCATCACTATCCCTATGATGCTCATTGGAATAAATTGTAGGCTGTAGGCGGTTCCTCTTGATTTTGGTGGTACAATGTTTGCGACCAATGAAGTGGTGATGGGCATAGTCATAATGTTGAAGAAGCCATAAGCAAGGTAGAACATTACAGTTTGGATTGGAGAGGCTGAAATAAACATACAGAACAAAGCAATAGTAGCCACAAGAATAACTGATGTTAGGGACTTTTTCCACCCCAACTTATCTCCCGCATAACCCCCTATTATTACGCTTGCTAAGCCAATTAGAGGGCTCAAACCGAAGATAATGCTTGCCAAACTAGCGTCCAGCCCTTTGCTATCAGTAAGATAAGTTGTCAAATACGTTGAAATTGAACTACCGGCAGCGCTTCTGAAAAGCATCAGTAGAAGCAGAGATAAGAAAGTAACAGACAGAACGTCCTTCAGCGGAGTAGTCAGGCTTCTCCCTTTACTCCCATCCCAATCCTCTGAAGAAGGCTCATTAATATTCACAAAAAAGGCTGCGACCGCAACAATAAATATTGGCACAACCCAAACTAGATAGACATATCTCCATTCAAACCAGTTTAGAAGAAGCCCAAGCGTGATAGGTCCAAGAGAAATCCCCAAGGTGCCACTTGCACCGTGAAAACCTAGCCCCCTACTTAGGAAATCTGAGGGTGAAATGTTGGTGGTTGCACTCAGAGCTGGCGGATGATAAAAGGTTGACGCCAGAGCAGTTAGGGAAAAACATAGAACGACAATCTCTATCGTAGGAAACAGCATGATCAAAGAAGCCGCAGACACCTGGAGAAACAAACTGAAAGAGATAAGCTTGGTGTGGCCCAAGCGATCAGCGAGCAGTCCGCTTGGAACTGAAAAAATCAGTGAGAACGCTTGAGGAATGACACGATGATACTTGCGATGAGAATAGATAATCCAAATTCATCAATTAGAATAGGTAGGAGAGCAAGAGGGAGATTGGTGTAGACATGAAGCAAAGTGTGAGAAGCACATAAGAAAAGTAATCCAAGTTTGGAATTCTCCTTCGCCATAGACATACCAAGCGCAAGATACGGAGTCTAATATGGTGTGTGACATAAAGCCTTTAACATACAACAGTTTGCATGCACTGAGCCCTCTCACGTTTAGAAGTGTTTGTGTCTCGGCAAGTCATGAATGCAGGATTACCATACTATTGATAAGCAGGTCATAGCGCCTTCTCCTTTACGGAACTCTGAAATCGCTAATTCTCCAACCGGAAATCCTTCCTTCTCTATAAGTTTCCTAGTTTCTGGATAACCTTCCGCCATCAAGATTGTTCCGTTAATGGCAAGGCAGTCAGCAGCATACTCTTCTTCCTTTGGAACAACGATCTTCCTTAAGCCCTGCAAGATGCTTGTGTCAAAGTGTCCCTCTGAAAGGATCACCCAGTTGCTTCCAAGATATGTGCATGCAGACTTCAGATGCAGCACGTTGTGAACATCTACGGGAACTACCTTCATCTTGTCATCTTCAAGAATTTTTCTCAGCTGCTGCACAGCTTGTAGGTTAGTACGAGCGGAAAGTCCTACGAAGACTTTGTCTTCAATCTTCACAACATCTCCACCGTCAATCATGGCTGGCGACTCGATGTAACGTACTTCTTTTAACCTCTCCAACACCTTTGCTACTTCAATCACTTCATTTGCTCGTGACTTCACGCTCATGTTGCAGATTACAGCTTTTTCTGTGAATATTATGGCAGTGTCTTCTACAAAGCAACTATCAGGAAGAGAGTCATCAGCATCAATCCAGATGAGTTTAAGTCCACACTCCTGCAAAACCTTACAATACCTTTCATGTTGTCTCCTTGCCAAGGCGACATCTATTTTCTCAACATTTGTTCTCACGCAACGATCATATGAATCCGGAACCGATCGAACAAGAGCATATCTCGCCAGGTACTCATTCATGAAACTTCATCATCTCATCATTATGCGCGCTAAAAAGTTATCGCTTTCGATGGTCCATCTTGCATGCCGCTTACATGAACTTGTCTTCTAGAAGAATGTTTCCATCATTCTTAACAGAGAGCTAAATTCAGCAACTAGTATGCCATCACCCAAAGTATCGTTGTATCGTGTGGTTTGGTTGGTGGGCTCCATTATCGTTCTTTCATCGTTATTTCTACCTTGCGTCTATGACATTTCTTTGATTGCTACAATCCAGCCTAATATGTCTCAGATGTTCAATGTTATCAGTGAACCTACAATGGAAAACCTTGCATTCACCGTTGCCGCAATAGGTTTCATACTCCTGCTTCTTAGCGGAGTGTTCTGTCTGGTATTTTCAATGTTTGCGTTCAAAGGGAGCAAGTTGTGGAATGCACCAAAAGGAATTAGGATTTGGAATGCGTCTGAATTAGGTCTCGTCGGAATGGTTCTTATGAGTTCACCTATCTTCATGTATCAGAATGGCGTCCTCATCTTGGTCACTTCGGTACTCGGTTTTCAATACTCACCGAGTCTCGAAGGGTTAGGCATCGGCTACATCCTTGCTTGGATTGGTGTCTTAACTTCTTTCGTGTCAGGTCACTACGTTCTGAAGCGGAAGTTTGTCTAGTAAGAGAAGCATTGTTCGCGCTACAAATATGTCAGCTGGTTCACACCAAACATAGGTGCCGGGGTGGAAGATGGACTTTGAAAGGTTTCTGATCAAGTTCTACGTGCGCTAGCTGATGAATTCGCCATCCTTCAGAACAACTATTGCTTCTCCAGTCTTCTTCGTAACCTTAACCGTTGGTTTGGAGAAGAGGAAATCAGTGTGGTTGCTTGATGGATTCTTCCCACCGGTCATATCCAAGTTGTTCCCAAAGGCAACATGAGTTGTTCCTAAAACCTTCTCCGCTTCCAAAAATTCCTCCACTAGCCGCGCTCTCCGATTTATGCCAAACGCGAACTCTCCCACGATCCTTGCCCACTCATCCACTTCCAAGGCTCTCTCAACTCGCTGCTTAACATCTCCATCATCTGTGGCAATCGCAGTCACCTCTCCCTCTTCTACATTCAACTCAACTGGTTTCTTCACTGTCCCAATTCCGCCAATAGCCAAGTCGCACACCAATTTTCCTTTTAGAGAGTTCTCAACAGGCGCAACAATTACTTCTCCAGTTGGCAGGTTCATCCATTTCATCTCCTTCCAATCCACAATTGTATCGGTGAAGAATGGTCTTCCTTCTGTGCTAAATATGAGGTGAGTGCCTGAGGGAGACGTAACTTCAACACTCACAGTCTGGTTTAGCTTCCGCATGAGACCTTTGGCGAATTGCTGCATACTCTTATGTTCCTCAATGCTCATTGCCAGAGCTCCATTAGTCAGCATCTCCAAGTTAACTCCTGGGCAATGACCTAAGCGAGCTTTCTTGCTCCGAGTCTCCAGGTGGATAAGTCTAATTCTGAAAGGTGTTTCCTCCCCTGTTCCTCGCAGAAGGTTGATGTATAAATCAGGTTTCTGTCCAATTAGAACTTCGAGGAGATGACGAGGGACATTCTTTCTGGGTGGACCCCTTGTATCTAAGACTACAAGCCTAGTCCAAAGCCCCAAACTTAGAGCGCCCTCAGAGAACGCGCGACCAACATCTAGCTTCTCATCATCGCAAACAACGATAACCCGTTCTCCAGAGACAGCTTCAAGGACGCAACTCAAAGCGTGTTCCGCTGCTTCACTGGCACGCATAAATATCATCACACACGCATAAAGTGTAACATTTTAAGATAAGCTTTCAGCCTTAAGACCTTTTAGCAATCCAGCAACTCCCAAGTGAGCAACAGCCAATCTAATGCTTATATTTCAAAGATGTTAATTCATCCTTAATTCTCACACTTAAAAGTCAGCGAGGGATGAAGCTTGAGTGTAGACAAAGAGGAGATATTGAAGGAAATCTGGGGAAGATTCGCTGAACAACGACATGTTTTTCTAGCTACCACAGATGGAGATCAGCCAAGACTTCGACCTGTGATGCTCATCTACACATTAGGCAGGCTCTTCGTTGCCACCGGAACAGGTGAGGCAAAAGTCCAGCAAATAAAACGGAATCCCAAGACGGAATTCTGTATCTTATTTGAGAAGGATGGGGTAAGAGGTTCAATCAGAACTGAGTGCTTGGCTCAGATAGTGGAGGAAGAAGATGTAAAGACTCATATCTACAACAATGTATCCTTCCTTAAGGAATTCTGGGGTAGCCCCGCAGACCCAAACTATACTCTGATTGAGTTGACACCCACAGGCTTTGAATATTTTAAACCCGGTAGCATGCAGGCAGTGAAACTGAAACCCTAGAGGCGTCACTTTCAGCGAGCGCGTTGGTTCAGATATGGCAAATTTTCGCTTAGTGAGATTTCTTAACAGAAAATTATGTTATGAAAATGCGTGAACGTTCAGTTGAAAAAAAGAAAGAGAGGAGAGTTTTTAGTAGTCTTCGTCTCCGCCGCCTTCAGGCATTCCGCCTGGACCCTTCTCTTTTGGCTTCGTCGCGGCAATTACATCGTCTATTCGTAGTATCATGGACGCGGCTTCTGTAGCAGATTTCATAACTTGTTCCTTTACTGCTATGGGTTCAATTACGCCGTTGCTTTGCATGTTTACAATCTTGCCAGAGAAGACGTCTACTCCCATGAGGTTGCCGTTTTGCTTTTCGTGGGCAGATCTTAACGCTACAAGGATGTCGATAGGATCTAATCCTGCGTTTTCAGCCAACGTTTTCGGAACGATTTCGAGAGCATCTGCGAAAGCTTCTATTGCCAGTTGTTCTCGACCACCTACTTTCTTCGCGAAGGAACGGACTTCCTTTGCGATCTCAGCCTCTATGGCTCCTCCTCCTGGGACAATCTTATTATCTTCTATGACATCTGAGACAACAGAGAGAGCGTCGTTCATTGCTCGTTCAGCTTCATCTACCATACGTTCCAGACCTGCACGTATTAGGATGGCGACTGATCGGGGTTTCTTGCATTCTTCCACGAATATCATCTTGTCGTCTCCGACTTTGCGTTCTTCCACGAGACCGGCTGTACCTAAATCTCTTGATTTCAGGTCGTCGAAGTTTGTGACTATTATCCCGCCTGTTGCTCGAGAGAGTTTTTCCATGTCTGATTGTTTAACTCTTCTTGCGGTGAGTATTCCCTTTTTAGCTAGGAAGTGTTGAGCCATATCGTCTATCCCTTTTTGGCAGAAGAGAACTTTTGCGCCTGAAGTGGTGATTTTCTCGACCATGTCTTGTAGCATTTGTGTTTCTTGGTCTAGAAAGGCTTGGATTTGAGTTGGATCTTTGATTCGTATCTCCGCGCTGAATTCTGTTTTTTCAACTTCTACAGGTGAATCGAGTAAAGCGATTTTTGCCTTCTTTACGATCTTGGGCATTCCTGCATGGACTACTTCTTTGTCTATTATGATGCCTTTGATGAGTTGGCTGTCGAAAAGACTTTTTCCTTCTTTTTTGACGATCTGGATGTTGTCAATGTCTGCTACCCACTTGTCGCCCCGTCGTTCTGTGATTTGCTTTACAGCATCAATGGCAATGTCGGCTAAGGTTTCTCTCGCTGTTCCTACTGCTTTACTTGCCATGCTAGTCAACGCGACTTTCCTTAGGACTGAACGGTTGTTTATGTCTACGGGAATACCTATCTTATTGAGGGTTTCAATTGCTTTTTGTGCTGCTTTTCGGTAGCCACTTACCACTATTAGGGGGTGAATGTTTTGGTCTATGAGTTCTTCTGCTCGTTTCAGAAGTTCACCTGCAAAGACAACGGCGGTTGTGGTTCCATCACCTACCATATCGTCCTGAGTCTTGGCTACTTCAACCATCATTTTAGCTGCCGGATGTTCCACTTCTACTTCGTCGAGGATGGCTGCACCGTCGTTGGTTATCGTTATGTCGCCTAGGGAGTCAATGAGCATCTTATCCATTCCGCGGGGTCCAAGGGTGCTTCGTAACACGTCTCCTATTATTCGGGCAGCCATTATATTGTTTCTTTGGGCTTCCCGTCCTCGTCTTCGGCCTGTTCCTTCTTTAAGGATTAGTACTGGCTGTCCGCCTTGAGTTGTTAAATACGCCATTTCTTGTTACTCCTTATTTTCTAATTGCTAGAGTATGCAGTTTTTAATCAAAAAATATAAACCTTCCCCCTAAGGGGCTTGTTGATATCTGAGTGTGTTGGATGTTATTTTAATTTTTGGGGTTTTGTCGCTTTTTTAATGTGGGTTATGACGAATTCATAGACTTTATTAAGACTTGCTACATTATATGTGAATTGGTCAGAGAAAAACGGTTCCTTCAAGCAGAAGACACTCTAGAAGGCGGCGAACACAACTTGGCGAAGACAAAACGAAAAGCACGAAAAAATACTTCAGTCTTCAGAGAAGTCTACCCCATTCTAGAACCCTACGTATATGCGGCTATAGTTAAAGAACCTGAAACCCAAAAGATACGATACGAAGTAATCGAGCCAACTCTGCTTGAAGAAGAAGTTGAACTACTCAAAGAAATTAAAAAAATCCTAATGGAAGAAATCGACGTCAATCTAAAAGAGATCGACACAAGAGAAAAGGCTGCGGAATACCTCAAACAAAAGATACGCCAAGTGATAGATAACTACAAACTCAGAATCGCCGATGAAGCAATAGACAAACTGATGTACTACACCGTCCGCGACTTCATATACTATGGTAAGATTAATCCTTTGATGAAAGACCACATGGTGGAAGACATATCAACAGACGGAGTAAACATCCCAATCTACGTCTGGCATCGCGAACACGAATCCCTGCCAACAAACATCATCTTCGAAGATGAAGACCAGCTAAACTCTTTCGTCATCCGACTAGCATACCTCTCTGGAAAAGACATTTCCATAGCATCCCCAATACTGGATGCTTCCCTTCCAGATGGAAGTCGTATTCAACTAACCTACGGAAACGAAATAACGCGTCGAGGCTCCACCTTTACTATTCGTCGCTTCAAAATCGATCCTTTAACAATCTCAGATTTGATAAGCTCCAATACCCTATCATCTGAAATAGCGGCTTATTTCTGGTATGTCATCGAGAATCGTGCATCAATCCTGGTTGCAGGAGGGGTAGCCTCCGGAAAGACAACCTTACTAAACTGCCTGTCCATGTTTATAAAACCCGAGATGAAGATTGTAAGCGTAGAAGACACAGCCGAGCTCAACTTACCCCATGAGAACTGGATTCCTTCAGTTGTGCGAACTGGCTTTGGACGCAAGGAGAAAGGTGTCGGGGCAATAACACTGTTTGATCTTTTGAAGGCAGCAGTGCGACAACGTCCCGACTTCATTATTGTGGGTGAGGTGAGAGGAGCAGAAGCCTACACCTTGTTCCAAGCTATGGCAACAGGACATCTAGGAATGAGCACGATCCACGGTGAATCAGTAGAAGCCGTCATTCAACGATTGGAATCGGAACCTATGAACATACCGCGGTCTCTGCTTTCGATGATTGACGCTGTGGCAATTCAAGTTCGAACAGAGATTAATGGCAAACCTGCAAGAAGAACAGAAAGAGTGACAGAGATGCTTTCCTTCCAGCCGGAGACAAAGGAATTATTGACAAAAGATGTTTTTCGACGGGATCCTAGAAGCGACTCATTTCAATACATGGAGCAGAGTCATATCTTGAATAGAATTATGGAGAAGACGGGAAGAACGGAGGAGCAGGTTGAGAAGGAGCTTCAAAGAAGACAAACCGTTCTTGATTGGATTGTGAGGCAGAAAGTGCGAAGATACACAGAAGTTGCCAAGATCATCCGCGAATACTACGCCAACCCTGACAGAGTTTTCAGAAAGGCCAGGATGGGACGCTGATGAGCATCTCCAGAGTAAGGAAACTATTAAACAAGATGCTTCAAAGCACTATGAACAAAGTCCGACCGAGAACTCCTATGGTTATAAAAGACAACATTGAATCAGCTACAAAAGCAGAAGGAACCAGCAGGAAACCACGATTTTTTGCCTATCACCTAATGGGCGAGAGGACAAATCTCTTCCTTCCCCTCTTTGAAGATTTAGAAACTGGTTTGCACAAATCCCGTCTGAGAATAACCCTCAAGCCCTATGTCAGCCTTGTTATTCTAACAAGTTTGTTTGTCACAAGTGCTGCAACAATTCTCGTTTTTGCTGTCTTACATTTTATCCTGCAATTGCAGTTCTTCTCATCCCTATTATTCGGCGTAGGCAGTGGATTGGTAGCCAGCGTTTCAACTGTTATTTGTTTCTACGTCTACCCTTACCTCCGAGCAGACAAGATAAAACGCGATTTGAACGATAGTATGGGCTTTACGGCAAGTTATATGGCAATACTTGCAGGCTCAGGGGTTTCTCCAGACGTGATGTTTCGTTCCCTCTCTAAAATCCCCCAGAGATTAGCCATCATTGATGAATCGAGGACCATTGTACGTGACATCGAACTCTTTGGTGCTGACATGATTACTGCGCTTGAACATGCATCTGAGCGTACCCCCTCCGAGAGGTTTAAAGAGTTGCTTGAAGGGTTCATAGCGACAATACGCTCTGGCGGGAATCTTAAGTCCTATTTGATGATCAGTTCTCGACAGAACATAAAATCGAAACGAATCGCATTGCGAAAGTTCTCAGACACCTTGGGGATTCTTTCAGAGTTCTATGTGACACTTCTCATAGCCGGACCTCTCATCTTCGTCGTGATGCTAATAGTCATGGCGATGCTTGGGGGAGGCGGATTAGGACTGATGGATCCAACTCTCTTACTGATGCTCCTCACCTACATCGTCATACCCATCGGCTCAGTCATATTCATCATAATCTTAGACGCCATATCACCCAGGTGACAAGTATGCCAAGAGTTGTTAGGCGAGAAAAGAAGATTGCATGGATGGTCTCCACTAGTCTGGGAGTGGTCATAGTAGCTACAGCAGTATTGACACTGTGGAACAAACCCTTATTCGACGATTATCTGCTCTATGCAACGATCATCGTAGTCTTTCCACCAGCGGTCTTAGACTATGTGGAGAAACGATGGAAAAAAGCCATAAACGAACATCTTCCTGACCTCTTTAGAAGCATTGTTCAAGCCCAACAGACTGGCATGACCCTGCCACGAGCCTTAGAAGAAGCTTCAAAACGCAACTATGGGCCTCTAACTCCTGAACTCAAGAAACTAGTAAATCAGATGTCTTGGGGTCTTTCCTTTGAAGAGGCACTGCAAGGATTTGAAAAACGTGTTGACACTCGTCTCGTACATGAATCAGTTCCATTGATAATCGAAGCCAGCCATTCTGGTGGACGAGTAGAAAAAGTCTTTGCACCTATTGGTCGACTCGTGCAAACAATCAACACAATGAAGAAGGAACGAATAGCTCAAACTAGACCGTATATAGCGATAATCTACGTGGCATTCTACGTGTTTGTTTTCACCATCATATTGCTGTTCAAAACGTTTTTCATCGAGATGAGCGGGTCACCCATCGTTGGCTTATCAGCATTAACCTCTCAAGAGGTGTGGCGCATTTTCTTCCATATGACTTGTATACAAGCATTCTTTGGCGGATTGGTTGCTGGGAAGATGGGGGAAGGCACCTTGAGTGCAGGTTTAAAGCACACAGTAATCCTACTGGCAAGTGGATATGTCGCTCTGAAGATGGTTGTGTTGTGAAGGATGAGAAGATTTCTAGCTAATAGATGTGGAGTTACACCGGTTCTAAGCAGCGTCCTGCTCATGATAGTAGCTGTCGCAGCCATGTCTCTTGCTGCCTCGGCCACCTACGTAATCACTGACAATATGCGGCAAATCATGGGAGAACGGGTAATCGTGGAGGACGTGTGGTTTACAGCAGATAGCATATCAATATATCTCCGCAACGTCGGGAAAGTTCCTGTCACAGTGTCATCAATATATGTGAATTTCTCAAGCCAACCTTTCACCGCGCTCATTGTTGAAGTTGAGGAACATGGATGGCTGAACGTGTCCTATAGCTGGGTCTCAAATGGTCTGTACAACATAAATATCGTAACTACTAAAAGCAGCAAGATTATGGATTACTACAATGCACCTCCCTAAATCCAAAGGTAACCCGTACGGCAAGGCACAAAATAGCAAAGTCTACTACGCTGCAAAACCTTGGACTACACATGTCGTTAGAAAAGGATTTCATCAGATGCACATTTCAGGACTATCTCTTTGAGTTGACGAAGGTGTCTTCTAACGCTTTCACTGCTTCTTTCGGATTCTTCGCTTCAATTAGATTGATGTTATAGAGCTTAGCCATCTTCTTTCCGTTCTCTATGACCTTAGGGATCGCGATTAGACATGCTCTATCAGGGGAGACATCGTAAATTTTTGCGAACATCGCTATGACTGGTTGCTCTGAAACAGTGCTGTCTGAAATTGCTAGGTCTATTACAGTTATATTCCTTGCACCGTCTTTCTTGAAGGCGGTGATGTCGAACATGTGGCTTGCCCCCGATTTTCCTTTCAAGAAGCCGGGTGTTTCCACTTCGAACTTGTGGCTTTCCAAGAATTCTCTTAAAGGAGTGACCAAGATCCATCCAAGCGAAGCTTCTTGTCGTGCCTTATCGCTCAACTTGTAGGAGTAGACGTCATCGTAAGTGGCGTCCTCAAATGTGAAGTCATTGTGACATTTTCTGCAGAAATGTATTGGAACCGGTATGTCAAAGCTTTTCTTGCAGCTGTTGCATGTACACCAAATTCCGGCCTTTCTATAGTCTACATCTGGCTCGATTAATTCTTTATCACATCTCGGACATACGAGCTTGTCTTTCTCCTTGAAGTGGTCTTCTGTGTCGATGTATCCACATTTTAGGTGTTCTACCAAAGATCTTTTTGTAACGTTGAAAGATCTGCAATGGGGACAGCTATAGCGAATTGAGATGTTTGGGGAACCGCAGTGGGGACAATGCAGAATCTTGTCATAGAGCTCTTTATCCAATATTCCGTTTTCGCTCAGCTTATCCAGAAATCCCTCAACTTCTGCGGGATCGCCCAGAATTTTTTCCAAGAAAGGATATTTATAACCGTAGTCAGGATCAAAAGCTGGAATTAGCTTCGCGATTTCACCTATAAGGAATTTGCTCAGGAACACTTGAACTAAATGATCTCTGTAGAGTTCTGTTCTCTCTACCTTTGTCATCGTCTCCACCTTAGCAAATTCCTCTTGTCTTCGAATCGGAATATTACTAGTCTACATAGCATTTATCCTTAAATATTTGAAGCTTCCTAACGCAATCCATTGGAAGGCAGATGCGGGAATGATAAGGATTTTTAGAGAGTACATGCTTCTTTCTCCTGTTTAGGAGAGACAAGACATGTCCAAGAATAAGCGGCTGGTTCAATGTCCAAAATGCGGCTTCACCTTCGACATAAGTTATGGAAGAACCTTTGCATGTTCAGGATGTCCATCACTAGTCCACTGTGATGGAGTAAGATGCCCCAAATGCAAGCATGAGTTCCCCCAGCCAAAGCAGATATAGTTGCCCGCCATCTGCCAAGGGACGCGCTACTTGTGCTTCTTAATCTCGTCTAGCGCTTTCGGATTCTCCAATACTGATGTGTCACCAAGCTCTTTTCCAAGCTTGGCTGCTCTTATGAGTCTTCTCATTATCTTGCCAGATCGGGTTCTAGGCAAATCGGCTACGAAACTTATGTCTCGTGGTTTGAAGGGCTTACCCATGAATTTAACGACTTCTCTGATAAGCTCTTCATTTAGCTCTTGGCTAGGTTGATAACTAGGTTTCGGAACGACGAAGCACATTATCTCTTCACCTTTGACTTCATGTGGTACACCTATGCAAGCAGATTCGTATATTGCTGGATGTTGGTTCAGAATCGACTCAATCTCAGCTGGGCCAATCCTTTTTCCAGCGACTTTAATTACATCGTCTGCTCTTCCGTGGAGAAACCAGAAACCTTCCTCGTCAATTGATGCCCAATCTCCATGATACCAGACGTTTGACCATCTGGACCAGTAGGTTTCGATGTATCTTTGAGGCTGCTTCCAAAAGCCTCTAGTCATTGAGGGTGCGGGTTTCTTGCATACTAAATAGCCAACTCCTCCCCTTATCGACTGTCCCTCTTCGTTGAATACGTCTACATCCATGGCTAGTCCAGGTCCTCCAAGTGTTGATGGCTTCAAGGGCATAATAGGTAATGGCAGGAGGAAACATCCGAAGATCTCTGTTCCTCCTGAGAGATTTATCATGGGACATCTCTCTTCTCCAACGGTCTTATGGAGCCACTGCCAAGTGTCTGGATCTATCGGTTCCCCTGTGTTCCCGAACATCCTTAAGGTGCTTAGATCGTGGTCTTTTACTTGTTCGTCTCCGTATTTTTTCAACATCCTGAAGACAGTTGCTGCTCCTCCAAGAGTTGTGACTGCGAATCTCTCTATAATTGTCCATATTCTGTCAGGCTCTGGATAGTCAGGTGCACCTTCAAAGATCAGGTGTGTACCTCCTAAATTTTGGACTCCAATTATCTGCCACGGACCCATCATCCAACCGATATCGGTGATCCAAAAGAATACATCATCTTCCTTCAGATCAAGGTTGAAGTGGATCTCCTTCGAGCTTTGAAGTAGGGCACCCGCTTGGGAGATAATTGTGCCCTTTGGCTTCGCAGTGGTGCCAGATGTGTAGAGCAAGAGTGCAGGGTGTTCCGCGTCGAGAGGTTGGCTATCACACTTCACAGGTTGATCTCTGACTAGTTCGTGCCACCAGATGTCCCTGCCTTCTACGAATGGAACTTCGATTCCTACTCGCTTGCAGACGACTACTTTCTCGATGTTCTCCACGTTTTCAACAGACTTGTCTGCCATCTCCTTGAGCTTAACAATCTTACCCCTCCGATAGTAACCGTCGCACGTCACAAGAACTTTAGATCCTGCATCCTTCAACCGTTGAGATACTGCAGCTGGACTATAACCTGAGAAGATCGGTACAGCCATTGCACCTATCTTCAACACTGCGAAGAGTGAGATCACTGTCTCTGGCAGCATAGGAATGTAAAGACCTACAGTGTCTCCCTTCTTGACTCCAAGGCCTTTCAGCCCGTTGGCGAATTTACCCACTTCAAAATGCAAATCCCAATAGGAATATTTCTTGACTTGGCCGTCTTCCCCGGACCAAATAAGAGCTATCTTATTCTTCCTCGAAGACTTTGCATGTTTATCTACACAGTTGTAGGTTATGTTTAGTTTGCCATCGATGAACCATTTAGCCCATTGAACTCCTTCTGTCTGGTCTAAGGTTTTTGTGTAGTTCTGGAACCACTCCACCTTCAGTTCCTTTGTTGCTTCCTCCCAGAACCATTCTACGTCTTTAGTTGAGCGTTTTATCAGTTCCTTATAGCCTTTTATTCCATATCTTTCCATGAATTTCTTTACATTGCTCTGTTCAACGAGCTCCTTTGGAGGATACCAAACATAATTCAATCTCTACACCCAAACATTCTTTCACTTACAGTCTTGCCTTATGATATAGTGCATTTTACGTTTTGCTTCAAGTTAGAAAGTTACATCTTTCCTTAAGTTTTTAACTCTCTTGGCTTTGCCTTCGAATCTTGGTAGACTGTTATATGGAACTAAAACGACGTTTGCCTTAATTCCAGTAACACTTCTTATAGATTCCACGATGCTTCTGCTCAAATCCCCAAGTTTTGAGAGATCTCCTTGAACCCTTTCGTAGATGTCTTTTGCGGGTTCCACTTGGACTGTCATAATGTCTAACCTTTCTGGTCGCTCAAGAACTATCTGGTAATTCTGAGAAGCGTCACCTACGAGAAGCAGAGCATGCTCGATTGTTGTAGGCCATATCTTCACCCCTCTCACTTTGAACATATCGTCTGCCCTGCCTAAGATTCGCTTCATCCTCACAATTCTTCTGCCACAAGAACATTCTTCAGTAGTGAGTGATGTCATGTCGCCCGTTTTGAATCTGAGGACTGGAGTTGCCTGCCTAGTCAGTGTTGTTAGCACCAATTCTCCGGTTTCTTCTCCGTCAAGTCTGTTTCCTGTTAGGGGATCAATTATCTCTGGTAAGAAATGATCTTCGTATATGTGCAGTCCGCTATGTTCGGAACATTCAACAGAGACACCGGGGCCGATCACTTCGGAGAGACCGTAAACATCAAAAGCTTCAACTCCTAAGAGTTCCTGAATCCGAATCCTCAGCTCCTTTGACCATGCTTCAGCTCCGAAGAGACCGCTTTTCCACTTCAGATCTTTCGAAGGATCTATTCCCATCTTCTCCCTGGCATATTCCCCCAGGTATGCCGCGTAGCTTGGAGTACAAACCAATATCGTCGTTCCATACTCTTTTGCGAGTCTTATCTGCCGTTCAGTGTTGCCAGAGGCAATAGGCAGGACTGTGGCTCCTATCTCAAGGGCTCCATAGTGAAAACCTAATCCTCCAGTGAAGAGGCCATATCCGTAAGCGTTCTGTACAACATCGCCCTTTCGGGTTCCAGCAGTGGCATATATTCTCGCCATCACCTTAGACCAGACTTTCAAGTCTCCTTTTGTATATGCACTAGTCGTGGGGTGTCCCGTTGTTCCGGAACTGGCATGTAACTCTAAAATTTCACTCATGTCCCTAGCTAGCATGCCATAAGGGTAGGACTTCCGAAGATCTTCCTTGGTTGTGAAGGGGATCTTCTCAAGGTCATCCAAAGTCTTGATATCATCAGGAGATATCCCAGCATTCTTAAACTTACTTCTGTACAGGGGTACTTTTTCATAGCAATACTGCACGATTTTTCTTAGTCGCTCCTCTTGCAGATTTCTCAGTCTCTCTCTCGGCATCTTTTCGAACTCTGGCTCGTAAATCCAACTTCCTACCTTAACCATCACAAATCACCATAGACATTTTTTATCGTAAAAGGTTCAACTCACTAATAACTTTAGGGGCGGTGCTGTCGAATAGATGTAACATCAATCTTTGGCATCAATAATTGCATCTCTTTGGTGAAAAGAATGTTTCTCTAGGTTTCTTTTATGATCAATTCAATATCATTAAGGCTCGAAAGTGCTTTTATTCCTTTGTGTGCATGTGCCCATGGGGAGAGCGTTTGCTTCTTCGATCTTTTCATATGCTTCAACCATGTCATCTTTTTGGATGCAGTCTTTCCTCTCTCTTATACAATAGCCACAACGAATACAACGCCTCTCTGATCACGTAGTCAGTAGCATTCATTCATCGATTCAGATAGATGAGGACTATTCTTTTAAAGGGTTGAAGCACTAAATTATGACTCTCTGAGAATGAGGGCTCTAATATGAGCAAAACAAGCGTTGTTTACGCTACGATAGCAATCATGATCCTCTGCGTAATTTTGGTTCCATTAATTGCATATCTCTTTGGGAGCTGGACCGCTTATTGGGGTCATGCACTGCTCGCCATAGTCTTCGCAGTCATAGCTGTATTCTTAAGAACCAAGTACTATTGGGAGGCGGATTAGAGCAGATGGCTGATCCAACCCAGGTTGGACCTGAAGTAGCTTTCGGTGTAATTACCGCCATCGTCACATTCTTGGGTATCAGTATCCTCTTAGGATTCTTCATGAGGAAGAAGGCTGGAAGCTTCGAAGAATGGTTAGTGGGACGTGGAGACATAGGTCCTCTAGTAACAGGTTTTGCTCTAGTCGCCACTTATCTGAGTGGTTGGGCTATCTTTGGAAATGCAGGTTTAGGTTACGCCTACGGCTGGTCCGGCAGCTGGCTGATCGGCACGACTTGCGTGATGGGAATGGCCTTAGTCCTAGTCATAGGCTACAGGATGCGAAGATATGTGGCCCTAGGATCTCGAACAGTTCCAGAGATGCTGAAGATCAGATTTGACAGCAGGATGGTTCAAGCCTTAGCAGGACTGGCTATGATCGTGCTTCTAATAGTTTACTCCGTTGGCCAGTACAAGGCTATGGCGACAGTCTGGACGATAACCACCAACATGCCCTTCATAGGAAGCCTACTCCTAACTGCGATAATGGTACTCATCTATCTAGTCATTGGAGGCTACACGGGCACACAGTGGGTTTCAGGATTCCAAGGAATCCTACTCACAATTGTCGGCTGGACCTTAGGCATAAGCGCCTTGATTTGGGCAGGAGGACCCATAAGAATCGCTGAAACCATCGGGATGGAGATGTTCACTCCTCCTGGAGGCTCGCCGACAACAATTCCTCTGAAGGACTTCACATTGCCTTTACCACCTCCAGAAGGACTAGCCTTTCCAGGAGTAGACTATGTTGGAGTGGCAGCTGCAATGCTCATGTTTCTCTTTATGGCAACGGGTTTTCCCCACAACATTGCCCGTTTCTTAGGTACGCGGAAGATTACGAAGCGGGAGTACTGGATGATGCTACTCCTCTTGATCATCGGAGGCTTGACACCTCTCTGGGTTGGTGTTGCAGGACTTGCAGGTAGAACTATGTGGGGTGACACTCTTATGGGCTTGGAGTTTGAACCGATGTTTGGTGACTCTGCAGCTGTCTACGCTAGCCTTGGTGCTGGAGGCATCCCACTGGCATCCTTATTCGCCGCCAGCGTCTTTGCAGCCGCAGTGGCTACTTTAGCTGGGATGACTATGATCATGGCTACTAACGTTACAAGAGATCTAGTCCACAACGCCTTTCCAAAAACCTCCCCAAAGAAGTTGCTGAGGCTCACCCAACTAGCCCTAATTCCCTTCATCGCCATCCCCCTGTGGTGGACCTTCACGTCGCCTCCACCGATTCTCTCGGAGTTCATGGCTGGATCAGCTGTGGCTCAAGCTGGAATATTCTTCTTCGTCGTCGGAGTCTCAATGTACTGGAAAAGAGCAACTAAGTGGGGTGCAACTGCAGCAATAATCTACGGGTTATCTCTCACGATGTTCCATCCTAAAGCTTATGGAAAACTCATCGGACTTAACCATTGGGGCTACTGGGCTCTAACCTTGATGTTAGGAGCCGCCTTGGTCTACACTCTGGTTAGCTTAGCCACAAAGCCTCTCTCAAAAGAGAAACTTGACCAGCTATTTCACAAGTCCGAATGAGAGATATGAACTTCAGATTTATTCAAGTCTGAATATCCAAACACTAATAACTCTCTGTTGCTATTTCCAGCTATTCTAAATCAAATCGGAGAGTTAGTGATGGAGATCAAGAAGATTGGAGTCCTCGGCGCAGGACTCATGGGACATGGAATATGCCAAGTCGCCGCCCAAACAGGTGGTTACAAAGTGTGCATGAGGGACATCGAACAACGCTTTGTGGATAAGGGCATGGACATGATACGCAAGAGCTTAGCTAGATTCGAGAGTAAAGGGCAACTGACAAAGGAGCAGGTAGAAGGAATCTTGCAGCGAATTCACCCCACCATCAGCTTAGAAGATGCTGTGAAAGACGCTGACTTGATCATCGAGGCTGTTCCAGAGAGACCGGAGATTAAGATACCGACCTTCAAAGAGATCGACGCGTATGCACCTCCCCATGCGATAATCGCGTCAAACACAAGTTCGATAAGCATCACGCAACTTGGCTCCGCTACGAAAAGGCCAGAAAAAGTCTGCGGGATGCACTTTTTCAACCCGCCACAACTGATGCGCCTAATAGAAGTGATAAGAGGAATCAAAACGTCTGATGAAACAATCCAGAAAATACTGGATACAGCTCACAAAATGGGAAAAGAAACGGTGCTAGTCAAGAAAGATAGTCCGGGTTTCATTGTCAACCGCATATTAATCCCCGCGCTAAACGAAGCAGTAGCCCTCTATTGGGAAGGTGTGGCAGAGAAGGAGGATATAGATAAAGCGATCAAACTCGGTCTCAACTGGCCAATGGGACCTTTGATGCTTCTTGACTACATCGGTGCAGATACGACTTTGTCAATAACTGAGGTGTTAACCCAAGGAATCGATCCCAGATTTCATCCTACAACCGGCCTAAAGCAGATGGTTCGTGCAAATCTGCTTGGACGGAAGACGGGAAAAGGATTTTACGATTGGACTAAGAGATAATCTGGAGGAAAGAACCCGTGCAATATCAATACATAATCTACGACAAGAGTGAAGGAATCGCCCAAATAACACTTAATCGTCCAGAAGCCCTCAACGCTTGGAGCAAAGAACTCGCAAAAGAATTCCTAACCGCCTTAGAAGACGCAGGAAATGACTCTGAAGTCAAAGTCGTTGTGATAACAGGAGCAGGTGAGAAAGCCTTCTCCGCAGGTGCAGACATCAAAGCCATGGTAGGCATGGACGCCATAAAAGCTAGAGACCTATCAAAAATGGGCTACAAAATATGTAACGCCATAGAAAACACTGAGAAGCCAGTCATTGCAGCCATAAACGGCTACGCCCTAGGAGGAGGCATGGAAGTCTCAATGGCCTGCGACTTCCGCATCGCCAGTGAAAAGGCACGAATGGGACAGACTGAAATTAATATAGGTCTAATTCCAGGATGGGGCGGAACCCAACGCCTCACCCGACTTGTAGGCAAAGCAAAGGCTAAAGAATTGGTTTTCACTGGAAAGATAATTGACGCAAAAACCGCTTATCAATGGGGTCTAGTGAACAAAGTCGTACCACCAGAGGAACTCAAAGCAGCTGTCAGAGAATTCGCCTTAGAACTTGCTGGAAAAGCTCCCGTAGCCCTTCGGCTAGCTAAAACCCTCATCGACAAAGGAACAGATATCGACCTGGAGACGGCGCTGGCTCTAGAAAAGGAAGGTTTCGGAGTAGTGGGATCAAGCGAGGATCTGCAGGAAGGAGTCTCAGCTTTCACTGAGAAACGAAAACCCTTCTGGAAAGGCAAATAGTCCACGCGCGAAGATGAGCCAGGCAAGTTACCATATGTAACTTCCTCTTTTCACCTTTTTTGACATGTACGTCGAAGGAGAAGAACACGCTTTTGAAAAAGCTGAAACCCCAGTGTGCATTTACTATCTCGCCAGTTCTCTCACCTTGCCAAGATTTTCTAAATCGCTTCGTCTATCATCTATGGGAGTTTCCAGTATCAAAGGTAAGCTCCTTAGCTCACTCTTTAGGATGTTCCTAAACCCCCTTTCCCCTATTCTACCCATTCCAATATGCTCATGTCTATCCAGTTTCGAACCAAAGCCTGATTTGCTATCATTCAAGTGAACTAGCTTTAAGCGTTCAAGCCCTAATATATTCTCAAACCGAGACAAAGTATGTTCGACAGCTCCTTTGGAAACCAAATCGTAGCCTGCGGCAAACGCGTGGCACGTATCAAAACACACTCCAACACGCTCAACATCGTAAATTCCCGAAACGATATGTCTGATGTCCTCAAAAGAGGAGCCTGTACTGTTCCTGGTTCCCGCCGTGTTCTCTAGGAGAAGAACAACCCTGTTCTCAACCACAGCGAAAGAGTTGTTTATTGCATCCACTATTCTCTGAAATCCGCCTTTCTTGCCATATCCTAAGTGGCTTCCCAAGTGGGTGACAACATAAGGTACCCCCAACTCTCCAGCTCTACGCAATTCTTCTCTCAAAGCCTTTAATGATCTATGATAAACGTCTCTCTTCGGAGAAGCCAAGTTCAGCAGATAAGGCGTATGAATAAATACTGGCCATATCTGGCTTTCCTTCAGCTTTCTCTTGAAACTCTCAATCTCACTTGGTTCCAGTTTTTTGGGATGCCATCCACGAGGATTTCTGGAGAACATCTGAAACGTACTGCATCCTTTTTCCACGGCTCTCTCAACAACTTTGGCAACAGATTCCCTTATAGATAAATGGAGACCTAACTTCATGGTTCACCACCATCTCCTAGCGTAAGCGAAAATCCAAAGCGTGTCAACAGTGAGCATTTGAGCCAACAAACTTAGCTTCACTCTTTTGCGGAATCTGAATAACTGGTGTACTGGATAAAAGGCTTGTTGGCTTGTAAGTCTCGTGGAAAAAGCTTTCTTGCTTCTCTCTCTCAATTCTTTCTTTGTTGATGAAGAGAGACGTTCCGGCTGAGACAATGATGGGCCCTGAGGTGTCTAAGGGCATGTATAGTTGCGCTCGCCTTAATGTAGAACGGCTTCTGAATACCAAAATAGATTCTTCCAGAAAAGAAGTGTTTCTCCGATTTGACCGCATAAGAGATATATTCCCTTTCTAGAGAATACTACATTCTCAACTTAAGATGGTGAGAAGCTTTGGATTTTGAGCCTAATATGGAACAGAAAATGATTATTCAAGCAGCATCTGAGATTGCGGAGGATTTCAGTCCCGAATATTGGAGGCAAAAAGATAAAGATCATGAGTTCCCGGAGGATTTCTGGAAGGCATTGGTTGACGCCGGCTTTACAGGCATTGTAATCCCGGAGAAGTACGGTGGTGGTGAGATGGGAATGTTTGAGATGATTCTAGCTATGGAGACTCTTACTTCAAGGAGTTGCGGATTGGCTGGAACATGGTTTCTCTGTCTAACATCCATCTTTGGCGGTTTGTCCATCGTTAAACACGGCAGCGAGGTGCAGAAAGAGACGTATTTGCCCAGAATAGTCAAAGGTATGGAATTCTGCTTGGCTCTGACTGAACCAGACGCAGGAACAAACACGTTGAACACCCAGACTATGGCAGTCGAAGAAGGAGAGGAATATGTGATTAACGGTAGCAAGACCTTCATCTCTGGAGCGGACAGAGCAAAAGGGATGATCCTTGTGACGAGAACAACGCCACTAGAAGAGGTTCAGAAAAGGACCTTGGGACTAAGCCTCTTTGTTGTCGATCTGCCTAACCCCGCGATTGAGGTTACTCCAATAGAAAAACATGGAATCCACTACTCAAAGACCTGTGACATGTTCATAAGTGATCTGAGGATTCCTAAAGATGACATGTTAGGTGCGAGGGACAAAGGTTGGTATCTCGTTCTGGACACTTTGAATCCTGAGCGGATGTCTTTCTCGTCTGCTGCTGGAGGAATAGGCATATTAGCCATCAACACAGCAGTCGACTACGCCAAACAAAGGAAAGTTTTCGGTGTTCCTATAGGCTCTCACCAAGCGTTACAGTTTCCCCTTGCAGACGCAAAGGCAAAGATTGAGGCTGCAAAACTGCTGAACTATAAGGCTGCTTGGCTCTATGACAAAGGTCTTCCTTGCGGAGCTGAAGCAAACATGGCGAAAGTTGCAGCCGTAGATGCAGGAATCCAAGCTACCTACTATGCAATGCAGACATTTGGCGGTTATGGCTATGCCACAGATTATGATGTGGAACGTTGGTGGAGAGAAGTAAACCTGATCAGATTAGCACCAGTAACTCATCAAATGGCTCTAGCCTTCATCGGTGAACATGTCTTAGGTCTCCCCAAGTCCTACTAGCCCCCACAAAACCCCACTAACTTGAGTGTAGCCACACATTATCTTTCTCTAATTTGCTTGAGCGGTAAATATATGAAGCAAAAGGTCAAATGTGATAAGTCTACTCCGAAAATGGAAGGATTTGTTAATGGATTTTGAGCTGAACGAGGAACAGAAGGAGATTAAGAGAGCTGCCAGAGAATTCAGTGAGAAGGAGTTTGCGCCAGAACTAGCCTTGGAGCTCGACCAGAAAGAAGAATTTCCTATGGAGCTCTACAAAAAAGCTGCTAGACTCGGGTTCACCAGTATGAGGATTCCTGAAGCCTACGATGGTCAAGGCTATGGTCTTGTTGAGGATTGTCTTGTGGTGGAGGAGATGTGCAGGGTAGATCCTGGTCTAGGTGCAGCAGTCTCACTTGGCAACCTCATGGTCCCCGACATCTTACTAAAGCACGGAACAGAAGAACAGAAAGAGAAATGTATCCCTCCATTAGCCAAGGGAGACGCAACAGCTGCAGCTGCATTCACTGAACCTGAGCATGGAAGCGACATAGCACGAATGGACACGACAGCTGTTAAAGAAGGGGATGAATGGGTATTAAATGGGAGCAAAGAGTTCATCACAAATGCGCCCATTGCAGACTATTTAGTTATACTCTGCCAATCAGATCCGAATGCTTCTCCTTCCCATCGAGGCCAAAGCCTCTTCTTAGTAGAAAAGGGGATGCCGGGATTAGAAGCGACGAAACTGCATGGGAAGATGGGAATAAAGCCCTGTGTAACTGGATCTCTAGCCCTAAGCGACTTGAGGGTGCCTGAAACACATCTAGTTGGTGAGCTCAACAAGGGTTTCTACTACACACTGGAACTCTTCAACGGGACAAGAATCACAGTAGCCGCCCAAGCCGTGGGAATGGCTCAGGGAGCCTTCGAGAAAGCCTTCCAGTACGCCAAAGACAGAAAACAATTCGGTGTTCCCATAATGAAGTTCCAAGCAATATCCTTCAAGCTTGTTGAGATGGCTACGAAGATCGAGGCAGCTCGACTCCTAACTTACAAGGCTGCATGGCTGTATGACCAAGGCAAGGTCAGCCCTATGGCGACATCTATGGCTAAAGCCTACGCTGGTAAGATGGCTATGGAAGTAACCGACGAAGCTATGCATGTATATGGCGGGTATGGATATCTAGCTGACTACCACTTAGAGCGTTTCCATCGCTGCGCAAAGATCACTGAGATCTACGAGGGCACAACGGAGATGCAGAAGCTGACGATCCTAAACTACCTCATGAAGCAATTCTAACAATCACTTTGGGACACTAAAGGTTGCATGAAAGAGCTCAACCTCCGAACGGATATTAGAGGGACGTATTCTGCAGATAATGAGATGATTTGCTTGACAATACTAATTATTAACAACTACTTTAAGGAGAAAAATCTTCACAGGGTTGATAAGATCACGGAGTCATTGAGAAAAATCAAGAAACTAGAGACCGAGACATGGAAGTACTCTGAAGTCAATGAGAGAAGAATTCCAGTAGATGTTGAAGCAATAATACTCTCCGGTTCCTACGCTCATCTTGAAAATGGTAGTAATAAGTCTAATTATGATGCAGAAATCAACCTTATCAAGAATGTGGACATACCAGTTCTAGGGATATGCTTTGGTCATCAACTTATAGGAAAGGCTTTTGGAGCGCAGCTTCACCGATTGACAGAAATCATAACAGGGTTTACGCCCGTGAATATAGTTGAACCGAATGAAATTTTCTCTTCGTGGAAAAGCGGTTCGAAAGTTAAGGTTTGCCAAAATCATATAGACTATTTGAAATCCAACCCAAAAGACTTCTCAACATTAGCAACCTCAAAATTCTACATAGTTGAAGCAATGAAACACAAAATCAAACCAATTTATGGCATTCAGGCTCACATTGAACGAGCAACGGATCAACATCCAGATGGCCTGAAAATTCTAGAGAACTTTATTAAGAATGTCGTCGAAAAACACGATTAAGCACTGATTATCCAAACTTGAACTATACTTGCATGCGACGACTACACAAACCATTTTGCTTTGACAAGATAATCGCATGAATAGACAATAATTGATATCCTATTGAATTAGAATGCATGCACCAAATGAGTTTGAATCAAAACTTCCTCTAATTGAAATAAAGGATCGTATCCGCCCACTGTGCAGAGCACAACCCCTGGGATTCAGTATGCCCAACAAGCCGTGAAGAAAAATCTGCGAATGATTGCCAGTAGACCGATTAGTACAAGAGTATGATTCAAGAATAAATTATTCAGATGAGACTTTACCTTACAATTTATAGAGAATACAAACTACATAATAAGTAGCTACATAGAGGTGCGGGGCTTGGGGAATTGAAATGTGATTTATGCAATAGAATGTTTCGGAGAGAAGATGGTTCCATAATCCGCACAGAAGATAATGGAGAAATCAGTATTTGTTCATCATGTCAAGATGAAGTTATCCAAGATGGTTTACGATACGTTATCGATATTATGATTGTCCCAGTCTCTGAAGACTCGCTCAAGGCAGTTATTCAGCATAAAAAATACATTTGCCCTTCACGTTACATAGGAAGAAGACCGAGAAGAAGACTGAAGTTTATTGCCTTCTATAAAGGTGGCAGTATCGGAGCGATAACCCATATTGCGAGAGTAGTCAATGTTACGTTTAATGTTTCAAGCCCAGGTGTCTCGGCTTTTTTGAAGACCCCAAAGCAATCAATATGGATGAATGAAAACGAGTTTGCGGTGTATGATCTCCAGAAGATTATCCCTCTAAAATACAAAATAGTAAAAAACGATTCATCGGCTATTCAGAATAGGAGTTATAAAACTTTCAAACAATTCGCGAAAGCAAGGAAGCTAGAAGACTTGTACATCCAAATGCAGAAAGCTTCCGAGAAGAGATTGTAATGTTCCCAAGAGAGAAAGTTGAAGGTTTTGTTTTATCTCTGTTAGAATGGGCGAAGAATAACACTCGAGACTTTCCCTGGCGAAGAACCGAAGATCCTTACAAGATTCTGGTTGCTGAAATTATGTTGCAGCGGACTAGAGCTGAACAGGTTATGCCAGTTTATGTACGTTTTATCAAGAAATATCCCGATTTTCACTCTCTTGCGAAAGCTTCTGTATCTGAACTTCGAACAATGATTCTTTCTCTCGGGCTAGAAAAACGGGCACGTGGACTAAAAAGACTCGCGGTACAAATTGAAGAACAACACGGTGGTAAGATACCCAATAACATAGATGAGTTACTCAAATTATATGGGATCGGCAATTATATCGCTAATGCCATTTTGTGTCACGCTTTTGGAGTAGATGTCCTCACGGTGGATGCCAATTTTGCAAGGATTCTCGACCGTGTTTTTTCACTAAAACTGAAACAGCCAGCACAGAAGGACAAACGTATCTGGAACTTTGCAGGAGGTTTAATGCCCCATGCAAAGGATCATGCGCGCGAGCTCAATTTGTCCATCATAGATTTTGCGAGTAAGATATGCGCTCCTAGAAAACCATCATGCAGAACATGTCCGCTTAAGTCCATTTGCGACTACGGTATCCTAGCGTTGGTTCGGCTCGATCAGGCATAGCTAAGAATTGATGGACGGTGGATTTTTCCTTTAAGTGCATCCAACATGTTCTGCGCAATTGTCTTTATGACTGGAACTGGAACAGAATTTGCAAACTGTTTGTACGCTTGTGTATCAGAAACGGGAATCTTAAAAGAATCTGGGAATCCTTGAAGCCGTGCACATTCACGCGGCGTTAGCTGTCGCACACCCTCGTTATTCTTCTTCTTAAGTGGATCATCACCTGGTTTCCAACAGTCGGGCAGCGGTTTGTTCTGAATAAGGTTTCTTTCTTTTCCCATCCCGCCTCCAACCAAAGTTCTAGCAACTTCCGTCTCGGGATCCAATACTCTGTAACCGAATCCGTGTCCAAGTGCCTCATGCCTTTTTCTGTGTTTCTTTAAACTGTTCAGATACTGTTGTCCGAGATAGTACTTCGCTTCTATATCAGTTTCCAAGATATCCGTGAGCTTCGGTGGTTTTCCGTTTTGCTCTGGGAAACTGAAAGCGATCGTTTCCTCCTTGAATCCCGCAATAAAGAATCGCTGTCTATTCTGCGGAACTCCAAAGTATTTAGCGTTAAGAACGGCATCGTAAACGGTATAGTCTAGATAATCTTTCAAGACTTCCCTAACTGTTGCCCAAGTTCTTCCTCGGTCATGGTGTTTGAAATGCTTGACATTCTCCAATAGAAACACCAAGGGTTTTTTATCACCCAGAATTTTTGCGATGGCATGGAATAATGTTCCCCGTGTCTTATCTTCAAATCCCTTTTTTTCCCCAGCTATGGAAAAAGGCTGGCACGGAAAACCTGCAAGCAGGATATCGTGTTCGGGAATCTGAGTCAAATCCTTAATGACTTCATTTATATCTCTGTCATCGCTTGAACCAAAATTAGCTCGATACGTTTCGGAACAATACTTGTTGTTATCATTTGTATAGACAAAACTGATTTGTTCTTGGAATGCCTGTTCGAATCCCATTCTTATTCCGCCTATACCCGCAAACAAATCGATGGCACGGTAGATTCTATTCGCCTTGGTATGGAGCGGTTGGTTCTGTTGGACATTAGCTCTAAACGCGCTTAAGACTTCGTTCTTGTCATATCTGTATTGACCCCCTACCTTGTAGTATGGAATTTTGCCTTCTTTGCGGAGGTTCCATAGGGTAGTTCTTGATATGCGGAGAAGTTTAAGAACGTCTGTTTCTGTTAGCAAATCTTCCAATGAGTAAATATCCCCTTGCGGTAGCTATACGAGTCTTAACATATTTTAACATTTTTATACTACTCAAACAAGCACATAAATTATCTCTAGAAGTTAGTCAAGGCTAAATCTGAAAGACCGTATTCATGCCGCGACTTTGCTATGGGAAAATTAATACATGCACTAACTCAATAATGAACTGAGGGGTTTTTTGCACTTTCATAATGGAAGATTCTAGAAGAAACGTCGGAGAAGTAGTCGAACCGACCATAATAGAAACGTTGATTTCCTTGAAAGGGAAGCATGTCGAATCCCTCGGAATTGTCATCAATAGCGTTGCAACCTATTATGGAAAAGAATATCCTGTTGGCACAAAACGCACCAACATAATGAAGGCGCCAGGAGAGGCCAAACGAGATGTGACAATCAACGGAAAAGGCTATTCGCTAAAAAGCTCTCGCGCTTCACCCCCCGCAATTGTGAATCATTCAACCCGAGAGAAATGGCTTAGAGTATGCAAAAGGGTTGGTGTGAAAATTGACATGTTGGATGAGATGGTTTCTGAATACTGGGAACTGCGTACAAACCACAGAATTGGCGAAGACGTTCTTACGTCCAGTATCTACTGTCCCTTCGGAAACACCAAGACACGCCAACAATATCTCAAAATCTTGTTAGATTATTTTCTTTTCAATGGAACTGGATCAAGTGATTCCAGATATCCCGCCGACTACATTCTCGAATTTGCTAGTTCGACGGACCAAAACACGTGGAGGATTTTGGATAGCGCGTCAGCAGTTTATTCCATGTGGCCCAAGATGGTTTTCAGCATCAGATCCAAGAAGGGTATGCCTTCCAACTATCCCAACATTGGTGCTCTGAAGAAGGCACAGATGGAGCCTTGGGTAAGGTATATCAACGGGGATTATCGTGGCGCCCTTCACGTCCGTACAAAAAGATGATGCACGTGTGGATGTAGATGACCAAGATAAGCGAGCTGACATACACATGGGCTAAGACCACTTGGCAATGCATACATGCGCATAAGCATTTTGTCTTGTTCCAAAATAAATCCGCCACTATACTTACCTTTAAGCCAACTTAATACGTGCAAGAGTAAAGCAAATCCCTTAAATCCTAGGTTAAAATGTGGGAAAGAATTGGAACGTTCACACGGAGGCAACAAAGGGGGAAAGAAATACTTTTTTGCTACGAAGGACTGTGATGTAATATTCGTAAGGAATCTTTACAACGATAAAGCCCTTGAAATAGCTCGAAGCGCGATTATGTAAGTTTAACATCAATAATAACTAACTGGCTGATTGCCATAAGAAACTAAACTTATATGAGCTACTTATCTTAATGAGAAGCTTCTCACTACGAAGGGTTCGTATTGCCTAATCCTCAGGTGTTAAAGGAAGATAGAGTAGGAAAACGAGTTCTCCTCTTGGGCAACGAAGCTATTGCCCGTGGCGTATTGGAGGCTGGAATCAGTGTTGTTACTACCTATCCAGGTACTCCTGCGTCTGAAATCGCTGATTCTATCTCTACTGTCGCCAAAGACGTAGGGTTATACATGGAGTATTCAGCTAATGAGATCGTGGCATTGGAGATTGCTGCGGGTGCGGCTATCTGCGGCGTCCGCTCTCTCTCTGCCATGAAACATGTTGGCTTGAATGTGGCTGCAGATGCTCTTATGACGCTTGCTTACGTGGGTGTTCGAGGAGGTTTCGTAATAGTAACTGCTGGTGATCCTCAATGTTATAGCTCCCAAAATGAACAGGATAATCGCTTTTACACTCTCCTTTCCAAGCTTCCTTGCGTTGAGCCTTCAAGCCCGCAAGAAGCGAAGGAGATGGTGCTCTATGCTGTAGATGTTTCAGAGCAGTTGCAGCTGCCCGTTCTGTTACGCACAACAACTCGAATAGGTCACACTCGAGGCCCTGTCACCTTTGGAAAGCTTAAGGGAGCGAATCTGAAGGGGGAGCTCATTAAGGATGTTAAACGTTTTGTCATGGTTCCGGCACATGCTCGCTTGAGACATAAGGTTTTGCTGGAAAAAGTTACGCAGGCTCGAAAGATCTCCGAGGATTCACCCCACAACAGAATCGTGCGGGAAGGGAAGGGCGTTGGTGTCATCACTTCTGGAGCAGCGTACAACTACGTTGAAGAAGCTGTAAGAATCTTAGAGTTAGATGCTGGAATTCTGAAGTTGGGTATGATTCACCCTCTCCCGGAGCGGAAGATAGCTGAATTCTTAAAGCACTACCCGAAAGTTGTCGTGGTCGAGGAGCTCGCTCCCTATTTGGAGCTACACGTTAAAGCGATAGCTAAAGATGTTGCGCCTTCCGTGGAGATCTTTGGCAAGATGAAGAAGGCTTATTTCCCTCAATTTGGAGAGTTCTCAACACGCATGGTGGTAGAGGCTCTCGCTAAGATAGCTGATAAAACGCTGCCGATCAACTTCCAATCCATCGACGAACAGTTCACAGAAGCCAGCAAGCTTCTGATGCCTAGGCTACCTGTCTTATGTCCGGGGTGTCCACACAGAGCTTCTTTCTACGTGATAAAAACGGCCACTGCTGGGAAAGCAGTGATGCCAACAGACATTGGTTGTTATGCGTTAGGCATTCAACCCCCTCTGCAAGTTGGAGACATTCTCATTTGCATGGGGGCAAGCATAGGAACAGCTGGAGGGGTGAATCGAGCTACAGGATTAGATACAGTTGCGGTTGTCGGTGACTCAACTTTCTTCCACTCAGCCATCCCTGGATTAGCTAACGCTGTCTATAACAATCACAAAGTCACCCTTGCCGTTCTAGACAACCTTACAACTGCCATGACTGGGCATCAACCTCACCCTGGAACTGGAAGAACAGGCATGGGAACTAGTGTAAATCGCATTTTAATCGAAGATGTTGCACGAGGGTTGGGAGTTAAATACGTTAAGGTCGTAGATCCATTTGAAACCAAAGAAGCAATCAAAGTCCTTAAAGAAGCAATAAAGACTCCGGGACCATCAGTGGTTGTGTTCCGGGCTCCATGCACGCTCTTAGTGTTGAGGGAGAGGCAAAGAGATGACCTTAAAGTTGAGGCCATGAGAGTAACTGATGAATGCACGAACTGTTTGGCCTGTGTCACGCTTACAGGTTGCCCTGCTTTAATTCAGACAGAGGAAAAAGTCGTCATCGATGAAACACTATGCGCCGCCTGCACACTATGTATGTCAATTTGTCCATACAATGCGATTAAAGGAGGTTCTCAATGACCAGCTGTGATATAGTTCTAGCAGGGGTAGGAGGGCAAGGAATTCTTTTGGCAGCTGAGATCTTAGGCACAGCCGCAGTCAATTCAAGTCTCAATGTTCGTGTAAGCGAACTTCATGGCATGGCTCAACGTGGAGGGGCTGTCGTTTCACATGTGCGCATTGGAGAAAAAGTATATGCTCCCACAGTTCTGGACGGCAAAGCAGATTTGCTTGTCGGTTTTGAGCCCTTGGAAGCCCTTCGAAATATTAAATATGCTTCTCAGAGGACAATGGTTCTTGTGAACATAAATCCTTTCAAAATAACAGGCGTAGAATACCCTCGAATGGAAGAGATTTTCGTGCAGATCAGAAAGTTCACAAAGAACGTGGAGGAGATTGACGCTGCGGCTCTAGCTCGAAGTGCTGGCGCTGAAGTAACTCAAAACATAGTGATGTTGGGTGCTTTGGCAGCTACCGAAAGACTACCTATGAAGCCTTCAAGTTTGAAGGAGGCAATGCAGGAACTAGTTCCTAAGAAATACTTGGACGTAAATGTGAAGAGTTTCGAATTTGGCTACGGCACTATTCGTGATCAGCTCTGCAGCATTACATAGGTTCTTCAGGCCAAGGGGAGTAACAAGCGTAAGTGATAGCTAGCAGATCTCCTTCATGAAGTATGTACTTTGCACATGAGTACGGCATACTTAACCACAATGTATTTTCCTTATCCCAAATCCAATAGAACCATCCGTGAGTGTTGTTCTGGGAAACCCCGTTTATCGAAGTTACCAGTATGCCTAATTCGCCGCCAAAATCTTGGTATCCTACATCGCTGGCTATGTGGACAGTTGCATTAAACGCTGTTGAACCAAGTGGAAGCACAGTGTCGTTTTTCCAGATTCTCGTTCCATTCCCATAATTTAGGACAAAATCCATCTTTATTGATATGTTTATAAGTTGTTTGGCGATCTCATTGTATTCCCGTTGATACATGTCTTGTTTTACGAAGTAGTAGCCAGCCATGACTGTTCCAATGATGGCCCAAGAGAATAAAGCAAGAACTATATAGGTGAAGATTTTTTTCTCCAAATGCTCTCACCTCCAAGGAATTGCTGTATTGTTTTTACCATCGGGAAGAAAACAATAGAGAAGATCACGCAATTTGATATGACAGCCACTAGTGTAAATGGAGCCCCAGAAACTATTGCGAATAAAACAGCTGGGAGTAGTGGCAAGTTAGGATAATAATATAGAATAGCGTATCCAAAGTTTGTGATAAGATCATAGATGATTGTAAGAATAGCTCCTAAGACTGCCGTTTCTAGGCTAGTCTCTCGAGTGTATATGTCCTTTCTTGTTTGTCCATAGATTCCGCCAGCAGCTCCAGTGATAGTCATTCCAGCCATTTGAAATGGAAGTATTATCCCAGCGAATCCCCAAGGTGACAGAAATCCGTTAATGAACATTACGCTTGCGCCAAAAATGGCGCCTTTAAGGCGTCCGAAGATGGCTCCTGCAAGGAAGACCAGTAGTGGAGTAAATCCGATGCTGGGAAATCGAGGAGCAAGTTGAATGCCTATACAAAGGGCAGATAGAACTGCAAATAGTGCTACTGGACGGGGATTTAGATATTTCACGACTCTTGGTTGGATGATCCATCCATATAAGCCTTTTGAGGAGGGGATACTGTTAAGTCTGATGACCTAAATATGCATGCATGCACTCTTCTTGGTCATGTGATAGCGTTACTGAGATTGCTCCAGATTAAGATTCCAAATGCAACAAGTATCACAGCCACAACGAGAAACTCGAGTCCTATTCTCCTTGTTATTTTTAGGAAAATGGCAAGGGTGGTTGCACCTAGGATTAATTCGATAGCGAAGAATGCAATTACAGAAATGGGGAAGAGGTTGTTTGGAATCAAACTGTTGCTCCAAGAGGCGCGAAAGGCGACACTGATTACCAGAAAGAGAATAACACACAAGACGCCCAATCGCAAGAGCACCCCTCTACTCTCTTTATCTCTTATGTGAGTTGTTTTCATGAACCTGTCGAACGATCTCATGAACTTCTGCCACAGCTTTCTGAAGATCGTCATTTAGAACACACAGCAATCCAAATAGGCACAAAGCATACATGCAAAATTCGTTGGACGCGCAAATTTTCTTCCCTAGTGACTATTTTGGTTTCACTCATAAAAACTCTTAGACTTGTTGCATTTTCACTCTTGTCTGTGCTCTCTAAGCATGCATGCTCCCTTGTCTTACCACATACCAGTCATTTAGCAGCTGCATCCAGACCGTTGATGTGTGTGTGGGGTTCAAATCCTACCCCCCCCCCGGCGCGCGCGCAATCACAAACTCAAACAATTTTTTCGTTTGAAACAACTGTGTTATTTTGAATCTACAATTTTGAAATGCATGCATGCACAGAGTCAAATGTACATCTCTGAGAAAGCTTAACTCTGCCTGTGGACTATAGAACTACAAAGGAGGTAGCTCACCATTGGGTCAAGGTAACAGGAAAAAATTAGCTCTTATCATTCACAGCGGCACTTTGGACAAGCTTTATTCGGCATTGACTCTATCCTCGACAGCAGTGGCAATGGATATAGAGGCACATTTGTATTTTACTTTCTGGGGTTTAAGCATGCTAGTAAAAGGGGGCATGGAGAAAGCTAGCTTGCCCTCAACTTATGCACATTTAGAAGATCAGATGAAAAAGAATTTAGAGAAGATGAAGTATCCATCACCATATGAGATGCTCAAACGGTTGAAGAATTCCAGTTTACTAAAGATATACGCTTGCAGTCCAAGTATGAGAATGTTTGATGTAAAGGAAGAGGACTTAATACCTGAAGTGGACGAAATAGCGGGTGCCGCTGCTTTTCTTGAAGTTGCATCCGAAGCAAGCATAACGTTATTCATTTAGGGTGCTGGCAGAATGTCAAGTGGCGGCACGAATTCAGTTGTCTACCCTTTAAACGCCATTCTAGGATGATTTCCACAATCCATGAATGCAACAGTACTCTCTTGCCTCTATTCTTTCCGCTGTGATATTAAACTCTGCTTCTGGCTTGTTCTCTGGTTTTAAGAATTTTCTGTAAAGCCTACCGTCAGCGATTATCTCAATCCATTCAATGTAGTGTTTCTGCTCCATTGGATGCGGAACTGAACCAACTTTCACTCTTATTCCCTTCTCAGTTTTCTCTATCACTGGAACATGCTTTTCTAAGCTTGCATCTGCAGTTTTTGCGGTTAACAACTCCATAGGCTGACCACAACAAACAAGCTGTCCTACTCCAGCATGCAGAACCTCAACTATGTTGCCGCAAATGTTACATTTGTAAATTTGTTTTCTTTCCGTTATTTCTTATCCCTCCTTCAGTATTCTTCACATTTGAGTTGGAAGTACCTTCTCGAATGGTCACACGAAGGACAATTTTTTGGCGGTTCCTTCCCAAAATGAATGTATCCACATTCTCGACATACCCACCAGACATCGTCTTCTTTTTTGAAGAAGGTGCCACTATCTGCCTGTTTTAGCAGTTTTTTGTATCTTTCTTCATGGTGTTCTTCTGCTTTGGCAATTGCTCTCAATCTCTCTGCGATTTCAGGAAAACCTTCCTTTTCAGCCACATCCGCAAATTCTGGATACATCTTCGTGTATTCGTAGTTCTCGCCAGCAATTGAAGCCATGAGATTTTCCTTTGTGCCACCAAGAACTGTGGGAGCTACTGCTTCCACTTTAATCTCATCTGGTTTTTCGTTACCTCTCTTCTTTAGCTCGCTGATTAGCTCGAACAGATTGTTCGCATGCTCTTTTTCGTTTTCAGCAGTAACTAGGAAAATGTCGGCGATCTGTTCAAAGCCTTCTTTTTTAGCGATCTTCGCATAGAAAGTGTAGCGGTTTCTCGCTTGGCTTTCACCAATAAATGCCTTCACTAAGTTTTCAAGAGTATTCTTCATTTTGATCTACCCTTTGAATTCGTAGGACTTGTGCATATTTAAAATTTCGTCTGCTAATCTGTCCAACGCCTTAAAATCTTCTTTCTTCGGGAAACCTTTTATAACAACGGGTTCAAGCAACTGAACCTTTAGGTTAGACAACATCTCTGTTATCTGTTCCACCATCCTGCCCCCCAGCCATAAGACCCAATTATGGAAGCGAACTTCAGCTTCGGTCTCAAAGCATTTGTAAGATAGACAGCGTAAACTACCTTTGGATGAGCCCCAGTAAGGACTGTAGGTGTGCCTATGACAACTGTGATGGCGTCTACAAGAGCCATCGCCAGTTTTCCAATATCTGTCTTAGCCAGATCAAACTGTTTTACAGTGATGCCCCTTTCAACAAGCGCGCTGACAAGGTGCTTGACCATTTTCCGTGTGCTACCATGCATTGAGATGTAAGGCAATACAACGATGTTCTTAGGCGAAGCGTAAACCCAGTCTCTATAAGCTTCAAGTATAAATCCCGGCTTGTCATAGATAGGACCGTGACTTGGCGCTATCACATCTATCTGCAGATCTTCTATTTTCTCTAAATTCTTCTGGACAATTGTCCTGAAAGGCATCATAATCTCCGCATAATACCTTTTTGCTGCCTCATGAACCGTGGCTTCATCAGTTACATACAGGTCAGATGATGCAAGATGAGAACCGAACAAGTCGCAGGGAAAGAGGATTCTGTCTTCCCTCAAATATGTGAGCATCGTCTCTGGCCAATGAACCCAGGGCACATGGATAAACTCCAAGGTTTTCTCCCCTAGCGATAGGGTTTCTCCATCTTTCACTGCCATAATCTTGCTTTCAGGGATCAAAAGCAGTTCTGTAAGCAGAGTTTTACACTTTGGAGTGGCAACTACTGTGGCATTCGGATACAGCTTTAAAATCCGAGGCAGTGTCCCTGAATGGTCTTGTTCTGCATGGTTTGCTACCATGAAGTCTATGTGTTTGACGTCTAGCTGATTCAGGTTGCTAATCAGCTCTTCCGCCATGGTTGGATCGACAGTGTCTATTAAGGCTGTCTTTTCACTTCCTTTAATTAGGTAGGCGTTGTAGCTTGTGCCGTCGGGGAGAGGAATAAGTTCGTCGAAAAGTCGTCTATCCCAATCAACCGCTCCAACCCAGTAGACATTTGGCTTTAATTCTCGTGGCTTCATTTTATTCTACTTCTTCAAATTGATCTTTTGTTGCTCCGCAGAGGGGGCAGACCCACTCATCCGGCAGTTCTTCAAACGGAATTCCCGGTTTTATTCCAGATTCAGGGTCTCCCTTTTCTGGGTCATATATGTACCCACAAATAGTACATCTGTATTTGGTCATTTCATCACCGTCCTTTCTTCTTCTATGTGGTTACTCTCTTACGTGTTTTGGATCATAGCTTATTTTCACGCCGGCTTGCTCGAAGAGTTTTCCAACGGGACAGTTTTTACGAGTTAATTCAAAGATTCTCTGAATTCTATCTTCGCTAGCATGCATCTGTTTGGATATTGGGTTCTTTGCCTAGTATTCGATACCTCTTCTTGAGGGAATTCCTTTCTTGAAGGGGTGTTTTATCTCTCTCATCTCAGTGACTAAATCTGCGACTTCAACTATCTCCTTTGGAGCATTTCTCCCTGTCAAGACCATTTCCACGTGCTCAGGTTTCTCCTTTACAAGATCGATTACGTCTTGAATCTTCACAAGTTCCAGGGTTAGTGCTACATTGATCTCGTCAAGTATTACAATATCAAATTCGCCCTTCTTGATGACCTCTCTGGCTAGATCTAAGGCTTCCTTTGCAGATTTTATGTCGTCATCCTGGGGAGGTTTTTCTGTTATAAATTTTCCATGACCGAAGGCTTCAAGCTTCAAGTTTGGCAATTTCTTGATTGCATAGAGTTCGCCATAGTCAAAGCCCCCTTTAATGAACTGTATAATGTAGACTTTCAATCCTCTACCTATGGCTCTGAGGGCTAAGCCGAAGGCGGCTGAGGTTTTCCCTTTTCCGTTGCCGGTATAGACTTGCACCAAACCTGTTGTGAGTTTCCCCTCTTTCATCAGATCATCTTCTTTTTGATCTCGTTAGGATTCTGTTTAGCACTTCTTCAGCCGCAGACATAGGATCTATCTCCTTTGCGAGAAGCTTTGAGATCAGATTGTCCAGTTCGCCCTCCTTCTGTAGGGCATTTAGGATGTGCTCTGCGGTCTTTCGCTTTATGGCTTCTTCAAATTCTTCTCTCACTATTCTTCTCTGTCTTTGGCTAGCTTCGCCTGTGCTCAAGTACTCTCTGTGTTCTCCGATCTTCTCTAGAAGTTCGCTGACTCCAGCGCCTGTTGTAGCTGTAGTTTTAACTATGGGAGGCATCCATTTGCCTCTCTGGGTTCCAAGTTGAAGCATTGCTCTAATGTTGATGACTGCCTTGTCAGCGCCTTCTCGATCAGACTTGTTAATGACAAAGATGTCTCCTATTTCCATGATGCCTGCTTTGATGGCTTGGATTGCGTCTCCGAAGCCTGGCGCTAACACTACGACTACTGTGGGGGCAATCTTGATGATATCTACTTCTGATTGTCCAGCGCCCACTGTTTCTATCAGGATAATATCTTTGCCTGAAGCGTCAAGGATTCGTACTGTATCCATCGTAGCCCTAGCTAAACCTCCTGGATTGTTCCTTGTCGCCATGCTACGTATGAAAACTCCTTCGTCTGTGCTCAGATCTTGCATACGTATACGGTCGCCTAGAAAGGCGCCTCCTGAAAACGGGCTGGTAGGGTCCACCGCAATAACTCCCACTGTTTTACCGCCTCTCCTCAGCTCTCTAACTAGTTTCTCAATCAGAGTACTCTTGCCAACCCCGCCTGACCCAGTGATCCCTATAACTTGAGCCTTTCCAGTGTGCGGATACAGCAGAGCCGTTATCTTCTCAGCTTCAGAGGTCCTATCTTCCACATGAGTTATCGCCTTAGCTACAGCTCTCCGATTTCCTTGCAGTAATGAGGTGACGATTTGGGAGGCAACTGCCACTTTCTATCAACGACTCTTTTGCACATTCTTTTTGACGAAGTCAATTACAGTTTCTGTTGGCGTACCTGGTCCGAAGATTTCTCGTATCCCGAGTTTTTGCAGAGGTTCAATGTCTTCCTCTGGAATTATGCCTCCGGCAAACACGAGAACGTCTTTTAGATCTTTCTGTTTCATTAGGTTCATTATCTTTGGGAAATGGGTCATGTGTGCCCCCGATAGTATGCTCAGACCGAGAACATCAACATCCTCCTGAAGAACTGTCTCTACTATTTGTTCGGGAGTCTGTCTGAGCCCTGTGTAGATTACTTCCATTCCGGAGTCCCTTAGGGCTCTTGCTACCACTTTGGCGCCTCTATCGTGGCTGTCCAATCCCGGTTTTGCCACAAGAATTCGAATTTTCTTCTCTGTCAAGGATTCAAATCCTCCCTCTTAGATGACGATTAATTCTTTGTATTCTCCGTACACTCCTCGTAGGACACTACATATTTCCCCTAGTGTCGCATAAGCTTTTACAGTTTCGATGATTGTGGGCATTAGGTTACTGTTTTTGTCCGCCTCATCGTGAAGTTTGCTGAGTGCCTGTTTTACTTTGGTCTTATTGCGTGCTCGTCGTAGTTTCTCAAGCCTTGATATCTGCTGTTCTTCAACTGCGGGATCGACGCGTAGGAGTTCGATTGGGCATTCTGGTTCTTCGATGCAGTATTTATTTACGCTGACTAGGGTTCTTTCGTTGCCATCGATCTCTTTCTGGTATTTGTATGCGCTGTCAGCGATCTCTTTTTGGAAGAATCCTCTCTCGATGGCTTCGTAGACACCGCCCATGCTGTCAATCTTATCAATGTAGTCCATCGCTTTCTCTTCCAGCTGATTCGTCAACGTTTCCACGTAGTAGCTCCCTCCCGCTGGGTCTATTGTGTTTGGTACTCCGCTCTCATGGGCTAGTATCTGTTGTATTCGCAAGGCTATGCGTACTGCTTTTTCGCTTGGGAGGCATAGAGCTTCATCGTGGCTGTTTGTGTGCAAGCTTTGGGTTCCCCCCAGTATTGCTGCGAGAGATTGGATTGTTACTCGGATGATGTTGTTAAGAGGTTGATTCGCAGTTAATGTGCAGCCAGATGTTTGAACATGCATCCGCATCCACATGGATCGTGCTTTCCGCGCATGAAATCTGTCTTTCATGAGTCTTGCCCAGAGTCTCCGTGCAGCTCGAAACTTAGCGATCTCCTCAAAGAGATCGTTGTGGCTAGCGAAGAAGAAACTTAGTCTTGGGGCAAATTCGTCTACTTCAAGTCCTCTCTCCAATGCAGCCTCCACATAAGAAATTCCGTCATATATCGTGAAGGCTAACTCTTGAAGAGCGTTCGATCCAGCTTCACGAATGTGATAACCACTTACGCTTATCGGATTCCACCTAGGCAGATTACTCGTGCAAAACTCAACTATATCAGTCACCAGTTTGACCGAGGGTCGCGGAGGGAAGATACATAATTTCTGTGCAAAGAACTCTTTCAAGAGATCGTTTTGTGTTGTTCCTCCAAGCACTGCGTAAGGTACTCCTTGTTTGTCGCCAACAGTGATATACATCGCCAACAACATCGCTGCGGGACCATTAATCGTCATACTCGTAGTAACCTTGTCAAGAGGAATACCATCAAAGAGCGTTTCGAAGTCTTTTAGGGAGGCTATTGCTACACCGCATCTTCCTACTTCCCCGATTGACATAGGATCGTCAGAATCATACCCCATGATAGTGGGATAGTCAAAGGCGATGCTGAGACCTGTTTCTCCTTCTTTCAGTAGATATTTGAACCGCTTATTGGTCTGCTCTGCAGTGCCAAACCCGCTGAACTGGCGCATGGTCCAGAGGCGCCCCCGATACATCGTGGCATGAACACCGCGGGTGAAGGGTGATTCTCCAGGGAAGCCTATATCTCGTAAATAGCTGATGTTTTTGGTGTCTGCGGGAGTGTAGAGCCGCCTTATTGGTAATTCTGAGGTATTGTGGAATTTCTTCTTCCTCTCAGGATGGCGCTTCAGCCAGCTTGGCACCGTAGTCTCTCCCCATCTCTCTTGCTCTTTGATAACCTTATCCCGTTCTTCTTGAGCTGTCATCGTCGATTAAACTCCTTTTAATCCCTCGTGCTGTTTGCATAAAAATCTTAGGTATTTAAGGATTGATGTGGAAAACTTGGTTAAGCTGGGTGTCATAGAACTATTCTTGTTATATGTGTAGTTATTCTAGGTTGCATGCATGCGCAAAAGCCGAAATATGCTTTGGTGCACTAACACATACTAAATGGCGGTCATTCATCTTCGATGAACCCGCTGGCATCAAAAAGTATCAAGCAGTTTTCCCAGATATCAGAAGCAAGTGGCCAGACTGAAGAATTCGAACTCCAAACCCAAAACCGCGCTCTCAACCACTCTTACTCTCTCTCACTCAACGCGCGCACTCATCAAAGAAATCACAAGTCTTTGTGAAAAAGAAAAGAATTGCGTCGTACGGTGTAGCACACAAGCTCAGCTGACGATCCAGATCATTACTCGGTCTTGAAACCAATTTGCACGCGTATGGACTCCATAAAACATCCACAGCGAATGATGAACGTAACTTCGTTGTTTCATCTACAAGGCTGTTTATTGTGAGCATTTTCTTTTGTAGACTATGGCTGCCAGTAGTATTGAGGTCATGAATAATGACGTTATGAGTAAGGATGGAAACTCTGGAATGATGAAGCCTTCCAGTGTCAGAGTAATCTGTTGGGTTCCTGTCATTTCAACTGTTGTAGTGTTTGAGCAAGTTTCGTATGTTGCTTCAACAGTGTAGATTCCAACAGGGTACTCTCCAGTAGCATTCTTGATTTTTTCCATCAATGTTAGTCTTATCCACCCATCTCCGCCAGTCAGCTTTGACTCTGCCAATGTTGCATTCGGATAAGTGGCAGTGACATTTGCAGAAGGAACATCTTGGTTAATGTCGTCTTGTACATGAACGTCAAGATACCAGAAAACTTGGATTCTCGCTTCACCGTAAGCAGACGCCTGTACTACAGAGTCAATTGTCACTACATTGGAACTTGAATAAAAAGCGAATCTCCACAGACCGACTTGCGTATTAGTCAAAGTTATGTTTGGGGCTGCTCCTCCTAGGTCTCCTGAAGAAGCAACTGAACAGTTTTCTATGAAATTCCAATAAGTAACAAGTCCTGGATGAAGACCTGAGATTGTACAGTTTATCGAGGATGATCCAAACAATAGATTGTCTATGACTGAATCGTAAACCTGAGCCTCAGGTGCTTTGTTATAACCATAGTTTTGCCATTGATGAATTGTGGAGTTTTGGACGACTATATGAGCGGATGACCCTGACTCCGCGAAGAGAGTGTTGATATTAGAGGAATTGGAAATGGAGAGGATCGAAACGTCCTCAGCACGACATGAGACCCTCCATGGAATGGTCGCTTTGTTCAAATCGGCCGTGCTATTCCCCTTGAGGATCAAACGAAGATCTGCGTTGGAATCTATTGTAGAGTTGTAGGCTACAATACGTGGATTGCCGTTTGCTGGATTTCGCAGAGTCAAATTAAATTGATTATTCGTTGTTTGTATAAAGCTCAGTAGAGCATTCCTCAAAATCAAAGCAGCATTTTCCTCTACAATTATACTTCCATTGGTGACAAGTTCATTGAAAACTGTGACAACAGAAGATGAGTGAGCGTACATTCCAATGACAGAACAATCAGAAAGCGTAACATTTGAAATTCCCTGTGCTTCAAATGAGGAGATGGCACAGTTGGACATAAAGATTGAACATGAAGTTGAAACATCAAAATTGTCGATATTGCAGTCAAAAACTGTGAGGCTAGAAGAAGACCCTCCTTGAGGACGCATGTTGGAAATGCTGCAGTTTGATAGTGCTGTGATTGAGGAACTGTAAGTGCCTAAGAATCCCATGGTAGTGTTTGAAACTGAACTAGTGGAAGTACCATAGTTTTCCATAGCCATTGTAAGGTCAGAATCCTTTACAGATATACTTGCAGCGTCAAATGGTTTCACATACCAGATCTCAGAATTTGAAATGTTGGCTGAGGAAGAATCCCGACAATCTACGTACCAAATATGCGGTGAATCTGTGATGTTTAACCAAGAAGTCTCATAAGCTATTATTTTGTTATGAACATACAAGTGGGAAATCTGAGCAGTACTGTTTCCATAAAAATAGACCTCAAATTGAAAGTCTGGAGTCGATATAATTGTTGCAAATGAAACTAACAATCTAGGATTCCCATTAAATGGATTTCTAAACGTTATGTTAAACTGCTTCCATTCCTTCTGTGTAAAATTTACCACAGCGTTTCTCAAAATCAGCGTAGCATTTTCTTCTACTATGATGCTTCCATTTATATCGAACTGGCCTTCAATAACAGTCACATTATTTCCACTGAGAATCAAGTCTCCTTGGTAGATATCTGGAGAAGCTTTAACGGTTGGAATATTTCCTTTTTGCAGAAATGCAAGACTCAACAGCAAAGAGGAAACGAAGAAAATAAACACAATTTTTCTTCTCATATCACATCACTCATCAAATTTCACTTTAATCTATCTGGATGCAATTTTTATGATTTGTGGATGCAACTTCGATTCGGTTGCACATATGCATGAGACCCTAATATATACGCGCGCGTATTTCCTTAATGCATGCATATGAGAGGTGTGGAGGGCATCGGCGAAAAAGTAATTATGCCTTACGCTCACTAGGGAGCTTAGTAGTTACTATAACTAAGGGGATTTGTTTTGAGATTAGGACTGTTATTCGTTGTGTCAATCATCTTCGGCATTTTGGGTTCTATCTTTCTAGGTCTCGTCGCTGGACTTGCAAACGTAGTCACCAATCAGTATGTGGACAATAGTCTCCCCAGCAATCCTCTCGTTCAAGAATTTGACTTCAGAATCGCAGGAAAATACGGGTGGATCTCCATCTTCCTTCTCGCAGGAGGGATGGTGTTCGCGATTGGCGGGAACACAATAGGTATCTACGCCCTGTTTGAGTATCAAGCTTCTAGACGATCCTTATTGAATCGAAAGGAAAGGAAGACGACTGGTAAATCGGTTGGATTAGAGAAGTGCCCTCGATGCAGAGGGGAAATATCAGTGTATTACAAGTTTTGTCCTGAGTGTGGGGTTGACCTCAGAAGATTACGAATGTAGAAAAGGCAGCGTTGAAGCGATGTGGTCAAGTTGTCTTTCTACTTGGCTGCCTTCAGCTTTTTACTTGTGAAGCTTCGACGAATGGATTTTATGTATTCTGTGAATTCTAGGTTGTCTTGTTTATAATCAAGTTCAGAGGTTTGATTCACCTTGTCGTTAAGCAACTTCATTATCTGGATCTCTAGCACTTCAGCTCCTGAACTGAAAATCTCTTCCATAGCGACTGTGAACTCGTCGATTTTGTGCGGAATCTCGTACTTCCTGATGTTGAAACCTTTCTCCAAGTAATAGTAGGTGGCTCGTTGGCAGAGTTCCCCTAAATGTGACAAGGATTCATCGACAGATTCAAGAAGTATCTTTTCGAAATCCGAAACAATCATCGGACAAGCCTCAGATGGCGAATCACTAAGTCACCTTTTTAGAATCACTCCTTATATCTCTTATGAATCTTGGATGCAAAAACTCCGTTTTATAGCCTCAACAGATTCTCAGATACATCTCATCAACTCTACTGCTCATTAAAAGTTCCAGATTCATTTGTGTTTACAGTGGAGGTGGATTTTCATTTTAGAGCAATGTCTGCCAGTGTCGACTTTGCAACTCCGTCAACAATCTCCTTCCTCACAAGTTTTTCAGCCAGTTTGAGGGAAAACGCAAAGGCTGTAGCCGGTCCCCTGCTGGTTATGACGTTGCCATCAACAACAACAATATCTTTCTTGGGTATACCTCCACCTTTCTTGACTTCATCTTCCATGCCAGGATATATTGTGCATACTTTCCCGTTGAGGACACCTGCCTCGGAAAGGACGACTGGCGCTCCGCAGATAGCAGCCACCAGCTTGCCTTGATAGAAGGCTTCCTTCACCAAATTCACTACTCTCTCATCCTTTCTAAGATTCTCATAACCTGGATATCCCCCAGGACAAATTATAGCGTCAAAATCCTCTATATGGACTTCTTCTATGCTCTGATCAGGAATGACCGCTAATTCGTGAGCGCCTATAACCTGATTAGACACCAACCCTGCCACTGTGACTTCAACTCCGCATCTTCTCAGGATATCAATAATAGTGCAAGTTTCAATCTCCTCAAACCCTGGAGCGAGAAGCACTAGTGCTTTGGCCATATCACACATTTCTCCTCGTTAACTTTCGATTGCTAAACTAGCTCAACCGCACGTTCCCTTTATGTTTTATGTGCTACACGAGCTGGCAGCATTTAGAGCATGGCTTGCGCGCATTCAGTGTTTCTCTCCCTAATTCTTCAATCTATCACAGCTATGATTTCATGAACAGGAAAGAGTCCTTCAGTAGCCCATTGCACGAGCACTATATAAGTGGATTTGTCAAAGAACAAGTTGGGCATAATTCGAGTACCTGAGCAATCAAAAACACGCTTCCTTTGTATTCACTTAAACATGTGCAATATCTTCATTAGATCTGCTATTAGTTGCTCCTCCCGCAACATTGTAGTTAGCCCGCTTAGATGTAATCATATTCACGCTTGGGCTAGGTGTTTCTATGTGTTCTTTCCTCAAAGCTTCCAAGATGATAAGTTACGGATGCTAAGGATAGTTCACATAGATCTCGTAGATTCTAGCGATAGCAATAACCCCATTGATTTTTTTCTACTTAATGAAAGCTTATACAAGAATTCTTGATGCACCCAATAGCGGTTTCACAAATCAATTCAACTTCCCTGCAACCAGCATTCACGAAGTGTAACTAACCTTCGTGTTGCCCTCTTTCCAAGAGGTTGAGAGCTTTTAGAATAATTAGTGTTCTCTCATTTTCTCCATTCAACTGTATAATCTTCACTCTCCCATATTTCTTAATTACCACTATCTTTTCCTCAACTAGGATTTTGAGATTGCGGCTAACTTGATCGTGGGTGCTATTGACCCTTCTGACAAGCTCCATCATGTGAATCTGTCCAGCTTTAGCTGCAGCCTTTATTATCTTCTGCCTACAAGTTGAAGCAAGTATTCGTTCTAGACGCATCTTTAAAGTCATTCAAGACTGTCTTGGGCTACCTTAAAAGGTAGATGACCCGAAATACGACTATAGAGGGGAGAGAGAAGGGTGAAAGTTGACTGATTTGCTCTTTCAAGACAGCTTGGATCCCCCAGCAACACGTGAGCACTTTCAGTCATCTCTCTATTTGGGATATATTTCGTCTTCTCTATAAGATATGAAGGCTAATGACTCAGCACGCGCCCCTAGAGGCGCAGTGGAACGAAAAAAAAAGGAAAGGAGGTGAAAAAACGTGAAGAAAATACTATCGCTTTCACTCATTGCTATAATGCTCCTCTCGTTTGCATACATCTCGTTGACTCGTGCTGACACCGAATACGAAGTTATAATCTACGTTGCTTACCCACTATTGGAAAATGAGGGTATTCAAGGCGCTTTGACTACGTTTAGGAGCGATCTTGTCAGTGAGGGATGGAGCTCCAATCTGCAGGAGTTATCTGAAGACCAGACAAGTTATAACTACACATATTTTAGAAGTTCATTGCAGTACTTCTATGGAAACCACAATGCAAAGGGCGCCATCTTCATAGGTGATCTTCCATTTGCCAGATTTAAGCACCACGAGAATGTGTCAGCTTATCTAACCGATTACTACTACATGGACCTTAATGGGAACTGGACTGACACAAACGGTGATGGGATATTCGATTTGCACACTAACGAAACAGGTGACTTACGTCCAGAGATATGGGTTGGCAGATTGAAGCCTTCGAAAATAGATGGAGATGAGTGTACCCATTTGATCGGGTATTTCGATAAAAACCATCACAACAGAACAGCAAGCCAACGAGCTTCAGTTGCCCCTCAAAAAGCCTTGGGCTATTTCAGAGACTATGATATGGAAAGAGATTACCTAAATGAAACAACTACTGTTCTTGAGAAAGCGTACGCAAATGTCACAATTGTGAAGAGTGCCAACTCAAGCAAAAATGATTATCAAAACAGGCTTACTGGAGAAGGTGTTGAGTGGCTATGGATTTGGAGCCACGGAGAGTCATCCAACCATTTCGACTACCCTGGAACCCCGCACTGCATCAACTACACTTTCTACCTGTATGATAATCCTAAGACATTCTTCTACATCTGGGCTCCTTGTGGTGCTGCAAACTTTAACAATTCAAACAACCTTGGTGGCGCAGCAATATTTGGAAGTGGTTATGGTTTGACATCCATTGGGATGACTAAAAGCTCATACTATCTACCTGAGTGGTTCACTGAGGCTTTCGAAGATTTGAGTAATAACTCAAAGTGTGTCGGTGACGCCTTCATGACTATGTACAACTCTCTAATAGATTGGCGCCAGAGCGAAATGGGAAAGGGTCCTCTGTACTTTATGGCACTTTTGGGAGATCCTACTCTCCGCATAAATTCACCCCCTTATACTCCATCGCAGCCTAGCGGTGAAGATGATGGACTACAACGCACGACATACAACTACTCCACCAATACAACAGATTTGAATGGCAATGATGTATGGTATGAGTTTGATTGGAACGATGGCACAAGCAGTATCACGGGGTCATATGATTCGGGGCAGTCCGGAAATGCTTCTCATCAATGGCAATATCCAGGAACATATTATGTGAGAGCTAGGGCCAAGGACACTCATGGAGTTTGGGGTGACTGGAGTCCAAACCTAACTGTGACAATCACCGAACGAGTAAGATTCATGCAAAATGCAAAGTGGGACAGTACGTATTGGAAGTTGTATTGGAACAACACAGCGACATACACATCTCGGCAACGCACCCAATCAGCAATGGCGTACGGAGGATATCTTGGAGTGAAAATATACAAGGTAAACGACACTGAGACACTTCTTACTGATGATGAAACAAATGATATACTACCGGTGGGTTGTTGGCTCAATGAGGAGAGTGGGATAAAGAGTAAGACGTGGAACTGTAGTGAACAGAACGTCACTAACAGCTACATCAAAGTGGAAATCTACTACAAGTTTTCAAGTGGCAGCTGGACTTACATGGAAGTCACCTTCAGAACTGAAAACTTCACCGACAACACAATCTTGAACGCCACCACTTGGAATATATCTCTCCGGGGATGCTACACTTATCAGGAGGGTCCACTGAGAATCCAAGATCTAGGGGGTGGTTTGGGTAGCCAGGCTACAATAGCATTCCACTGGGGATCCCCAACTAAAGAAAGCTGCATCGAAGACATGATCTTCACATCTGGATAAGCCATTATGCCATAAGCAAACACCTACCCTTTTTTTTATGTCTGAGTGGAACGCACACTCTACTAGCGCGCGCATACCACATTGATGAAATGAAAAGAAGACAGCGATGATAAGACTGCAAATTTAGAAATGAGGTTAGGGAGAGTCTAACTTGCTTTCCATAGGGCATAAAAAATATTAACACGTATATGTATAAATCCTTATAGAGCGAAGGAGAAGGATGGGATTGAAACGGAAAATTTTCATGGTCGCAGTCAGCGTCTTTGTGCTATCAAGTTTAGTCAGAATACCTGAGCTGGCGCTCTCAGCTCCTTCCGGAATCATTAGGGTTCCTCAAGACTACGCTACGATAACTCAAGCTATTGATGCGTCAAATCCAGGAGACACCATCATTGTATCTGAAGGCACCTATGCTGAAGGAGAGATATTGGTCTACAAGCCTAATCTGACGTTAGTAGCCGATGGGGTTGTCGTAGTCGATGGTTTAAAAGAAAATGACGTTTTCCACATATCCGCTGATAACGTCACTATTAAGGGCTTTACGGTAGAAAGATCTATCATAGGAGGTTCCTACGCAGGAATAAGCCTTTCATATGTGAAGGGATGCATAATAGAAGACAACGTGGTGCAAAGAAACGGAGTTGGTATCTATCTACTTTTCAGTAGCAACAACACCGTTGTAGGCAACTATGTAAACCAAAACTGGGGCAGTGGAATAACACTTCGTTACTCCAATGGCAACATAGTCACAAACAACTCGGTAATCAACAACAGAAGCTACGGTATATACCTAGGTAGCTGTGAATGGAACATCCTGTCCTACAACAACGTTGCACGCAACAACCAATCAGGCATCCTCACATCGAGTTGTGAGGGTACAACTCTTGTTGGAAACACCGTAACTTACAACCATTATACAGGAATCTCACTCAGTGGTACAGGTTGCATTCTCAGAAGCAACACCATGAGTCAAAATCTCAAAAGCAACTTTGCCGTGTCTGGCATAGAGCTGTTGGATTATGTTCACGATATTGATACTTCTAACTTGGTCGATGGGAGGCAGGTTGTCTATATCATGAACCAACACAGCATCACCATCGACTCGACCTCATATCCACTTGCGGGATATATTGCAGTTGTCAACTCGACGGATGTGGCTGTGAGGAACCTTATCATGGTAAACAACTCAGTTGGCGTGCTTTTTGCCTACGTGACTGACTCAACCATAAAGAATGTAACAGCAAAAGCGTGCAATAGAGGAATCAAAGTATTTAAATCTGAAAACATCAGGGTCAGCGAATGCGCTGCAACTGGTGGGTGGAAAGGCATTTCTGTACAAAGCTCGAATAACGTAACCTTACGTGGGAATGTACTCTTTCGGAATAGTTATGGTATCTATGTAGACTCAACGAACACTCAAGTGACCTACAATACTTTGACTAACAACACGGTTGGTGGAATATTAATTGGTGGTTCAAATAACACCGTTGTTGGAAACATCATAGTTAACTCAACCGAAGAGTCGGTTCCAATGGGAGGAATCATCCTATATAGCGGTGACAATAATTTGATCGCGGGAAACATTGTGGAGTCGAACTCTGTTGGCATATGGATGTGGATATGGGTAGACAACAACAAAATTTTCCATAACAATTTTATCAATAATAAACAACAGGTTGAAGAGTATATGTCGTTGGAGAATTTGTGGGATGATGGCTACCCTTCAGGAGGAAACTTCTGGAGTGACTACAATGGCACAGACGAAGATGAAGATGGTCTTGGTGACACGCCTTACACAGTCTATAGAGATGTCGTAGACCATTATCCTCTTATGAGGATAGTGAATCCCTTACAGGCTGATATAAACTGGGATGGAAAAGTGGACATCCATGACATTATTATGTCAGTATCCATCTACGGAGTTACAGAGAGGGATGCAGGTTGGAATGTCTTTGCAGATCTAGCCCCTCGTTGGGGAGTCATAGACATCTTCGACCTCGTAACATGTGCATATCACTATGGAGAAACATACCCATAGCTCTTCACTGGATCTTCAATCTTAGAACTAATGAGTTACCCTATCAGGCTCATTCTACCATTGCCGATGCATGCATGGTTTCATGCGTGTGCTAGCAAAGTATGCGTTCCACTCCATGTCCACGCAGAAGGTTCAACAACCGTTCATCAACCATTGGCTCAACCTTAGAAAGGTCATCAATTTTGTAAAAAATGAATACACCTAGTCTAGAACGGAGAAGTGAACGGATGGACAAAAGAGAAGATACTCCTAAGCCATTCCAGAAGAGAGAAATCTCATTCAGAATTCAATGCACACATTGACATACACAAAAAAAATCATATCTCAATTTCTCTATTTTCATATCAGAGACGTGGTATCTGGTTGAATGTTAGTTTTTCTTAGAAGGTTCGCATTAGTGATTACAGTTATTGAACTTGTGGCCATAGCGATCTCAGCTATTACAGGGTGTGCAAGACCTAACATCGCAAATGGGATCATGATGATATTGTAGAAGAATGCCCAGAATAGGTTCTGCTTTATTTTTCGAAAGGTTGCTCTGGACAGTTTTACAGCCTTAACTACATCGGATAGGTTGCCTCGCACTAACACAATGTCTCCGGCTTCGATAGCTATGTCCGTTCCGGTACCTATCGCTATGCCCACATTCGCTTGGGTTAATGCTGGTGCGTCATTTATACCATCGCCAACCATGGCGACGAGTCCAACTTCCTTTTGAAGCCGCTTGATCTCAGTTACCTTCTTATCTGGCAGTACTTCAGCCAAGACCCTGGAAATGCCAACCTTTTTTGCGATGGCTTCTCCAGTTCGTCTATTATCTCCCGTAAGCATCATTGTCTGAAGACCTAACTTTTCGAGTTCAGCAATTGCTTCTACAGAGTCTTCTTTGAGGGTGTCAGCTTCTGCCACAACTCCAACGCACTTCTTGTTTTGGGCAACAAGCATCGCAGTTTTCGCTTCCTCCTCCAACCTCTTAAGTTCCGGTTCTAAGCTGCTGTAGTCGATTCCTTCCTCATCCATAAGCTTCCTATTGCCGATTAAGACAGTGCTCTGCCCTTCAATCTCTCCCTTGATTCCTCTACCGGTTATTGCCTCAAATTTCTCGAGCTTAATTAACTCGGCTCCTTCCTCCTCAGCCTTTCTGATGATAGCCTCGGCTAGGGGATGTTCAGATCCCTTCTCGACGCTGGCGGCCAACCTCAAAACCTCCTTTGCTTGAAATCCTTTCACAGGAATCGTATCAGTAACCTCAGGTTGCCCCTTGGTTATTGTACCAGTTTTGTCGAAAACGATCACCTTCACGTCTTTAAGCGTTTGAATCGCTCCTCCATGTCTGATTAAGACACCATTCTCAGCACCCATCCCACTTCCAACCATAAGAACAGTTGGTGTCGCCAGTCCGAGGGCGCAGGGGCATGCAATAACTAGTGTAGCCACAGTAGCAAAGACTGACAAGGTAAACACACTTAATGTTGGATCAATCCAAGGAAGGAATTGATGTGCCCAGACGCCCACACTTCCTATTATATTTGGAAAGGTTAACCATAAGACAAAGGTTGAGAATGCTAAGGCTAAGACTGTGGGAACGAAATAGCTGGTCACACGGTCAGCAAATTCTTGGATAGGCACCTTCGAACCTTGGGCTTCTTCCACCATCTTTATGACCTGAGAGAGGAATGTGTCTCTTCCGATCTTTGTTGCTCTTACTTTAAGGAGGCCTTTCTGGTTGATTGTGGCACCAATGACACTGTCGCTTGGTTTTTTCTGTACAGGCATGGATTCTCCAGTGGCCATTGATTCGTCGACGCCACTCTCACCTTCTATAACGTCGCCATCTGTAGGTATCTTCTCTCCCGGTCGTATAATCATGAGGTCGCCGACTTGGACTTCTTCGATTGGAACCTCTACTTCCTTTCCTTCTCGGAGAATTCTTGCAGTCTTCGCTTCAAGTTCTAGGAGTCTTCTGATGGCTTGGGATGCTCTTCCCTTTGCCTTTGCTTCGATGTATCTTCCTGTGAGGTGGAAGGACATGATCATCGCGCCTACTCCGGCATAGTTAGCTATGGAGGCGAAGAATGATGCTGGTCCTGTCAAGAAGGATGCAAGGGTTCCTAACATGATAAGTACATCCATATTTGCTGTACGATGCCTTATGGACTTTGCAGCTGATTTGTAGGTTGTCCACCCTGGATAGAAAAGAATTGGTGTTGCGATGGCGATCATACCGAGGTTGAACACTGTTGAGTTAGGCCAGGCTACTCCGAGTATCATGTCAGGGATCATCCAAAGAATAATGGGTATCGTGAGTGCCCATGCTATGAGAGCCCGTTTCCTTGCTGTTGAAAATGCTTGGAGTTCTCTATTTTCCTCCTCCTCAAATTTTACTCGTTGACCCTCTCGACCTAGGACTTGATATCCGACATTCTCCACGACGTCCTTAATCTCTCCAAAGCCTATTTCACCTAGGCTATAACTTATCGTTGCTTTCTCGGTTGCTAGATTGACGTTTGCTTCTCTTACGCCTTCCATCTTCCTTAGAGCGTTCTCGACGGTTTGGGCGCAAGAAGCACATGTCATACCTCCAATCCTCAGCGTAATCCTCTGAGTTCCCACATCTACACTATAGCCTGTGTCCTTGATGATCTCTGTCAGTTTCTTTTCATTTGTTATCTTGTCATCATATTCTATGTGTGCAGTTTCTGTTGCGAAGTTAACTAGGGCCTTATCTACTCCTTCAGTTTTCAACAACGCCTTCTCTATTGTTTGAGCACAGGCAACACAGGTCATTCCAGAGATTTTAAGACGACTTTTTTGTTTGGCCACTTAAATCATCTCTTTCATGGTCTCTCAGTTGATTGTGTCACTAAGGCATACATATATATGCGCAAGCCTGTAACCGCCAAAGCATCGCTGGATTATCGCTTCATATTCTTTATTATCTCTCTGCAGTTGTCTGCATGCTTGCACCAATCTAGACACGATTGTTCTTTCTTATGTCTTCGAACCTCTTTGCCACAGGTTTCGCAGATTCCCACATCTTCGTCGCTCCAAGTTTCCACATTTTCCCCGCAGTTGAGACATTTCAAATATTCCGGAACCGGTCTCACTACCCTTCTTATTCCTGGGCAAGTTCCACCTGATCTCCGTAAGGCTATTTCCCCCCCGTGATAGATTTTTGTCTTAATGCTTGGGGTCTTTGCGGAACTTTTTCTCCTTTTATTGAAATCACTTTTTGCTTTAGAGGGATTCTCTTTCCACAAGCGTTAAGTGCTCTTCTAACGAGGTTGTACAGACCATTGCAGCAGGGAACCTCCATATTCACAACGTTGACACTTTTGATGCAGGATTGTTTGAATATCTCAGCCAATTTTTTCTCGTAAAGCTGGACGTTATCAAGCTTTGGGCACCCAATCACAACTTTTTTATCTCCTAAAAAGTCGCTGTAGAAGTTGGCGTAAGTGAATGGAACGCAGTCAGCGATTACGACAAGATCAGCGTCCTCGAAGAATTCAGCGTTTACTGGAACGAGTGATATTTTCACAGGCCACTGGGAAAGCGTAGGCTTCCCCCTGCCTAAGGGGTTGGCGGTTTTTTCATTTGCCAGAGTTGAGGATCGTGTGGTTTTGGTTGATGGGCAGAAGTGAGAAATGGGCTGAACTGGATTGACAGTTGGGGCTTCTTCTGTGTTCAAATGTTTCTTTACAGCTCCTTCATCGAAGCCCTGAGCGTCTCTTTCTTCTATGCTTATTGCGCCTTGGGGGCACTGCCCCATGCATGCTCCCAAACCATCACAATACTTTTCACTGATTAATCTGGCCTTTCCATTAACAACTTTGAGAGCTCCTTCTGCGCACGTAGGAATACACAGTCCGCAACCATTGCACTTCTTTTCATCGATCTTCAGGATTTTTCTGATAACCATTCCGCTCTTCACCTATATGGATACGCACCCGTTTGTACGCTCATATTCTTATATCTGGGCGTCCCATTAAGTTATCCCGCAAATGTTCGGTGTGTGCAGATGAAACCCGCAGAAAACGAACCCTACCACATAACAATTGAGATAGTGAATAGACAATGCCAAGTGTCTAAGACGCTTGAAAAGTCAGGGATTAAGCAATTTAAGATTATCGATCTTAGGAGTGTGGCTATTGACAAAATAAGACATCTCGTTAAAATTCCTTCAAAGCAGGTTGATAGAATCCCTCAGAATGTGGAAGTCAAGCGGAATCGAGACAAAATTAAGGGTGAAGCCTCTGTTTGGATTGATAGTAATGGCTGTGACGTCTGCACAACGATTCTCTCCAACAGTTCCTTTCTCATATCAGGAAGAACAGTCGAAGATGGAGGATTATTGTACACATTCATTACACCTAGTTTCGAAGCCTTTCAAACTATAGTATCGTCATTAGAAGGAAGAGGTTACAAGCCGAAGATATTAGAAGTAGGAAAATTCCAAAGAAGGCGAGAGATTCTAACAGAGAAACAAGAGAGAGCACTGTGGCTCGCTTTTAAGATGGGTTTCTTCAAGTACCCAAGAAACCTAACTATGCAAGAGCTCTCACTTAGATTAGGAATTAGCCTGTCAACGCTTTCTGAAACTTTGAGAAGAGGAATACGCAGATTGTGTGAAGATCATTTTGAAACCTAATCATATAAAACTATGAAAGTATTCTACCGAATACATTCTTTCTAGGACCATCTCGTTCTGAGCATCCCGAATATATGTGGGATAAACTTAAGATAAGGAACGCGAATGTTTAAAGCTGTAATATGAAATCCAAATTGGAGAGATGAAACAGAATGTTCTGCTATCAATGTGAACAAACATCTGAAGGAAAAGGGTGTAGTAAATTTGGCGTCTGTGGCAAGAGTCCTGAAGTAGCTGCCCTACAAGATCTGCTAATTTATTCACTAAAGGGGCTTTCGCAAGTCGCAGTTGAAGCTAGAAAGAATGGAATTAACGATGATGAAGTAAATAAATTTACACTTGAAGCAGCTTTTTCGACCATTACAAACGTAAGTTTTGCTGCTCCTAGATTTGTGGAGTTGATCCGACAAAGCGTTAAACACTGTGATTCTCTGAAAGAAAAGATTAAGGTGAAAGGAGGAAACCCTGATTTGCCCAAAGGACCCGCAAACTTTGCTCCAGCAGAAACAGAAACCGGGCTAGTACAGCAGGGATTAGAGATAGGAATAAAATCGGATACAAGCATCGACTCGGACATCCTCTCACTCCAACAAACCTTAATTTATGGACTAAAGGGAGTTGCTGCCTATGCTCACCATGCTCTTATTCTTGGAAAAGAAGACGATCAAATATTCACATTCCTACAAGAAAGCCTCGCAGCAACTCTTGACAAGTCACTGGACATTGAGGAGTTATTAGGGCTACTCATGAAATGTGGACAAATTAACTTGCGTGCAATGAAATTACTAGATGCGGCTCACACAGGAACATATGGTCACCCTGTTCCCACATCTGTGCCCCTAGGAGTCAAGAAGGGAAAGGCTATCCTAGTTTCAGGGCATGACCTAAAAGACTTGGAGAAGATACTTAGACAAAGCGAAGGAAGGGGACTCAACGTGTACACGCATGGTGAGATGCTTCCAGCTCATGGATACCCAAAGCTCAAGGAATTCAGCCACTTCTATGGACATTATGGAACTGCTTGGCAGAATCAGAGAAAAGAGTTCGCAGAGTTCCCAGGCGCCATCTTGATGACTACCAACTGCATCCAGAAACCAAAGGAATCCTATAAGGGCAACATCTTCACAACTGGACTGGTTAGCTGGCTTGGAGTTCATCATATTCCAGACAAAGATTTCACCCCAGTAATCGAGAAAGCCCTAGATATGCCTGGATTCACAGAAGACAACCCAGGCAAAACTGTGACCGTGGGATTTGCGCATAACACATTGATTGGTCTAGCTGGCAAGATCATTGAAGCTGTGAAGAATAAGAGTATTCGCCACTTCTTCCTAGTTGGCGGATGTGATGGAGCCAAAATTGGAAGGAACTACTACACTCAGTTCGTTCAAAAAACGCCTAAGGATACCTTAGTACTAACACTTGGATGCGGAAAATTCCGGTTCTTCGATAAGCAGATAGGAAACATTGATGGAATACCGAGACTCATTGACATCGGACAATGCAACGATGCCTACTCAGCTATTCAAGTAGCATTAGCGTTGTCAATGGTCTTTGGAGTGGACGTCAATGAGCTTCCACTGAGTATGATACTATCGTGGTATGAACAAAAAGCCGTTGCCATTCTCCTAACTCTGCTACATCTCGGCATCAGAAACATAAGACTTGGTCCAAGTTTGCCTGCCTTTATGACACCTAACATTCTAAATACTCTCGTCGAGAAATTTAACATTATGCCAATAACAACACCTGATGAAGACTTAAAGACGATTCTTGGTTGAATGAAAGGTGATGAAATGCTAAAGCATTATGTATGCTGGTTAGTATGAAAATGGGCTATAATCTAAAGTACTTAAAGGGTAAGGGTAACATATCGACAGAATGTAGGTGAAAAAATGAATCGTATAGCATTACATAAGATAAGTTATGGCATGTATGTTGTAACCTCCGGGAAGAGAGATAATTGCAACGGTCAGATTGCCAATACGGTATTCCAAGCAACATCTGAACCCGCCACAATAGCTGTATGTATTAATAAGCAGAACTTCACACATGAGTTCATTCGAGAAAGCAACATTTTTGCTGTTTCGGTTCTTTCGAAGAATGCACCATTAGCGTTTATAGGTCATTTTGGTTTCAAATGTGGGAGGGACATAGACAAATTCAAAGGAATAAACCAAAAAATTGGCGAGACTGGCGCCCCAATAGTTTTAGATCATGCGATTGCGTATATCGAGGCTGAAGTGATTAAGGAAGTTGATGGCGGTACGCACACTATTTTCATTGGAAAAGTGGTTGATGCTGAAATTCTCACTGATAACGAACCTATGACTTATGCTTATTACCACAAAATCAAGAGAGGTGTGACCCCTAAGCTAGCTCCAACATACATAAAAGAAGAAAGAACGGTGAAGAAATGATACATGCATGCAAAAGACTTTTATTCTAACCTAAATGTAACATAGTCCAGAGGGGTGAGAACCAGATGCTAAAATCCAAGTTTCTTGTTGTTTTATTTTTATCCATAATTGTTTTGTTACCAATATTCAGCATACGAGATATTGTTTCATTCGCTGCCGCGGAAGAGCAAACACAATCGGCAGGGACAACTTTCCAAAATGCTACAGTTGGATTAGCCAATAGCATGATAACAAACGGATCCTTTCCAGACCTCGTTTTATTAGATGTCAGGTTTCAGTGTGAATATAATATGGGTCACTTGAATGACGCCATTCTAATACCGTACGATGAACTTGAAACAAAAATTGATGAACTTGAAGAGCACAAAAACCATGAAATAATAGTCTATTGTAGATCAGGGTTTAGAAGCCAAATAGCATGCGAAATCCTTGCTGAACACAACTTCACGAAAATCTACAACATGCTTGGCGGCATCCTAGCATGGATAGATGCAGATTACTCAATCTGGACAACTTCTCACCATGTCTCAGTAGGTATAGTAAACGAAGAAATCTCACTGCAAATAGAGCCTCTGCTTCTACATCAAACAGGCTGCTTTTCCTGCGCCCCAAATCAGACATGCCCAAGTGGCAATGGTTACATAAACATAACTTCTATAATACTAGAACAGGATGAAAATCACACAGTAACTCTCGTAACATACGAAGTTAACGGCACCTCTTTTGAGGTAACTATTGTTAAGACCGTGCTATGGAGCTATGAGGAACTTACAGATAATACCAACAGAACAGCGAGGTTCATTTCAACCGAAGTCGCTACTGAAAATATGTCCACGCAATTCTACAATCTCTGCTATCACGCTCAGCATGCGGAACACAACTTAACCGTATACACGGATCTTTCTCCTTTGAACTCAGAAACTTATAACAGCTCCTTCACAACTATGAGCTATAAGCCGATTGGTGAACCCGAAGTTCTATCATTTGAGTTGGTTGAGTTCAATTTATCCATTACACTTTCAAAGCAATACACAATCTTAGGTAAAGTCGCCAAAGAGATAGGGAAACTCTACGAGAAAAGCGGAGACACAACGCTTGCACAACTAGCCATCGCCTACTACAAAATGGAAAACGAGGCTAAAAATCTAGCTAAACTAGTAGAGAAACAACTAACACAACACGACAACATGACCTTGACAAGTCTAGCGATAATAAGAGATCCAGTAGGCGGATGTGACATAAATCCATGCCTTAATGGGGGAGGCGGAGGAGAGCCACCGCCATGCGATTGGGAGTGTCTTATTGACTGTGCGTTGCAAGATCCAGAGTCAGTAGCACAATGCACGGTTTCATGTTTGGCTTGCCTTTCCGGATTCATTCCATTGTGTGTTCCATGTCTGATTTGCATACTAGTATATAGCATAGTAGGTTATCTGTGCATGCAGCAATGTGGATGCTGATTAAGCAATGTGCCATGAGACATTCGAGACTCGGGCTTTTAGTCTAATTCGGGGGCCTATCTGGGCTTTTTTTTCAGCCCTTTTCGTATTTTGCCTATATTTGTGGTCTCAATATTTTATTGGCGTTCTAAACCGCGGCATCGAGTCTATGCTTTTGGCGGTAACGGCAATTTCAGTTATACTATTCGTATTTTCTTCGATGGCTAGCTTTCCCAAGATTAAATTGGAGAAAGATGGCGTTCTCTTAACAACAGGTTTTTCATCATTTTTCTTCTTACCGAACGAGATTAAGACAGAAAGAGACGGTTGGGTTCTTAGGCTGGGAAATTGGTTTATTGGAGACTGGCTTATTCCTTTCAAGCGAAAGGACCTTGTAAGAATCTTAGGATGCATAGAAATATCCCCACCGAAGATTCCGAAGAAAGGTGCTCCCATTTATACTATTTACTTGATACCCCCAGTCATTCTATACTTGACAAGTTATCTTTTGAAAGTATTGAATATAGTACTAAATTCGATTCTATGGGCCACCATCTGGGGACTAGTCTTAACTGTTTCTTTGACAATGTTTACATACAAATCACCGATAAATTTGAAAATATGGAGGTTTGACAAGAAATTCTCATGCCTTATACTAAATGCCCTATTGGGCGTTTCCATATTTTTGTTCTTGGCGTTAACATTATGAGAATGCAAAGTTAGATAGGACAGAAATGACGAGTCTTGGTGAATCATGTATGCACCACCAACTTGTGACGGGGATTGTGTAATCAGTTGTGTATGCCATGCTTCGCGCATGCATGCATAAGGGTCATGCGAAATTCGACACTTGGAATAGCTCATCTTTCAAAGAACATGGAAAACACAGGAAACCCACATTCAAAGAGAAGGACGTTGCATGCAAAGAGGAAGTGGTTTTTAGCCAGTGATTGTGTAGTAGTATCCTTTCACGTAGAATATGAAGGTTCTTACCTCTGAGTCTGGATTAGGTGCCCTAAACAGTAACGTTATCTGTTGGTCAGGTACGAGTTCAGCCCAGACATCATCGTCACTGCGCAATTCTGCTGTAACGAATCCTTCTTCAGAATGATAGGCCCACAATAGATAAGCGTCTTCAATGTCAATTTCTGCTTGAGGTGTCGTGTCTAAGCCTACGAAGTCAACTCTGTGATTGTCAGTGAAATAGAGACGAACTATAAATTCTCCATCTGTAGGCAGATTATCTGACAGATCTATGATGTCAGTTGACCAATACGTTCGTGGGATAATCGAGACAATTTCTACCCAACTCTCAGACGAATTCAGGACTTGTATGTGAATCGATAGTTTCGTTGGAGGATAATCGGGCGGTGGATCAGCTCGCAATATGAATTTTGCATCGGAAGAATTAACCTCTCCAAAGTTCAGGACTAAAAAGCTACCATTATAGCTCTCGTAGTATTCGCCATCAATTTCACTGAGTTCATCAAGCCAAGAAGTGTAAAGATTCTCCCTTGGTCGAGATACTCCGAACCTGGGGACAACCCTGCTATGGGATTGGGGTCTACTTGATGGGTTATACCGATGATCGCATCAACAATGTCACTCCACCATTCTCCATAATATATTTGGTTAAGATACTGCTCTGTGTCACCTTCCAATTCATACCAGAGTTCCTCCATTGTTGTTAAGCTATCGTCGCTATCCCACTCTTCAAACCCTAGAATCCGTATGTCTATCCCAAAGTTTGCCACTAATGCATCATCACCACGTTCTAACTGACCTCCAGCATATTCGTCCCAGGACATATAATTGAATGGTGATCCTAGATACACGTATTGCTGCATTCGTTCTTCTTCATCTCCAAAGACCAGAACATACAACGGATTGGTCCCTTCCGCTTCGCCTCCTTCTCCCAGGGATTCTGTTTGGCTATATGTATTTGTGGTGTTCAAATAGCTATCGGAGGTGTGATCCTCTGCCATGGGCTCGTCTGAAATGTCTTCTGGTAATCATCAGTAGACCATAAGTTCTCATTTGTTGCTGAGACTTCAGGAGCCTCTACAAAAGTCGTGATCAACATCAGAAAAAACAACATTGCAAGCGACATCTTCTCCATCATTTCTTCCTCCCGTTAACGAATCGTATTCCGGTGAAGATCCAACCTGCTCTCAAGGCTCCACCATTTGGAATCTGCAATTGCCTGACGCTTTTAGGTAATCCGGGGGTCACCCAAAGTGGTGAAACTTGATAGAACTTGTCTTGGTATAGGAATATTGGCAGTTCACTTTGTAAAGGAAATGGTTCTTTTTCGCGGTCAACTTCGATATGGAGCCATCCATTCTCTTCATTCTCTATTACATTAACTATTCCTAGTTGTTCTAGTGTATACCAGCTGGCAGGTGGTGTTTCTGATTCATATTCGAATGCGGCATACAGAGGTTTAAGGCTCCTTGGATTAGTATTGGCATACACTACCACAATAGCGTAAATCGCTGTCAAAATGGTCATCAATAATAAAGCCACTTTCACAACTTTCTTCATTCTTTCCTCTTCCTCCAATATATACATTAAGCTTGCAACTAAATATCAATTATAACCTATTATTTAAAGATTTTTAGCGTGAATATGAAGAGTCTGAGCCTTTCTTTCGGCAATCGTAAAACAAAAAACAGGTTGAGGATAAGAGAGAATATCATGCTATTCTCTTAATAGATGAGCTAAAAATTGGCAATAAGGATAAGTCGCACGCATGCCTAGTGGGCTCTGGTACGGTGAAATTTTACTTTTCAATTTCCCTTTTGAACTGACTCAGTTTCTGTTCTGTTTTCTCCATGAACTCCTCAGCGTGATCCAAGTTTTTCCTTACTCGCACATCTAACTGTTTCAGTTCCTCCAAAATGTTCTTTGGTGTTACTGGAGGCTGCTTCCGAATCTCTTCTGAGTTGATCTCAAGCTCTTTGAAACGCATGAGTATCTTGTTTTTCTCTCGTTCTTGAACACTCAATTGCTTATCGATGAAACTGCGAAGATCCTCTACCTGTTGATGCATGCATGCACTAACCGACAAAGTTTTATTTCATCATTAACTTCAAACCAATTAAGGTGTAGATGTGGTTCAGAAAGCGAAAGTTTATTTTGGTTCTATACAGCAAGGGCGAGATGATGTTTCTTCTGCCTTCGCAGCGAAGTTGGACAAGATAATTGAGTTACTAGATTTTTCGACGATTGAAAAACGTGATAAGGTTGCCATCAAGATGCACTTGGGTTTCCAGGATGGTTTTCAAACAGTACCCGTATTCTTCGTACGACGGATCGTAAAGGCTGTTAAGCAAGCTGGCGGGTACCCCTTCGTCACAGATAATCCAACCGCCGTCTATAACGCTGTGGATCGCGGTTATACCCAAGAAACATGTGGTTGCCCAATAATTCCCATTGCAGGAGTAAAGGATGGCTACACATATCCTGTTGACTTGAACTTCAAGAATGTTGACACCTTGGAGATGAGTGGTGTAATTCATGATGCTGACGCACTTATTGATTTATCTCATTCAAAGGGACATGCTTGCACTGGTTATGCGGGTGCAATAAAGAACCTTGCCTTAGGTGGTTATTCCGCTCCCTCAAGATGGAATAAAATCCATGGTGTAGAGCAGTCGATTCCCTACTGGGATCCAGAAAAATGTACTCCAAAACATGCTAAAAAACTTGTGAAAGCTTGTCCTTATAACGCTCTTAAGTATGATGAAAAAAAACATAATTTATCACTACTTCTTTTTGCTTGTAGAAACCAACTCTGCTTGGAATGTCTTAAGGCAGATGAAAATGTTGATAGTTTGAAAATTAAGCCCGAGTTTTTTGCAGCCTTCCAAGAGCTGATGGTAATTGCAGCCAAAAAAGTTTTAGAAACTTTTAACAAAAACAAACTGTTCTTCTTGAACTTTGTTTTACAAGTCACCCCTCACTGTGACTGCTTAGGAATGGCTCAACCTAGTGTTGTCCCTGACATAGGAGTACTGGGTAGTCGTGACATTATAGCGGTAGAAACTGCCACTCTGGATCTTATAGCAAAAACTGGCTTAATCGAACAAGCTATTCCACCCTACTTCAAACATGTCAACCTTGATCGAAACGCTGATCTTCACCCATTCGAACGTCTCTGGGGTCCAATGAAGAATCCTTATCTTGTTATAAAATTTGCAGAACAACAAGATCTAGGAACGAAAAATTACAATTTAGTTGAGGTTCTTTCCCCGCAGGAGACTAGTAAAAGGAAACCTCCCAAGCAAGCATATGAACGTCAACCATCATTCTATTAGAACAAGTTTTTTGACATTAGATCCTGAGGTAGTAGCTGTGAGTATTGCAGTTTTATGTGATTTTGATGGCACTATCGTACTTGTTGATACTTGTGTCTATATCTTAGAGAAATTCGCTAAAGAAGATTGGAGAATATACGATGAGCAGTTTGAGAGAGGTAAACTAACACTTGAAGAATGTCTTCGAAAACAGTTTTCTACTGTTTCTGTTCCTGAAACAGTGATATTAGACGAAATCCAACAAGTATTATCGGTCAGGTCAGGTTTTGTAGAGTTAATAAAGTTTTGTAGAAAAAGTCAGATTCCAGTCATTATTGTAAGTGCTGGTTTGGATTTTGTGATTAACAATTTTTTGGAAACTAGAGGTTGGACCAAAATTGTGAAGGTCCATGCTTCTGAAGCGAATTGTACTGCTGATGGGGTTAAAATCGCTACTCCTGAATTATTTTATAGTGGCTCTGTAAATTTCAAAGATGATTTAGTCGTTCACTACAAAAAACAAGGGATGAAAGTAGTCTTTATAGGCGATGGAATAGCAGATTATTACGCCGCTGGAAAAGCTGATTTTCCCTTCTCTATCAAAGATTCCAAGTTAGCTACACAATTAAGGAAGGATTGTATTCCGCATACAGATGTTATTAGCTTTCAGAAGGTTACGCAAACAATCGTTAATCTCGTTAAAGATAAGATAGATTAATTTATACTATCCATATACATGCACGCATGGCTAGCTATTTCAAGGATTCAAGCTTTCAAGTTCTTTTTCGATCGCGCCGCGCTTGTTGATCCTCCCGTATCGATCAGGATAAATCCGTCGCTGGTTCTAACAAGGTAGCAATTGATAGAGACATTAAAAACAAAAAGGCGTAACGATGGTGTTAATCTCCAAAATCATTTGAGCCTCCTGAGTTCAAGGCGGTTATAACAAGTGCGCACATATCCAGTATAAGTGTAAATCGAGATTTAAGACTTGTTTGGCATGAACTGCCAAACAAAAAATGGGGGTTCGAATCCTACCCCACACACACTATTTTTTTGGACCATTTTCTTCGTAATTCTTAACATACTTAGAATGTTGATGATGTATCAAATTGAAATGCGTGCGTGCGCCTCCAGCATTAAATGCTATTCAACGCTGGTTCAGAGAATACATGCTAAGTCAAATCAATAAAACGGAAAAGTGACTAACCGTAGATTGAAGCTCTGTATGGATATTTTTTCTTGAACAATTTCAAAGACTCGATTTTGAGTTTTGCTTCTAGTTCCCTTTGACTTTCTGATATAGTGCTAAGATCTGGATGTCCTATGAAAGGACCATTTAAAACAGCCTTTGGTTTTTTCTTCTCCAACTCTGGAATCGAAACTGGATATTTCTCCAAAAGTTTGGAGATCAACCTATGCTGCTTCGCTCCTTGGCGAAAACTATTCAATAATCTCTCAGTTTGCTTAGTTGAAAGAGGTCTAAATCCATATGAAGGAGCACCCTCGACAAGCCTTTGCATCTCATCTAAATCATCAATCTTTGTGCCAACTCCTGTATGTTCTTGAGGATTGAGCGGAATCATCTTTAGCATATATCCATCGCTTGGACCTAAAACCAGAAAGTTTCCCTTATAATCCCTAAGAACATTCCAGCCCACAGGACGATTATTATATCGCTTCACAATCTTGGGTATCAACGACTCAATCGGCTCAGTGACCACGTTAATCTACCTTTAATCCAAGTAATGTGGTTGAACTGTTCCTTGAAGATCTTCTTTAACTTTTAAAAAATATGGTCGCACTAGCTCCTTTGTCAGTTTATGCACCTTTTTTAAGCCATGAAGATTTTTTGGGTTTCGACTCTTTGCGGAAATATTCTCTGGGTTTATCGTCTTTTTTCTTTGTTGTTTTATTACACCAAGGGCAGTCCCTCGGCAGTTCCGCGCCCAA
>Ga0209979_1000056_pt1 | contig 206591 bp, 202 predicted proteins | sample AnhtaG_FD_183114 | JGI IMG/M metagenome (GOLD analysis project Ga0209979, IMG submission 183114) | Deep subsurface microbial communities from Anholt, Denmark to uncover new lineages of life (NeLLi) - Anholt_01485 metaG (SPAdes) (version 2) | ecosystem: Environmental > Aquatic > Marine >...
AGAAAAGTTGGGAATTGATTTACAAGACTTTAAATTCGTTAAGAACCTCAGATCAGGAGTATTTTAAGCCAACAATCTAAGTGTTTTCCCTGTTCCCTTTCCCCTTTTAGGTTTCTCCTTTATAATACGGATATTTAATGGAAATTACCGTCAAAAATGATACATGCATGAAGCGTGTTTTTGTATTGTGAAACGCACAAGAATTAATAAGTAATCGCCAAATAATCAAAAGATGGTGAGATTTTAATGCTCGATTATGTCTGGAGGGTATCATTTATTCTAAACGGAGCAAAATGTGATCGAACAGTGAGTAGTGGAGATTGGTCAATAGATAAGTTGAAGCAAAAAAGCAAAAAGGAGAGGGTAAAATTCACCCGAAGATTCAAAAATACAGGATATCAAGGTTACTGGGATGTATACGGTTCCGCGGAAAAAGAGGTAACTAATCTTCTCAATGCTATGAGCATAAGTTATTTCACCGTAGAGAGCGCGTATTTTCCAATTGTTTCAGATTTCGAGGTAATTCTTGAAAATGCAGAAGAATTAAGACAAGCCGGTCAACCTATTCCTTCACACGGTAAATTTCGGTTCACCTACCGTCTTACCCTTAGCAATTCTGACCTTGAAGCGATATTGAAAAGAGTTACAGAAATCGCTTCAAGTTCAAATGAAGATATAGTCAAACATTGCTTAACGATATATCGGCGTGGGTTATCATACGAGGATCCATTTGAAAAATTCTTTACGATATGGCGCGCTTTTGACGCCATATGCAACCATTTCTCTACCAAAAAACCTGAGAAACAAATAATTGAAGATGCTTTACAGAAACTTGACCAACAAGATATAAAACATTTAATCAAAACATATTCTAATTTTCCAAAGGATTCAGAACTTGGGTTAATTCTCGCAAATCACAAGCATGATCTGTTCAATTATCTAGTCAGCAAAAATTTGGTAAATGATCACGGGAAAAACCGTAGCCAAGAGCTAAAACAAGCACTTTCTGCTAGGCAACCCGAAGAAATCATAAAAAAAGCAACCTTATGCATATATGACGTACGATGCAAATACGTCCACGGATCTGATTCTCAAATAATGAAGCAAGAGAGATTATTCACAGTCAGCTCCGCATTTCTTTCACCACTTCTTGTTCTTCTTCTAAACAAGCTTCTGTGAAGGCATAAGATTAAGTTTAGAGATGGAAGATGATAATACGTGCGCGAACTGGTGAGGCAACATTTTGTATTGTCGTTTCATAATGCATGCATTTATGCGCGCGCAGAATAAAAACTACTAAGAAACCAAAGGTGATCGAGCTTTCTCAAGGTTTCCTTTCATCGCTTCTTCGAATATCTGTTCGATCTGGTACCTATCAACAATCTTAACAACACGACGATCAACCGAGATTCCGGTGCAATCTTTGGGAGAGAATATTGCAGAAATGATGTATGGACGTCTATGTTTGTCCGGTATAAACTTAAAGTAGTCTTTAAGTGCCATCATAGATCGAACTTTCTTTTCATCAGGTATTTTAGTGTCACAATCGACAAGTAATACACATTCATTTTCTCTATGCGCGATCATGTCGATACTGCCTACTTCGAATTTTGTTTCAGATATTCTGAGCTTCTCAAAACGTCCCAATGGTGCGACCGAGAATCCAATAATAGAAAGTAGCCATGCTACAGCATTTTCAAATTCCTTACTTGCTTTCCTGAATTGCTCAGGTTTTAAGAGGCGTTTTTTGAAGAGATCAAACGAACAGAAACTAAAGAGCGTTTTCGCAAAAGGTTCTACAGCGTTTTCAAGTGGCACTTCCAGATAGGTCGCATCTATTCCTAACGTTGGTACCTGTCCATGGATCAATTCCACCCCAATCCTATCATGTGGCTTCAAGTTGGTGAGTTCAATAGAGTTTGTCACATAACAGAAGTTGCGTGCGGGAGCACGCTTGCATTTCTTGACGCGCTCCGTCTTTCTCCAAACAGATTCATATTGAGATATTCTAGGATTCACTCTTCTAATGGACAGGTTCAATTGCAAATCCTCTAAACCGAAGACCTTTTTTGTTTTGATCTTTGCTGATGATCCGACGAGAGAAGCATCAGCAATGCGCGCAGGTAATGGAATACCAATTGTCAAGTCTCTACGTCGATCCCTAGAAAAATCTCTTATTTTCAACGTCTCACTAGTCAGTTCATGAATATCCTTAAAGCCAAGAAGCTTTGCCGTTCCGTTTTGACTTTCGACAATAGGCCATAGATTTCTCCTATCCTCTTCTTGCCCTATTCCTTGTGATCCCACTAACCTCCATTCTTCTATTTCTTTCAGATAGTCTGGGAGATACCGATCCACTCTAAGAGAAAAGAGATCTAGCCCTCTGAATTTTATTAGGGTATTAGACACTTTGATTTCTTCTTTAGTGAAGGCTTCAAACAGAACTCGAAGCTGCTTAATATCACAACTATCCAGAAAGATGCGAAACTTGTCAGTTCTTGGAAGCTTATCTCTCGCTTCCTCTTGCTCGGAGTTTATTTCTTCTCGCGATTTCGTGCTTAAAAATATCGATGTAATTACGTTTGTCCACTGGTCTTCTGGTTTAACCGCGACAATTCTGAGGTCAACACTCTTGAATGATAGAGAAAAAGCCTGCACAACCTCAGATACTGTAACAACACTCATGTTTATGCCGTATTTTATAGGAGAATGTGGTATAAAAGCAGCGTTAATGCATGCATAACGCGCCCTTTCCATGATCCCGAAAACCTTGGTTCTTTCTTTGTCACGCTATTGACCACCCAGTTCTCATACGGCATCACAGCCAATATATCAGAAGAATGAGGTAAAAAGCTTAAACGCGCGCGCTATTCTTTATCCAGCAGTTTTGCTAGCTCTATAGCCACCTTTATTTGCTCTCTTTCTCTATCTCTCAATAGGTTATACAGTATTAGACTGGTGAATGCCTCGTTAGAGCGTTTTTGAGCTTGCCGTATTTCTTTTCGTGTTCTCCGCCTATTTATATAGTAGTTTAAGCGTCTTGAACCACTCTCTGTTATGAAATACCGGAACATGTGACCGTTCCTTTCTCTACGCACCAAACCAGCCTGTGACAACCTATGCAAAAACATGGAGATTGTTTCCATTCTGTTGGGACGCATTCCTTCACCAGGACACCATAACCACTCTCTCCTTCTATTGTACAACTCAGAGGAAGTTAACCCAAAACGATCGTAAATGTAAAGGGCTGTAAGGTATCTCTCTTTCATCTCTGGAAAATCCACCTCATAAGGCACCCCCTTCCGTCTAGCCTCAACCACATTCTTTGTTACAATCAATAGATGCTCCAACCGAAGAGCTTCAAGTTCCTCTATCTTCTTCCAAAATCTTTCCTCACGCATAGTCTTTTCCCAACAATAAAACGAGAACCTCACATATATATGTGAGATTAATCATTGGGAACTTTTTTCTTCCGCACTCTCCCAACTAGCTCGCGCGTTCTTTCTGCATTTTTTCTGCAACTTCTTGTCCTAGTTTTCTCATCTGCTTTTTTATTAACGGATCAACTATCTTTGAGAGTTCTGAGATTCTAGTCCTTTCTGTTTTTAGGTCGGTTTCTAACTCTTGAATAGCTTGCTTGTACGTTTGTCTAAGCTTCTCAACTTCCTTCATTGTTTCGCGATCCAGTTCTTGCATCTTTGCTATTTGCTCTTCGAGGTTACGGTTTTTTTTGGTTATGGTTTCGGCGACCGTTTTGTAAGTGTTAACGTCTTCTTGTAGTTTCGTTACTGCTGTTCTTAACTGTTCAACGATCTCATGGGTTTCTGGTTGAACTATTTGCTTTATCGTTAAGAACTTCTTTAGTTGAATGAACTTCTTTCCTAGTCGCACAGTTGTTAAGTATGTGTCATCGCTTTTCGGTATGGCTTTTCCACAAAGTTTCTTGCCTGCCGTCAGCCCAATCCCCGAATCTATTGCAGTGCTCAAAAACATTTTACGGAAACAATGAAACGTCAAGCTTTTCCCATTCAATCTAATCTGAGCTTTGTCAACGAGTTTTTTGAGCAAACGGTTAAGCCACTCGTCACTAATATGCCTCTGACCGTTTGAAGGAAATAAGTAAAGGTTATCTTTCTTCAATGTAGGCAGATATAGCCTTAACAGATCAGTTGTTTCGTTACTCAGGAAACCATGAGCTAAAACCTCTTCTTTCCCAGTCATGACATCAAACATTACTGGCGGTTCTTGATCTAAAGGAGGCAATTCTCCTTTCTTGATCTTAATGAAGTCTGAAATTCTGAGCCCCAAATCTGTTGCCAAGCTCAAGATTACTCTTTCTCTGAGATCTGCAACCTCAAACATTTTACGGACATGTTCTATGCGCAACGGGAAACTTCTACTCGTCTTCACGGTCTTGCTGACTTTACTGCCTGCCCTAATCCTAATCGGCATTTGGTAAAATCTGCAAAGCTGTCTTATTCCCAATGTTAAATTTCGTGCAGTATTAGTTTTATACCCCTGTTCCAAAAGATGACTATGAAACTTTTCAATTTCCTTTTCAAATCTTGCAGCTCTATTACGATATTCAATAAGATCTTCACCCTCTCTTTGCGTCAAATCGTCTTTTCGCATTTCAAGAACTTCTCTAGGAGACTTACAGAACCATTCGCAAAACTTCTTAATCCCAATTCGATACGATTTCTTAGTGTTAGGGTTCGCAACTGAGTCTAAGTATTCCTTTACGCTCAACTCCATTCAACCACACTCCATTATTGACTTTTAGCATATCAAGATGTCGATTTTGCCAACTATGAGTATGGTCTTCTCCCGATATCCCGCAACTCCCTTTTTTCGGAAATCCATGTCAGAATTATGGGCGCATAAAATAAATGCGCGCGCGCAAAACCGACAAATGGCACCGCTATAATGAGACAGGTCTAATCAACGTCACAGAGTACTAAGATACATGGAAAGCATGTGAAGATAGAAGGCTTAGGAAGATCGTGGGTGAGTATGTGAAATACGTGAAAGAAACAGGATGATCATGCTAGAGGAACCGTCGCGCGCGTTAGGTCTTCTTGCACGCGTATAATAAATGTTAAAAGCTTCTATTTAGACTCGAACAATCTAATGGCGGATCTGTTGGTACTCGATACAATTTTGTAGTGATGCCCTTGCTTATGCGCGCGCATAAACCCCATCCCTCTATCTTCAGTAACTCCCTCAAACGCTTAGGAATAGTCACCTTTCCTCCCTTAAGCACCCGAGCAGCAAACTTCTCCATAACCATCAAAATAACAAAAAGTAATAATAAGTAATAAAAAGTTACCAATTCCCTCCCCCACACCCCACGTATGCAAAACCCTCCCAGACACACCACGCGCGCACTATCACAACAACTTCATCAACAACACGATTCAAGCAAACGTGACAGCAGGATACTCCAACTTCTGGAATAATACCTATCCCATCGAAGGCAACTTCTGGAGCAACTACGAAGATCAATATCCTGGAGCCGAAGATGTAAACAGTGGACCAAACCAACACCAACCTGACCTCGACGGAGACGACTTCTGGGACACCCCTTACGAAATTGACAGCAACAACCATGACAATCCTGCCAATAATCCCGGAAACTTCCATCACTGCTAATTCTACCCCTCTTCATGAACATCACTCTCCTAGCAGTTGCATTAACCAGAAAAAAAATCTCCCAAAGCTGAAACCAAACTCCAACTCTCCCTTTTTCTACCTACGAAAAAAGCAGCCACACCAACATCATTCAAATTGTCTTCTCCTGAGTACACTGAGATGAGAGAACCGTGTACAGAGACAAGTTTAAATACATCATTGAATCAACTGGTTGAACAGCGAGAAATAGAATTCCATGAGAATACTGGTTTTTCGTTGACAAATGCCCGGAGGTGTAATCGTATTGTCATATAGAGAAAGACGGGAAATGCACAAAGCTGTATGCGCGGATTGCGGTCAAGAATGTGAGGTTCCATTCAAACCTGACGGAAGCCGACCCGTATACTGCCGAGACTGTTATAGTAAAAGAAGACCCCCAAGAAGATACTAGGCTCACTACCTAAAATCCTTCGGTGCTTTTAAGCACCTCTTCCTTTTTTCATCAACCATTCTCAAAAGCCAACTCCTTAGAACCTGCAATTACTCAACAGTTTTCTCGCTTCAATCAGAGTTTAAATAGATTGAATATCATTTAGAAGAACAGCAGTGGAAAATACACTGACACGCATCAAATCAAGCTTCAAGGAGTAGAGATTATGCAGATAATAATTGGAATTTCAGGGGCAAGCGGCGTCACTTATGGCGTGAGGCTTCTAGAAACCCTTAGAGACCTAAAGGTCAAAACACATCTTGTCGTTACTAAAGCAGCTGAGAGAATCCTCGAATTAGAAACAGATTTCACAAAAACTCAACTGGTTTCTCTGGCAACATGCCATTATGACATCGATGATCTTGCATCCTCTCTTTCAAGTGGTTCCTTCCAAACCAATGGAATGGTTATTGCGCCCTGCAGCATGAAAACCTTAGCTGGTATCGCCAATGGGTACTCAAGTAATCTATTGCTGAGGGCTGCTGATGTCACTTTGAAGGAAAAAAGACCCTTAGTTCTAGTCCCAAGAGAAACCCCTCTGAACATAATTCATCTAGAAAACATGGTCAAGGTAGCTCAAGCTGGAGCCATAGTGTTGCCAGCTATACCAGGGTTCTACCACAAACCCAAATCAATAGATGACCTCGTCAACCACATTGTTGGTAAAATCCTAGACTCCCTCCATCTAGAACACAAACTGTACAAGAGATGGAAAAGCTAACCAAAAAACCACCTAGAAAAGTAATTGATCCTCACGGATTTTCAGCTACCTGGAAACAGAAGCCCTAAAAAGAGAAAAAGATGATATCCATTCAGTCTCACGTGAGGTAAATCAGTTTGCATTTAACTAGGGAAGAAGAGCAGATACTCAAGGGTGAATTCGGTGAAGGCACCCAGAAAGCCATGGAATTACTCGTAGCCATCGGGGATGCATACGATGCTCCAAGACTAATCGAAGTAAGTCGTGCCCATGCTGCTTCCAGCGGTCAAGAGGGAGACATGTATTTCGTCGAACTCTTAGCTAAAGGAGGCGCAACCTGCAAAGTACCCACCAGCACGAATCCTGTCTATGACATGGAATGTTTTCATAAAATATTCAAAATTTCCCAGGAAGAATCTGAAGTGGCTCGAAGAGTGAAGGAAGGATACAGACAGATCGATGCTATCTTGAGTTGGTGTTGCACACCCTACATAACAGAGAATATTCCCATGTATGGTGAGAACGTGTCTTTTTCGGAATCCAGTGCCACACCCTTCGTGAACACTGTCATTGGCGCTAGGACAAATCGGGAGGCTGCTCAAAGCGCCCTAGCCTCAGGAGTCATCGGCAAGACCCCCGAGTATGGATTATATTTTGACGAGAACAGAAAAGGCACTATCAAAGTCAAAGTTGAAGCTTCACTAACAAGCGACTTCGACTATTCCCTTCTGGGACAGTATGTTGGCAAACAAATTGGCTACGGAATCCCTGTATTCACAGGGATCCAAAACCGCCCAACAACTGAAGAAATGATAAACCTATGCGCCATGCTGAACACCACAGGCGCTATACCTATGTTTCATATTCCCGGAATCACGGTGGAAGCGCCCACAGTCAAAGTAGCTTTTGGAGACAACCCTCCGAAAAGCAGTATATCGGTGACTGATGACCACCTCAAACAAACACAGGAAGAACTTCAAACAACCAGTGGAAAGATTGATCTAGTCACTCTTGGATGTCCCCATTACACCCTAAAGCAAGTCGCAGATGCTGCAAAACGATTGAAGGGGAAAAAGATACATAAAGACGTATCATTTTGGGTCTGCACCTCAGCCACCGCAAAACTCTTGGCCGATAGAATGGGCTACACGGCAATTATCGAGAAAGCAGGCGGACATGTAGTAGGAGACACCTGCATTGACGAGCCATGTTGGCACAGCTTCAAGGATAAAGTTGGAATCACGGATTCTCCTAAATGCGCATATTATAGAAGATTCAAAGATGTCATGGTGGCGAAGTTGTCAGATTGTGTTGAGGCAGCCATTAAGGGGAAATGGAAATGGTAAACTCAACAACTCTGAAGTGCCACAAAATTATTGGTGGCTACGGAGAAGGTGAGGCTCTAGTCTCCAAGGAACCAATCTGCTTCTATCTCACAGATCCCAAGACAGGCAGGGTTAGGGAAAGAGGTCACGAACTTGAAGGAAAGAAGATCGCGGACAAGGTATTAGTTTTCTCTTCAGGGAAAGCAAGCTCAGTGGTTCAAATCGATGGCCTCTTCAAGCTTGCATCAAACAACCTCGCTCCCAAAGCATTGATCGTAAGAGACATTGAAACAGTACTTATTGTAAGCGCATTCATAGCTAAAGTTCCCCTCGTGGACAGACTTGGACAGGATCCCTTCAACACCATTCACACTGGCGATTTCGTGAAGGTCGACGCTGACAAGGGAAGAGTAACTATAATTAGTAAGACCTAGGAAATCCTAAGCTCAAGTGAGGATTCCCATTGCATGTGGCTCTAATAGGTATAGGCAGAGTTGGCCAAGCGACAGCCTTCGCTTTAGCACATGAACACTACATTGATGAATTGACACTAGTTGATCTTTCCCCGAAACTCGCCTGGGCTGTAGGAGAGGAAATGCGTCACGCTCGAGTAGGCATGCATATCCCAATTGAAGTAAATGCCTTCGAAAATGCTAGCGAAATCACTAATGCAGACATCATAATTGTTGCTGCTGGACAACCCGCAAAAGCTGGAATGGGAAGGCGCCCCCTAGTTGCAGCTAATGCTAAAATCATCAAAAGCTTAGCTGAGACGATTACTCCCAGAAATCCTCAAGCAAGATATATTATAGTCACAAACCCAGTTGATGCCATGGCCACCCTCTTCAAAAAAACGAGTAAAGCAAACTATGTGATTAGTAGTGGCTGCCATCTTGACACCCTCAGGTTTAGAGCTGAAATTGCTAAACACCTCAAAGCTCCATTGAATCATGTTGAGGGATACGTGGCGGGTGAACATGGAGACAACGATGTCTACCTCTGGTCAACCACGAAAGTAAGTGGTATATCCTTTGACGAATATTCGAGAGAAAAGAACAGGATCGTGGATAAAGAGGATATTATTAACGAGGTGCATGAAAACACTGAGGCCATTCTTGGGAAACTTGGGGGCACCATGTATGGTCCAGCTACATCTTTTAGGCAAATCGTGAGATCCATCGCGCTCAACACGAATAGCTTGATTTCCGTAGGAACCCCCTACAAAACCACGGAAATACCTGAACCAGTCCACATAAGCATCCCATTAAAACTTGGAATGAGCCTAGGACCCTCGATTGAACACGAGCTCACAACCCAAGAGAAAAAAGGATTGCAAGAAGCTGCAAAAGCAGTCTACGACACATACGAGATTGCTCGCGAAAACAGTACCTGAAAACTAGTAATTTCCATGCTGGTGCGTCCAGGTGGGCGAGTGGAATCTAAATTCACCTGGGAACTTATGTTTTTGACTCGATATAGGATACTAATCGTTTGATTCCTTCCTCGACTTGTTCATATTCCGGGGAATAGGATATTCTAAGACGTCCCTCACCTGCTTTTCCAAAGCCTGACCCAGGTACAGTCACAACCCTCGCTTTCTCTAAAATCTCAGCAGCAAGAGTTTCATCATTCTTCTCAAGTTTCGAAAAATCTGGGAACACGTAGAAGGCGCCCTTGGGAATTGGGCAGGAGCAAACTCTCAATTTCCTGAGTTCACTTGTAACTAATCCTCGTCTCCGATCATATTCCGCAACCATCTCCCGAACGCAGTCCTGAGGTCCCGTTAACGCAGCAAAAGCGGCTTTCTGGGAGATTATGTTCGGACATAAGGTTGAGTAGTAGTGTAGAGTACGAAGAGTGGATGATAGTTTTTTCTCAGCTGCCATGTAGCCGATTCGCCATCCAGTCATAGCGTATGCCTTTGAGAAGCCATTCACGGTTATGGTTCTACTCTCCATACCAGATATCGAGGCTAGACTGACGTGTTTCACATCATCATATACAAGTTTCTCATAAATCTCATCCACTAAAACAATCAAGTCATGTCTCTTCGCCACATCAGCTAAGATCTCTAGATCCTCTCGCGGATATACATGCCCGGTGGGATTACTTGGGTTACTTATCCAAATCATCTTCGTCTTGTCTGTTATCTTGTCTTCTAGCTTTTCCATCTCTATTCTATAATTGTTTTCTGCACTTGTGGGAATTGTGACAGGGTTAGCCTCTGCGAGCAAGGGGTCTTCAAAATGTGCAGGGTAATGTGGGCTAATCACTAATGCTTCGTCACCAGGATCCAAGAATCCTAGTGCAGCACTGAACATGGCTTCTTGAGAGCCAGAGGTTACTGTAACTTCTGTCCGGGGATCAACATCGATGCCATTCTCTTTCTCAAGCTTTTCAGCGATAGCCTGACGAAGTTCCCTTGTCCCACTAACCGCTGTATAATGAGTATACCCATCTTCCATCGCAGCCTGTGCAGCAGCTAAAATGTGTGAAGGTGTGTTGAAATTAGGTTCTCCCTGCTCCATGTGAACAACGTTCTCCATTCCGGCAGATAGCTCAAGCATTTTTCGGATAGCTGATGGCTTAATCAAACCGACTTTTCTTGAGGCTTTCATCCCAGCTCATACCTTCAGGTGATTTCTGACAGTGATAGCTTCCACAAACAGGATTAGAATGTTTTACTTAATTCTTCTCCCTTTCTCCGCTACCAGTTTTCCTCTTTTAAAGACTTTCTCAGCTAAATTGATACCATAGTGATATGGGAAATACTTGTGAGTTGGAGCGTCAAAGATGACTATATCAGCGATTTTTCCTTCTTCCAAGCTTCCTACTTCATGAGCTCTTTCTATTGAGTGGGCAGCGTTGATAGTTGACGCTGTGAGAGCCTCTTCCGTGGTCATTTTCATCTGAAGGATTGCTATGGTCATCATCATCTGCATTGATTCACACATGTTTGCAGCGCTCAGGTCAGTTGCTAGAGCAACGGGTAAACCTTTGTTAATGATTTCCCTCGCTTTTGCATAAGTGCCGATATAACAGAAAGGAGTAGTTGGCAAGAAAACCCCAATGGTCCCCTTACTCGTCAAAGCTTCGATATCCTCCTTTGGAGTGAAAAGTAAATGGTCAGCTGAGACAACTTCTAACTCAGCACCTAGCCTTGCTCCTCCACTGTGAGCAAGCCAGTCAGCGTGAATCCTTAATTTCATGCCATGTTTCCTGCCTGCTTCAAGTATTCGCCTTGACTGCCCTACATTGTAGTATCCTTTCTCGCAGAACACGTCACAGTATTCAGCCAGTTTTCTCCGGGCAATTTCAGGAACCCATTTCTCCACTATCTCCGTTGTCAATTGGTCAACTTCGTTTTCATACTCGAAGGGGATTCCCTGAGCCAAGAAAGTTGAGATCAAGTCGATTGGATGCGTCTGATCAAGAGTCTTAATAATCTCCAGTTGCCTGATTTCTCCCTGGAAGGTCATTTCATACCCGCTCTTAGCTTCTATAGTTGTTGTACCGTGGATAAGCATCGTGTCAAGTATTCGAGTAGTCTTCTCCAGCAGTTCTTCCGTGGATGTTTCACCTGTTTTTTTAAGGGTTGTAGGCATGCCACCTCCCCTAGCTTTGATTTCAAGGTATGGAATACCCTTTACTGCCATCAACTCAAGTTCCTTTTCTCTTGACCCAGCGAAAATTAGATGCACATGAGGATCAATTAACCCAGGTGTAACGAGTTTGTCGCTAGCATCAATGATTTTCACTCCTTTTTCAAGCTTGGTTAGCACAGCTTTTGTGGTTCCCACAGATGTTATTATTCCATCTTTGACTGCGACAGCTCCATCCTCTATAATGCCAAGAGTCCTTAGTTCATCCCCTGCTTGAGGTATGTGGCTTGTTCCCTTCAGGGTTACCAGTTCATTTGCACTCACGATCGCAAAATCAGCCTTCACGACCATATTTTCCTCCTTCCATTCCAAGGCTATACATCTAGGTACTTCTTTCTTTCCCATTCGTGAACTGTGACATTGAAGTCCTTCCACTCACTTGTTTTTAGTTTCAAGAATTTTTCGCGGAACTCTTGTCCAAAAGCGGCTTGCAGACACTTGTCTTTTGAGAACTCCAGTAGAGCGTCACCCAGATTTTCCGGAAGCATTTTTATACCTCTTTTAGTTCGCTCCATTTCACTCATATTATAAAGGTCTTCTTCCACGGGCTCTGGAGGGTCGATTTTTTTTCTAATGCCGTCCAGCCCACAGGCGAGGATTCCCGCAAACGCTAAGTAAAAATTACAGGAGCCATCAGTGGGTCTATACTCCAGTCTGGTTTTCATCTTTTTTCCAGGAGGGATCCTGATAAGAGCTGAACGGTTATACCTTGCCCACGAGATGTAAACAGGTGCTTCCCACCCTGGGACAAGCCTCTTGTAAGAGTTAACGGATGGGTTTGTTATAGCCACCAAAGCTTTTGCGTGAGCTAAAACTCCTGCAATGAATCTCAAGCCTATTTTGCTTAGACCAAAACTCCCATCTGGATCAGAAAATAGGTTTTGAGCCATCCCATTCTTTATGAGAGAGGTGTGGGTGTGCAATCCAGCCCCGAATTGACCGTGAAAGGGTTTCGGCATAAAGGAAGCGACAAGGTTCCTTCTAGCCGCCATTAGTTTCACGAGGAACTTGACAAGGTAAAGGGTATCAGCCATCTTTAAGGCATCCAAGTTCCCAACTCCCATTCCCAACTCCAACCCCAACTCCAACTCATACTTCCCAGGAGGTACCTCATGGTGGTGTTTTTCAACTAAAACACCCATGTTTCTAAGACCATCCACGATTTCAAGTCTTAGATCAACACCGAGATCTGCTGGGGGAGTTGCCAGATATTGTCCTTCGTCGAGTAATTTGATGCCACCATTTTCACCTCTTTCAAATAGGAAATACTCCATTTCACTAGAGGCGTAATATTTGACAGAGTTCCCAAGACTTGTCTTAGCGTTATCCATAACTTTTTTTAGGATAACTCTTGGGTCAAGCTCAAAAGGCCTATCGGAGTCCGGCTCGTAAATGCTGCAAATTACTTTGGCAACTCTATGAGGGAAAAGATTGGGTGGCAGTACAGCAAATGTGTTTACGTCAGGCATCAGCTTCAGGTCACTTTTGCTAACATCGGTCATACCGACAGATGAACCATCTATGTGTATACCACCTTCAGCTACCTTTAAAAAACTCTCAGCGGGTATCCAGAGAGAATGCATAACACCAGTTATATCTGTAAACTGCAACGCTATCTCTTTCACGTTTTCTCCGTGTATCACCTTCATGATTTCTGACATACGCATTCTAGCTCCCCTTCGATAATCGCTTCCTCTCTTTGTTTTTTTTCTTCGCGCAGTTTCTAAGGTTCTTCTCCTTTATCAACCTAACTTGTATTCTACCATCATCTTCAACCTCAATGATTGAGGCGTGTATGAGGATGAAGATTATAAGTGCTGAGCAATGGAACTATACTCAACCTGAAAGCAAGTCTTTGAGATTGGAGATTGAAAGATGGAGTTTAAGGTTAACGGAGTTTCAGTTGTAGACACTTTTTGTGAGACTTTTACAGTGCGCATTGCGAGGCTGCTTGTAACTTCTGTGAATAGAAAATGGGCTTTAGAATCAGCCTTGGAAGCCAAGGGCTTAGGCAGATCTGCAACTATTCCGCCGTCAGAAGCCTCGATTGAGACCGAAGCTAAACCTGAAGAAACCCCAGACGGTAGACCTGGTTTCATTATTCAATTCCTCGACAGGAAACCAGAGCGGCTGAAGGAATGGCTAATAATAAGAATCCGGAAGGGAGTTATGCCATACCCGAAAACCAACGTATTTGATATCTTGCCACTGGAAATGGCTGAAGAGTTCGTGGATATTGAAGGCACTATGATACAGACCTTCGGAGATGGATTTGAAAAGAAAGCCACAGTTTTTGGCAAGGAAGTTTTCAAGATACCTAGAATGGATGGTTACTTTCATGTTGAGAGACGATTTGGAATTACCAAAGGCGTAGCTGGGGGTATGTTCCTCATCCTTGCCAAGTCTGATGAAGCAGCTTTGAGAGCCGCGGAGATGGCACTTGATGGAGCCAATACAGTCCCACATATAGTCAGTAAGTTTGCGGCGTCTGGAACTAAAGTTGGAGGGAAAACTTACAAGGACACCATAGCGACAACCAACGATGCATACTGCCCAAGCTTATCACAAAACCCAGGAAGCAAGATCCCAAAGGGTGTGAAGTGCGTTTACGAAGTAATCGTGAGTGGACTAACCCTCAAGAATGTAAGCAAGGCATTGAAAGTTGGAATAGAAAACGCTACCCAGATTCCTGGAGTGTCAAGCATAACTTCAGCTAATTATGGTGGAAAGCTAGGTGGAGGAAAAATCCTCCTCCAGAGCTTATTTAAACGATAACCCGCGCACACATTCAGCAAATTCTTTAGCTTTTACGAAAGTGATTCTGGCGTAAGCCTAGGGCTATGAGTACTTTTGAAAAAATTTTTGAATAAGTTAGACAGTATGGGCTTGGGGAGTACTTATGCCCAGAGAAAAGTCCTGTGGGGCCGTGGTTTTCAGAGAAAATGCGGATCGAGAGTATCTCTTGCTGCATTATGAGTCGGGTCATTGGGATTTTGTGAAGGGCAACGTTGAAATTAGTGAAAGTGAAAAAGAAACAGTCTTGAGAGAGCTTCAAGAAGAAACTGGAATCACAAGAGCTGAATTCATTGAAGACTTCAGGGAAAAAATAACCTACTATTACCGAAGAGGAGGGGAGACAATATATAAAGAAGTCATCTTCTTCCTCATCAAAACTAAAGACCCGAAGGTAACATTATCCTATGAACATATAGGATTCAAATGGCTGAAATATCCAGAAGCAGTCAGAAAACTTACTTTCGAAAACGCTAAAAAAGTTTTACTAAAAGCACATTCCACTTAAGGAGCACACTCCTTTCCATTTAACCTGATGGAATTATATCTAGTAGGCTTTGGCAATGTTCTTGAGTATGCGCGTACATCCATAGACGTGTGGATATCATGGAATTTTACGTCGGAAAGACTAGAATTCTCATCATTAGGGGAGACATTACTGAGCAAAACACAGATGCTATTGTGAATGCTGCTAACAACAGCTTGATGGGTGGTGGAGGAGTAGATGGTGCAATCCATCGGAAAGGTGGTCCAACAATACTAGAGGAATGCATAAAAATTCGCGAAACCAAGTGGCCAAATGGATTGCCCACAGGTAACGCTGTAATAACAAAGGGGGGCAACCTAGAAGCTAGATATGTAATTCACACAGTGGGTCCCGTTTGGAGTGGTGGAGATCGAGGCGAACCAGAGCTTTTGGCTAGTGCTTATCGTAACTCCTTAAGACTAGCTGTCTCTAAAGGCTTGAGAACTATAGCATTCCCTTCCATAAGTACGGGCGCTTACAGCTACCCAATTGAGAAAGCCTCCAGAGTAGCCGTGAAAACTGTTGTAGAGTTTCTCAATGGAGAAGATCAATTGGATGAAGTCGTTTTCGTATTATTCTCTTCAGCAGCCTTCGACAGTTACAAAGATACAGCTAGAGAGCTTAAGAAAACATAGCAACTCAACATCCAACATTATATCCACAATCTGGAGTTGTCAATATTTTACCGACATTTAAGCTCTTCCGCATCTGTCCCCTTTCAGTGTGAGTACAGTCTTTGCCTTCTCGATTGCCTTTATCCAAGATTTCCTTAGAAATTCTACCCATGAGCACGATACAGAAGCGCGAATAAGATAATGATTAGAAAGCCCACTATAATTAGACCTAAAACCATCGGTTCTAAGAGTATGCTCTGGATTTCCAGTACAAATCCTACTGTATATTGGAAATCACCTAGCTCCTTTGTATTTCCTTCTGTGTCAGTGGCGGAAACAGTAAATTTTACTCCTGTACCCTTGGGTTGCCTTGGAATAGTTGCTTCATAAACTGAATCCTTTGACGTCATGGTCAATATGGAATACCCTTCCCCCTGTATCGAGTAGTTTAGTAACACGCTATTGACTAATCCTCTTGCACTAGCCACTTTGGCTGCGACAAAAACATCATCTTCAGCTTGGGGATTTCGTGGAGTGTATTCTACAGTAAACTCAATGAAACCCAAAGGAAAAACAGTCCAGTCACCATCCGCAAAGTCTGGTGGCGTCCAACCTAGAGGGTTCTGATCACCTGTGGCTTCAGCCCAAATCCAGCCTCCTCCTTTTCCATCATCAGGTATATCCCAGTAGTAATTGGCGTTTGGATACTCTGGAAGCCAGATTAGCAGCGCAACATGACTCGTGGTAAGCACTAAAGCTGCGTCGATTCCAGCCCCCAAATAGATAGTTGCACAGAGAAAAGCCATGTCTTCACAGTCCCCGACTGCAATAGTATTTGTGGATTCATCAAACATGTGAGCCATTTCATCAGCGTTCCATGCCCACTCGTTTTGGGCATGTCCATCCATCACAATGTTGTCGACGTCGTAACCATATTCCGTCCATCTCTGGACAAACTTTAGGATAGCCACTGCTCTACGTACTTCACTTGGATAGTTAATTCGGAATTGTTGTCCTAGACTGTAAGCTAGTTCCTGGTCTGCTCCCAGTGTTTCGTAGGCTAAATTCGGCATGTACCCCTTTTGTCCTCCATAGTAATTTCTATTGTAGCCCCAGCTATCGAACCAATCTTCTCCATTGAACGTAAATGTTGGAGGGTAACTTCCACTACTAGGTAATCCATCAACTTCTCCCAGCAAAGCAACCAGGGCTAAGAGAGAAATCAGTAACAGCATCTGGCAGCTAGTGCGTCCTATACAGTCCATTTGCGTTTTCCTCTCTAGGCCAAGGGCACCATTAAGCTTGCGTAGATGATTAGTCCCAGGAACACTTCATAGCTGAACAGGAATACGCCAACAGCGACAGGGGACCTGTTTATGTCATCTAAGTCTATTCCGAAGGGTGTCAGCTTAGCGAATACAAGATAGAAAAACCACCCAAAAAAAAGACTAACGGCGAAACTTAGTATTACAATGAGTAGTCGTTGGATGTTGAAAAATGCGCTAAAGACTACAGATTGCCCCAAGAAAAAGGGATTCACCATTGATCCGAAAACTGTGAGTCCTGCGAAAATTAGGAAACCGCTCACAAAAAGACCTGTGGCCAGTGGATCTCCTTTGATTGTTTTAAATTCGCTTATTTTTGTGGTAATGCGGTCTAGGCTTATTATTCCAATGTATCCTATGAGTAAACATATGAGGCTTGAAACAAAGGCTCGGATGAACCAGAGCAATAAGGTGGTCAGGAATTCTGTGCCTACAATCATCTCTTTTCACCTTAAGGGTGAATTATATTGAAGGGAGATAAATATAAGCGCGTTAAGAAAATTTGGTTTTAAACTTGATTTTCGCCCACGTAAGTTTGCTGTGAGCTTGGAAAAAAGTTACTTAGTGGATTTGCAAACACGATGTGTAATTGGATAATTGAAGCTGAGGCTTGATGCTTAGAATAGCTAAGGTCAAAGCCTTAATTGAGGTTTTGTTGGATGCGTACGCATCAAAGCTGTGGAGGAGATGTTACTGATACATATGAATCTATGGAAAAAGAGGTTGTGGAATATTATGGTCTTCAGATTTTAGGAGTCTTTGCGTAATCGTCATGTTATCGTCAGGTTGTTTTGAAGAACTTCACTTTTGGGGCTCCGCAAATGGGGCATTTTTCAGGAGCTATCTCTTCCACTGTGTTTCCACAGACGCTACAAACATAGTAGTCAACTTTCGCTAATTGAGCTCCTTTGTTTAGGGTGTCAAGAGCTTTAGAGTATAAACCTGCATGGATTTTCTCGACTTTATTAGCTACATCAAAACTCCAACGCGCTTCTTGATTTCCTTCATCCACAGCGGTCTTTAAGAATTCGGGGTACATTTTCTTATATTCGAAAGTCTCCCCAGAAATGGCTGTATGCAAGTTTTCTGAGGTGGATTTGATTTCTCCAATGATTCGAAGATGATTCAAAGCATGGATTGTTTCTGCTTCTGCAGCCGCTTTAAATAGCTTCGCGACTTGTGGAAGCTTTTCCTTCTCTGCTTTCTGAGCAAAAGCTAAGTATCGTCTATTAGCTTGTGACTCGCCTGCAAATGCTTCTTTTAAATTCTCTAACGTTTTTTCCACATTAATTCCATCCTGAATTATATTATCAGGCTAATTACGAATATAAACTATGAATGACAAACCTTACAGGAATCGTTAGTCTGAAAAGCTTGGGAATCCTGACGAAAAAAATAAGTTCAGAAACAGCGTAATATGACTTCGATAAGATATGAAGCATTCTGTATTCCCAATCCTTGCACTTCTTTTTTTTTTCTTTTCTCTCAGTTTCTCCCCATGTTTACTACCCTTCATGACTGGCGAGTCATTGGGAAAACATTAGAGTATCAGCAAGAAGGGTCCAACATTGACATTTTTACTCAAAAAGGAGGAGAAGGAAACGTCGTGGGGAGTCCGCCTTTTTCCCTCAATGATGAAGTTACTTTCTATGCAAAGGTCACCTACAGTAGCTTTCCAGAGCAGAACAAGTTTGTTGCTTTTCAAATCATTAACCCCTATGGGGGAACATATGTTCTATATGGGGAGACTAATGGGTCTGGAGTCGCTTCAGAGACGTTCCGTTTGCCTTCCACTGGGACCACGGAGAATTTTGGCTTCTGGCAAATCTTAGCAACAGTAGATGTAGCAGAAACTGTCGTCAACGACACTTTGGAGTTTCATGTACGTTTCAACCTCGCTGATGTTAATGGTGACTTGGAGGTTGATATTTTTGATGTAGTGATAGCTAGTTTGGCCTATGGTTCAAGTCCATCAGACTTAAATTGGAATCTCCATTGTGACATAACTGAGCCCTATGACTTCGTTGACATCTTAGACCTGGTGTTGATCTGTGGAGAGTATGGAGAACAATGGAGCAGCAACTAGACGCGCGCGCGAACTCGGAAAGTGTTCATCTAAAGGTATTAGGATCAGTTCTAACACCAAATGTTAAATAACTCTTGAATAAGTTGTAGATTTATCCTGTTGGCGGTTCCATGATACTCAAGGGCAGATATCTCATTGATATCCTAAAACGACGTAGAATTGACATCGCAGTCATCATCGGATGGTCAATTGCCATCGCATTGCTCATCATCAGGACCTACCAGATTTTCTACGATGAAAGCATTTTATTATCTTACAATAGAATTGCGTATCTTTCCTATGAGGGACCTACATTCACAGGACTTGATCAACTTCTTCTTATTGCAATTGGTTTTTTTGTGGGAATAATATTGACTGATATCAAAAGTGTCATATACGGTTTCTTCACTACAATCTTTCTGTCCTCTGCACTGGCAACTGCCTACGTCTTCAGGTACATATGGTTTGTTTTAGAATACGAGCGAACTCTGTCCCATCTTCCATACGGTTGGGAAGACGCAGTTTTCCTAGCAATAGTCAACGTATTCAGATTCATGTTCCCAATGGGTATCCTCTTTACTTTCCTAGGGATCATCATCGGGATCTTCATCCGAGGACTCCGTTAAGCCATGCTCCTTCGGATAACCATAAGCTTCTTGCCGAAGTAAAGATATATATATTAATCTTTGATATGAGAAATGCAATTACAAACAAAAAGAGTAGAAACAACAATGTCAAAAAAAATGCTTAAATTTCTGATCCTTGCTATTTTCATGTTGAGTTCAACAGTTATTACAGTAATTCAGTTTCAAAGAAACCTTGTTTCAGCTGCTGAACTCCCGACAAACATGCCTGCATTATTCTTAGATCCCTCAATTATCTCAGTTTCACCTGGCGAGACTTTCGTGCTGAGCGTTAAGGTGTTCAATCTGACCAACGCTTATTGGCAGACCGAGACGAAGTGGTTGGTTGGAGATGACCTAGGTAATTGGTCGAATTCTCCATTGTATACCTATTCTCTTGGTGGTCTCATTGGCATAGATGTTCAACTTGGATGGGATGAAACTGTGCTAAAGTTTGTGAGCAATGTTACTAAGATTCCTGTTGAAGATCACCCAGATGGCGTTCTTCATGAACCTACCTTTAAAATCATGGACGACGTCAACGAAACCCATGGTTTCCCTTGGCCTCAACCTGAAGAATCAAGGTACTGGCTTTCCTATCTTAATTTAGCTGCTCCACTCGCGAAACCTTTCAATGGTAACGGTACTATTCTTGAGATAACTTTTGAAGTGCTAAAGGAAGGTGCGAGTAACCTGAACTTTACAATGACAAGACTTTCAGATATTGATGGAGATCCAATCCCTCACAAGACTATTTCCAGCGTTTTCAGGTCCCCCGGCGCTCGCACGCGACTTGCCAAAGTTCAAGTGGGCTCAATCATAGACGAGGAATTCTTTGACCCTGCAATAGCAGGTGAAGATGTAAACGTCAGTTTGCAAGTTAAGAACGATGGAGATGTATCGGATACATATAATCTTACTTTACTCTATGACGACGTACAAGTTCAAAATGGTGCCTGGGTAGGACAAACTTTAGACCCAACTGATTCAGCATTCTACACCTATACTTTGATAGCAGCAGATTTGTATAGAGGAATCCATAATATCAAGGCTGACTTGAGTGTAATTCATAAAGGCGAGTTGGTTAGTGACACCGAGACAAAGCAATTTAGAGTGATTGACCCACCTCAGCTAGCTATTAACGGTCCTACTACAGCAGTAACTGGACAAACAATACAATTCGACGCTTCCCAAAGCAGCCACTCTGACCCTGATGGCACTATTCTTAATTACACTTGGAGTATCTGGGCTCCAGGTGAAACAATACCCCGTAAATCATATGAAGGTGTCACCTTCACCCACCTAATTCCAGGAAATGCTATTAATGGTACCTGGCGTATTGTTCTCTCGGTTAAGGATAATTTCGGTGTAACATATTCTGAATCCAGATCCTTGTCATCACCCTACCAGACAGAAGTAACACTTCAAGTAACAAGAGCAGTTAAGGGGATCCCATGGGACTTGGTCGTCCTTGGTGTAATACTCATCGCCATTATTGCTGTATCAGTTTTCTATATTCGACGTAGGCGCCGCTAACCATAAAATTTCTGACAGCTTAAATCTCTCCCCTAGATTCTTTTTTTCACTTCACCAGTAATATTCCTCTTGACAAATGGATTCCACTGCATGCATGTTTGTTTAACTAAAGAATTACCAATTATGAAAGACATGCGCGCACGCACCAATAAAGTATGTATAGAAAACTTACATCATCATTGTGTTGTGCATCGAAATATTGAGAAAAAAGGAGAAATAGGAGTTATGTATCACTTTTTCCTGAGCAGAATTATGATTGCTGCTATCGCTGCAATTGCTGCGAGGATCACTGCAGCAGCTATTCCTAGAGTTGTGGTTGATTGGACTTCACCCAGCGACGTTGCTATGTTATCTAAGGAGCCTTTTATTTCGGCTACATCCCCTGAAACTGCTACTACTTCACCACTTATGGATAGCTCCGTCTCAAAGGTTCCTATTGTTGAGCTGATAATAGCAACTGTTCCTTGAACATCAACTAGTGTGGCTTGGATCTCTGTTAGATTTACCTTAATTTCTCCAATGCCGGTGTTGATAGTTCCGATGTCACCCTCCATCTTGATGAGCTTGGCATTCCACCCGTCAAGGGTCTGACTAATGTGGAAGCTTTTGAGACTAGTTCCTGCTAAGGTAGCTGTTGTGCCTGCAACCGTCAGACTCGCATCAACAACCAGAGCATATGTGCCAGATGTTGCGTTTGTTGGTATAGTATAGAGTATAAGGTATATTCCTTTACTGACGGATATTATGTCTTCAGGGGTGAATTCTTTTAGTTGCATTCCATCGAAAAACAATGTTGCTTCTAGAGAAGCGTTGCTGCGTCTTCCAGACCTTGAAGTCAGTACATAAAACTCAGCTATTTCACCGTTGAAGTGGATAGTTCCTACATCAATTATCACTTCCAGGGGGACTATCTCCACGTCTACGTTCACTAGTCCACTAGTAGCATCGTTGTTGGCAGTATTCGCTTCATGAGTGATTTCGCTTGCATTTACCAGAATCACATAGTTTCCTGGAGGAACATTTCCGGTTTCCCAGCGGAGGTTGTATTTTTTGTGTTGTGTGAAAGTTGTTGGCCAGATTTGACCTCTCGCGGTAGTTACTGCCCCGCCCAATTGGAAAATCACTTCGGTTGTGGAGCTGTTAGCTAGGTTTTGTGTGATCTCAAGTTGGAATTCCACGTACAGATATTCATTAGAGAGAGTTATCGAAGGCATCACGATATCGCCAGATAAGGTTCCGGAAACGTTTCCAAGGAGGGTGTCAGTAAATAGCGGAGTCCAGTCCTTGATCAAGGTCACGGTTACTCCTTCAGCTTGGGGATCTGAACTGATGCTTTTTAGGATACGAACCCAGATGGTTGCGTTTATGGCATTGTCTTGAGTTGCAAATAGTCTCGTTACAAAGCGCCATTGCCCTGCAGAGAATTCACCATTAATGATTTTGGCACCGCCCAATAGGTCTTCTAGTATCCATCCTCCAGTTGACAAAGGTGTCCCTAATACCAAGGTTGAAGAGCTATTCTCAGTGTTTATCGTGTTCGGGTTTATTGTCCAGTTCCCTGAATCAGTTCCGACTCTAACTCTAGTATCATCGCTGGGGTTGGATGTCCCAGAGAGCAGTTTTCTAAGTCCATTATTTATGTTGTTCTCAGGGCTTGATTCATCTGTTAGCTCCCATTTTATTGGGATTATCTCACCTTGCATCGATTTGTTTTGCCCATTTAAGTTATCTTCTAGTATACTAGCTATTTTGGTCCATTCCGTCGCTGTGTGGTTGTAGTAAGCTGTCACATTGAAGGTTTCATCAGCATGTCCTCGATTTGCAACGGTAACTCCAACTACTACTTCTTCTCCCTGCTTGAAATCGCTACTCGACACTGTGATATCCATTAGATCGATGTCGCGGAGTCCCACGACAAAAACCTGCCACGTCCTATCTTGGCTTGTGAGATTCTCACTATCAGTAACAATGAGCATCACCTCGTAGTAAGGATTTGCTGATGGAGGCAAAGCCAAATACGTGTGGGTGATTGTTTTATTTGGGGTCTCTGTTACGTTGCCATCTCCAAAATCCCAGGTAAATTTCTCCACTTTTCCATCAGGGTCAGGATCGTAGCTCATGGAGCCATCAAATGTAACTATTTTGCCAAGAGCTGCTGGACCAGGGGGGTTTCCAGATGCTTTTCCAGGCCAAAATGTGAAGTCTGCTACAGGGTTGGGAATTACAACTTGAACTTCTGTTTGAGTAGCCTTGCTTTGGGAGCCTTCTCCTTGGTCGTCCAGAACTGAAAGTTCTACATGGTAAGTGCCAGTGTTCGCGTAATTATGGGTAATTACGGGAACTGTGGTATTCTCCAAGATCCCGTCTCCAAAATCCCAAAAATACAGAGAAATGTTCCCATTTGTATCTTGGTCATAGCTTGCTGTAGCATTGAAGACGGTTGATTTACTTACGACTGCGGGATCTGGTTGGAAATCGAATTGGGCCATAGGTACTTTTCCAACTCCAGGCCTATAGAAGTAACCATCATCGATTTGATGCGTAATATTTCGGCCGCTCCTGTCTGAAAGACTTGTCGTATCAAAATAGAGGCTGCATTCTCCATCTCTCAGCACTTGGAAGGTCATGTTAAAGATTGTACCGCTCCCATTGAAGGATGGTGCGTTAAGCGTAGTGAAAACCGCTTTGAATGTTCCAGTTTCATTATCAACGTGCGTGGGGCTAACCGCAAATACGGGATCGTAGAGAACTCCATTTGAATAGCTTTCAACAGGTGCAGTTACCACATGGTCCACATACTCCAATACAGCTTGTCCCCATCGGAACTCGATAGCGAAGCCATAAAAGTCAGTTACATTATCAACTTTGATGCTAACGGTGTATTCTTGGCCAATATTAGCGGTGCCATTTTGGGGACTTACGTAGACTTTGGTAGTAGCTTGTTTCGGAGTATAGGATGTTGATTCTAGGCGATTGGTTGACGAAATCACAAATCCAGTTAAACAGATGTTCACGAGTAATGCTAGAAGTAAACTACTAACAATCCGTTTCAACATAATGTTTCCACCGTGTATATCTATGTTCTTTGTTTTCTCTTTTTAAACTTGCCTCTTCATCACTTTTTCGATGAAACAAGCTAGCGTGGAGAATCCCGTTTTTAACTGACTGTATGGTAATGTTTACGTATTAGATGATTTTTTTCCATTACCAGACTTCCGCGTAGTTTCCAGCAGCGATGACAACGTCGAAAATATCTATTTTGGAGTCTCCGTTTATGTCATAGTTATTGTTGTAACCGGGATCTCCTTCTATTGTTGAGTATGCTCCTGCGATCATTACGATGTCGAAGATGTTAACTTCTCTGTTTCCATCAACGTCACCTGGAATTGTGACAAAAATCCATGATTGGAAGTTATTGTTTTCAAGCACTGTCTCTCCAGGGACTTGATGAGCGTAGACGTTAATTGTATAATTTCCTTTTTCATGGTTGGTAGTGTTCCATGGAAAGGTTATAGTTGTGGAATATCCACTCTGCAAAGTTATGTTTAGAAACACTTCAGAGATTGTTGTATTGATGTATAGAGTTACATTGAGTGTTTCGGTGTACACTCCTTGATTTTTAATTGTTGCGTTGATAATTACGGAGTACTCATGTCCGACTACATTTTTCGGGATCTTTACCTCCACAACTGCCATGTCATGTAGTGAACTAACTTCGATGAATCCGTCAATGAATGTGTTATCTATAATGTCAGTTTCATTTGTCACAACATCTGCTGTAGCGCTTATGGTGTAATTTCCGGTGAAGGTGGTAGTATTCCAGAGAAAGTTTAGAACTCGATTCGACTCTTCTGTTAGATTTTCGACCTTGGTTTTTCCAAGTTGGTTTGCATCAGCGTAGATAGTTATATTGAATGTTTCGGTGTAGCTTCCCTGGTTCTCAACTGTTATCTCTATGTTTACTTCCTGTCCTTGCATGACCGTGGTTGTATCAGTAGTCACATTTGTTACAGCTACATCATTCGGATGGATTAGATCTAGTAGTCCAGGGAAATTGCGGTCATAGCGACGGATTTTAAAGACGTTGTTAGTTCCTGGAGTTGGAAAAATATTGATGTATTCCCAGACAGTTTCTTTCTCATGAGTTACTTCGAAGAAGGTTCCGCCTCCATTGCAGATAAGGGTATTTCCGTTCGGTAACCGTTGGGCTCCAGATATGCCTTGTTGGTAGAAGTCGGTAGGATTGTCGGCTGTATAGATCCATGTCTGATTTTCAGGTTCATATGCTGAGCTGGGGATTAAGAAATAGCTTCCATTCTCGTTTACAGGGGGTATAATTTCGTCTATTGAGGAGTATGGTCCTTCGGGACGACCCAAACCGTTGTTGAATATTAAGATGTTTCCTTCTCCAGGGTAATAAGGTTCAATCCATTGAGCATCGTGTTGAGCATAGAACTTCTGATCAAGGGCATCTCCAGCTCCGTAAGTCTGAGGATTTCCCCATCGGTAGAGAAGGTCACCTCCCTTTCCACTGTTACCTCCATCAGGAGAGGCAGCTTCTTCCGTGGTTGTACTGTGATCGATCACCCAGATTTCATTGAAACCATGAACACTGAGTATGATCTGATCAAGTTCTTCATTATAGTCGATTGAGTTTATGTGATTCCAGTCAGCGTTTGCACGTCTGGTTACGAAATTGATGTCTATGAGTTCAGGATGGTCAGCAATAGAGCCGAAATTCTCTTTGGATGAATTGTAGTCCTGAATCAGATGATCCCATATATGCCACTCCCAGACAATATTGCCGCTGGTCGCATTCGTTGGTTCAACTTCAATGATGTGGTCCGGCCAGAGTTCTCCGTCTAATAGTAAGCCAGGGTCGCGACCTGCATCAATAGCTTCTTCAGCTGTTTTGTACTCCCATGCAATGATAAGTACATTCCCGTTAGGCAACATTTCTACATCGTGGTGTGGGTGATATTGACTGCTTGAGTATTCGAATTCCCATTCAACAGTATTGTTCCAGTTGATTATCTCAACAAGTCCACCAGCGCCACCACTTGCACCAAAGATTGGATTACTTCCTAAAGGCAGACGCGCAGTATGAAGGAGACTGCCATTTTCAAGAAGGTACACAACTAGTGCAGGAGGATACTGGCTTTGCCAAGTGTGAACGATTTCCCCACTGTTGTCAATTAGGTAAGTAATGTTTGACTGCATTGGAGCAAACAGAGTATATCCATCATAGGGGAGGGTGTCTCCAGAGTTTAAGTAGGTATTAGAATAGTCGGATGTGGACTCGTGTGAGTCGGTGTGGAGAAGCCCAACTGTGGGGGTCAGCGGAATTACTGTTAGGACGCCTAGAAAAGCGTAAATGATGAGGGTAGTTGATAGATTTTTTTTCATTGTACGGAATACCACGGATCAAGGATTTTCTTCCTCTATCGTGTGCTCCCTTGCTCGCGCGCGCGCATCTTGTTCTCTTGTGGATGAGTTTTTAACGTAAATTCTTGTCACCATTGCCACAGATAGTAATCCAAATATAGATACTGTCCAGGAAGTCAACTGAACAGATTCTATAGTTACTGTGCTTCCACCTACTAGGACTATAGGTTTGTACACTGCAGTATACATTGTTTGATCCAACAGGGTGATTGTTTTAACCCTGTTGACATTTCCGTCTTCAAGCCAGTGAGACCATGTGTATCCACCATGTGTATCAGGCATTATTACTGTGTGGGAACCTTCAAGCATCCACTCTGATTTAGGTGATGTCTTTGGGATTCCATCAATCGTGAAAGGTACGCCTGTTACAGGTGTTGAATCAATTGTTAATTCGTAGTAGGGGCCAACGTAGTGGGCTGTCATCGTAATGTTATTGCTCATTTTGATTGTCTTTGAACGAGTTGTGTTTCCATCGCCCCATTGGCCCCAGTAGTATCTGGAGGATCCCACAGTATGAATTTCAGGCATCTCCAAATCAACTTCTGTGTCTTCTTCGTAGGTTCCTATCCAGGTGGTCACTTGCGAACCATAACCAACTGTGAAGGTTACTGAAGGTGGTATACTGTTGATTTCAAGTGTATATTCAGGGGGGCTTGAAAGTTTAACTATCCAGAAATCCTGGCCACCTGCACTGGATGATGCTGTGAGTCCAGCTAAAACATAGCCTTTGTCACTTGTTTCCGCCACTGAATTTATAACATCATCATAGGAGCCACCATAAGTTTGATTCCACTCCATGTTTCCACCAGCATCGGTCTTTACTAACCAACCATCTTGGCCACCAGCTCCAAATGATAAAGTGAATCCCGCTAAAACATAACCTCCGTCACCCGTTCCTACTAGACTCGCCTCTATCACTGTATGTGCAGGGTCATTGCCAGCTCCTCCATAGGTCTGGTTCCATTCGTGACTTCCAGTAGAATCAACCTTAACTAGCCAAAAGTCTGCGCCACCTGTTCCAAAGGAACGAGTGCGACCAGCTAATGCATAGCCTCCGTCACCCGTTTCCACAACCGAATAAGCGTAATCAGAGTTGGGACCCCCATAGGTCTGGTTCCATTCGTGACTTCCAGTAGAATCAACCTTAACTAGCCAAAAATCCTCGTTTCCTGCTCCAAAGGACTGCGTGGACCCAGCTAAAACATAACCACCATCACCCGTCTCCACCACAGAACGAGCAGTGTCATCACCCAACCCTCCATATCTTGCATGCCACTCGCGATTTCCAGAAGAATTAGTTTTAACCAACCAAAAATCCTCGCCACTCGCTCCATACGACATTGTGGACCCAGCTAAAACATAACCACCATCACCCGTCTCCACCACAGAAAAACAGATGTCATCGTTGGCTGCACCAAAGGTTTGGTTCCATTCCACATTTCCACCAGTATCAGTTTTTATAAGCCATGCGTTTTGACCCCCTGCCCCAAATGAGCGTGTGATCCCAGCTAAAACATAACCCCCATCACCCGTCTCCACCACAGAAAAACCTGTGTCGCCACCAGCTCCACCATAAGTCTGATTCCACTCCATACTCCCAATCGCATCAGTCTTCACAAGCCAAAAATCTCTAAGCCCAGCTCCAAAAGAATCTGTGACCCCTGCTAACGCATATCCTCCATCACTTGTTTGAATGACCGAGTGAGCAATTTCCAAACCGCTTCCTCCATAGGATTGAGTCCATTCCATGACCCGTGGCTCCGTAGCCTTTATTCCCTGTATTGATACCATCAAGGCTAGAACACTGAGTAATACCACTGCTACGGAAACTAAGAATGCTTTAATCTTCATTAAAGTTCTCCTTTCTCACCAAAACCTAGCCTTGCCAAAGTAATAAACATTTATGAAACATACTTCTAGTTCATTCAGCGTGCACGAGAAGTCTGTATAAACCGAAAGTTGTTTCAATCTTATCCTAAGAGGACTATTTTTATAGTTGATGAAGAAGGATATTCTTTTAGTCTCGTCGAAGTAAAGGAAGCAGAAGGATTGAAAATCAAGACCTTTTGGACGATAATTCTAATTCCACTCCTGATTAGCACTCTAATATTGGCTTCACCGATCCATTTCGTGAAAGCTGAGGCTCAGACTATCTACGTTGATGATGACAATATTTCAGGTCCATGGGATGGGTCATTGGTGAATCCCTATCAGAATATAACAAGTGGTCTTGAGAATGCCTTAGCAGGTGACACTGTCTTCGTGTATGACGGCGTATATCCTGAGCACATCAATGTAACAAAATCAGTATCTCTTATAGGATTGAATCCAGCCACAACAGTAATAGATGGAAGCGGAGAGAGATATCTACCCATCATTAACATTAATGCTTCAAACGTTCTTCTAGAGAATTTCACTGTTCAGAATACATCAACAGCGTGGATGATGGGTTACGGAATATTGGTATGGCAAACCACCAACGTAACTCTGCAAAACATTTTGGTCACAAACTGCAACTATGGGGTTGTGATTGGCAATTCGTCAAACTGCAAGTTATTAGCGAGTACACTTGGAGATAATTTCGACACTGCCATCGTTCTCCGCAGTGGCAGTAGTTATAATCACATTATTGGCAATGATATTTCCGGAAATCTAGTTGGTCTTTATATCGCAGATTCATCCTCCAAATATAATGTATTCTATCGAAACAACATGATTAGTAACACGAACCACTATTCTATTTTTGGAACTTACACAATCTGGGACAATGGAGTAGAAGGTAACTATTGGGACGATTACTTCGGAGCAGACTTGGACGGTGACGGAATAGGAAATGTACCTCATCTTGGAGTCGACTATCACCCTCTGGTTGAACCTTGGAGTACTACAAGAGTATATCTTGTGAATCTTCACAAAGTTACGGTTGTATGTAACTATACAGTTGCCTCCTTCAGATACAACCAATCACTGAAACAGATTAGTTTCCAAATCACAGGTCCTTCGGAAGGGGAAGGGTATTGCAACATCACAATTCCAGAAGAGGTCTTGAGTCCTCAAGGTGGTTCTCAAAGATGGATTGCGATGTTTGATTCAAATCCTCTCAACTTCGAGAGCACCACCATTGGAAACTTAACATTAATTTCATTCAAATACACCCTTCAATCCTCGGCTACAACTAGTCAGGTCCGCTTACAGGTTGGCACATTGTACCCACCCACTGCAAACTTCATGTTCAGTCCTTACCCAGCTTCTATAATAGAACCAGTAAATTTCACTGACACATCCACGGACAGTCTTAATGGTAGTATAATTTCACGGCAATGGAACTTTGGAGATGGTAGCCCAATAATAGAGTCAAACGAGACTTTCCTCACACACCTGTTTGATAGAAAAATGTTTTACAACGTCACTTTAACGGTAAGGGACATCAACAACTTAACCCACTCTGTGACGAGAGTTATATTGGTGCAAAACTTGAGACCATCAGCAAATTTCACCTTCCAGCCAACATCACTCCTTGCAGGCTGGGAAATTCAGTTCAACGCCTCAAAAAGTCACGATGTTGATGGCGCCATTGAGAAATACAGCTGGAACTTTGGAGACGGTGCAAACATTACTTTCGTAGAAACGACCCCTTTAACCACCCACATCTTCGAGCACACTGGGATCTACAATACGACTTTGACTGTTCACGACGACGATGGAGCTAAAAACTCGGTAAGGCACTTGATGACAGTTGAGAAGGGACCGTCAATTCTCATGATTGAATTCCCGCCAACAGTTCAACTTGAAGAAACATTCTTGATTAACCTAACATTGACTAACAAGGCAGGTCAACCCTTATCAAACTCTAAAGTCAGCCTTTATGTGCATGGCGACTCTGCAGTTCAAAGTAAAAACAGCACAACAGACATCAATGGATTAGCTGAGGTAACTTTTTCGTTGAACACACTGGGAAACTATCAAATTGAAGGAGAGTTCTTGGGTGATTCTGACTATTTTGGAAATAATGCATCCGCTGCATTGTTAGTTAATCCATTGGACACACACATTTCCATTCAGCTTCCACAAAATAGCACTCAAAACCAGCTTCTAGTCATTGCTGTCACCTTGGAGGATGGAAAGGGAACTCCATTACAAAACCGTGAATTGGATTTCTACATTAAAGAAGGTGACACGTGGACGATCCTCGGATCGTCTTCCACTGACCAAGATGGTGACTCTTCACTAGACTACATTCCACAAAGTGTAGGAGTGATTACTTTCAAAGTTGTTTTTGAGCGCACTGAAATCTACATGGGAGCAACTAGTGAAGGTAGTCTCGAAGTTCTTCCCACAGGAATAGATTATTTGATAGTGGTGTTGCTTGCTGTGGTTGCAGGAGGTGTGATTTTACTCATCTATTTGATTCTGAGGAGAAAGTCTTCTCTAAGTGTGTCACCTCCCAGTTAGATATTATGATCACTCCAAAGTACAGGTATGACTTTCAGGAGGATTTTGTTGACGCGAAGATCGGGTCACATGGTTGAAATGTTATTAATCTTACTTCTGATAAGTTCGGGGTCTCAGGCGTTTAGAATTCCAATTGCATCAGCACTTCCGGTTGAGTGGATAGTCGACGACGACGGTCCAGCAGACTTTCGCAGTATACAATCTGCTATAAATGCAGCCCAACCGAGAGACGTCATTCGAGTTCAAAACGGAATTTACTATGAAAGTTTGAAAGTCAACAAGTCGGTTTCATTATTCGGGATGAATCGTGACTTGGTCATAATTGATGGTGAAAATCGTGGCACGGTCGTTTTGGTGTCCGCAGATGATGTTTACGTGAGAGGGTTTACATTAATGAATGGCAAGAATGGGACCTCCGTCATCGGCGTTAACAATTGCACAATAGAAGGTAACCTTGTTAAAAACAACATCGACAGGGGTATTTTGGTCAGTAGATCTCAAAACTCTATCGTGAGAAACAACATTGTGCTTGGTTCAAGATTTGGTTATGGAATAAATGCTAATGCCTCCACAGGGATTATCATTGAAGATAACGGCGCCACTGGCAATTTCTGGGATGGTATTGGTCTCTTGAATTCAACAGATTGCATAATCAGAGGCAACACAATAAACAATAACCAGGTTTTTGGGATTTGGATAGACTTTTCACGTGACAACATGATTTATCAAAATAACCTTTTCAACAACACTTTTCAAGTGTCAAGTAATACTCCATCAAATCTATGGAACAATGGTATGGAAGGTAACTATTGGGGAGACTACCAAGGTGCTGATGAAATGAGCGGCCTATATCAAAACGAATCAGGGAGTGACGGGATCGGAGATGAACCATATATCGTGGATGAGGGCACAGGACAACAAGACAATTACCCTCTATGGCTTCCATATGTTAACAACATCTATCTCTATGCCGACACTGAGCCTCCAGTCGCATCTATTACTTATAGTCAAGGGATACTGCTCGAGAACGAAACTGTAGAATTCCTTAGTTCTGGAAGCTATGACTCTGCAGGAAACCACTCAATCATGAGTTATCATTGGGACCTTGGAGATGGTATAATTGGTCTAGGTCCAACCGTCAATCACCGCTACATAAGATCAGGGAACTATACTGTAACCTTATCTCTCACAGACATTGCTGGAAACCAAGCTTATGCAACTGTTAGTGTCAACATCCAATCATTGCCTGAGGAAGATTTTTCTCTACTAGTGATCATTGGGATTACGTTTATAATCGTAGTAGCTGTAGCGATAATTCTATGGAGAAGACATTTATCAGCTCATTCGTAGCTGATCTGCAACTACTCATTCCCATCAAATAGAAGAGAAAAAAGAGATTTTTCGGAAAAAAGAAGAGGGGGTTAGATAGTTTTTGCTGTTACTCTGTATCGGTTCTTCTTTGCTAGTGCAACTGCGATGAGAGCGAAGAGCATGAATAGTGGCAAGATTATAGCTGATGGAAATTCTGGGATTATTGTGTAAACGTAGTATGATCCTGCGTTGTCTTCTACGGCTGGATTTCCGGCATTATCGTAGCTTGTGATTTTGTATTGCACGTAGGTTCCGGCTGATAGTCCCGGGATTTCTCCTTGGTAGGTGTCTCCTGTTGTCTTTTGCATTGTGACGTTGTTCCAGGTTTGTCCGCTGTCTGTGCTGTATGAAAGGGTTACGTTATATACGCCGCTGTCTGTGTCGGTCACGTTAGCTGTAATGGTTACTGTTTCGAGGTCGTCTGGAATCTGGGGGTCCTGTGAGACATCGCTTATAGACGGTGGTACTAGGTCGCGCGCGCGGGCAGTGTATGTTGCATTTTCTACTTTGTGGGGTAAGGGGACTGAGTAGGGTTTCCTATGCCATGGGCACATTGCCCGGTCAGTGTGTGTAAATCCTGCAAGGGTAACGATGGGTTCCATACCGAAGTATGTATCATTTGGGTCGTCGTTACATATCCAGGTCTTCTTGCTGACACCTATGTCTGTGCCTATGTCATTTACGATATATGTTCTGTTGCCTTCGTCTCCAACTGTGTCAATAAGGTCGCCGACTGTGAGGTTGCCGCTTGTATCGGAATCTGTCCATCCCACAACTGCGTAGTCTCTTAGGGATCTTGGATAGCTCTCATCCCATGTACTGTTCACAGGGTTGGAAAGAGTTGTCATGAAGTTAGCGTAGCTGCCGTTGAATTCTATATATCGCGGGTTTGGGTCTGGGGGTGCGTTGTAATCAATTGTACAGAAGGATGCAGCGGTATAGTTTATGTAAATGTCTGTGTCATCTGGCCACACCCATGAGCCACCGTAGTAGCCACTTGCCCACCAGCTCTCAATCTCTTGTGGATAATTCTCGTCGTACCAGAACTCATTCCCTGTTGCTGGGTCAAGAGCATAACCAATGTGCCTAGCATATCGTGATGTGCCGTTGGGCATGACTAGGTACACGCTTTCAAAACCGCTAGCAGTGTAATTGATAGCGGGCCATCCTAAGTCAACGTTTGGCATTGTGCCGACAAATTCGTTTTCGATGCGTATGTCAAGGTCGTTGAGCAGGTCTATTGTTCCATCAGGGTTGAGAATGAAGTCTACGCCTTCAGTTAGGTTATATGATGCGCCTAACCCTGACTGTGGATTAACTTCAAAGTAGTTGACGTTAACCGCGGGGTATGTCAGTGAAAAGTTGCCTGTATAGTATGGATTGCCGAGTCCGCTTGATGCGCCGCTAGTGTGCACAAACCCAGAAGGTCCATCCATAGCTAGCCAGTCAACGTCTTGTGTAGGGAAGGGTAGTTGGGTTAAGTTTAGTGTGCCAGTTATGTAGTCTAAGTTGTAGTTGAAGTAGAAACCGTCTGCTCCTTCTAAGAGTATTTGGTCACTGGGACTGAGCTCACCGTCGCCGTTGTCATCCCAGGCAGTTGCTGTGTAAGGTACATTCACACCAAAGCCAGGGGTCAGATTGAACCATTCAGTTCCAACAGGATCTGTGATGTCGATGAGTCCACCGATAGAGTCTAATGTATTTCCTCCAATGAAAGTTATTGGATTTTCCAAATAGATGGGTTCTGAGGGTACGGGGAGAGTATCTGATTCGTAGATGGATTTGAATGTGATGTCGAACAGTATTCCACTTCCATTTGGAGGTGTGTGTGGTTCCCCATAGCCTAAGAATGCTGCGTGAACAGTTCCAAGTGTGTTGTTGATGTCTGATGCGACTGTTAGGTTTGATGGGTAGAAGGATGAAAACCAGCCATCTGGATCGATGGTGATGTCGGTTGCTTCTAGTAAAGTGGTGTTGAAGTTGACGTATACGTCGAATCCTGCAACATCCCAGAAAGCATCCAAGTCTACGTCACCTTCGCCCATCAGATATACGTCTGCGGTGAAGGAGGTGTCGAGTCGGATGTCAGCTATGTTCTCGGGCATCAGTTTTATCAATGGAAGGGGAGGATATGTGAAGGGGAGCGCGGGAACCGTTACTGTGGCTTCTACGATTTCATGGGGGATGTTACTTGCAGATGGATCCGATACGTCGTCCCTTGTAAAGACTAAGTCAAGTATTACGTTTGCTTCTCCTTCTTCTTCTTCAGGTTGGTTAATGACCTCAAATGTCATGACGAATACTGTTCCGTTACCATCGAATTCCGTTCCTAGACCAAGTGAACTAGCTGCAACCCCATATGTGCCAGCTGCAGTGTTTACTTCATTCATAAGCACGAGAAGGCCTAATGAACCCTCCCAAAGTATTCCCGCGTAAGGACTTGGAGGAATTGGTGTGGGATAGTCTTCCTTTGGGAAGGTTGTTGTATGGCTTGTGTAGTTTAGATATGTGGTATTCCATCTAATTCGGATGTCAAAAGCGTAAAGGTCAACAACTTCTTCGATTACTACTGCCACAGAGAAATTCTGGCCGACTACATTCCCTGGGTCAAGGTCGATGGAAGTTGGGAGTATCTTGAGGGTTGTTGGTCCTTGTGCCCTTGTAGTTGGAATTAGTGTTAGAGTTGAAAAGATAGATGCGAAGAGTGTTAGTGTAATCAATAATGTTAGACAGTTACCTCTATTAATAAATCGATGCGTATCGCTTTTCAAATGTTTTTCACCTAAACGGCAAAAATGTATAATTCAATTTGTATTTTAATTTTGCTATATAAGAATCCACATATGTTGCACGTTTCAGACTAACATAATCGAAAATGCTGTCTGCTTAGATGTTCACCATGTGGTGCTTGTGTTTTTCAAGAATGAAAGGTAGATCGCTCAAGAAGTGGTTAATCAGATTGAACAAAGAAGATTCTAAGGATTATATTGCGCTCCGTAGTTACCTGCTGCAATGACTGCGCGCGCGTAGTGTAGAGGAAGCTTCTGTTAACGTCAGACCATTCCATATCAAGAATTGTTTGACTCTGTAGCGTGAGATTTTCCCATGATGAGCCTTCATCAATCGACTTAAGAATCCCACCTGATGATGCGGCATAGATGACAAGGCATTGAGAACCATTGAAGGAATCCGAGTCAAATAGGAATTTGTTTCCATCCACCCAGCCATATTCTCTTTTTCAGCCAATAGGACCTTCCCAAGTGTAGCCACCATCCAAACTCCTGTAAATACCATCAGCATAATCAGCCCTGTAAACGAGGGAAAACTCAGACGCTGCCAACAAAACAACATCGGGGTTTTCTGGGTCTGAAACGATGGAAACTCCGCCCTCAATTCTCAGATCTTGACCTACTGGAAACCAGGTGTTTCCTCTGTCGATGCTCTTCCAGACTCGTGTCGTATCTGTCACAAGGTACACCTACGATAGTACGTAAGTATTTATATGCACGTTGCACAGTAGCAACCGGGGTTAAAAGTGCAATCAGTGGAGAAGTGGAAGAGCCGATTAAGCAGTGAAACATCCATTAACCGTTTACCCATACTCTTACGATTCTTCAAACATGTTTCAGTAACACCTGAAGAGGCTGTGCAGTGGCAACTTGAGCACCCTAGAGATTACAAGTTTATAGATGCTGCTTTCAATTATTTGAACAGCGACGTTCATCTAAGCAAGAGCACTAAGCGCAGCCGGTACTACATGATTCGCGGGTTCTTTAAGCGGAACCGTGCACCCTTACCTATAGATGAAAGGCCCAGGTTCCACAGTGACCGAGCGCCCGTACATGGTTCAATGAGCGTGGATGATCTCCGCAAGCTCCTATTATCCTGTAACGTGACGTACAGGGCTATTTTCCTAGTGATGTTTCAGGCGGGTTTAGGGTGTGAAGGGTTACTGCATGTTAATGTTAATGAGGCTGACAGTGTACGTCGCGCTTTAACACATACGACGCAACTCATACGTTTGAACCTGCCAGGGCGCAAACAGAACAGGAACATACACCCATACTACAGCTTCATAGGATCAGACGCGATCACAGCTTTGAAGCGACACTTACACGCTCAGAGCTACATGAAAGACACGGTGCTGTTCAGAACAGAGAAGGGCCCGCCAGTAACCCGCACCAGCATAGAGAATTACTTCCGAAGCCATGTGATTCAAACCGGCTTAGTCAAGCGGAAAACACCCAAGTGCCCCGAGTGCCAGGGTGAAACCGTGCGCAAACGACAAGCCCAATCACTCAAATACATCTGCCCCAATTGCACGCGCGTGATTGCACCAATCCTGGATAAGCATGTGACAGGTGGAATCAGGTATGGGAAACACCCGCATGAACTACGCGACCTATTCCTAACCGAGTGGCATAGATCGGGCGCTGATCTGGCAGCTGGAAACTTTATGATGGGCCACAGTATCGATCCTTTAGGGTATGATAAGATTATGAAGGATGAAACCTACGCTCGCAGCCACTACAAGCGGGCCCTACCATACCTCAACATCTTATCAGAGGAACCGCGTAAGGTGGATAAGGAAGAGTTGGAGATGGAGCTTCAGCAAATGCGCAGAAAAATGGATGACATGACACGGTTAATGGCTGAACTCTACAAGCGCGGTAAGTCTTAAAATGATTAAAGATGATTAAAAATAATGAGACAAATTGAGACACTTAGAAGCTTGTGGAATAGAAATCAAAGGAAAGAATAAATGGCTAACGTTAATTCAAAACGCTAGCAAATAATGTAGCTGAAAAATCAATTTCATCTTGTCTACCTATAACGCCCAGAGAACAAGCCATAAATAGCTATTTACCTATTTTAGAAATCAACATTCAGTAGTCGGAAGGATAAAATAGAACAGAGAGAATAGTATAGGTGGGAGCAAATGGCACTTATAGAAATAAAGAAAGCAACAGACATTACTTTCGATAAAAAGCTACTGGAAAGATACGATAGATTACGAGAAGATTATTTATGGATTTTTGCCACTATAAAAAAACTACGAACTAAATACCCAAACAAATACATTGCTGTAAAAAACAAAAAGGTAAAGTATACTAACGGTACCATTGAGAGCATTATAGAAGAAATACTACGTTCTGATAGAAAAGTAGAAGATTTTGCCATAGAATATGTTGGGGAACATCCAGTCAACCTTCTTCTCTAGGATGCCCAATGTGTGCAAATAATCGCCGATTTGGATGACACCCGCCATGCTCACATATTTTCAAACATTATGTGTTCTCAATTTAGTGAACCCAAAACTATACATTTAATTGCCGACACAGGAAGCACAAAAACAACGCTATTGAGCGACGACGTTACAAGACTAGCTTTAAATTGTAATAGCCTACAACTTACACCTATCCCGTCCCTTACAGCAAGTGGATCGGTCACACCATATCTATTACAAAACGTTGATTTGATTTTTAGAGCAAGGTATGGTTGGTTAAATCGAAGCCAAGGGTTTGCAGTTTTCCATCTAAACAACATTCAATGTATGCCACCTACGCAACCACAGTTATTGACTCATCAGCGTATACAACATGCATGTAGTTTACTTGGGATGGATGTGTTAGGGCACTTCCAAAATTGGAAGTTTACTGAAAGAACATTGATTTTGAAAACAAAATAATACCATCCGACGAAATTTTACAAGGTAAGCGAATCGACGAAGATTTAACAGTATCCTCCGGAACTGGGGGAAACATGGACAGTGTTGACAATGGTATGTCGTTAAATGTCGTTGATGGTATGTCACTAAATGGCACTCTCTGAAAAACGAGACAAATTGAGACACTCAGGGAATGTCCACTTATGTCCAAAATGTCCAGTTCAAAAAAGATACATTGGAACGATTATTCTAAAATTTGGGAAACCTACTTAGAACGCGCGTACTTCTCATACTTAAACTTAAACTCGCAACACATCATATAGAAATCCTCCAGGGGAATATTCAACTCAGTACGAAAGTAGCCAGGGGTTATCCTGTTATGCTCAATCACCGACGGCTCCCTACTCCAAACATTCACTATGGCTTCAGGGCTGAACTTGTAGGAGTCTTGATGGAACTCAAAGCATACTTGGCCCGATAATGATAGCTTATCCGTGTTATTCGGCATAGTCGTACTCACATTCACGGTTCCACCATAAGTGACAGGTTGAATCGTCAGCCCATTCTTGTGACGGGGACTCATAAGAGCCGTCATTTATTCCGCTCCTTTTTTTCCGACTCTCCAAACATATCAGGTATGCTCTTCTTTGGACGAAACTTGTGTGTGCTACCATTACTCTCTCTCTTCTCTATCTCTAGTAGTAGTCTCTCTATAGTCTCCCTGTTTATCCCCAACGTCCTGTGCAGTGCTAATAGGTGACACACACAAATCGTCTATGGACGACGTAACGTCGTCGTCAACTCTAACAACCTTCCTTAAAACCTCTCGTGGTGGGGGTGCAGGGGGAAAAGCCACATCAACAGTATGGTAAGGTAACGGAACACTCTCATGAAATAAGAGAACAGTGGTGGTGAGTTTGAAGTTCTTAAACTCGGAGCTTAACTCAATGTAGCCTCTCTTCTCAAGGTAGCCTATCCGACGTTGCATTGTAATGGATTCCTGTAAAACTTTAGTGTAGCTTGCACACTTCGCAGGTATGGTGACGTTGATGGTTTTCTCAATACTCTTCTTAATTGTTTGAGGCCTACCGATGTAACCTGTGATTGTGCGGTAGTCATCTGTTCCAAAATAATCCCAAGCCTCACTAAGCAGCAGATCATAGTTCACTGTTGTTCTAAACCCGCCGTCGAATAGGTACTGCATAAATCCGCAGCTACGCTTCTCTTTGATCCCGGCTCCTTTTAGATGTCGTCGGGTTTTTGGTTCTGTGGTGAAAGTCGATAAACTTTTAGGTGTTGAGTGTGTATTTTTCATTGGTGTTCCCGCACCATTCTTTTTTCCCCCCATTCATCAGGTAATGCCTGTAATACAGCGTATGCATCTAGTTACTTCGTTTCTTTTGGGGAGTTGACGACGTAACAAACAAACTTGCCACCCTCTGATTTCCTAGCTGTGAAGTACAAGTCTTTACCCTTACCACCGCTTCGATAACGCTTTAATGCTGTACGTACCGTGCTCGGTGACTTGTCACGAAGTACCAACGCCTTACTTCGCGGGATGTTGCTGAAGATACCATCCCATTTAGTCTTTTTAGGAACAGCTGGTACATCCTTCGCGTCAATGAGTTCAATATTGATTTCGTTTCCACTCATTTTTGTTCACTCTGATGTATGTTTAAACACATATATAACCGTTGCCGGTATTTAATACCCGCTCCACTATCCGCGGTGTCGTTGCATATGTTTTGCATGCGCCGCGCTGTCTCGATAAAACTAAACGAAAGATTTATGGGTAATAGTTCATTTAAAAGAACACATAGCGTAATATCCTGATGACTCCCATGTGCGTGCGTAGTGAAAACCAAAGTTAAAGCAATTGGAAAAAGTGTGTTGTTTGAGGATTGAAGGGATCAACTGAAGATCAACTGAGTGAGGTTCTCAGCGAGTGCTTAAGCGAGGAAGGAACTGACGCTTCTTTAATGACTGACCTGGACCTTCAATGCTTTCAGCTTTACGGGGAGCTACGCTTGAAACTTAGCAAGAAATACCCTAACCCAATCCCTATAGCTGAAAGGGAAGATCCTGATGACTCGATTGATATTTCGCTGGCTAGGCATGATGTTGACGGACGTACATTTATGCGCAGAGTCATGAAGGCTCACAGCATGTTTGAACGAATACGAACCCTTCAAGACTGCTGCAGCGAATATGAGAAGAAGGTGGTTCGCGTGTATGTGCGAACCGCGCGTAACTGGAACATAGCTACAGGTAAAATGCACAAGGCCTTCCTAGACAGTGACCTGTACGAGATTGTTGAGTCATACTTCAACATACTCCGTAAACATGGTGTATCAACACCAGAAGAACCGTACTATTTCCTAAGTCCTGAGCGTAAGCGACGGGTTGAGCATGAAGGTCGCATGCTTAAACGCACTACGGAGATGGGTGAGAATGAAATCAAAGTTTCAATTCTTGAGGCTTTAACGTGAATAAAACGGTTGCTAGACGCTTAGATTTCCTGAAGATGGAAGGATTAGGCTTCTCTCTCTGCGAGATTGTGAAGGTTCTGAGCGAGAAATACCGTAAATCTGCGAGGTGCATCTACTATGACGCGGAAACCCGGGGAACCTGGCAGCCTTTATTCACTCAATTATTCAATTTAGATACAGCTCGGCTTGTGGTGGTGAACCGTTATGAAACCATTTATCGAAAGGCAGCGTTCATGTTTACAGCAGGGAAACCTGGTGAGAATGTTTCTGCGTTAAAAGTGATGCTGGATGTCACTAAGCAGCTCAGTGATTTAATCGGGTTAAAGCCTCCTGAAGCTGTTAATCCGGTTACTGAAGAGGATTTGGAACGCGCTGAAGCATTAGCAACTCAGCTTATGAGGGTGAGTTGAGTGGTTTGGAATACATGCGCACGCGCGAGTTAAGATGCTGGTAGTCCATCCATGACTTCTATGAGTATGTTGATGTCTTTCACATATCCTGTTGTTTCACAAGCAGATTGGAAGGTAATCGTGTAGTTACTTTGATTTGGAAGCAACATGACTCGATTGCCCCCGCCCCAATCCCAGTCGAGAACCATAGGTGCCCATTTGTAATTAACAGTGTGTAACCAAGCATATGTGATTGTATTTTCGCCGTTTATGACTATTCTATACCTGAGTCCACCTGAAGATGGCTCAGACCGATATTTGAAGTAGCAGCGGATTGATAGTATAGCGTTGTTTGTGCTATTACTGGGTGTCCAGACAAAAACTGCTGCATCTGTAAATTCGACGGATGGTGGTGGGATTATAGTTTCGTTTGGTTCATAGAACCTTATCCATTTCACCTGGTCAAGTTTTGCCTCGTTGGAATCTACTCTGTCCAGGAGTTCAAGCAGTAAATCAGTTTTATTGATTGCTGTACCATTTGTTCCGTAAGCTCCCGCAACCTTCACCACATCAAAAATATCTATCTCGCCATCATCATTGACATCAAGCCATGGGTCATACTCGTTGGCAGTTACTCCCACAAGTAGGAATGAAGCTATCAGCACAACTGATAATGTAAACGTAATAAGTTTCATAATTCGTTGTCACCTCCCTTCCCGTTTCTCCTTATGGTGACTCGATTGTCGGAGGTTAGATTTAAGATTGATGAAAGAAGGTAGAAATGTTCTGGAGCATAATGCATAGTTTCACATTTCTGACTTCTACTCCACTTCAGTGCATCACATATGCAATCGCTGTGGAGGTTTATTCTTCTTGATACCAGCTTTAGTTTTCATTTGATAACAAACAATATACGCAGTGCATGTGTTTATACTGGAATAAGCGAGTGGGGGAAACGTTTCTTTTGGAAACTCCCTAAGAGGGGAAGGATTCCTTAACCCTTTCCTCTCATTTCTCCCTCCTCCACTCGTCTCCGTCGATTCAATAGTTTTGGTTGGAACACCTTGACGCCTGCGTGGATATTCCCGGGAATCATCTGCTTAATAGTCGGAATCCTTGCATTCTTCACAGCTTCTGAAATCGAAGCGCAAGTAGGACCCCTTCTATTCTCATTCGTGGTACTTACCTTTCTTATCACTGGAACAGGTATGATCATAGCAGGAATCGTTAGTTTACATCACAAATAGATGATGGATTTAAGATTGTTGAAAGAAACTTCTATTCAAGAATTAGAAAAATGTTCTAGGGCAGAGAATTAAATAGCTGACGAGTTATGTTCTATACTGGCGATTAAGGGTGGAGTTGAGAAACTTGTTCGAGGGAAGAAAAACTTGGGTATTTTGGCTAGGTCTGTTAATTTTTGGTGCGGCGATTATAGTTCTTTTCTGGTCTATGTGGTATCTATATATTTATTTCATAACCTATACATGGTATACGGTTACTAACTTGGGTAATTTAGTTCCAATGACTTTCGGAAGCATTGTTTTCATACTCATTGGACTCTATATGATGAAATCGGGTGCAATTGAGGAAGAATCTGCAAGTTAGTTGATGCAACTAAACTCAGAAAAAAGAGGAGGGTTTACTCAAGGATTGCCTTAAGGCCATATCGCTCCTTCAAGTCTTCTGCGTCGTCGCTGAACAAAGCATTATTCTCCAGGTTCTTTCGGAAGCTAATGGGGATGCATTTGAACCCCATTTCACAATTTGAGCGTGTTTTAGGAAAAATGTATCAAACTGAACATTAGTGAAAGCGATACGTTCTAGATAGGACTTATATTACAGGAGCATGCAAATGAATGGTTTGATTCACCATGCATAAGAGAAATATTTTGTTGACTTTGATTTCAGTGTTCTTAATGTCTGGAATGGTCGTAGCATCCATAGTGGCTCAACCAAGAATAGTAGGTGTAAGTGTGGATGACTGGATTGAGTTCGGTGACATTACTGTTAATTGGAGTTCTAATGATCCAAATGCCACATTCCCTCCTCCTGCCACAGAATGGTTGAAGGAAACGAATGAGACAGAATGGATGAAGATGACGGTTACGGATGTTTCCAGCCCAAACATTACATTTCAAATCTTATCGCACTATAAGAATGGAACGGAGGGAAGTTATGGTGGGTATATAAACATAGACACTGGAGACAATACAAATGGCACTTTCATGGCTATTTCAGCGAATCTTCAAACAAATGACACTATATACTCTTCCGGACCCTACTCCTCTTGGAGAATAAACGAGACTATATCCAGAACATACCCAGATGGTGTGAGAGAAACAAATCACCTGAACTTAACCTATGGTCCATACTCATGGAATGTTAGCGAAATGCAATACTATTACTACTACACTATGAATTTCTACTGGGACAGGGCAACTGGGCTTCTTGTAGAAGATTACTTTGAAGAAATTAATCAAACAGGAGAGTACATAACAACTTGGTCAGAGTTATCGAGAACCACCAATTCAAATGTTTGGGTCATACCAGAGTTTCCCGTATGGTCTTTAACACTACTCATGTTAGTTGTACTCACAGCAACCATAGCTACCATCAAACAAAGACTACTGAAAACACCAATCCACTAGGCCAAGGGAACGCACTCCCCTAACCTACCCTCTCTTTCTCTGCAAACAGAATCTTCTTCTATGATGGTGTTCATGTGAAGCCAGTGCTGATAACTATCATTTTGTGGTTCCGCGCGTGCTCGCGTGGTTAGCTGCCGGGTTCCTGATCCTATTCAACGTGGCCCTGGCACTATGGATCCGTAGACAGCGACACCATTAACGAAAAACTTGTTTTAATCTGAATTCATGTTTCATAAGACTCTTTATGATTATTGGAGAATGTATCATTTGATAAAGAGGTGAAAATTGTAAATGCCTTTCTATTGGACTTGGCTGAAAGTAGATCGAACGAAAGCAACAACCGCTACAAATGCACTAGCTAAGCTGCCAAAGAAATCTCCGAATCCAGGTATCAAAATCTACTATGTCGCGAATGTTTTTGGTGAATGGGACAACTTTGTCTGGTTTGAAGCTGATAACAATAAACATGCAATGGATTATGTGCAGAAAACTCTCACTAAGATCCCAGGAGTAACTTATACTTCTACTTACCCCTCAGCTCCTATACGCGAATACTATAAAGACTGGAAATAAACTGGGAATTAAGCCAATCAATCCTTTCTTTTTTTTCCCGCTGCACTAATGCTCCGCAGGTAACTACACCTTTAACCAAACCTGATTATAATCGGGAAAAGGATAGGGTAAACTAGCTAAAAACCACTCTTTTCCACATGATTTGCTACAGTCAACTAAATGTAGAGGCTTTTATAGCATGGAGGGCAATAGTAACGTGGCCCGCTTGATGTCATGTGGCGCATAACTTCATCTCCAACCCGTAACACACGGTCACATTTAATGTGGTGACACTTCACCTGGCAGTCTTGCACAACCCTGGTTAAGCTGTGTTGACGTAGCACTAGACGCTGGAAACTAGGCATACCAAGTATATATGTGAGCATAATCACATAAAATTATCGGTACACTTCACAATAATGCGACGTGTCACAAGGTATAGAATGTCGGTATCATTTCTACTCCAGTCAAAATCATGTACCCACTGCATGCCTTCTCCTCCAAGGAGGTTGTTCTCCTTCTGCCACTCATTTCTCATAGAAAATTGCTTCCAAATAATATCCTCTGGGTTTAAGCAAGCTTGGGGAGCATAGGTGTTCTCAATATTTTGGACAGGGTATATGCAAATGATCCCTGATTTGACTGAGTGAGCTCGAAGGATGGGAGAAAGGAAAACCATTATGAGAAGCAGGAGCATAAATGTAATGGTTTGCCTCCTCATATTCTCACACAGATGTAAAACCATCTAGATATATTATCATTTCTGGGAGCCTGCATGTGTTCTAACCTGTGTCAATTCTGCTGTTTTGAATCTTCTTTCATTATGTGTACGCGCGTGCTCTTTTTTTGCGCGCGCGCTGATTGATAATCCTATGGCTGTCAGATTGGTACTTCACTGCCTTAAAGGTTAAATAGCGGATGGTTTTTTGTTTAAACAAGGGTCAGCTATGGGAAGGTTCAGTGATTTTAAGTCGTCCTTTCTTGAGGTACTGTGGATAACGAAAGCTTGCCTTACAACTTTCTGGTTTTGGCTTCCAATCAGTCTCATGGCATATATACTGATTCAGCTGTGGATGATTTTTTTCATTCACCCCTTGACACTAGCAATATTGCCCGCTGTTATGATTATTTACGGAACCTTACTGGAAGAGAAGCGGGTTAGACTTAGATATGGCCTGGATAAACCTAGAAGGTTTCAAGTTTCCCATGGACTAGGAGCAACCCCGGAGCCCATGGCTGAAGGTGAATGGAAGGTTGAACAAGCTGTTGATCAGTATCGTCAGCTCCTGAAGAATGATGATGAAGATAAACACGAATAGCTGTGCATTCTCAAGGTCGTGCGCCAACAGGGCATGAATGTCTAGTTCCCTACACTAGTCACCATAGTTCCTTTGATTCAAATGCATTCTGTGGAGACCTTTTAGCTATATGTCGATGTGGGCTGTTTGGAAAATGTTAACAAAAAAAATAGAGGGGGGGTTAGGGGGTGCAGGTTTGTCCCCATCTCGAAGCAACTGTGACAATGTCAAATATGTCGATAAGGCCGAATAGAGGGGCTACATCCGCTTCTGGGTTCCATTCAGGGTCACCTGTTGTTGATTGGTAGGCTTGAGCTGTAAGGACGATGTCGAAGATGTCGACTATTCCGTCTCCATTGACATCGCCTAGAATCTTGATTTTTACATCGACATCAGCGAATAATATGTTGTTGCCTGTGTCTAACTCGTAATCCACTTCACTTGCTTCTGCCCATATTGTGTAGTTGGTGCACTCCACGAGGCCTGTGGTATCCCAGATGAATATGAGAGTTGCGTTCTGACCTGGCATTAAATCAATAACTGTTTGTATTCCTATCGGATTACTGTCATAGTATGCTGTAACATTGAAGGTTTCAGTTGTGTCACCCAGGTTTGAAGCTGTCACTGTAACATTTACCAGCCGACCGGCGTAAGTCATGTTACTGGACAATTCTAATTTGACAATTGCGACGTCTGCGATGAGGGTGCAGAAGAATCCGTCCTCTGTTTCATGAGTTATGGAACCACCTAATTCATTGGTTAGTTCTGTGTCGTGTAGATCAAGGACTGTGCATCCGTAGTTTTGGACTTGGTAGTAGATTGTCGCTATTTTCGTGGGAGACATTAAAGTCATTGGTTCAGCAGGCGCGAAATATGAGACATTTATGAATATGTAGCCATTTACGTCAACCATCACGATTTCAGTTGTGAAGTTTGTTTCGTTGCTGATGGGAGCTATAGTGGCTCCTATACAGGTTAGGACGAATGTGTCGTATGATAGGTTGAAGTTGTAGCTATAGAGATTGAAAACGTCGGTCACCATTATGTCTACGCTGAATTCTGAACCAGGTGTTAATAATGGGTCGATGATCTCGTCTGGTTCAACCCACAACTTCGCTTTCAGTATGTTGCTGAAGAAGCCATCATCTGGCTCGTCATAGGGCAGGGGATCACCATACTCATCTATCAGAGTGACGTTGTGCAAGTCTAATTGGGTTTCACCTGTTTCCATGACGTGGAAGGTGATGGAGGCGAGTGTTATATCGCCTGTATAGGATGTTGTGGAACCGTTCACCTGCACTTGACCAGCTAGTTCAAATATTCCTGTTCCAGGTGTTGGAAAAACAGGGTTTACTTCAACGTTGACCACATCCAGGATTGTTGTGTTGTATCCTAACCAGAATTCGAAATCTGCTAGCTTGTCAATGTCATCTATGTTAATGTCTACAGTGAAGTTGTTGCATGGTGCCAGTCCACTGTCCACTACTTGTCCTGGGTATACGTAGATAGGGACGGATGTTGGAGAGTAGTTTGTGAAGAAGCCATGTTGAACGTCGTGGGTAATGGCCCTTGCGCCTTTGTCAGATAGGGCACTTGAATAAATTTCTATAGGAGTCTGACCTGTGGTGTTTACGTGGAAAGTCATTTCGAACACTGCTCCGGTTCCATTAAAAGATGGAGCGGGGGCTAGTGAGCTGGCTGCTACCCAATATGTTCCTGCTACAGGATCGACGGTGTCTTTGATCAGCAACACAGTGTTATAGAGAACACCGTCAGAATGGGTTTCTACGGGGATCTTTGCTTGGTGACTTACATAATCTAATATCGCTGGATTCCAGCTTAGTCGAACGTCGAGTCCGTAGAGTCCTGTTACATTTGCGATGGTTACGTTTATTGTGAAAGTCTGAGATGGTGGTAGGTCTTCAACAGTTGGGGGATTCACAGATAGTAGAGGTGTTTCTTGTGAAAAAGCGGCTTTTGGCGAAAAAGTCAAAGTTGAAACTAGTAGCGCGAAGATTATTGTTAGAGCTATTCTCCTTTTCAATTCCTTCTCCCTTCTCTTCAGGGGAACTAAGTAATTTCCGTGGGCGCGTGATTTAAACATTCTGGATGTCTTTGCACGTAGTCATGTTGGGGAGTGCTCAGTCCTCTTCTACTAATGCATTGGAGAACGAGTATACCACGCTTTCCAAGCTCGATTGAAGGATTCATGGAGTTCTTTCCTGTTTCTCCTCTTTTTTAGTAATGCCATAATCAGGAATAAGAGAAGTAGAAGAAGAATTGAGATTAGAGTTGTTATCGCCCAATCTGGAAGGAATGGTTTTGGAGAAGGTGAAATGACATTGATTGTGCCGTCCGTAAATGCGTTGTCTTCAATACTTGTCTCGTTCTCAACTGGAGGTGTATGTGCCTTGACTGTGTAGTTGCCCGGAGTCACCCCACTAGTATCCCACACAAAACTAACAGTAAACTCACCCCCAGAAACAAGTGAACTCACCAGAGAAGTTGAAAACTCAATACCGTCAAAATAAGCCGTCACATTGAAAGTTTCCACCACACTCCCATTATTCCTAACCACCACATCAACAAACACATCATCTCCAACCTCAACCACGGAAGGCCAAGCAACAACATCCACAACAATCAAATCATGCAAAACCTCCCCAGACGGCAAAACAGTAACCTCACCATCCACCAGATAATTATCAAAAACCGCTTCTTCACCCACCACTGGATGAGCAAAACCACTCAACGTATAATTACCCGGAGCCACCCCACTAGTATCCCACACAAAACTAACAGTAAACTCACCCCCAGAAACAAGTGAACTCACCAGAGAAGTTGAAAACTCAATACCGTCAAAATAAGCCGTCACATTGAAAGTTTCCACCACACTCCCATTATTCCTAACCACCACATCAACAAACACATCATCTCCAACCTCAACCACGGAAGGCCAAGCAACAACATCCACAACAATCAAATCATGCAAAACCTCCCCAGACGGCAAAACAGTAACCTCACCATCCACCAGATAATTATCAAAAACCGCTTCTTCACCCACCACTGGATGAGCAAAACCACTCAACGTATAATTACCCGGAGCCACCCCACTAGTATCCCACACAAAACTAACAGTAAACTCACTATTCGGTGTGAGGGAATCAACTGGAAGTGTATCAATTGTGTTGGTGAAGTTATAGTAAGTGGTTATATTGAAGGATTCTATCTGATTTCCTTTATTCCTTACGGTTACGTTGATGTACACAGAGTTTCCAATACTTACAGCTGCTGGTGAAAAGGTCATTTGTAGTATTGCAATGTCATGTTGGGTGGAGGGTGGGGTTTGAATCCTCACAATCCCGTTGATAAATGTGTTATCTGTGGTTTCAGCTTCCTCTGAAAGAAAGGGGATAGAGGCACTCAGGGTATAGTTTCCAAGGGCTAAGTTTGATGTGTTCCATGTAACACTTATTTGTTCCTGGGAATAAGGGGTGAGAGACTGGACTTCAATTGTGTCAATGATGGTGGAATTGTAGTAGACGTTTACTGGAAAATTCTCAGTTTCTGTTCCTTCATTTCGAACTGTTATGTTTACACTTGTGGTTTCTGTTCCAATATTTATTATGGAATTTTGGGGAATTGCTTCAATTACAGCAACATCGTGGATTTTGATGGTGAGGGGGCTCATCGGAGTGATAATAAAAGCTGTGTTGACTCCTGGTGAATATGGTATTCCTCCTGAATTCGGTAAAGTTGTGAGAGCCGCTGCGTGAAGGGTTGCTGTTCCAATTGTTGCCCATTCGGGAAGGTGTAACACTGTGAATATTCGTACTATTGTTTTGTTTGGTTGCACCCATAGATCCTCTATTTTCAAGAAGGTAACTGGAACGTTCAATGAGTCCTGGATGACGAGAGAAAATGTAGCTTTTTGTTTAGTCATTGAAATGCTCCTAAATGTAATTTCCACGCCTACATCTCCGTCCAGTCCAAATATGCCTGTATTGTTTAGATCTTCGTCGATTGTTCTTAGCGAAGTGATTGTTATGATCCAATCAACTCTGAATGTAAGCGAGTCGTTGAGTTTCACTCCGTCAATTTCGACAATGCTGACCACTGTCCAATTGCCGAAGATGTGTGTTTCATTGTTGGTCCAAGGGATGGTGAAGGTAACTGATGCCATGCCACTCATGTTTGTCTCAGCTACTCGTTCAAAAACTGTACCTGAATTATTAGAGGGTCCTTCTACGCGGAAAGTTACTAATTCGTTTGATAGAGGTGCTTCATTATAGTGGACTTGGGCATACAGAATTACTGGTTCTCCGGGATGAAAGGCGTCACTGGGATTATTGGGACCTTTTCCACTGTATGGTTGTTTCTGGGTGAAAACATCGATTCCACCCAGTTGGGCTGATGCGCTGTTTGGGGTCAGCAATGGCATGATTAGTAGTGCCAATAGAACTGAAGTTAATTGTGTGAGCGTAATGTACCCTGCTTTTTTATGCATCAGTATTCAAAAAATCCTTCGCACATACTAAATTAAAGGGTATTCCACAACTGGTAATATTACCTGAAGCGAAAGGGGATGGAAACATCATGATTTTGATGGGTCTAATCACAAAACTTGTTGTTCCAAATTAATTTGTAATTCTCACGCGTAGTCTCAGACTAAAAAAAATCTATTTTGATTACTTGCCTTTAGTAGTGATTGTCAAATTCGGATGCTGCCACTACAATATCGAAGATATCTATCTCCCCGCTTGGAACTAGATCTGCTTGGATGTTCCATTTAGCTCCACCACTTTGACTGCCATAAATAGTGGCAATTCCTACAATGTCAAAGATGTCAGTGTCACGGTCTCCGTCAAAGTCTCCAAGATTCTTGGTTGTCGTAACTCCATAGGTTATGCTGTTGTCGGTTAAATTGACCTCCCCTGCAACTATATCAGCTCCAGCTGATACTGTGTAGTTTACATATGTAGGTAATCCTGTTGTATTCCATTGAAAATTCCGTGTTGTTTGAGTAAGGGGCGCGAGATCCGTGATTGTTTTGGTGGCTATTATTGAACCATTGTAATACGCTGTGACGTTAAAAGTTTCCGTAAAAGTTCCTTTATTCTCTATTTCAACCGTGAGGGTAACCATCCAATTCGAGTAAATGCTATCATAAAATTCTACGGAGGTTAATGCAATGTCATGGATTTCAACAATCACCATAACCTTCGAAGTTGTGTTCCAGAAGCCTTCTGAGTCTGTAACGTTTAGTGTAACAGTGTAGTTTCCAAGGCTGGCGTATTTATGAGTGGTTGTTTTACCTGTTGAATTTGACGTGTCTCCGAAATCCCAGGTGTAGCTTGCTATAGTGTCATTATAGCCTTCTGGAGATGAAAAAGAGCCATCAAAATTAATTGTGAAGTTAGCTCCAGCCATGGGTGGTTCCGCCGTGAAAGCTGCTATTGGAGGTGCTATAACATCCACAACTGAGAATTGTGTTTGGAAACTCGCAAATTCCCCTCCGTACCTTGCTTGGACGTAGACAAAGTAGTTTCCAGGGAGAGGTTCTGGTGAAAGCCTAAAATTCGCTGAGTAGGAACCGTTTTGAACTACCTGTTGGGGAACTTGGTTATCTGGTGCAGGTATGTATGCTGATTCCTTTATTGTGAAGTTGATAGCCCTTTCGGGGCATAGTGGATGTCCATTGTTCTTGGGCCAACCCGTGTACACGTTTGCATATGCGGGTGCCTTTCCCGCTGAGGCCCATGTGTCAATTTTAAAAGATGCAACATACATTAGGGTTGCTCCAGCGTTCACATCCCCGCCGACTGATTCCAGGCTGAGGGGGATTAATGCGCTGTCGTATACGCTGAGTGTCAACAGAACATGTCGCGGTATTACCATGTTATTCTTCACTATTACTGTGAAGTAAGCCCAATCTCCTCTTTCAAAACTGCTCTTAGGATTACCTCCATCATCAGAAGAGTAGAAGGAGGTAATATCAAAATCATAGCCTCCCACATGTTCTGTGCCTGTCAAAGCAGTGCGCGTCAGTAGGTTACCAAGGGGGGTCTCCACCTGTATACCAATAAGTCCCTCATCAACTGGTTCGTCCCAGTAGGTTACGTTTCCGAAGATTTCCACTATTTCTCTTAGTTTATATGAGGATTTGTCAGTAGCTACTGTTGCTTCTAGGCCAAACTGAGATAATACGTTTTTAGATATTACTGTGAAAACTAAAATCGTCAGCATTAAGTATAGAATGTTCTTTCTAGTTTTCATTCAGTTTCTCCTTTCTCTCCCTAATAATCAGGAAAAATGCGTTAATAAGGGTTCTGGATTTTTGTTCTATCCTTCTCTCGGTTTAGGGTAATAAAAAAAAATAGAGGTTTTTGGAGGTCTAGCTGTTTCTGTAGCTTATGCCCATTCGGGCAGTATTGTGAACTGCACTTCGAATACAGGTGTTTCGGCGCCGCCTCCGTTAATCGGGAGGTCACTCAGGGCGACGACATATATTGTTCCTACTGGTGGACGAGCAAACTTCTCTACATGTACGGTAATCGTAACTGTTCCGTTAGCGTACATGCACCACATTTGGTGATCGCCCCATCCAATGGTAACAACAGCGTATGCAAAGTCGAAGGGTACACCTGAAGCGTCTACTGCTGTGACAGCAAGTGTAATGTTGTATTCTTGTGTTGCCCAGCTGCCATAGTTGATTGTCACATTGATGTCTTCGCAGTGCTTGTATTCAGTTTTGTCCAAGGTAACGTCCCATACATGCACTTTGTAGTCATACTTGAATTGCATTGTGTCGTTAACCACTACACAAGCGACGTCAACAGTAGCTATTACCGTCCATACTCCAAAGTAGTAGTCAGGATCATCACATGGCCAGGGTAGTCTCACACGCACGCTTGCGATGCCAACAGTGTTTGTTCTGTTGACGAAGATACCCCAAGTTTGACCATGAGGATCAAGTACTTGGAAGGCAACATCTTTGTTCTGCTCCGGCCACTGTGCATAGGTTACTTCTGCAGTAATGAGCAATTCTTTCTGAGGCCAGAACATGTCGCTTGGCTTGTGTGCGCCTTGTCCACCGAAGGGATCTGGGTATTGCGTCCAGATGTCTATGAATCCGCCTGATGGTTTGAAGGGTTCAAAGTACACTCCATTTTCCACAACGTGTGGTAGAGGAATACTTGTTGGCTTATTATGCCATGGGCACATGCCGCGTTCTGGATGTGGGAATCCTGCAACAGTCACAATTGCTGCTAATCCAAAGTAGTCATCAGTGACCTCTTCATCACAGATCCATGATTTCGTAGAGGCATAGATATCGGTTGACACGTCGTTAACGACGTAGTTTATGAGACCTTCTGTGCCGTTCGTGTATAATTTGTCGCCTGCAGATAGGTCTGTACTCACGTCGTTGTCATCCCAACCAATTATTATGTAATCTCTAATAGACACTGGGAATATTTCGTCCCATGTGCTGTTCACTGGATCTGTTAGAGCTAAGAATTCAGCATAGGTGCCAGTAAAGTCTAAGTATCGCGGGTTTGGGTCTGGGGGTGCGTTGTAATCAATTGTACAGAAGGATGCAGCGGTATAGTTTATGTAAATGTCTGTGCCATCCGGCCATACCCATGGACCAGCATAATAACCGGTTGCCCAATAGCTTTCAATCTCATATGGGAACCAATCGTCATACCAGTACTCATTTGGTGGTGGCAGGTAGTTTCCAAGTGCTCGGGCGTATCGTGATGTGCCGTTGGGCATATCTATCCATACGCTTTCAAAGCCGCTTGCAATGTATGCGATAGCAGGCCATCCTAGGTCCACTGCGGGCATTGTGCCGACAAATTCGTTTTCGATGCGTACATCGAGGTCGTGTAGTAGGTCTATGGTTCCATCAGGGTTTACGATAAAGTCTACGTCTTCAGTTAGGTTATATGGTGAACCTACTTGTGGGTTGACTTCAAAGTAGTTGACGGAAACCGCAGGATATGTCAATGAAAAGTTACCGCTCATGTAGGGGTTACCAAGTGGACTGTACGAAGCTCCAGTTGACCAAAACTTCTCCCATGGTGTATACTGGTTTTCTGGTCCGTCCATAGCTAACCAGTCAGTGTCTTGTGTCTGGAATGGTAGTTGTGTCACGTTTAGTGTGCCAGTTACGCGATCAATGAGATGGTTGAAGTATTTTCCGTCAGCTCCCTCTAGGATCATGTGATCGCCTTCACTCAATACAGTGTCGGCGTTGTCATCAACCCAAGAAGTTGCTGCGTAAGGTACATTCACACCAAAGCCTGGTATCAATCTGAACCAATCGGTGCCAACTGGGTTGGCAATGTCAATTTTTCCGCCAATCGCGTCGAATACCACTTGACCCGTAAGGGTTTGTGGATTCTCCAAGGTGATTAGCGAACTTCCTGGTGGGAAGGATTCAGACTCGGTGGTTGCATTGAAGGTTACTCGGAACATTTCAATTACTCCGAATGGAGCAAAGTGAGGTTCACCGTATCCGATGAATGCAACGTGTACTATGCCTGGAGTGCTAAAGTCCTTAGCTACTTCAAATACGCCTAGTGACCAGAAGGCTGCGAATGTTCCTGTGGGGTCTATTTGTACGTCGAGGGCTTCCAGCATGGTTGAGTTGTAGTGCATGTAGACGTCGATTCCGGCAACATCCCAGAAAGCGTCTAAGGGTGTACTTTCATTTCCTAGTAGGAAGACGCTGGAATCCCATGTTTCATATATGGATGAGGCTTCATAGAGTTCTGGCTCCACTTTTAGAAGAGGAACCGGTGGAAATATGATGGGTCTTGCCATCAGTTGAACCACACCGTCTGAGGTGGTGTGGGGGATAGCATTTGCATTACTGTCTGCTAGGTCGTCCCTGGTGAATTCCACTAGAGCTTCAGTGTATAGGTCAGGAGTAATCTCGAAGTCCCATGGTACGTACATTGCTTGGAAGGTAATGTTGAAGATTATTCCAGAGCCGTCAAATCCTAAGGCTGGTGACACTGAAGTGACAGCGGCCTCATATATTCCGGCTGGAATGTCCACGGCATCCTTCACAACAATAACGCTCGAATGTAAGACTCCTTCAGAGTAGGTTTCGACTGGAACAGTCAAAACGTGGCTGAAATAAGCCAGTTCAGTAGTGTCCCATTCTATTTTAATTCCGAAACCGTACAAGTCTGTTACGTCATCGACATAACATGAAAAAGTGACTTGTTCACCAGCGTTCGTTACGGATTGAGGGCTTGGCACTAGGGCTAAGGTTGTTGCTTGAGCGTGAGCAGCAGGTATTCCGATTGCAATGAAACTTGCTAATAGCAGTAATATAAGCGCTAGACTAATTTCTTTCTCTGTCTGTAATTTCATCTAGTATTTTCTCCTTTCTCTTCAGCATTTAATAGAGATTACCTTCCTCAATTAAAAGGTTTCTGGAAGATTTCTCTATCTCCACCCGCATGTAAAACTGTATAAAAGGTATCAAAACAGGGTGAAGAATGCCCTTTTTTTAAGTAAAAAGGCTAAATATCCGCCAGAGCTGAAAAATGCACGGCAGTGTTAAGCCTATTTAGAAAGGTTTAATTGATGACGTTTCCAAAGTTTCTTTATTGTGAAAGTGGTGGTTTGGTGAAACGAGTTTTCATGGGTTTAGGTGTTATAATGCTGTTCGTTGGAGTGATCATGTTTTCCGTATCTAACTTCCCGCCAGTGGAAAAAGAGGACGTAGTTTTGATTGAGGAGCTTTTAGAAACCTTTGATATCTCAGGTAATTTTGATAAGGGTGAAAAACTCCTTGTTTTTTTTCATGCTCCTAATTGGGGTGGTCCCTATCCTATACCAGATCCAGATAGCGCTATTGTTGATGTAGATGTTCTTGACCCTTTCGATAATAAGACCGAGTTCAGAATACAATTCAATAGAAGAGCGAATCCTGAGCTTTGGCTTCGCTCAAATGATACAGGTGGCCTTGATATTACGCAACCCTTAGAAGGTATAGTTGGTGTCACTAAGTATGCGGGTGAATACAAAGCGCACATTAAAGAACTAGCAGCTATATACTACAATTCCGCTCCCCCCCCTGTGTTAAGGCTTTACAAAGTGCTGGTGGATATGGTTTATCCTTACCGTAATTATCTTCCAGTTGGAGTAGGATTAGTGGTTGTTGGAGTCGCTGTCACAGTTTGGGGAGCACGAGCATCCGAATCAGTCAAGAAAACGGTGGGGAAACGAAGTTAGGAACATTTGTTTCGCGTGCGCGACGCTGATGGGGAATTAAGTTTTCTACTTTTTGTTTCCGTAAAGGTGGCAAGCGACGTAGTGCTCCTTGCCTACGTCGATCATTTCTGGCTCCTTTGTTCGACATATGTCTCCTATATATGCGGGGCATCTGGTGTGGAACCTGCATCCAGACGGGGGATTGACAGGGCTCGGTATTTCTCCTTTGATAACTGTTTTTGCCCGCTGAGCTGTGGGGTCGGGTACAGGGACTGCGTCAATTAGGGCTTTGGTGTAGGGATGGAGTGATTCAAAAACAACTTTTTCGCTGGTGCTCATTTCCATAATTTTACCTAGATACATTATGGCGAGGCGATCACACATATGGCGTGCTAACGCTAGGTCATGGGTCACGTAGAGAAATGAAGCTTTGTGTTTCTTAACAAGGGAAATCATCAAGTTTAGGATTTCAGCTCTTATTGAAACGTCAAGCATGGAAACTGGTTCATCTGCTACGACAAATTCAGGGTGTATAATGAAGGCGCGGGCAACAGCAACCCTCTGCCTTTGTCCTCCGCTCAGCTCGTGAGGATATCTTTGGTAAAACTCTTCTGCAGGTGATAGTTCTACGTCTTCCAGAGTCTGTTTTGTTCTCCTTTCAACTTCTTCAGAGTCAGCTTCCGGATCTAAGAGTCTTACAGGTTCAGAAACTATATCTCCAATGGTCATTCTAGGATTCAGAGATTCATATGGGTCTTGAAAGATTATCTGCATAGAGCGTCGGATGGGCTTCATTTCGCTATCACTTAGCGCCGTAATGTTTCGATCCTTAAAGTATACTTGCCCTTTCGTGGTTTCTAGTAGCCTCAGCAGCATTCGTCCAGTTGTAGTTTTTCCACTTCCGCTTTCTCCTGCTAAGCCGAAGATCTCTCCTTTTTTAATGTCGAAGGAAACACCATCGACTGCTCGGACGAAAAGCTGGTCCTTTGAGAAAAGTGTTCGGAAGAAACTCATTTTTATCGGGAACCACTTTGTTATGTTTTCAGCTTTTACAATTACTTCGCTCATACCTCTAATCTCCTTTCTCTCATCTCTTATTTACGAGGTGACATGCCACAAAATGCTTGGGTTCAGATTCAACGAGTTGTGGCATCTCCCTCCTGCATACGTCCATAGCGTACTTGCATCGGGGATGGAATCTACAACCCGGGGGAGGATTAAGCAAATCTGGTGGAGAGCCTGGAATTGACACCATGTCTTGCTTTGCTGCTTTGATGCTAGGGAATGATTCAATCAGGTCTTTTGTGTAAGGGTGCAGTGAGTTTTTAAAAATCGGCACGATATCCCCATACTCGGATAAGTAGCCTGCATACATGATGGCGATTTTATCGCATACCTCAGCAAGCATAGAGAGGTCGTGAGTAATCATTATGACGGATAGATTCAACTTCTCTATCAATTCTTTTATAAGACGAAGAACCTGCGCTTGTACAATGACGTCCAAAGCGGTTCCAGGTTCATCCGCGATCACCACGTCTGGATTGCAGGCAAGAGCCATTGCGATTAATGCACGTTGTTTCATTCCTCCGCTAAACTCGTGAGGATAGTTATCCAATCTGCCAGGTTCAATTCCCACTAATTCGAGAAGTTTCCCAGCACGCTCTCTTGCCTCACTTCGGAACACTTTAGGTTCATGAAGTTTAATTGCTTCTACGATTTGCTCGCCCACTTTATAGACTGGATTCATCGCGTTCATAGCTCCTTGAAACACAATTGAAAGTTTCTTCCATCTGATGTCTTTTCTCATGTCATTCTCGTTCATGCTCACGATGTCCTTGCCGCTTAGGAGTACTTTTCCATCCACTATCCTCCCGCCTGGAGGTAGGATTTTGAGTAGAGAAAGAGCAATTGTGGTTTTACCACACCCGGATTCTCCTGCCAAACCCATAGCTTCCCCTTTTTCAAGTTGAAAACTTACTCCTTCAACAGCCCTTACAGGTCCTCTTCGCGTGTAATAGTATGTAGTTAATTCTTGAACGTCGAGAGTTACCATCCAAAGCCCCTCAAGTTTTGTTTTTTTCCCTCGTAAACGAATCTGGCTAGTTTTCAAGAGGTTTTTGTTTATATAAGTTTTGGTAAAACTTCATTCCTTACTAACTATGGCTCTGGCATGCTTTCTCGAAATGTTTAAGGAGTACGAAGAGTCAAACACAGATGTGGTCGCATGGAACACAGCTTCACTGGGAGAAATGTTGATCTTTTACTTCTGGCTCAGTGGATTGAGCGTTTCCTTAAAAAGAAAGGCTTCATAACTGTAAAAAAGGAAAAGCAGGAAGGGTACAAAATTGCTGCCAAACCAACATATGTTCATGAGATAATTGACACCATCATTGTATCCGTTTTGGGGGATTTCAACAATTTCTTGGTGAGATTTACAGTGGGTGCCCGTTCAGGGTTTTTCATGAAATTCGGTCTTCTTACAACTTTGTTTGGTGGAGGTTTCGCGTTCTTAAGAGGAGCTAAGAGTCAAGAGGAGGAGGACAAACTTGAGAGAAAATTCTGGGTTTTCCTTCAGGAAAAGATCGATTTTCTAGATGGCTCAGCAGAGTAAGGACCAAAGTAGCTTGATTTCTCAAGCCTCATACAATCGCAGAAAGTTGAAAAGCCCCTGCACACGCTAACGTCTTTGTCTTAGTCTTGGGTTCAAGATTTCATCCAGAGAGAACCCCATTAGAATGAAGGCCATTGCCATCAGAGCAATCGCGATTCCTGGAGGTATTACCCAGAACCAATATTCACCCACGCTTTTTACCAAAGCTAGGTTTGCTCTTCCAAAGTCATAGAGCATCATGCCCCAAGATGGAACGTTAATATCCCCTAGTCCAAGCCATGCTAGAGATGCTTCAGCGAGTATGGCTCCCGGAACTGAGGTTGCCAGAGTAATATATACAAGAGCAAACACGTTGGGAACGATATGCCTTTGAATAATATAGAAAGTCCCAGCTCCTGCAGCTTTTGCACTCTCAATGAATGGTCTTTCACGTAAGCTGAGCACCATTGACCTTACTGTTCTGGAAAATCCCATCCATCCCATGAATATTAACACACCTATGACGTTCCAAATCGATGGTCCCATTATAACAACTAAAACTATCAGTAGGGGGAGACTGGGTAGAACTAGCAGGAAGTCTGCGAACCTCATTAATACTTCATCGACTAAACCACCAACGTATCCTGAAACCAATCCCACGGCTAGACCGATTAGTACTCCGAAGAAGGCTGTAAGTAAACCAACCAGAAAGGATATTCTAGTGCCGTAGACGAGCATAGTAAATAGATCTCTAGGAGCTTTCTCATTTGCGTCTGTTCCAAGGATACCGAAGGCTTTCCCGTACGTTACCATCTGTAGGTTATCAATGTATATTGTGAGATCAATTTCTTCATCTCCTTCGTCCAGTATAGTTATGACAAATTCATATGTGTAAATTCCTGTTTCAGTAAAAATCTCTTCTTCAATTGTTCCCACGAAGCCTTCTGACACTCCCCTCTCATGTTTCCACCGCCCTATAATTCGTTGGCTTGTAAGGTCACTGCTCCAATCACGTATCATGAATGATTCAGAGCCTTTCACCAGGTTTATTTGTGCAGTTAAGGGAAGGCTGATAAGTGGCGTTCTGTTTTGTACAAAGACAGAATAATGCATCCAGATGGATTGTGGTGGAGTTAGATACGGATATTCAAAACTTTTTGATAATGTCACGGAGACTTCCCCATCTGTTGGAGCATCCTCGGTTTCTTGACGTTTGTATGTTATCTGGACACATCCATCATCATTGTGGCTTCCCTCAGTTCCGGAATACTCTACTGAAACACTGTATTGTGGTGGCGTGTGTTGTGAACCCCATTGTTGGTTAAAAATATCATTAGAGCTAAATTCGTTATCATCGACTACGAAAAAGTTTTCTGATAGAGTTTCATCTCCAAGAACTGTCTTGTACCATATAGGAAGACTCAGTTTCTCAGCTAGTCTTGGTTGTTGAGCGGGGTAAAATCCCGGATAGCTTGGGTCCAGTGGATCGTACGGTGTCAGCCATGGAGCAAATATTGCTACCATGCCAAAAGCAACTATTATGATAATTCCTAATAGACCTCTTTTGCTCCGTTTATACTCATGCCAGAATCCACGAAATCTATCAAATATAAAAGAGACTCGTTTCCAGTAAATTGATGGCATAAAAGATCACCCGTATTTTACTCTAGGATCTACGACACCGTATAGTAAATCTGCTACGAAATTCGCAGCTACAACAAGCAGTGCTATCACAAAGAAGAAAGCCTGTAATACAGGAACGTCGGATTGTCCAATTGCTTTCCAGACTAGCAGCCCCATTCCTCCATATGAAAATACAGTTTCAGTGATTATTGCGCCAGATATCAGGAAGCCAAAGGTAATAGCAATACTTGTGATTATTGGTAGCGAAGCATTTTTCAGAACGTGTTTGAAAAGAACGGTTCGCTCAGCAAGCCCTTTTGCTCTCGCTGTAGCAACATAGTCTTCAGTTATTGTTTCCAGCACTGTTGCTCTGGTTAAGAGAATCCATCCGCCGATGAGAAAGATGAAAAGCGTTATGGCGGGTAGTGTTATCATATATAGCCGTCCAGCTATGAACTCAAAAACGTTAGTTGGAGGATTCAAAGCCCAATCTTTAGGGATATAACCACTAACGGGGAACCATTTAAGCTGAACAGCAAAGAAGGACAAAAGCAGCCATCCGATCCAGAAAACTGGAACAGAGTAAGTAGCCAATGCAACTGTCACAACTCCAGTATCCAAAGATCCACCTCTCTTATAGGCTACTATCACCCCTAAAAGTATCCCAACCAACATAGAGGCAATTTCCGCGACACCCATCAGCAACAGCGTGTTGGGTAACACGCGCAATATTTCATCTTGAACTGATGATCTCGATTCATAGCTTTCTCCAAAATTCCATGTAATCATATTTCTAATATAAAGAACATAACGTTCGTGCATAGGTTTGTCGAGTCCATAGATTGCTTTTAGCTGGTCAAGCTTTTCTTTATCCATCTTACCCTCAACTTTGCTCACATATTTTGATAGTGTTGTACCGGGCATTAAATTAAACAAAACGAAATTGACCGTCGCAATAAGATATATTAGAATAAGCATATAGATAATTCTTCTACCGATATAACCTTTCAAACCCAACGTATACACCAACGTTCGTATACACGATTATTTCATAGTTATGATGAATATTTAAGTTTTGGTTCTGGGATATTTCCAATCTTTTTCCAGAGAATGCACTCAAGTCATACAAAATGTTGTATCTTCTGGATTGCGGTTAGATGAAGGCATTAAAAAAAGAGGGAGAGTTGGTTTTCTGTATTTGCCTATTACGGAACTACACCTGATGTTTGGCCGTATTTACCGGCTATTGTGACGATGTCGAAGATGTCTATTTGGCCGCCTGGTGGAGCTAAGTCTGCTCCAATGAACCAGTTGCTGTCTGGCACTGCTGTGCCTTGGCTGTCGTATGCTGTTGCAGCTTTCACCACGTCGAAGATGGTAACTTCATAGTAGCCACCTGATTCCCACACGAAGTCGACTTCACCCAATACTGGCGTTTCCATGTAGTAGAATGGATTCTTCTTCGCTGTAGCGAAGCCGCCTACACCTGGGTTGAAGCTTGTTATATAGTACTTGCCACAGCCGATAGTGACGTCTTCCCAATTGTTGTCTCCTAGAGTGTAGCCTGAAGCATCGTCCATAGCGTAGTAGTCTACAGTGACAGTTTCACCTGAGACCAGAGCAGTGTCAATGACAAAGTCGCCAAGCTCCCAGTGGTAGTCGACCCACTCGGTGAGGAGTCCAGACACAGATCCAGTGATGGAGTTCATCCACACAGGACCGTTAGGCTGGTTTGGGCCAATTCCTAGACCGCCAGGAGTGGTAAGGTTTGTGTCCACCACAAAAGTGTCCACAAGGTTCTCGGTAAGACCGTAGGAAGCATTGAACCAGATACTGCGGGGCATGAGGTAGGGTGAAGCAGCGGTGTATAGCCAGTAGCTTCGGGCATCGAAGTAGATTTCCACGAAGGATTGGTTGACTTTGTTGAAGTATTTGAGGTCTTGAACGGTCTCGTAGATCCATGCGTCTACTCCAATGGCGTAAAGAATGTAGCAGCTGAACAAGAAGTCGTCAGCATCCACGTTAGCTAGCTGGTTGCCAGCTGTGTCGACGAAGTAGTTGTCTGGTCGGAATCTCTTGAAGTTCTTAGCCTTGGTCTGGTTGTCATCGGGGTCAACCCATGTGTCTGCTTCCCAGTCGAGGACATAGCCGGGTTGATCTGCTACGATGTTGTATGGTGGCAAATCAAATCCAGCAGTCATGTATATCTGGTCAAGAATTTGATAGTCGTAATACCAGCTGGAGTATTGGATGTTCAAAGCATTTGGCGGAGTGATGACTGCCCATCTGATGGGAGAGCCATCCTGCTTGTACGCATTCATGAAGAAGAGGTCCGAGTAATAGGAGGAGCTATCCATGTTGACAGCGCCCAGTACATCAGTGCTAATAGCCCAGAAGGATCTGGCACCGAATAAGGGGATGTTAACACAGAGTTCAGTGAATAGACCCATGGCTAGTTGAGTGTTTGAAAGCGCTTGAGAGAATGTGTCAGCATAATACACGTTGTATAGTAGAGTGTCGAGGAGTGGGTGGTTTGGAGAGCCATCGGCTTCAATACCATGGACATAGTTTGCTCCGTAGGCTACGTGGAACGAAGTGTGGTAGAGGGAGTATACGTATGTGGGGAATCTTCCCAGACTCCAGCCTCCTGTGTAAATATGGTAGTCCATAAGACCCATAACCGGGTCGTAAGTGTAGGAGGATGGACCTTCGTTAGCTTCTACTGGGATTCCGATTTTCCTCGCATTTTCATACAGGGCTCTTCCAGCTTGGAACCTTCTCGGATCGTCTGATCTTACGTAGAAAACTACGTCATCCAAGTCTGATCCAGCTAGGCTGTGGCCTGGAGGATATGTTCGGAGAGTTGTGGTTGATCCTGGGTATGCAGGGTTAAAGTAGGGGTTTGGAGTTGTGCCGTTTGCCCAGCCCATTGCATCCAGTAGAGCGGATGCAGCTGCTGGGTCATATTCATAGGGATAGTTTGCACCAGAATTTGATGTGTTCATCCAACCACTTGTTGGAGGAGCAATTGGCTGATCAATTCTTGCAGCGAAACCTCCACAGAAAGTGTCTACGACAAGGTCTTTATCGACCAGAAAGGCAAGTGCTTGCCTGAACTCAACGTAGTTTGTGACTGACCTAACGCCAGGATAGGATGCGATTGTATAGTTATTGTTGAGATCAATCTCATACATGCCCATGTCGTCCACTGGAACTAACGCGATGTTTGGGTTCTCAATTGCATCTATGTATATAGACTCTTGAACTTCATAGCCAATAACGTCGACTTCACCTGCTTCCAACGCGGCATAACTAGCATTTATATCAAAGTAGAAGAACATTTGAAGGTCGTCTTCTCTTGGTCCTTGGGCTGCTTGGCTTGGGAAAATTGCAAGTGTTAGTAATACCATTAATACAGCTATAGTTACTTTTTCCATTTTCATTTTTTAGTCTCCTTTCTCGTTTTTCAGCATTACTCACATAAGCCTATTCATAATTTAAAGGTTTCTGGAACATTCCTCTATGAATAAGAAGGAAAAACACCTTGTTTGCACACATAGAAAACTACTAGAAACACGACTTAGTTAACTTTGCTAATAATCTAGGGACTCAAACATTCTTCCGATGTTTGTCTCTGCGCGCGCGCTCAGCTTAGATTTCTGTGAAAAAGAAGAAAACATATTTACCAGTTGTTTCATCATATTGTCTCTCTAAAACTTAGTGAAATTGGAGGAAAAAACTTTGTTATCTTATGCAGGACAGATTTTATATGTTGATCTTTCAACTGGGAAGGTTAAAACCAAGCCTTTGAAGGAGAAGATGGCTAAGCAGTATATTGGAGGCATAGGACTTGGAATTCGATTACTCATGGATAACTCTAAGCCAGGCAAAGACGCTTTCAGTCCGGAAAATCCACTGATTTTTGCGACGGGTCCACTTAGTGGCACTATGGGACCCACTGCAGGCAATGGATACGCGGTAGTTTCAAAATCTCCAGCTACAGGAGGAGTTGCAGAATCTAAGGCTCACGGTTTCTTCGGTCCCGAGCTGAAAAGAGCAGGTTATGATGCAATAGTCTTCACTGGTAAATCGGAGAAACTTGTCTACGCATGGGTTGACGACGACTCAGTGCACTTATTGGATGCTCAACACTTGGCGGGAAAATCACCCTCTGAAACTGATGAGGCGATAAAAGAAGAGCTAGGTGACCATTACATACGGGTTTCAGCAATTGGAGAAGCAGGAGAAAAACTTTGTCGTTTCGCAGCAATCATTAATGATGAATTCAGAGCCATCGGTCGAACTGGAATGGGGGCTGTGATGGGCTCGAAAAACTTGAAAGCTGTGGCTGTTCGAGGAACAAGGGACGTAAATGTCGCAGACTTGGATGGATTTAAAGAATTTATTAAAATGATACATGAACGCATGAAAGGACCGGCAACAAGAAAATACAGAACCTTGGGAACTCCTGAAAACGTCCTTGTTCTCAATTCTCTTGCAGCATTACCAACTAGAAACTTCTCTCAAGCTACCTTTGAAGGAGCTGAGAAAGTCAGCGGTGAATACTTAAACGAACACTACGTCAAAAAGATCATTGGCTGTGCCACATGTGCTATGCGCTGTGACCATATAGCAGTTGTACCTGAAGGCCCATACCAAGGGTCTACTTCCAGAATGGAATTTGAATGTTTGTGGGCACTTGGTCCATGTTGTGGAGTTGACCGATTGGATGCCATAATAGAAGCAATGCGCCTATGCAACCACTACGGTGTAGATGGCATATCAGCTGGTGTTGTTATCGGGTTTGCGATGGATCTTTATGAAAATGGAATCCTAACAAAAGAAAACACTGATGGAATGGACCTTCGCTTCGGAAATCATGAAGCTTTGATTGAGATGGTGAAAAAGATTGGTTCTCGTGATGGTTGGCTAGGCGACGTTCTCGCGGAGGGAACTAAGTTAGCTGCTGAAAAAATCGGTAAAGGCGCTGATGCATACGCTTGCCACATCAAGGGATTAGAGCTACCTGGCTACGACTTGAGAGGCTTGAAAACTGCAGCTCTAGGATTCTCTGTTTCCTTCCGAGGAGCTTGCCACCTTCGATCAGGCGCATACTCACCAGACGTGAAGGGAAAAGTCAACAGGTTTGCCATCGAAAAAGGCAGGGGAAAAATAATCCTAGACAATGAAGACTTGTACAACGTCATTGACTCCCTCATATTATGTAAGTTCTCAAGAGGCACATACTATGATGGATTAGAAGACATGGTAAAATACTATAACCTAGCCACAGGCTTCAAAATGACCCCAGAGGAAATGACGAAAGCAGGAGAAAGGATCAACAACTTAGCCAGACTTTTCAACGTTAGAGAAGGAAAGGGCACCAGAGAATTCGACACCTTGCCACCGAAGATAATGAAAGTGCCAATACCTGATGAAGGAGTTGCGAAGGGAGCTTTCGTTAATCAGGAGGAGTTTGACCTAGGCTTAGACGACTACTACGCTGTACGAGGTTGGACAAAGAATGGAGTCCCAACCGTTAAGAAACTTGAAGAATTAGGTCTGGACGAGTTCATTAACATAGTGGAGAAGGGAGGGAAGTAGATGCCAACACTTCACGAAAAGAAATTTGTCTCAGGGGACCCTGAAAAATGCATCGGTTGTTGTATTTGCGAATATGCTTGCTCCATGGTGAACGAGAAGACCTTCAATCCAACAAAGTCTCGAATACGAGCCGTACGCCTTGGGCCTCTTGTGAATCTAGCTGTAGCGTGTAGACTTTGTGAAGATCCAGCATGTGTTGTCGCCTGCCCAAGAGACGCCTTAACCCAAGAAGAAAATACCGGCATAATCAGGGTTGATGATGACAAATGCAACGGATGCGGTTGGTGCATCGAAGCATGTGACTATGGTGCAATCATGCTGCACCCAGAGAGGAAAGTTGTGTACGTTTGCGATACATGTAAGGAACATGAGAAACCCCAATGCGTGGAATGGTGCCCTGAAGAAGCCCTAGATTTTGTGACAGCTGATGTCCTTGCCCAAAAAGCCAGACGCAAAGCGGTGAAGAAACTATTCAGTGAGAGTGTGGAAGAGGCTTCAAAATAAGACACATATTAAGCATAGGGAAAACCCGCTGTGAAAGCAGAGGAAAAGAAAAGCGATCAGCAGTTCTTATCCATCAATCCCGAGAAATGCATAGGATGCAGTATATGCGAGCTTGCATGCTCCTTAGAGAAGGAAGGAAAACTTAATCCTCTTAAGTCTCGAATCCGCATAATCAGAGGTCCACCTTTCATCCATGTTGCCATCACTTGCAGACAGTGTCAAGACACTCCTTGTATAAGAGCCTGCCCGAAAGAAGCATTATATCAATCAGAAGACACTGGAGCCATACTTGTTGATGACGAAAAATGTGATGGTTGCAAATGGTGTTTGGAAGCATGCGAGTATGGTGCGATACGATATGAGCCAGAGGTCAATTCAGTCGTAATATGTGATCTTTGTGGCGGAGAACCTAAATGTAAAGAGATGTGCCCTGAAGAAGCCATAGACTTGGTGACTGAAGAGTCAGATATTGCAAAGGCGTGGGTTGCTGCATCTAAGAAGTGGATTGACGCATCAGAAAAACTCCTCAAAATGGCTAAGGGTGAAGGTGTGGCTGATTTCCTGGAAGATAGTCGAGAGATAATGGAACGAGTAGATGAGAAATATAGAGAGCTACTTCGCCAGAAAAAATAATCCCAATGATTACTTTCCCATCCGATAGCTTCAAGGTATGTTTCTCGTCATTTCATGCATCTTAAAAGAAGATGGCCTTAACGCATCTTTTACAGTTTTCCAGCCAATCTCAGGGTTAATTTTCTCGTCACAAATGAAAATATCTAAAGCAGCATATTTGCTTTCAGGCCAGGTGTGAATCGACATGTGTGTCTCAGCTAGTATTATGAAAACTGTTGTGCCAGTTGGTGAGAACTTGTGAGATATGACCTTGACGATTTGACTTCCCATATGTTCAGAAGCAGCTCTTAACGTGCTAACCAAGAGGTCAACGTTGTCCAAGTCAGCTTCACATCCGTAGAGATCTACTAATATCTCCCGTATCTGTTTCAACTCTTCACTTCCCTTTTTGTGATTCTCTTTCGCATGGTTGAGTATTGTGGTTCAAAACCCATTTCCTCAAAAAACATCAAAGCTTCGTGATTTGCAGCGCCTGCAATGAGGTCTACTCTGTTTATATGTTTTTCTTGGAAGAAGCGATCTGCAAACTCTAGTAGTTTCCTCCCGAATCCTTGATGACGATGTTTAGGCTTAACTATGATACTTTTAATATATCCGAATCTTTCTCCCGTATTTCTATCCTTTTCCATTCTCAACCATAGCCATCCAACAATCTCCTTGCTTAAGACCGCAACATGAAGATGGCTATTATCTTGTTTAAGAGCGCGCTGCAGTTTCTCTCTATGGTACTCCCTATCCAAGATAGGTGCTTCAGGAAAGGAGATTCGCGCAATTTCTCTTTCGAATTCCAGAATTGAAGAGAAATCAGCCCATTTGAAATCGCGCAGAATCAGTTCTTCAGCTAAGGTTTCCTTCACCTTTTGTTTCTCGATGATTCTGAAACCTTTTATTTTTCCACATTTTGGACACCCCTGCACCTTCAGTTCTTGAATTGTATGAACCGTCTCAAGCGCTCCCACGTTTATTTCTTGACCGCATCGACATTGGTACTTTCGTCGAGTCAAATTGATCTCCCCTGTATAGAGTTTGCCATTGTAGATGGACGTAATCAGGGGTCTTGATTTTTCAGTAGTTTGTAATCTGACCATGAAGGTCGTGTTAGCAAACATCTCAGCACCTTCATAGATATTAAACCTAGGAATTTGCTCCAAGATTGCCAGCCCCATGGCACCAAGAATCTTGTTCATAATCAGGGCTCTTTTTGGTGGTTGATGAGCATAAGCCAAGTATATTGTTCCGCCTTTTTGAGGCTTAAGAGCAGTAATAGCGCGTGAAGTAAATAGAGTCAATCCTGGTGTTGTGTATGGAGGATCCGTGAACACCACATCATACTTGTGCCTTGTGCGTTTCGGAAGACTTTTTCTGAGATCGAAATTGATGCAAGTGATTGCCAAGTTCTCTTTTCTTGATACAGATTGGATCGCTTGGAGGAGTCTTTGATCCACATCAATAACCGTCACTTCAACTGCAACATCTAATAGAGCTACTGCTATTGATGTAAAATCGTCGTCGCCCAGGAAAATAATTCGTCTCCCCTCGAGGTCTCCCCTTTCCAACATATATAGGGCTCTCAGAAGAGCAGTTTCAGGAGTTCCATGAGTCTGATCCAGCCAGGGTAACGGCTTTGGTCTTCCGTCCATGCAATCCTTGAGTTTTTGAAGCAAAGGTTTGAATTGATCAGTGATTTGAATATTCTTGCCTTCACAAGTCTTACATGTGAGTCGGCTTTGGTACAAGAATCCAAGATTCTTGGTTACATATTCTTGACCTCTTGCTGTAAGCAAAGTCCCCATTTTTCTGGCTACTAGTCCAGCTTTTTCAAGCTCGCCTATCACTGCTGCGGTTACGGGTATAGGAAGTCGAGTCAGAGACGCTAGATTCTTGGTGCTAATTTTTCGACTTCTAAAGATTTCACGAAGTATACTCCTTACAGCTTCTGGACCTTCTTCAAGTTTCGCTTTCTGGGATAAAACCGTTAATAAACTGTCATCTTGACTTTTTTTCAACGATGTTTCAACGCTCCAGCTCAGGACTCACCTATTGTTTGAGAAGGAAAGTGCAGGGATATTTAGTCTTTGCTTAGATTTTTGTCTTATGGAAGAGAGAGTGTAACTAGCTGATAGCTTATTCTTAGTGTTTATGTGTTGCACACTCCTACAGTAATGTTTATTAAGAAACAATATACGTGATATAGATTAGCTCTGAGCCGATAACCTTGAAGACTGAAGACCTTGTCTGCCCATACACCAATTGCGGGAGAAAATTTGAACAACCCGTTATGGTGACAGACTCCTCAAAGCTTCCCAGAGAAACCTACTACGCTTGTCCCCATTGCATGCTTAGACTTCAGCTACTTCTCGAGGATGGATCACATAGTACCAAATTGGGAAAGGTACATGTTGAACCTCTGGAAAAAACACTACTAACACACTTTAAACACAGTAGAAAAAGCACATTCACAGAAGCTGTCTCCAGTCCCTATGCCACGAGGCCATCAAAAAGCTGCAAGCATTTCTTCGGTTATCTCCGCAGTCGCCCCTACAAAACTGATCTTACCAACGAGTGTGCAGTCTGCCCAAATATCGTTCAATGTTACAGCAGTAAAGAGTGACATCATTCTCAAAAGCAACCTAAGTTGACAAATAGATTCTCAGATTACGATATTAATTTCCGTGTGAAAACTATAGACCTAACTCGAGTTATGTAAGAAACTTAAATATGCAAAGCCTAACACTGGGAGCTTATGGCTTCTCTTTATGAAACAGTAGTTCTTGGCATAGTTCAAGGTTTGACGGAGTGGCTACCAGTGTCGAGTTCAGGTCACTTGGTAATAGCTAAGGAATTTATCGGTTGGCAGCCTCCTGTGCTCTTCGATGTTCTCCTTCATCTTAGCACTCTGTTCGTGATTCTGATTTTCTTTCGAAGAACGGTGATAGGGATCGCCAAGGCACTTGTGAAAAGGAATTTAAATTCCGTTGAAGGTAGACTCGGAGTTTTCATAGTCGTAGGGAGTATACCAACAGCTGTGATAGGTTATACTTTTAGAGAACTTTTCAAGTCATTTTTTGACAATTTGATGGTTGTTGGATTCTCCCTCATGGCTACCGGGATTCTACTTTTCTTATCAGATCGTCGACATGGTTCCAGAGAAATGAATCCTACTGACTCAATTCTTGTAGGAGTCGCCCAAGGAATCGCTCTTATCCCAGGTATCTCAAGAAGTGGAGCCACAATCTCCACTCAACTACTAAGGGGAATTGATAGAAAAGTAGCTTTTGAATTCTCATTCTTAATATCCATTCCAGCAGTTGTGGGTGGTTTTCTCATAGAGTCTTATGATTTGAGCTTGCTAATTACCAATGTGGATGTGATTGCAATCATTGTGGGAGTTGTTGTATCCTCTATTGTAGGCTACTTTTCCCTCAGGATCCTTCTAAAAACAATTATCAAACAAAGGTTTCACTTATTCGCCTTTTACTGCTGGGGGGCAAGTATCCTAATCATCGCTTCCCAAATAACATAACATCAATCAACCTTTTGTCCATTGTTGATTAAAGTAAAATCCGAATTCTCAGAAAAAAGTGGGTCGTGAGGTTTTTGTTAGGATTTTTTATAGGATTGTCCATTATTGTTCAATATGATTAGTTTAACGCGTGCATTAGAAAAGTTATATCTTTCCAGCTGAATATCAGAAAGGAGGTATAAAGATTGCTTGAGAGTGAGATGAAAGAATTCTTTAAGAACCAGATTAAACTGGAGCATCATATTGTGGAGTCAATCACTAATAGCCTGAAAAATGTTAGAAATCCAGTGGTGAAGCAGGTTTTACGAGCAATAGCTTTTGACTCCCAAAAGCATGCAGGAATATATCATGCTGCCATGTCAATTTCAACCATAACACCGGCTTTAACTGATAAGGAATACAGAGAGTTAGAAGAAATCACAGGGAAACATATTGTCGATGAAAAAAAAGCTCTCTCTGCCCTAGACAAAATTATGCCAGAGGTAAAGAGTGACAAAATTAGATTCTTGCTGGAATCCATAGCTGCAGACGAAAAGAAACACCATGAACTTCTTGAGAAGCTTGTTGACCTTATTGTCAAGAAAGAAGCGATCCTTGAAGAAGATTGGTGGGAAATCCTCTGGAAAAATGTTCCCTTCCATGGTACACCAGGAGGGTAGAATTCGTTTCAAGTCAGCCATCTTGGTCTTGAAATCAAGTATTCTGTTAAGAATCTCGCAAAATCCTGATTTTCCAGATATACTGGAAGAATCTCTTCATTCACCAGAAATCGCGCCCCCTTGAGGTTAATCCTTGAAAGTTCACCCCAGGCAGATATCTTATTTTTATCCTTGAATTCAGCCTTTAATAATTCGACCACATCAGAGTATTTACGCCTTATCTCCACAACCCATCTTCCATCCTCAACCCATGGACCAGACAATGTTCTTCCAGAGTTGACGTGTGTCTGAAGAAAATTTTTACATTCCTCTTCCTGGTACAAGGATGGCCCCACATGTCTTTTAAGCAAGGGTAGTTGACGATGTTCCACTTCCACCAGAAAAACGTTTAAGTCTTGTTCATCACTCCAAACAGCATCACGTATAACACTAAACCCGTGCTGTTTCAGAAGTCTCTCCAGAGTTCTTTTCGATCTATAAAGCTGTCCCCACAGAATATCTGGAACCCTATTAGATACCGGACTTAACATGAAGATGAAGTCTGAGCTTCGATTCCTAAATGTCCGGGATAAAATTCCAGCTGTAAAGGGTTTAGTTTCCGAAGGATAGAAGAATTCGATACTAGGTTTTTGGAGGAAAGCCCTAGAGGCAGCAATGAACAAGCTTAATGCATCAGATCTTACGGCTGAAGCAGCGTTCCTTCCTTTATCAACAGGATCCACTACAACTAGTTGTTCTGAAAAGGCTTTGTCAAGTTCAGTCTCCTTGCCTTTGAAGTGACCCTCCAAGTCGATTTGTATTGGAGCCTTCCAATTACCTGCTGATTTCAAGACCCCAAGAAAAGACCCGCAGTAAAGAGTTAAGAGTTCACAAACATAACCGCTGAAACCTCCCACCTTGATTTCAGCACCATAGACGCCAATACCCTTCATAAACTTCTTCAAGATTCTAATATCGTCACAGGTTTGCTTCTTCAATAGACTTTTCACATAATCAGTGTGATATGGTGTACGATCAGTAGCACTTTTCCACTCCCCTTGCTTCACATCATAGCAGGGAACAATGTTTACTCTAGTTTCATCCACAGTAGCTTCAAGGTAAGGGTGTTCTGCAAAACGTTCTACTTGTGCCTGTCCTGCGGTCGCTTTCCGTGCAATATCAAGATAAAGATCACCTAAATCCGTCCTTGGAACTGTTGGTGGAACACGCATGAATATATCTATGTCTGGAGACTCTACGAGCCAAGTGTCTTTAGCTACTGAACCTTCCAGACGAACTACAACCACGATCTTTGCTTCTCGAGCAATCTCCTCAATCTTCAGTATAAGCTGTTTCCCAATAGCAACTATGCGCTTTTTCTCCCCAGACTTTGGAGAGATTTTTACTTGAACTTCAGACAGAATTTGGTTGATATCTGGAATCATATGCAGCGCCTTAACTCTCATCGGCAAACTTCTTTCAGGGTTGTGTATATAGGACCATTGGGCGTCAGAACGCTTTTCTTAAGTTTCAAACAATTGATCTCTAAAACTCCAAACATGTGATTTGCTAATTCGTTGAGAGATCCTACGAGTTCGGCTCTGTTTCGACCTGTTCGCATTCTTGCTAAAGTAATGTGGGGTCTAAAAGCCTTTGAATCCGGAGAAAAGCCTAACTTGCGGAGGTGAGATTCTAGTTGTTGAGAAATGTTTACCAGTTTGTCTACATTTGTCTGAATACCTACCCAAATAACACGAGGATTTCTTATTGTTGGAAAGGCACCCACTTTACAGATTTCGACTGAGAAGGAATTGAAAGAGATCTGCTCTATTTCCATGTGGATTCTGTCAACCATCTGTGGTTGGATGTTTCCTAGAAATCGCATTGTAATGTGGATATTTTGGGGGCTAACTAGTTTCAAGTTGGCGCCAGTTTCTTTCAGTTGCCTCTGAACATCCATAAGCCTTGCTTGAATCTCATCGTTTGCTAATTCAAAGGCAATAAAGCTGCGAATAGATTCGGGCATTCTGATGCCTTCCTTTAGTAGTTTCATCCTGTAGCATTTATAAGACCTTTCAATCTACAAATGAATCTAAAATAATGGAGGACAGGGGTGGCTGTGAAAAACAAGATGGTCATTGGAGTTACAGGAATGCCAGGTTCTGGAAAAGCGACCGTGATCCAAGTTGCCAAAGAGAGAGGTCACGGTGTTGTTGTCTTGGGTGATGTGGTCAGAGAAGAAACTAAGATGCGAGGGTTGGAACTTACACCGGAGAACCTGGGTCGAGTAATGATAAAATTACGCGAGGAGAATGGGCCTGCAGTCGTGGCCAAGAGATGTATTCCCAAAATTGAGGAAACAGAATGTCGGACAGTTATTGTTGATGGTATTCGTAGTCTTTACGAAGTTGGCGTTTTAAAGGAACGCTTCAAAGCGTTTAAGTCATTAGCTATCCACTCTTCACCTGAAACACGATTCACTAGACTTTCTAAACGTAAGAGGAGCGACGATCCAGCCAGCTGGGAAACTTTTCTGGAGCGTGATTGGCGGGAACTCCGTGTGGGACTTGGAAGCGTGATTGCTTGTGCAGATCTTATGTTGATTAATGAAGGAAATAGAGTATTGTTAAAGCAAGAAGTGGAAAAGGCTCTTAAGGATTTGGAGAAAAGTGGATGAAATAGTAGTACAAACGATGATTAATCCTACTGAAGACTTGGCTAAGGTCAAACATGCCATTGAGAATATTTTTGGTTCAGCTCTTGAAATAAAGATCCCAGCCGAAGGCGCTAAGCTAATTGCTAAAACAAAAGATCTTGGGAATCTGGCAAAGCTTAGAGAGCTTTTGCGGAGAGAACGAATCAGGGATGCAGCTAGAAAATTGCTGTTAAAGAAAGTTAGGGGAAAGACAATTACCTTTTTCTTGAACAAGCAAGTGGCATATGCTGGCCACGTATCCTTTTGCGAGGAGTTCGCTGAAAGCCCTCTCGGACCCTTAAGAATCCAGATCAAAACAGATGATCCGTTGAAACTTATCAATTGGATTGCGCCCCCTCAAGTCAAATGAGTAAAATAAAATAATGTATACCCAATACATCCCACCCTATACTTTACTGATAGAAGAACGATAGACATCAAGATCTTGTGATAGAAATGGCTAGGCCAAACATCGGTGTGTCCACGCTTTTCTGTTTAGGTGAGCCCTTTTCAAGTCTTTGCCAGCGACTTCAAAGTATAACTGTACAGAACGTGGAATTAGTTGATGAGGGTTGGCATTCACTCAATAATGAGAGACTACGAAAACTCAAGAAAATCGGGCAGTCGCAGAATCTAATATTCACGTTACATGCTCCCTTTGCCAACATCAACATAGCGGCTTCATCTCGAGAAATGCGGACTTTTACAGTAAAACGACTGCAGAAATCCATTGCCTTTGCCCAAAAACTGGAATGTCGTACAATGGTTTTTCACCCAGGTTTGAAAACTGCAATCAATGGTTTCTATCCCAGTTTAGGTTGGAAACAAAATATTGAATCAACTCGACTTCTGTTGAAGTTGTCTGAAGAACTTGGAGTGAGAATTGCAATGGAAAACTGTCCATCGAAATACAGGTTTCTAGTTAGCAGCGTTGAAGAATTCTCACACTTCTTTGACGAGCTTGGATATGATCTAGGTTTAGTCTTGGATGTGGGACACTCTAACATAGATGGCACAACCTACTCCTTGATTAAGAGGTTTGGCGAGAAAATTGTCCACGTCCATGCCCATGACAATGATGGAAAGCGGGATCTCCATATGGGGGTTGGATTCGGAACAATAAACTGGAGGAAGTTCGCAAAAAGCATAAAAGGTTCAGGTTTTGACGGAGTGGTTGTGGTGGAATCCTACCGCAACATTGATGAAAGTGTCTCTAAGCTTCAGGAACTCTTTGCTTGACGCGATGCAGTGGTAGTTGGATCTCCATAAAATCTTCAGCTACATCGACGTTAGCGAACGTTTTCCTGGCTTGGGTAAGCAGTAACTCTGGAGTTTTGTAACGAGCACTAATATGAGTCAGAATCAGTCTTTTCACATTAGCCTTTGCAGCTGAAATTGCTGCTTGTTTAGGAGTTGAGTGTCCATCTTCATTAGCCCTTTCCTCGAATTCATTATCAAAAGTGCACTCATGAATCAGTATATCAGCATTCTTAGCTAATTCTACTAGAGTAACAGAATGCTTAGTGTCTCCTGTGTAGACGATTTTTCTTCCAAGTCTAAGTGGTCCAACCACAGTTTCAGGGCTTATGACCCTTCCATTTTGGAGCTTCACTGTCAATCCTTGCTGAAGTCTCGACCATAATACTCCTTCAGGGATCCCAAGAGCTTCAGCTTTATCGGGATGAAATTTCCCATAACGTTGCTTCTCAACAAGACTATAGGAGAATGATGGAGTCAAATGTTCTGCTGGAGCTGAAAATACACTGTACTCCTTTTCCTCACAGACAAGCCCGTCGTCTCCGACTTCAGTTATTTCAAGAGGAAAAGTTGGAGGAGAGCGTAGAACCTCACCAGTGATTTCAACAAAATCCCTCAAATCAGATGGCCCAAATAGTTCAAGTTTCCTACTACGATGTAGAAGCGACATAGTCTGCATCAAACCAGGCAAACCAAGCACATGGTCACCGTGCATATGGCTTATGAACACTTTCATTTTCTTATTGAAACCTAAACCCGCCTTCAACATTTGCCGCTGAACACCTTCTCCACAATCGAAAAGAATAAGCTCCCCCTTTCGAACAACTGCAATAGCAGGCAATGACCTCTTAGGCGTAGGAATGCTTCCTGCTGTTCCTAAAAAAATCACTTTCAGACTCATCTACGTTTGCTCCAAGACTGAAATCTCTCTTGTGAGACTTCGGTGTATATAAACAAAATATGACCCTTTTAATTTGAAACCCACATCTTCGGCTAATTTGCTGATATGGACTTTCTTGGGAGCAGCTATGCACATTCTTTGACCTTGAGACATGGAAGAGGAGGATGCACGTAAGAAGTCTTGAATTACACGCTCAGTGGTGTGCCCGAGTGTTGATGCAGACCGACCATAGGGAGGATCTGTAACTATACAATCAACTCTCTTCAAGGGTAAGTGTTTAGCATCTGCAACTCCCAAACCATCATATTCCAGGTCGAAAAAACTCAGATTCCGATCGGTTCCTTCAACCATATGTTTCTTAGCATCAAAGCCTACAATTCGGCACCCTAACAACCCTCCTTCTATCAGGAATCCTCCCGTCCCACAGAAAGGGTCTAAGAGTAGATCTCCTTCTCGGGCACCAGCTAAGTTCACCATACATCTAGCGAGCTTAGCTGGCATAGCTGAAGGATGAAAGAAAGGTCGCTTTCGAGGTCCTCTCTGTAAAAAGGGAGTAGGCGATATCGTAGCAAGTCTCAATCCGAAAAGAAAGCGGTCACCAGTTATGATTCCAAAGAATGTTTTTAGAGGATTTTTTAAGTTTACTTTGACGCCTTTAATCTTACTCAAAATAAGTTCTCCAAGCTTCTGCTCTAAGACCATACTGGTCAATCCTCTAGCTGACAACCCGACACGATGCACACGCACAACAAAGGTATCCCCCTGTTGTAGAAGAGTGTCCAGTTGAATAAATTGCATTGCTTTGACAATTTCAACCAAAGAAGATTCACAATTAAATAGTTCTTGACAACATGTTCGAGTCATAGAAGCTCTATTCTTAATCGGATCTACACAGCTCAGAGTGGAATCAAGTCGCAGAACTTGAGGAAGTCTCTCTAACTCTGCGTGTTTTACACGTTTGGTTGCTAGAATGGCTTTCAACTCTGCAAAGGGCAGAGTTTCATGCTCACCGGAAAGTAGGAAAAAGAACCCAGTCACTAATGTTTAGACTCCAAGCCCGATAAGGGCTTTGGCGATTATGGGAGCCACAGAAACCATGCTTACTGGACTAGGGACGGTATCAGTACCCACGATCTCCTCAGCACCATTGTTGATTATTTTCTCTCTGGCATCATTAATTAATAGAGGGTGCACACAAGCAGCATAAACTTTTTTAGCTCCTTGTCTTTTCGCATATGCAACCGCTTTTGCCATTGTTCCACCACTGCTTATTATGTCATCAAAGAAAATGACAGTCTTGTTCTTAACCCTCAATGGTTTCTCCTTAATGTCTACATATCCAGTATGGCGATCTCTCTGCGTTTCAATATAGTCACATTCCCCATTGATGATTGCTGCTGCTTCCTTTGACATAGCTAAGCCGTTCTTACCCATTGACAGAGAGACTGCTCCTTCGATTCTTTTCTTTTTGAAGTGTTTAGCTAGGAGTGGGATCGCTGAATGATCCGTTACAGGGATAGATAGAGAGCTGAGAGCTGCGGGACTGTGGGAATTAATGCTGATTATCTGGTTCACTCCACAAGTTTCTAGTATATCAACAACTGTCTTCACACTGAAAGCTTCTCCAGGAACGAATATTTTGTCTTGGCGACTGTAAGCGAAGTAGGGCAGTACTGCTGTAATCGTCTTGGCTCCATTGTGTTTGGCAGCAGAAGACATTAGGAAAAGCTGCATCAATCTTTCGTCTTGAGGAGGACTAGTGGTTTGCACGATGACGACTTCTTGGTTCTCCACGTTCCCATCGATGCGTACATAGCTTTCTCCATCTGGAAACTTCTTGAAATATACAGGAACCAAATTTGTGTCTAACTCTGCGGCCAAACATTTACCTAGATTCGGACTTGCTGGACCGGGAAGAATTATCATGATTCCCTCTTCCGATAGCTCTCAAGTATTTGTTTTGCTCGGTCTGCCCGTATCTTGTGTTCTTTAACCATTTGTTCACTAATAATGTCGATGAGTTCGTCAGTTGCTCCAGCTGCAATTGCAATGTTTCGAGCGTGGAGACGCATGTGCCCTCGTTGTATTCCTTCAGCTGCTAGAGCGCGGAGGGCTGCAAGATTTTGAGCCAGTCCAACTGCTGTAACGACTTCAGAGAGTTCGTTAGCTGATTTTACTCCTAGTATTTTGATTGCTATTTTAGCGATTGGGTGAGTTGTTATAGCTCCACCTATTGTTCCAAGTGCCATTGGTATTTCGATCGAGCCTGTCAAATCGCCTTCTTCATTTTTCTCCCAGAAAGATAAGGTTGTATAGCAACCTGTTCGCGACGCGTAGGCATGAGCCCCTGCTTCTATGGCGCGATGGTCATTACATGTGGCTAAGACTACTGCGATTATCCCGTTTAGTATGCCTTTGTTATGAGTAGCTGCACGATATGGATCAGATGCTGCGAAGTGATAGGCATGGGTTATTCCATCAACAACTTCTTCTCCACCTAGAGCTTCTTTGGGAATAGTTGTATATGCCCGAGATAAGCGTCTTGTTGCAAGGTTACTGATTATGCGAAGGTAGACTCGGCCTCCTGTTATCCGCTCTATCACTGGGGCTACAGCTTCTGCCATAGTGTTAACTGCATTTGCACCCATAGCATCCCTACAGTCAACATGAAGCTCAGTTATGAGCATATCTCCACTGGCTGTATGGATAATTTTAGCCTCCAGATCTTTTGCTCCTCCTCCCAAAGACACTAGAAGGGGGTCTTGTTCATTGGCTTTCTTGAGGATTTCTTCTTTATGTGCATAAACAGACATACGAGCTCTATGAGGGTCCCTTATACCAACCGTTTGAATTTGACCTATCATAACAGGTGTGGTGCTGGTGGTGAAGAATCCACCACCCTCCCTTGCCATTTTTGCAGCATAGCTTGCTCCTGCCACAACCGAGGGTTCCTCTATTGCCATAGGAATCAGGTAGTCTTTTCCGTTGATTAGGAAGTTGACTCCTATCCCTAAGGGAATTGGGAAAACTCCAACAACATTTTCTATCATTCGGTCTGCAAGCTTAAAGCTCAATGCTCCCATGTTTTTCAGTAAGTTGGTTTCCTCATCCGTAAGACTGGCGAATTCCCTAACTTTCCGGATCCTATCTTCCAACGATAACTTGTAGAAACCGGGAAGCGCAGAAGTTCCGGTCAATTTTGACACACCAGAACTACCTAACCATAAAAGGAACATAAGAATTTAACCTAAAAGACAGAATCAATGCCAACGTATTGTAGTTTTGAGTTGTGATAAATCCGCTACCAAGAAAAAGACCTCAATGCTGGGTTTAGTCATCATCAATCAGACTTGCTCGCAAATCATTGGTCCAATCTTTTTATTCAAATAGTCGTTTAAAACGGTTATTACTCGGATCAAGATTTCAGTTAGATGAGTCAGTTATTTTCGCCATGCTCATAGCAAAGCATTTAAACTGCCTTTCTACTTGAGATAGAGCGCAGGTTTAGTATCATGGGCAAGCGGATTCTAGTTCAAAGACGGGGGCGAGGTGGATCAGTTTACAGAGCGTCCACCCATAAGAGGATAGCGCCCGCAAAATATCCTCCAGTGAGCAACGAACAAATGGAGGGTAAGATTGAAGGCGAGGTAGTTCGAGTTCGCCATGAGCCCGGACGTTTTGCTCCATTAGCCCAAATCAGACTTGAGACAGGGCAAAGCTACCACTTTATTGTACCTGAAGGAATCCATGAAAAACAGAAGATCCAAGTCGGCGGCAAAGCATCAACAGAGATTGGCAATGTTCTCCCTTTGGGCAACATCCCGGAGGGTGCAATGATCTGCGGGATTGAACTCTCACCTGGTGATGGAGGAAAAATTGCTCGTTCCTCAGGAACCTATGCAACAGTCGTGGGTCATACTCCTCAAGGAACAATGATAAAACTCCCTTCAGGAAGAATAAAATATATTAACGATTTATGCCGTGCAACCATTGGTGTGGTCTCGGGATCTGGACGTCTCGAGAAACCGTTGTTAAAAGCGGGAAAGAAACACCACATGAAAAAAGCGAAGGGTCACAAGTATCCTCGAAACCGTGGAGTCGCCATGGTTGCAGCTTCACACCCTTATGGAAGTAGTAAAAGAGGTGGACGTAAAGTCACCACTGTCGCCCGAGGTGCACCTCCAGGCAAAAAGGTAGGTTTGATTGCTGCCAGAAGTACAGGGAAGAAGAGGAGGAAGAGGAGGCAAATCCCGAAAGATTAATAATCGGCTGAAAGGGGATTTATGTGGGCGATAATTAGAAATGCCAAAAGAATTTACTTATCGCGGGTATACTCTTAAGCAACTGCAGGGTCTTTCAATGGACGAGTTCATACTCTTGCTACCATCACGTCACCGCAGAAGTTTAACGCGTGGACTTAAACCTGAACAGCGAATTCTCTTAGAGAAGGTGCGAGCAGCAAGAGTTGCAATGAGTCAAGGACAAAACGTTGTTATTAAGGCTCATGCTCGAGACATGGTCATCCTCCCAGAGATGGCTGGAGTAACAATATTGGTGCATAGTGGGAAAGAGTTTGCTAGGATTGAAATCGCACCAGAGATGATTGGTCATTATCTTGGAGAGTACGCAATCACAAACAAGCCGGTTAGACATGGACAACCCGGTATTGGTGCCTCCAGATCTTCAATGTATGTGCCTTTGAAATAACTGCGTCTACAAACAGGATGCTTGTTTTAGAGATAAATCAACAATAATCCATGGTAGTTGTTTCGGAATAGCTTAACACTTTTAAGTAATTTGCTCTGATTTTGAATGTAGCGGGTGAGTGAGACCTCCCATCCGTTCCGCAATAAAAAATCCCGGAAGAGTGGAGGTGAAAAAATCTGAAAACAATCAGTATCAGCTTAATGGCGATATTTGCTGGCTTGTATGCTATTCTAGTAGTCACGTTGGCTCCAATTTCTTTTGGACCTGTCCAACTGCGCGTCGCAGATTGTTTAATCCCATTGGCGGCTCTTTTTGGCTGGCCAGTCATTGGAGGTGTAACATTTGGTTGTTTCCTGGGAAACGCATATCTCTGGCTCGGTCCTCAAGATGTCGTTCTAGGACCTATAGCTAATTTGATTGCTGCAACTGCCATCTTTCTAATGAGAAGGCATCGTTTTCTCGCGTGTATTACGGGTTCACTGCCGATTGGAGTAATTGTGGGTGGATATCTATGGATATTCTTTCCGCCGCCATACATCTATGGCTTGAATATACCGATTTGGGCAGCCATGATTATCAGCATTACAATCAGTAGTTTAATTGCTGTCGCAGGAATTGGCTATGTTCTCCTTCGGGCACTATCTGAGCCAAGTGTAGTTGGTCCCCTGAAAGCTCGAGGCCTGAGAGATTATAGTGAAAACTAAGAAGGAAAAGAATTGGCACCGACACATGGACAGCAGAGAAATTTCTGCGATGCAAGTGCAGGATATTCAGTCGCATTAGCAAAGGGCTGCTTTCAAATAGAATGGTCAGAGCTTGCTTTACCCTTATTTCTAACTCACAAAATCAATCTGTTTCTTGCTTGTATCTGGTAAAACCGCAATGACCACACGTAAATCGGTTGCTATGGTTTGCCATGAAGTAGCCTGGGCCACATCTTTCACAGAAAGGTCGTTGTCTTGTTAGACTCTCGCCTACAATTTTGTAATAGCTGGAAACCCTTTTTTCCTCCTTTTTCTTTCGTTGAGATTTCTCGCGTTTTGGTTTTTCTTCAGCTGTTACCTCCGATTCTTCTTCTGCTATGGTTTCCTCTGCAGGTTTTTCCGCTTCTGCTCTTTGGTTCTCAGCTTTTTCTTTTTCTTTTGGCACTCATTATTCCTCCAGCTTTTCTGCATTTTCACTCTTTTCGCTTATTCCTTTCTTTTCCTTATTGGCTTCATCGCCCACTTCGGATTTTGCCTCTTTTAGTTTCGGTTTTGCTTTTTCGGGTGACGTGTCTTCAATATGTTTTTCAGTTAGACTTTCAGATTCGGTGGCTTCCTCTTCGGAAGGTTTCTCAACAGGCTTCTCAACAACAGGTTTCTCAACAGGCTTCTCAACAACAGGTTTCTCAACAGGCTTCTCAACAACAGGTTTCTCAACAGGCTTCTCAACAACAGGTTTCTCAGGTGGTGTATTTCGAGTGATTATGTGTGCCTGTTCCACAAGTTTCGCTTGGTCAAGTGTTTCGTAAGCGTTCGCTTCGCCCAAAGCGGTCATAGTTCCAGTTTTTGTAATCACCTTCTCGATAAAAACCAAGTCCACCTTGGATTTTAGATGTTGTGCTAAGTTTTCTCTTACTTCCTGTCGAGAAGTAGTTTCACCTTCTTCCCTATGGTCAACTTCAAAAATCACTTCTTCTCTCCTTAGCAAGGGGTTGAGTTTCTTGGATAAGATTTTGACCTTCAAGGTTATGCTCTCCCACTGTCAAAGTTATGGCACAGAAAAAGTCTATTTGTCCTTATAAAGTTTAATTGACTCGTCAAGAAGATGAGTTTCAAATGCCTTGCTTTTAAAGGTTTGACGTTATCTTACTCTTCCGTCATTTCTGCAATGATTTCTTGGGCTCTTGTTTTATTTTGGGAGTTTGTCTTGACAACTACAATCCCTTTGTTAGGTGGTTGTCCATATAATACGAGGGAATTTTCTGGCAGGGTTAGGATTGCGACTAAGGCAAGTAGATCTTCCTCGCCTTCCACAATGATTTTAGTTCGTTCAGGATTTCTTGCGGCTTTTTCTACAGCCAACCAAGCTTCTTCGGTTATTGTTCCTGCTGGGTTTTTCACTTTCACAACTAGTTCAGCGGTAGCGGAGATGGGAGGTATTTTCTGTCTCATGATCTTATTGTCAACGATTAGAATGTCCGGGGGTAGAGAGTGGTCAGCTAAGTCTTGAGTAGTTTGATCGCCTACACTGACTAGTTTTGCGGGTTTGTCTTGTTCCACCATTGTCTTCAGAATTTTCATTACTTCCTTTTTGGGACCGTTAAGCAAGATTCCCAATGGTTTTTTTAGTTCCTTTCGTAGTCGGGGTGTCAGGTGCAGGATGTTGATCACCTGTAATTCATGCCATTCCTTTAGTGTGTGGTATAAATCAGGAATTCATGGTCACAGAGCCTAAAATGATGCTTGGGGGGATGTTATCGGACTCGTAGAGCATATCGTCCTTTTTGGGTGATTTTCATTACTTTTGCTATTTCAGAGCCTTCTGGATCGATGATTGTGACAACGCCGCTGAAATCATCGCTCAATGTTGCTGTTTTGCATTTTGGGCAGAGGGTTTCAGTTGTTATTGTGTGACATTCATGGCATGCTTTTTCAGCAGTCATTTCTTTTTATCCTCTTTGACATTCTTCTCATGGTGTTTTTCTATATCTGTCTCGTTTCGTATTTTTCGTATTTCTTCGCTGATCCACTCGAGTTTACCGAGAAATGGTTGTCTTGCTGTTACTCCAATCTTGCCAGAGCCACCTCCTCGAGCTAGAGAAACTGCAGTTATTCGCGCTCTGACATGGTCTCCTGCTGTGAGTCGCCTTTTGCTTTCTTTCCCCATTAGCACGCTCTGTTTTTCATCGTAGGAAATATAATCATCCATTAGTTGAGATACGTGAAGTAGGGCGTCGACAGGGCCAACTCGTATAAAGGAGCCAAAATCAGCGATTTCCACCACCTCTCCTTCAATGATTTCTTGAATCTTCGGTTGAAATGTTAGAAGTGAGAAGGAAGTTTTATGGTAGGTTGCCCCATCGCCAGGTATAATTTTTCCTGTAGGATTCACGGTTATATCAGCCACGGCAATCACATAGCCTAATTCTTCGTTTACCATGCCTTCATATTTCAGTTTCAACTGCGCGTAACCTGCATCTTTGAGGGGATCGCCAAACCTGTTTGGTGGTATGCGGATCGTATCTTCCAGAGTGAGAAGCTTGAACATTAGGATTTTTCCTCAGCCTAATACAGGCTGTGAGTTACATAAACTTCGGGGGTATTTTAAAAAGCTTTTCTGAAGTGTGAAAGAGACCAGAGAGTTGTGAAAGACTGCTGTGTAGACTAAGTGAGTTCACGTAGAAGTATCTAGACAGCCCCCTCAACTGCTAGATGAGATTTTTGTCTCAGATAGATAACTGGCAAGCCTAATTTTCTGATCCTCTTTTTCAGGTCTCTGTCATTTGTGGCAACACAACATCTCATTTCGGATGCAACTCGAACTAATACTTCGTCATGTAGCTCGTTCCTTCTCTTTTCCACATTGATCTTACGACACTTCTCTGCGAGTTTCAGAGCCAAGGTCGCTTGTCGTTTCAATTTAGGTGAGCTAAGACCTGCAATTTTCTGTAATTCCTTGTAGGTTGGAGTGGTTATAATTGGTTCAAATCTTCGATTAAGAACCTTTTCCATCTCTTCAAAGATGTCGACATTGAATTGAAATGGAATGAATAGGAAGCTGGAATCAAAAATGACCTGTAGAGGTTTTGTGTGTCTTTTCACTGTCAAGCTAATTGGCTCGCACTAAGGCTTGTCTCGTGACATGCTTCATGTATGAGCTTTATTGCACTATACCGTATCCTATTAGTCGCCATCTTCCAGCTATTCTCCTGCTCATGGCTGCCCTCATTCCTTTCTCGACACTGACTGAGCGAGAAAGTTTGACTGTAGCTGTGTCTTTCTTTACAGAAATTACTGTTCCAGTTGTGATTGTAGTTCCCACGTCGAGGAGAAGGTTTTCCTTGGGAAGTATTTGATCTATAGTAATCATTTCTCTGGTTCCGACTGCGCGCTCAAAAAAATGGGTTTCCATTGTAATCTCTGAGACTGTTGGAGGAAGTTTTTCGGGTAATCCAGCTAGGTTGCCGGTAAGACTGTCTGCTTTAGCCAAAGATGGGTCTAATGTTGTTCCTACTCCCACTAGTCCTCCACTTTGCACTTCTTTGATGCTTCTCCCGCCAGCCTTCAGGCTGACAATTTTAGTTAATAAAGGCTGATATGTGCTTCTCCCTTGCTTTTCTATCCTTACACCCGGACGAATCTCAACTTCTTCATTAAGCTTGAATCTTCCCTGAATGATACTACCCCCTATGACCCCTCCAGCTAAATCCTCGATGAGTGTTCCAGGTTTGTTGATGTCAAAAGACCGGACAATATACATAAGCGGTGGTTTCGAGGGGTCCCGTTCAGGTGTGGGAATGTATTCTTGCATAGCTTTGATGAGTACGTCTATATTGACTGAATGTTGAGCGGATATTGGAATAATTGGAGCTTCTTGTGCAATAGTTCCCTTAACGAATTTATTAATTTCTTCAAAATTCTCGAGAATTCTTTTCTCTCCAACAATATCTATCTTGTTTTGCGCTATGATTATTTTGTCTAATCCGACAACCTCAAGGGCTGCTAAGTGTTCTCTAGTCTGAGGTTGCGGACAACGTTCATCAGCAGCAATCACAAGAATTGCCCCATCCATAATTGCTGCGCCGGAGAGCATGGTCGCCATTAACGCTTCATGACCAGGTGCATCTACAAAACTGACACCTCTCTGAAATTCGCATTTTGAGCCACAATTTTGGCATATGGGTTTTGTTGAAAAGCAGTCAAGTTCATTGCATTTTGAGCATTTGTAGATGGGTGCATCAGCGTATCCTAGTTTTATTGTTATACCTCTCCGAATTTCTTCACTATGTCTTGCTGCCCATACACCTGATAAGGCTCGCACGAGGGTAGTTTTCCCATGGTCAACATGACCAATAGTTCCAATGTTGACTTCTGGTTGAATAGGCAAAGTCACGTTTTTACCAGGCATCTTCACTCGTTTCCATCGCTTTGGTGTAGGAAAATAGATATCTATGCTAAAAAGGCTTGTGCGCACGTTCACTGAATGTGCTCAGACCTCAACCTCTTGATCGATAGCTGTTTGATAAACTGCGATTTATTGTTGGAGAGTTGAGCGTAGAAGGTCTAATCCTTAGTTTCAGTCACTGCTTTTCTCGGGTTTCTTATCGAGTTTCTGTTCCTCTTCATTTTTTGTTTTCTCTGTTGCTTCTACTTGTTTTGGTGGCGATCCTTTCGGAGCTTCCTTAGTCCCAGTCTTTTCAGCATTAGTCTTTGTAGCTTTTTTTGGTTTCTCCAAAATTTTCATGTTAATTTGCACGATTTCTTCAGTAATGGTACTTCCACGAAGAGTCTTCCTTCTACGTTCTCCCTTACGAGTTGAATGGAACCCAATTCCATTGGTTATAATAACACGGGTTCTCACTCCGCCATGTATGTCGTGGCGCATGGGGAAACCGTCTTTGTCGGATCCTCCTGTGATCCGAAGTTTATGTCCACCCAATCCGACTGCAGTTCCATCAATTTCTTCACCTATTCGTCTTCCTACAAGTGGAACTGCACGAGAACCCTCTGTTTCAACTATTTTAGACTCCCCTGTTTCAGGGTCGGAGAGAATTATCTTAAATTTTGCCATAGACACTCTACTCTTAAGAGTAAATTCGAATATGGATTGTATATCAAGTTCTTAAAGCTTCCTTTTAGGAATCCATCAGTAGTTGTACAGTCAAACAAGCATGTCGCTGGAATTGACGGCGTCGCCATCCGTAAGAATGTGTGAGTGCAACCAACTGTTATGCTCAGCAAGCTTAATAGGAGACAGCATTTACAACCATGTGACATCATAGTCAAGAAGGTAATTATTGGAATGCCTAGGTTCAAACAGACCACTGATATCCTGAAACTGATGAAGCAAAAGCAGAATATTCGGGATATTGGAATAATTGCCCACATAGATCATGGAAAAACTACTATGACTGATAGCCTGCTCACTGAATCAGGCCTTTTGAGTCCAAAAATCGCTGGAAAAGCGAGAGCTCTTGATTATCTTGAAGAGGAGCAGAAACGTGGAATTACTATAAAAACTGCTAACATAAGCCTTCTTCACGAGGAAAAGGGCACATCTTACCTGATCAACCTTATTGACACACCTGGTCATGTAGATTTCACAGGGAAAGTTACACGAGCACTAAGAGCAATAGATGGTGCTGTAGTTGTTGTGGATGCTGTTGAAGAAATCATGGTTCAAACCGAAACTGTGACTCGTCAAGCTTTAAACGAGCGAGTCAAACCAGTTCTATTCATAAATAAAATTGATAGGCTCATCAAGGAGCTCAAGCTGAAACCCGATGAAATTCAAACAAAGCTTGCACGAATAATTCTAGACTTCAACAATCTAATCGCCTTGTACGGTGACGCCGATCAAAAGGAGAAATGGAAAGTCGATCCAGCAAAAAGCAGTGTTGCCTTTGGTTCAGCTCTTCATCGATGGGGATTCACGATGGATATTGCCAAAGAAAAAGGCGTAAGATTCAAAGAGATAATTGAAGCCTACAAGAATGAAAAAGTTGAAGAGCTCGTTCAGAAACTGCCCCTTCACAATGCCATCCTCACTATGGCAATTAAAAATCTACCAAACCCCGTAGATGCTCAACGATACAGAATTCCAAAGGTTTGGAAAGGCGATATCGACTCAGAATTGGGCAAAGCTATGATGAATGCAGATCCCAACGGTCCTGCAGTTATATGTGTTACATTAGCACAGATGGACCCCCACGCAGGACTAGTAGCTACAGGTCGCTTGTTTTCAGGCACGGTTAGAGAGGGGGAACAAATATACCTTGTAGGGGCAAAAAGGGACTATCGAATACAACAAGTTTCTATGTATATGGGTGCCTTCAGAGAAGTTGTCGACGAGATAGATGCGGGGAATATAGCTGCACTCCTAGGTTTAGACCAAGCAAGAGCAGGTGAAACTTTAGTGAGCGTTGGCAGCAAAGATGGCATGGTTCCCTTTGAACGGATAAAGTATGTTTCTGAGCCAGTAATCACAATTGCTATGGAACCTAAACACCCCAGAGACTTGCCTCGCTTAATTGACGTCATGGGCCGTTTAGCCATCGAAGACCCAAACCTAGTTACGAGCGTAAACAAGGAAACTGGAGAATACCTACTAAGTGGGATGGGTGAATTGCACTTGGAGATCGCTGTAAAGTTCCTCAAGGAATACGCAGGTGGAAACTTGGATATAATCACGTCCAAGCCACTGGTAGTATACAGAGAATCTATGCTATCTCCAGGAGTCGTTGCCATGGCAAAAAGCCCAAACAAGCACAGCAAGCTCTGGATACAAGTGGAACCTCTTGAGAAGAATGTTATTCAACTAATCGAAAAGGGCGACTTGACTGAAGAAATGAACAGGAAGACCATGAGACCAATCTTGAGAGAAGCAGGTTGGCCGACAGATGAAGCTAGAAACGTCTGGGCCTTAGAAGAGCATAGAAACATCTTGATAGACTTAACAAAGGGAGTACAGTACTTAAGAGAAATACGGACCATGATAATTTCTGGATTCAGATGGGCCTGCCAAAATGGACCGCTATGTGAAGAACCCATTCGCGGAATAAAAGTCAAAGTCATGGATGCTTCACTACACGAAGACCCAGTACACAGAGGACCAGCACAGATCATGCCAACAACCAGAAGGGCAATGCTAGGTTCATTCCTATCCGCCAAACCAGTCATTCAGGAACCCATCTACAAAATCGGTGTTTCAGTATCAGCCCAATGGGTCGGAGACGTATCAAGTCTCATAACGAGAAAAAGGGGACGAATAGTGTCATCAGAACAGAAAGGCCCAATAACTGTGATTACTGGATATCTTCCAGTCGCGGAGACCTTTGGATTATCCGCGGATATGCGATCGGCTACATCTGGTCACGCCTTTTGGCAAACCGCCTTTGATCATTGGGAAAAAGCCCCGGAAAGCGTCACAAACGAGATTATCAGAACAACCAGAGAAAGAAGAGGATTATCACCAGAAGTACCAGGAGCCAGCCGGTTCATCGACCAAACCTAACCCAAAGTAACTACGCGAAAAAACTAACCAAAGAAAGTGATTAACACGTTCACGTACCCCATAAGGGGTATGAGTGATTCCCATTAAGGTAGGGAGACACACCATACGCGCTATGCGCTTATTCACAAACTTAACAGAGAAGTAATATTAAATTTATGAAGCAGAGATTCAACATCAGAGAATCTGCACCATCTGCGCTAGTTTTAATAACGTCAAGAGAATTTATCGGTTTGCAGGGTGAGGTTTGATTTGAGTTTTGCTGTGGAAGCAGAGAATCTAGCGAAGGTTTTTGGAAGTATTCGAGCTCTAGATGGCTTGAGTTTCACTATTAAACCAGGGGAGATTTTTGGCCTCATCGGTCCCAACGGCGCGGGAAAGACAACAGCCCTCAGAATAATCTCCACATTACTCCTGCCAACCTCAGGTTCTGTCAAAGTAATTGGTCACGATGTAGTCAGCGAAGCTTCGGAAGTTCGGGGTCTTATAGCCTATCTTCCAGAAGAAGCCGGAGCCTACAAGAACCTTTCAGGTAATGAATACCTTAAATTTATGGCGAAATTCAGCTCCAAAAACACTCAGAGCGTGGAAGAAACGGTTGGACATGCTGCTGAAATCTCAGGGTTAGGTAATCGTCTGCAGGACAGAGTGAAAACTTATAGTAAGGGTATGAAACGTCGACTTCTTGTAGCTAGAGCCCTGATGACTAAGCCAAGGTTAGCGGTCTTAGATGAACCCACAAGCGGGTTGGACGTTCTTCATTCAGTTCATGTACGAGACATAATCAAGAAGTACGTAGCAGAACATGGAGTCACCGTTATGCTGTCCAGCCACAACATGCTTGAAGTTGAGTATCTATGCGACCGCGTTGCCCTGATTGACCATGGTAAAATTGTGACCGAAGGTACACCCGAAGAGCTGAAGACGTCAAACAAGGTTGAAAATCTGGAAGAAGCGTTCGCGAAGGTGGTTGGTCTTGCTTAAAGGCTTAGGAAACATAATCCTTAAGGAACTCAAGGAACTCCTACGAGATCCAAAGATTCTTGTCGGAATGATTATTGTCCCCCTAGTCATGTTTCCAATACTGGGACTTGTCATCCGAGGAGCAATGGAATCCACAGAACAGCGAATCCAAAACCTGCAAATTGGCTTCATTGATTTCGACCATGGTGCCATCGCTCAGAACGTAACTAGTTTTCTGCGCGCGCGCGGAGTAAGATTGATTAACATTTCCGCAACCAGCGTTACCGCAGCGGTGACGTTTCTCCAGAAGGAAACAAATGCAACAGATCTTATCGTAATTCCTTCAGGCGCTACAGAAAATGTCACCAATGGTATGCCTGTATATTTTGAAGTGTACAGCGTTTTCGCAGGAACTGGAGGCATAGCCGAGATAGCTGGTTCTTCAGTTGTTGTCCAATATCTAGAAGCCTATACAAAAGTAGTGTCACCGTTCTTCACAATATCCAAATCAATCATAAAGGGTAAACCTGTCGATGTGTCACCTGATGCGCTTTTCAGCATCGTTTACTCACAGGTTTTTGCTTTACCTATAACCATTAGTATTCTTCTTGTTTTTTCCATGCAGATAGCTGCTACCTCAGTGGCTTCTGAAAAGGAGGAGAAAACCTTGGAGACCCTTCTTAGTTTGCCGATTAGTCGATTCACTATATTAGCTGGGAAGTTAGCTGGGTCCATCATCGTGGCTGCTGTGGGAGCTGTCACCATCCTTGTTGGTTTTAGCTATTACACTGGAGCCTTCATGGCGATTGGCGACGCTGGAATCTCCGTAGATATAGCATCATTAGGTTTAGCGCCGACTCTTCTCGGGTATTTAGTTCTCGGAGCATCAGTTTTCATGTCTCTTCTCTCTGCCCTCGCCTTAGCCATAATAATTTCAGCTTTCGCTGAAGACGTTAGAGGCGCCCAAGCGATCGTAGGCTACCTATACACCCTGATTATGTTACCAATGTTCATAGTGATGTTCACAGGCTTCACTCCTCTACCCGCCATAGTTAAGATCATTCTACTAGCAATCCCCTACACTCATCCCATGCTAGCAGCTCAAGCCAGCGTTACCGGGGACTACCTAACAGCTATTTTCGGTGTTGCCTACGTTGCAATATTCACCTTTGTACTCCTATATGTAGCAGCAAAGCTCTTCGCAACTGAGAAGATCCTGACAACTAAACTGAAGTTCCGAGGCTTCAAGTTGCGAAGAAAAAGTTAACTCTCAGAGTCACTTGTTTAAACGTTTAAGAGAAACCGTGCCCTCTTTTCTGCTAGGGTTGGTGAGCTGGCGGATGGCTCCGAGCTAACTGAAGCTTGAGGAAACTCCGCCCACGTTGCAGACTTGCAGCATTCGCAAGAATGTAAGGCGAGAGCTTTGGCAACAGAACAGAAACGAAACGTCCATCCTGTAGATGAAAATGATACATGCTAAGTTGTTGAAGGATATAGGGTGCGAAACGGTGAAACGGCTGTCCTGCAAGGTGAAAGGGCAAATAGGCGCCAATGAAAACTGCATGAGGCGCGGGTAGCCCGAATAGCTAAATGCCATCTTTGAACAAAAGGCGGGTTACGACCAGCACACCACCCGCAATTTACCGAATACCACCCACATTTTGAACGTACTAATCAAAATGAAGAACAACGCCAAAAGCGACTACACAATAAGATTCGTTGACAAAGCACTAAGATACTTGGACAAACACACAGACCTGAACAAACCAGAAGAAGTAAAAAACTTCATAGCAAACAAAAACGTATCCAACGGATACAAAAAGAACCTATGCCTAACATACGACAAATACTGTCAATGCTACGGCATAGATTGGCAAATGCCAAAATACAAACCACAATCAAAAATGATACAAATACCTAGCAAAGCTAGAAGCCCTAATCGCAAGAGCAGGACTAAAATTAGGACTCAAACTGAGAATCAGTAAAGAAACAGGACTCAGACCCGTAGAACTCTGTAACTTAAAAGTTAAAAATGTCGATATGGACAAAAAAGCCATATACCCAACAACAGCCAAGAACGGAGCAGGAAGAATATTAAAAATCTCAAGCAACCTAACAACAGCAATCGAGAACCACATCAAAAGAAACGAACTGAAATCAAGCGACAATCTGTTCAATGCAACAGCAGAGGAATACGGTAAATACTACAGACAAATGAGAAACAACCTAGCAAAAAAACTAAACGACGAATCGCTGAAAACAATCAGACTATACGACTTTAGACACTTTTTCGCTACAATGCTATATTCAAAGACGAGAGATATACTATACGTCAAACAACAAATGGGACACAGAAAGATAGGAACAACTCTAATCTACACACAGCTATTGAACATCACAGATGAAGAATACACCTGTAAAACCGCATCAAACGTCAAACAGGCAACAGAGCTGATAGAAGCAGGATTTGAACACGTAGCAGACAAAGATGGAATTATGCTGTTCAGAAAACGCAAATAACCCCTTCTTTTTTCTACATCAGTCAATCGTTCCACAGTTGCTCATGTCACTCCGTTCCATTCGCAACAACATACACATCACGATACAAGTATGTTTTTTGAAGCTTCTATCGTTGATGTAGTAAAAGCATTAGATTTTTTGTTTATAAGGGGTAAAAGAGAGCAATATAGAGAGTTTTCCGCCTGAGAGGGGTTGATTTACCGTCCTTCTCGGGATGAAATACATATATTCGTTTCTTAGCTAAAAGAAGCTTTTAGAGGTCTATTAAGTGGAAGAAGACGACTTGGAAGACGATGAGCAAGAAGCTGGTCCAGATTCAGTGAAAATCAGGTATGAACCTTGGAGTGAAATAATAATCAAGGAATATGTACATTTTCAGAACCCCAGTGACCTTGCGGAAATCGTGGCTGGATTCCGAGGTCAAGGAGTACCTATGTCTTTGAATTGGGCAAATGGCATCGCATTCTTCTATACAGAAGTGTTTCCAGATACCAACTCAATAGCTAACGACATGAAAGATGGAAAATCTTATTGGTTAAACATTAGCTTCGCCTTCATGAATCCATGCAAACCTTCAATCAGTACAAGAGCAAACATCCCCGTTCCTGTGATTAATCAGAGTTCCAATAACACAATGAAAGACGTCACAGAATGGCTCAAGAAACAGTCCCCGATTTCCAAACGCAATGTTTAGCGAAATGTATATACATCCTCATTATCGTTTCCTTCAGCAATTTAGTGTTTGAGGTTTGACTGATTTGGTGAAATTTGAATACAAAGTGTTCCCAGTGAAAACAAAAGTTCGCGTAGACCGTCTCGTAGCAGAAGGAAAACCAGTAATAGAAAGCATAGAAAACGAGTTAAACACTTTAGGAGAAAACGGATGGGAACTAACGAGTATTCAAAGTATTCGCCTAGAAGACGGTAGACTATTTACAGTAGCTTAGCTTAAGCGCATCAAAGACGAAAATTTATAGGAACAGGAGTCTATCAATTCAAACATCTAGAACAATAGCTCTAACTTCCCCCCTAGGGTGACTCTGAAAATAATGCAAATTTAGCTTATAAGACTAATAAGAAGGCATTATCTGAGACTGTTTAACCAAATATTCGTGTTTCATAGCTATATTACAGGGAAAAGCGATAAATACCAGTCTAGTACGTAGGGATTTTTAGGGAACATAGAATGTACAACCCAGAAGACGACGAGTGGATAGAAACAATCGACAAAGATGAAGAAGACGACGAAGAAGACGATTGGAACTTTGAACCAGAAGACGACTAGTGTAGCTGTAAATGACAACGCGCGCGCTGTCTACGAACAGCTGATGAGGATGGGTAATTAATGGCTAAGAAGAAAGGAAAGAAAGGGAAGTCGAAAGGTAAGAAAGGAACTCAGTAGGAACACTAGAGTCCTAACCTACCCTCATTCCCACTTTTTCTATAACGAATCAAGATAAAAACTCTTTTCCTCCACACACGTAAAAATGTGCGCGCGCAATCAATATTCAGAGCTACCGCTACGATATTTCTTAGGTTGAACTTCAACCCAACAGGACGACCATTCTCTTTATACTTCTCAAATGAATCCTGCACATAATCAGGCGATAACCTATCTGTTACAAAATCTTTAGAACCAAAATACCGAAGCGTAACTAAATCGTGCATACAAATAGGACACGTAACTTTATGCTTCTCAATAGTAACCTTAAGCTTTCGATAACTAGCAACACCAAACCAAGTACAAACATGAAAACGATTAACCCCAATCTTGAGAGAAGCATGATTCAACTGATACCACGCAGTACCGAAAATACTCTTACGTTCACCAAAAACCTTAACAATATAACCGTCTTTCTCAAAAAGACGACGAGTACGAGCTTCAAAACCATCACACTTATAAAAATTACCTTTACCCATGCAAACAGCAAACTTACAATGACGACACCTAGCGAAACCACCACGAACAACACCTAAAATGTGCCAATGAGGGGAAAAATACCAATGCTTAGTGTGATTATAGCGGAAAGCATGAAAAATTAAACAACCGCCAATAACACCGCGCGACTTCAAAATCTTAACAGCCTTTCTACGCAAAGGCTTAAACTCCATATAAAAATCCCTAGAAGGAACAGAACAAACAATATGTTCAGCCTCTCCATAATGGTTAACAAGTTCCTTCAAACGCATTTCAACCCTATGAGCTTGACGAACAGCCCAACCACTCTTAAAGCAAACAGGACAAGAAGGTTTATTACACCAATTTTGGCTCTTATGAAGAAAAATCATTTCAGCATAATTCTTACCAAATAAATCTGTATGGTTATGCAACTCAGTACGCAAACAACCCTTGTAATGTAGAAATACACCACAATATTGATTCGTAACTTCATCATTACCAACTAACTTATAATCACCATAAGAAGCCCAACCAGAAGAAACCAAAGGCTCTTCATCAAAATCATCTAAAACAGGAACATCTAAAGTCATCTCAGAATCAGCTCCTGAGGAACGCACGCATTGTCACCGTATAACCCACTCAACAGAAAGCTTAACAATGAGTGAAGATATAGCTTTGGAGTATCAATATTGCGATATGGCGATTGAGAACATGGTTAAAAGCTATATGAAGCTTATAGGCATCTTCCGAGGAAAACAAGCAAAATACAACACTCTGATACTGAGCATTTTATTCGACTGTGGTCCATTGACGGCATGGGGAATTACTAAAGAAATCCAAACCGCAGGATTACAAAGCCTTCACGCGACTCTCAATAAGAGACTACGAAGCTTGGAAAAGAAAGACTACCTCCGTAAAGGAGGCAAGAAATGGTTTCTGCAGTTCAAAGGCATAATTGCAGGATTGCTGATTCAAAAGACTCCAAAGCCATTGAGTAACAAATGGGCTGAGGCTCTCGATGATTACGCCGAGTTGTTTGAGAAACACTCAGGTCCATTCATGGGTGCTACTATTCGAATAAATGACACCGTTATTAGTCCTGTTGCAGCAATAAACGAGGCTCGGAAGACGCTCAGAACATCTGAAGATTGGGTTAGGCTGTCAGATTACGTCAAGGGACTCATGCAAACGGGTGTCATCAATATTGATGTCATCAGCAACGAGACGTTGTTAAACCTTATCCTATCGGAGACTTCACACGAACAACTTCAGGCTCTCGTGAAGAAATATACGACCAATGAGATTTCCAAGTCATGACAAAGAGAGCCTTTAGAAAGTTTCGCGCGCGCGCCTTAATCAATGAGGAAGCGTTGTTGTTAGCACAGTTTCTGAGAGATGAAAAAAAGATATGGACTCCCCGAATCGTTCAAAGTAATGGAAGAAAGGTTGGTATATAATCATGGACTCACTTAAATCTGATATGCGGGGATTAATTGATTTGGAATCCACTCCCTTTTTCAAAACAAAAATGGGAGTACTCCATAATACAGATGCTCTGAAATTCTTAGCATCTTTCAAGAAAGAATCCGTAGAAATGATTTTCTCGGATCCTCCATATAATATCGGAAAAGCCGATTGGGATAACTTCAAAGATATGGAAAGCTACTTGGAATGGATTGAAAAATGGGTTACAAAGTGTCATGATGTTTTGAAGGCTGATGGCACTTTGTTCATAATGGGGTTTCCTGAAAACTTGGCGGAAATCAAAGCAAAAGTTTCTCACATTTTTCCCCACTGTAGATGGCTAACATGGCATTATAGAAATAAGCCTAGGTTGTCCAACAAGGATTGGGTTAGATCCTCTGAAGGCATTCTTCACTTACGAAAAAATAAAGATTTCACCTTCAAAATCGATGCCATACGTGAACCTTACAATATTCATACAAAAAAATATCCAAAACATCCTCAAGCTGAAAGCTCACAGTATGGCAATGGAAAGAAGTATGTTTGGAAACCTCATTATAAGGGTGCTAAGCCACGAGATGTTATTGAGATTCCCGCTATCAATAATGCTATGAAGGAATCTACTGGTCATCCTACTCAGAAGCCTGAAGCACTCATGAGAAAACTCATTCTTGCTACGACCAACCAAGGAGAAATTGTTCTTGATCCTTTTGGCGGATCAGGTACAACATATGCCGTTTGTGAGCAACTTGGTCGTTATTGGGCAGGCAGTGAACTGAATCGTGACTATTGTGAAATCATCAAGAAGCGTTTAGAGGAGATGCCCTGCAGATCCCTTTCCTACTGGCTCTCGATAGATGAAAAGCAAAGAATACATCGAACTAAGGTAAGATTAGGCAAGCTCCTAAGATGAAAACTAGCAATTGTTTTTTATTTTCAAATGACTAATCTAATTTGATTTGTCAATAAGGACAAGATTAGTAGCACGAAACTCCACTGCCCTAGATGATTTCATTCATCTAGCTTCTTCAATAATTGATTACATGAACCAAAACACTATCGAACGCAATCCTTCCTCAAACCCGAAGCACACTAATTTTCACCTTCTTACAATCAAGGTGAATCAAAGGAATGAGTATGTTCGTCCATTGAATACAAATCTGTTTATGGAAAAAACTGAAGAGTTCACATCCAAGAGTTCGAAGATGGCAGAACTTTTCCGAGCTTTAAGGAAAGAAAGGGAGTTAAGTTCTGAAACAAAGAAAGATTTTGATGATTTCTTGATTGGAGAAAACGTGAATAAAGTGATCTACACAATACAACAATCAATTGGACTGGGTTTGGACCTTTTTGTAAGTCGAAACCAATCTAGACGGTTAGTTGGTTTGTGGTTTGAGGATTTAATCTGTACAGTTTTCAATGAACTCGACGTCTCAAACAATTCATTTCAATTCTCTTTTCCTCTCATAGAAGAAGAAATAACCTATCATTGCCCCCTTGATTTGGTTATTAATCCGAAGGGTGACGTGTCGTCAAATTCTGTTAAGCTCTGTAAAAACGACATAATTGTTTCTATCAAGGTTTCAAGTAAAGATAGAATGTCAAAAATCTTTGTAGATAAATTTCTTCTGGAAAGGATTTCTAAGTCCAAACTCAAATATATCGCAATTTTTCACAATGACATTCAGAGAAAAGGAAAAGAAAAAACGAGTGTGACTTTCGTTCCTGATCTGTTTTTGGTTTATAGCCAAAATATTTCTTCGCTGGACGGAGTATATTTTACAGATCCACCTCCACACCTATACAAAAGACCTTGGAAATCATACTTGTCAACCCTTCAGAAACTTCTTACAAGGGACTTGTGGAAGATGTAAATTGGTATATTGCATGATGATTTGCTCATCGCGCGCGCATGCACGTCTTGAATCTCCATCTCTAGGCATTTTTTGGCATCACCTCCTCATACTTCTGACTAATCGTTTGCATTCGTTACAATAAAATCTCTTTTCTTTTTCTTTTTTATACATCCCAATAAATCACTTTATTACCCATGCGCGTGCATGTGAAAAAATCTGCTCAGAGACCTATATGATGAATAATGAATGATAATAAACTACCAAACGATTACACGCGCATAAAATTAAAATATACAACAATCAAAACAACAGAACATTTCAAAGAAATAGACGTTCCTGTAAAACACGCAACTCTAAATCTGTCCTCTTGAAAAGACGAAAACAACAAAAACCTACGGATTCCCACGGAATCCTCACGGATACCCACGGATACACGCACATGGGCGATATATGGATATGCGACTTGGGCGCACTTCTTCCAGAGGCAATAGCCTCTGCAAATACCCATGCCAAGTCCTCTTGGACGCATAGGGATTAACGCCATCATGGCTATGCGCCTTAACCAAGTCGCCTGACAAAGATACCTCTGGTATCCAACTATAAGGAAGGGCTTAGTGCTTGACTAGACGCGCATAAGGTACATACTGGGGATACCATATACCAACGGATACATTCATAAAGGCAGAGAAACGCAAAGGCGATACAACGAAATAAACGGAAACCGATGAAATAAAAATAAAACCAGCTTTTCTTCAACCCCGAAAGCAAAGTAGCAAACAAAAGAAGAACCCACATACAGATAGGCAACCTTTAGAACGAAACACAAACAAACAAATCAAATAGCTTCAAGAGTCAACCAACCATCCTTAAATTCCCAAGTCTTAACCTTGAAACCCGCAAGCTCTTTCAAACGAATCAAAGGAATAGAATCAATACGACAACCCTGTTTACGACACTTGATATATAATCGAATTTTACTCAAATTCAAACCTCAGAAGATAATAGAAACAATGGATATTTAAAGCACACGGTATAAGCACAGAACAACCCTTAATAGACACCACAACCCATTTATACACAGTAAAATGAGGTTGGTGAAAAAAACGCAAGAACAACACGGTATAGACGAAAAAGGCTATACCAATCGCCTCAAAAATAAGACAATACAACAAACCAATAAAAAATTACTAAGACTAAAGTCGGGTTACGACCAGCACACCACCCACCAAATCCAGAATGCCGTCATTACCACAAACCTATGCGCGCGCGCAGAAATCGAAGAAAACTTACCCCTCATAACGAACTAAGATTAATAATACGAGGGGTAAAAAATACACAAAACAGTCTAATAAATGCGCGCGAGATGACATTTAACGCGTGCGCATGAGCAAATCAGTGGTTTGTTGTTTTGAATAGTTTTCGCCTGTAAATGGTGATTGTAACTGTGGATATGATTACTGCAAGGAGAATTACTATAAGGAGAATTAATGTCCACGTGGGGAACTCGGGAATAAATCCGAATTCATCGGTTTTCACCAACCAAAAATCACTATTACGAGCCCAAATTCCTGTTTTTCCTGCTAGAGCGTATCCACCATCAACTGTTTGCACCACAGAATGAGCGCTGTCAATGTTTGGTCCTCCGTAGGTTTGGTTCCACTCATGATTCCCACTAGAATCCGTCTTCACCAACCAAAAATCAGTACTGCCAGCTCCAAAAGAAGATGTGTAGCCTGCTAAGACATATCCACCATCAACCGTCTGAACAACAGAATAAGCCTCGTCACCGTTTGGTCCTCCGTAGGTTTGGTTCCACTCATGATTCCCACTAGAATCTGTCTTCACCAACCAAAAATCAGTACTGCCAGCTCCAAAAGATACCGTTTGACCTGCTAGGGCATATCCACCATCCACCGTTTGAATCACAGAACGAGTCTCGTCATGGTCTTGTCCTCCGTAGGTTTGGTTCCACTCATGATTCCCACTAGCGTCCGTTTTCACCAACCAAAAATCAAAGCTACCATTAAAGGCTTCACCAGAATAAGTGATGCTGCCTGCCAGAGCGTATCCACCATCAACAGTCAACACCATAGAATAAGCCCGTTCATTACCCAGTCCTCCATATGTTTTGCTCCATTGCATGTTGCCTGCTTCGTCAGTCTTCACCAACCAAAAATCAGCTCTTCCCCAAAAAAAATGACCGCCACCAGCCCCAAAAGAATTTGTGTAGCCTGCTAGGGCATATCCACCATCCACCGTCTGAACCACAGAACGAACCTCGTCATTCCTTTTTCCTCCGTAAGTTTGGTTCCACTCATGATTCCCACTAGAATCCGTCTTCACCAACCAAAAATCACTATTACGAGCAAAGTAAGTTCCTGTGACTCCTGCTAGGGCATATCCACCATCCACCGTCTGAACCACAGAACGAGCCTCGTCATTGTCTAGTCCTCCGTATTTTTGGTTCCACTCATGGTTTCCACTAGCATCAACCTTCACCAACCAAAAATCATCAGTACCTGCCCCAAAAGAACCGGTGGAGCCTGCTAGGGCATATCCACCATCCACCGTCTGAACCACAGAACGAGCCTCGTCATTGTCTAGTCCTCCGTATTTTTGGGTAATGTATATTGCTTCGATTGCAGTCGCCGTAGCAAATAGGTGGATAATCGAAGCCACAACCATCACTACAAGATAAATCCTAAACAGTCTCCCCATAAGCCCACACCTAAAGAAGCAAGCATTACTCTAATAGAGCCATGTTTTAGAACAACTCAGTCTACATTTTAGAACACTTCCAGAGAATGAGCGTGCGCACAATTATCAAACAACAGAACATTTCAACGAAATGCGCGCGCGTATTAGACTGCTCTTCGCCCACCAGTTGCGTGAGTGCATTAGAGTCTTAGATCGTCTTTGATTTTTTCACTTAGAGACTTTAGTTTGCCATGTTTGGCAAAGCTAATTGATGTTTTCATTCTTATACGTAATCCAAGGTTTCGGAGAAAACGATATAGCTGCTCTCCGGTTACCTCTTTTAGTTTGCCGGACAGAGCCAATTGCACTAAGGTTTGCTTAACTTTCAACATAATTCGCGGGTACTGGTAACTGCTTGTATTGAATACTTCCCAAGCTCTTCCCCTGAAAATTTGATTTAAAACTTTGTTATCATCAACTTTTTCTGTCTGCTCTTCAGCTTGCTTGTTTGCGAAGTTCTTCTGGAGTTCTTTGATTTTCCTGCGACGAATCGCCCTTAGTTCAGCTTCGCTCATTTCTAGGACCTTAATTCCACGAGTTAATTGTTGACTAATTAGAGAGTGGGCAGCTTACAAATAAAGTCTAGTTTTTATGCAATTAATCAGCGAGATTTAAGTAACACACAAGTAGAGTCGTGGTATATCTAACCTATTTCAAAACCTGTACAGATGCATACCTCCACGCATGCATATCATTTGAAAAGTATGGCTGCATGCGCGCGCGCATAGCTTGAGGGGTATCCCCAAGTTTATAGGTTGATATGGGAATAGCGCGAAAAACATACCCCCCCTACCTGTTTTCCCATACATCATTTTCACAAAACACGCATACGCCACTTGTGTAGCATACAAGTCGGGTGCTAGTCTATGAACTGGTTTTGCAGCTCAATGATTTCGCTGCTGTCTTGGGCTGTCTGGTAGGTTTTGAGGAGCTCTTCGTTGAGACTCATGAAGGTGGAGCCCCATTTGAAAACTGATAGCAGTCTTTGGGCTCTCTTCTCAAAGCCCGCTATATATAAGGCTGCAGCTAAAGCTTCAACTGTGCTTAGCTTAGTGGGTTTTCCGTAGTTTACTGGGTTTCCAGCGATTAGGTATGGAAGGCAACGTTGTCTTCCTCGCAGATTGAGTAACTGGCTCAAGTTGTTGGAGTGCTTCCAACTTAGGTCAAACGCAATTAGGCCTATCTTCTGGATGCGTTCGCGGTCAAGGGGTGAAAAGGCTTTCTCCGAAAATGGATTCAAAATCACTGCTCCTCTGGGTAACTCTCTGATTTGATGGACAATCCAAATAAGGTGGTGTTGTTTCAGTTTGAGCGCGGAGCATTTCCGTGGGTCGCATTGTTTTGCATGATACACAAATATTTTTACTCCTTCAGAATTCACTTTTGCGCACCTTCATATGCGACATGGGGTTGTCAATGATTTTCGGTATCCAGTCAAGCAAATCAGCGGGGATCATATGATGCCCCTTTTCTCTTGTCACAAAATCTCCAGCAGCACCGTTTATGAATGCTCCAGCAACTGCGGCTTCGAATGGATTTGAATTCTGAGAAACATAAGCACCTACGATGCCGGAAAGCACGTCCCCTGTTCCCCCCACAGTCATACCAGGATTGCCTGAAAAATTTATTTTCACTCTTTCTCCATCAGAGATTATGTCAGTTTGTCCCTTTAATAATACGACAGCTTTCAAGTGGGCGGCAGTCTTTCTAACTTTTTTAATTCTTTCTTCGAGATTAGAGGGTAACTCCTTTTCCGTTAAAGTAAAATATTCTCCGGTGTGAGGTGTTAAAACCAAGGGGATTTTCAGGGGACGCTTAAACTCTGCAAAGGCCTTTAATCCATCAGCATCCAACACTAAAGGTATTCCCAAATCTTCTGCGGCAACCACTACTTCAGCCACAGCTCTTCTTGTTTCCTCATGAAGCCCCAGACCCGGACCAACAACAGCAGCAGTAGCTTTTTCTAGAAACTGCCTTATTTGAGGAATATTTCCTTCGTTGAGATGTTTTCCCTCTAGTTTGAGAGTAATTATGCTTGGATCCATGGAAGAGATTTCATGAGCAGTTTTTTCAGGTGCCGCAACATAGACCAAATCTATACCTGTCCGAAAGGCAGCCATCGCTACGAGGAGAGGAGCACCAACAAAAGTTTCATTTCCACCCACCACCAGCAGCTTCCCAAAGTCACCTTTATGAGATTCGTCTGGTCGGTCTTTCCGAACCAAACCAACGTCACCAGGACCCGCGAAGTTCTCAAAAGCATCAGGGAGCCCTATGTCTCTAACCAGTAACTCACCAACAAAAACTTTCGAATGGAGTAAGCCAGGCTTCGGTTTGTGAAATGTGACCGTTAAATCAGCTTTAACCGCCTGCTGCATCACATCTCCCGTATCTGAATCAAGACCAGATGGAATGTCAATAGCCAAGCGAAAGGTCTGCATTTGGTTTATAGCTTCAATGAGCGAAGCAATTGGTTGTCTTGGAATACATTTCAATCCAAGACCGAGTAAAGCATCAACAGCAACATCAGCCTTTTCTTCCCGAATTTCTGATGAATCAGTAACTTGATTCACCTCAATCCGATCTAGCAAGGCTTTTAGAGCAAGCCAGTTCCTTAAGGCTTCATCGTGCTTTATGCATACGCTCCGACCAGCTACCACAAGTTTCACAGAATATCCCATAGAGATCAAATGACGAGCTGCAACAAAACCATCTCCACCATTTCCGCCAAGTCCACAGAATAGGACTATTCGAGTCTTCTTTGATGGAAATCTAGTTGAAATCTCGGCAGCAACGCTACGACCGGCATTTTCCATTAGCTGTAATCGTGAGACACCAAAATACTCAGCATTAATTTCAAGAGCGCGCATTTCCCTACTGGTTATAGAGTCAGCTTCCATGAGTCTCCCAGTTGTCTAATACTCAAATTGACTCTCTTTAATAAGTGATTAAGACAGAATCAAAAAGTCAAAAACGCGCGCGCGAGCGTAGGTAATTACTCTGTTTTTCATTGTGACATTGGCTGCTTAATTTTTCCCGGGGTGTAATAGCCTAAGACTATTAAGATTGATCCAAAGCCTGTCAACAATGCCACGTAGATAAGTTTGGACATGCGCGCGCGCGCATACTTAAGCCTACAGAAAAAATGAGCCTATCTAACCAAAGAGTAAGTAGAGCAAAAAGAAAGCACAAGATCCCAGTTCCATAGAGATACCTGGTCTTCTTCTCAGATCTGCTTTCGATATTCAACTCCATAATCATGTTTTCGTTGACCTCACGATTTTTCTCGCTATGACAAGAATCTTGCAGGTTTGAGACGATCTCCTGTTCCTCCTGAACGACTTGTTCTTCAATTACATCGCTCTCCTGGACATCAGATTCCATGGTCCCAGCTTCCTGACGGGTTTTTTTCGAGTGGATATCTAAGTACAGCATGAATGCGTAAGGTGCAGAAAGGTAAATACCTGCAATTACAGGATTCTGGAACCACACTGATAGAGTCTGCACTTGCTGGATAGCTGTCGTTCCTACCAATAGAGTCAAAACATCTTCAATAGATACTGCCACCAGTGTCAAGGTCAAACAGATAAAAAATTGAAGCAGAACACTTCTTCCTTTTCCAAGAATTACTGAGGGAATGACTGATGACAGCACGAAAATCCAAGCGAAAGCATGGATGAAAACTATCATCTCGAGTCGTGAAAGCAACATTCCTCCCGCAGCAGGCAAAAGATTATCCAGGAAACTGACAGCAGAATATACTGCTGTTTGCGTAAAAAGTTGGTAGCTTATGATTAGACTCCATGCAACCGAAATATATATTGGCGCTGTCAACGCGGCCCTGCCCAGCTTTAGTACCTCCATAGCTATTGAACGAGTAAGATGGTTCAGATTGAACAAAACTGTTATGAAGTGGGAATAAATAGCTAAGATAGTCTGTACATTAGACGATATAATCTCCTTCTTCCATGAACCAAGTATTAGATGCCACGAGACACCGTTTACTGAAGAGTCAAGCGACTCGAATCAATGTAATTATAGAGGGAAATTTCATCTATATGGAACTTAAATACACGTGGTCCAAGAATCGAATTTTTTGTTACTTGGGTGGAATCTTGGTTTGCGAAATTGGGCTTTGTAGTCTTCTCCTTTCTTTCTCCACTTCCTTGTCTTCTACCTTCTTGAACAGAACGGTGGGTTTGAGGATCTTGTGTGAGGTTTCAATCTGGAGTTCAGAAATTGTATTCCAATTTTGTTTGTGCACGCTTCCACTCAGATTCAGTTGACACCACAGGTTTTCAGCTGAGAAGGGTAAGTAAGGTTCCAGCAAGATTGCTAAACTCCTGACTATGTTGGCACATAAATAGAGGACTGGCTTCGCCTTGTCCTTGTCAATCCAAGGTTGCTTTCGCTGAAAGTATTGGTTACATAAAGCGGAGAATTCAAGGATTTTTCTCAGGGCTTTGCTTAACTCAAGACTGTCAATATCATTTGCTACTTCCTTGGTAACGGTTTCTAGTTTTCCTTTGAGTTCTAGATCTGCTTCGTCAAAATCTTGATGGTCTGGCACTTCGCCGTCATAGTTTGACCAAATGAAAGTTAGCACTCTGTGTATGAAGTTACCGATGTTGGCTATTAGTTCGTTGTTTATCCTCTTCTGAAAACCTTCCCAGGTGAAGCCTACATCTGCTTGACTGTAAGGAGTAATTGCTGCCAAGTAAAATCTTAGATAGTCTGCTGGAAAATTGTCTAGGAATTGTCTTACGCTTATAAACCAGTCTCGGCTTTTTGAGAATTTTCGTCCTTCGAGAGTGAAGTAACCTCTTGTGGGGATGAAGTCTGGCAACTTGAATTCTCCGACTCCCATTCTCATGGCTGGGAGAAACAGGTAATGGTGGTATACTATGTCTTTCCCTATGAAATGATAGATTTTGGATGAGTTCCATGCTTCTTTTCCGTTGATTCCTTTTTCATTGAAATATTTGAGAGCGGTTGAGATATAGCCAATGTGGTTGTTGAACCAAACATAGAGTACTTTCCCTTCAGCTTCTTTCAGGGGAACGGGTATTCCCCATGGTAGGTCTCGACTTATGTCCCAGTCCTTTAATCCTTCTCTGACCCAGTTTAAAACATAATTCTTTACGTCTGTTTGAAGATTCTTATTCTCTAAAAGCCATTTTTCAAGATTACGGGAAAGGGTGCTGAGTTTGAAGAAGTAATGTTCACTCTTTCTGTTTGTGGGTTTTGAACCACAGATGGAGCAGTGAGCTTCTAATATTTCTCCAGGTTGAAATGTCCTTCCACAATTTTCGCAGCTATCAGAGTATTGTTCCTTTGCGCTACAGCAGGGGCATACGCCAAGAATGTAACGGTCTGGAAGGAATTTCTGACATTTCTCGCAGTAAGGTAGGTCTATGATCTTTCGGTATATGTAATTCTCCTTGTAGAGTTTCGTGAAAAAATACTGCGTCAGTTCGATGTTTTCTTTTGAGCTGGTTTTGTGGTATTTGTCAAAATGAATACCAAGGTCACTGAAGTCTTCCACGTCCTTCTTGTTCCAGTAAGCTACAAATTCTTCTGGACTCACTCCTTTGCGTTCAGCTTCAACTAAAATGGGAGTTCCGAAGTCGTCCGTAGCGCCTATATGAATGATATTGTCTCCTCTCAGTCTACAGAATCTGACAAAAATGTCAGCAGGAAGATATGTAGAAGTAATATGTCCTAAATGGACTTCTCCGTTGGCGTAGATCAGGGCTGTAGTTACTATGATGTTTTCCATTTCAGATTTCCCCCAGACTATTCGCAAAATGGTCTCAGTTGGCTTGTTTAATCAAGAATAAAAAGAGATTGGTGAACTCTGAATATATTTTCACCATGCAACTCCCTCACGCCACATGGTCTTTTAAAAAAAGCTAAAGAGATTAACTGCACAGGACCCATTACTTGGTCTTAATTTGATTTAATATGGTGGACCGGGCGGGATTTGAACCCGCGGCTTCCGCCTTGCGAAGGCGGCGATCATACCAGACTGATCTACCGGCCCAAACACTTTCTTTCAGAGAAGAACCTATACTAGGAAATTTAGAGCTTTCTATCCCTTCAAGGATTCCAGAAAGTCTGATTCTTATGTACACCTTCATGATCCATTAACGAATTTCCACTGTACCAAGATCAATATTCACTTCGCACACATTCTCATTAGTAATCTTCCCATGATTATCGAGAAAACCGTTGCTAGTTACCCTCTTTTTGGTAGAAAACGCCCAACTTTCTTTTTGTATTCCACATATTTACTGCCAAATCTTGATGTCAACATCTTTTCTTCACATGTTGCTATTTTAACATATCCAGGAATAGCGATGAAAGAAACTAACGCAAGCAAATTAAATAATAAAAGGAATAGCCCTAAGAACATTAGGAAATACGCTGTGTAAGAAGGGTGCCTCAAATACCGATAGGGACACCATGTCACCAACTCATGATTTTCAGACATTTCCCATGATATAGCGAAGCGACCACGAGCAATGACACTCCACGAGAAGAGAGAATAGCCAGCGATTACAAAAAGAATCCCAACCCCTTGCACCACGACATCATACTGAAAACGAAGCTGCAGAGAAAAAGAATCCATCAATTGGAAAAGCCCAGTGAAACCCAGAATTGTATAACCTATCGACAAGAGAAAGAACACCGATGTTCCCAGCGTACTAAGAGACAAAAATAATACTCCTGGAGCCTTATCCTCTGCATAAGACTTCATTGAAATTCCACGCTTCTCACGCTGAGCGCCTAGTAGACTGAATAAATTTAGAGCAAAGAAGGATATTAAACACGCTACTAGGAAAAACGCTGTATGGAATTCAGATAACATAACTCTGAATTATGATCTTTAGTAATATATGGCTACATCCACTGAACCGCGTGTTTTAGTGTAATGACTTCAACAGGGATCGAAAGCCCTATCTGTCTCTAACTCGCCTTTGAAATTTGATTGAGATGGGAAATCAACATATTATGGTTCGTACCAGAGCCGTTGTTTTTGACGAAAAAGGAAGAGTCCTTGTTCAACACCACTTGAACTCTAAAAACGATTTCTATAGACTGCCTGGAGGTGGAGTGAGATCTCGAGAAAAGATAGAGGATTGCTTAGTTCGTGAGATAAAAGAGGAAAGTGCCTTAGAGGTGAAAATTATCCGTCTACTGTGGGTTCGAGATTTTTTGGATACTTCTCCTTACCATTCTATCGAACTATTCTTTCTGGCAACTGTCGTAGCAGGTGACTTCATGGCAACCCCTGAGGCAGTAAACATCGAACTGTTATTTAAGACTCTTGAAGAGTTGGAAGGAGTCGTGTTTTACCCAAAAGTTTTCATTCCAAAGTTGAAATTTCTCAGAGACAACAGAAATTGGACTGAAGCAAATCCGTATGTAAGATCCGCCAACTAGCAGATTCATCCAGTAATCAATGCAATTGATAAAGACTAATCCTCAAGTTGCATTACGCGTCTCACAGGGTCATCTGCGAGATGCGAGGGTTTAGGAGGTTCACAAGTTTCATTTGTCGACTTAGCGCCTGTTCCTTAGGGAATTTTATTCATCTGCATCTAGGTGTTTAGAGACTATAACTTGAAGCCTAATTTGAGAGCATTTAGGTTTGTCTCCACTGTATCCGGTCTCACGGTGGATGCTATTGCTTTTTCCAACGCTTCCCTACTAACGATCTTCGTCTTCTTGGCAAGTGCTCCAAGCATAATTATATTGGCATACATTTTCGATTTAAGTTCAGATTGCGCAACATCGGTTGTGGGCACCTTATAGATTTTAGCTCTGACGTTTGGTATTTTTTTAACTAAATGCTCGTCGATTAATAACGTGCCTTTTTCCTTCAAGTCCTTCAAGTGCACATCCAAAGCGCTTTGGCTCATTACCACTAAAATGTCACACTTTCTAACATGGGGGAATCCAATTTTCTCATTCGACAGAATTACTTCGCTCTTTGCAGCGCTTCCTCTTGCCTCAGCTCCGTAGCTTTGCGTTTGCACCACACTTTTTCCATCGTAAACAGCTGCGCGACCTAGCACTTGACCTGCAAGCACGACACCCTGACCACCGAGCCCACTGATTCGCAACTCCACTCTAGTCACTTGAAGCCACCTTCAGTACTCGTCGCATCCTTTCGGATAATGTTGGGAAATTATTGCATACGAATTCGCCCACTACTAGCTTTCCCTCCAATTCCTTTGGAGACAGCCCCTTTGCTTCTTTCCGCGTAACACTAATCCTTTTTAGCCACTGAAGCATCTCTCCTGCATTCCCGAATCCAGCACGTCGACCATAAGCTGTTGGACATTGACTCACTACTTCAACAAAGCCAAAACCTTTCATCGTTAATGCTTTCTCAATAGATTCCGTCAGCTGGTTTGGGTGCGCTGTAGTCCATCTAGCTGCATAAGAAGCTCCTGCAGAGGTTACAAGCTTCACAGCATCAAGTTGTGGCTCAAATCCTCCGTAGGGAGTCGTCGTAGTTTTGGTGGTAATAGGTGTTGTTGCTGCTACTTGTCCTCCGGTCATACCATAAATCATATTGTTGATCATGATTACTGTAACACCAAGGTTTCTTCTAGCCGCATGGATAAGGTGGGCCACGCCGATTCCTAAAATGTCTCCGTCCCCACCGAAAACAACAACTTTCAAATCAGGACGCATAAGCTTGACACCTGTAGCCACAGCTATACTTCTTCCATGAGTCGTATGAATCGAATCTGCCTTGAAATGAGGAGAAGGAATCCATGAAGAACATCCAATGCCACTACAGAACACAAATTTCTTGAAATCCATGTAACCAAGCTTGTGAACAGCCTTTTGGAAGCAAGTGGACACTGTGGTCCCGCCACATCCCGCACAGAAGGGGAACGGGATTCCCCTGAGGTAGTTTTTACTGGAAAAGGCTTCACTCATTTCTCCACGCTCCTCTTGATCTCTGAATAGAGCTCTTCAGGCGTCAATAACTCTCCGCCACCGATCTTGTTCATCGGAATAACCATGGCGTCTCCATTAACTACTCTTTGAACCTCAAAGAAAAGTTGCTTTAGGTTCATTTCTGGAACTATAATTGTCTCAGCCCTGCGAGCCATTATTTGCACGATTCCTTCGGGGAAGGGCCAAATCGTTTTGAGACGGACATACCCAACTTTGATTCCATCTTCTCTCGCCATTTCCGTGGCTTCATCAACAGCACGAGAGGTACATCCGAAAGTCACTAAACCAACATCACAATCACCCACTTCAAAGGCTTCGAAGTCCGCAAGTAGTTCACTATTACTCTGGATTTTTCCTACAAGTCTTGTCACAAGATCTTTATGGATTTCAGGATCTGCGGTAAACCGCAATCCAAGCTCGTTGTGAGTAGATCCTGTTACTGCGATGTTGTATCCCTCACCAACTGAGGGCATTGGCGGTACTACCTCACCTCCAAAAAACAGCTTGTCGTCAGGCTGCGGTTTCTTTCTATCAAATATCTCCACTTTGTCAGGTGGCGGTATGAACACTTGTTCTCTCATGTGCGCCACAGCTTCATCTGCTAGCAGTATTACAGGAGTACGATATTGCTCCGCCAAGTTGAAGGCGCGTATTGTTAAATCAAACATTTCCTGCACTGAGTTAGGAGACAAAACTATTGCTGCATAATCGCCATGAGTACCCCATCTGGATTGCATAACATCACCTTGACCACACTTAGTGGCTTGTCCCGTGCTTGGACCTGCTCGTTGCACGTCCACTATAACGCATGGAGTTTCAGTCATGAAGGCATAGCCAATGTTTTCCTGCATTAGACTGAAACCTGGACCAGAAGTTGCAGTCATTGCTTTGGCTCCAGTCCAACTTGCCCCGATCACTGAAGCTATCGAGGCAATCTCGTCTTCCATTTGAATCATAATTCCCCCTACTTGTGGCAAGCGTTTCGCCAGATGCTCAGCAATTTCACTTGCAGGAGTGATAGGGTAACCCGCAAAAAACTTGCATCCAACAATAATGGCAGCTTCAGCAAGTGCTTCGTTACCTTGCATGAAATATGTGCCGGAGAGCAGATGTTTGACCATTCAGCGACCTCCAAGAGTTTTTAGTGTGTCCATCCCTCAGTTTAAAGGTTTATCTAAATGACCTGGAAGGTCTTTTTCATTAGTACAGAGCACCGTTTACGGTAAAGGCAGGAGCATATCATTGAGATCCTATCATTTGATGAAAAAGTATTTACCCATTTGAATGAGCTAACGTAAGTTTAGGTGAAAAGTTTGAATCAAGATTTACCTGACTACACTCTGGATTACGCCAGAACCAAAGGCGTTGAATATGCTGAAGTAAGAGCGCATAATACGAAACTGGAGCAAATGACCATTAAAAATGGCATCTTAGACGCGTTCGTTTCAACTGTTGACAACGGATATTGTGTAAGGATATTAGCTAAAGGGGGGATAGGTTTTGCTTCCTCTAACAGGTGGACAAAAGAAGAAGCTAGAAAGATTGTAGAAATAGCTCATGAATTTGCTGTTTCTGCGAGACGCAAGAACAAGATTACCTTCGCTTCTGAGACAGGGGTTGAAGCGAAATGGAATGTAATGCAAGAGCAGAATATCGCGGATGTTTCTCCCGAAAAAAAGATCAGCGAGTTGATGGAAGTGGACAAAAGGCTAACATCTGACCAAATAAAGGTTCCTAGCAGAATTTTAGCTTGCTCAACTATCTTGTCGGAAAAATATTTTGTGAATTCAGAAGGCTCCACAATCTCATCATTTCTGCCAAAGATTTCGGCTTTCGCCTTCATCACTATAGTTGAAAACAATAAGCCTGAACAAGCTTTCAAAATGTTTGGGGGAAGTGGAGGTTGGGAAATTTTCGAAAAGTGGAAAATGGCTGATAAGCTACTGCATGAAGCAAAGGTTCTCCAACAGCTAATTAAAAGTGGTAAGGCTGTCCAGCCAGGAAAAATGGATTTGGTTTGTGGACCAGAAGTCACTGGTATAGCATCCCACGAGTCTTGTGGGCACCCAATTGAGGCAGACCGCATACTTGGACGGGAAATGAGTCAAGCAGGACGCTCGTTTATCTATCCAGGAGGGCCTTACTGGATTGGAACTAGAATTGGCAGCGATATAGTCACAATTATCGATGACCCCACCCTACCAAACAGCTATGGGTACTACAAGTATGATGACGAAGGAATTAAGGCTGGACCTCGTTATCTGTATAAAGACGGAATTATAAACGAGTTCCTTCACAACAGAGAATCCGCTGCTAAACTAGGTACAAGGAGCAATGGCTCTTCAAGAGCTACCAATTATAACCGAGAAGCAATTGTGAGAATGGCAAATACATATTTACAGCCTGGTGACCTGACTGAAGAAGAAGTTTTTGAAGATGTGAAACGTGGAATCTACATGCGTTCCTTTACAGAATGGAATATTGATGATAGACGTTTTAATCAACGCTATGTGGGGAGAGAAGCCTATCTAATCGAAAAAGGAGAACTGACACATCCGGTCGCTAGACCAATCATTGAAACCTCCACTAAAACTTGGTGGAGTTCAGTTGATGCAATATCGAAGAAGATTGAATACGAAGCTGCCACATGTGGCAAAGGTGATCCCATGCAGGGAATTCCTGTGGACACAGGTGGTCCGATCATCCGTTTGAGAGAGGTGTATGTGAAATGAGTAAGGCTTTAGCAAACACAGAGCTCATGGTGAAAAAAGCTAAATCGCTAGGAGCTGATGACGTCATTGCAAAAACTACCTTCGGAAAGTATAGACAAACTCGATTCAGCAACAACGAAATAGACATCTCGGTTGCTTGGGATGAGTATGTAACAGACGTAGCTCTTGTGTGGAACAAACGACTAGTGGCGACTGAAATAAGGGACTTTCAAAATTGGGAGAAGCGTATAGAAGATCTATTCAAATTGGCGAAGGTTTCCAGAGAAAATCCACACTACGGTGGAGTAGCAAAGGGCAAATACAGTTACTCCAAACCCTCTGCAGATGAGCAACTTCGAAGCTTTGAAAACCCCTCAGATTACGTTCATGAAGCCATAGAAGCTGCTCAAAAGGAAACTGGCACTGATACAAATACTGGAGGAATACTTTTCACAAAATTCGAAGACATCTATCTGGTCTCTTCTGAAGGACCAAATGGACAAGATGCCAGATCAGCCGTAGAACTGTCGATCAGAGCTTTTTCTCAAGTTGACGCTTCAGGACATGGGGTCGAATGTTCCTCTACACTTAAAGACTTCAAACCCGCCAGAGCCGGAGAAAAAGCAGGACGAATTGCAAAACTTGCCATGAATCCAAAAGAGGGAAAAGAAGGCAAATACGACGTTATTTTTGACCCCCTCTTTTTTGGTTCAATGCTTGGCACATGGGGGTCAATGGCATCCGCATATTCTGTTATGATCCAACTGTCAATCTTCGCAAATAAACTTGGACAAGAAGTGGCTTCAGATCTTGTAACACTACGAGACAAACCTGCTGATTACTCAGTCCATAATCGAACATTCGATGATGAAGGTTTCCCAGCTCAAGAAAACGTGTTCATAGATAAGGGAGTTCTTAAAACTTATCTTCACAACACATCAACCGCAGTAAAATTCAAGACCAAAACAACTGGCAACGCTGGATTAGTTCAACCGACACCATGGAACATTGAGATGGATGCAGGAGACATGAATAAAAACGAGCTTTTCAACCAAGTGAAGAAGGGCTTATACTTAACTAATACCTGGTATACCAGATTCCAGAACTACGCCACTGGAGATTTCTCCACAATCCCAAGAGACGGAATATTCCTAATAGAACACGGTGAAATCAAGGAATCGTGGAAGGACCTACGCCTCAGCGACAACATTCTCAGAATTCTTAAACAGATATCAGGTCTTTCAAAAGAGAGGCAGCACGTCCACTGGTGGCTCGAAGCTGAACCACCATCTCTATCCCCATATGTTCTCGCAAAGGACATACAAATGACGAGACCAAAATAGCCAATCTCAAATACTGAGAAAACTCAGGTGTTCAAGGAAAAACTGAGGGTTTATAGTGAAGGCGGAACTCGCTGAAATAGTGAAAAATGAACTCTCAGGAGAAATGGCAAAATCCTACGTCGCTCAAATCACACGCTTCCATCGAATTCAAGCTTCCCCCATGTTCCACAGAGCGGCTCAACATGTGAAAGAATCATTACAGAACATCGGGTTCGAGGAAGTCAAGATTGAACAATACACTTCAAATGGAACGAAAAAGTATTGGACCTGGACCTCTCCGATCGGCTGGGAAGTAAAAAGTGCTGAACTCCATCTGGTGAAACCAAAAAAGGAGTTGATTGTCAGATACAAAGATGTGCCAACTTGCCTTCATACACATAGCAGAGCAACCCCTATCCAAGGCGTCACAGCAGAACTAGTTGATGTAGGTGAGGGAACCCAACCGAAACACTACAAAAATAAGACAGTGAAAGGCAGATTTGTATTAGCGACCGGAAGGGCAAGAGAAGTCCATGAACAAGCAGTCCATAAATTTGGTGCCGCTGGCGTAATAACAGACAGCCTAACCTACGAAATTGAGAAAATTCGAGAGAGCATAGATATCCCGGATGCACACGCCTACCAATCCATCTGGCCCACAAAAGAAGAAGTTGACAGAGTAAGGTTTGGTTTCTCACTAAGCAAACGACAAGGCAACCATCTACGCGCCATGCTCAGAAAGAAACAAGAAGTTATACTCAATGCAAAAGTTGATGCCAAGTTATTTCCCAGCCACCTAGATGTGGTTACAGCTACAATACCAGGCAACCTAAAACCTGATGAAGAAATCTTCTTGATCGCTCACCTATGTCACCCAAGACCAAGCGCCAATGACAACGCCTCAGGCAGCGGCTTACTACTGGAAATCGCCAGAACAATGCAAACCCTGATAAAATCTGGAAAAATCAAGAATCCAGCCCGCACAATCCGATTCCTTTGGGTGCCAGAGACTTTTGGTACAATAACCTATCTTTATCACAACAAAGATTGGCCTTCCAAGCTGATTGCTGGCATAAACTTAGACATGGTGGGACAAAATCAAGAGCTATGCAAATCTACTTTGAACTTAGACAAGACACCTGATTCTAACCCATCCTACCTTAACGATTATGTCTATAGTCTCATGGAACAATCTGTGCAAATCTTTGACTCTGAATCACCCTTCGGTCAAACGTCCACGTATCGATACGGAGTCAACGCCTTCAGCGGTGGAAGTGATCATGCTGAATTCAACAATGCTACTTTCAAGATCCCTTGCATTATGTTGATTCAATGGCCAGATCTTTATTACCATAGCTCAGCTGATGACCTCGACAAAGTCAGCGAAGACAGCTTGAAACGTGTCGGCTGGATAGCCACAGTTGCCAGCTTAACTCTCGCCAACGCAACGGCTGGAGAAGAGATTCACTTGACAAATCTGACAAGGCTGGGAGGATTGAATAGGTTACGAGAAGTATCCAAAGAAGCATCTACATTATTGTTCCAAAAGGAGAAAACTTTGAGCAGACGCGAACTTCCAGAAGAATTGGTAAAAATTGCATACAACTACAAAGATAAAATTGAGCATATAGTCTGGCGCGAAAAAGAAGCAATAACCTCTGTGAAAACACTTGGTGACAACCCAGATTTAGAAGACCTAATTGGGAAGTCAATTAAAGACATCGAGCACTACAGCCAACTTGAAACCAGACGATTTGAAGAAAACCTAAGACGCATAACTGGGAAAGCAAGCAGTCAACTTAGTAGGAGCGTACAAACTCCCGCAACAGAAACAGCTAAGACAATTATTCCTAAACGACTATTCAAGGGCACCTTAAGCTCGGAAACCTTCAAGCAATCATTGGGCACAAAGAAATACCAATGGTACCAAGAGATCGTTAAGGAAGACAAAGATTTCAGGAAAAAGATCTACGAAATACTCAACTTCATGGACGGAAAACGTTCAATTCACGAGATTACAAAGGCAGTTTCAGCAGAATATAATGAAACCAACGTGGAGCATGTATTGAAGCTGATACGAGACCTTAAAGCCACCAACTTCGTCAGCTACTGAAAAATCATTAGGTGCTAATTCAGTATTCTTCTGTTTTCGATGATGCCATCTAACAAAAAAAGAGGTAGGATTATCGTCACTATCTGAAACAATGCTGCGCGCGCTGGTGCTAATGACTACAAAAGTATCTTTTCAGCACAATAGCGTATAATATGCGCGCGTGCATATTAAATTGGGTTCACCTTACTCTGCAAGAAGGACTTTACTGAAAGGAGTTATTTCACAAAAATACGCTACTTGGATTTCTTCCTACGCCGTTCCCGCTTCTTTTTCTCGCGCCTCTTTCTTTTCTTCTTCCATTTCGCCCGCATTTGATTAGCCTCTTTGAATCATCTGCTCCTTCACATTCATGTTACTAATTCTGCTATTGGGTCTCTCGAAGAATAATCAAGTTCGACGCCAGTTGAAGCCAATACTTTCTTACTTGTTAAAAACCTTGTGGTTTCCTTACTCCTTTTAGAAAAAACATTTTCAGCTTCTCTAAAGCATAAAAAAAGTTGAAATCGTCGGTACAGAAATGAACAAACGCACATATATGCTGCCCACTAGAATGAGTGAAGAAACGAGGATTAAAAGATAATCACCTCTTCTCATTTTGAGAACGTAAAGATTTGTGCGTTTATTTATAGCACCCCAAGCTCTCGATTCCATGGCTTCAGCGAGTTCAAGACTTCTGCGAATAGCGTTGATAACTAGTGGAATCAGAATTGGTATATAATTTCTGATTCTCTTCAAGAAGTTGCCTTTTTCAAGTTCTAGTCCTCGTGCCTTCTGCGCATCCATAATTGTCTGAGCTTCCTCCGCTAGAACTGGAACGAACCTCACAGCAGTAGTGAAAGCGAAGCAAAACTCGTATGGAATACGACTTTGTTCCAGAGCCAAGCCCAGGTGATCTGGAGAAGTTGTTAGAAAGAATATTGAGAAGGACTCAATAAGTACAATGAAACGCAGAGTCATTGCTGATGCGTATTCAAAATCGGGAAACTGGAAAACATAACCAGCGCCAATAAATCTGAAAATGAAGTTAGTTCCGAAAATTATAGTTGCTAAAAATGCAGCTCCTCTCAGAGATCTCATCCATTCCTTTTGAACACGAGCTAGAAGCACAAACGGTATCTGAATCAGGAATAAAATAATTAGAGGAACCAACTCCCAGAACATTATTGCAGCCACAAAAATCGTGCAAACATATAGAAACTTCATTCTTGGATCCAAAATGTGGATTGGCGAAGAAACTCTTCTGAACTTTAATCCGTCGAAAACGCTCATTTTCGGAGCATCCGCCTTAATAAGACCTTTTTTGCTTCATAGAGTCCAATAATATCATTTGGGACACCAAAATCGCTGATACCCATGAAAATCTGCGTGATTTGGGGAGGAACAATTGAAGCTCGATTCAGGCATTCAACATCAGTGAGCACTTTTTTCCCAACGCCATCTGCCACAATTCTTCCACCAGTCATCAGGACTACGCGAGGGTTACACTCAGCCACAAACTCCACATCATGGGTGACAATTACAACTGTTTTGCCTTGCGTATTGAGTTGAAGTATAAACTGACGAAGCTTATCCTTTTGTAATTGATCTTGACCGATCGTAGGCTCATCCAGTACAACTACTTTTGGACCCCAAGCAAGCACAGATGCTAAAGCAACACGTTTTCTTTCGCCACCACTCAACAGAAAAGGAGATGTATTCCGATATTCAGTTAAGCTCAATAATTCAAGAGCCCACGTAACTCTCTTCTTTATGCTATCTTCTTCGAAGCCGAAATTTCTGAGGGCGAAAGAGATTTCTTCTTCCACAGTTTCGCAGAATAGTTGATTATCGGGATTCTGAAAGACAAAACCCACGTTTCGTGCCAGTTCTGCAACGCTTGCAGCCTTGGTATTTACACCGTCAACTAAAACTTCTCCCTTGGTTGGCTTCAACAACCCATTGAAATGTTTTATCAGAGTCGTTTTTCCAGCTCCATTTTGCCCCATTATTGCTAGAAATCCGCTATCCTCAACTTCTAAAGACACACACTTTAGAGCTTCAACTCCACTTGGATATGTGAAACTGATATCCTTAACGTTTATCACGTTCCAAAACCTCATGAATCTGTTTTACCATCTCCTCAGCTGTAACAGGAACCATATCTGTACCAAAACCGTTTTCATCTTTGAGAATCTGGAAAAGTCTGGTTGCCTTCGGGATTCCAACTCCCAGCATTCGTGCTTTTGGATTGTTTAAAACCGTTCGGGGCTCGCCATCCAGAACAATTCTTCCCTTATCCATAACTATAACGTGGTTCGCATACCTTGCAGCCAAGTCCAGACGATGCTCAACCAATATTACAGTAACGCCTAGAGATGTATTCAATTCTTTGATAACTTCGAAGATTCTTTTTGCGCCAAGAGGATCCAAAAAAGAAGTTGGTTCATCCAATACCATAATGTCGGGTTCCATTGCTAAGATACTAGCAATAGCAACTCGTTGTTGTTGACCTCCTGAAAGTTCGTGAGGTGCCCTCTCCCGAAGGTCACTTATCCCGGCTGTCTTGAGAGCCCACTCCACCTTCTTTTTCATTCTCTTCCGTGGTACACCAAGGTTTTCAAGTCCAAAAGCCACATCTTTTTCTACTGATAGAGCAAATAACTGATTTTCGGGATTCTGAAAAACTAATCCCACACGTTGTGCAAGGACATGAATTGTATTGGTAGCAACATCGGATCCAACAACTCGGATTTGTCCTTTTAACTCTCCATGATAGAAATGTGGAATCAAACCGTTGAAACATCTGCATAGTGTGGTTTTTCCACAGCCACTTGGACCAGTGAGGATAACATACTCACCTTTCTCAATTCTCAAAGATACTCCGTCGATAGCAGGTTTTAGCGCATTTGGGTAGGTATAAACCAAGTCGTTTGCTTCAATGACTGCCAATACAAGTCGCTCAATTAACTGTCGCATTAATGCTACCACTTAAGAGTAGCTACTCAAACTCAAGTAAATGGAGCACGGTAAAACAGAGATTCTATTTAGATGTGTGGGTTTTCCTTGCATAATAGGAACTTAAGAATAAGATTACTCAAACCTTGGATGTCGCGCGTACATAATGCCTTTCTTCTAGAATTTTAAGAGCGAGTGGAGGAGGGAGAAAAGGAAAGATGAAGAATCTTTCCAGGGGATTTTTTCATAAAGAAAAGTTATGCCTCACACTCGCAATTATTAATAGAGCTTAATTCTCCCTATATCTTTTGTTATCAAATGAGAACTTTTTAGGTTGAATAAAAGAGAAAAATCTGTTTTGAAATGCTTTAATGATACGCTAGCTTTTTCAGGCTAGATTCGCAGGCGCAGGAAACTGTCCTTCCAGAGAACTGATTAAAATGTGAGTTAGTTGTTCTTCAATCTATGCTTGAGTAATCTGGCAGCATATTTCAAGCAAGCGTCAAGATCCCAAATACCGTTGGCTCCAGCTGAGATAGCATGACCGCCACCCTTGCCATTAACATACTCGCCTAAAGGCTTGGCCAGCTCTCGACCTAGATGCATTCCGGTGGTATTGTAGAAATCTTGTGAAGAACGCATACTGATCCTGAGACTACCACTTTTGATTCCAGCTACAATTGCGACATGAGCTCCCAACGAAATCAAAGCTCTTGCAGCAGAAGCTTGATAGGCACCGACACGTGAAAAAACTACAATCCATTCCCCCACTTTGAGAAGCTTCACTCTTTTCGAAGCTTTTAGTCGAGCTATTCGTTCTGACGCCTCCATCGGTAATGAAAGGAGAGACAGAGCGTCTTGGGCGTTCACGCCTGAATCAATCAAATCAGCAGCAATCTTCAGGGTTGTCGAGTTTGCAAGGATGAAATGACGTGTGTCAAAGGCTATTCCTAGAAACAATAATTTAGCTTCAGTTTTCGTGAAACGAACGTTCATGTCCATGAAAAAACTATAGATGATCTCACAAGTTGAAGATGCGTTCTCATCCGAAATACAGAGTGTAGCTTGACGCTCCATCTCAGGATGATTTGCATGATGGTCAATTACGATAATTGGTGATTTCGAAGCTTCGACCCGCACTCTCCAATTATTTAGTTGTTGGGTAGTGTTCGTATCTAACAAGATTATTGCGTCAGCCTCTTCAATATGTGGTTCTCTCGTCAGTTTGATTGGCATTACAGAAAGAAGGTGTTTTGAAAGACGACTGGGACCCTCGGCTGCTGCAACTTCAACTTTCAATCTAGGGCGAAGACGTTGCAATAAACCAGCAAGTGCAAAAGCTGCTCCAATTGCGTCGGGGTCTGCATTGTGGTGACCCAACAGAACGATATGTCTAGCGTTAGTTTGATCTAGGATTGTAGTTATCTCTTTGATCGACAACTCAGCTACCTTAAACCATTTTCCATTGGTTCTAAGACTTATTCCTTTTCCCCTTTAGAAATTCCTCGGCATCTGCAATTTAATCAGTGGGATAACAGAGTTTACGTCAACAGTCTTCGGTATTGTGTGTGTGTAACACTAACGTTTTACTGCACTTGATGACCCTGGACTTAGATCCCTTTTAAGCTTTGTTTGCAATTGATTCATTTGACTACGTAAACGCTCCTCTTGTTTAGCTAAAACTTCCACTCGTGTGTCAAGAATTTCTTTACGTTCCTTTAAGTCTGCTTCGACCTTTGCTTTTTTAGATTTCACGAGAAGTGATCCAATGGATTTGTAGATCACTGATTCTTTTGTCATTGTTCCCAGCTCAGTTATAGCCTGCTCAGTCTCGTTGAGTTCTAACTCCACTTGTTGTTTCTGTGTTAAAATCGTTTGTAGATTTCGTTGAACCTGTTGTAGTCTAAGCAGTCGCTCTTGAACTTGAGGTGGAAGCTGTTGCATATCGCTCATTTTTTTTCCTCAAAATCTTGGTTAGAGTTCTTTGAGCAATATGCTTTCGCATTAATTAAGTGTTTTTACATGCCTCTTCTTCTTGAAGCGTCAACATAACTTCATAGGTGCGCTTTGCTATCCCAACCCATCGAATATACGAATTCACAGTAGCTCTAAGTGCAGAGGTATCTGTCGCGACAATCTGGATCATCATAAGTTTTCCTTCACCATTGATTGAAACCTTCGACCTAGATGTTGATGATTGCCTAGTTTCAGGTATCAGTGCTTGTAACAGGATCTTCAACTGGGCTTCTGATGAGAGCTCAATACTAATAATTGCGTTTCTTTTCATTTCTGTTGTATCCAAATGGGACAGAGATATCCTTATTCACGGGCATGTATAAATCCTCGTAACTCTGAAAAACTGATCTGAATGGAGCACATCCGTATCCACGGAATGAGTAAGACGCCCACAGTCTTGTGTGTTTCCTGTCAGTGCTTGGACTCATCACTCACTCATATAATATTTGTATAGGTTCTTGAAGCTGCGGTCGTCCTACGTTAAATGCCTTCAACTTCGAGAATTGCACCATTACTCAGACCCTTTTCTTGGCACTTACGATGGTGATCACGTCATTGTTACTTAGAACGTGATTTTCACCAATACGTTTTTTCCCTCGAGCTTCTATAGCATAGATAAAGTTGTCTCCAAGCTCTGTGTGGATCATGTAAGCCAATTGCTTGACAGTTGTACCTAAGGGCACTAGATAGGCATCAGGTAGCACTTCACCCTTATGATTACTCAGTTTTTCTATGTTCTCCACAGGATATACTACTATACAATTGAGAAGTTGAAAATACGCCGCGTTTATAGCTGTTTGAACTCCTGTAGTTTCAAAGGGAGTAAGGATTTTCTTCTTGATCATCTGAAGCGCCCTAGATTGTGCTTCAGTCAAAGACGCGGGTTCCACAATTGTAAACGTTGGGTCACCTGGTCGATAATCTATGCATTTCTTTTCAGCAGCTCTGCGGAGGGCTAACTCAGCCTCAGCACTACAGGGGACAACTAAACCGCCCTTCTTTTTCATTCGCTCCACATTTCTTTGTGCTGTCGGCAAGTCCATCTTATTGGCTGCAAGTAACATGGGTTTAGAGATTTGTCTTAATTTATTCACAAATCGTAGGAAATCTTCCTCACTCCATAATGCTGGCCTATCAACATTTAAGCTGGCTTGTCTAACAGATTCCAAGATATTTTCACGCTTAATACTTAGACCACTCAGTCTTTCCTCAAGCTGTGACAACATGTTGAACTGAGCTCCACCCGATTCAACTGTTCTAACAGTCTTCTCCCAGTCACGCTTCAGAATACTAGCAATCCACATGGCTATCTCCTTTTCAAGGAATTGGACATCCAACAATGGATCATGTGATCCGAGTTTGCATTGTTTACCATCACTGTCCGTAGAGCCAGACGTGTCAACAATGTGAATCAAGACATCAGCCTTCCGAATCTCGTCTAGGAATTGATTTCCCAGTCCTCGTCCTTCCCACGCTCCAGGAACCAGTCCTGCACAGTCGATGAGTTCAACTGGAATTAAACGCACACCGTCTAGGCACACCGAATTGACAGGTGTGTCCTCCACACCAAACTCTTCATGAACACAGGGTATCCTAACAAATCCCATTCCGCGATTCGGTTTTATAGTAGTAAAAGGATAATTACCAATTTCTGCTGGCGCCAAAGTAGCTGCTGCAAAAAAAGTTGACTTACCAACGTTGGGTTTACCTACTATTCCTATTGAGTATTGCCGCTTTTTCTCATCAGCCATAAGAACCACTTTCAGTTCTACAGGTTACTAGGCTTTTGTAACTGAAGAAGCTTACTAAGTAAGGAAAATCTCAGCTTACTGAGAAAATGATTCATCAGAATATCGATTTACAAGCGTATAATTTTGAGAATAATTATGGATAATGTGTATCTATGTAGAGCATTTAGACGCGAAGGTTTATTAAATCGTAATATACCGTTTAAGTGTGTTAGGAGAAAACAGAATGCCCACACAACAGCCCATCACAAGAAGACCAGATAAATATGAGGAAATGTTCAACAGTGTCGTTGACAAAACTCTCAAACGAGTCTTCGGTGGCACAGCAACTAGTATCATCTACACACATTTAGAGAACAACTATTCAGTCAGAAAAGACGAAGTTGCCTCGAAACTTGAATCATTCAATCAAGCGATGGAGGAATATCTAAATACAGGGGCTACTGTGGTGAAAAAAGAGATTGTTGAAAGCTTCTACTCAGGACTAGGTCTATTTCAGCGAGTTGGTTTACAAAGAGAGACCGAATTCGTTGAACAGATCAGAACCCTCATTCCTCAATGAATAAGAGTTTTTAAATATATTCCATCGTGTACTTAGAGTATTGGCTACATAGGAATTCATCAGCCTTCATATCATCATGTCAAAGGCAGAAATCGATTTTCTTTAATGACTTGGTTAACAATGTAAATATATTTTCGTTTTACTAGTAATAATTGCTTGAAAAAATCAAGGAGGTATGATTGTGTCCTTGAGATACATTGGCAATTTTTTTCTCGTATTCTCCTTCGCAGGACTCATTTTAGTGTCTGTTTTCATATCCTCAACTTCCTCAAATATCGGAGATGCTAATTGGCGAAAACCTATAGTTGGCATGACTTTTGGCTTCACTTGCATTCTAGGAATTATCGCGGGTATATTCCCTTCAAAGTGCTCCAGCATATTTCATTTCTCTAAGCGTTCACAAAAAACAGCATTTCAGAACTCCGCTCATGAGAGAAATGGAACATCATTGTTTCTTGGACATCATCCTAGCTGTGGAAGATACAGTGCCCACATCTTCAGGATAAACCATAAGGTACTCTGTGCGGGATGTGTTGGATTGATTCTAGGTGCTATAATATCACTTTTCGGAGTTGCATCCTATTTCTTTTTCAATATGAATATTTTAGCAAACTCATGGATTTTCTGGATTGGAGTTCTTGGTGTATCCTGTGGTCTTCTGCAGTATCATTTATTCAATCTGAATAGAAGTTTAATTCACCTTTCCTTGAACAGTTTTTTTATATTTAGTATGCTGTTACTTCTCATTGGAGTTGATTTTGTCACCCAAAACACTAGTGCGGATTTTTATGTAATAGCTTTGAGCATCTTTTGGCTTTACACCAGAATCTTACTTTCAAAAGTTGATCATAAAAAAATCTGCAATGGCTGCAGAATTAAAAACTGTGAACTCAAAAGAAAAGGATTCCAGTAACTAACGTCTTCGCCTCATCCCGTAAAGTGCGCCACCGATGATTAACACACCAAAGATTACTATAATGAATGGCCACAACAGACCCCATAGGAAGTCCCATGTACTCCCCGAGAGAAGTGCAAACCCGACGAGTACGATAATCGCTCCAAAGATTAATCCCACTATTGCACCACCACGTGGAAGACCAAAACACGCATCTTCCTTGTGCCCACGAGATCCAAAACAATCATCGCCTGAAACACGCCTTGATCTACGATGCACTCGAAGTGATGCTTTACAGTTGGAGCATACATCCACATCGTCCTCATTCTTAGAGCCACATTTGGTGCAGTAAACCAAGTTCTTTCTTCTCCAGTTAAAACTCTAATCGTAGAAAGCGCTCTTAAGATTTTGGGTACCTAAAAGTGAATTATTACGCACACAATCACAGTTGATGAAACAGCAAGCCTTCAGATCCTTCAAACGATGTATTCCAGATTCGTTTTTTCAAAGTCCCTAACAATTTCCATCACGCGTCTTGGAGCTTTCAGCGAATCCAATGGAAGACCTTGGAGCAACGTCCAAGGTCCTTTTTTTGCGAGTTGAGTGGTGACATGTTCTTCTCCGAAAGACATCTTCGAAATCTTGTAAACAAGAGATCGTACTTCCCCTTCACGAAGATATCCTATTGCATGGAGATACTCATGAAGAAGCAAAACGTAAACGAAGGCATTAAGCAACAATCTAGACTTTGTGGTTGCTTCAACTATATGGACTAAAGCACGATTCAATACTATGTTGTTGGTACCTACAGGGTGATAAGCCCCAAGTCTAAGAGGCATGTCATCTAAAAAAAGCATCATACCTTGGCGTGCTTTGTCCAAAACAGTCTTAACGTTGTGCTTTGTGAGCTCCCACACCTCATTGTATCCTTGTGAGTTTTCCAATTGTTTTCCGTTTTCCTCCACTTCACTGGCGGGCATTTAATTTACATCCAAGATGAAGAGCAGTCTTTCAAAATTAACTCTTTACATTTCATCAGATATCTAGGGTCGTGGGGATAACGCTACAAAAACAATCACAGCAATAAGCACTAAACCAACTATTGCAAATAGAAGGATTATTTCTTGAGAGAACCCAAATATGTAATGTTGAATATTATAGTTTAGTGTCACGAATGTTGTGTCCTTTGAGAAAAAATTTTCGAAGTGGAGACTATATTCACCACCTTCCGTAGCGGTCAGTTGAAAATCTGCTAGTCCAATAATGGTATCCTCTTGAATTATATTATCATAGGCGTCAGTTATGGAAAAGTTAATTCCACTACCTACGAGTGTTATTCGACCCGAAACCACATCTCCATCGTTTAATTCTAATATTCGGGCAGCACTTTTTCCCATCTGCAACTCTATCGTCTCTGAGTAAGCAGTACCTAAGTCGCAGATTAAACCAGAGAGGAGGATAACAAACAGAACAGTGGAGAACCACTTCATATGATGATTCACCAAGTCTCATTACTATTTAAAGACAGAAAAGAATTATGAAAACCAGATATGAATTATCAGAGCCGTTATTTCATCATTATTTTTGAGTACGGATCTTCAGCCACCTTTGGGAAAGTTGAACATCCACATTCCTTCACGAGTACACTTTCTTTTCTCTTTGTGAAAGCTCCTATACAATGAGCCTCTATGCCTTGTTTCTCTAGTTTCCTTAGAGCCTCATCTTTCACGCAGGGATCTACTGCAGCTAAAAGAGTACCAGTTGAAGAGATCGACAGTAGTTCCCTTTGGTTAAGATCAAAACTCTTTTGTAGAATTAACACCTCATCCAAAATTGGAAGCATCTCCCATTCAATCCGAAGCCCTAATCCCGAATTTCTACCCATTTCGTTCAAAGCAGCGACAAAACCGCCTTCACTAGCATCATGCATGGAGTGGATCCCGTCTAAATCTGCTAGAAGGGATGCTTCTTTGACACAGCTTTGTTTCTGTACTAGTTTTTGAAGGGTATTTGTTCGAGTGAAGCCAAAGAGTTTCTCAGCAACCCTTCTCCTTTTAAAAGTAAAAGCCACTGCTGTCTCCAGGCCCAGATGTTTGGTACATATAATGTTATCTCCAGCTTGAGCACCACCTGGAGTAATCAAATTTTCTTTAGTCACCTTCCCATAGGCTGTACATGATCCAACAAACGTTGAAATGCCATCATAGGTTCCGCTATGCCCTGTTACTACTGTCATACCCAGCTCATCTACAGCTGAGAATACTTGCTTCATTATGGCTATGAAGTCATCAGCTTCTGCTTGTGTAGGGCCTAAAAGGGTGATTGTGCAGAATTCCGGTGTCGCTCCAAATAAGGCTACGTCCGATGCTGCATAGTGCACCAATAGCCATCCGAACCACTTTTCTGGGACACCAATGCAAGGATCTGTGGAAACGACCCAAAAGTGGTTTTCGTCCATTATGTGGACTCCAGAATCGTATCCAGGTGTAGGGGGAATAACGACTTTTGGATTCTTTTTAATGTGTCTGAACATCTCGTTTAGCTTTGCATCAGATAATTTCCCCATTGTTACCAGTCCTCAAAAGACAATGTATTCAGTCTGATATCTTTACTTATTGCAATTGTACAATTGTACAACGTTTTCGCTTCAACTTCTACTATCTAAGCGGGCGCGTCAGTGTCAGGTGGACCGTAGAGTATGTTTCTGAACCTGACTCAATTCCACCACCATTATTCGTCGAGTCCTCTAATCCCTGTCTTGAACTTCACCATTCTTCTCGCCTGATCTAAATAGCGTATCTCAATGTGCCCTTTTTCACGAGTACGGCTATTAGTATTGCACTGACTATGAACTCAACAAAGAGGAAGCTGCCATTGTAAATCGCTGGCCATAAATATTGTCCCCACTCAGGAGGAAAACCATAGACATTGTACCAAACAAATACTCCGACGAGGTAGTGTATTAGAAATTTGGTGAACACGACTATACCCAAGCCTGTTATAGCGTATACTACTGAATCTTTTCTAAAGATTCCTGCCAATCCGAGAATTGCAAAGGCAATGGGGTATTCGAGAATGGCTTGTAATGGCGTGGCTATAATGTTCGCTGCGCCAACGAGCATAATGTCAATGAATAGTGCTAAGATTCCGAAGATTGCTCCTGCTATAACTCCCGTATAAACTCCTCTTCTCAAAGAGAGCCATACTACTGGAACCATGCTCCCTAAGGTCACTGAGCCTCCATATGGCAGCGAAAAGGGGCGAAATATATACAGAGCAGCCGAAAGAGCAGAGAAAACGGTGATTTCTGCAAGAATTCTTGCTTCAAATTTTCTTTCATTCATGTTATTTTTCCTCCGCCAGTATTATCTGGTTCAGGTTCAAAGGGTCGATGAGATTCACCCATCTTCTCAGCCGAGTCATAACTCAGCTCCCCACTAAAGCGTAATAGGTGAAGACACAAATATATAATTTTGCGCCTGCATATCCTTTCCCCAGAAAAGGCGTGTCTTCCACCAAACATACTGGTTACTGAATTGACAGATTTTCCTTTCAAAGCGAGAATAGTATTCTTAATCCTGAACAAAAAGCCTGAAGAAGCCTTAAGACACCTAAGCTCATTTTACAAAGTCCAGCCTCCCCTGATGAAAATCGGAATGCCCAAGGGCAATAGTGGAAAATACGGCTGTTATAATGCAAACAAAAAAACGATATACTTCTACAACCAAGACGCGTTCTATAATCCTCATGTTTTACTACATGAATTCTATCATCACTTACGAAGTATCAGCGGCAAACACAAAGGGTCCGAAAGGCTAGCTGATTCATTTGTAAGAGAATTCTTAAAGGAATTTAAAACATGGTCTACTTTGGTTTAAAAGACACCGTAAAACTGCGAGGGAAAGCACTCAGAAGAGTTGGCGAAAAAGAAATATTCTAAGTTCTCGCATCAACGACACGACGAAGGGAAACAGGTGGCTAGGTGGTACTCTTGATCAGACAAGTTAGAATTTATGACTGGGGTGTCTGGCTGAATGGTCTTATTGCTACTGAGAGCACAGGAGATAGTGGCCATATTGCTTTGAGTGCTACTTTCGGCAAGTGATTCATAACTAAATAGGATAGCTAGACTATAACTCATAGGATAGGTCTCGTACAATATGGGAACTCGTAAAACAGGAAAAACAAAGAAATGGGAGATTGAACATTCTCTTCCTTCTACTCATTATGGGCATTATTGCAAAGAGTGTAGGCACTTCCATTCAAAATTCCCAAGTTCAGAGTATCACGGTATGTTAAAAAATTACTGCACCAGACAAGATAAGAAAATGAAACCAACTACTGGGGCATGTTCTAGGTTCGGCATTCGTGGGCAACCGAAAGTAAAGGTGGGTTTAATTGCAGAAAGAATGATGAAAATGCGCGCGCGCGCAAACAGGAAAGGCAGTGCCAAAAATCAAGGTAACAAATATAATCAATCTCAAACCAAAGGGTGTCCTTAAAGGCACGTCATCCAAAAAAGAAGCTTCTTAGCGTGTACATTTTGTTGTCGTGCGATTGTTAGGTTCGATAAATTCCGCCCCATAAGAGATAGACTAGACTTTCTCCACTACGCATTTGTGACTACCATTGTTCAAGGAACTGACATAGCGCCATCCGTCTTGAAGATACTTCTCTAAGTCATCCTCAGGAACTACCTTCTGCTGACGTCTACCCTCAGGGGAGAAACCTTTGCTTAATGTCCTCCGTATCAATCCGCCGACCTCTTCATCATCAAGCGTGAAGATATACTCCTCAAGAGGCATCATTTCATACTCGGGCTTCAAACTGTTCCCGCCACCAAGCCCTTCATTTCCCCGCATCTCTGCTAAAGTTTGAATCAACTCTTCAAGGCTAACACCGCTCATAGCAACAAACTTTTTAATCTCAGACCTTCTGCTCGGCGGAGCGGAGTAGACCGACACTTTAGCCATTGCACCTGAATACATCTTAGCAAGCTTAGAGACTCCCATTCGGGAGTAAGCTCTGTCGAGATAGCCCTTGTGCCCCATTAAAGCATGAACAACATCAACAGGCAGTTCTATGTTACTGCGGAAAAACTTACGCAAAGAATGAAGGTGAAGAACCCTTCTCCCCGTCTTACTATCCCTTTTCTCCAATCCCGTTAAGGCAACTGCGTGGTTAAAAACAAACCTAACATTCGCGCTCGTTATGTTCCAAACCCTCGGGCTTTTGAAGCTTCCCCCGAACTTCTTTGCGGTTCTCCCCCGCATCCGTATCCAGTCCGCAATCGCATCCCTCGCCTCATAACTCATAAAGACCACTCGCCCTCCTTCACCAAACTTGGTGTATTCATCGCGGATGGTGGCACGTGGAGGATCCGCTTCTAAGTGTAAATCATCAAGCGTTAATTGAAGTGTTTCACCTATTCTGGAACCAGAACTTGCGAGGAAAAGCGTGAGACTTCTTCCTTTCAAGTTCATGTTCGACATAATTGACTTTAACTGCGGAACTGTCGGAGCGTCGTCAATGGTTTTAGTTCCTTTCACCGAGCGTCTAAGTCTACGTTGAGAGATTTTCCATTTCCCCTCATCGATTCTCACTCCGTTCTCGGCTAGGAACATTTTCACTGGACAAACGTATGTGCTTCTAGTTTTTGTTGGCTTATTCTGGAAGGACAGATAGAACCGTTGCAGGTCTCTAAGTGGATTTCTCCTCCCCTCTTTGTAGCTTTGAATAGCTCCCTCAAAAGACCTCCCGCCCAGTATTTCTCGTTGAAACCTACTCAGTGCGGAGCGGTAAACGTCCTTAGTAGAGGTGGATTCAAAGTTATCTCGTATCCACTTCTCTACAATATTAACCATTTTCCCATTCCTTCTTAGCTCTAAAGGAGTTGGGCACCAATTAAACCTTTAGTATACTTTGTCTTAAAGGAATTTAAGAGAACGGTGGAATAATTCAGCTTCAAACAGGATTCCTCTTGAAACCCAAGTGTATTTTATCGTCTGCACTATTATAGGTGAGTAGCATCTCTTTTCTGACCAGGTGATCGGAATTGGTAACACATCAAATTAAGTCACAACCGTGGCGATTGCAATTTTTACTGTATAAAATTGCTGAGATGGGGGCTTACCATAGGACCGCTAAGATTTCCACTAAACACTTGGCACAGAAGGCTGAAGTGTCTCAGCAAACTGCTTCTCGTTACTTGATAAAGTTAGAGAATTTTGCTTGGATCGATAGGTCTATTACACCAGATGGGTGTTTAGTGGCTCTCACAGAGCTTGGTAAATCTCAATTGAAGGATGTTTATTCAAAGTTGAAAGCAATTCTTGAAGCTTCTCATGCACTTTCTATTACTATGGAAGGGGTGATTTTTAGCGGTCTTGGAGAAGGTGCTTATTATGTTACACAAGACGTGTATCGTAAACAGTTTATTGAAAAACTGGGATTTGACCCGTATCCTGGTACTCTGAATGTTAGATTAGCTTCTGATTACGACAAAAAGACTAGAGAAGAGTTAGAGGGTTATCCTGCCATTGAGGTTGAGGGGTTCAAGGATGAGTTAAGAACTTTTGGCTCTGTCAAATGTTATCCAACTCTCATTAACAACATTGCGAAGGGTGCTTTGCTAGTTGCTTTTCGAACCCATTACGACTCTTCTGTGTTGGAGATTATAGCACCTAAATTTCTGCGGAGTCAGCTCAAGTTAAAAGATGGTCAGAAGGTTAAGCTTGAAATCTTCACTATGCCTTGATGCGCGCGCGGACGTTTATTTCTGATCATAACTAGATCTAGGTTTTTCGTCTATACAAATCAATGATTTTTTTCTTGATTTCTGTGCTACTGTTAAGTTCATCTTCGCTAAACTGTGCAATTCTCACTACTTTAATTTGGAGTCCCATGTCTGAAATAGCTTTCCTAACCATCTGTCCAATGCTGTTTTGATCATGTCCCAACGCGATTACGTCTGGTCGTATTTTCTCTATTACGGATCTTATATTGAATTCTTCGTATCCTAGAATCGCTTCGTCAACAACTTCCAGAGCTTCTACTAATGCTCGGCGTTGGTTCTCAGACATCACAGTTTTTTCGCCTTTTCGTTTTTCGACAGTTTTATCTCGAGCAACAATTACAATTAGTTCTGCGTTCTGTTTGCTTGCTTTTGCTTCTTCCAAGAATCTTACATGCCCCAAGTGGAGCAAGTCGAAGACCCCTGCGGTCATTACTATAGGACGCTTTTTTCCGGTCAGTTTCTTGTTAGCCATTGGAAGTGCACCAAATCAAGTATCTTTAGAGCATCAAGTAAACCTTCGCAATAAGCTATTGAAGCTAGGGCAGTCTCAAATTTTTTTCGGTTAGCGTAGTATATTGCGTCTTCGAAGTATCTATTAGCATAGTCTAAAACCTTTTGTACACCACTTTCTTGGGAGGTCACTTGATTACTTATTTGCTGAAGAGCTTTTTCGGTGTTTTTCACGTATTTTTCCACAAGCTTTTTGATTGTCATCTTTCGAGATTCCTTATGTTTTCAGATGCATTTGCCAGTACAACAAGCGCTTCCATCTCCATGAAGTGAAGCCTCCCAGGAAAAATTAGCGTGTGAGGTAAAATCTTGAAATCGTAGTCAAACACTTCTTTAAGAGTACCAGCTTTTACGTTTGGATTGCGCGACCCAGCTCCTGCAATACCCACAACAAAAGTGTTTTCAGTTATAATACCACCCTTCTTTTTACGCTCCACAATCTGAAGCATTTCCAATCCGTCTTTTATAGTCATATAGTGCTTTTCTTCAGCTTCGATATCAAGGAAACACAGTGTGTGAAGCCCTATTCGTTGATTCACCTTCAACACATTATATGGAGTTTCTGAAGGAGGATATTGATTAGTAAATGGAATTGTTACACTTCTCCCAAACTTGTAATTTTGTAGACCGGATAAGCCGATTGCTGCAGAGATTATAGAAGAACCATGAATCACTTCTGTTCTTATTTCAGCCTTTTCCGCTCTTATTCGCAAATCTACATGAGTTGTGGCTATCAGCGGATCTCCAGGCACAAGAAACACTACATTGTTTTTGGAAGCGACCTTAAGGAGGCATACGCCACTATCTTCTTCAAGTAATCTTCGGGATAGCACGGTAACTTTTTTTCCAATAAGATCTTCCAGCTGGTCAATATTCAACTCTCTCATCAGGCTAGTATGTAGTTCTACGAAGACATTATCTGCTTTTTTTGCAGCCTTCAAACCACCCAAGGAAATTCCGTCCTGGTCATGTAGACCCAAACCAACAAAAACTAGTTTACCCATCTAAGCCACAACTCGTTATCATGAAGACGGATAATATTAGGATAGCTGCGCACTAATTGGAAAACATATGTTAATAAGTCAATGGAATAGTTCAGGGACAGCAAGACCGAAAGCTCTAAATTTTCAAGTACAGATTTTTGTCTGAAAGAGTCTGTGGGCCCGTAGCTCAGCAAGGCTAGAGCGGCGGACTCTTAATCCGTAGGTCACGGGTTCAATTCCCGTCGGGCCCGCCAAACTTCGTCGAATCACCTGATATGGAATAGTGAAAAAACCATTATGCTTTCTTAATGAAATTCACGTCGAGACATCATCTGCGTATGAGGTGATTGGCGCAGGCGTGTACCATCCTTCAATAGATGGTTATTGTTAGAAAGTTGTCTTTAGAGCCCGTTTTTGTTTTTTATTTCTTTTTTCAGCTTCGCTACTTCTTGCCGAAGGCTTATGACTTCAAAAAACAGAAACAGGTTTCCATGCTTGGCGAATTTTTCAACTTTCTCGGTTGTCGATTGCTCTCCAACTTTCTCGCCAACTTTTTCAACCACTTCTTTTGCAAAGAGTTCTTTTTGGTTCATTTCTAATCGACATAACGGAAGCCTAGTTTCATCATAAGGATTATGAAGGCTGAAACCTGGTTGAGAATTCATCTTTCATCTAGACAATTATGTGAGCTGAGTGTGTCATTTTTCAACAGTGAGTTTTATCTCAACTTTGTTCCCAGGATCTTTCAGTTTGGCAACGATATCTCTGGAAAGATCAATCGCTGTTTTGTTTGCTTTGATGGCAAAAGTTCTATCACACAAATAGTTGCTATGCCGAAAAACCATATCTAAAGAGCTAGATAAGGTTAACTTTGGATGCCCCCAAGCAATCACCTTTTCAGTCACAGTTCCAACTTGAATTATTATATTCAATTTAGCCCGTTCATTTCTCAGAATCTTTTTGAATCCATCATTTAGGTCACTCAAACTCTTGTTTGCTGCTACAGCAATTATGCAGTCACCGCGTTTCGAAAGGTAGTCCTCTTTTGTGATTTCAAATGTATTCTCATTTGTGGCAAGAATGTTCTTATGGCCACGAGCAAATATTGATTCAACTGCTTTCATAATTGGCTCCACTGTTAACAGTGCAAATTGAACTCAAGAAATTAAAGAAGTTGGATTACTAAAGTACTTTTGTTCAGGAGAAAACAAGCGTTTTACCACAACTTTCATTCAACTATTCAAGCACTTCTATAGAGTCGACTTTTCCATCGCCATCTAAATCGAATCCTTGGATTGCGACTGCGAAAGTCTCTTCACCTTTATAGTTTTGCAGTACTCGATCTGAAAACCTTGCCAACGCCAGAACACACCCTTTGGTGCCAATGGCTTTGTTTCCCGCAAAAACTAGTACTCTTCTATCCTTTTTCCACGGATTCCGTATTTTCGCGATTAGACCCATTGAATCTGCAGTATAGATTTTCTTGGTTCGTTTGGAGACTAAACCACTGAATACATAGCCTTGATCTGATGGGGTCATATTGAATTGAATTGGCAGATGACTGTTAATCTCTTGTGTGAGAAGATTAGTTCCTGGTCCTCCAACTAGAATCAGGTTGCTCTTTTCCTCCTTCTCAGCTTTTATGTCAACATCCAGTTTGATGACGAACTCATCTGGCAATTTTGAATATTGCCCTAGGAAAAAAGTCAGATATGAAGCATAATGCCCATCACGGGCACTGGTTTTAAAAGGTCCATGAGGATCAGGGCTACCTACGACAATCTTTCCATCAAAGAGGTCCTCTCTAAGAATGGGACTTAGGAATTGTCGGAGCTTCCTGGAAGGATAATCAATCGTGACATTCTTAGATTTGTGACTACCGAAAGGTAATTCCACTCCGAAAGCTGGAAAAGCTGCCATATAGTATTTAGCAATTGCACCCTTTCGTTCTTCTTCTTTGACCTTCCTGATTGCTTTGGCGCGTATCAGTTTTCTCATGTGATAGTATATCTTTTGTTCATGAATGTTTAATTTCCTGGATACCTCCATAGGATACATTTCTTTCTCAACAAGGGTCAATAGGATCTTCCATGTGAGCTTGTTCAGTATTAGTTTTAGTCTCTCTGGACTATCATAAATTACAATATCTTTGATTTCCCCGGGAGTTTCACCTTTGCTTACGAGTAGTTTTTCTTTCATTGATATTCTCTCGTGCTTTAACAGTTGTGTTATAAATATTTTATTAATGGTTTGAAACTTTGACTCCAGCTAAACAGCGTTGTTGCGCGCAATTTGTGAATGGCAGGGGTAATTTGTGCACAGACACAGCGAAGAAGCAACCACTAAAATAAGATTTATAATGGTCAGAATTAGTTAACCTAAAGAGGATGGAAACCTCTAGAAAAAGTGTTTTAGAGCTAACATCTACTTCCTAAGAATCCTTATAGAGTACGTCTTGCTCACATAATCCTTACAAACTAAGTGTTTTGTCAAAGATGTAACGAAGGCAATAAAAATGTGTGGGATATTCGGTTGTATTCTAAGAAAGGGAGATGCCGCCCCAATAATTCATGCTGCCTTGAAAAGACTGGAATATCGTGGCTATGATTCCGTCGGAGAAGCAACAATAGAAGAAGGCAAAATTCATGTGAAAAAGGATGCGGGATCAATTGACGAAGTACATCAAATTCGGAATCTTGATGACTTACCTGGGCGGATTGGAATTGGACATACAAGATGGGCCACCCATGGTGCACCTACTCAGGCAAATGCACATCCCCATGTTGATTGTTCAGAACAACCTGAAATAGCAGTAGTTCATAACGGAATAATTGAAAATTATGCTGAACTCAAGAAAGAATTGGAAGATTCAGGACATATTTTTAGATCAAAAACGGACACAGAGGTTATAGCTCATCTGATTGAAGACACTCTTACTAACATACGCAGGGAAAAAATCAAGTCAAAGAGTACTGTTCATTCAGATTTTGAGAGAGCAGTATTAAGCGCGGTTCAACGATTTCAAGGCTCCTATGCAATAGCTGTGCTCTCCGCAAAAGAGCCAGACACAATCATTTGTGCTAGACATGAAAGCCCTCTTGTACTAGGAATTGCAGATGATGCATTGTACCTCGCTTCAGATATTCCAGCGTTTTTACCTTTGACAAATAGAGTGATCTATCTAGAAAGCGGAGAACTCGCTGTACTTAGGAGCAACACCTTTAAAGTAACGAAAATCGCATCGAGAAGCGAGGTCTTTCCAGAGCCAAAGATTATTGACTGGGCACCTGAAATGGCTGAGAAACAAGGATACCCCCATTTTATGCTCAAAGAAATTTTTGAACAACCATCTTGTATTCGCAACACACTTCGGCTCCAAGACAAGTATCTGGAATTAATCACAACTTTCATGGATAGAGCACGAGAAGTCATCATGGTTGCATGTGGCACCTCATATCATGCTTGCCTTGCAGCATCCTACATGTTTTCAAAACTATCTTTTTTGGCTACGCACCCAGTCATTGCTTCAGAATTCGTTGAGCAACATGGCAAATCTGTCAACATTGACAGCACCATTCTCACAGTCAGTCAGTCAGGAGAAACCGCAGACACCTTAGCAGCCGTAGAAACGGCCAGACAAAGGGCGGCTACAATACTAGGATTAACTAACGTTGTAGGATCAACCTTGACTCGCGTTTCCAGAGTCTACATAGGTCAACAATCTGGTCCGGAAATCGGCGTTGCTGCAACCAAGACCTTCACATCTCAACTATCTGTCCTTTCCCAACTGGCAATTCGATTAGCCAAGAAACGAGGCAAGGTTTCACAAGAAGAAATCGATCTCCTAGAAGACAATATAGAAAGAATACCAGATATCGTGGAAAATATAATCGAAACACAACATAAGAAAGTAAAGAATCTGGCGAAAAAATACAAAGATAAGCAGTGCTTTTTCTTTTTAGGCAGAGGAATTAGCTACGCAACTGCACTTGAAGGTCGCCTGAAGCTTATGGAGATTGCCTATGTGCCTTCAATTGCTTTCCCAGCTGGAGAAAGCAAACATGGCCCTATAAGCTTGATACAGCCAGGTTTTCCTGTGTTTTTTATTTGCCCACCTGATGACACCCGAAAAACCTTGATAGGAAACATAATGGAGATGAAGGCTCGAGGAGCTTCAGTAATAGCAATTTGCGAGGAAGGAGATGAAAAAATAATTAACCTTGTGGACGATTACATTGAGATCGCAAAGGGAATACCTGGAGTCTTATCACCAATACCTTATGTAATACCACTCCAACTATTTGCTTACCACATGGCCCTTGAGCGTGGTTGTGACCCAGACAAACCACGTAATTTAGCTAAATCGGTAACTGTCAAATAATGCATGGTTATTGCAAGCCTTTAAGGAGCATTCTCATTACTTCTGTTGTTAGGTGAGTAAAGTGAAGAAAGGTACTGAAGCTTGGGATCAACTGATTGGAAAACTAATTGAAGGCAACGTTCTTCACTCAAAAAGAATTATTAATGCAATGAAAAATGTCCCTCGTAGGCTGTTCTTGCCAGAACGATCAATTGAATACTCAACTATTGATGCACCACTGCCTATTGGTAATGGACAGACAGTGAGTGCTCCCCATATGGTTGCTATAATGAACGAAGCGTTGAAGTTAGAAACAGGTCATCATGTTCTAGAGGTTGGTTCAGGTTGTGGTTGGCATGCAGCAACTATAGGAGAGATCGTCGCCCCAAAAGATGCACCAAGATCGGACAGAGGTCACATTTACACTGTTGAAATTGTAAAAGACCTGGCAAAATTAGCTAGGCAAAACATAATGCGAAATGGGTTTGGGGATAGAGTCACCGTAATCCATGGAGACGGTTCTCTTGGTTACGCTGAAATGAGTACTTATGACCGTATTCTGGTAACAGCAGCTGCTCCTGATGTGCCGCCACCATTAGTAAACCAGTTGAAGATTGGGGGTTTGCTAGTAATTCCTATTGGAAGTATTCACATGTTCCAAACCCTTATCAGGATAACTAAGGATGTTGATGGAAATCTGAATAAGGAGAATCTAGGTGGAGTCGCTTTTGTGCCACTAACGGGTCGTTTTGGTCATAAAGTCTAGAGCTCATTTGAAGAATCCGTCAAGTGTTGTCATAGTTTTTTTGTCCATTAATCCTCTTTCCATTTTATCTATCGCCCTTCTCACTCGACCTTCGCTGAAATCGTGTTCTTTGCAGAGAAAATCCACAATTTTTTCTGCTTGAGGAGTATTCCACTCTAACGTGTAGTTGTTCGTTACTTTGGGATGAAGAAAAATGTCTTTGACTTTTTCGAGTTCAATTGAAAGTTGAGAATCCGCTATAACTGCTAAAACTTCATCCAAGGTGCCATGTTTCTTGATGAGTTTAAGTGCAGTTTTCGGACCAATCCCCTTTACTCCTCCCAGGTTGTAATCAGTCCCAATAAGAAGCCCTATGTCTATAAGTTGCTCATATGATATGCCTAGTTCGTCGATAGCTTTTTTGAGTTCAACAACTTCTGGAGAAACATCTATGTATATTGATTTCCCTGGGAGTTTGCGACGTCCGGTTATCGCTACATTACGGATTAGAGTGGGAGCGCCGAATAATAGAGAATCATAGTCTTGACTAGCACAGAAGTCTGCCGCTTTTTTCTTTGACATGTGTGCTGCTTGAGCCTCCCCCTCACTTGGCGCTTGAACCCATGGTATTCCCATAAGAGACAGTAGTTTCTTGCTTTCTTGTTCCATATAGCTGTCTATTCTGGATGTGGCTTGAGCGTATGTACGAGCTTTTTTCAGCTTGCCCTCAGCTAGGGCTTTCTTATATTTGACCCGTGCTTTTGCTTTGGTTTCAATTCTCTGTCTTATTACGACTTTCTTCCTTGCTGGTGGTGTACCATCAAAGACGTAAATCAACTTAATTCCGATTTCCACAAAATTTGAGTTGCGGTATAGAAGTCCACTAAGATGGCTTGTAACTCTACCCTTCCGGTCTTGTAGAGGAGTGCCATTTGGCTGTCGGATTATGGCAAGGAATTGGTATAAAGTGTTGTAGGCATCGATGGCTATGGATTTCCCTGCAAGGCTTTGTAGCGAAATATTGGCTTTGGGCAACAATTCCCTGAGTTTGACTCCCACAATTTGGCACCATTAGTTGTAGCATTGGTCAATAGAAAATAAACCTTACTTAATGACACAAAAACGCACACATATAAAGATCTGAGTTCCGTCTTGCCCTAAGTTTTCCTAAGGAAGAGGCGATACGAAAAGGTTTTTAGTTAAGCTTGCTGATTCATGTCAAGCAATTGGTAACGTTTGCATGAGGTAAGATTATGTCAATATTTGCAGCACCAGGAGCGTATGATCGAGCAATAACGGTTTTCTCTCCAGATGGTCGCTTATTTCAGGTAGAATATGCCCTTGAAACAGTGAATCGTGGGGCAACTATTCTGGGAATAGTTTGCCCTGAAGGCATAGTTTTGGGCGCAGAAGAAAAAATCGAATCTAAACTACAAGACTCAAGCTTCACTTGGAAGATTTTTGAGCTGGATAAACATATTGGCGCAGCGGTTGTAGGTTTGGGATCTGATGCGCGTGTTCTAATAGATCAGGCGAGAGTTTTCTGTCAAAGTAACAGACTCATGTACGATGAACCAATTGACATCGAGATGATCTCAAAGCGTATGGGTGATATAAAGCAACTGTATACACAGCATGCAGGAGTACGTCCATTTGGAGTTTCTATAGTTTTAGGCGGCGTTGATAAGACTGGGAATCGCCTTTTCTCAACCGACCCTAGCGGAACCTATAGAGCATACAAGGCAGTTGCAGTAGGAGTGGGGAGAGAAACAGTGGAGGGAATCTTGCAGACTGAATTTCGCGAAGATTTAAAGCTCGAAGAAGCTGTGAAGCTGGCTGTGAAGTGTCTTAAAAAGACCCTGCAAGTCCGGGAGGAACAGGTTAGGGTGAAAATCAGTACAATACCCTCCAAGACAAGGACCTATCACGCGATCCCAGACGAGAAAGTTGAGGAATATCTGAAGGATTCAGACAAGAGTGAAACATCAAAATGAGTGGACGATACACCATCGCAAGAATAGCCCGCGATGGTGAGCACTTCGAGATACTTGTGAAGCCCCAACCCGCTTTGAATTACAGATTGGGCAAAATCTCATCGATCTCTGAAGTGCTTGTTGCTGACACGATATTCACAGATGCTAACAAAGGAACTAAGGCTGGTGAAGACAAACTTAGATCTGCTTTCAAGACTGTCGACACCAAAGAAGTCGCAACCATAATCCTCAGAAAGGGAACATTGCAATTGACAACTGACCAGAGAAGGCAGTTGACGAGTGAGAAAAGGAAGCAGATAATAGCTTTTATAGCAAGGCAAGCTGTTGATCCGAAAACAAACCTACCTCACCCGCCCCTCAGAGTGGAGCAAGCAATGGAACAGATTCATTACTCAATAGATCCATTCAAAGAAGCTGAGGAGCAGGCTAAAGAGGTGATAAAACTGCTTCGCCCAATTCTCCCATTGAGAATTGAGCAGGTTCAAGTGAGGGTCCGAATTCCTTCAGAATTTGCTGCAAGAGTCTATGGATCTGTTAAGGGTTATGGTAATATAAAAAATGAAGAATGGCGGGCAGACGGCTCATGGCTTTCTATTATTGAAATGCCCGCAGGCCTTTATGGTCCGTTTCTAGATAGACTTGGAGAGCTAACCAAGGGAAACGCAGAGGCAAAAAGACTGTGAGAATGTTGAAGAAATCTAGGAGGTTGATCATGAGAAATGCCCACATTTTTTGAGAATCGACAACTTGTAACTCCAGGTGATTTGATAGCTGATGGTAACTACATTGCAGGTGAGAATACGTATAAAGAAAACGGAAAAGTGTACGCGACTCATGTCGGGCTAGTGGATCATAAAGAGAAAAGGGTGAGTGTTGTTGCTTTAAAAGCCGTCTATGTTCCAAAGATTGGAGATACAGTTATTGGTAAGGTGACAGACGTGACATTGGGAGGATGGATTCTAGATTTAAACGCTCCCTATTCCGGGATGTTACGTGGGTCAGATGTCATAGAGCGTTCTTATCGCCCGCAAAAAGATGACTTGACATCCATTTTTGATGTTGGTGACTCAGTAATAGCGAAAATTGTGTCTTTTGACAGAACCCGAGACCCACTTCTGACTGTAAGAGAACCAGGGCTTGGTAAGATAACACGAGGTCAAATAGTGGCAATAACTCCAACCAAGATTCCACGAATAATTGGTAGGAAAGGCTCAATGATTAGTATGATAAAACACGAGACTGGGTGTCAAATTCTTTTGGGTCAAAACGGTTTGGTTTTAATAAGCGGTAAAACTAGCGAAAGTATCCAACTGGCAGTCACAGCTATTCAGAAAATCGATAATGAGTCTCACACGAGTGGTCTCACTGAGAGAGTTACAGAAATGTTGAAAAATAGTAAAGAGGAAAGAGGAGAGGATAATGCCTAAGAAAGAGGAAAAAATGATTGGTAAAGATAGTCTTAGATTAGATGGAAGAAAACTGAACGAGTTGAGACCTACTAAAATTGAAGTGGGTGTCCTTGGAAATGCTGACGGATCTGCATATATTGAGCAAGGAAAGAATAAAATATTAGCAGCTGTTTACGGACCTCGTGAAGCGCATCCTAAACACCGAGCGAAGCCTGATCGTGCCATCTTGAAATGCAGATATCATATGGCACCCTTTTCAGTGGACGAAAGAAAATCACCAGCCCCGTCTAGAAGGGACATCGAGCTTTCCAAGGTCATACGTCAAGCCTTGGAGGCATCCATTTTCCTAGAGCTTTATCCCAGAACAGCAATAGATCTTTCCATTGAAGTTCTACAAGCTCATGGTGGAACAAGATGTGCAGGCATAACTGTTGCTTCCTTGGCATTAGCAGACGCAGGAATCCCCATGCGAGATTTGACAGTTGGGTGTGCTGCAGGGAAAGTTGAGGGACAACTCGTTCTTGACTTGGATGATATTGAAGATAAGAAGGGAGATGCAGATGTTCCACTTGCATATATGCCAAATCTGAAAGCCATAACACTGCTGCAGATGGATGGACAATTGGATACCAAAGAATTCGAGCAAGTAATCGATCTTGCCTTGGACGGCTGTGGACAATTATACGAGATTCAGAAAGAAGCTTTGAGGTCCAAGTATGTGGTTGCGAAGGAGAAAGTGGAAGAATAATGTCAATCGTTGAACGAGTAAAGCAGAAGCAAATCGCTGAACTTATGGATAAAGGGAAGAGGTTGGATGGTAGAAGCCTCAATGATTATCGCGAAATTAGGGTGGAAAGGGGAATTATCGAAAAAGCCGAAGGCTCAGCACGTGTTCTTTTGGGTAAGACAGAAGTTTTAGTTGGTGTTAAGATTCAAGTTGGGGATCCCTTTCAGGATACGCCAAATGCAGGAGTATTGACAGTAAATTGCGAGCTGGTTCCTTTGGCGTCACCGAGATTTGAGCCAGGTCCACCTGGAGAAGATGCTATAGAGATTGCGAGAGTTGTTGATAGAGGAATACGCGAGTCAAAGGCTATAGACACGGAAAAACTCTGTTTGATTCCAGGGAAAAAAGTACTCGTCGTCTTTGTGGATCTTTACGTGTTGAATCATGATGGAAATCTTATAGACGCTTCAGCCATCGCTGCCTTAGCGGCCTTACTGAACTCAAAGATGTTCAAGTATGAAGTTGTTAATGGAGAAGTCGAGGTTAAGCCTGGTTACATTCCATTACCCATGCAGAACTATCCAATTCCAGTGACTTTCGCTAAGATAGGTGATAAGTTCGCAGTTGACCCTTGGTTGGAAGAAGAACAGGTAATGGATGCTAGATTGACAATGACCTTTGAAAAGGATGGAAAGATCTGTGCCATTCAGAAGAGCGGAACTGGTTATTTAACGAGAGAGCAGGTTTCTCAACTGGCGAAGTTAGCAGCTGAGAAAGCATCAGAAATAAGAAAGCTTGTAGTGAAGGACTGATGGGGAGAACCAAGAAAGTCGGGTTGGCTGGCGGGTTCAAAGCAAGATATGGTGCAACGGTCAGGAAAAGATATGTTGAAGCCGCAGTGGAGTCTAGGAAGCGGCATTCTTGTCCTAAATGCAGGAATCTGACAGTTAAACGTCAGAGTATAGGAATTTGGAGTTGTGGGAAGTGCGGTTTCACATTCACGGGGGGAGCATATACTCCTTCTACGAAAACCGGGATCACAGCAAAAAGAACCGCTAGCGGGCTCACGAGAGCAAGTTTAGGAACTAATAAAATGGACAATCAAGTGTAGAACTGGGATTTCCTTAGCTTACTTCATGTATTCTTAATTAGTTCCACTCGTCGTTTGCCTTTTGTCAAGGCAGACACATGAACCAAGCCTTCTATCTCTAAACGCATAAGTCCCTTATTGTAGGAACTGAAAGACAAGTCGCTATCGACTTCTTTAATCAATTTGAATAACTCTGAGTCAGTTGAGGGACCCTTGCGTTGCAGTAACTCAAGGATTACCGTGTGAAGCGGTAGAGTTTTCCATGTTTTACTTGTTATCTCAAACACTTCCGCGGGTGCCTAAGCTACAGGAGTTGTGGGCTTACGAAGCTTCCTCACTTGTTTGAGAAAACCTCTATACCAAGTTTCCATGTCTGTTGAAATCGTTGGACCTATTTGCGCTTCAGCATCCTTAAAATCAGCTGATGTCACTGTTTTTGACCCGATATTTCTCCGGAGAGCATTCAATGCAGCTTCCCGACAGAATGCCTGAATGTCTGCACCACTGTACCCCTTTGTTATTTTAGCAAAAGATTTGACATCAATCTCTTCTTCCAAAGGCATATCTTTGGTGTAAATCTTGAAAATCTCCATTCGAGCTTCCTCGTCTGGCTCGGGTACGTAGATAAGCCTGTCGAATCGACCGGGTCTTAAAACTGCACTGTCAATGAGGTCGGGACGATTTGTGGCTGCAACTACAACTACGTCCTCTAAGCTGATAATGCCATCAATCTCCGTTAAGAGTTGACTAATGACACGTTCAGCAACACCACCATCTCCAAATCCCATACCTCTTCGGGGTACCAGTGAATCAAATTCATCGAAGAAAATCACGGAGGGTGAAGCCATTCTTGCCTTTCGAAACACTTCTCTTATTGCTTTTTCCGATTCCCCAACCCATTTGCTGAAAACTTCTGGACCTTTTATAGTAATGAAGTTCGCTTCACTTTCCGTGGCAACTGCCCTTCCGAGCATTGTTTTACCGCAGCCTGGAGGACCAAACAGAAGGATCCCCTTTGGTGGTGTGATTCCCAGTCGATTGAAGATTTCAGGGGTTTTCAGAGGCCATTCAACAGCTTCAATCAATTGCTGCTTTACATCCTTCAATCCACCAATGTCAGTCCATTTCACCGTGGGTGTTTCTATATACACTTCACGCATAGCTGTGGGGGTAATTTCTTTGAAGGCATTAAGGAAATCTTCCATGCGCACATCCATCTTCTCTAAAACACTGGGTGGAATGTGCTCTTCCTCCAAGTTGATTTCCGGGAGATACCGTCTCAAAGATTTCATAGCAGTTTCTCTGCCCAATGCAGCAAGATCTGCTCCTGTATAGCCATGTGTCGTGTCCGCAAGCTTCTTCAAATCAACTGCTTCCGCTAAAGGCATTCCCCGTGTATGGATCTGTAAGATTTCATAGCGTGCTTGTTTGTCGGGGACACCTATCTCTATTTCTCGATCAAAGCGACCAGGTCTTCGAAGTGCAGGATCTAGCGCACCGGGTCGGTTTGTGGCTCCAATGACAATTACATTTCCCCTTCCGCTTAGACCATCCATTAATGCCAAAAGTTGAGCTACTACTCTCCTTTCAACTTCACCTGTGACCTCTTCCCTTTTAGGTGCGATTGCATCTAATTCATCTATGAAAATTATGCCTGGAGAGTTTTGCTGAGCCTGCTTAAAAATCTCCCGTAGCCTAGCTTCAGATTCGCCATAGAACTTGCTCATTATTTCAGGTCCATTTATCGATAAGAAGTTAGCCTCCGACTCGTTAGCCACGGCTCTTACAAGTAAAGTCTTACCACACCCTGGAGGACCATGGAGGAGAACACCCTTGGGTGGATCAATTCCTAATCGTTGGAAGAGTTCAGGATGTCGCAAAGGTAGCTCCACCATCTCCCTTACACGTTGCATCTCGTCATGAAGCCCTCCTATGTCTTCATAGGTAGTTCTAGGAACACCCTTCACTTCAGGAGCTGGCTCGTTGAGAATCTGAAAGTGCGTGTCTTTTGTAATGCGGACTATACCATGTGGTCGACTTTTTGTTACGGTGAAAGGAATCGCGTGGCCTAACATCATGACAAGTGTTGTGTCGCCTTCAACAAAGACTCGTTCCATCAGTCTATTCTTAACGAAATTTGTAAAATCTTCGTCAACATTTAGACGCATGTCAACAGGTGCTAGAACAACGTTTGTAGCGTTCTTGACCTTGACAGGTTTAATCGTGACGTACTCGTTTATAGCTGCACCTGCATTCTTGCGAGTGAAGCCGTCAATTCGGATAATGCCGCGATTTTGGTCTTCGCTGTAAGCTGGCCACGCGATTGCGCTGGTAGTGCGTTTTCCTGTAATTTCTATTACATCACCTGCGCTTATTCCCAGTTTTTGCATGGTGCTTTGGTCTAAGCGTGCAATACCACGCCCTACATCTCTTTGTTTTGCATCGCCAACTCGAAGCTGCATTTCGCTCATTTTTTCACTTTCCGGTTACAGTTAAAAGTTATTTGAAGTCGAAAGGCTTCGGGTGACTTATAAATGTTACAAGAAAAACGGAAATTACCGTGTCCTTCTCACCATGAGCGTTTGGATCCTGCTCACACCTGGGACCTTCTCTATGCTCTGCTCTGTTTTGTCTAAAATCCCTGTTTCATCCTCGGGGATTTGTATATGGGCGATCAGAGCGTTTAAACCAAAAGCGATCGGTTCAGTCTGAAAATCTGCGTAAATCTTCGCTTCAGCAGGGAGAGCTTTTTCAATCTGTTTTTGTAGCTGGTTGAAATCTACTTCTATGCCCTCTGGCAGGATTTTGAAGCTTATTACGATGTTTGCCAAGTCTATGGTCCCCTAAATCCACATTTTGGACACTTGAAGTAGCGTCCGAATTTGCGACACTTTTGGCATCTCCAGATTACTATTTCACCACAGCTAGGGCAATTGAGTTTCGTGGCATTTGCGCCTGGCGGTATTGAACGGTTGCAGCTTGTGCAAATTGGTGTTCGCAGCCTACTCAGGGGTTTACCTGTGTCACTCATGCCATTTTCCTTTCCAAACTTGAGCTTCTATATTGAACGGTTGCTTATATCTGCTACGTACAATTGATAAAAACTGTAGATGCGTAAAACGAGTCACAAGGCCAATCAGCTCTTACGTGGAATTCTAGGATTTCACTTCCCCAATTCACAAGAACTCTACTTCCCAGAGAGTGTAACGGCTCTTAGAACTTCGCGTGGGGAAAAGTTAGATAAACTTGCCTTAGGCATTCGTCTACCAATTTTTGGAATCAATCCCGCAGCATCTGTCCCCATCTTACAGATAAGAATTTGCTCAAACGTACCTAGGGACTCGAATCCAATGATGTCACGTTTCAGATTCGCCCTTCTAACAGCTTCCCTCACCGTTCTATTTGTGGCTCCAAGAACGATTAGACGATCAACCATGTAGCTTAACCATGAGCGAAAAAGATCTATTTGTCTTTCCGTGAATTCCACCCCAACATTGCTTTCTCCAATACTAATTACTCGAATCTCTACTGGAAAATTATCGACTAGAGAGTACAATCTGACTAGTTTTTCACGCGTTAATCCTCTACCATCAGCTAATTGTCTCCGCAAATCTTCGACATCAAACACACCGTAGACAATCTCCGGAGAAATAACCCCAATGTCGACAAAGGTTTTTGACTCCTTGTCTGAAAATGCTACACGTCCATTCAGTACAGAAAAACGACTAATCTTTTCCATGTCAACGGGTGCAAGACCGATTTCTCTATCCAAAAAACGCATTGCAACTTTGGCATCCGCTCCGCTTACTTTAACTTTCACCCAATCATTTTCTCCAATCTCCAGGTCCCTAAAGGTAACCTTTAAGCCTTCACATAGATGCGCTAAGACTCTATCAAACTCCCCTAGAGACGCTTCTCCATAAATCTTCTGCAGCAACATTATCTGACACAAGTAATTGCTGTTCCCCCTATTTCACGCAATCCAAGAATTCTTCATGCCACAGCCTCAAGCGTTCAACTGCGTTTTCAGGTATCCTATCCCCTCTACACAGTCGATCTAGAGCCCCATTAATAGGCATCCTTATTGTGCCAGCTATGAGTTTATCAGCATAAGCTACAATCCGTTCCTCCAATGATTTAGGAACATAGCTCTTTATAGGCCACCCTAGTTTCCGCGCTTCATTTTCATCAATTCCAGTGCCAACATGGTTTTCAATTATCTTAACAAGAGAATTTGGTAATCGTAACTCTCTGGCGATTTGAGCCCCAATAATCCCATGGTCAACAGTGTGGGTTCTAGCCCGGCCGATATCATGCAAGAGAGCCCCTATTCGCACAATTTCGACATTGGCATCAATACCTTTCTTTCTACATGATTTAGCTATTTGCACTGCAAAGTGTGATACTCGGGCACAATGTTCCACTACTTTCTTAGAACAACCAGCTTTTCTCAGGAGATTAAGCGCCATCTTCTCAGACGGCACACCTTTATTCACCCAACTCCTTCCTCAGCTGGTCAACCTTTCTAGATAAAATCTCAACCAGCTCACCGTTCTCGATGTGCATCATAGATGCATTACAAGTAGGACACCGAAAGATCAGCTCCAAAGCTTCCTCAAAGGGAACCTTTTTGCACTCAGGATTACCACAAGAATAGAACTCATGATTCTTCTCATAACTAAGACGAGTATCAAGTTTCTTTAACACATGCTTCTTCTGATTTAGGATAAATCCTGCAAGCTGATCGGGCTCAAATTTCCAGTGAAATATGAACCATCCTGTGTTTTGATCTCTTGACCTTCGTAGCGATACTAGAGAATGGTCGTAGAACCTATAAAGTATCTTACGTACACAATTCAGACGATAGCCTGTTTTGCTGGCTATTTGATCATCGGTGATCTCGCCCGTATCTTTTAAAATGTAGATTATGTCTATTGCTTCTTCCTCACCTAGTGCTTCGGCAACTTTACGTAGAGTTACTTCGTCTACAAAGGCCAATATGCGATACCTCGATCAACAAATATATAATATCTAGGTGATGAATAAATTCTTTATTAGGTAAGTTTTAGTTTTTCCAGGTTTTTCGAAACCAGATTTTTCCCATTTCTGCAAGGAATGATAATTAATTTAGCGTCTTTGAATTTTCTTGAAAGCTCGCTTCCTTCATAAAATCGATCGAGGAAAACTGCTAAGCTAGCACATTCAGAATGGGGTTGGTTTCCTATCGCCACATTGAAATCTGTCCATTCGCTTGAAAAGAAGCCACTGGGGACCTTCTGACTGCCCACAATTAATAAAATATCTCTGTGTGCTGCTTTGATTCGCTGCATTACGTCGCTTTCCTGGATGTTTTCCCCATAGGCAGTGAGGTGAACAACTATCCCTCCTCGTGTTCTCCAGTTGCTCAAAGCTGTTTTCCACGGAGTACCCATTTCGAGAAAGAAAGAGCCCCCCCAATTTTTCACTACCGAATTTATTGTCTTCTGGATTTTCTCATCTTTCACGTCTGCGAGAATCATTCCAGTAGCATTTAACGCTCGTGCAGCTAGAGCTACATGGGTTGTCAATCGTTCATCTCTGATTCTATGACCCCATCTCAAGACTATAATCTTGGTCAATTCGATTCCACTGTCGGGCTAAACTAATTCCTTCACTGTTCCATCATATTTCTTTATTCGCGCTAAGACTTTTTCCGAAAACTCAGGTAGCACTTCAATTACAAGGTCAGCATAATTGTGTTCATAGTTTAGCTTCTTCACAATTGTTTCCTTGAAGAGCCATGATATAAAGGACATTGTTTCGTTTGAAATCGGTATAGAAAAGCATACACGTACGTAACTTTTGAGGTGCTTCGCAAGCTCTTCTTTCAGAAGATCAAGGTTTTCACTCTCAAGAGCGGATATTGGAACAATGTTTAGTGCGAATTCCTTTAGAGCCTCTTTCTGTTCTTCAACCTCATTTCTAGACAGCAAGTCAATCTTGTTTAGGGCAGTAACGATCGGAATTCCGTACGCTCCAATTTTCTGGATAGTGTCAAGGTTTATTGAAAGCTTTCTCTTGATTTCCTCAAGAGGTTGATTGGCATCTATGACCAAGAGGATAAGATCGGAAAAAATCGTTTCTTCCAGGGTTGACTGAAATGCCTTTATTAATTCTAATGGCAGTTTATCTATGAACCCAACAGTGTCTGTTAAGAGAGTTCGTTTTCCAAACAATTCAAATGCTCTTGTCGTCGTTGAAAGTGTTGTAAACAATCCTTTCCCTATGGGAACAGCTTCGTTCACTAGTGTATTAAAAAGAGTACTTTTTCCAGCGTAAGTGTACCCTGCCAATGAAATCGAAGCAAAACCAAGTTCTTTCCTCCGTGTTCTGTGTAAGCTTCTTTTTCTTTTAGTGCTCTCTAGTTTGTCTTGTATTATTTTCACTTGCCTACGGATAGATTCATGATATACGTCAACTTCGTATGCTCCTAATCCCCCGAAGCCCGGCTGTTCTTCTTTTCGTGCAAGGCGCACTTTTTCCCTTGCATGAGCCATTTCATAGCGAAGTCTTGCAAGCTGGATTTGAAGTTTTGCCTCTGTTGTTGATGCTCTGTGTGTGAACATTTCAAGAATGAGTTGAAATCTATCTATTACTTCAACGTTTATTTCTTTTGCCAGATTGTATACTTGAACAGTTTTCAGCCTATTGTCGAAAATCACCTTCTGGGCATTTTTCTCTTTTACAAGACGAGCGAGTTCTTCTACTTTGCCTCTTCCTATTTGAAAACGAGAACTCGGTTTCCTTATCTGTTCAATTTCTGCAACAGTAACATATCCCGCCGCTTCGCCCAGACTCTTGAGTTCTTTCAAGCTGTTGAGTTCGCCTTTTAGTCGTCGTTGCACAAGGATTGCTCTTATTATTTCGCTTCCTCCGATGGCTTCTTCTTGATCAGATCACCTAATGTTAGTGTCTTTGATGGAGTTATTCTTGAAGGCTCGTGGGATGTGAAGCTTTCGTCAGTTCTTGGAACTAATAGCTGTATTTTTAGTGCACGTTGAAGTTTCTCCACTAGTCTGTCGTCGGGTTTCATTTTTTGGTTTTCTAACTTTTTAAGTACTGAAATTTTTTCATTGATTCTCAGACCCAAATCTTCATGAGTGGAAGCTGACTTTTCTCTTGCTTTTTTTATTCGAATTCCGTAATCCTGAGCCAGTTCCATGGAGGAGTCTAGAGGAGATTTCTGCCCTTTGGTCGATTTCTGCAGTCTCCTTCTTTGTTGTTTCTGAACGTTTCTCCTTTGTGGTTTCAACTTTGGGGTTTTCAGTTCCCAGCTTATTGAGCCCAAGACTGAACAATCCTGACATACGACAAGTCGTGCTCCCTCAATAATAGTCTTGTACGGTTTACTCATTATACCCTTACCACAAACTTCGCATTGCAAATTGACATCACCATATTACGGATCTAGCACTCACTTCAATTCTTTTGAATTATGTTTTCTGATAAATGTGGTTAAAGACTGCCTAGACCTGTTAATATTGGAGAGACATAGTTGCTTATAGCAATTCCTCAAGTCAATCAGGCGATGTGCAACATTATGAAAGTATACATGTGCACATTGACTCTGCGACCGTGTATTTGCACATGCAGTCCGCTGTTTGTGCATGAAGGACTCGGATTATTGGTTGTTGAGGATCTTGTTATAAATATCTTCATATTGGGGGACGATTTTTTCCGGAGTGTATTTTTCAAGAACCTTCCGTCTTGCGTTTCTACCAAAATCCTCTTGAAGGTTTGGATCACTTAAGATTCTGAGCGAGTGTTCCGCGAGCTCTTCTGTATCACCAACGTCGACTAGGTAGCCATCTTTTCCATGAGAGATCAACTCACGAAGTCCGCCAGTATCGCTTGCTACAACTGGAACCTGGCAGCTCATAGCTTCTAGCGCAGCTAGTCCAAAGCTTTCATCCTCTGAAGGTAAGAGAAACAAGTCGGACTTTCCAAGTATATCGTGAACGTTCTTCACATTTCCCAAGAATTGAGTCCTATCGTTAACTTTGAGGTTCTTGGCGAGTTTCTCAGCCCTGGAGCGTTCAGGACCATTTCCAATTAGGATTAAACTACACTTGATCTCCTCAGAGATTAGCTTAAAGGCTTTGATAATGTCTGGGATTCGCTTTATTGGTCTAAAATTTGAGGAGTGACATATAATCTTCTGTGTTCTGTCTTTTCCAAGTTTTTTGAAACGTTTTGGGTTAACAAAGTTCGGGATTACTGTTATCTCCCTTTGAATGTCGAATTCTGTCAGTGTACGTTTTTTTAAATATTCGGAAACTGTTGTCAATTCATCGCTTTGTTGCATACTAAACTGGGTGACTTCTTTATATGACGGATGATTTCCAACGAGATACGAGTCTGTGCCATGAAGGGTCGTAACCAGCTTCAAAGAGTCTTTACATATTTTTTTAGCCAGGTAGGCTGACACCGCATTAGGAACAGCATAATGAGAATGAACTATGTCAAGAGCATAATCCCTAGTTACTTCCACTAATTTTGAAATTAAAGCTAGAGAATAACAACATGGAACTCGCTTGAAAAGGGGATAGCTGAGCAACTCTACTTTGTGGAAGAAGAAATCTGTCTTCTTTTCGAATCTAACAGGCTTATCATAACTCACCAGGTGCAACTCATGTTTCTTAGATAGTAGATGAGCTAATTCTGTAGCTATTATCCCGCTCCCACCATACGTTGGAAAGCAGGCAATACCTATCTTCATTTTAACGCTACCACCGGATCATCTATCATCAATGGGCCATCAAAGAAATATGGTTCACCCCGCTCAACACCTATCTGCAAACCAAAAAACTGATCTCTCAGTTTTACTCTTTCGAGAAGGCCTCCACGTTTGAGAACTAGGTTTGTCTGGGATTTGTAGGCTTTGATAGATTCTAATTTCTTTTCATAGCATCCACTGACATCAACTATAAAAGAAGCATCAAATACCTTGTGAAGCATATAATAGACAACGATTCCAACCGAGTATGCTTCATGATCCGTTTTTATTTTGGGGAGTTTTGCAAGAAATAAAGCTTTTTTCGCCAATGTATTTGCTATCGCATGGTCAGGATGATGACCATCCCCATAGGGAGCAATAATGAAGGAGGGTCGATATTTTCGAATAAGGTCAGCCAGTCTGGTGGACTTGCTAAAGCTTGAATCTAGGTGACAATCTCCGAAATCTAGATTTTCACGAACTTCTACTCCTAGAATCTCAGCTGCTTTTCTAGCTTCTTGAATTCTCATTTCTCCTGTCCCCTCTGTCCCCATCTCGCCCTTTGTCAGATCTATAATCCCAACCCGGTATCCTTTCTGATTCATCTTCGCAATGAGACCACCACAAGATAACTCAATATCATCAGGGTGAGGACTTAGACCAAGAATGTCTAGCATTCAATCACCTTATGTGCACCATATCGAGACTTCGAGAATTCCTCGTGAACTGTTCTTAAGAACCTATCTCCGAATTTTATCAGGTATTCTAAGACGTTTATTTGTCTTTCCTGTAGATGCTGGTTTGGAAAAAGATTATTAAAAGTTTTGTAGATTTGTTGCCTAGCCAGTAAATCATTTTCTTTTAATTGAGCAGCGACCTTGTTTTCCAAAGCTTCTACTTCGCGCAATATCTTACCTCTAGTCAGATAAGATGAAGCTAAGAGTGTTTTATCGATGGTCACAGCTTTTTTAGCTATTTTATCCATACTTATTAAAATCCTATTCTTGAATGATTTGAAGACATCTTCGATTCGCCCTTTGGCCAACTTTTTCAGTAGTTTTTCTGGATTCTTGAACTCAAGTATTTCCGCATTATACTTCTTCATGACCTTCCGTATTTTTTTCTCAACTATAGTGGCTCCAAACCTAGGGAAAATTACAGGCATTTCCATCGAGAAGAAATAATACATTCCAGTTAGTTGTGCAAAGTATTCTATCTCGTTTGACCCAGCTACATAGCCAAATGTTGGAAAAAGGAGATCTTGTGTTATAGGTCGGATGATAGCATTTGCGCTGAATGCAGAAGGATTTTCGTTTAGAAGTTTGAGTAGCTCCTTTTGAGAGTAAGTGTCTCTTGCACAGTGAAAGTCTCCTTTATGTGTGACCTGCAACCGTTTTCCTTTGTCGTTGATAATGAAAAAATTACAGATGTTGGATTTTTTGTGAATTTTCGGTTTATAACCAAACTTACCAAGTTTAGCACTGGTTTCCGCCAAGATACGTGTACACTCAATGGGATTTCTGATTAATCTTGCGAAAATCGGAGTCATTAATTCCCTCACAAATCCAGGCTCAATCATGACTAACCCAAATTTGCCTAGAATATGTGTCATAAATCTTGAGAAGAATTCGCCCATATTGTCTGAGGTATGAATGAAACCCTCGATTTCACTCAACAGCTTTCTCTTGAATTCCGAGCGGGGAGTGACGAGGTCTATTTCTGACAGCATTTTCTTGGCAGCGGTTTTATTAAGGCGTAAGTGCGAAAAAGCCACGCCTCTTGATTTTCCAGTGTAATAGATGTTGATTGGCTCATTTTGCTTAAAAATCGTGACGTGATTGATTTCAGCAAAATCATGGTCTTCGGATGCATTCCAGAATATGGGAACGAGTGGATGTTTCGGGTTGGATAGTTTTTCACACAGAGTGATGGCAGAGATAGCTTTGTAAATCGTGTATAGGGGACCAGAGAATATGCCAGGCTGTTGACCAGTTATAATTGCGTAGGTGTTGGTTTGTGAAAGTAGGTGGATGTTTTTCATTACTGTCTTTGGGGCGTTTATTCTTTTGTTATAATCAAATAATTTGTCTATAATTTCTTCTCTATTTCCACTGAATTCTCTTATTTTTGGTTCCCTAAAATGGTTATGAAATACTTCTCTAATTGGACCAGTATAATTCAGGTAATCAACAGCTATTTTTCCTGAAGCTACGAAGCTGTAGGGTAATTCATCAATGCTCAATAAAACTCACATTCTATTGTCCAAAGTAGTTTCGAAATTATTTAGTTTATGGAAGGCTCCTTGAGAGTGAGTTGTCGGATTAAATATAGAGAAGCCCTCTAAGGATTTTCCTTTTCATGGACACAAATATTTTCAGTGCTTCTAATATTGATTCCTCGGCTATTTTCATGGTTAAAATGAGTTTTCTGTTTCACACATCGATTTTTAGTAGTTTCGCTGCATTTTTTTGAAAAATCTTTTCTATGCTCTCTTCTTCAAGTCCAATAGATCTACAGATTCTAAGTTGTTCTCTCAGATATGAGAGACTGAATCCCCTTGGGAAATAGCTTGAATCGCTGCCAAAGATTAAACGGTTAGGGCCAATGGTTTCAATAGCCTTTCTAAAAAGGAGCTTCAGATTGATTTCGAATGGCATCCAACGCATCCATCGATTTGATCCGGATGTGTCTACGTAAATATTAGGACATGACCAGCATAGTTGAAGAAGCTCTCTAAGATATCCAGCGCCGAAGTGTGGGATAACAAAGGGTATTCTTGGAAACATTTTAGCTACCTCCCAGAGAGTCAAGGGATTCATGTTCCTTAAATCCAAGGCCATTCCTCCACCTCCGCCTAATATGCCAAAATGAATTAATATTGGAATTTCTAGTTTCTCTGCCATTTCCCAGACTGGATATATAGATTTCTCATCAATTGGTTCCCTCTGAGAGGAAGCAATAATTTTATAGCCTTTCAACATTAGCTTCTTGACTGCATATTCCAGTTTAACAGCTGCATCACTTGAGAATATATTGTGATGAGCGAACCCTGTAAACTTCTCTGGATACTGCTTGATTATCGTAGCTAAATTCTCATTTCCACCTCCTGTAACAAAGTTCACTCTGCTCACACCTTTTTCAACGAGATCTGTGGCCCACCTGGCTGCTTGCTCTTCATCTGAGCGAATTTCGGATTCGGGGGGTTTAAATCCCCAGAGTTTTCTCATTTCTTCGCCATTTCGAGCTGATTGTTCCAGGAGCAGCTGGGCATTTTTTTCGCCGTACCGTTCAACTAGTCTCTGCCTCCATGAAACTCTCCAATCCAGCCAGTTAACAGTTGGAAAATGGGCGTGGAAATCTATCACTTTCAATCCATTAAATATCATGTGTCCCTCCATTCTTGTTATGTTAAGCAATTCAATCAGTAGTTTTAACCTTTTTATATACCGCGCGTAACTCCTAAAATGCTTTAGGTGTCTTCTCCCAAGTATTCTTCTCAACCCAATCGATTGATGGTGAATCTTTGTTAGACAAGTTTCTACTTAAGATCCGTTCCATCGCAGATTATCAGTTTGGACAACACGCAGGAGAAAGCCTTTTCCCAAATAATGTAGACATATTATTCTCTAGACGAACGGGTAGAATTCGACATGTTTATTGGAAAGGTAAGTTACTCGCAACCTTGCGACCTACTGATGGTTTTTTTTCATTAACACTTGAAGGCGCTCGTAGCTTGTCTACGCTTGTACCTCAACGTTTGTGGGTGAAAGTTCAGAACGATGTAACAAGTTTTATCTCTAAGGGTAGAACGGTCTTTGCGAAACATGTTATTGACTGTGACATTGAAATTCGACCTGGAGAAGAAGTTGTTGTTTTGAATAATCAAAACACTGTTATAGCTGTGGGTAGAGCTGTCTTAAGTGGAGAGGAAATGAAAGCATTCAGTCATGGTGCTGCTGTCCGTGTTCGATGGGGAAGTGCGGAAAAAAGGGAAGAAGAAAGATGAAAGATTAAGTTTATAGTCAACCCTATTTGGTGTGAATGAAAATGCGAAAAGGTGTTAGTCCCCGAGATACTAGACGTTTAATGAAGCGTATGGGATTGAGTATGGATACTATGCCAGATGTTCAGGAAGTTATCTTCAAGACCAGCACTAAAGAGATTGTTGTCGAAGAAGCAGAAGTTGCCGTCTTAGACCTCAAAGGACAAAGAGTTTTTCAGGTTACGGGAGGGAAAGTTACAGAAAGGGCATTGTTCTCAGAAGAAAAACCTTTAGTGATCCCAGAAGAAGATGTAAAGCTTGTAGCGGATCAAACCGGCAGAAGTATTGAACAAGCAACGCAAGCTTTGGAGGAAAGTGGAGGTGACTTGGCTAAGGCAATACTTCTCCTTCAGACAATGTCCTAGAATTGTTTTAGAATATCTTCTTTTTCCATTAAGAAACTGCAATAGTGACATCTGATCATTAAAGGTTCTTGTGATTTCACGTAGAATTGAGTTTGAACTGGTTCGTTGCTATTAGAGATACATGCTGGATTACCACATTTAACTATTCCTCGTATACTACTTGGAAGTTTTACACGTTTCTTGTCCATTACTTGATAATTACGAACTATATTTATGGAAGCTCCTGGAGCAAGTAGTGCTATTTTATCAACCTCTTCAGGCTCCAGCTCCCTTCCTTCAACTTTGACGATGTCTTTAAGGCCCAGCTGCTTGCTGGGAACATGCATAGCGATCAACACGATCCCATTTGTTTTGCCTGTTATTCCCAAGATTTTTACTACATCCAGCGCATATCCCCCGGATATGTGATCGATAACTGTACCGTTTTTAATCTTTGAAACAAGCAATGTTGTTTCAGTCATCTGATCATCTCAATTTGACTTTGAAACAGAATCATCAAAGGAAGGCTATATTATTTTTCCCCCCCATCACTATTAAGCTTCAGGAAAGAAGTTATCTATTACTTGTTCAGCTTTGTGCTTGGTGCTAAGCTTGCAGTTTGAAGGGCGCGATATAATTTCTTTGAAGGATTTTTCTAGGCGGGAGATCGACTATGTCATGGAAATGGCACAAGCTATGGAGCCAATGGCTAAAACTGGCTCAAGCTTGCTACAAGGGCGCATATTAGCAACCCTGTTTTTTGAACCGAGCACTCGTACACGATTGAGTTTTGAGTCTGCTATGCATCGATTGGGCGGTTCTGCAATTGGCTTTGCAGAGCCAGGTATAACTTCAGTGAAGAAGGGGGAGAATCTAGCGGATACAATGAGGGTTGTGGAGAATTATGCTGATGTAATTGTAGTTCGCCATCCGCTAGAGGGAGCAGCAAGGCTAGCAGCTGAATTCGCTTCAGTACCAGTCATCAATGGTGGTTCAGGAGCTGAAGAACATCCCACACAGGCCTTGCTAGATCTTTATACCATAATGAAAGAAAAGGGGACGATTGATAACTTAAATGTAGTTTTGGTGGGGGATTTACGCTACGGAAGGACTGTTCATTCTCTTGCATATGCACTGTCACTTTACAAAGTGAAACTATTCTTTGTTTCTCCCCCAATGCTGCGGATGCGTAGAGAGGTTTTAGATGTCATAAAGGAGAAAACAAATGCCATCGAAAGAAATAGTCTAGATGATGTTATTATGGACGCAGATGTATTGTATGTTACACGGATACAGAAGGAAAGATTCCCTGATGCAGCTGAATATGCAAAGATGAAGGGATCATATAGAATTAATCTTGAGCTCCTAAAAACGGCAAAGGAAGACATGATTATATTACATCCCCTCCCCAGGGTAGATGAAATTGCACCTGAGGTGGATGCTACAAGTCATGCTCGATATTTCCAACAAGTAAGGAATGGAATTGTCATGAGAATGGCTTTACTGGCATTAATACTAGGAAAGGTTAGTTAGAATAATTAGCTTTCTCTTCCCACAAGAATTTTTACACTTGCCCGATTATTGGAAATGCGACAAGGGAGTTGTTTTTGTAGATCCACAATTTGGACATTTCGACTTAGCTCCTTTGAAACCTGTCTTACAACTTTGACAATGCCTGAATAGAAGGTTGTAGGCGAAGAAACCGATTTTCCTTGCGACTAGTTCTTTGGTTTTAGCCAGTAATTGCTCACCTGAAAGTTGGCTGTTTTCGATTCCTAGAAGAGTAAGATGACCACCAGGGGTCAACTGATGTAATCGCTCTTCTAGGTCAAGTTGACTTTTTTCCTGTACGTAGAACCTGCTTATGTCTGAGTAGAAAGGATTCGCTTTCAAACCTTGCGTCTTCACGACACTCCATCCATATTTCTCTACATCTAGTCTAGCGAATCTTCTGGTGGCTGCTATGGATGGCACAATGGCTGTTGTAAGTCGATTTCGAGGTTTTTTCGCGTGCTTCTTCGAGTACTTGTAGATGTATTTAACGACTTTTTCCTTCAAAGAGGAAACTTTGTCTTGATCCTGGGCGTCCTTCTCACCCAACAATGCCTGCACCGATTCATCGAGTCCTATCGTGGCTATTGTCCTTGTAGCATTCTCAGAACGGAAATAACAGGTTCCATTCACCTTATGTGATAGAGAAGGTAAAAGATTCATATCTATTCGCTTCTTTATGGCTTTATATTTGGTTTCTAAAGCTTGCTTGGCCATTTCAAGCAGATTATCTAGCAGTTCAAAGAATCTATCTTCGTTCCCGTCTGCATCAAAGGAAGCTCTAGGTAGATTGATGAAAACTGTGTCTAAGTTCCCAGTTCGTTGAACGTCCAGTTCCCAGTCTCCCAGCCAGTCATCAGCAAACCTTGAACCCGAAGCTGTATAGGTGGCGTTGACTGTATTTTCTGACCACATGTTAGCAATATATACCATAGGGCTTATAGCTGCAAGTCTGTGCAGCTCATAAAACAAAGATTCATTATCATCTCGTAGGGATCGAGGTCTGCATTTCATGACGATTTTTGGGTTCCGAATAGGTTTCTTCTGATTCTCTTCAGCAATTGTTTCAATTAGAAGGAACGCAAGATTATGAGCTTCTTGAGGATGTGAGATGCTCTTCTCCATCAAAGATTCGAGAGTAATTGTAGTAGGTGTTGCAGTCCTTTGGTTTAAATCATTGATAAAAAGACGTAGTAGCTTTTTGATCTTTTGTGGATTTGCAGCATGGGTGAAAGGACCCAAGTATACGTTGAAATCATCTACTATTTGCTGCCCCATTATTTCCATTGCCGTATTTCGTATGATGTTTACCACAAGATTGAGAGCTGCTTCAAGGGTTCTTGGTTTGTTTTCCTCGTTGGTGGAAGAAAGGTTGTGAACGATTTCATTTGGCTTCAATATCCACTGTCCGAGGTTACTAATGTGTAGATTGCCACTGAGGTATGCATCTGAAAGATTTCGAGGAAGTACGCTCAGTAATGTGTATTCTTCCATGACTGCGGTGCCAGCAGCTCTAAGAACACTTTCTCCGTTAGGTATTGGTGAATTAATTAGTTGCGTAACCTCATTAACGGGCAGCCCTAATCGTGTGAGGTTGTGCCGATATTCTTCGTAATGCTTCTCTAGAAGGATCGAATTGACGATCTCTCGTATTAAAGGAGCTGTAATGTATTTAGTTTTGAACTGCTGTAGTCTCTTCTCAGTTTCACGTGCAACTTTCTGGGCAATGTCTGTAGGTACGTTGGCTTCGTTAATTAAGGATTTCATGATCTTATTTCTATCAAATTCCTCTATAGAGAGGTGCGATGTCCGCACGAGCATTTTTCTTCTCTTATAGGTTCGTTCATCTATCTCGTCTGTGATTTCAATGACGTGTTGACCAAGATTTGTCAGTCGATATTTCTTGGTTTCTACATCAGGTTCAATAAGATCTGCATTTAGAAGAGACTTCAGGTGATAGGCGAATCGCCCAGCGTCTCGGGTAGAGTCAAGTTTCAAGGAGTTCATCATTTCGGTATAAGATAACGACCCCTTTTCTAAGAGAAGGTTCAGCGTTTGGATCCTTATACGAGCTGATAGTGCCTTCAAGACTAGTAAGCCAGCTTTGTGAATGCCAGATCTAGTCCTAGACATATTGTTGCACGTTCCGGTAGCTATTTTCTTAGGGCTTGCTAAGTTTAAAGGTTGAGGGGAACTAAAAGCCTGTAATCTCTCATTTTTTCCTAATGCGGTAATAATTTCATCAATATCGTGCGCACAATCCTTTAATTGGTAGCCTGCAATTTTCTGCAGGTGATAGCGGCGGTAGCCAAGCCAGGTCAAAAGCTTGACCAAAGGCGAAGGACTCAAGATCCTTTCCCGTAGGGGTTCGCTGGTTCAAATCCGGCCCGCCGCACCTTTGAAAATATTCCCCTGGTTGTGTGCGTTTAGAAGCAAGCTGCACAATATTTTGAGTTCAAAAGATCGTGCTAAATTACGTACGCGTAATTAAAAACTATCCTTTAATCAAACGTTATCCAACTGAAAAAACGAATCTTAAGTAGTTTTGTTAGTGAATTAATAATTCTAGATTCAGATTTCGATTGTGGTCTGGATTGTCAATGGCTCACAGCTTTACTGTTTCTTCGATTACCTCTTCTTTTGTGATTATTAACAGATCCATACCATTGCCGCTCATGGAATCGCGGCTGATGGCTGATTTGATTGTTCGAATAACCATTTCTTTGGCGTCTTGTAGACTCATGTTTTCTCGATAGTTTTCTTCCAGTACACCTACAGCGATCTCTGCGCCCGTACCAACAGCTGCGTATTTGTCTGGAATTAAAGATCCCAGGATGTCAAGAACAAAGATTGAGGGTCCTTCGTCATCTACACCACCGATGATTGTTTGTGTTATCAGTGGGAATAATCGTCTGCCAAAGAGAAGGTTTGACATGACTTTTGCAGCTGATCGGACTGAAATTCTTCTTTTAACATCCAATTCATAAAGATTGGCACGAGCCTCAACCTCTCTTACTAAGATTTGCATGTCAGAAACAAGTCCTGCACATGCTGCACCTACATGATCTGTAATTTTGAAAACTTTCTTTCCAGCTTTGCTTGTTACTAAATAGCCGTATGTAATACGTTTTTCAGAGGCAAGAATCACGCCCTCGGAGAAAATTAAACCGAGGGTTGTAGCCCCCGGTATTGAGAAGTAAGGATGCTGTTGACCTTGCTCTATCAAATTATTCATCCCCCTTAAGGTTGACTGGATATACGCTACCCCGCATTTAAACTTAATGCGCGTTCGAATTCTTGACACACTCGCATCCCTTGAAGTTATTGGCGGGTACGATGGTGAAAATTTAAACCCAGTAAATGCCAAGTTAGTGGTATATTATGCATTAGAGAGAGTATCCTTGATGACACTACGTGGACTTTACGCCGGTAGGTTTCAGCCTTTTCATTTTGGTCATATTCATGCAATTAAACACATTCTCTCTGAAGTTGATGAAGTGATAGTAGTGATTGGTAGTGCCCAATATAGTCACCAATTGGACAACCCATTCACTGCTGGTGAGAGAATCACGATGATCCGAAAAGCCTTGAAGGAAGCCCGAATATCTTCCTCAAAATACTGGGTGATTCCTATCCGGGATATGCACGTTCACATGATTTGGGTTGCCGAGGTAAGAGGAAATGTTCCTCTGTTTGAACGTGTTTACTCGAATGAGCCTCTCACTCGTAGGCTTTTTGAAGAAGCTGGCTTCCCAGTAAAATCCATTCCCTTTAGCAAACGACAGCTTTACTCAGCCTCAGAAATAAGAAAAAGAATGCTATCAAACACAGACTGGACAGATCTTACACCTCGATGTATTAGTGAGTATATAGAAGAAATAGATGGGGTTGGGAGACTTCAAGATCTAGCGAGAACTGACAAAGCTCAAACTTAGTGTTACCGCTTAATGCAGACTAAGTTTCTGTTTTTATCGTGTAAAAGTTCTACGACGTTGTTTGGAACAACGGTATCACTAGGAGCCACATCGTTGATTTATTACTTGAGCTTCGCCACTGGGAGCGAGTACGGAAGTTTGTCCAGCTAGCGCTTATATATTGCTGTTTCAACTTTTTCATACTAACTGGTGGAAAACTCTTGTCGGATATATCGGACTATTTTAGGAGAAAAATTGTAGATGTACGTTTGGTTAGATTTTTGGGTGAAGCGATTTGGGCAGTGGGATCTTGTATTTCAGCAGCTGGGCTTTTATTGGGAATCTTAATACTGGTTGGGATTGGTTTCCCGATTCTCTTCTTTGGGCTATATCTCAGTGTTTATTTTGAGCTGCAAAGACTCGATTACGTTCACGCAATAGAAAGAATTATGCACCAAGAAAGTTAGAAAGTACGTATTATGAAGCTCTACCGTGAAACATACTATGTTAAGTAGGAAAGAAAGAGCATGAAAGTATTCTCAATCATCTGAGAAGAATCCGGAACTACCTCTGCTCCAAAATCATTGAGTTAATAAAGCAATGCAGGAATTTTCGATGTCTCTCCAGTTATCTCCAGAGCGTTGTTTAATTCTCGGAAATACGTAAGAGCTGTTTTCCCTTTCGCAGTGACAGCATAAAGGATACCCTTTTTAGGCAGATATTTCTCTTCGACAAGATTGTATTGAGCTAGAAACACCAAGTGTTGTTTCAAGACACTACAGTTTGCATTTGCTTTGTACATAATGTGAGTTAGCTTCAATGGTCCATGACGAGCTAGAACTTTAAGTATATCAACTTGAATCTCAAGTTTTGACCGTCGCATAGCCTACAAATCCATTTTCTTCATTTGTTATTTTGCCTTATAGCATTTCAGAATTACAACTCAGAACTAGATTTGTGTTATTCATATCCTGATTCTCCGTAAGCTACAGTGTACACCCGCTAAGCAGGAGGAGTGAATGGATTCAGGGGATTTCTGGGAAAGTGTCTTTTTATATAATTATTTTCTTTCAGATATACGGAACTGCTGGAAAGAAACGTGTTTTTCGCTACGTTTTTAATGTGAGAATACTATTTCTTATTGATGAAAGACGAATGTGTCATTTGTGGCAGGGTTCTATCTCTTTACTCGCTAAACCGATGTCCAAGATGCAGAAAACTCTATTGTCGAAGTTGCATGACTACGAATTTGTGGAACGAACAAAGGGATCTTCTGTGTTTAAATTGTGCTAGAAGAATCGTTTCCCCCAAATTCCATGGCTCAAAGTATAGCCCATTGAGAGATTATTTGTGGCGTCGAGGGAAAATTACAACGGAAGTGTCATTAAGCTTCCTTGAAATTGAAGGAATCATAAATGGCAATCTACCTTTAAATGCCCTCCGCAATGAACAATGGTGGAGCAATAATGATTCAACAACTCAGGGTTACTCATGGACCAACGCTGGATGGCGAGTTCATAACGTTGACCTTAATAAGAAAACAGTCACCTACCGGAAACTCAAGAAATTAGAACTTGAAAAAACACCACGAAGAAAGACCAGGACTAAGTCTCAACAGAAGCCTTTTACGCCGATCCCTGTGAGACCTAGAAGAATGAAAAGACCATCAAAGACGAGAATAGCAAAAACAATTGCTCGAGCTAGAAATATCGAAAGAAGAAAAACAGCATATAGGAAAATCAAGCTAAAACCAAAATCTCCATACGAAAAAAGAACGTACAAACAAGGAGCCAGACCTAGCTCACAAGATTAGTTGCCTATGGACATTCAGAAGAATAGTTAAATAGGTTTAGTGTAAGATCTACATCGAGTCGTATCTTTATGCTGAGAAGGCTTGTCCTAGATGTTTTAAAGCCGCATAAGCCAAGCGTTGTTGAACTCTCTCTGGAACTTAGCAGATTGAAGGGGATAGAAGCTGTGAACGTAATTATGAATGAAATCGACCAGCAGGTGGAAAATGTGAAGATCATAGTTGCTGGACCGAACATAAATTTTGAAAGTCTCAAAAATAAACTTGAAGAGATGGGAGCTACAATTCACTCTGTGGATGAAGTAGCTGCTGGAAAAAGAATTGTGGAATCAGTACGGACACCTCAAGATAGATAAGCCCGGATTTAACAAACTTCGTTTACCCTATTTTTGGTTGAGTTTGACTCAATGAACACATTGACTTTGTGATATTTGAAAAGATTATTGGATTTCAGCAATTTCATCTAAGAACTGGGCAATTCTCTGACCTATTCCTGACAGATGATAATCATTATGAATGTTCCGACGGAATACAAGTTTCTTGCCTCTTAAGCTTCGAAGATACTTGTATGTTCTACGCAAGTTGATACCAATCGTTTCCGACAAGGCACAAGCAGATATTCCGACTTCTGGAATTGCTTCACACATTCTTCTCGGGGTAGGTGACAGTTTTTCCAGAGATAAAGATCTCTTAGTGCGAAAGTAGTTCACTCGGTCTAAATTTGAATTAGTTAGGATTAAATTATTTTCCCTTAACCGTTTCAAAGTTCTCGACAAGCTCTTTGCTGGAACTTTTTTGAGGAGTTCCCTACGAGTCCTGGGGCCCTCCAAGAGATCTCTCAGAATTCTTTCTTCGTAGCCACTTGAATGTAGCGGCAACCTTCCTTCATAGCCATGTTTTGCAACAGTGTCTCTGATTTTTCCACCATATAACGTTAGTTTCAGTCGCTTACCACTGTTGTGGATTAGGCCAGCATTGGCTAAAGGAGTCAGGTACTGAGAAAGGGTTTTTTGGCTATGATGGAATCCCTTTTTTCCTAGTTTCTTCTGCAGATCTTCCAGTAGAATTGGTCTCTCTCCGAGAACTTGGAGTATTGTGATTCTTCGCTTGTTCTTCATTGCATTTAGAAGTTTAAGTTCATGATTCTTACTTGAGATTGCATTATTTATCTCTTGAAGTTCTTTCTTTACAGTCCAGGTTTCACATTCTTCAACGCATGATAATGGGGATATGGGCTCGCATTCCTTACATCGCTCTTTCATCACTTGAAGTGTCTGCTGGAGAGTACATCCGTCTCTAATCATTTTCTTGGAAAGCCAGATGGAACTACCATTGGGTTTACGACTCTCTAAATCGTTTTTAACGGGATCGCATGTCATAGGAGTTCGTTCATTACTCGGACTTGCTTGTTGGGGAGAGAAAGGAGAAGAGTTTTTCTTTAGAATTTTGTTTTCCTCCGTTACGCTCTATGACATGCGTCATAATATTTATGACGGGCGTCATGCTTATATACCTTGCTCAAACATCAATTCAGATGGAGCAAACATAATGAACCTTCCATGCGAAATAGCAGTCAAATCAGTTGTCCCAGCCATACGCGCTCGTCTTGCTATTGAGCTTATTCAGAAACACAAGCTGAAACAAATAGAAACGGCGAAGCTGTTATCCATAACTCAAACAGCAGTCAGCAAATACACGCATTATGTGAGAGGAGGTACTTTGCGGATCGATGAGGAGGAGGATGTGAAAAAAGTGATTTCAGAAACTGCTACTTCACTGGTTCAGGGTAACCTTGATGTAATGACTCTAGCACGAGAAATCTGCAGCACTTGCCGACTTGTACGTGAGAAGGGTCTCATGTGTCAACTCTGCAAGAATGCTAATCCAACACTGGATTTGGAAAGATGCACTGTGTGTAACCCATCTTCCTGTCAGTCCCAAACCTAAAAGCCAAGAAATGTTAGCAGGAAGGAACTTAGCAGCAAAGTCATCACAATGGCTCCGAAGCCCATTAAGAAGGCTTTACTCCAACCTAGTTTACCAACCTTCTGTAGACTGACGGTACAAAGAATTGTCGCCCAGACGTAGTTTGCTAAGCCTAAAACGGAGATAGGGGTACCCCAGTTACCTTGGGTTATATTGACATATTCCGAATATGTGGCGTTGTAGGGAAGGAAAATGGGAGGTAAAAAGATTGAAACCAGTAGAAGAGCCCCCAAATGGACAATAGAAGTTGAGTAAACATATCCAACCACAAGCCACAGGTTTTTCCAAGAACCACTCCAACCAGCGAAACTCTTCAAAGCCAGAAAGGCGATTACTGATAGGATGAGCCACTCCGATACAAAATCAACTCCACTTCGCATAAGAGAAGCGAGTAGTATAATCGTGCTGCCTGAAGATGTTAAATCCTCGTACTTTCCGAAAAACAAATCATCTACTTTTACGCTGAGGTTTGCTGGATCTTCCCAGGTTAATTGGAATACAATTCCAGTGATACTATCCCATCGGGGTGATCCATGCAGTGTCCATGGAGGGGAAGTGGCCAGATTTAGAGCCTCGAAACTTGTGACGTTAGCCCATCTGTCCGTAGTATTTGCCAATAGAGGTTCTATATCTTGTTCAAACCAATGGTTTTCATTGTTTAGAGAAAGTAATTGCAGAGTAGCTGTTGTTGGCACTATGCCCTCGGCATTGACCCATTTTATACTGAATGATAAACGATTGTATTCTTCGGTCGACGCGTTCAGAACTCCTATGCTCGTCAGCTCCAACTGAATCAGCGAGGAGTCTATTACTGAGTTTGACACGCTATAGTTACCGGAGATTTTGTCTATTGAGTCATAAGTTGTTTTGTTTTCTGGAATCCAGGAGAAAGATGAGGGGCCTGATGGCTTTTCCGTCCATAAATCACTTTTGGGTAATGGGGTTTCCAAGAAGAAGTTTACTCCACTGATGTATTGTATGCCCACAGTCAGAGGTAAGGTTAAGAGTAGAATTAAGATTGGACCCTTGATATTTGGTTTCTTAATAATTTCTTCAAAAGTCTTCAGTGGTGTGTAGAGGACTTTAAGTATCCAAATCGCGAACTGCAGTCGATGATTTTTCCCCGTTTCTTCGTCCAAGAGTTGAGTCTCCATCTCTAATTTCCGTTCATTCCCTGTTTAAGTCTTCGGTATGTGGCATAATCCACATAATCCAAGAAGGGATTTGCAGCTTGATAAGCTGCAGTGAATTTTTGTCGAGGTTTCTTGTCTTCTAGCTGGCTTGTTGTAATGAAAGAATAAGCATCGCTTCCTGCTCCTGAGCCATAGCTTGTCATTACGATTCGATTATCTGGCTTGGCTACTTCAAGAACAGCTGCCAGGCCTATTGGTGAGCAGCCAGAATAAGTGTTCCCGAACTTCGCAACCTGCAGACCTGGAAGGAACTGGTCTTCTTTGAAGCCTAAGGCTTTTGCGACACGTGTTGGAAAAGCGGCGTTTGGCTGGTGTGCTACGAAATAATCTACATCTTGTGGTTTGAGCTTCAGTTTCTCCATAAGTTTGTTAGTGGCTTTTGTCACATGTTTGAAGTAGGCGGGTAGACCTGTGAATCTGCCTCCATGGCTTGGGTAACGTTGTAGATCCCTTCTCCAAAAATCTGGAGTGTCTGAGGTTATAGAAACCCAGCCTTCAAATTGCGCTATCACATCGCGCATGCCAAAGAGGAAGGCGCTGCCGCCGTATCCTACGAAAAAGTCGAGTTCGCCACCTGGTTCGCACCTTGGTGCGGACTGGGAATTGTCAGCTCCAATTACCATTGTATAGGATTCTTTTGATCCTTGGTAATAAACTAGTGAAGCGGCGTCTTTGAACATGCTAGTTGCTGCTTTGCATGCAAATTCGGTATCGACTGCATCTACGCATTGAACCCCTTCTGCTGCTTCTTCTTCACCGAGCTTTAGTACTTGGGCTACTTTCGAAGCCATGGGCTTGACAGCATAGGGGTTAGATTCTGACCCAACATAGACTTTATCAACTGATCGGTGATCTATTCCAGAGTGAATGAGAGCCATTTTTCCAGCTTCGACTGCTGCGGTCATTGCATCCTCATCTAGGAAAGGTATAGCACGTTCAATCTTTCCTTCTTTTATTCGAAACTTAGAAGTATAGACACCGTATCCCACTATTCCCGGTTTGTCATATTCTTTCGACGGTTTTACGATTCGGTATTCTTGGTAGGGGTAATATTCGTCTGCAAATGTAAAAGCTAAAGAGATTGTCGGCACTATTCCGCTGGGTTCTGCGGCGTGCCTTCTCCTGAACCTAGGTACAATTTTCCGACCTTCTAGCTCTTCCAGAGAGAATTCTTCATCTCTTATTATGTGATCAGTTAGTCGACCTGGAAAACGAACGTTGCCGTTATGGAAAGATGCTATTCCATAGATGTATGAGCCTAATCTTTTGAACTTATTTGTCGGCTCATTGATCAATGTACAAAATTCCAGAGTTCCTTCTTCGTAGAAAAAATCGATTGATTCCATTTTTCCAAAGGATTCTCTTCCACAGGCGCCACAGTAGTCTTTGATCTTAAAGTATTCTCTTCCGCAGAAGCCACAGCGACTACCACGTAATCTGTCTCCTATGTATGCGACTCGTCTTTCGATGGGTTCACTACTCATCTTCGGCTCTTCCTAAGATAAATGTGTAAGCTTTGGTTCCAAAGCCTTCTAGTTCATGTACACAGCCGTATCTAAGTTCACCGTCGAATGCTATCTGTCTTTCACCTGCTTTGTGTCTTAATTGGTTAAAAACTTCAAGAGTCTCAGCGCCCCCTGTAGCTCCCAAAGGATTTCCATCTGCTTTGAGTCCTCCATTCACGTTAATAAAAAGTGGATTGCTGCCGATATTATAGCAGTTTTTATCTCGTTCATAGTTTTGGTGAATATCAATCCAAGCCTTTCCTATCTCACAGAAACCCAAGTCTTCTAAGGATACTAGTCCCATTACTGTGGACTGGTCGTAGAGCTCCAAGATAGAAATGTCATTCAACTCGACTTTTGCTGTTTTCAAGGCGTCTTTAATGGCTAGTCTTGTTGCATTGAAGCCTGTTAGGTCCTCTCTTGAAGGGAAAGTAATGTAGTCTGTGGCTTGAGAGTAGCCCAGAATATGTATTGGTTTATCCGTATACGACTCAGCTACTGAGGAATTTGTAAGTATTAGGGCTGATGCTCCATCGGAGATTGGTGCAAAGTCAAAGAGTCCCAAAGGTTTCCTCTCTTTCAGTCTTGCTTTCATGACTGTTTCCACCGATATTTCCCGTTGAAAATGTGCGTCTTGGTTTTTCATAGCGTTGTGATGGTTTCTCACCGAAAGCTCTGCTAATGCAGTGTTCAAAGTCTCAAGTTGTTTACCCGTAATCTTGTGCTTCTTTATGTACGCTCGCAGCATTAGTTCATGGTTTGCCTCTGGTGTAGATCCAGCATAGTAACTCCATGGGTCTTCAAGAAGCATCAAGTCGTCTCTGATTTTATCCCATCGATCCGTCATTTTTTCCATCCCTCCGACAAGGACACAGTTGTATTTCCCAGCGAGGATTGCATTACACGCATTTGAAAGTGCGGAGCTGAAGGATCGTGTGATCTCCATAGGGATATAGAGTTCTAGGAGCTCAGATAGGAAACCTTCTTCAAGTCCAATTTTGTTGGTGATCGGGAGAAAATAATCAGCAAAGAAACAGGCGTCTAGATCCTTACGTTCAATACTTGCAGAGTTTAAGGCTGTCAAGCCTGCTTCTTCAACTAGTCTTTCGGGTTCTCTTTCGTAATGTTCACCGAACTTGGTTCGGGCACCACTAACAATAGTAGGAGAATTCGCTTTCATTATGACAGCAGCCCCGTTTAATGAGCTTTCACACATTTATATAATGGTATTTCTTAAGTTTTTGCCACTTCATACGTGTCTAGATTGGAGATTTTCCATTATTCAAGAACTATGCCCGCACATATTCTTACTTGAAAGGTGAAAAGGAGACATAGAAGGGTGATTAGGAGATTTATTCCCTTTTCCTGACTCTGTAGTGTTCTATGTAACTGCAATTTTTGCGCGCGTGCATCTGTGTTCTGTCTATCATTCTCTGTTGAGTTCCATCTTGTGCATGTAAATACTTCACCTAAGATCTGTTTTGTTGCCCTAGTCATTTCGCCATATTCGTTCAACTAACAATCTAAAAAAATGTTCCAAGCGTAGAAGATAAAAGAAGCATACAAAGTGGTGAATTCTTATTTTGCGAACTTGATTGGACTCCGCTTAAATCTCTTTTTACATTTCACGCTGCAAAAATAGTAAGTTTCTCCTCCATATGTAATCTTGTATTTAGCCCTCTTTTCGTCTAATGTAGAACCGCAAACAGTATCCCTAGGCATTCTTCTCACATTTCCGAAATACATGTGCGTATATGCACAATCTGCTATTTTGCTTTATCCTTTGAAGCGCGTGCATAGAACTCAATTAGACTTTTTCACATTACTTTGAATGAAGCGGATCAAACAAGGCAAAACCATCGATATCTACGCGCGCACCTCTTTAAAAACTTTAACGCTTATATTCACATTCAACGAAGAGTACTCGATGGTGAAACTGTTTTGCCATACTGCCCGAAATGTGGTAATGAAATCGCTCAAGAAATGAAATTCTGCCCCAAATGCGGGAGTTCCATTACAGCAGGAATAGTTTCTAGGGAACAGCACGAGAAGCAAGAGAAGCAAGAAAAGGAAGAAAAACACGAGAAGGAAGAAAAACATGAAAAGGAGGAACAGCGCGAGAAGCACGAAAAAGAAGAGAGCAGTACATTCTGGGCTTTTGTAGCTGGTTTGATTCTCGTGGTTATTGGAGTCATATCAATTGTAACTAGATTGCTCGAGTTAACCAGTTTAGTGAGTGGCGCCTTTTTCTTATTCGCTATTGGTGTAATAATAATCGTGGTTGCTATTTACAGTGCTACCAAAGCCAGAAGTAGGAACCCGCGCCCTAGATAAACCATCTAAACAATAATCTATGGAGTCTATGCTCTAAGATGGTTAGAGGGGTTGCTCTGCCAAAGATGCGAAAGTAGTTTTTCCCCATTGCTTCAATCATGTCGCCTATATCATATCTCGGAAAGAGACAGGAAGAGATGATTAATCGTCCCCATTCCCCTCTCTTGAGTTCATGAAGCATCTTCGTGCCACGACCTGTTTCAACTTCAAATAGGTAAGTGTCATAGTTTGGGCATATGTAGGGAAGGTCATCGAGTTGCTGACCGAAGGCTCCCTCTGTTGCAGTGTACATCTCTACAATCGGTATATCCCCAAAATAAGATTTCAATCTGGGGGCATATTTGAATTGGATTTTCCTCACGCTTGTGCAGAAAAGTGCCTTAATGTTCCATAGTTCTTTTGGTTTCTTCCCTCGACTCCTAGTAACATATCTGGCAAAAGATGAGATTACTGGAGTAACTCCCATTGCCGCGTTAACCTTTTTCCCCTCAGCTTTCTGGAGCACAAGCTCAAATCTTCTATCCCAATCTGTCTTTGTTATGCCAGAGCCCAGAGCATCAATTTCCTCTTGTCTAGGGATTAGGGTTAGCTCATTGAGCATAGGGTTAAGTCTAGCATATGTTCCTGAGCTGTAACCATAAGCTATCTTCTTTCCATCTGTTTCCATTTCAGCGACAACAGAGGGAAAATTTAGATTCAGAATTTTCCCCTCCAACATGGCTACATCATTGTTTCTCAAGATGAAGTTCACCAAGGCTCTTGCCCCACAATAAAGGATCTGACCAAGATGGGTATCTGTTACTGGAAGAACCTTTGAAATCCCTGTAGAACCTCGAGTCATTACCCAGCATACTGGAGACTCGGAAAGTATAGCCTTGTAATTACCTGCCTTTACTTGGCTCAAGAAAGGTTTTAGTTTCGAGTAACTGAGTTTGGGAAAACTCATCTGAAAATCTTTGATATGTCCAACATCATTTATCTGGTGGCTTTTACCATAGTCAGTTTTTCTGTAATGTTTTAGAAGAGTTTGTAGAGTTTTTTCCTGAGTTTCATCCGGACTTTCGAGTGCTTCATACCATGGTCTTACAAATGCCAAAAGAAATTCCTTTGATGAATTCGTTGGGAACATCACTGAATGATAGTTTTGTCCGCTCATAAAGCTTAATGCGCGGGCAAGTCGAATTGAAACCTAAGCTAGGTAGAATCAAGGCAAAGAACCAAAACACAGGGTGAGACTAGACTGGAGGAATCTTAGATCTCACAACCGAATACTTAATTACTCATTTGTAAAACAGAATAGACAATATATTTACATGAGGAGCTCAAGTTTACGTGCACGCTTTGATTAGAAATATCAGCGGTCTCTCGAAATTGTCTTTACTCATCTTGCTTTTTGTGTCAGCATTGCTCGGCGCGGTTTTTTCATATTTGTGGACAGAGGCGTACTACATTGACAAAGGTTTTAAGGTTCCCGAAGGCGTTATCACGGTAACAATTACTAATGTAACCTTCCCTATTGATAATAGCATCTATTTCGATGTCACAGTTCTGAATCCATCCTATTCCGAGACAGATGCCTACATAACGGACATAGCCTTGATCACCTCCATCAGTGGTGAAGAAGAAATTCACATCATTTCACCAGAAGATATTGAACCCCCAATACCATATCTCCTCTTGAGGGGTGAAACTGAAACTTTCACATGTAATAGGACTTGGGATGAATTCTCAGGCCAAAATGTGCATGTAGTTGTGTTGCTTCAAGATGATTCTGGAGCTACATTCTCCCATACGCTTGGCGAAGTCGAATTGAAGATTATCAAAGTGGAATTTGACCCAACAGTAACTGTTAAGCGGTTCAACCTTACAATAGAAAATTCAATTGAATCGCTGATACCTTTGAATGTAAGTCAAATATTCTTTGGCTCATCTGAGATTCCCACGCAAAACATAACTGTCCAAGGTGAAAATACTACACTTCCGCACCAGCTTTCCCCTGGTGAGAATAAAACCTTCACTTTGATATGGAACCTGTGGACAGAAGATGTCCTTGGTTTATCTCACGACATAACTGTAAGAACAATACAAGGTTATTCAACAGTCTACAGGACTCAAGTCTTACCACCACCTATATCCATGGAAATAACAGATGTAGCATTTATCGTACCACACTCCGATATCTTCAATGCCACCGTCCATAGTCCTCTTGTTGCAGGTGCATTCTCGGTGAACATTAACAGGGTTTCGGTAACAATTGGTCCACAAATCTTCAACAATGTAACCATCTCACCTAGCACTGAATTGTTGCTCCAACCTGGAGATAATCTTACGATCCAATGCCTTTGGAATTGGGAAACATTCAAGGGACAAGAAGCAATAATAACTGTCTATACTAAACAAGGATTCCACGTGTCTAATACTACACTGATCCAGGAAGCATTTGGAATGCCTGTGGCTCTTTTCGAGTATGCTCCTCAATACCCACATAGTTACGAATCGATACTGTTCAACTCCTCAAAAAGCTATGATACGTATGGCGACATCATTGATTACTTCTGGGATTTCGGAGGTGGCGCAAATGATACAGGTGAGTTGGTAACTCACTCCTATGGAGACCATGGAAACTATACAGTCACACTGCTAGTCACTGACGATGATGGACTAACTGACATAGTTTTAGTCAACATCACAGTCATTAACCAATCCCCCATCGCTCTATTTACTGAATCAGCAACCACACTTTTCACAGAAGAAATTATTTTCCTTAACGCTTCACAGAGCTATGACCCAGATGGAACTATTTCTAGTTACTTCTGGGACTTTGGAGACGGTAATAACAACACAGGAATTTTCGTGAACCACACCTATTTGGATGATGGAATTTATATGGTCTCCCTTACGGTAACAGATGACGATGGAGCCACCAACACCACCAGCGATTTTAAAACAATTCTAAATAGAGCTCCATATGCATCCATTGATACGTCTATTGCCACAGCCTTAATAGACCAACAGATTCTATTCAACGCTTCAGCCAGCTACGATCAAGATGGCGCAATAGAAAGCTACTTCTGGGATTTTGGTAACGGTGAAAACACTACAGGAATCACCGTGAACTACGCATACTCCACTAATGGAACTTACATGGTGACCTTGAACGTAACAGACAATGATGGCGCAATGACTCAAGCTAACATAACAATAGCCGTTGTTCCAAGCCTCCCCATGACAACTTTTCTCCTCTCAACAGAATCCTCTAAAAACAGCGCGCCCTCTTCCTTGCACCCTTTTGCTGTCAAGTTACAATCTTTCAGATGGAGACCCAGAAATCCATCTGCTACCTTATTTTCAACATGAATTAAGCGAAGTCTTAATCTTAAACTTCAAACCCATTAATGCCTTCTATGGAATCACTCAACGAGGAGTAAAAATGATGGAGTATGATGCTGTTATAGTAGGAGCAGGCATTATTGGGTTAGCCACAGCCTACCACATCAAGAAACAGCGACCAGACGACCAGATTCTACTCATCGACAAGTTTAGCGCAGCTGGACAAGGAAACACTGCAAAAAGTGCGGCGATGTTTAGATGTTTCTTCTCCTCGAATACTAATCTTACACTTGTCAACTCCACGGTTGAATTCTTCAAACATGTACAAAGCCTTCCTACTGTTGATTTAAAGCTAATGTACGTGGGTTATTTGTGGCTCCTTTCCAAGAAACAATATGGAACTATAACCCCTGTCCTTGCTTCTATGGCGCAAAAAAACCTTGAATATTCAGTGTTCGAAGGATCAGAGTTAGCTGAACGTCTCAATCTCAGAATAGCAGTAACTGGAGATGAAGAAGCCCGATTGATGGGTTTAAAGGATGTGGACAAGGGTGTATTGGTTCCTAAGGCCGGATCCATAGACATAGATCGCCTTGTCCAGTTCTACGAAACAGAGATTCGACGAATGCACGTGGAGATTAGGTACAACACTGAAGCAGGAACGGTACTAGCGGGACCTAAAGATTCCTTAGGAATACCAGGTGAACCCCTTTTCTGGCAAGAATCCGTGGTAACAGGAGTGGACACTAGCTCAGGCAAGATAAAGGCTAAGAAAACCATAATCGCTGCCGGAGTGTGGGCTAACAGCCTTCTTGCCAAAGTGGGTATCTACTTCCCCATGGAACCGTTGAAACGTCAACTCTTTTCAGTTAAGGCTTCAACCCCAGAGCTGCAACAGCTCTTACACACCAAAGGTTTCAACAAAAGAGACTCTTTACCCTTTACAATTTTGCCGAGTCCGAAAGTCTACGTGAAACCAGCTTTAGAAGAAGAGGCTTTCTGGTTTAGTTATGGAGACCATTTTCCACGGGCTTATCAACTAGATGAAGACCCGCAACCTGAAGAGAATTTTTACCGCTACGGGATCTATCAAGTAGCCTCCAAGTATCTTCCACAGTTCGTAGGAGCGCATCCCTCTAGTTCATGGGCAGGTCAATATGCCCTCAACACTATTGATGGGCAACCCGTGATTTTTGAGCAGAATAACCTAATAGTAGTTGGAAGCTGCAGTGGTAGTGGAAACATGAAATGTGACGCTATAGGAAGAATTGCTGCAGCTTTGTACGCAGGTGAAGAATTTGCACAACTCTATGGAAACGAGAGATTCAGAGTCTCCGACCTTGGTCTGAAAAATCGTAATGTGGAGTCTGAGAAACTTATAATCTAGGTGAGTAGTTTGACTAGACCCTTTGAAGTCACTAGAAGAGTCAGCACAATAAAATATGCTATCAGAGATGTTATGGAATTCGCTAAAGAACGTGAGAAGGCTGGAAAAGACATTATTTATCTGAATATTGGGGATCCCGTTAAGTATGATTTTGACACCCCAAAACACGTAAAGCTTGCATTATTTGAAGCAGTGAAAGCAGGAGAAAACTGGTATGGTCAATCCCAAGGTCTCCTAGAGTTAAGGGAAGCGATTTGTGAGAAGGAGGAACGTGTTAACAATACTAAAGTCTTGCCTGAAGATGTAATCGTGACGACGGGGGTCTCCGAGGGTATATTCATGATTATGGCCGCTATAATAGATGGCGGAGATGAGATTCTAGTTCCTGGACCCACATATCCTCCATATACTTCATACGCTAGGTTCTTTGGAGGAAAGCCGGTACCCTACAAAACAGTTGAAGAAGATGGATGGACCCCTGATGCTGATGATCTCAGGTCTAAGATTTCCGAAAGGACAAGAGGGATAGTCGTAATCAACCCAAACAATCCTTGTGGCGCAGTATACGACGAGTCCACTCTCAAGAGAATTATTGATTTAGCTGCCGAATTTGACCTCTTGTTGTTATCAGATGAGATTTATGACCAGATTGTTTATGACGCAAGGTTCACGAGTACTGCTAGTATAGCGAAGAACTTTCCGATAGTTGGACTCAATGGTTTCTCCAAGACTTATCTAGCTACTGGGTGGAGGCTAGGCTATGTCTATTTTTATGACCCGGAAAAGAAATTAGAGAAGCTAAAGGAGAGCGTGAATAAGGAAACTCGGATCAGACTCTGCTCCAACACTCCTGTTCAAAGGGCGGGTGTGGCAGCTCTCAAGGGACCTCAAGATCATATCAAGAAACTTGTCATGAAGCTACGTGAAAGAAGAGATTATGTTTGGAAGCGTCTAAACGAGATTGAAGGGTTGAGTTGTGAAAAACCTCAAGGAGCTTTCTATGTTTTTCCTCGAATTCACGGAATCGGACAGCGTTGGAAGAGTGATTTTAGTTTCGTGAGAGACGTTCTAGAGAAAACAGGGGTTCTTCTTGTCCACGGTTCAGGATTCTGCAGCACCTATGGAGCAGGGCACTTTAGAGGTGTTTTCTTACCACCCATTGAGGTCTTGGAAGACGCCCTGAACAGATTGGAAAACTTCATGAAGTCTTAACAAGTGTCAAATGTATGGTTAGTATACAATCCATCTTTGAATAAGGCGCTCTTCCCTGAAGTCCGCCCCTAGCTTGTGATCTTCTTCCATGAGTTCAAGTTAAACTGAATTCCCAACGTTTCTTAAAAGGTGGGTGAAGCGTTTGAATATTATTAATATACTTTTGATTGGGATTTTATCCGTAGAATTGTGGTCGCCTGGATAATTTCATTGGCAGGGGCAATGGTTTAAAGGGTTTGTCTTTTGTCTCTTCCAAGATAGTTTTAACGAGGTCATTCAAGGTTATCTTCACGATTTTTCCGGTAAGCCTTTCCCTGACTGAAAGGATGCCGGAATCTAACTCCCTTTGTCCGATGACTACTACGTAGTTTGTCCATTCGGTCTCTGCTTCTCTTATCTTCTTTTGCATGGTCATGGAACGGTCATCGAAGTCTGCTCGTATGTCGTGTTTACTTATCTCTTCTGCAATTCTCTCCGCGTTTTCACTAAATTTGTCCGAGAGAGGTATTATTCTGACTTGCGTGGGTGAAAGCCATAAGGGAAGAATCGGAGCTTTGCCCAGCTTTTGTTCCTTGTAAGCTTTTTCAAGCATCGCGTAAACGCATCGTTCGACTCCTCCACTAGGTGAACAGTGGAGAATTAGTGGATGTTGCTTTTCGCCTTGTTTATCAGTGTATGTGATTTCGTATCTGTAGGCGTTTTCAACGTCAAGTTGATCTGTTGATAGTGCTGAGGCTTTGTTTTGATTGTCAACGAAGTTAAATTCCCATTTTAGGATCCAGTAGAAGGCTTTCTCCTCAAACATCTCTACAAGAACGGGTTTTCCAAATTGTTTTGAAAGCCTATTTATGAAATCTCTATTTTCCCTGTAGACTTCTTTGGTAAATCTGATGGCTAGTTCGTAATCTTCTTTGTTAAATCCGAAGGCTTCCAGAACTTTTCCGCAGAGGTTGAAGCGGAGGATAAGTTCTTTTTTGGCTTGATCGAGGTTGTGGCAAAGGGCGTGGCAATCGGGCATTGTGAAAGCACGTTGCCGCCGGATTCCAGTTAATTCGCCGCTTTTCTCGCGTCTAAAACTGTACCTAGTAAGTTCATATATTCGTAGGGGAAGTTGCTTGTAGGAAATTTGAGCGTCATGAAGCATTAGAAATTGACCGAAGCATGCAGCGAACCTAAGGAAAAGATCCTTGTCTTCAGATTTCAGTAGGTATTGCCTCGCGGGGAATCTGTTAATGTAGTCACTCATGCTGGGGTGATGATAGTCGTACATGATTGGTGTTTCCACCTCCATTGCACCATAATCGATCATGGTTCTGGTGACGAATTGCTCAATTAGTGATTTGATGAGCCGTCCTTTTGGATACCATCTTAGGTTACCGGGATCGCTACCTGGTTCGTAGTCGACTATCTCGAGTTTTTTCATCAGCTTTATGTGAACTGCCATTTGTTGACTTGTCCTCATCTTTGAGATCTCGTATTTAGCAAACTTCTCCAGATTCTCATGATTCTTAAAATCGAATTCTTCCACGGGTACTAATTCTCCATCTTCCTGCAGGATGTGCCATGACGATTTCATTTTTTCCTCGGCTTTGAGGGCTTCAGAAACTCCTTCTTCCTTCTCAGCTTCTTTTGTCTGAAAAACTCTAGATTGTTCTGCTAAGGGATGGCCTTTTACTGAAATGGTGAATTGTTTGTTCCAGCCAAAGGGTGCACGAAAGGTCTTTATTTTCATCTTCTTCGCATCTTCTTCCATGACCTTGAGTATTTTTAGAGCTAATGCTGGTCTCGCTAGGTTGCTGCTTAGGTGAGCGTACGGATAGATGAGAATCTTGTTTACACGTAGTTTCAGTAGGAATTCTTTAATTTCTTTGATGGCGTGTGAGGCTACGGATTCATTATCACCCTCCTCCACAGCTGTGAAGAGTACAACAACGTCATCTATTTTTTCTTCCTCTTTTCTCGCTTCTTCAGCTGTTTTGATTTCTTTCTTCACTGGTTTGAATGTGATGTAGTTTGAATGGAGTTGAAGTATACGCAAACTTTCTACCTGCTTGAACTGAATTAGACCTAATATTTATCGGGGCTTTCTAAAAACGCTTGTGAAAGTATCCTTCCAGTTTTTTGGAAAAATCGCTCTTCCTGTTACTTTGTATCCTGGTATCTCCATTTTTCAATCGTTCTATCTTTTTTCGAGGACTTTTTATATTCCTTGTAATGCTCTTTGCATAGGTAAGCTCTTCTTTCCTCGCTTATCTTCAAGCCAGCAGCGGTAACCTTCCCCGAGGAGAGAGATCGAACTGCGTCTTTGTCGCATTTTGTAACGCTGCATTTCACACCTTTGTTTATTCTTCCCATTACAGGTTCCTCCAAGGCGTATTATCAGAAAGTGGCTTAATTCATTTCTAATATATTTTGATTGCCTTATTAAAACTACTTTTTTCGCAAAACCTTTCTGGATAAACTTTTCTTGAGGAGGATGAGTATTTGAACCAACGTGGATGTAGTGCAACATATTCTGGGATTGCGAGCATTGATATATAAGTGGCTTTTACAATTCACTATCTCAAAAGGACGTGTAGGTGTTTGCCTGTAAAAAGAAAAAGCGGCGGAAGATCAAAAGGAGGAAAGGGGAAGGGAGGGTTGGTGCAGTGCCATGGCTGCGGTCAACAGGTTCCACGTGATAAAGCAAAACGCGTTTCTCGTAGGGTTTCAATAGTTGATTATGCCTTGTCTAAGGAGCTAAGGCAAAAGGGCACCTACATTGCTTCACCTATCGAAACCAAATTCTATTGTATTTCTTGCGCTGTTCATCGAGGTGTGGTGAAGGTGAGATCAAGGACTGATCGAAAACGGCAACGGGGAAGACGTTAGCTTCATCTTTGTTTAGATGCATTGTAGAAGTAGATTGTGCGTTGAAGAACGGTAAGATTTGTCAGTATCGCCAGGATTATTGCACTCCATGATATGGCTTCGATTTTGAATAGAGCTATTAAGCTAGCTACAACTAGAATTATAATTCTTTCAGCTCGTTCTGCTAAGCCCACTGTTTCCATCTTAACCCCTGTGGCTTCTGCCCTAGCACGTGAGTAGCTGACTAGTAGAGAGCCAACGAGGGCTCCAGAACCCGAAATGGGGTCCCATAGTCGGCTAGCTATCAAGGCGATGAATATAAAGGCGTCTGCGTAGCGATCAAGGAGAGAATCCAAGAAGCCCCCAAAGACTGAAGTCTCTCCATAAAGTCGGGCAACGATCCCGTCCAAAGCGTCCCAGAATCCAGATAGCAGAAAGAGAATTGCTCCAAGGAGAATAAACAAGTTGTTCTTCTCCAGCGCCCATGCCCAGTATGAACAGCCAGCCAGCACCGCAAAGAGGATTCCTAATGCACTTATTTTATTTGGGGTAAAACCTGCTTTATGGAGTAGTTTGGCTTCGGATCCTAGCAGAGCTTGAATACGTTCCTTGAAACGAGTTAGCATGTTGATTCACGAATTGTGTTATGTTGTTCAATATCTTTATTTAAGAAGTAGCTTGAAAAGCGGGGACACGGAGTTGATGGTGTGATTAAGTGCTTTTATAATTTCTAGTGACTTTCCCTTTAGTAGGCAACTGCTGCTCTTACCAAGCTTGTGGCTTCCTTGCTACACATGGCGCATTGACCCTCTATTTTCTTAGGTGAATCAACAGGTGTTCCCAATACCTTGGCCTTCACTTGCTCTTCAAGTTCATGTCCACATGCTTCTTCGCCACACCAAGGTATTTCGATTATTCCTGCCCTTTTCTTAAGCAGTTCATTGGCTTCCTGCAGATTGTCCACTTGAAATATGCGCGTCTGAAGCCATTTCCAAGCCTTATTTCTCAAGTCTATTGTCATTTGGTCTATTATCTGAGGTAGACGGGTTTTCAAGTCCACAGTTTTGTAAGCTTCTTTCTTGAATGTGTCTCGACGAACTATAATCGCTTGGTCTTTCTGAAGATCTTTAGGACCGATTTCGATGCGAATTGGAACGCCTCTTGTTTCCCAATAGAAGAATTTAGCTCCAGGTCTCAAATCGTCTCTTGTGTCGACTCTGACCCTAAGCCCTAAGCTTCTCATCTCTTCTGCAATATGCGAACATGCTTCTAGAATGGCTGTTCCGCTTTCTTTGTGGGGTATGGGGATTATTATTATTTGGAGTGGAGCTAGTTTGGGCACTAAAACAATGCCGTTATCATCTCCATGTACGGCTATCAGAGCTGCGATGCTACGTTCGCTTATTCCGTAGCAGGTCTGCCAGACGAATTCATGGTTGCCGTCTTTGGTTTCATATTTGATGTTAAAGGCTTTGGAGAAGTTTTGACCGAGATTGTGAACTGTGCCAGATTGAAGTGTGCGGCCATCGGGCATGAGGACGTCGAAGGCGATTGAGTAGAGAGAGCCAGGGAACTTGTCCCAGTCTGGACGACGACTAATAGTGTAGGGGATGCCGCATGCATCAAAGAAGTCTTTGTAGATTTGGATTGCTTCTTGGATTTGCGTTTCTGTATTGTCTAGATTTGCATGGCATGTGTGGGCTTCTTTGAAGGTGGAGACTTCACGAACCCGGATAATGGGTCTTGTGGTTTTTGTTTCGAACCGGAAAACACTGCCTATTTGGTAGAGTTTCATAGGCAAATCGCCATGGTTTCGAATCCAGAGCTCAAACATGGGGTACATCGCTGTCTCACTGGTGGGTCTCAATGCATATCTGAGTTCTAATGGTTTAGAGCCCCCATGAGTTACCCAGAACAATTCGTTTTCGAAATCTTTTATGTGGGTAGCTTCCTTGCGGATGTTTGCTTCTGTAACTAGAATTGGAAATTGCACTTCATCATGTCCTTTGGCATCGTGCAAGTTTCTAAGTAATTGAGTGACATGTTTGCGTATTTTAAATCCGTAGGGGAGCCAAACGCCGCAACCTTTGATTGGGTAGCGGTAGTCGAGTATTTCCGCGTCCATTAACATTTGGCGAAACCATTCACCAAAGTGTTTGTCTCGTTTTTCATGTTTGGCAGTTACCATCTGTTTTTCCAGCTTTACGAAGGTTATAACCATATTGATATTTTAGTTTTTCAACCCATATCAATAGAGTTAGGTTGGATTGTGCTTCCGTTGAGTGTTTATTCCTCGAACGCTCTCTCACATGCGCGCGCGCGAATGTGTAGTATATTAATATCTCAGATGGTTAAGATGTCTAAAGGAGAAAGGTGAAAAATGGATAGAGTTGATTGGGTTCTTCTCGTCTTTCCTTTTCTACCGTTGGCTGATCTGCTCTCTACAGTTTTTTCTATTAGTTTTGGCGGTGAAGAAGTCGGAATCTTAGCTCGTTCTGTGTTGACATCATATGGGTTTCCTGGGTTAGGAATGCTGGCAATTTGTACTTCCATCATCTTTCTTTGTCTCATACGAATAATAACTTACGTCAAGGAATTTTACATCAGCGATATGAGATTCCGAGTGATTAGGTACACTTTAAGTATTCCCATATTTTGGTTCTTCATGTTGGAAGGAGTTTACGTTTCGACTGTTGCCTTAAATTTCTTTGCGCCATTTAACCATTTCCTCACGCAATCTATTGCCTCGAGAGGAGTTATAGCTGGAGCATATTTTGTCAGCGTTGTTTTACTAACTAAATCCCATTTAATTATATTGCCACATGGATGAATCCAGCAATCATCTAAGAAAAAGTGTATGATCACTATTCTTGTAGGTTAAACTCCCATTGACACCATGAGCTGTTGTGGTGTGGATCTGGGGGACATTGCTTGCAGATTACTTGGATTTTGGGATTGAACTCCTTTGCGAAACTTTCTAGATAGCCAAATCGCACTTTTTTGCATGGGAACTCCTCTAGTCCTTTGCTTAGTCTAGTTTCTTGGGTCCGGCAACGTGTTACTTGGAACACCCCCCTTTCCGCTGTTGTTTCGGTTTTTTTCTCGGTTTGATATAATGCCCAGCTTGTGTTATGTAGGGCTTGAATTAGGGCAGGGATATCGTTTTCCTTCATGTCTAGGGCTTTTTTTAGCTCTCTTGCCTCGATCTTACCCATTGTTTTCCAGCAGTTGGCGTCGATTCTTGTAGCTTCTTCTGTTCCAAACTTTTCTTCTATCCCAAGGAAGTAGAGACCATCTACTCTCCAAAGATTCTCGATATTTAAAAAGAATAGTTCAAGTAATTTTTTCTTGGACATATTATGTAGAACTTGTAAGTCTTTTTCGTTTGGCCAACTCATCTGTAGCACCATCGATCTTTCAAAAGGGTTTTTCTGTTATACATAAGTTTTCAGCATCCTTGATTGAGTGAGTACGCGATATGGATCGATTAAATATTAATGGATTGACAGGTTACATTAGTGTTCTTTGTTTTCCTCTTGAGGTGAGATTTGAAGCTCTGACCCCTACTAGTCTTATTTTTCTGTCTTTGAAAAGATATGGTTGTAGAAGGTCCTTGACAGATTTCCGAAAGCTTTGGAGATCCTTGGTGTAGAAAGTCAAGGTTTTTCCATGGGTGTGAGTTTCGAAGTTGGCATAGCGGATTTTGATAGTTACGGTTTTGAAAAGTAGTTTTCTTTCCTCGAGTTCTTCCATTATTTCTTGGCAGAGATTGTTGGATGTTTCAAGGACTAGTTCAGAACTGGTTATGTCTTCTTGAAAGGTGGTTTCTCTGCTGACAGATTTGACTGTGTCTCTTTCCGCTACTTCGCTATTGTCAACACCATGAGCATATAGGTAATACTGAGCACCAATTACACCGAATTTCTCAGCTAATTCATGATGGTCATAGGAAGCTAAGTCTCCTATTGTTTTTATTCCCATTTTCTTTAGTTTTCGTTCAGTTTTTTTGCCGACCCATAGAAGTTTTCGCACTGGGAGTGGCGCTAAAAATCTTTCAACGTTTGTGGGTTCGATAATTGTTAAGCCATTTGGTTTCTCAAAGTCACTTGCCATTTTTGCTACTAGCTTGTTGGGTCCTACTCCTATAGAGCAAGTTATTTTTTCCTTCTTAAGAATCTCTTTTTTAATTTTCTCAGCTAATTGTCGTGCTTGCTTGGAGCTTGGTGCCTTGTTGCTTACGTCAAGAAAGGCTTCGTCGAGTCCCCACCTTTCAAGTTTTTCCGCGTATTTTCCGAGAATTTTCATGATTCTCTTGGAGGTTGGGATGTAAAGCTTGAAATCAGGTTTCACGTATATGGCGTCTGGACACAGTTTCCAAGCTCTCGTGATAGGTATACCCGATCGAATCCCATATTTTCGTGCTTCATAGTTTGCGGTGCTTACTACTCCTCTCCCCTTTCCCGCCTTTGGATCAGCACCAACAACTACTGGTTTTCCTACAAAATCTGGATGTTCCCTTTCCTCCACTGCTGCGTAGTATTGATCCATGTCAACATGGAAAATTGTGCGATGCGCTGGTTTTTCCGTCTCCTTATTTTTCATGGAACTACCCGATGCAACTCAACTTATCATTAGTCCCTTTGTTCAATAGTTCTTTTGGTGTGTAAACTGGAAATAGGTCTTTTCCTTTATTCGATTTTCCGAAGCCTTATGAATATACGTCTTGGGAAGCTTCAAAGGTTTGTGTTTCTTTTGGATGGGTAGTTCTATAGATTAGAAATATTACAACTGCAATCACGGTTAGTATTAGTGCACCACCAAAGGCAAAGACTAGAAACTTTGGGAGAACATAGATTGAAACAGCGCTGCTGTCTGCTCCGGCGTATTCATCATCTCCTGGCCAGCTAGCTTTTAGATGATATTGTCCCCATGACGCAGGGTTCCATGAGAAAGCGTATCGCCCGTTAGAATCTATTTGAGTCGTTCCTATCAGGTGCCAATTGTTGTTTGTGGCTGCGTATAGTGATACGGTTATGTTAGAATCTGGAACGGTGACTCGCCCTGTAATTGTCACGGGGTTGCCTTCCATGAGTATGAAAGAGGACGCTGTCAGGGAAATGGTTGAGGATTGGAGGGAGCCAAAACTTGATGAAACTTGACCTGGTGCAGTCTCTTCAACGTTTTCGAGAGGAATAACCGTTATTTGTGCGCCTTCTAGCTCAGGAGGCATTTCTCCAATTCTCCAACCAGTTTCCCAATCGTTTCCTGTGCACTCTGCCATGTAATATCGGGTTCCTCGGTAGTCAACATAGGTAACTGTTGTGCGGGAATCTTGAGGTGGGTTTTGGAGATTAATGCCAAGGTTCATGTGGCTCTCCTGCTCATAGTAGAAAAGAACTACATCCAAGCCTTGAGTCTCCAACATGCTGGCGGCAATGTATGAGAGAAGATCACAATCTCCTTTATTATCAATCATCGTTTCAACAGGATATTTAGTTTCAGCCACAACCTCGTAGGGAATTTGATGAACCACCATAAGGACTCCATTAACGAATTCTTCTTCGCCCGGGAAAATGGTTCTTATATCTGCTGCAACCAAGGCAAGAGAGTAGGGAGTTACAAAAGTGTCTAGATCGCTTATAGGTGCTTGATGGCTTTTCTGTAGGTAATAGTCGTATAGTGTGTGTGTTATCGAGATTGTGAGTTGAAAGGTGGACTCTCCTCTCTGTAATAAATATATTCGTTCATAATTTTGAGCAAAACTGGACTCAGGTAGGGAGAGAACCAGGAAAGATGAGATAGCAATCACTAGAACAAGCCTACGCACTGCTAATTTTCTCAATGGGTGTTCCACAAGAGAAACACTCAACTCTCAGCGTCAAAAACTCTATGAAAGGACAATCTGAATCTGCGAACTAAAACTCAACTTCATAAATCGAAGAACGCAGTTCCCCAACACGCGCTTAGAGTGCAGTAGCATTCGTGGCGAATTGCTGCATTTTTTCCTGATTCCTTTCGAGAAAATCCCTGAAAATTCCTGTCAAGTTGAGCTTTTTCACTTGACTCAAGGGAACCCACTTCACCTCTCGAACATCACTCCCAGCCTGTAACTTGCCTCCCTTCCGAAGGGCGAAAAAATCCAAGATAACGAAGTGGAAACGCAACTTCCCCTCTTTATCATGAACTATATTGTTCACAACGTCAATTAGACCATAGACTTCGACGTCAAGGTTGGTTTCTTCTTTGACTTCACGAACTACAGTTTCATGAACTGTCTCCCCTAGTTCAACCAGTCCTCCTGGTACACTCCACTGGTTCTTACCCGGCTCAGAACCACGCCTTACTAACAAAACTTGATCAGTGCGCATTATCACTGCACCAACACCTATGATAGGTCTGGGAGGATACTCCCGTTTCAACAAACCATCATCCTAGCACCAACTTGAGACATCCGCCTTTCCTGCATATCCCACACTAATATGTCAAGAATAGTGGGCCCGGGGCGATTTGAACGCCCGACCAACAGGTCTCTCCTCATGTCGAATATGAGCCTGTCGCTCTGGCCGTACTGAGCTACGGGCCCTCGCTCTTATCTCTAAGAACGGTTGTAAAATTAAGGTTTTCCAGTTCTTAAACAAACTTTCTTTTGTTAGAATGAAAATCTTAATATCTCCAGCTCTGTCAAAATAATCGACCGTTGCCGCCGTAGCTCAGTCCGGTAGAGCAGCTGACTCTGATAGATTAGTCAGAGGCTGAAGCTGTTAACCAGTCGGTCGTAGGTTCGAGTCCTACCGGCGGCGCCAACACCATCAATTTCGCAAACCTGCGACTCTCAGATTGCGTAAACCTGCACCTCATGAATACCCGCGCATTAATTGTGGTCTTTTATGGAATTGCTACAAGCGCCATTCAGTAGCTTACGGTGAGGGAGAGTAGAGTAAAACTAATTATTCTTATGGAGTTTTCTCCTTCTATACTACGTTCGCTAGGATAGTAGCAGACATCCACGTGATTTCGTGAAAATGATGTATGGTAAAAGGGTAGGGGGGGGTATGTTTTCAGCGCTAGATTTCCGCTTCATTAATTCCCTTGAACTTATAATTCAGGCGAAAAACTGTGCACGCGCATTCAATCCTACCAGCGGCACCACCTGCATTAGAATTTGCTCATGTGAAGAATTCAACCGGATTAGGCTTGTTATACATTCTGAAACCAGTAATGTTGCATTCCTTCGTTCACAAATCCCACAGACTCGTATAACCGCCTAGCACCGTCAGATGGAGCTGCCCCTAATATGACAAGTGCAGATGGTCTATACTTTTCCAGGCGCTTAAGGCTCTCACAAATTACAGCCTTTGCCAATCCCCGCTTTCTATGATCAGGATGTGTTCCAACTGGTTCAAGTTCTGCAATCTTGCTCAGAGGATCAATTCTAGCCGTGCAAAATGCTGCAAATTTACCGTCTGGAGCCACAGCAACAATGTCAAGATCTTCTTGGTAAAAGGAAGCAGTACTGTATAATTGAAGCAGCTCCATAGACATACTTACAATGTGGGGGAAGACAGTCATCTGAACCTCACGATACTTCAAGAAGTCCTTCTCGATAATCGCATTTCGTATTGTGTACCCATCAGGCAGACTATATGTTGGAACGGGCGAATCTAGGGGTCGTACTTGTTTATCCCCCTCAATCTCGCCCTTTTGAAATCCCAAATCTGATAATAGTAAAATAAGTTCCTCATCGTCATCATCGACAACGAAGTTCATTTTAACTTCTTCGCCTTTATCCCCCTTCATCTCCTTCACTCGATTTCGCATCCATAACACTATCTCTCTTGCCACAGACATGTGGTTGGGGTGAATTGAAAGCCAACAATTTCCAGAGGGCTTTGTGTAAGATACTGCTATAATCCTCAATGCTATTTGTTGAGTTTCATCAAACACTTCCCAGATCTTTAGATATTCGTCCTCCTCGTCTCGGTATTCTGTTCCGCCGGGACCAAATTTAAGATTCTCTAGTGCTGAGGGTATCCAGTTTGTATAGGCTTTCCTTATGCGGAATATATCTGTTAGAAATCTTCGGACAGATTCAAAGTCTTTCTCCCAATGATAATCTCGCATCCTAATTGCCATAAATCACTTCACCTAAAGATCGAAGTAATGCTCCTTGTCGTGTTCTACTCTTGCCTCTTCTCTACATTATATAGTGTTCTCATCTACGGGCATCTTCGAGTGTCATGGAGGTGCACTTTCTTGGACCTTCCTGAGGTAATTTCCCCAAGATTATACGCGCGCTCGCATTCCAGAGAAGAAGAAAATTCGGAGTCTAAGCACACACATTCAGCTTCAGTTCTTCCACAAGTCATAGGAATTGCTACTTCTTTGTGAGTATGCTCTTTGATTCTTCTAGAGATCTTTCTAGTCTACTCTCACATTCTTTTTGGAGCCAAAGCCATCTTTTAAGATACCATTCACTGCTCCATGTTTCTTTCTGTTCCTTCAACCATTTTTCAGTCCCTATGACCTTTTGCCTACGGAGATTTTCTATTACTGGCAGGTGATGAAGCCAAACAGGACTATAACAGAACTGAATGAGCATTGAACAAGGAAATTCTTTGCACTCCATGCAAGTTTCATGATCTTTCTGTCCAACACAGCACTTGTAGAGTCCACATCTCTCATGATGTTCTGAAGCAGCACATTCTCCACAACTACAACCACAGCCATGACAATTTTCGTAGACTAGATAATCAATGCAGGCTCCACAGTAGAGACCACAAGGTGCTGCTAATTTGCTGTCATCAACTTTTCCCAAGTGCTTTTCCTCTAAATTGCGCTGTATTCCAAATAGGTAATGTACACAAAAGGATTCCTCATTATAGGAGAGTCACGCGCGCGTAGTCATTTGACAGGATATCCATCAAACTCTATCATATCTAACTATGCGCGCGCGTCTGTAAAGGGCGATCGTCTCCTTGAGTTTTTTTAAAGTTTGATACACTCGCGTTTACGGGGAATGAAGAGTGAAACGAAACCCTCTTCTAAAAACTACTTCCCCTTCGAGTGAATAATCTGAAATTAAGTAAGTTTGCCAATTATATCTAGTGAATCTGTGAGTTTCTTTATACGCTCTCGAGTTGGCATTATCACATCCGCTTGAATCATGCTCTTCAAGGTGCGTAAAGGAGTGTTGGTAGTGGTTACTGATGTTTTCAACAGCTTTAATTTCCACTCGATAGTAGCCAGCTTCTTCTCGATTGGGAAGATTTTCTTTTGGTTCAAAACGTCAGTTCTCCAAACCATATATTGCATATTGCTATATAGGATGTTTGTTCTTTTGGCAAACATATTACCAAAATCGATACGACCCACATCAGATCACCCTTAGTATGACCACCATGTTTGTTCATGGAGAATCCAGAGTTTCTAAGAACTAAGTTGCGGGGAAATCATGCAGAAGAAAGTTATAGAATAGTACAGCATTCATAGCTCGAAATCTTATTAACCATGAAATTCAAGATGCGCGCGCTAATCTAACAAAAAGATTATATGTCACATACAATATTATTCGTGATATCGCTGGTGATACATTGCCTGGTCATCCATCACATTCATCTGACAGGAGTATGAGACGCACAGCAGGTGTACCAAGAGGTCTCCTCAGATTCCTGGTAACTAAATTTTTAAAAGAAAAACCAATGTCGGGTGCAGAGATTGTAGATGAAATCGAAAAAGAAACCGGTGGTCGATGGAAACCAAGTCCTGGATCAATATACCCCCTTTTAGCGTGGCTCCAAGATAAAGGCTACACAAGAGAGCTCCCGAAAGAAGAAGACGGAATGAAGCGACATGAGCTCACAGAAGAAGGAATAAAATTCTTTGAGGATCAGATAAGATTCGGAGAAAAACTTAGGGGAAAATTGGAATTTCTGGCACCTATGATTCTATGCGGTTTTCATCTTGAAGCGGACTCTAAGAAACTCGCCAAAATCAGAGAGCCAGCTAAGCGACTTGTTAAGGCACTCCTCGATCTAAGACTCGCCCTCATAAAAAACGGTCGTGCACACAATCTAACTGAACAAAATGTAAAAGAAGTTGTGGATATTCTGAATGCTAGCGTTGCAAAGCTCGAGGGAATCATTGAGACAATTAAGAAGGGATAACGAGTTGACAACATCAATCATTCAAGCAGCTTCGCGTGCGCATCAGATTCATGGATTTTTCTCACAAAAACCCAGTTGGTGTATAACTTGATAAGCGATGTGATGATTGAAACTCGAAATCTCACAAAGAAATTTGGCAAACTAACAGCAGTGGATCACGTGTCCTTCAGCGTTAATAGAGGCGAGATATTTGGTTTGCTTGGTCCCAATGGAGCTGGAAAAACAACCACCATAAGGATGCTCTCCACATTAACGAAATCCACAGAGGGATCAGCAGCCATTGGCGGCTTCGATGTTGTGAAAAAAGATAATGAAGTGAGGAAGCTCCTGGGTTTGGTTTCTGAAAAGATAATAATGTATGATCGGTTGACAGCCAGAGAGAACCTGTGGTTTTTCGGAAGACTCTACGACATCCCAGAAGAAGTTCTCAAGAAGAGGATCGATGAGTTATTGGGGTTGGTTCAACTTAGCAATTGGAAAAGTTCTCAGGTGGGCACGTTCTCGTCAGGTATGCGACAGAGAATGAATGTGATTAGAGCACTACTCAACATGCCAGAGGTATTACTGTTAGATGAACCTACACTGGGTCTGGATCCCCAATCCTCTGTTGAAGTCAGGGAGTTTGTGAAGAAAATAAATAGAGAAAACAAGACAACTATTATTTTGACAACCCACATGATGGTTGAAGCAGACATGCTCTGTGATCGCATAGGCATCATAGATCACGGGAAGATCGTCGCGCTTGATACATCTTCAAACTTGAAGAAGCTTGTTTCGGGAGTTAACACAACCGTTATAGAACTTGAAATCGCGAATCTCACCACAAAAATAATTTCGCTAATACAGTCTCAAGAATGCGTCAGCTCAATCTCTCAGAGTAACTCCACCCACATTAAGGTTCACGCTAGCGGTGATGAAGCCTTTGACACCATTATCGACACCATAAGAACAGAGAAGGGAAAAATAGTCTCAGCGAAAAACCTTGAACCAACGCTTGAAGACGTCTTTTTGCACATCACGGGTCATGAGGTTAGGGATAAGGTAGAACAGAAAGTTCCCATGAGGACGCACAGGCGTTTCCAACCAAAGTCGAGGGTGAGGTGAGTTGAATGGGTGCTAAAAGCTTAGCCTATCATAGCCTTTTGATTGCGTGGAAGGACTTAATGGAGTTGTTTAGGAATAGAATTATGCTACTTATGCTTGTACTAATGCCCCTACTCATGATGACCATGGCGGGTTTCATGTTTCCCTCAAGTACCTCGATAAGCGAAGTATCTGTCGCCACGGTTAACCAAGATGATGGATATGCAAGCTCAATGCTCATCGCAACTTTGGAAGCCTTGAATAGCAATACAGGTCTGATGACCCTCACTAATGCTTCAAGTCTTGATGAGATTAGGAGCCTGATTCAAGCTGGAGAGATTGATGGGGGAATAGTTATCGCCAGCAACTTTACTTCAAGTCTTACGATGGGGAAGCAAGGGGACATCACAATCGTTTCTGACCAGACCAATCCCCAAATGTCCATAATCCTGGAGATTGCTTTAAAGGAGGTGTTTGAACAAATGGGCACCATGTTGGCACGGGATAATGTGGAATTGTATCCATCAGTTAACTCAAGCAACTCTCTTGCTCTTGTGAAACCCTATAATGTTCAGACGGAGGGGGCTGTTGTGGGAGATTTCACTTATTTTGACTTTATAGCACCCGGGTTGATGGCTATGACGGTGATGATGAGCGTCATGACAGGGCTACCAGCAGCTATCTCCCATGAAAGAGAAGTGGGAACGCTGGATGGTATGATGGTTGCACCAGTCAACAGGCTTTCGGTAATAGTTGGAAAAACCCTTGCTCAAACAGCAAGAGGAATGCTCCAAGGAACCATCATACTTGTCCTAGCTGTGATCTTATTCGGGGTCACCATTCATGGTAACATAGTGTTGATCTTCGTATTGCTCCTACTAGGCGTGTTCAGTTTTGTCGGCCTTGGCATTGTAATAACTTCATTTGCGAAGGATCAAGAAACAGCTAACATGGTGATGATGGGTCTGATGTTCCCTATGATGCTTCTCAGCGGTGTATTCTTCCCAATTCAACAGATGCCTTGGTATATGCAAAGCATCTCAAACGCTCTTCCACTAACATACACAGCTACAGCTCTCAGGAAAGTCATGGTACTTGGAGCAAGCATCCCGATGATAGCCACCGAGCTAGCGGTTCTAATAGGCTTTGGAGTAGTAATGACACTAATCGCAGTGCCAGTGTTTAAGAGAGCCATAACTAGGTAGGTCCACTCTCCTAGTTTAACCTTCAAAGAATGTGCGCGCGCACGCGCCAAATGCAAGGAGCATTTCAATTTCTTCCCGTGTCTTAATGGTTCCTTGTTCAAGCGCAAGTTTAGTAAGTCTCCCTACGGTTAACGAAGGATTAGTGAAACGACATGTCCACTAAAAAAGTGAAATTCGGTAAGATTCCAATTGTTTATCCAGTCACTATAATTCTTGCAGGGGCACTTGTTCATAATAGGTCGAATTTTGAAACCTTTGGGGATGTTGGAATTATGGGGATAAATCCTGCGATTGTCTACATCTCCTCTGGTAAGGATCACTACACAAACCTAGGCATTCTCGAACATGGAACCTTTAGCATTAATTTTCCACAAACTGAGCTTCTCACAAAAACTGACTACTGCGGAACAGTATCTGGATATGATATCGACAAATCACAACTATTCGATATCTTCTTTGGTGAATTGAAAACTGCTCCGATGATTCAAGAATGCCCAGTAAACTTAGAATGCAAGGTAATCAAAGAGTTTTGCATTAAACACAGGCAAATCTTTGTTGGAGAAGTTGCGCAAGCCTATGCTAATGAAGAATTCGTTATTGATTGCAAGGAACGACAGGGTATTGCAGATATGAGAAGACTAGATCCAATAATCTACGCATTAGACAACCGATATTACAAGATTGGGGAACCAATTGGAGTCGGATATGAAGAAAGCAAGAAGCTTTGAGCGCGCGTGAGCTTTTACAGCTTTGCAACTTTTTTTTGCACTAGTTGTTAAATTTCAAATGAAAAAAAAAGAAGAATTCAATACGTGTGTTTTTAGTTTTTTCAACCTAAGGCATTAGTTCTCCATCTTTCATTTGAAGAACGACTCTCAGATTTACTCCTCGGAGAGCTTCTACTGGAATCTTGCCAAGTATGTATGTCTTGTGAAGATTAGTTACTTCCACAATAGATGTTGACATTTTTCATCCTCTTCTGGTTCTACCACGGAACACTATATCACTACTGATATCTTTAACGATGTAGCTAGCTTTTAAACGTTTTTCAGAATCCTACCAAATTCAAAAGGAAGCCAACGGATACTTCCTCCATGGCAAACTCTTTATTAGGAGGTCGCCGGGATAATGCACATATCACACTAACTCATGCTTAATCGAAAACCGTTTGAAGGCTTTTTGAAAATCGCATGCGAAATCTTTGTGATAGGAGTAATGAAATATATGCAAAATGAAAACTTCAAGGATTTACCGTTAAGTCCTGAAGTGATGAAAGGTATAGAAGAGCTTGGATTCACCGATCTTTTCCCAATTCAAGCTCAAGCAATTATCCCCTTACTTGAGGGTAGAGACGTTATTGGTCAAGCTCAAACTGGAACAGGAAAGACTGCGGCCTTTGGAATTCCCATGATTGAACGCTTGAAGCCTGAACTTAGAGTTCAAGGCTTGGTCTTGGAGCCAACCCGTGAACTTGCAATCCAGGTTGCAGAACACATGGGTAAATACGGAAAGTATGCAGGATACAAGGTCTTACCAATCTATGGTGGAGCTTCCATTGGCAGGCAAATATCTGCCCTTGAAAAAGGGGTCCACATTGTTGTTGGTACGCCAGGTCGCATAATCGATCATGTGAAACGAGGAACATTAAATCTGTCATCAGTGAAGACTGTTGTTCTTGATGAGGCTGACAGAATGCTTGACATGGGATTCATCGATGACGTTGAATACATACTTTCGAAGGTCCCGGGACAACGACAAACCAGTCTCTTCTCAGCAACCATAGATCAGTCAGTAATGAGGCTATGTAACAGATACATGACGAATCCTCAAAAGATATTTGTGAGCAAGGATGAGATAGCTCTGGTTCAAATAGACCAGTATTACATGGTTGTAAACCCTGCGAATAAGTTCGGAATATTGCGAGATATTTTGGATAAGGACCATGTGGAAAGAGCTATAATATTCTGCCGAACGAGGGATTACACAACAATCCTGTCAGAAAAACTGCGAGCAGTGGGATATGACGCAAAACCTCTGCACGCTGGTTTCACTCAGTCCCAGAGAGAATTCGTCGTAAATCTATTCAGAAAAGGCAAGCTAAAGTTCCTTGTGGCAACTGATGTTGCCGCACGAGGCTTAGACATCCAGGGAATAACCCATATCATAAACTATGATATTCCCCTCGACGCACTAGTTTATTTTCATCGAATCGGACGAACGGCTAGGATGGGGCTCGAAGGAACAGCAATATCACTTGTCGGGTATGGAGAAGTCACCCAATTCAACAATATAAAAGCTTTAACTAGGACCGCGATTAAAAAAGTAGAAGCACCTAATCAAAATTGGTGACTCTGCGAATGGGAAAGAGGAAAATCATCAGTGAAGATAATTTCGGAAATATGGTTCTTCCAGCCACAACTGATGTCCTGGGTATAGCAATTCAAATGTTGGGTGGAGACCGAATCAGAGTTAAATGCCAAGATGGGCACCTCAGACTGTGCAGAATCCGAGGAAAAATGAAGAGACGATTCTGGATTAGGGAAGGTGACATAGTCTTGGTTTCCCCTTGGGACTTTCAGTTTGACACCCGAGGTGACATCTTCTATAGATATAAAAGAAACCAAGCTGAATGGTTAAGGAATAAAGGTTACTTAACTGTACTAAGGTGAATGCAAGATGAGAAGTCGAATATGGAGTGCAAGGGGGCGTCCGAGAGGTAATCATCTGCCCCGACCTGACGCGAGAGCGCTACAATATCTTGTTCAACTCTCAATGAAACACCAAATCGACCCGACAGAGTTTTTCAACGCATTTGTACATGCGTGGCAAAACGGAAAATCAACATGTCGAGGACTAACTATTCAACCCCGCATAAGAAAAGATAAGCGAGGTATATTCCTCATAACCAAAGACGACACCGTGGTCGCTCAGTTCTCATTATCTGAGGAAATCCTCAAAGTACCTAACCCATTGGATCGATTCGATTTTTTACGTGAGACCGTTAGAGAGTTCTCTGCTATCAGGAGCAGGAAAATACACAACGTTGGTAAAGTAAATATCGAGGACTTGAAGGCTGGAATGAAAGGAGTTAGTCTAAGTGCACGAGTTACCGAGATTTCGAGACCCAAATTAGTCCTAACCAGACTCAACGAGTATGCCCTTTTCGCTAATGCAACCTTATCCGACAAAAATAACACAATTAAAGTTCCGTTATGGAACAAGCGAATTGACACTGTGTCAGTCAACGATAGAGTTCAAATCGACAACGCAAGAGTCACCCTGTTCCGCGGTGAAAAACAATTAAGAATCGGAAGAAATGGCACATTGACAGTAGTGCCAGGCTCCTTTCCGCACGCAGGCTAAAGCACCATCCAATGTCCGACTAAATAGAAGCACAAAAACACTGAATAACTAGGTTAAATTTCTCGCATGAAATTAGGTTCTTGTTCTCAGGCTCTTTCAAATACGTGGACAATATTTTCCAGTTCTTCTCCAACTAGTTCTACAGCTTCAATGTTGCCTAGTCCCTTCTCGTAAGCCTTTCGAATATGCCATATCTCGTGGGGATCAATACCCATAACTCTGCATGCAGTGGAGTCCACTGCCACTACATCTTTTCCAGCTATTATCAAGTCCATCTGAACTGGCTTTCCTCCAACTGGACCTCGTCCTTCCATTCCAACAAATCCATCTATTACCGTCAGAGAAGGTCTTAGTACACTGTTGACATCAACTATGACTTTGCTGATTCCCCGAAGATGGTATTTGGATTTAAATTTGTCAGGAAGCAGTCCAAACATGTTTTTCATTCCCAAGGTCACACCAGTAGATCTATGGGTTTTAAGTTTGGCTGCGCTGATAATCGCGGATTCCGTGACTATCTTGGGAACTTTGATTTTCCTTAATACCTCTCTGTTGGGCACTTGGATTGTGACCTTGTCTTTTTCATGTCTTAGGTTAACGCATTCAATGCCATTTCGCTCACACATCTCCCTCATACCTGTTGCCTCGAAAGCTTTGTCAGCATTAGTAGTAGTTGCATCTGACTCTACAACAAATACTTCAACAGGAAAATCCTTTAGCTTCCTTATGATCGCTTCAACAACAATAGGGTCGGTGGTAGCACCAGTATCCCATGTTTTAACCGTTATAAAATTAACTTTTATGAGCACCCTTTCGTAGCCAGAAATTGCGCTCTTAAAATCTATTAGATCTAAGGCTTGAAAAACAGGGACGTGACCTCTTCCTCCCTTTACCAGAGCAACCTTCGAAACTGCCATACGAAAACCTACTTGAACGAGTATAGAAAACAATAAACCTCTTGCATGCGGACACGCAATTTAGTAAAAGTCTTCAATGACCTACGATTACACGTGTCCACATAAACAAACTTTCCTATAGAAATTGAGTGCTCGAAATTTCCGATGATAATAGACACAACACATAACAGTAAAAGGGTCTCTAAACAAGTTGCCCCATTGAGATGAAAATTCAAATCTTGTTCACCTATCTTTTCTACTGGTGAATTGATAATCTAATTTTATGAAATTATGGTCAATATTGTTTATACTTGAAAGTTCGATTCAGATAAAACATACAGATGGCAGCTAGTTAGTTGTCCTTCTGCATGCACGTGGGGGGATCAAGAGATTTCATCGAAATAAATTTATGCGTCAGAGTTTTTTGACACACGAATGTTGGAGAAAGCCATGTCTGAGGAGAACGATTGGACAAAGGAGGAACTTGAAAAAGACGTTAACTCCATGACTGCAATCACTATTCCAGTGAACTTGAAAATTGAAAGTCACCAGCAGATACTCGACCTAGCAGAAATGGAGGAGATTCTTAGAGGGGCACAACTGATCGCCTTAGGCAATTGTGGTTGTAGAAAAAAACGCCATCAGTGTAGTGCGCCACTAGATGTTTGCTTGAGCCTCGATAAAGATGCCGAGGAATTCATCAGTAATGGAACGTCAAAGAAAATAAATCTGGAGGAAGCTCTTGACGCCTTAAAGCGTTCACATGAAGCAGGATTGGTTCACATTGCTTACATAACTGAAGGCGTGGAGAAGCCTGAGATGGTTTGTAGTTGTTGTTCATGCTGTTGCTGGAGCATGAGTGCACTTGTGAGGCTTGGAATGCAAAATGCTGTGGTGGCAAGTAGCAGTATTGCCTTGGACAACCCTGAAACATGTTCAAACTGTGGTACTTGTGTTGAGAGATGTCAGTTCAAGGCTAGAAGTCTAACCAATGGTGAGATGAAGTATGATAAGAAGAGATGCTTTGGCTGCGGAGTTTGCATCAGTACATGCCCGACTCAGTCAATCTCATTGGTTAAGCGCCTACGTCCAGCAATGAACCAGTAATTTTGCAATTGCACGTACTTTCTTCTAGCAACAAAACATGCAGTAGATTGCACCAATCATATTTCTTTGTGTGAAGAAAGAAAGGAGGATGCCAATGAGGCTAGGTCTCTATGTTGAAAGGTATAGCTGCATAAGCGTGCACACCTAATTCATCAATTATCTCGTATCCGATAAGGAAATAGATGCACATGCCTTCCTTCTCGATTATGTTAGTCCTTAAGGCCTTAACAGTCACGTTTTCGCCGACGCTCAGGTATCCGCTTCCGAAGAGCATTTCTCTCAATACAACTTCTGTGCCCACAGTCCATTCTTCAGGCAGTGCAATTCTAGCTTGTTCATCAACAGTGTTAATGAGAAGCACGTCTTTGTGAAAGGCTGTAGCGGCTCCCTCTATCTCAACGGGCTCCGAATTATTCAGTAACCACCAAATAAGTTGGTCCTTGTTCAGACTCTCCGATTCCGGGGATTGAGCTTCACTCGACTGAAACGCGTTAGTTAATGGTATGTATAGTAAAGCACTTGTGGCAGCAGCTATTGCTAGAAGTAGTGAGACAAATTTTAGTTTCGAATTCATGTTTCATTCACCTCCCTTCTCTTGTCGTACAAGTAAATCTTTGACGTACTCCAAATAAAGGTCGACGCATCCAAGGTATGCATTATCAGTATACACCAAAAATGAAACTAGGATGCTGAACTTTTCGTGTGTTGAATTCGTTTTCGAAGATTACGTGGTGGTGTCTTCGCCAAGTTTCCGGGTTATTAAGTTCTCCTCAAGATGCATGAGAAGTCCGATTCGCCGCTCCCATCTCCTGAAGAAACGATGCTGAGCGTATAAAGCGAGAACTGTGTAAACCAGGAAAACAGCGATGATAATCATGAAAATGAATTCCAGAACTTTGCCTTCAGCAAGCGCTCCCAACACATATAGAGCAGAGAATACGAGAAGGACACAGGATACAATTAAGCCGATCAAGGAGCCTGTCCTAAACTTATTCCATTCCGCATCAAGTTCAGATAGAAAATCGTGTAGTGACTTCACTGGATAAGCTTGGTTTGTTCCTTCTTCAGACATAGCTTACACCGTGTAGCTCAATTCAAGAGTTGAAGGCATGGGGACTGATAATCGTAGTGCACCAAAAGTGAACTCCAACCTATAGGATGGATGGCAAGGATTTTTGTAACTCAACATAGATTTCTATCCCTTCTTTCGTTAGCAAGTAGTGTCCCTCATCAGTTTCCTTTACGAAGTTTTTCTCTACCAAATAGGATAAATGTTTCAGAAAGTCGTCATAGGAAAGGCTAGTGGCTCTGCGCCAAACGTAGGTGCGGGGTTGAGGTTTTCGGTTATAGTATAGATGCTCCAGAATCTCGAAGCGAATTTGCACCGCTCCCTTCCTAGCCCGAACCATTTAGAGACACCATCAGGTCACACCCTAATATCAATTTACTAAATAAAACGCTTCACCCATCACTGAAGTTCCACGAAGCCACGTTGACAAGAAACCTCGAGATTAAATTTACACAAGTTCACACAATTTAGCTGAAGCTAACGGCGTCATTCTACGTACCATCTTTGAGATGCTCATGAACACGCTGTTTATATTGAACGATCAGATTAGAGGGAGGGTTTCAGGAAGACCTTTAGGAACTATCCTGGAAAACACCCATCCCCCTGTTCTAACAGGTGAAAACAAATGGTCAAGAAAAGTAAGCCTAAACCTACGATTGGTGAATTTCAGAAGAAAGATGCTTCAAAAATAGCGGAGCTTTTCAACTCTTTTGATAAAGAGGGTTTGTGGCCAGGGGGTTTCACTGGGGGAGTTCCGTACACAGCGGAGAGAGTGCTTGACTCTTGGCCGGTCGCTTACAAATATATAACCATCCTGATTTCCAAACTCGGGGAAACGGTGACGGGAGTTTGCAGTCTTCATCCTCACTACGAGGATAAAGAGGGGGCTTACATAGGTTTACTAGGGGTTCATCCGGATTTCCTAGGGAAAGGTCACGGGAAAGCCCTTATTCTCAAATCCCTTCAGATTGCCTCTGAAAAGGGTTTGCGGAGAGTAGATCTCCATACTTGGGCAGGAAATCTACGAGCTGTGCCTTTGTATAAGAAGTGTGGGTTGTTCTGGGTTCCGGACACCAGTGTAGAGATGCATGACTATATTCCAGGTATTCTGAATTTCCCTCTCGCAAAGGAGTTCTTTGAAAAGCATGATTGGTATTCCACTCAAATTAGAAAGTTGGAACTCAGACCTGACAAGCTCAGACTGGGTGAGATGGAGGTATTTGTATACGAGTTCTCTGAAGGCAAAGACGAATTGCGAGTTTGGGTAGACAGATATGGTAGGGGTATTCTAGGAATCGAACAAGTGCTTGATGGTCAGCATCTGAAAATCTGTGCTGAACTGCAGGATCACAAAGTTATTGCCGGAGTCGAGCAAACACTGACGATTACGATTAGTAATGGAACACAAAAAGACGTGTACGGTTCAGTTTTCTTCTCCGGATTCGAGGGCTTGGCCTTCACCGCTCACCCTGAAGAATCCTTCAAGGTAAAGAACAATAACTTCATCCAGCTTGAAGCAAAGTTCAAAGTCAGCCCAGAAGTCGAAGTTCCCCACATTGAGCGAAAACAGAAGTACATCAAAGCAAACCTCATCATCGAAGGAAAACAAATTCCTCTCGAGATAGGTCTAAGAGTCCTCCCCTTGCTCCAGTTCAGGACAATTCCTGAAACAGTGGTTGTTGCCCCAGGAGAAAAGGGACCCATACACTTCAGCGTCTTTAACAATTCAAAAGAACGTTACTCAGGTAACCTCTTCATGGTCGATGAGCAAGATAAACTCTCGCTGAAGAAAACCAAAGTTCCATTGAGTATTCCACCCAAGAGCCATTTTGGCTTTGAACTAGGAGTAGAATTAGGGAATCATCAGTTAACAGAGCCAATTCCCTTGAGGCTCTTGACACGAGGAAAAATAAGGGGAGAAGAAGCGGATACCCGGGAAGAAACTGTTTACATAAAAAGCTTGAATCCAGGAGGCATAACTGTCACGGAGGAAAACACTGAATATGGTAGAGCTGTGCTCGTTGAGAGCGAAGACCTCCTGGCATGTATCCGCCTCAGAAAAGCTGGCATGGACATCATCTTCAAGGACACGAAGAGAGGAAGACAGAAAGTTTTCAACAACTGCAGATTCGAAGTAGGTCCTCCATTCGGATTTGCAAGACCCTTCATCTTCGACTATGAGGTGAGGAGGAACCCTGATTGTGTAGACTTGACGTTGACAGCGATGCATCCGGACAAACCTGGTGTCAAAATGTCGAGAACCCTCACCTTCTACGCAGGAGCTTCCATCATCAAAGAAACAGTCAAGGTTCTTAACATGAACCCTAAAACTAGTTACAGTCTGGAGGCTCACCTCTGCGAGACCAACGGGACGCGCGCGCAATACACGATGATTTTGCCCATGGATGAGATTAGGGAACATGAGATGATTGAGTTCCCCGTTTCAGAGACAGATCTGCCCACAGATCCTAATGCGTACAAGGAATCATGGGTTTGCTTCCAGAACCACCATGGAGATTACAGCCTTGGAATTTTCTGGTCAAAGGAAGCACTAAAAAAAGTCAAGTTCGGGGATTATCCACAGGTCCTCGCCGAGTATGACCTTGGTGAAGTAGGTCCAGGTCAGTCAGTTACTACTCCTGAATTTTACTACGTCATGAAAAGTGGAGGTTGGCAAGGAATCCACAGAAAATGGAAACAACTAATTGAAAAGAAACTGGGTCCCCTAGAAGAAACTGCACAAAGCAAACCTCTATTCAACATAAGTCTCGCAAACACCATCCTCTTTAACAGGAAACCCCATCAAACAAGCCTCGAAGTAGCCAACTTCAGAAACAAGAAAATCGACGGCGAAATCACAGTCTTTCCTCCGCCTCAATGGAAGATTACCCCATTAAAAACCGTAATCAAAGATGTGTCAAAGGAGAAACCCTTCAAAACAGCTTTGACCCTCACTCCGCCCCCTCAAGCTAATCTGGGAATTCACAGTGGACAGATCAGACTCACTTCACCAAACCAAATAACAGAGTATCCTCTAGACCTATGCATCATCTCAGAAGATAATAACGGTAAAGTAAGCATAAAATCTCAAACTGAACAAGGCCAGAAAGTCTTCAAGATCTCCAATGGTCTCATTCACTTCAAATCCAGTGCTGCATGCGGAGGTTGTCTCTACTTCCTAGGAAAAGACAAAGTAAACCAGCTAGCTACAACCTTCCCCGAAATGGGAACCAGAGTGTTTCTACAGAACTATTCAGGAGGTATACGAGCTTTATGGATTCACGAGGATTTTGATCTCCAGAAGTCTCAAACGCACAAGGAAAAATTCACAGTTGAGAAGATACGAGAACACCCCTGGAGCGGAGTGAAGTACTCATATCAATCCAAGAAACAGGATGAACTGAAGGGAACTACTGGATCGATCTCATATTTGACATTGCCATTCAGCAATCTCGTGAAGATCAGGCGGGAGTTCAATAATCCAACAAAGGCCACGTTTCATTTCACCAACTGCATATGGCTCTCCCCCCAAGTAGGTGGAAACTTCCAACAGAATGAAGTAATATTCCCTCGAAGAAACCAAATCATGAGGTACAGGAGGGCTGAGGGCTTCCCCGTTGCCGAGGTTAATCCAGAGAAAGGATGGCTAATTGTGAGAAACGAAAAGAAGAATGCTGGACTCAGCATGATCACCGGAGACACTCTACACTCAAACATCCTCTCACTAGACATAGGAAAAACACTTCTAGAACTCTTCATACGGACCAAGATTCGACTTCAACCGGGTGAAAGCACTCGCATAGAAGACTACATTGTACTAGACAGAGGTAACATTGAAACCACAGAAAAGCTCGCGAACACCCTTCGCCTATTGCCATAACACACCCGCGCGCGGAGTTATTTTAATAGTTAGTGTCGCAATCGTAGCTCTGGGCATACTACTGTTCAGAAAATATGGAAATGTCTAAACTTCGCTTGCTTCCGAGTTGGGTCTAAGGTCGTTTCCAATGGAGAAGAATTTCTGCCTGCTTCTTCGGAAGCTTGTGACAAAGCCTTGCCGTTCCAGCTGATTCAGATAATCACTTTCCACTGCTCGGGCACGTCTAGTATATTTGCTCACATCGTTAGCTGTACCCTGTCCAATCTTCATAAGCCCTAACGCTGTCTTGCGTAGATGGTCTGGAAGACCAATTAGGGATTTGGAATTCTTCACATCAGTCTCCAGAACTTGTCGTCTGATTTGCGCGATGTCAATTTCAATTTTTTCAAGTTTCTCTTCGATTCTCTTCAATGTTTCTTCAATCGTCAACTTTTCATCCAGCTCAAGCAAGCATAAGTGGGCTCATGCTAATCCACCACAGCCTTTCAGCACTCAGACCGCGATCCAAGCGTTAATGGTTAAGTTATGGATTATATCCTCAATTCTCCTTCATGAAAATATAGCTTACGCTTTCTTATTGGTTCCGCGCACAGTACTCGTGAATGCGCGCGCGCGCATTGCTTAACGGAGAATGCTGACATGTGGTCCTAATGGTAATCAGTAAATTAAGCCCTTATGAGGGCAACATCCACAGCAAGATAAGTGCGTGTCCAATGGAAAAGCTGAATTGAGCATCACTCAGTATGATACTGTAAGGAATGTGTTGCCTTTGGATTTGGATGGTGTTCTCATCGATTTTGGTGATACTTTAGCATATTTCAGCGAGGAGGATTTTCGAAGGTATGAAGAAGCTCTTCTGGCAATATTCAGAAGACAAGGGTATCAGGGTAGCTTTGAGCTTATGCATAGGATCTTTCGAGAACTCATTGTCGGAAGTACCAGTGGTGAGATAGGGAGTCTTCATGAGTTCTGGGATCTTTTTCTTGAGAAACTGGGTATAAACAAGTCGGGAACACCGATTCGAAAACTGGAGGAGGTGCGAATCCGCTATTCCGCGATGATTTTCGAGGTGTATGAAGGCACTTTTCAAGTTTTGTCTACTTTGCAGAAAAAGTATCGTCTTGCCTTGGTTTCTAACTGCGCTATCGGTACATCTGATGTAATAGAGGCTTTGGATTTAGGGAAATTCTTTGAATTAATTGTTTTGTCTTATGAAGTTGGGGTGAGAAAGCCAGATAGACCTATTTATCTTGAAGCCATTCGAGGGTTGAAACTTGAACCTGAAAAATGCATTTTCGTGGCTGATGAAATCAGCGATTTGGAAGGAGCTAGAGGAGTTGGGTTAAAGACTATGCTTGTGAAACAGGGATCACTTACGACTCATGACGCAGAAGATCCTTATTTCAGCCCAGATTTCCAGTGCCGACACATTGCAGAGATCACCAAGTTTCTCTAGAGCACGCATCCATGATTACAGATTATTGATGCGTTTATTTTCATCTACCGAAAATTAGTATGCATAGCAATGTGTGAGGTAGAGTTCGACCCCACCAACCAAATGTGTGTTGAGTGTAATAATTCTGTTACATAAGATTACACGCAGATCGATGGCTTCAACGTAAGAATGTGCGTTTTTTTTTTTGCATATTCCATCGTGCGCGCGACCCTTAAGAAGTGGCATAAGGTTTGGCGTAACCGTGTCTGATAGGCGACCACTACTTTTAGAACATAATTCTCGTCCTTGAAGTCTGCGAGTGGGTGTTCAGAAAAAAGGGGGGTGTTGAAGTGTGCAGTTCTATTGATTATTATTCGATTGGGCAGTATAAATCTAGAACTAATTCTTCCGCTGACGCTTTTGGATCGTGAGCTTTCTCTAGACATTGATGCTTTCCATATGCATATTTACTTGATTTAACCCATTCTACAAGCTTTTTCCAGGATTCAAGATACCCTTCCTTCTGGAAGAATTCTGACTCTAATTCTTCCTTCAACTTGCAGGTCGTGACAGCATAGAGTCCTCCTTCAAATTCTCTGATCTTGATGTCTCCTCCAGTCTCCACATCTGGTTCTACGCTGATCCAGAACTCGTAGCCATACTCTTTTTTGTCTGGTGATGGGTTTGGGTTGTTGAAGCCGAATACAGGGTGTTTCTCAAGGTCTTCAAGGAGACCTTTTGGCTCAGCCCACGCGCGCATCTTCTCCCATGCATCATTCTCAGGTGTCGTGCTAATCGCTTGAGCGCTTGCTACGCGCATCGGTTCAAGCTTCATTATTTTTGCTTCGAACTCTTTCATTTTTGGTTCCTTCTGTTTGGCATGTGCCTTCTGGATGTAGTCTGCTTGTCTGGATGCTTCAAGTTCTCGTCGCCTTATGGAGCTGGCATAGGTTTTATTCACTGTCTTTACAAATTCTACGCCATCGATGCTTAATTTATAGTGACCTTTTCCTATATGTTTCAGTATGCCTGCCTTCAAGAGCATCTTGAGATGGTGTGATAATGCTGTCTTGCCAAGTCCTGTTACTCTCTGAAGCACATTGAAAGTTTGTGGTCCTTTGAATAGTGATGCAAGCACTTGTAGTCTTTTGCTGTTTGCTAGAGATCCTAAGACGAAGGCAATATCTTCGCTGGATTTATTCAGTGTATTACAGGTTCCGTTAACATCATTGCTATTCATGATTAGACTTACATCCAGTGCCACCTAAGTGATTTGTCTCCGTATTATATGTTTCGCTTTTACCTGAATGGTGGTACTAATATCACTGAATATCACATGTGCTCATGCGCGCGCACTTCAGATATGGTTCCTAAGGCAGTAAGAAAGAATGTGATTATTGCTGGATATTCTTCAGTACCACAATTGATTGTCTACTTTATTCGGATACATAGTTTCTATGCAATAGAGGAAGATGTTGCCGAGTTAAAGGACAGGTTGATGGCAATTCAACAATAAGTATCGAAACTTGACGATAATTTCTTTGCAAACAGATTTGAAAAACCAGTGAAGATGTTGACAGAATCCCAGTCTTGAGTTTAGCACGCGTTTAAGAAGCCAAGCTCTTATGTAATCTTAAAAATGTATATATACTCATAAACGCGCGCAAAAACATTTTAATCCATTCCTGAAATTAGAATCCATATGAAAAAGAAACCTTTTCGTTTTGGCGTCGCTAGCTATGGTGCAAAAACAGGCGCACAGTGGACGATCCTAGCTCAAAGAGCGGAGCAACTGGGCTATTCAACCTTGGTAGTCCCGGACCATTTCATTGAACAAATAGCTCCAGTGCCTGCGCTGATGGCAGCTGCTGCTGTCACGAGAGAGCTTCGTGTTGGCAGTATTGTCTTCTGCAATGACTTCAGACATCCGGTCATGTTAGCTAAAGAAGCTGCAACGATTGATTTCTTGTCAAACGGTCGATTTGAACTCGGCATAGGTGCAGGCTGGCTGAAGGTTGAATATGATGCTGTTGGCTTCAAGTTTGACTCGCCAAAGGTACGTGTGAGCCGATTGGAAGAATCCATAAAAATTATCAAAAGCTACTTTGGCAAAGAGCCTGTTGTATTCTCGGGCAAGTATTACATTGTCAATGGTGTTGAAGGTATTGAACAAATTCCGCTTCCAGTACAGAAACCACACCCGCCAATTTTGATTGGTGGAGGTGGTCGGAGAATGTTATCTATCGCCGCACGGGAAGCAGACATTGTTAACATAGCGATCAAGGTAAAGGCAGATGGAACAGGACCAGATGTGGCTGATGCTAAACTGCCATTTATCCAGAAAGTGCGATGGGTACAAGAAGCAGCTGGCGACCGCTTTGATGACATAGAACTGAATATTCTCACTTGGGCTGCAAGCATCACGGATGACCCACGACAAGTAGCTACAAAATTGCGGGAACATACCCAGCTTCCTGAGGAGACTCTATTATCTCTACCATACACGCTCATTGGTCGTGAAGAACAGATTGTTGAGGAGTTAGAAAAGCATCGAGACGATTATGGTATTTCATACTATATCATTTGGGATAGAGACATGGAACTATTTGGGCAGATTGTAGCCCGCATGACCGGAAAATAGACTTGCTTCACGCATTCGACTTGTTAGTTACCAGATCTTCAACGATTGATATCTATAGCGCGCGCTGTGCACATGACAGGATAAATCTAACTAGATTCAATCGTTTCCTCTTCTTTATGTTCATTTATGATCCTTTTTCATGTCTTTTGTCCTCATTGTCCTCTCTAAAATTTTTTAGATATTTAATATCCTTCTAAAGACACGGTAAGTTATTCCTAGAATTCCATCATTTCCTCTTCTCTGTATCCTTTCGTTGTTCTCTTTTTGTCTTCTTTTCTTGTCTCCTTGTTCTTCCTGTTTCCAAGAATAGGATAAGCGAATATTCCCTAGTCTCCAAAAGGAAATCATTGTGTATACTATAGTATACTAAACCCAAGGTTTTGGGTATATACCCAATGTATGTATACCCAATGGAAAATTATACCCAAAATATACCCCATGGAAAATTATGCTCGAAGACTTGGAAATATTTCTCTTGAATATATTATCTTGCAAGTAGAGCATAACAGTTCACTACTTGTAAATTGAATTTCTGGTAATTGTTTCTCGCATTTAAAACATTTTTTCATTTAATCAACTTTCCCAGCTCAACATGCATGCTTGAAGATAAGGATTGTGGAGCGCGCGCGCCTCTTTTTGATGATGGGTTTTATTGTCCTCGGCGTGGCCATGCTTAGGACTCCGGCTTTTGGCAGTCGCTTCGGGGGAGTGAGCATAGTTCTCGGAGTGATTGGGGTCGCGGGTGCGGTTGCCAGTTTGTTTGTCTCAGGAACAATAGGATTGCAATTAATTGGAGTTTCCACATTTGCCAATCTCATCTTCCTTCCCCTCTTCGGATGGAAGGTCTATCGTCTGTCGACGACCACGTAGGGGTTGGGTTGGGTTGGGGGTTCGAATCCCACCCCACGCACACAAAACGCAATAATTTTTAATATAACTTGAAAACATCTGTGCCATGTTTAATTGATATTTGCTTGTAGGGGGGTGATTAAATGAATATTGAAATTGCGATTTTGGTTGCAGGTGTTTTGATAATGGTAGGCGGAATTGTCGGAGGAGGAGCAATCTATGCTGGACTAGAAAAACTGGCAGATGCGATAAAAAAACAAAAATAGATACCTTTGTTGAAATAGAGATTGTCCATATGCTGGTGGGATTAAATTTTAATCCCAAACCCAAAAAATACATTTCGATATTTTTCCAGAGAAATTATGACTTTTGAGACCAAATATTATCAACCTTAAAAGTAATAATTTAGATGTGAATGAGTGAAGAGGTATAGAAGAATTAATTGTGGGATTTCCTTTGATTATCGAAATGGTCTTATCTGGTTTTCTCTTTTGGTTGGATATAATATTGGTATTCGCAAGTGAGAGATTTGGTTATATAACATTTAATGATTTGGACTCAGACGCTAAACTGCCAAAGATTCACGATGATCCAAGAAAATTTAAA